>ENA-UOOA01000059-UOOA01000059.1-human-gut-metagenome-genome-assembly--contig:-P61old-NODE-59-length-221146-cov-8.455889_pt1 | contig 221146 bp, 180 predicted proteins | sample MGYA00242467_ERZ724014 | MGnify/ENA metagenome assembly ERZ724014 | reverse complement strand
GATAGTTGCCGCCGGAGTTTTCCCGACTCATGGGCGGAACAGGAAAAGATGTTTCACAATTAATTCTGAAATCACAATTCCCCGAACAGATTGCCTTGCTGATCCCCCGAAAAGCAAAGTCTATGAGCTCCGACTCGTCATTATGAAGAGAAAATGCCGTCTGGCAGACATGGTCGCCAGACGGCATTTATTTTTTGCCTATTTCCTCCTTCAAAAAATCCCCAATCCCTATCTCGCCATGGAACTCATTGAACGGCTGTGCAGATTGTGGACAAATAACGATCTCGAACGCATTATGAAGGCGATTCGCCTCTGTCCCCAAATAGTCTGTAGCTTTCCTGCAGGGGAGTTAGCTAAGAGAAGTCAGGGCTCGGGCATAGTTCCATAACAAAATGCTGTTTTCGCCAGTATAGGAACAATTATATGCTTTACTTTAATTCGGCTTTGCTACCAACTAAAACTAATTTCGGAACTTGTAACCCGCAAACAATGGGATATAGTAACTTAATGACTTTTACAAAAATCTTTCAATAAAAAGTTTCCAGTTGAAGGAGACGTGCAAAACATGATAACAGATTTTCATGAATTATTTTCTGACTTCTTAAAAAAAGTCCATCCAGAAGCAGAACAAAAAAATATTTCTGAAGATACAATAAAAGAATGTTTTGATGAATTTATAAAGCTGTATCGTAATGAATTCTTGAAATCTCTTTACAAAGGAATGTATGAGGCTGTTGCTGAACACCGTTTATGGTCAGATGAGTTTACGGTTGGATTAGAAAAGAAATGGTTTCGAGCTTTTGTTGCATGTGATGCAATGAGTATTATTGCTGATGAAATATTGGGCGATTATATAAAAAAATACGAGTCAACTCCAATGCCATATCGTTTCATCACATTGGAATATATTGCAGGCAGAGCTTGTCAAGTATATCGCGAAATAGTTTGTTTGGCAAAACACGGGTTCGCAGATGGAGCCTTTGCTCGTTGGAGAACTCTTTATGAATTAGCTGTTATTGCATTATTCATCAATGAGTATGGTGATACAGTTGCAAAAAGTTATTATGATTTTAAGGATTTTGATTGCGGATATCAGAATTGGGCAATAGAGGCTAGTTGTTTTGCCAATCGTAGAAGAACTAGCAGAATCACATTTGCAGAAATTGAGCAAAAAACAGTATTGAATATAGATCCATGGATTAAACAACACAAGTTATCTCATAAAGTGGTACATGCAGCCCCTCAAGGCACTTTTTCAAAAATAGGAGACAAACATTCAGACCTGCATATTTTAACAGGAGCCTCGGATTATGGTTTAAATATTCCATTAAATAATGCAGTTATCTCATTTGCACAAATTTGTGTGACATTTTTAAACTTGAATATCTCTTCTCAAGCGTTCATCGGGATAATTGCTATAAAAAATTGGATACAGATTGTTGAAAAAGAAATCTATCAATGTGCGTATGAAGTTTTTGGAGATGAATATAAAAAAGAATACGAAGCAACAAAAGATTTAGCTTTCTTAACTGCTGAATCTCCCTACATGTAGAAGTTATGACGCCATCTGACGATTTGTCATATTTCCTTTTGGTTTGGAATGCTGTTACTATACTATGCATCTCCTTGAGATCGATCAGAAGAAGGATTGATTTTTCCGAAATACAATCCCTTTTTCAAATAATATCCCTGCAAAAAAACGGAGTAAGCTCTTTCCTTGCAAAGATCTTGCTCCGTTTTGTTTTTTGAGTAAAGGTTGTTTGTTCTGAAAAGCAAATTTCGCAAAACTCGAAAAATTCTCTGAATCAAAAAGTCTTCTGTTATGAATTGCGCGAATAAGGGGTCGACCTCTTGATTTTTTGAACGCATGTCCTTTGCAAGTTTATTTTTGCATTATTGCTTAATTATAAACATGTTATATTAATAAAGGATTACAAAATGAATGTATAGCAGAGAAAAATTGACGATCAAAGGTCGAGCTTCTCGACGTGTGTTTCCGTCAAAAAATGCTCTCCAGACCAAAAGACCGGTCTTTTACTCCCCCGGAGAATTTACCGGGAGAAGGTCTGAAACACACCTTCATAAGAGAAAAGTGGAGATTCTCCGCTTTCGGGCAAAACGCGAGTTGAGCTCAAATTTACCCCCAAAACGAAAAAACCGACCAGAAGACCGGTCGGCGGAGAATTTTGAAAATGGTGGTCGCTGGGAGACTCGAACTCTCGACCTCATCCGTGTGAAGGATGCGTTCTAGCCAGCTGAACTAAGCGACCACTTGAAAAAGTATCGGGTAAGATAACACGATTTCGGAAAAATACAAGTCTTTTTCACGTTTTTTCAATCAAAGACACCTTTTTCGGGCGGAACAATCTGCCCTTTGGACCCGACACGCGGAGTTACAACCTCCTCTTCCGCAGAAACCGGAGCCGCCGCTTTGCCCGTCCCAAAAACAAGAAGCTGGAAGACCTTTGCCGGCTGTGCATTGCGTTCCCACGGACGTTTATATTCCAGGCGGATGCCGCTCTTGCCGGGACCGACGATTTCAAAAGTCAGATTGCGTCTGCCGGGCGCTCCAACAAGATCTTTTTCCGTCGGATTGGAAAAGGTGTCGGAACACAGAATCAGGACCTTCTCATCGTAAGGTCCCGCAAAGCGCCATACATAACCGGTCGTAGGATTGCTCTCCAAAGAAATCATGAAACGCTCCCCGACCGCGGCAGTCAGAGTTTTGCCCGAATCCGCATCACTCAGCTCCGTCAGAGAAGGCCCCGCGGCACAGGCGCAAAAAACAACGGCAATCAGGCAGGACATCAAAAAACTCAACACCATTTTCATGATCTTGCTCCTTCTTATGCAAATATGTAAAACAGAATGAAAAAGTCTTCCGGTAATGTAACCCGAAAAAATAAATTGGAAAGTTTTCTTTTCATTTTTTCTTGACAATCTTCCATTCGGAGTGTAATTGTTGTTCCAATGAAAGACTATGAAAGGAGCTTATCATGAACACTCTGACAAAATTTGCCTCGTTCGTTCTCTCCGCCGCATTCCTCGCCGCTTCCGTGAACCTCTGCGCCGCAGAAAAAACCATCAAGCTTCCGCCGCCGGACAAAGCCGGAGGCAAACCGCTCATGCAGTGTCTCACGGAACGGAAATCGGAACGCAAATTCGATTCGAAGCCGCTTCCCCCGCAGATTCTTTCCGATCTTCTTTATGCGGCGGACGGCATCTCGCGCCCGGATGGACGGAAAACAGTTCCGACGGCACGCAATCTTCAGTCTCAGGAAGTTTATGCGGCAATGGCGGACGGGCTTTATCTCTATCATCCGAAAACTCACTCGCTGGACCTCGTCAAAGCAGGCGATATCCGGGAAAAATGCGGAATGCAGGCAATCCATAAAACAGCTCCCATTGTATTGATCTACGTCGGAGACGTCTCCAAAATCGGGAAAAACGCGGCTGAAAAAGTATTCTATGCAGCGAACCATGCCGGATATGCCAGCCAGAACGTCTATCTCTATTGCACTTCCGCAGGGCTCGCCACCGTTGTCTGCGGACTCGTCAACAAGCCGGAACTGGAAAAGGTCATGGAACTGCCCGGAACGAAACGGGTTCAACTGACTCAGCCTGTCGCTTATCCTGCAAAATAAGCTGTTTTCCGACTTCACCGGAAAACCCGGCGAATAAGAACAAGGGACAGAAAGCAGGAACTCCAGTCCGGGCTTTCTGTCCTTTTATTTTGTATTTTCAGCCTTTGGAGGAATCCGCGACGCCCAGCACCGCCAGAGCGGCATTCATGCCCGCGCCTTTGACTCCGCCGGATATTTCATGAACCATCTCCTCCATATCGGCATCCGCCTGCGCACGGCGTTCTCCGCCGGGGAGAATGCGGTCGACCGCATCGGCAAGATCCTGAGGCACCACCTGAAATTGAAGAAATTCTTCAAAAACCCTGCGGTTCAGGATGATATTCGGCATCGTAAACGCATTGCGGAACAGCTTGCGGATGATGATGCGCGCACAGAGGAATGTGATCGGGTTCAGACGGTATGCCACGACAAGCGGCAGTCCGGCAATCGCGCACTCCACAGTGACCGTCCCGGAGGCGGCAAGCCCGGCAGTGCAGGTTTGAAGACACTCTGCCGTCTTCCCGCAGACTACATCAATTTCGGGAAGCACGGAATCCGGATGTTTCATGATAAATTCACTGATGTCATCTTTTACATCGTCATAGACTTTCTCCCGCGGCGTGGCAATCGTGAATTTCAACTTCGGATGCCGCTGCTTCAGCAGTGCAACCGTCTCAAGCATCGGGAAAAGCAAACGCTTCGTTTCACTTCTCCTGCTTCCGGGAAGAAGAAGAAGCCTGTTCGGATCGCGTGCCAGAGCCGGGTCACGGCGTTCCTGCACAATCTCCACAAGCGGATGCCCGACAAACTCCACATCCAGCCCGCTGCCCTTGTAAACATCCACTTCAAACGGAAAAATGACCATCATTTTCGTGCAGTAATGCGCAAGTTTCGGGATATTCGATTTCCGCCAGACCCACACCTGCGGGCTGATATACCAGACCACCGGAATCCCCGCTCTCTTCAGGCGTTTCGCAAAACGGATATTGAATCCCGGATAATCAATCAGCACAACGGCGTCGGGACGCTGTTTTTTCGCCTCGCGAACCAGATAAAGCATGATACGGATGAACTTGAAAATGGAGCCGAGCACTTCAATCAGCCCGATCACGCCCAGTTCGGAAGAATCGACAAGAATATCGACTCCGGCATTCTTCATTTTCACTCCGCCCATGCCCGCAATTCTCGCCTGCGGACGGGTCTTCCGGATATCCTGCGCAAGCCGCGCTCCATAAAGATCCCCGGACGACTCTCCGGCAATGATCCAGATCAGCGGGGCTGCTTTGCTGTGTTCCATCATATTTTCCGTTTCCTGATTTTTAAGGGCAAGAGACGCAGATCAGCGTTTCTTGCGTTTCTTCTTCGGCGGAGTGTAGTTGCTGCCGCGGCCGGACGGAGTACGGAAACCGGGCATTCCCATCGCGAGCGGAGCCGCGCCGGACATCATGCGCCCCAGCAGTCCGGTGCGCTTCATCATGCTCTTCATCATCAGGAACTGTTTCACAAGACGGTTGACCTCCTCGACCGGGCGTCCGCAGCCTCTGGCAATACGCCGCTTGCGCATATTGTCGATCAGCTCCGCATTGGCGCGTTCGGCTTTCGTCATGGAGCAGATGATCGCCTCCATTCCCTTGAACTGCTTCGGGTCAAGCTCGGACATTCCGGCAAGTTTATCGCCGCCCGGAAGGAACTTGAGGATATTTTCAATGCCGCCCAGACGGGACATCTGGCGGAGCTGGGAGAGAAAGTCATTCAGATCGAATTCATTCTTCTTGAGTTTTTCCTGAAGCTTCTCCGCCTCCTCCTTGTCGATCTCCTCGGCAGCCTTTTCCACAAGGGAGACAATATCGCCCATGCCGAGAATCCGGGATGCCATACGGTCCGGATGGAATACGTCGAGATTCTCGATTTTTTCCCCGATACCAACAAACTTGATGGGACACCCCGTAACCCTGCGGATTGAGAATGCCGCACCGCCGCGCGCATCGCCGTCGAGTTTCGTAAGAACCACGCCGGTAAGCTGAAGCGCGTCATTGAAGTGTTTTGCCACCGAGACCGCCTGCTGTCCGAGCGCGGCATCCGCGACAAGCAGAATTTCCGCTGCCTTCGTGACCTGCCGCAGACGGATCAGCTCCTGAACCATCTGCGTGTCGATCTGAAGCCTGCCCGCGGTATCAAGAATCAAGTAATCCACAAAATTGCGGCGCGCCTCGGCAATCGCATTCTGCGCGATAACCGTCACATCGGGATTGCCGCGTTCGGCATAAACCGGGACTCCGATCTCTTTGCCGAGAATTTCCAGTTGGTCAATGGCGGCAGGACGGTAAACGTCGCACGCGACCATCATCACCTTCTTATTGCGTTTCCTGAGATTAAGCGCAAGTTTGGCGCTGGTCGTAGTCTTGCCGCTTCCGTGAAGACCGACCATCATGATGATGTTCGGAGACTGCCCGTCCGCAAGCGGCGCCTCGGAACTGCCCATGAACTCCACCAGTTTATCGTAAACGATCTTGACCGCCTGCTGTCCGGGCGTGACACTGCGGAGAACCGCCTCGCCGAGGCATTCCGTGGAAACGGTCCTGACAAATTCATCGGCGATCTCGATATTGACGTCCGCTTCCAGCAGGGCGTCGCGGATATCGTTCATTGCCGGAGCGATATTTGACTCTGAAATCACCGCCTGTCCACGCAGTTTTTTCAGGGCGTCCTGTAATTTGTTTGTAAGATTATCAAACATCTTTATTGTTCTCCATGTAAAATATGCTATATTACAATACACCGTAAAACAGAATTAACCAGTTATTATGGCATTTTACGGCAAAATTTCAACCATTGAAGCCATATTGAAAGGTAAAAAATGAGAAGTGACATCATGAAGAGCGGCGTCGAGAGAGCTCCGCACAGAGCTTTGTTCAGAGCGACGGGTCTGAAAAAAAGAGATTTTTCCAAGCCTTTCATCGGCGTATGCAACTCCTACTCCGCGGTTGTCCCCGGGCACTGCCACCTCAACAAGGTCGGCAAATATATCTGTGACGAGATCCGCAAAGCGGGCGGCGTCCCCTTTGAATTCAACACCATCGCGATCTGCGACGGCATCGCAATGGGTCATCAGGGAATGAAGTTCTCCCTCCCCAGCCGCGAACTCATTGCGGACTGTGTGGAATCCATGGCGACGGCGCATCCGTTCGACGCCATGATCTGCATTCCAAACTGCGATAAGGTCGTTCCCGGAATGCTCATGGGCGCAATGCGCGTCAACATCCCGACCATCTTCGCATCCGGCGGCCCGATGGAAGCCGGAAAACTCTCCGACGGCACCGCCTGCGACCTCATCTCAATCTTCGAAGGAATCGGCAAAATGAAAGTCGGGCAGCTCGACCAGAAGGGACTCGACGAACTCGAAAAGAAAGCCTGCCCGACCTGCGGTTCCTGTTCCGGCATGTTCACGGCGAACTCCATGAACTGCCTCTGTGAAGCGCTCGGGCTCGCCCTGCCCGGCAACGGCACCATCGTCGCCACCAGCCATGACCGCAGGAAACTCTGGAAAGCCGCCGCAAAACGCGTCGTCGAGATGGCGAAAGAAAACGGACCTCTCCCGCGCGACATCGCAGACACCGACGCTTTCCATAATGCGCTGACTCTCGACATGGCGATGGGGGGAAGCTCCAACACCATTCTGCATACGCTCGCAGTCGCCCGCGAAGCAGGAATCAAGCTCGACCTTGCCAAAATCGACAAGATCAGCAAGAGCACGCCCCATATCTGCAAAGTCTCTCCGTCCTGCAACTATCATATCGAAGACGTCCACCGCGTCGGCGGAATCATGGCGATCATCAAGGAAGTCATCAAGCAGAAAGGCGTCTTCTTCAACCCCGATAAGATGACCGTTTCCGGAAAGACCATCGGCGAACTTGTCGCCGCCGCGGCAGATGCAGACGGCACCGTGATCCATACGATCGACAATCCTTACAGCAAATCCGGCGGGCTTTCCATTCTGTTCGGCAATCTTGCGGAAAAAGGCTGTGTCGTCAAGACCGCCGGCGTTTCTCCGAAGATGCTCAAACACAAAGGTCCCGCAGTAGTCTTTGAAAGCGAAGAAGACGCCGGAATCGGCATCCTTGCCGGAAAAGTCAAAGAGGGCGATGTGGTCGTGATCCGCTACGAAGGACCGAAAGGCGGTCCCGGAATGCAGGAGATGCTTGCGCCGACCAGTTATATCATGGGACGCGGGCTCGGCGAGAAAGTCGCGCTGGTCACGGACGGACGTTTCAGCGGTGGCACACGCGGCGCCTGTATCGGGCACGTCAGCCCCGAAGCCGCCGCCGGAGGAACCATTGCACTGATTGAAGACGGCGATATGATCGAAATCGACATTCCCGCCAGAAAGATCATTCTCGATGTTCCCGAAAAGGAACTTGCCAGACGCAAAGCCGCATGGAAACCGCGCAAACCTGTGACAACGTCTTCCTGGCTCAGGAAATACGCTCTTCTGGCAACCAGCGCCGACACCGGCGCCGTTCTCAGAACCGATCTTGATTAAAAGCATGGAGTTAAGGGCATGGGCAAGTTTTTTGCAAAAAGTCTGTCCATGCCCTCTTTTTTCAGAAATTCTTCCGTATCCTGCGAAAAAATATAATTTCCTTTCGTTTTCATTCAGGATTCTCCCATGTCTTTTGAGGAACAACGCATTGTAGAAAGTGTTATCGGCCCCGAAGCCGGCGGACTCAGGCTCGACCAGTTTCTCCGGACACGCTTCACCTACCGTTCACGCAATGAGTGGCAGGAGGCGATCCGGCGCGGAGAACTCAAGATCAACGGCCGTGAAATCCGCGCGTCGAAAATTCTGCGAACCGGCGACAAACTCTCTTTCAATCCGGGAAAAATCGAAGAACCGGAAGTCAATGTGGACTGGTCTTTGATTCATGAATCGGAACGGTATCTGGTCATCAACAAACCGGGACAGCTCCCGGCACACCCTTCCGGGCGTTTCTTCAAACATACATTATGGTATCTCCTCCGTGAAAAATATGGGGAACTTCATATCGTAAACCGCCTCGACCGCGAAACGTCCGGCATTACGATCGCCGCAAAAGATGCAGATGCCGCAAAAATTCTTTCCGGGCTGTTCGCAGACCGCAGGACAGTAAAAAAATACCTTGCATTCGTATTCGGCAAATTCCCGGAAACACTGGTTGCGGACGGCTTTCTTTCCGATGACAGGAAATCCGGGGTTCGTAAAAAACGGCGTTTTTCCGGAAAGGAGAGTTACGGTTCCGAACATGTGCGGACGGAATTCCGCCTGCTCGGAACGGACGGGGAGCTGAGCGCCGTGGAGGCAATCCCGAAAACGGGGCGCCTGCACCAGATCCGCGCGACTCTCTGTTCACTCGGGTATCCGATGGCGGGCGACAAGCTTTACGGTCCGGACGACACGATTTACCTGCGCTACATCGAATCGAAAATGACGGAAACGGATACAGCAAGGCTTCTGATCGGGCGTCAGGCGCTCCACGCTTCGGAGCTTTCGTTCGCCTGCCCGTTTGCAAAAAGTGAAATTATTTTCAAAGCTCCGCTTCCAAATGACTTATCAGGGTTGTATTGTCGCTGTGTTGGTGTTATAATATGACATTATGAAAAATTCAGTCAAAACATTATTCGTATTATTGGCGGCCGCCGGAATGACGGCTGTGTTGTCCTCCTGCGCCTGTAAGGAGATGGAGACGAACATGGCAAATCTCGCGAAAATCCGTGTCGGCATGGACAAGGAACAGGTATTGAAGATCATGGGACCGCCCGTTGCAGGTGAGACTTACTGCAGCGACAAGGTTTTTTATTATTACACCAATCAGAGGTGGATGGACGGTCTCGTCACACGCGACGAATGTACTCCAATCGCCTTTGACGACTACGGCAAGGTCATCGGCTGGGGACCTGCCTTCAATACCGGGGTCTATGATACCAGCAGAATCAGATAACAGGCACCATTAAAATAAAAAAACAGCAGGCTTGTCATGAAAAAAATTTATATTTCTTTTCTGATCGTCTTTGTCGTTCTCGCCGCAATCTTCACCATTTTCAAAAACATGACTTCCGGCGTCATCAACACCGCTCTGATCGCCGTCGGGGAAGGCAGTAACATTCAGGTGGATCAGGGAGCGGCGGAGGCGGAAAAGAAAAAAAAGAAGAAAACGCCGACAAAAGTGGTCGGTGCAGGCGGCATGGCAGCCGCTGCCCAACTGCGGGTTTCCAAAGAGAAAACGGTTGCGCCTCCCGTAACGAAACTTGTGAAAAACGCCGAAAAGCAGAAATTCAAAAAGAATATGTTCGTGCTGGACTGGGCGATCCTCGGGCCGTTCGAGCTCGGCAAGACCATGGAGGACTTCACTCCCGCAAATGCGATCAAATATGAGTGCATGAAAAATGAGGATACACTTACAGTGTCCGCCCCCGTTCCCGAAGGGACTTCATGGCAGACGGCAACGGGTCTGGTGCTGGACGGCAAGATCACCGTCAATGATCTTTATAAGAAACTGAAAGGCAAAGCCGCGTTCTATGCGCTTGCCGAAGTGGAAGTCGATCAGGATTATCCCGATGCGCTTCTCTGGATCGGCGGCAGAGACGACGTCAAGATCTGGTTTGATGGCAAAGAGGTCTTTGTGTCCGATCCCAAGACGCCGCGCCGCGCGGATGCCGTACAGGTCAAAGTGAATCTGACAAAAGGGAAACATACGGTTCTCGTGAAATGCGCTTACACTTCATGGCAGTGTTTCTTCTATATCCGATTCACCGATTCCGAAAAGACTCCTCTGATTCCGGTCCAGACGTCCCGGAAGTAAGATTCTGCAAATACCGGAGGCATTCATTTCTGCTCCGGTGCAGCCGCTTTTTTCTTCCATTGATCCGGGGGAATGGTAAAGAAGTCGGTAGTCATGCTCCATTCATAACTGTTTCCGCTTTTCAAGGTCGCCGTTCTGACAGGGACATAGTAAAGCTTCCGGTCGCTTCCGCGGTTCCAGAGAATCCATTCGTCTTTCCCTGTAATTGGTTTTTCCGCAGTTACCCGGGAAACAAATCCGATTTTTTCTTTCGGTGCATAAAACGCGGCAAACAGGGGAAACGGTTCCGGTACCAGCCTGTTCCGGTTCGAAGCGTCGAATTTCCCCTCTTTGATCCCTCCGTTCCGGTCATGGAGCAGGTATTCGGTAAAAATTGCCTCCCAGGGATGCATGAAATGATACATGATACCGATTCTGGAATTCTTCTCCACATGAATTCTTGCCGTCTCACGAAGCCGGGAATTCTCCAGATGGACCTCATACTCCAGACGCACCTGGTGAAGCAAAGCACTTTTTTTCATGGTAAAGCTTTTTCCTTTTGCAGGCATTGCACCCGGCTGCCACTCCCTGCCGTCAAGCAGGAAACTGACCTTCACCTCTTTTTCACCGATTTTGTTTTCAAGGTGCCCGGTTCCGACCCAGCCGAGACCGGAAAATGCAATGACCGTCCCGTAGAACCCCTTTCCTTTCCGGCAAACCTGCGTGCCCTCATACCAGATTCCGTTCAGATTCCAGAACAGATGTTTTGCCAGTTCAAGTTTTACCGCTCCGCAGGTAACTTGCACCGTTGACGGCAGAGGAGGCGGAGAAACCTTTTCCTTTGCACTGCCGGGAGGCAGGCGGCGGAAAATACGAGTTTCGCCGACTCCGGCAGGAAATGTGAACGTTTCAGTGTTTTCTGCGACAATTCTGCCGTCGGCAAGGTCTTTGAGATCGGATCTGCCTGTCCAGCGCAATGTCTTCATACCCTCTCCCGTAGCATGGAGCGAAAGAATGCCGTTGCCGGAACTGACGACATCATTTTCAGGTCCGACCGGGACAATTCCCGCTTCACGTGCCAGATTGCGCAGCAGTGCCGGATTGAATCCGCCGGGCAGTGCAAGGTAGACGGCAGTCCAGCCGGGATGTTTCTTCATGACTGCCGCCGGAATTTCCGTACCGTAATAATAAGCCAGCACCTTCGTATCCTGATCCGGGCTGATGTCGAAGAACGGCCCGTAACCCTCGCTGAGAATAAACGGGTTGTTGCCGAAAAGCGAACCGGGTGGAAGTGCAGGATCATAGCGGTGCAGCATCATTTTCGATTCATTGACCCGGATATTCAATCCTGTCAGGCGCTTCAGATTGGCACTGAACCCGCCGGGCGCAATACGCCCCGCATCCGTCGTGAAGATCAGGATATTGTTGTTTTTCTGAAGGTTCCGTTCAATATAGGAAATCTCCTTCTCCGTAATGGATGAGGCGGAAAGAAACAGATGAAAGCGATAGGATGGACGTCGGGGATTGGTCAGGTCGGAAAGCAGATAGCTGTCATAGCTCATCCCGGTAAGATTCAGTGTGAACTTCGGGAAAAAGGTATGTTGAAGACGGTAGATGAAACCACCCCGGGCGCTGAGACAGTCGTCCATGCGTTCATCCGCAAAAACCGCAATCTGCCCGTGATCTCCCTCCTGCGGCGTTTCCGCAACTTCCTTTGCAGCCGCAGCAAGACACGCCGCCGAATTCATGAAAGCCGGATGGCTCCACGCATTGCCGCTGAGCGCAAACATCCATGCACCCTGCCCGACAGACAATGCCACCGCCAGATCCCGAGTCTGAACAGCCGCATATTCCTGAAATCCGTCGGTCGCCCCGATGCCGTTCTTGTCCAGTCCCTTGATGCGGATGTAACTGTATTCGGTTCTGTAATCCTGTTCCTGCAAATGATATTTTCCATGCAGCCCGATTGATGCGGAAGAACCGTTGCCGCCGGAACCTCCGGCACGGCGGGAACCCCCGTAGGGATTACAGCTTACCACACCGTCAAGATGAGGCGAGCGGTAACAGGCGGCTGCCGCGCTTTTCCCCATGACGTTCCCGTGAATGTCGTTATAATAGGCTGTTACCAGCGCCGGACGCCCGATCCCAGCCTTGAAGCTTCGGGCGAAATGCTCCAGCATACGGACTGTCGAAAGGTTCCAGAAACGATTTACATCAATCACCCTGCGGTCGGCGGAACGGTTCGGATCAAGAAAAAGATAAGGTTTCTCCCGTTCGCTTTCAGGAGGCACTTCAATGGAATCGAAGGTCAATTCCGGATCGCCCCATGCCTTGCGCAGAGCATCCGCGTCATTGCCGTAACGTTCTCTCAGATAACTGCGCAGAGCGTTGCGGAAGTTTTCGGAACGATCCCAGTTTCTGCGGTTGCCCTGCGGGAAGAACTGCCCGTCCTGCCCCCCGGAAAGGTGAATGCCGGCAACGATTTTCCCCGCAGGATCGTTTGCAAGAAAATGCCCCAGGCTGTAAAGCGCTTTTCCAACTTCCCGCAGATAATCCGGGGAGGTATAGGAAACGGCAAGCGTCCCTTTCCATTGTCCGGGAATGACGCTGCCGTTGCGGTCAAGCCATGCCGCCTGCGGATACTTTTCAAAGAACCATGCACCGGGATCGCATAATACATAAAGCAGAACTCTAGCGTCGGGAGCCTGGCGGTGAAGCGCCCGGAGCTGTTCCGCCAGAATGTGAAAGCGGTACTGGCCGAAACCGGTCCACAAAGGTTTCATGCGTCTGTCCGGAACACAGAGGTTGGCGGTAAGCCACTGCAAAGTAATTCCCGCCTCTCCGAAATCGCGGAAGCCGGCTTTCGCAGGATCCGGTTCAAGCGGATTTGCAGTGAATCCGAAGAGCGGGACTGTCTTGCCGTCAAGCAGCAGACGCGGGAAACGGCTCCGCGCATCCACTTTCGGAATTACCGGTTTCATGGCAGCCAGTTGCGCCCCGGAGACCTGCGCCGATAACAGAGGTTTGCGGCGTTCCGGCCTGATTTCAGGTCCGATCTGGGGAAGCGCGGCAGGGTTGACCTGCAAGGTAAGCCGCTCCCACTCCGCCGCGCCGGACGGCCCGCCCATTGCAAGGCGGACACTGCCGCTCAGTCCCTTTTGATCCGGAGTCCGGAAAATGGTGCGGACGTACCGCCGTTTCCCGTCAATAATCACCGGATTGATGTTGCGGACCGGCTCTACCCGTGTCCTGCCCCCCGGAACGGTAATTTCCATCCACAGAAACAGCGTTGTCCCGAAACCGCCTTTGTGCGGTGTATAGAATCCGCTCAGAAGGTATTCCGTATCCGGCTGCAATGCAATCTTCTGCCGGGATGCCGCCAGCAGGACACCGCGGTTCGAAGCCTTTCTCATCAGAAGCTTCCGGCCGGCGATCTTTATTTCGCCGATACCGGACGCAACGGTTTTTCCGAGAAGCCGTCCATAATGCCCGTCTGTCCCCCGGTCGCCGTTGACAGGCATAATTCCCGACTTCTGTTCCAAAAGCCACGCAGACGCATCTTCAAAAGAACCTCCCGGCAGCAGATTGCCGGAAAACGGGGCAACTGTGACGGCTGTCCGCAAGACCGGAGGAAACGCAATGTCCAGTTCTCCGTTTTTTGCAGCCGCGACACATTCCGCATACTGATAACTGCTTGTCACCCAGTAATTCTTTCCCGCCTCAAGCGGAAAGTTTTTCGGAGTCAGCGTCAGACGCACCGGACGATCCGGCGATTCCACCGTGAAATTATAATATTCCGGCGTATCGCGGACTATTGAAATCTCCGCGCCCGCAAGCGTTGCAAAAAACACTCCGGTAAACAGAAACAGAATCGGCTTCATAATTCCTCTCAGTCGCGTTTGAAATGTTTGCGGAAATTGACACCGGCGGCAGTGCTTCCGATGATATACCTGGCATTCCTGACATTTGAAACATGCCCGTCCACCCAGAGAATATTGGAACTCCGCTCATGAATATCGCTCAGGTCGCTTTGAAATCCGCTGGTCTCCGGAGGACGCATCAGATGAGTTGAAACTGTCTCCCCCAGCAGCAGCTTGATGGAAGGATTGCGTATCTGATTGACCTTGGCGGGAATCTTGTTCCCGACTCCCATCACGGACATTGAAGAACCGATGTATGAGACATTGTATCCGTAGGAAGAACGGCGATAGCGGGACATGGTGTCTTTCAGAGTGGTAATCAACTCATTCGCCAGTTTTCTGTGAGCGGCGGAGTAAGAGTTCAATGCGGTGTTGCAGAGAAAAATCTTGTTGTCTGCGATATATTTCGCCTGATAGAGTGCGCCGCCCCAGTTCCAGATTCCGCTGTCAATATTCTGGCTCCAGCCATAATGCGAAGACATCTCTCCCGGAATATATTGATCGTTGTAATCCCCCAGATAAGAAGCGAACACCATGCCGAACTGCCTGATATTGCTTAAACAGCTTGTCTGCCTGGCTTTCTCGCGCGCTTTGCTCAGAACAGGCAGAAGCATCGCCGCAAGAATCGCGATGATCGCAATTACGATCAATAACTCTATCAATGTGAAACCTCGTCTGCCACTGCAATATTTCATGGCGCTTCCTCCTTGTAATTTGTTTGATGACTGGATTGGCGGATAACCAATTCAGAATGAAGTTTTATCTCTTTCGAACCGGCGCCCGGCGCCCGGATCTGTTCCAGCAGTAATTGAGCGCAGGTCGTTCCGAGCAGATTCAGAGGCGGGCGGATCGTCGTCAGCATCGGCTTCTGAAACAGGTAAAGACGGCTCTCCTCCATATTGTCATAACCTGTTACGGCGATTTCACGTCCGGGTTCGTATTTGAAATGGCGCAGGGCGGCGCACGCTCCGCGTGCCATCAGGTCATTGCTCATGATCCACGCATCATACTGTTTCAGTTTCTCCCAATGCTTCAAAACGGCAAGGTATGTGCCGAGGGTCGGTTCCGCCCGGACCTCTTCTTTCGGCAGGAGCAGCACATCCGAATCCTGAATTGCAAGGTTGAGCTCAGAAGCGCATTTCCGGCATTGTTCATGGCGTGAATTATTGCTGTTTCCCATGCCGATGATCACAAAACGCCTCCGCCCCGTTTCCTTCAGATGGCGCAGCAGCTCCCGGTATGCGTTGCGGTTGTCGATCCGGACAGAAGTGACCGGCATCGGATTGCAGATGTCGGAAGGCATCTGATAAGTCACCACGGGAAACTTCCCCGACGCCAGTTCCTTGAGCGTCAATGTCCCGACCGTGTTGGAAGAAAGAACGAAGCCGTCCATCCGGCAGGAATAGAACGTATGCAGGATCTCCTTGTCGATCGTTTCCGGATCATGGTCCGAAACGGGAAGAACCGACAAAGTATAATTATTGTTCTTCAACTCCTGCGCCAGAAATGAAACGAACTGACTGAACGTCGGAGAATTGATCATGGATTCCAGATCTTCGGAAATCAATCCGACGGTATAAGTCTTGCCGGAAGCCAGCGCCTGAGCAGAGAACTTGGGGCGGAACTGATACTCGTCGCACAGCGCCATGATCCGCTGCCGGGTCGAAGCCTTGACCTTGCCGCTGTAACGCGGATCAAGCGCCCGTGACACCGTTGCCGTAGAAAATCCGGTCTGTTTCGATATTTCCTTGATTGAAAGCATTCTCAATGTTTCCTTATAATGTAAGCGCATACATTATTATAATCGAAACCTTGAAGTTTGTCAATGCCCTTTCCAAAATATTCTCGTTTTTTTTACGAACCGGCAGAAAAACCTGCGTCTTTTCCTGAGTTCAGGATTTTCGTTTGGCTGTGGACGCCTTCCTCTCCCGCAGGATATACTTTTCCTCAATCAATGGAGCGAGAGGAAAACGGTTCAAGTAACCGGAAGCACAGGAAAACTCCTGCCCGACGCAAATCAGGACAGAAGTTTTCCATAGTGAAGAATCAGGAAATCAGGGTATTTCTTCCAGCGTGATTCCGTCGAACCACACAGTCCCGGTGCATTGATACATCACCGGCTTGATATAAGTCTGTTCCGGTTTTGTTCCCGGAGCGGAAGTAAACTCAAAACTCTGCTTGAGCCACGGAAGCGTTCCCACCAGCTTATTCTGCGGAAACCAGTAATTCTTCGTATTCCAGATATTCACGCAGACTCCTCCGCGGGAGTCAAGCGGCACCACATTCTCAAGTCTGGCGAAATAAGAAATCCTGTATTTCGTATCCGGCTTGATCTTCAGAGGAACCTGTGTCACGGCGGCAAATACAAATTTATCCTTCGTATTCGTATTGCTGACCTTCAGGCTCTGCGGACCGAACAGGAAAGTTGATCGATCCAGAGCGACGCCGACACCCTGCGGCAAGGAGGGAGGCAGGACCCATGATCCGATCATACGTCCCTTTCTCTCGGCATTGAAGTCGCTTGTATTAAGGATATTTGCATTCTTCTCCGGCTCCGGGACGAGGGTTCCGAAGTTCTCCAGTTCATGAAATCTCAGGCGCAGGAACGGCGACCACGTATAATACTGCTGTCCGTTGCCCAGCACACGGTTCCGCGTGAAGTTCGCAACGACCCCTTTCGGATTCAGCGGTTCCCCGAAACTCTTGAGCGGAATGCGGATCACAGCCTTCCAGCCGGAGGGAACCGTCTCTGTTTTTATCTGAGCTCCGCTGTTCCAACTGAGATCACCCTGCGTATTGCTGCCCAGCGCAGTGCAGTATTGATCCGTCAGGGCGCCTTTGGAATTGACCATGATCTGGTAAAAGCCCTTGCGTTCACCGCCCGGATCAAGGAAAATTTCCACATTGTTGTCTTTCCAGATATCCGGATCATCCGTTTTTCTTTCCGGTGCGACCGTTTTTGCCGTTTCCGGTTCTTCACAGTCGAAAATCAGTTTGAGAAATTCAGAATCGGACGAAACCTTTACGGAGGTCTTCAGCAGTTCCGGATTTTTCCCCTGGAACGGCTGTAAATAAAGTGTCGCAGGCAGTCCGGCGCGGAATGAACCGAGCGTATTGTTGCGTTCCAGATATTTTGCGGAAGCGGCAATCACCGGATCAAGAAACTCTTTCCTGATGTATTTCACGCGCTTGAGTGCACCCGGTTCGTTTGCGGCAAGCTTTTCCGCCTCGTCGAACTGCGAAATCATCTGTGCGATATGCTGTTTCGTATATACTTTCATCCAGAGCTCGTTTTCCGACGGCGGAGCTCCTTTCGGGCCGAGTACAGTCTCAACGGTCCGCCCGCCGATCTGATGCACCCATTTGTTTTCGATCTCGCCAAAGATTTTTCCCATGACCGGAGCGGCTTTGCCGAACATCAGCGCATGATGCTCTTTCAGAATCGCATCGGCATCGGCATTGTTGTCCCACGCTACTTTGCTGAACAAATAGTAGGTCAGATAGTTGTAGATCAGTTTATCGGTTTCCGATTCCATGAATGCGCCGTAAATATTGTCTTTGTGCGACTGATAATACTTCGCAACCGAACGCGGAGACGTGGACGGAATCCCCGGCATATTCAGGTTGCCGAACTTGCCCGCATAATTCCAGAGCCATGTTTTTCCGTTGATCTTCCTGTTCCAGGCAAGAATACGTTCATTGTCGCCTTTGAGCAGTTGAGGCTGCGCGACGGACCACGGTCCCTTTGCCGCCACCATCACAAGCACATTGTCGGGAATATCGGTTTCAGGAACCAGATGATAAGGATAATATGCCATCTGCGAAACGTATCCCCTGCCGAGTTCCTTTTTGATTCTGCCGGCGACTTCCGCGGTTTTTCTCCACATGAAATTGCTGGTGGACTGCAAGGTGGCAAGCTCTTTGCTGCATGCTTCACACCGGCAGTTCTGCCAGGCGTCCTGCGGCATCATGCCGAATACCACGCCCGGCAGATGTTCGGACGGACTCCATTCCTTGCCGGGAACACCGCGTGAAGCGGGAGGCTGATTGCGGATGATCGCAAGGGCATCCTCCGCAATCACATCCGTCAATTTGCCGGAATAACAGAGCTGAGGCGAAAACATCATGGACGGATCACAGTAGCGCCGCCCGTCCGAACGCAGGGCAAAGTATTCGGGATGGCTTTTGCCGAAACGGACATCAAGTCTCAATGCACGCAGCCCGTGGCAGTTCGGAACATACTTCGTCTGAAGCCGCAGCATCTTGCTGTAAATGTTCTTCTGAGGGCTGATCGTCGAGCTGAAAGGGTCCGCTTTCGTTTTTTCATCCTCCCATTGCCCGGAGTAAACGGAAACATTCCGCGCCTCAAAATCCGGGCGGTCGAAAATATCGATCTCCGGAATTTCCATTGCCTTGTTTTCCGGCATATAAATGCCGAGTTCATTCGGAAAATAAAAACGGACGCCGCCGAACCGTTCGAGAAAATCATACACTCCGAACAGGGTGGCGTGTTCATTCAGCGTCCCCCAGACGCCACCCCATTTGTCATTGCTCCTCAGATCGGCTTTCGCATCATCGCGCCCGAGAATATAAACATCTTTGCCCGCAGTCTTGATGATGAATGCGTCACGACAGAGCTTCCGCTCGTCGATCCCCGCCTTTTTCGACCATTTGTTGATCCCGAGAATCAATGATGTCTTTGCCGGATCGGGTGAATTGACGATCGGCACTCCGGCATTGAGACGCCGGTTCAGATAAGTCTGCAAGGCATCGGCGGCATATTTCGTCGTGAGAAACGCATCCGGCGCAACCACGATCTCAACATCGGGAGCTCCGGGGCGCAATGTCTGCAACACCTTTTTCCCGATGACAATGTTTCTTGCAGGACGTTCAGAACCGTAGAACGGTTTCTCATTCCGCGCCCCGTCCTGATACGCGGCGGACAGGATACCGGTCACCGTCACCAGGATTCCCAACAAATAATTTTTTTTCATATTCATACCTTTCCTTATAAATCAGGGAGTTGTGGAATAAACGTATTTCACGCCGCTTCCGAAAAGTTCTTTGAACTGTATTGCCGAGACATGCATATCCATAAAAAGCGCATTTGCGGCATTGGAATGGCGGGTCGCAACATAGAGGTCATCCGAGGATGAACTTGTATTCAGCGGATAGCGGTTTCCCGTAAGATCGGCAGGGTAGGTTCTGAAACAGTCCGTGACGTAAATCCACTTTGAAGGCGTCTTCATCTTTTCCGGCCGCAGCATCGGTTGAGACAAATCTCTCCAATTGGAATAATAACTGGCAAAATAACTGAACACATGATGCTGATTTCTCCTGTATCCTTTATCATCAGACGGGCACTGCATCAGGTTTCCCGGATCGCTTCCCCAGTCAGCATAGTACTTATATTTCATATCAGCATAAGTGATCATTGCATAAATATAAGGATTGCACCAGGGATGTGCAGCCCCGTCATAAGGCAGATTTCCCGATGTGGTGCCCGGCAGAAATCCCTTGTAATCCGTCATGTACATGGCAACGGCGGTTCCCTGCTGTTTAAGACGGTTCACGCAATCCGCCGCACGCGCCTTGTCTCTTGCCTTGCCCAACGCCGGCAGAAGCATCCCTGCAAGAATCGCGATGATCGCAATCACGACGAGAAGCTCGATCAAGGTGAATTTTCCACTTTCTCTCTTCATAATTTTCCTCCTCATGAAAATAATTTCTATTGTCATATTGTCTCTCCGAAAATAAGATTCGGCAGGAACAACCTGCTCTGACGAGGCTCGGAACTGTTTCCGGCAATCTCGTGCAGAAGCAGGTTCATTGCCGTGATTCCCATTTTGACCGTGTCAATTTTCAGGGTCGTGATTTCCGGTTTCTGCAATACCGTGACACTCAGGCCGTCTGTTGCCGCGACTCCGACGTCTCCCGGAACGGCAATTCCATCCTGAATCAGGCATTGCGTCATCTCGCGCGCAAGAGCATCGCCGGATGTAATCACAGCCAGTTTTCCCGGTTTGAGCTCTTCACGGAATTGAAGCAATTTCCGGTAAGTCTCCCGGAAAGGAACGATCCCGCACTCCGGCAGAATCCGGTAATCTTCTTTCCTGAGCGCATAATTTCCGATCGCTTCTCTGAACACCGCTTCCTTGGTACGCTGGGCAAAATTATTCATGCCGGAAACAGCAAAGATAAAACGGTTGTACTGCATCCGGAGCAGGGTTTCCACCAGCTTCAGGATACTGTCCCTGTAATTCGGAGAAACAGAGAATATCGGCAGTTCCGTGGTGCGGTTGATCATAACCGCCGGTTTTCCGGTTTTCGCCAGAATCTCCCTGACGGCGGAATCGGGAACGCGTTCGTCAATCAGGAAACCGGCGACCTGTTCATCCATTTCCAGTGCGGATTCCACCAGTTCCTGTTCCAGATTGGTCTGGAGATTGCAGAGGTGCGTGGAAAGATAGCTCCAGACCAGATTGACTCTCGCCAGCGACGCCGCCTGCTGGATTCCGCTGATGATCTCGTTGAAATAATGGTCCGAAAGAGAAACGTAATTGGAGCGCAGGAGACAGCCCACGCACAGATTCTTCTTTCCCCTGCCGTCTTTCCTTTCCGCAGCAAAATAACCGCGTCCGGGCAGTTTCTCCAGATAGCCCGATGCGGTAAGTTCCTTCAATGCCCGCACGGCAGTCACGGGGCTGACGTGGAATTCTCTGCGGATCACGGCAATGGAGGGCGCCTTGTCTCCGGGCAGAATCTCGCCCGATTCGATTTTCCGGCGGATTTCCTTGATAATCTGTTCGTAAAGCAGTTCGTCTTTCATGATTTCTCCATTGGCTCTTTTTTAATTATAATAGAATATCTGAAAATGTCAATAGGGCAAATATAGGTTTTTATAAAAAAAATTCTGTTTTTATTGACACAAACCGTATTTTATACTGAAAAATAAGAAAAACCCATAGAACAATCCGCAATAGATATAGAATAGATATAGTAAATCAAACAGCCCACCGCAAGCAGCTTGATAACGAAAAGCGGGACCAATAGCAAAAGCCGAAATTGTATGGTGCAGGTCGCTGTCCTGCCGTGATCCGACAGTTATCGGCTGGTCGCCGGAGACAAAATCTCCCGACGGAAACAGCACACTCACGGATTCTTCAGATCACAGTGGGTTCTGCTGAATGGAACGCAGGATTTCACGGTCGTCGAAATGGTGTCTGACGCCGTTGATCTCCTGATAATTCTCATGCCCCTTTCCGGCAATCAGGATAATGTCGTCCCTGCGGGAAATCGCGGCGGCTTTCAGAATCGCACTCCGCCGGTCCGGGTCAGCGAAATATTCCGCTCCGGATCTGATGCCGGGAAGAATCTCCGCAATAATGGCACGGGGATCTTCCGTGCGGGGATTGTCACTGGTCACAATGGAAATATCGGAAAGCTCTGAAACGACCGATGCCATTCGCGGGCGTTTGGTGCGGTCGCGGTCGCCGCCGCAGCCGAAAACGGTAATGATCCGTCCTTTGCAGAATGCCCGGATCGCCGTCAACACGCGGAACAGAGCATCGTCGGTATGAGCGTAATCGACAAACGCCCGCGCGCCGTTGGGAAGGCCGAACGGCTCAAGACGCCCCGGCGGCGCGATGTCCGGCGCGGAAAGCGTCTCCGCAATCAGTTCCGCTGGAACACCGCAGGCATAAGCCGCAAGAGCGGCGAGGGACATATTGCAGACGTTATGTTCACCGATCAATACGGATTTGATCCTGATCTCCCTCCCTGCTGTACGAAGGGAAAATTCCGTACCCGAACCTGAAAGGCTGACTGAATGAATATAGCCGTCGGCATCGGGATTTTCCCGTGAAAGCGTCAGGACTCTTTTCCCCGGAAGCTCAGACACGAGGCGGCTTCCCCATTCGTCGTCAATATTGACGACCGCCGGGGCGCCGGGGCGCAGCATCTCGCTGAAAAGCAGTTTTTTCGCCTGATAATACGCCTCCATTGTATGATGGTAATCCAGATGGTCGCCCGTCAGATTGGTGAAGATCGCGCCGGCGAACCGGACATTGCCGGTCCGGTGCTGGTGAAGCCCGTGACTGGACGCCTCGATCACGGCACAGCGGCAGCCGTTCCGAAGCATTCGCGCGAAAAGCTCCTGAATGCTGTAAGAGTCCGGTGTTGTCCGCGCGGCTTCTTCCGGCGGAGCTTTGCCGCCGTCGTCATACTCCACCGTGGAAATCAGCCCGCAGGCAAGACCGTGAGCCATCAGAATCCGTTTCAGCATAAACGCAATCGATGTCTTCCCGTTGGTGCCCGTGACAGCGAAAATATCCAGATGATCCGCCGGATTGTCGAAGAATTCGGCACAGAGGACTCCCCATGCATGGTAGGAGTCGGAAACATAAATGACGGAAATCCATTCCGGGACCGTGACCTCATCCGAGGTGAAAATGACGGATGCACCATTTCTGACGGCGTCGGAAATGAAACAGTGTCCGTCACTTTTTGCGCCTTTGATCGCACAGAAAATGAAATCTTTTCCGACTCGACGGGAGTCGTTGGCAACTCCGCGGATCACCTGTTCCGGTTCATGAATGACGGACTTCCTTACCAGCGGCCCCAAAGCATTCAGGTATGCCGAAAGATTTTTTCCCATACCTTCAATCCTCCGGCTCAATCACTTCCAGACCTGTGCGGCGGGAGGCTTTCAGGAATACAAGATCGCCTTTCCCCACCATCTGCCGTATGGGCGCCACTGCCTCCTCCGTGACGGGAAACGGCAGGATATTCTTTCTGGAAACCAGGTTCATCACCGCAACCGCTTTCGACATATGGGTGCCCACCGCCGCAATCCGGGCTTCGGGAAACTTCTGTCTTGCATAATAAAGTACCTTGAGGTGTTCCTTGAGCGCGCTTTTTCCGATCTCCCCCATGTCGCCGAGCACCAGCAGAAGCCTGTCTTCATCGGCAAATTCGCTCAGCCATTCCAAAGACGCCCGCATACTGTCCGGATTCGCATTGTAAGCGTCATTCAGCCACGTCGCTCCGCCGTGTTCCGCCAGACGCATCCGCATTCCGGGCAGACGGGTCTGCCGGATTCCCCCGGCAATCTGTGCGAGCGGAATTCCGAATGCAACGGCAACCGCCGCCGCCCCCGCCGCATTGCACGCCTGATGCCTGCCGGAAAGACTCCAGTTGACCAGCGCCCGCTCTCCGTTTTCATGATTGATCAGTTCAAAGGAACTTCCGTTGATATTGCCGCCTTTGTAGACAACCTGAACCGTTGACTTTTCCGAATAGCCGAACGTCAGAATCCTCCCCGCTTTCGATGCGGCGGAACGCAGGATTCCGTTTCCGGGCGACTCCTGCGGAATCACCGCCGTTCCGTCTTTGGAAAGCGCCAGCAGAATATGCGATTTTTCCGTCGCCACGCCGTCAAGATTTTTCAGATACTCCAAGTGACAGCTTCCGATGGAGACAACCAGCGATACGTCCGGTTCCGCGATTCCGGCAATGGGTTCGATTTCCCCGAAGTGATTGGTTCCCATTTCAAGAATGCAGACCTTATGTTCCGGCGTGAGGCGCATCATGTTCTGCGGAACCCCGATCTGATTGTTCGTATTGCCCTGCGTCGCAAGGACGTGTTCCGCGCCGTAAACCTGCGCGAAAATCGCGTACAGAGTCTCTTTCGTGCTGGTTTTGCCGCAGGAACCGGTCAGCGCAATGACTTTCAGGTTCTTGAAACGGCGGCGGTAAAGATGAGCCAGTTCCTGATAGGCGCGCAGAGGAGAGTTGACCAGTATGGCGGGAACCCCCGGCGGAAGTTTGGCAAGCTTTGCCTTTTCGATGCAGAGAAGAACCGCGCCGTTGGCGATTGCCTGCCGGAGATAATCGTGCCCGTCGAAATTCTCGCCGGAAAGAGCGATGAAAAGACCATTCTTCGTCTTTTCTCTGGAGTCCGTCGAAACGAAATCAACGGAAATATGAAAATCCGATACATTGACGAACTCGCCTTCACAGGCATTCAAAATCTCTGCAAACGAAAACAAAGGCATCAGACACTTCCCCGCCGGCTGAACTGTTACTTGTTCTTATTTCTGATCAGATCGCTGAAATAGGCAATGGTCCACGTCAGCCCTTCGTCAACCGTAATCTCCGGCTTCCATTTGAGAACCTTTCTTGCAAGTGAAATATCCGGCTTGCGCTTGACCGGATCATCCTGCGGAAGCTCTTTGAAAATCAATTTGGATTTACTGCCGGTCAGCTCAAGCACCTTTTCCGCAAGCTGGCGAACCGTAAACTCCTGCGGATTGCCGAGGTTGACGGGACCGGAAAAAGATTTCGGCGTATTCATGACACGGATCAGCGCCTCCACCAGATCGGATACATAGCAGAAACTGCGCGTCTGCGAACCGTCGCCATAGATCGTGATATCCTTCTTCGTCAGAGCCTGCATAATGAAATTGCTCACGACGCGTCCGTCATTCGGATGCATACGCGGACCATAGGTGTTGAAAATACGCACGACTTTGATGTCCAGCCCGTATTGACGGTGGTAGTCGAAAAACAGAGTTTCAGCACACCGCTTGCCTTCGTCATAACAGCTCCTTACGCCGATGGGATTCACATTGCCCCAGTAGGTTTCCTTCTGCGGATGCACCTTCGGATCGCCGTAAACCTCGGACGTGGACGCCTGGAGAATCGGAATCCTGAGGCGGCGCGCCAGTTCCAGCATGTTCATGGCGCCGAGCACATTGGTCCGGGCAGTCTGAACAGGGTCATGCTGGTAGTGAACGGGCGACGCCGGACACGCCAGATTGAAAATCGCATTGACTTCAAGGCTGATCGGAGTCGTGATATCATGACGGATGAGTTCAAATGACGGATTGACGAGTAAATGACGGATATTGTTTTTCGAACCTGTAAAGAAATTATCCAGGCAAATGACATCCATGCCTTCGGCAAGCAGCCGCTCACAAAGGTGCGATCCGATGAAACCGCCGCCGCCCGTAACCAGAACTGTCCTCTTATTCATTTGATCCGCTCCGCATTAAATCTCAATGATCTCAATGACCCTGTTCCCGAAAAACACGATTTTCCTGGAAACGCCGGCATCGGTCCAGTAAGTCCAGGTATCAACGGATTCCACAGGCGTTCTCATGGCGGGCGGAGGTCCGAACGCAAGGAGCACTTCATTGCGCGTCATCCCCTTTTCCACAATGCCGCGTCTGAGTTTCTCATAAATGACCGGACGGATTCCCGCGGCGAGCGTCTCGGCATTGTCGAAAACAAAAAGACGCTTGATGAACATCTCAATCGGAATGATATTCTTGTTCCTGTCATAGACAATCTTGAAAACCTTGCCGTCGCTGACCCTTTTGAAATTGATCTCATTCTCATTGGCATTGATGAAAGTGATCTCCGTCCCGAACGGGAGAATGGTCCCTTTCTGGACATTGGCGCTGGAAATTTCGGATTTCTCATTCGCCCAGAGATTGTACGAAGTATAGACCGGAGTGTATTCCGGAAGCTGAAGCACCTCCTCAGGAATGACGGTCCGCGCACAGCCTGCAAAAAATATCAGGGAGAACAGAGAGAAAATCAGTGTCGTTATCTTACTCATTGGCTTCCTTTCGGGTCGTTGTTGAAACATAAGTATGGAAATATGCACTTTCTTTTGCAGAAAGACAAGTCCGGAAGACTAAATTTTCCGGGTAAATTCACTTGATATTCCCGTTTTTCATGAAAAGGTTGACCCCTTTGAGAAGCTCCAGCGCTCTTTCCAGCTGAACATCCTTCACGCCGCCGCCGTTTTTCATGTGAACTTCGCCCGGCGCAACATTCAGCTGCATCGCAAGAACCGCCTCCGAAGCCGGCGTCATGGGAACGATGATGTCGGGAGTGATTCCTCTGCCGTGAATGACACGGCGGCTCGGAGTGTAGTATTTGGCGGTCGTCAGGCGCATCGCCCCTTTGTCCGGCAGCGGAATAACCGTCTGGACCGAACCCTTTCCGAAAGTTTTCGTACCGAGAAGAACCGCGCGGTTGTGATCCTGAAGGCACCCGGAAAAGATTTCCGCGGCACTTGCGGAATTTCCGTTGACCAGCAGGACCAGAGGGATATCCAGATATTTCTTCGCATCAACGGCATGAAATTCCTGTTTCGCACGCGCGGACTGCCCTTCCGTGTAAACCACAAGCTCGCCTTTTTTCAGGAACCGGCTGCATACTTCGATTGCCGAATTCAGAAGTCCTCCCGGATTGTTCCGCAGGTCGATGACGATTCCCCTGACCTTCTTTTTCGCAAACTCTTCCAGCGCCTTGTCAAGATCGGCGGCAGTCGGATTGGAGAAATTCGTAATCCGGAGGTAGCCGAACTCTCCGTCAATGATTCTGACGCCGCGGAGCGATGGAATCTTAATGAATTCACGGGTCAATGTAAACTCTTGATAAGCATCGGTTTTCCGGCGGTAAACCTTGACCGCCACTTTGGTTCCCGGTGCGCCTTTCAGCATTGAGACACACTCCTGAAACGTCATTTTCGTCACCGGTTTTCCAGCGACTTCCGTCAGAACGTCTCCTGGGAGAAGCCCTGCTTTCTGAGCCGGTGCCCCGTCCACGACGGAAACCACCTGAACCGCGTTCCCGCGCCGGGAAAGCGTCAGTCCGATTCCGGCAAAACGCCCGGCAGTATCCTCCCGAATCGCTTTGAATCGCTCCGGAGCCTCATACATGCTGAATTCATCCAGTTCCTGAAGCATTCCCCGCAACGCCGCTTTCAGAAGCTTGCTGTCGGAGACTTTCTCCTTATCCACATAGTTTTCCCTCACGATCGCCAGAGCGCGCAGGAAAAAAGCGATATCCTTATAAAGATAAGGATCGTTCTCCGCAGCATCCTTAATGGATGGAGCAGGAAGCACAGGCGGTACAGGCCCGGCAGATTGCTTCTCGCCGGCAAAGACGGCGCCCGGTATGGAGCAAAGCAGGAATAGCAGAAAAATAAACTGTCTCATGATTTCACCTTGATTGTATCATAATGAGATAATCTATCTTTCCTGCCCGCAGTTTCAAGTCTCCGCCGCTGTTTCTGCTCTGAAATCCGGAGAAATCACATCAGCGGAGACAGTTCTTCCATATAAAAGGTAAAATCCGCAGAGTCCATGCGGGAAATACGGTCAAAGTTTCCCGCATGGATGATTCCTTTATTTTTTCAGGAACACCTTGCGGTTGGTCCGTGCAGACTTTTCCTCCGCAAGCACAATGCGGATGGAGTCGCGCGTGCTTTCGACGGACGCAGTCACAGGACGTCTGTTTTTCAGGATACATTCACTGAAATAAGCAATTTCATTGAAATACCCATTGGTTCCGGTGCAGTCGATCTCTTTGTCTTTTTTATCCTCCATGTGGACGATCACTTTCGGAGCGGCGATTTCCATCGTGGCTTTCTCAAAAACCGCAACCGTTGTACATCCCCATTTGGAGCGGCACCAGCTTCCCTCGGAGTTGACGATCGGGCCGTTATCAAAATAATAGGTCGTCATGAGATCGTCAAAACCTCCGCTGACACGCGTCACGCCGCTGGTGAGGACTGCGTCGGGAACTCCGATCATGTAATTGATGAAATCGGTGTCATGCAGGTGAAGGTCAAGAATCGCACCGCCGCTGCACTTGACGTCACGGTACCATCCCTGTGAGGGAGCACCGCCGCAGCGGGTCATGGAAAGACGCAGAAGCCTGCCGTATTTTCCGGAGTCATACGCCTGCTTGACCGTATTGAATGTCTTTTCAAAGCGGAGACATTGGGCAATCATCAGGAATTTTTTCGTCTTTTCCGACACTTCGATCATCTGATCCGCAAGCTTGACGTCACGTGCCATCGGTTTTTCACACAACACATGATAACCGTCCTTCATTGCACGGATCGCATATTCCGCATGGAGATGGCAGGGCAGGCAGATATCAAGGAAATCGAACTTCTCGTTTTTGATCAGGTCTTCGTAGGAAAGATACTGACACACGTTGGAAAGATCGGCGTCGCCGCTGTTTCCGAGATTGATGTCGGCGGAAAGTTTTTCAAATTTCTTTTTGTCGATATCGCAGATTGCAACCAGCTCGCAATTCTTCTGTTTCTTGTACTGCGTGGCATGGAAATGCCCCATTCCGCCGAATCCGATCAGAGCGGCTTTCAGTTTTTTCGCCATGATTCTGCTCCTCAGCCGAGTTTTTCAAGTAAAAATTTCTGTGCCAGCCGGATGTCACCCGCCGGATCATCGCCGCATTCACGCTCAATGGTCAGGAATCCGTCATAACCGATCTTCTTCAGTGCGGCGAGATAACCGTCCCAGGGGACCTGCCCCTGCCCGAGCGGAACCTCTTTGTATCTTGCGGGTTCGACTCCGAGGTCGCGCTTTGTCCCATCGGGATTGACCATGCCGTATGCCGCCGCGGCGGAACCGGGAAACAGATTGATGCCGTCCTTTGCATGAGTATGCACGATGTATCTGCCGAGCACTTCGACCGCATGTACGGGATCGACGCAGGAAACCATGCGGAGGTTTGCCGGATCAAGATTGACTCCGAGTCCTTTGGAATTGACCTCCTCAATGAATGTTTTCAGCGTCTCCGGTTTTTCCGGCCCGGTTTCGATTGCGAATGTGACATCCCTGGCTGCGGCATAGTTCGCGGCATGGCGGATGGATTCGAGCATCAGCGGATAAACCGGATCGTTTCTGTCTTCGGGAACCACCCCGATATGAGTTGTAATGACATGTGTCTCAAGACGTCCTGCAAGATCCACGACACGGCAGAGGAATTCTGCGCGCTTCATGTTCTCCCCCTGCGTCTGGAACGCATGCCCGCCGATGTCTCCGCAGATTGCGGAAATCGTCAGCCCGTCCATTTTACAACGCGCCTTGATTTCCTCGATCTTTTCATCGGGACAGGCAAGAAATTCCATATTCACGCCGATCTGGACACCTTGAAGGCCCATCTGCCGGTATGCATCGAACGTTTCCAGCAGGGGCAGTCTCAACGAACTCGCAAGAGCTCCGATCTTCATACTGATACTCCTTGTTAATTTCGGTTTTGATGAAGAAATCAATTTGCTTGCATATTATAATCTTACACGGAAATTTCATTTTTGAATGGATAAAAACCGCATTCCGCATGTCAAAAAGAGAGATTTCAGGGAAAAGAGCGTCCGGCTCTTATTCCTGCCACTTGTAGGAGTCCAGTTTACCCTGGATACGGCGTTCGAGAATCCATGAGATCGGAGTCAGGACGGTGGAAAGCGTCTCAAACGGCAGAGTGCCTTTCAGGAGTTCCGCACGGACACGGAAATCGAACTCGTTCGTATTCCAGTGATAGACACCGTTCGCATTGAGCGCAACTACGCTGCCGTCGGATTTGAGGCTTGTCGTGGCAAGTTCATCGCCGCGCAGCTTGAATTCGCCGTTGACTTCCGTAATGCTGCCCAGGTTGTTTGTGTTCCACGCCTTGCCGAGGATTTTCAGCAGCTCCCCCAGAACCGGAACTGACCAGAGGTCCGATCCTTTTATCTGCAAATCGCCGGCGCCGTCCATCTGCAGAAGATCCTCTGCATTATAGTATAATCCGGCGTTCATGGCTGCGGAAACCGATGCGTTCGTCCGCGAGGCATTGGGCATGTCGATGTGGAATTCCCGAAGCACGGAGGAGAGGAGCGCACCTTTCAGTTTGGCATCGATCTGTCCCCTTTTCGTATTGAAATCAAACTCATAGTCCATGCCGATTCTGCCGTTGCAGACAGCCGCCGAGGCGTTTTTGATGAAAAGTCTATTGTTTTCATACCGGACCCCCGTATCCACATCCGTAATCCGGATGCCGTTCCAGAAACAGGTTCCGTTATTGATCTCCGCCGTGAAGCGGGTGTTCATCTCGTTTTTATAATCGATCAGTCCGGATGCCGTGACTTTCATTCTCTGCGGGAAGTCGATGAATTCGCTCCGCCATTCAGGATAGAGGCAGCGCATGATGTCATTGCCGGACATGGTACTGTCGATCGAAAAGTTCAGGATGCCTTTCGGAGAGATGAATTCCTGCGCAAGGTCTTCCTCTTCGCCGGATGACGCCCCCCGGTAGGAAACCGTCAGGAGCGATTGTCCGTCCCTTGTCTGAAGAATCGCGCCGGGAAGGACCAGAAGTTTGTTGGAGTCGATCAGAAAGCGGGTGGCTCCATAATTGAAGTGGATATCGCGGTATTCAAAATCGGTCATGACCAGAGATCCGGTTATGAAATATGCCGGGTTTTTCCCGTAACTGATGCTGATGTCGGCATTGGTTTCCATCAGATTGCCTTTCGCGGGCCATTTGATATCGGCGGTCAGGCTCTCAATGAAGGATTTGTGCTGGGGATCAAGCATTTTGATCGTCTTGCCGGGAGAACCGCGGCATATGACGGATGCCGTGATCAGCCGGTCTTTCAGGAGGCACTTCATATTGCCGGAAATACTGAGGCTGTCGTCGATCTTCGCCTCAATATTGTTGACTGCAAGCGTATTCGGAGTGAATGCCAGTTCCGCCACGGTCTGATTGACCTCCAGCCCGTGGCAGATCACGGTAGGCAGAGTCAGCCTGATTTTCCCCTCGAATTCAGAACTTTTCCAATTATGCGAAGTAATCTCGCCGGTAAAATGCAGACGCTCCTGCCTGTTTTTGAATTTTATGCTGCCGTAAATGAACTCCGCCGCACTCTCCGAAAGGAAGTTGCGCAAGGCATGCGGCGGCGTTTTACCTTCGACAACCGCTTTGAAAGTGTTTCCGGTGATCGTATAGGTTGACCGGATCTCGTTGCCTCCCGGATCATCGCTGACGATCCTGCCGGAAATCAGGTCATCGCCGATATCGACGGTTGTGGATACGTTTTTAAGCCTCACTCCATTGAAAGTCATCACCGGAATACGGAGTTCGACTGTGCCGGAGTAACTGCCGGTCAGGGTGGAAAGATGATGAAGCGTGCCGTTGAACGCAATCAGCTTCGCTTCGGAAAGTCTGAGCTTGTCCGCCAGCGTTTCACGGGCTGCCTCATCGACGAACAGAAGCATTTTTTCGGGAGAACAGCTTCCGGAAAACGTGCCGCTGATACTGCTCATGCTGCTGTCATACCGTCCCTGCGACAAAATGTATTCCCCGTCGCCCAGCTCCAGCCGCAGGTCCTGAAACTGGAGAATTCCGTTTTCCAGGAGAAGTTTTTCATGAATCGCCCCGATCTTCAGGTAGCCATACTGGACATCGGGAAAAAAAAGCGAAGCCTCCGCGCGCGTTTTATTGAAGTCTTTCGCATCAAGGGAGAGGAACGCATTGATTTTCGGAACTCCTTCAAAATTGCGCTCGCTGAGTTTATCAAGGGAGCGGATGATGTATTTTCGCATGGAAAGCGGAATATTTTCCATCAGCCGGCGGTACCAGTTAAGAAAGCGCGGCGATAACGTTTTTTCAGATTCTTTCTCCATGAGTTTGTCATGAAGCAGCTCACTTCCCCGCGCACCGGCAAGATGCAGGAGATTGTCCAGGGTGCCGGAAACGGAGAACTCGAAATTCCGGATTTTTCCTTTGGCTTTATGCAGAACGATCATGCCCGGATCGCCGCCGATGTCGGCATTCAGGGCAGTAAAGGAAAGGAGATCCGCCTCCCCCTCTTTTCCGAATTCGGGCAGCAGAGGCAGATTCAGCCGCCCGTCTCCGATCTTCACACGCACCGGCAGGAGCGCGCCCTCGAAAATGCGCCACGGAGAAACGGCAAGCTGAAGTCTTTTCGCATGAAGCGACGGATATTCATAGCTGTTTTTCCCTTTTATATCAATATTTTCGAATACGATTCCCTTCAGAATTCCCGCCTTGCAGGAAGATGCGCAAAATTCCACGCCGTATTGTTTCAGGCGGTTTGAGAGCCCGGTCATGACACAGACAGGGACGCCATAGTATTCCAGCCAGATATTAAACGCGAGAAGCAGACCCGCAAAAAGAATCACCGCCAGTGAAAAAAGCAGGTAAACAGGAAAAAAGCGTCTGATTTTTTTGCTGAAAATCCTCATAAGGTCCGTTCTGTTGATTTTTCGTGAACAGATAATGTAATCCGTTTTTTCCGTAAAATCAACGTTTCGGAAGATTTTTCAGAAGGAGTTTGCCGCGCGCGGCAAAACTGCGGACCCGGCCAGGTTCCGGAGGCTGTTCGCGGTAACGCATGGCTTCATATTCGGCAATATATTCACGGATTTCCCGCGGAGCATCCGCATAAAAACTCTGAAGCGTCTGTTCTTTCGGGCGTTTCTTATGGAACTGCGCCGCGTATTTCCGCTCGAAAGAAACAAATGCGGCGGAAAGAAGACGCACTTCCCAGTTCAGGTGTTTTCTGTGCCGTTTCCGGTTCCTCCGGCTGAAATAACGGTAAAGCAGTACGGCGGCGGAAAAAAGGAGAACCGCCAGGACGGCGGGATGCCGCAGAAGACGTGGCAGAAAACCTGAAACCGCCTCGATAACCGTCAGGACCGCATCCGCGAAATATCCTCTGCGGACATCCGCAAACGCCTGCTGGAAAGTCTGTTTCAGCAGGTCCAGAACCGAAGAAAAGGTTCCCTGTTTCCGGGTGTTCCGCGCAGACGGCAGGTCGCCGGACGGCGGAGTAGCCTCCACCAGAACCCAGCGTTTTTCATCGGCAAGGTAAACTTCTCCCCATGCATGGACATTGGAGGCGCGGGCAATATAGTACTGCGAATACGGATGGCGCTCCTCGCAGATCAGTCCCGTGACATAGCGTGCAGGCAGTCCCATGCTCCGCAGCAGAAGGACGGCGGAGGTTGCGAAAAGTTCACAGTGCCCCTTGCGTTCTTCCGCGAGAAAATGCACAACAGGGTCGGTCCCATCCCCCGGCGGCTGAAAATCCAGTGAATAACGGTAACGGGAAAGGCCGTCGATGACCGCCGCAAGCTTATCACGGTCTCTCCTGATCCTTTTCCCTGCCTGAATCTTCCGGGCAAACTGCTCCAGCACCGGCCTGAGCCTGCGCGGAACTCCGGTCAGCTCCTGCTCCGGCGCCTTATCCGGAACGGGCGCGGGATAAGCAGCCTGCGGGTCATAGCCTGTGACGAAGAACGTGCATCCGCCGTCATTTTTCCACAGTTTAAGCGAAAAAATGCCGTGATTGGTGATTTCCGCATCGTCGGCGACAGCATCAAGGCGGTATGTATTGCCGGGGACAGGAACAACGCCGCGGGTGACAAGCCCGTCGAAATAAAGTTCGACGCGGCGGACCGGTTCCGGCGGAAGCTCGCGCGGATCATCCGGGACTGCTTTCGGGGCATCGGGAAAATCCTGCACCGTGAACGTATTTTCGGAAAGAATCGTGGCGCGGCGGGTAGACTGGAGAGGTGTTCTGGACGCATTGGAAAGCCATTCCCCTTTCCGGTACTTCGTATAGACCCCGCCCCGGAGATAACCGGGAGGAGCTTCCGCCTTTGCCCGGATCAGCACCTTGTCCGGGTTCTTGAGCAGACTTGCCTGCATCGTGGCATTCAGATTGACCGAATTCGAAAGAATCATCATATCGCCGCCGCGCATCTGCCGGCTCATGCCGACCCGCAGAAAATAGAACTCCAGATTCCGGAAAAACGAAGCGTGAGTATAATAAGATTTCGATACGGAAAATGCAAACAGGGGAATCAGCGCAATACAGAGGAAACGGATCAGGAAACGGGCCGCGGAGGCACTCTTGTGCGCCTTTGCCGGATAGATGCTTTTTGTCGTCGTATAAAAGTAGAACGGGAGCGCCAACGCCTGAATGACGACGGTCACGGCATAGGTTGTCCGGTAATTGCGGAGCGGAACGTCAAGGAAAGAGAGGATGTTGTTCGTCAGGTCCGCCGAATTGAAAATGTCGCCGCAGATCAGAATTGCCGCCAGAGCGAATGCCGCCGTAAGCCCCGTCCGGTGAGGATTCGGCGGAAAGAAACAGCTCAAAGCCGCAGAGTAAAGAAGCATCGGGACCGCAAGGCTGGAACGGAGCATCAGGTCGAACAGCCCGAATCTCGCGTCATCCACCGTGACCACCATATCCGGAACCACCGTCAGGACCAGCGCCGCCGTGACACAGTAAATAATCGGGCGGTCGCTGTTGTAAGGCAGATAGCTTCTCTTGAAGAGGCAGATCAGCAGGATTGCCGTCGTGATCAGGATGATGTGCGGCATATCCGTTTTCATGGAGTACAGGAACGCCGGGGGCAGGATCAGCAGCGCGTTCAACAGAAACGCGCGGAAATCAATCCCCTTCTGAAACGGATCAGCCGGAGCCTGCCTCACAGTTCACCTGCCTTTCCGTTCAGAATATCATCCGCACGGATCGTCTCCACCCATGCCGGACCGCCCTTTGACGTAATGAGAAACACCCGAACCGGCGCCCCCGTATTGACAAGCGATTTATAAAGTTTTTCCGATTCGGGGTCAATGCTCAGGAGAATCAGGTAGACTGCGCCGGAGGAAGCGATTCCATTGATCTCCCCCGGTGTGATCCTGCTGAAACGACTGATTCCCGTCGTCGGTTTCAACGAAGCAAGAAGGTCCAGAAACGCTTCCTGCGTCATATGGTTGCGTCCGGTGCGGAAGTGGTGAATCTCCGAACCTGCTGCAAAAATATCCACAACAAAATCATTTTCGGAAAGAGACGTGGCAATGGATGCCGTCAGAGAAACCGCCGCCTCAAACAGAGTGTCGTCGAACCGTCCGCCGAGCGGCTTCAACTGAATCAGTTTTTTCAGCATGGAAAGAACCGGCTCCCTGCCCGCCGCCAGAGAATTATCCATGACCAGCGCCGCCCGCGACAGCTTCTCCTCCTGAAACTCCTTGACGACAAACTGTGCGTGTTTCGCGCTCGCGACCCAGTGAATCTTCCGGGGATCATCTCCGGTCCGGTATTCACGGCACCCGTAGAAATCCATGCTTTCCCCTTCCGCCGATACCGTGTTGACGCTTTCATTGTTTTTCGCCGAACCGTCCGGCAGCCTGAGCGAACGCAGTTGAGTATATGCCGGATGGCAGATGATCTGCTGAACCTGACCGGCAGTCCGGCTCAATTTGAACAACTGGAACGGAAAACCCGTTTCAATCAGCGGGCAGGGCAGCTTGTAGACGCCTCGCTTGAGTATTTTGAACCTGCGCGGGAAAGTCCCCTCCTGTTTCGGCATGAGCGTCATGCGGCTGACCGCCTGATCCATGCACTTGAAATTTCTCATGGAAAGCGAAGAATCCGCGGTAAGGTCGAAACACGGAAGAAAAGAGCGGTTGAACAGAGTATAAAATATCCGGAACTCCGAACCGCAGGAAACACGGGAGGGAACTTTGCGCGCAATCCGGATGCGCGGGAAAAAAAGAAGCCCTGTGATCAGGTTGAAGAAAATGACGCCGGACAATACGAAAAACAGAACGACGGCGGGGCTGCGCGTCAGAATCATCGAGTAGAACGATACGGCAAGATAAACTGCCCCGAACATGCGTCCCTGCGGCGTCAGGAAACGATCCAGCAGCGCATAAATCCAGAGAAACAGCATGAGGGAGGAGGAGACGTACCGTCCTTTTTTTCCGGCGGACGGCACGGAAAACCAGCGGGGTCCGTTGAGAAACCCTTCCCAGAAACGTCTGCATCTGTCGGCAAATTTCCGCATCTTTATACCGGAATTCTGATTTTCTTTACGATCTCTTCCAGCACCATCGCCGGAGTAATGCCGGCATGTTTGCTCTCAAGCGTCATCACAAGACGATGTGCCAGAAGCGGCTGAATCAAAGCGAGAATATCGTCCGGTTTGACAAACATCCGGCTGTCGAGCCATGCCATGGACTGCGCACATCGTGAAAGCATCAGAAGCGCACGCGGGCTGGCGCCGAGCCGGATCTCGTTGCTTTCACGCGTCGCGCGGATGACCTGCATCATGTAGTCGGCAAGGGAGTCTTCGATTTCAACCGTCCTGACCTCTTCCTGAATGCGCCGGATTTCATCGCAGTCCAGAACCGGCTGAAGCGCTTCAAGGGGATCGTTCCCCCGGCGGTCCTTGAGTATCTGAAGTTCGGATTCCTCATCGGGATAACCGAGCGAAAGCCGTATGGCAAAACGGTCGAGCTGCGCCTCCGGCAGTGGATAGGTTCCATAGTATTCGATCGGATTCTGCGTTGCAATCACGAGAAAAGGTTTGATGAGCTTCAGCTCCTTGCCTTCGATGGAAACCTGCCGTTCGTTCATCGCTTCGAGCAATGCAGACTGTGTGCGGGGAGACGCCCGGTTGATCTCATCCGCCAGAAGCAGATTCGTGAAAACAGGTCCCTGACGGAAAAAGAAAGTCCCTTCTTTCGGGGAATAGATGGAGGAACCCAGAATATCCGCGGGAAGCAGGTCCGGCGTAAATTGAATCCTGCTGAAATCCGCCGTTACGGAAAGCGCAAGCGCCTTTGCCAGCGTCGTCTTTCCAGTCCCCGGAACATCCTCCATCAGAACGTGCCCCTCCGCAAAAAGCGCGGCGAACAGCAGTTGCAGAACCTGTTCCTTTCCCCGTATCACACGGTTCAACTGTTTCTTTGCCTCCTGAACCTTATCGTAAAGCACTCTGTCCGGCATGAATTCCACTCCCTTTTATCAGTTGTTTTTTCCCAATATATCCCCTTTGTTTTCCGATTCAATACTGATAAAGGATTTTTATCCGCCGTTTTCAACAAAACACTTCCAATTGCAGGAAACAAGAGGAAGCTCACGGAATGAGGCTCCCTCTCCTCCAGAAACAGGATAGAAACATGTGGGTTATGATGTTTTCCCGATCCGGTAGAACATTGCGTAAAGCACCGGAACTACAATCAGCGTCAGCACGCAGGCGAAAGTCAAACCGAACATGATCGTGACCGCCATTGCCGCAAAAAACGCGTCGAAAATCAACGGCAGCATACCCAGTACCGTTGTGAACGCCGCCATCGCGACGGGGCGCATCCTGCTGACCGACGAATCCACAACCGCCGGCAACGGCTCCTTGCCGTTTTTAAGCTGAGTATTGATCTCGTCAATCAGGATGATCGCATTTTTGATGAGCATCCCGGAGAGACTCAGGAAACCGAGCAGCGCCATGAACCCGAACGGCTGTCCCGTCAACAGAAGCCCGCAGGTAACGCCGATCATCGCCAGCGGAACCGTCAGCCATACCGTAAGCGACTGTTTCACCGAGTTGAACATGAACAGCAGAATCAGCACCATGATCACGGCGAACGGCGGAAGTTTCGAGAATACGCCGTTGGATGCGTTTTCCGAATCCTCGTATTCACCGCCCCATTCCAGTTTGTAACCGGGCGGAAGCTTGATCCTTTGAATCTGCGGGCGCAGCTCGTTGAAAAGATTGCTGGCAAGCCCCTTGACCGGATCGCACTTGACCGTAATGGTCGGAATCCGGTCGCGCTGTACAATGATCGGGTCCTCCCAGATGATGTTGGTACGGTCAAACAGTTGAGTCAGAGGGATCATCTTTTTCGCGTTCGGGCTCCAGATCATGATATTGCTGAAATTCTCAATGCTCCGCAGCTTGTCATCCGCACGGGCAATGATCGGGATCAGCTCGTCGCCGTCGCGGAAAGTTCCGATGGGCAGTCCCTCGAAGTTTTCCCGGATCGCGTCGGAAGCCTCCTGTTCACTGATCCCCGCACGGCTTGCGCGGGGTTCCGAAAAGACCGGGCGGATCACTTTCATCCGGTCGCGCCAGTCGGTATAAATCGCCCGCGCGTTCGGATTTTTCCGCATGATATCCATTGCCTGATCCGCGAGACTGCGCAGGACATTGGGATCATTCCCGCTGAAACGCGCCTGAATCGCACCGTTTGCGCCGGGACCGAGACGGAATTTGTAAGGAATCACGCTCACATCGGAAAAATGAATTTTGCTGTATTCATGAATCCGTTCGATCAGACCGTCGATTTCACGCCAGTCCTTCACGCTTACGAGAAGCTGCCCGAATCCGGTATCGGGTTCTTCGGGAGCATAAGTCAGGATGAAACGCAGCGCGCCGCCTCCGATGAAGCGGCTGATATCCGTCACCTCCGGCAGCGTTTTCACATAATTCTCGATTTCCGCCGTTTTGTCGTTGGTCGAAGCGATATTCACTCCGTACGGAAGCCGGATGTCAATCAGGAACTGGGGACGCGTCGAAGCGGGAAAGAAATTCTTGTCCACATACCTGAAGCCCCAGATGCTCAGAACAAGAATCACCGCCATGAGGATGACCGTCCCGGTTTTATGGGCAAGCGCGAACATCAGCATGTTTCGATAAGCACGGAATACCGGTTTGTCATAAGGATCGGCGGTCTTTCCGTCCGCTCCCGCCTTGTCCTTCCTGAAAGAATGATAACAGAGAAGCGGCGTGATCGTGATGGCTGTGATCCAGCTCAAAGTCAGGGAAATCAGCAGGACATAAAACAGGGAGCCGCAGAATTCCCCGGTGCTGTCTTCGGAGAACCCGATTGCGCCGAACGCAGTGACCGCGATTGCCGTTGCCCCCAAAAGCGGCCACATGGTCTGCCCGACGACTTCGCGCGCAGCCTTGATTTTGTCTTCTCCCTGCCGGATGCGGATCATCATGCCTTCCGTAATGACGATTGCATTGTCCACCAGCATTCCGAGCGCAATGATCAGAGCTCCGAGCGAAACCCGCTGAAGCGCAATCTGAAAATAATTCATGACGAACAGTGTCCCGCAGATCGTCAGGAAAAGGACAAACCCGATCAGCAGCCCGCTTTTCAGCCCCATGAAAACCAGAAGGACCACGATCACGATCACCACGGCTTCGACAAGATTCTCAACAAAGCCTTTGACCGCTTCGGATACGGTATCCGACTGCATGGAAACCGTATGGAGTTTCATTTCCGCGGGAAACATCGGTTCCAGTTCCCTGAGTTTTTCCTGAATGGACTCGCCCATGGTTACGACATTGCCGCCGCTGACTGTGGAAATACCGATGCCGACAGCCGGCTCGCCATTGAAAAAAAGCATTTCCGAGGGCGGCTCCTTCTTCGTCAAGGTCACGGTTGCGATGTCTCCGAGCGTAATCAGACGATCCGTGCTGCGCGTGATCACAATATTCCGGATCGCCTCGGGAGTAATGTTCCCCGCGTCCATTTTGATCGGCAGCCATTCTCCGCCGATGCCGACCCAGCCCTCGTTCGTGACGAGATTGCGTTCCTTCAGGATCTTGTAAATATCCTCCGGCGCAATTCCGAGCGTTCCCATCTTTTCCCTGTGAAGCGTCACATACAACGCCTCAGGAAGCACCCCGAACAACTCGATTTTCTTGACGTCCTGCGCAAAGAGAAGCTGTTTCTGGAGATATTTCGCAAACTCATGCAACTGAACATTCGTCGCTCCCTTTCCGGTCAGGGCGTAAAATGCACCGTAGACATCGCCGTAATCATCAATGACCCGCGGCATGGATGCGCCGGGAGGGAGAGAAGTATAGGAATCGGCAATCTTATTGCGAAGCTCATCCCAGACCTGCGGAAGTGAATCCTTGTTGTATTTGTCCAGCATCTCCGCACGCACGATGGAAAGCCCGTAGGAAGATTTGGATTGAATCTCCTTGAGCTGCCCCATCTGCTGGACTGCCTCCTCGATCTGCGAAGTCACCTCCTGCGCAGTTTCGCGCGGCGACGCTCCCGGATATGAGGTAACGATCTGCGCTTCCTTGATCGTGAATTCAGGATCTTCAAGGCGCGGCAGCTTATAATAGGCAATGATGCCTGCAATCATCACCATGACCGTGAACGTCCAGGTGAGAAGCGGCTTCCGGATCGACCATTCTGCAATGTTCATTCTGATACCCCCTGCTTTCAGGATTACTGTCCGATGGATTTCCTGCTGCCGACTTCGGGCAGTTCCCTGACCTTGGCGCCGTCATGGAGCACCATCACGCCGGACGCCGCGATTACATCTCCGGTTTTCAACTGTTCCGCGGTGATGCTGACACTCGAACCGTATGCGGTTCCCAGCGCAACCTGAACAGGACGCACGATATTGTCTTTGCCGATCAGCCAGACATAACTTTTGTCATCTTTCGTGAAAATGGCGCAGAAGGGGACATCGAACATCGCAGCATTGCGTTCCGTTTCGGTCTTATGCTGGAGATCAGGCACATAGACCGCCATCGTCATGCCCGGAAACAGGCGGATGCCCTTCGGTTTGCTGATGCGGAACGTAACGCGGAAAGTCTGAGTTACCGGGTCCGCCTCCGTGGAGGTTTCTTTCAGCGAAAGTTTGAATTTCTTTCCCGGAAGTGCGGGAATCATTCCGTAAAAACCGCCGTTTTCATCCGCAATCCTGTTCACCTCATTGATGTCATTGGAAATACTGGCGGAAAAATCCTTTTCCGGGACATCAATCGAAACCTGAAGCGCACTCAGGTTCTGAAGCCGGATCAGGGTGTCTTTCGCTTTGACATGCTGATAATTATCCGCATAGGTATTGGATGTAATCCCGCTGAACGGGGCATAAATTTCAGAGTTCTGCAAGTCGTCTCTGGCATTGCGGACTGCCGCTTCGCTCATATCCAGATCGCGCTTTTTCTTTTCATATTCGGTCGCGGCAACGACATTTTTGCTGTAAAGCAGTTTGTAGCGTTCGTAATCCTTGAGCGCCTCTTTATACTTTGCCTCGGCGGAATCCAGCGTTGCCTGAAAAGCAACCGGGTCAAGTTTCGCAAGAAGATCGCCTTTCTGGAACACTTTTCCGGGACCGGCGTTGAATTTGATCAACTGTCCGTCCACGCGAAAAGAAAGATTGACCTGTTCTTCCGGCTGGATAATACCGGGAAACATGCGGTAGCGACCGTTGCTGTTTTTTTCCAGTGTGTAAAAACGGACAGACAGTATTTTGGTTTCAGACCCGGAAACATGTTCTGTTTTTCCGCATCCCGCAAAAAGTCCCGTCAGAAGAACTGTTCCCGTCAACAGCATGATTTTTTGAAAACTCATTTTCTTATCCCCCCTCAAGAATTAAGTTCTCCATCTGTATAAAACAATACCTGCCGGAAAGAGAAAGTCAAGAAAAAAAAGAAAAAAACTTTTTACGGGAAAAGCAGCAGCCTGAACAATCTGGAAATTGCGGGGCAGACATATCGTTGTTCCATAATGAAGGAACCCAATCCGCCCGGTTCATGACATCCCGTGACGGGCTATTTTTCCTCTGTCATGAATTCCACGATCTGCGCAGGATCATCCAATCCGTGGGGATGATGCCCCCAGGAGGGACGTTTTACGATCTGGATCGAACCGCCGTGTTTCCGGAAGCGTTCGGCAAAAAGCTCACAGTTATCAGCCGGCGGCACAACGAGATCATCCGCACCGTAAATCAGCAGAACCGGAATCTTCGCCAGTTTTTCCGTCAGGTTTACCGGAAGGCGCGGATCCAGTTCCACATCCTTGTCCGAAAGCAGATGATACGGTTCCCGAACCAGGTCGAACCGAGGAAAATTCCTGAAGCTGCACACAGGCGCATCAACATAAATGCGGTCGATCATCCGGGGATTCGAAGCCGCATAACGCAGAGAATAGAGTCCGCCGAGACTGAGTCCGATCAGCCGTGCCCGTTCCGCGAGCCCCAGAGAATACAGGAAATCATGATAACGCCGGAACACTCTGAGAGCTTCGTCGCAGGCATAACCCGGCACTTTGATATGGACATGGTGAAAACCGCGCGCAAGCAAATCCGGCACACCGATCCGTTTCACAAAGGCGGACGGCCATTCCATGCACCAGGTCCACGGCATTCCGGGCGCCTTTTTTTCCGGTTCGACAAGCCATGCTTCATACCCTTCAAAATCGAAAATATGACGTTTGAACCCGAACCAATCATCCACAGAGGTGTTTGCAAAAGACAGTATCGAACTCATGATTCATCCTTTCAAAAAATATTTTCACGACAGAGAGAAAATATCATTTTTCCGTATAAAATCAAGATTCCCCCTGATGAAAATCACAAAATATCACACCATGCTGAAAACTCCATTCATATGAACTCATTTCACGTTTATTGCATGAGGATGATCAGTTTTCAATTAAACGGAAATCCGGCAGAATTTCTATCTGGAACGATTTACCGGGCGCTTTCCCCGCAAGGCGCGGTGTCGCTGTCCAAATTCCGGGAGCCAATCCGGCAGTATCAAGAGCCAGTTTCCAGACACCGGGAGTGTCAAGCGGGCAAGGGGGCAGTTTTACAGTCTGCCTGCCGTTCGACAATGTCAGTTCAAAAACCGGATGTTCTAGAGAAGCACAGTTTGCCTGTATTTCCAGCAGTAGTTTTTCTCCCGTCACCACATAGCTTGAAGCAACGTGATGTAATGTTGCCGACGGACCTTCCGACTCGACGGGGCAGTGGATTGATTCAATGAGATGATTTCCATCACTCAAAGATAATATTATTTCACGTTCTCCGCCGATAACAAAATCCAGGGTAAAGGCTTTCCCCGGATCTGCCTTTTCCCGCACCAGTTCGTCGCCGGACGGTGTAAACACGGCAAGCGTCAATCCTGTTCCGGGCACTGCTCCGAGGACACCCGAAATGCGGTTTCTGCCGGGATAAAGAGAAGGGAGTCTCAGCAAAGCAATGTTTTTCGTTACTGTCCTGCCTGTAAAGTTCAGTTTGCCCCAATGTTCACGTTCCGCAAATTGCGAACGGACACGTCCGAAACTGGTCGACTGCCGCCATGAGTGAAATTCACGGGCATAGTTGAAGTCCCATGTCGTACCTGCTGCCGGCATAGATTTCAATCCGATTGCATCCCATGGAATCAAAGCCTCTGCCGCAGTTCCCCCGGAAGCATTGATCGGGGAACGCATAACCGTTCTGATCCCGGAATTTTTAACTGTTTTGCCGTTGCACAGCAGCGTACGTTCTCCTTTAAGATTGATCAGCAGTTGCCAGAGAGCCTTACGTTCCGGTTCATACCAGAAAAATTGAAATGTATCATCTTCCCAAATATCCGGACTGTCAGACTTATGTTTGCAGCGGAAGCCGCTTTTCGGCTGCCAATGGTTGCCGTCCGCGGCAAACCACAGACCGTTGCGGTCATAAGCGACAAAACCTGCCGAATAACTGGGGGCAGATTTCGAGAATTCTTCCGCAGTGCTGCAACGGGCTTTGATGCTGTTTTCCTGATCAAGGACATAAGGGATTGCACCCGTAGTAACATATGAACTCTCCTCATGGCGCCCGTCAAGCACCATAGCTTCCCCGAGGTGGACAGCCAGAATGCCGCTCACGGCTTCAGAAGTGCCGTTTTCAATTTTTCGGACTGCATTCAGTTCTGGAGCCCCGGATGCCGCCGGAAATTGAATATCCTCATTTTCAGCCTCATAAACTGCACGGAGAAGTTTGGCACGGCGAAGATCCAGCTCATGCGCGGAAATCCCAAGCTGCCAGTCCCGATAGTGGGGCCCTGTAACCGGAATATCAGCGGTCACTTCATGTAAAACTTTCTCCAGTCGGTCGGCACGGCGTTTTTGCCCGTTGGCTCGCAGTCTGGATATCTTCATTTTAAGCAGACTCGCAACGGCAAGATCAAGGCGTCCGGCATGAAGGCGTTCAAACTCCCACGTTGAAATGATCCCCTGCGGCGTGACTATGAGATAACGCCAATATAATTTCGCCGGGACATCAAGCCACTGATCAGCCCACTGGTGATGAAATCCGGAATTGAGGCGAAGCTGAAGAAAACCGAAACTCATACGATGCAGATCGAAATTGAAACTTCCGACCTTCGCGCCATCTTTGCGGGCGTCGGAAAGCGCATGTTCCGTCCAGCTGTTGTACTGGCGGAACAAGACACCGTCACGATGTCCCCGATCAAGTTCCAGAGCCCGGTTATAACCGAGCTGATTGTCAATGATCAACGCCGATTGAGGGCAAAGTTTCTTCAGGACCGGCAGAAAACAGCTGTACCCCGCTTCCTTTCCTGCTGAATTTGATAGTTCTTCTTCCGTGGCAATTAAAAGCAATGGCCACTTCTCGCTTTTCGCCGTATTGAGAAGCTGCTGCAGAATTGATTCAAAAATAATCGGAGCATCCGCATGAAATTTTACAGCAGGGGCTCCATCCTCGCCTTTGACCGGTCTCTTGTCGCCTTTGGCGCGGCGGATTGCAACAGTATTGGCATACCATGTCAGATGGCGTACTTCAAGCACAAGAAAACCATCTGCCCGTGACTCCTTCATGGCACGGGCAAAAGCGGACAATTCACTGAAGTCAGCCTTGCCCGCAGCATTATATTCCGGATAGATATGGTAAAGAGTCGCTGAATTAATCCTGCGCGAGGCGCAGAAACGGAAATAATATCCGATATTCCCGCGTGTCCATCCGGGAAATGCAAAATTACGGTAACATCCGACACTGTTTTCCCGGTAAAAATGTCCCGGCACGTAAAATCCGGCGGATTCCGCCAGTTTCGGCAACTGAAACGGCAACACCTGTAATTCAACAGGTAATTTTACCATTCCAAATACAATCTCTCCTGAATAGAGACCGGCAGGCATGTCGTCTGGAATTTTCAACTGATAAATCAGCGGGACAATTTCGCCTGAACGCATTGTTGCCGTATCCGGCGCGACAAGCATCCATGCCGAGAGTTTATTCTCCGGATTGCATCCCGGGCTGACCGCTTCCAGAAGCTGGATGTTCTCTGCCGGAAGCACCTTGTTTTTTCCCTTCAGAGCCGAGAAACTCAATGCGCCGCCGTTCCAATTTTGAGGCAGCACAAGCATAAGTGCAGCAGAGTAAAGATCGCCGGGAGTCCCTGTCAAACGCAAGATATTGCCGCGCCATGCGGGAATCCGGTAGCCTGCATTGATGCGAAGCTGGAAGTCAATGGGATAAAGCAGGGGCGTTTTCCCCGCGGGGGGAACAGGAATAACAATACGGTTGCGTGTAAAATTCCCCGCATCAGTCTGCTGATCAGGAAATGCACTCCCGAAAACCATTGCGGCAGCAAGGCTTAAAAGTATGGCAAGATAGAATTTCATTATATTTTTCCTTTTTTATTTTTTCAGATCACTGCGGTAAAGCAAGGGGGTCGAAGCAGGCACAACAGGCGTATCCATGACTGAAAATCCGGCAGTCAGAATATTCGCCCGTCTGTTATGGCGGTAACGGACATCAGTCCAGTTGTTATATTTGATGTTACAATTTCCATTGGTGTCAATGTAAAGCAGCGTCGCTGAGGGCTTGAGAACCCGGTCCAGTTTGGTGATTTCCGGACAATCCCATGTCAGTTCACCGACCAGATAGTAATTAGGACTGTAACTGAACGCATACTGCGGCCACGCTCCTTCCTGAATATATTTCGGACAGCAAAGGACTGTTTTTACATAATAGGCATCGGTAAAATCTTTTTGCTGCAGTCTCAAATATTCGGCAATCGACCAATGCCAGAAATAATTGCCGCCGTCCTTTCTCTGGACCGATGGCAGCAGCCAGTTGGCATTGTCGTTTGCATACATGGAAACCCCAAGTCCGATTTGCCTGAGATTACTGGTACATTTCACTTTCTGTGCCATATCGCGTGCTTTATTCAAAGCAGGCAGCAACATCGCCGCCAGAATCGCAATGACCGCAATTACAATAAGTAATTCGATTAGTGTGAAACTCGCCGTTTCTCTGCATGAATCATGCTCCATACTCTTTTTCCTGTTCATTGCCAACCTCCGTTCTTTGTTGAATTCCGTATAATTAATTCGGGCGTAACCGTTGCAAAGCATCCTTTCATTTCCCTTTCCGGGTGCATAATCTTTTCCAGCAGCAGGTCGACAACCATTTTAGATTGAAGCGCATAATCTTCATCTATCGTCGTCAACGCAGGAATTGCATATTTCGAGAAATCCTCATTGTCGTAGCCGACAACCCTGATATCACGCGGACACTGTTTGCCAAACTCTTGCAGAGCCTGAAGAAAGGCATGGCAAAGCAGATCATTAAAACCGACAATCCCGTCTATTTTTTCTGGAATGACATGATTCTTCACAAATACTGAAATATTTCTTCCCTGAAGCCTCCTGTCATCATCCATATCCTTCACATGGAAAATATGGAGCTCACCCGCGGAATATCCCAGCTCTTTCATCATCTGCCGATATCCGTTTTCCTGCTGAATCACAGTCTGCCAGGATTTTTCTCCCCGTACGAAAGCAATCCTTTTCGCTCCCTGTTCATGAAGGTGCTTTACCGCCTGCAACATTGATGCGGCACGGTCAATATTGATATAAGAAGCATCCGGATGATTCGGTCTGTCGATAAAGACAATCTTTCCAAGGACATCGGAAAAAAGTTTCCGGAATTTTTTTTCTGCTCCCGGATAATCATGTGAAATACATATCACGCCGTCCACACCGTACTGCATGAATATATCATAGTTGCTGCGCAGGTTTTCGACGGAATCATGCACTTCCCCAATCATGCAGCGATATCCCCGCAGAGTCGCTTCCTTTTCAATCCCCTCAAGAATGCGGAACCGCGGAATTGATGCCTGGCTGTCGATCAGAATACCAATCACCTTACTGGCACACCCGGCAAGAGTTTTGGCATTGATGTTCGGCTGATAGTTCATTGCCTTTGCCGTTCTGCGGATCTTTGCCGCCATCTTCTCACCAATCCGGACCGTTCCGTTCGGATTTGCGGAAAGCGCCGCCGCCACAGTCACTTTGGATACTCCAAGTTTCTGCGCAATGTCAATCAGTCTTGTCTTTTTCGGCAATGCACTCATATCGCTCTTTCTTAATTTACCGGTTAATCACTTCTTAATTATAAACTCTTTCTTGATTTTGTCAAGAGAAAAAAATTAAAAATTCTATTTTTTTATCAAAAACTGAAAATAATATGGAACCATTGGAGAAAAGCAGAAAATATGGGATCAGTAATTCTTGTTTCAGAATTGCGATAGGCGCCAGGTGATGTCTGCCGTCCTTTTTATCGTCTGATAGGGAAAATGTGGAAATTTTTAATTTCAGCAACTTCTCCGGGAGCCTGCAAAAATGCTGCGGCTTTTCCCCGGCAAAGCTTTTCCAGAAGTTCCGTCGCCTTGCGTCCCACATTTTCACGGGAACCGGAAATGAAATTCATAATCCGGTCAGTATCGCGGTTCAGAAGATCATTCTCACCGAATGAGACCAGCGGGACTCCGGGCAGTTCTTCCCGAAACGCAGGCAAAAGCACAGGCAGGAAAATAACACTGCAAACCACTCCCTCAAGATCAGGATGTTCCAAAATGATCCTGTCAGCCACGGCGGAAGAGAATTTAGCCCTGTCAATGCGTATAGACAATATTCACAGGGCAGTCTGGATTCATCCGGCGCATCATCAGAAAAAAACTTCTGCCGCTCATTGAAAATATTTTCCCTCGTGTTCAACTGCATGTCACAGAATATGATCTTCCTCCATCCTGTCACCGAGAATACGTTGACCACACTTTCAAGAACCCGTTCATAATCAAAAAAACGGACGGAATGCCATCCAGTTCACGGTTGACTGTAATCTGAGACACGCCCAATTTATGCAGCTCTGCGATGACAGGAAAATATTTCTCCCGGGGACGTACCCGGATAATCCCGCTGATCTTGAGGTTGCGGTACCAGCTGAACAGCTTTTTCGCAGACGGTTCCTGCCGATGGATCTCCAATGACGCATGATGCAGATAACTGTAATCTGCAACACCTGCAATCAGAGAGCTGTCAAACAGGTCCCCGTTTTCAATTCTGCCAAGAACCCCCGGCACTATCAGCAATACTTTCAAATGAACCGTCTCCTGATGCCAGTCCTCTCTGGGAATCATAAAGGTTCCAATCCCGTGCACCTTGTGCAGCATTCCGGAATTTTTCTGTAAAAAAAACAGTCTTCCTTATTTGCTGCTGTTCCTCGCAGAAAGGAATACAGTTACGCAGTCAAAGTGTCTTTGCAGGGCTTGACAAATTCTAAAACGACTTTATGTTAAGTAGCATGGGGAAATCTTCCGCGGACGTATTTCATTCGGAAAATACACGTCCCGGAAGTCAATATCAAAACAGGGGGTGTTAGTATGCAGACAGCCGTCAGAAAAACCATCAAACCGGAAAAACCCGTTCCCGCCGTCAGAAAAGCAGCGTCTCCCGTCCTGGACGACAGCCTCAAACTTGTTGCCGCATGGGATAAAACAGCGGTCAGGGAACTCGCAATGAAAGACCCTCGCGTCCGGAAAATGCTGGAATCGATCGGAATTGATACCTGCTGCGGCGGAGGCATGAAGCTGAAAGCCGCGGCGGAAGCAGCCTGCGTCAAACAGGAGAAAATCGCGGACGCCGTCCGTCGCGCGCTTGCAGGAGCGGAAATCCCTGAAGAAAACGAGTCGGTCTGGATCAAGCGTTCCGACAGGGAGCTGATTCTGCATATCGTAAAAGTCTATCACAAATATCTCCACGAAAATATGCCGCAGTTCGAAATCTGGTTCAACCGTGTCATCAAGGCGCATGGTGCCCATGCGAAGGAGCTGAAACAGGTTTTCGGGTTCTATAAATCATTTATGGCGGACATGATCCCCCACCTCAGGAAAGAGGAAGAGGTCGTATTTCCGGCAATTCTGTCCGGAGGGACAACCGCAATGGAACTGCGCCGTCTGATCCGTGAGCTTGAGGCGGAACACACCAATGTCGGCAATCTGCTCAAGGAGATCGGCACGATCACATTCAATTACCGGATTCCCGTTTACGCCTGCCCCACCATGCAGATGCTTTACAACGGGCTCAGGGAAATGGATGTGCAGACCCGTGAACATATTTATCTCGAAAACAATATTCTGTTTCCGAGAGTAATCATCTGATTCCATCCCGAAGGAAATCTCCAATGGCAACATCGAAAAAATGGAAAACATCTCTTTACTTCATGCTGATGCTGGCAGGCTTGTTTCTGCCGCTTTACCTGAATGGACAGCTGGCTTTACTGGAAAAGGAAGCCGCGCCGCATACGGAAAGACAGAAAGCGGACACTGCAAAAGAAAAGCAGGAGGAAAAGGATGACATCGCCGACGTATCGCCGGAGGAGATTATCAGTAAACTGGATTCCGACGCACAGAAAACAAAAAGCTGGTTTTCACGGGAACGTGACAATCTGCTGAACTTCCTGATCGGAAGCGCCGTCTCGATTCTGGCGGGAGTGTTCCTGACATGGCTCTTCCGCCGCCTGACTCAGAATCGAATCGACAGGCAGAAAAACCTCTGGCGGTGGGAGATCCTCAACGTGCTGACCACACCGGTGATTCTGCTGGCTGTTCTCACGTCCTGCTTCCTGTTTTTCTTTCCGGTTCTGAAAAGCCTGCCGCGGAATCTGCATGACATGGATATGCGTTTTTTCTATGCGGCGGTCACTCTGATCATCGCCTGGGGAGTTTTCGGGCTGGTTTCCGTGATGGACCGGAAAATCCGGCAGTTTGCGGAGCGGAACGACAACACGCTCGACAACCTGACGGTCAGCATGATCGGGAACACACTGAAAATAGCGATTGCGATTACGACCGTCCTGTTCATCGGGCAGAACATTTTTCATCTGGATATCACGGCTCTGCTGGCGGGCGCAGGCGTCATCGGACTGGCGATCGCTCTGGCGGCGAAGGATACCGTCTCCAACTTTTTCGGAACGATTGTCATTATCGCAGACTGCCCGTTCCGGCTCGGCGACCGAATCAAAGCAGGCGATGTGAACGGCATTGTCACGCACGTCGGAATGCGCAGCAGCAAAATCACGACCGCGGACGAATCGGTTTATACGATCCCGAACAGCATGCTCACCAATACGACGGTCTGCAACGTCAACCGCAGCGGACGCATCAAACATGTAATGGATATCGGACTGACCTATGACACTGCGCCGGAACAGATGGAGCAGGCGATGAAGATTCTCCATGAAATCACGGATAACTTTCATGGTCCCGACGCAGCAGGCTATGCGCCTCATATTTTCTTCTCGCAGTTTGCCGCCTCCTCCATGAATATTCACGTCATCATGTGGTTCAAGACAAACTCCTTTATCGAGGAGGAAGCTTTACTCAATGAACTCAACATGACAATCCTCAAACGCTTCAATGAAGCGGGTTTGAGCATGGCATACCCGACGCAGACCATTTATCTGGAAAATGTTCCGCCGAAAAGTTCCTGACCGGGCTTTCAAAATGCTTTTTCCGCCGCCACCAGAGCTTTGATTTCCTCATCGGAAAGCGACTTCTGCGGATAGTTTTTCAGACATTCCGCGACTTTCTGAAATTCCGGATTGCTGATGATGCGGTATTCCTGGCGGGCAAGATTCAACTCCGCCTGATTCAAAGCCAGACGTGCCTGCATATATTTCTCAAAAGAGGTATTCCCAGCTTCATATTCCTCTTTCAGCTGTCGGCTTACTTCCCTCCGGAATTTTTCTTCCATGACTGCCTCCGCAGGTCCTGCGGAAACAGATGTTCCATTCATTTGGAGATGTGCCAGTCTCAGACGTGCCTGATCATATGCAAAGCGCGCATTGAGGAATTTGCAGGGATGGTCCACGCCTGCCTTGCATTGATTTTCAAGCTCGGCTGCCTGCAGTCCCAGAAGCTTGACCCGCTCCTGGCGCAATTTCATATATACATTGGAAGACACCATATCGGAACAATCTGTCTGCCGAGGTCTTTTCTCCACAGAAACAGCGGAACAGGAAGTCAATATCGCGACAGCTGCTCCCAGCAGAATCATTCCTGACCATTTTTCAAAACTCATGAAAACCTCCATTTCCTGTGATATTATTCCATCCAGCGATGTCCACAGTCCTTGCAGACGTAACAGATGCCGATTGAAATAAAGGTGAAAAGTTGAACAATAAGAAAAATGAGCGCCCCCATTTTCCCGCTGAACCGGATTTTATGTGAACCACATTGCGGACAATGAGGAATATACAGCCGGAATGACTTCATATGACCATGATCCGTATGATCCATTCCGGCAGGCCTTTCTATGCTTCTTTTTCGATAAGCGGACGGAGTTTGACTCCGGCTTCCTTGAGAATCCGTTTGGAAGTGTCGTCGATGGAATAACGTTCCTTGTAAACGACCTCTTTGATTCCCGCGTTGATGATCATTTTTGCGCAGAGCAGACACGGGCTGAATGTGGTGTAAAGAGTCGCGTCCTTGACCGATATGCCGTGATATGCCGCCTGAACGATGGCGTTTTCCTCGCCGTGACAGCAGAGGCATTCTCCGAGATTCGTGCCGGACGGAGCATCGGACGCACAGCGGGGGCATCCGCCGTCACAGCAGTTTTTGATTCCGCGCGGAGTTCCGTTATAACCGGTGGAAATGATCCGGCAGTCCTTCACGATCACCGCCGCCACCTGACGACGGGAGCAATTGCTGCGGAGAGCCACAACCTGGGCAATCTGCATGAAATAACTGTCCCAGTCCGGACGTTTCAACTTTCTGGTTTTTCCTGCCATAGTGTAAAGACTCCTTGTCTGTTTGATATTGAAAGAAAGTATCACGGGAAGAAAAAAAATCAAGTTTCAGGACCGGATTTATGTTTCCTGTTCGCCTGATACTGAAAATAATTTTTCCATTTCCTTGCAAAAAAACTGGAAAAAAAGAGAAAAATGGAGTCTATTATATAGCAAAATAATTCAGAAAGCAAAGAGAAACGCCTATGTCGAAAAGCGAAAACATACTGGTGCTTGATTTCGGTTCCCAGTATAGTCAGTTGATCGCGCGCAGGATCCGTGAATGCCATGTTTACAGCCGGATCGTTCCTTTCAGAATCAGCGCGGATGAAATCAGGAAAGAGGCGCCGGCGGGAATTATCCTGAGCGGCGGGCCCGCAAGTGTTTACCAGGACGGAGCTCCGAAATGCGATCCCGCGATTTTCAAGCTTGGCATTCCGGTTCTCGGCATCTGCTACGGAATGCAGTTGACGGTGCAGACTCTCGGCGGGGAGGTCGCGCGCGGCAAGGCACGTGAATACGGAAAAGCCGAGATTGAGGTCTGTGAAGATTCCGTCTTGTTTGAAGGTTTCCCCGCAAAGGGGCAGGTCTGGATGTCCCACGGAGACAAAGTCACGGAAATTCCGGACGGTTTTTCCCGGTTCGCCTGTACGGACAATACGGAATTTGCCGGAATCCAGAACCCGGAAAAGAAAATTTACGGGATTCAGTTTCACCCTGAAGTCGTGCATACGCCGAAGGGACAGATCATCATTACAAACTTCTGCCGCAAGATCTGCGGCTGTTCCGGCAGCTGGAACATGGAATCGTTCATCGAGTCCGCCATCCGTGAAATCCGCGACAAAGTCAAAGGAGAAAAAGTGATCCTCGGGCTCAGCGGCGGTGTGGACTCCTCCGTTGCCGCGGCTCTGATTCATAAAGCAATCGGGGACCAGCTTACCTGCATCTTCGTAAACAACGGGGGGCTTCGCAAAGGCGAGCCGGAACGGGTCAAAGCATTGTTCGGCGGTTCTTTCAAAATGCCGTTGAAATATGTTGACGCCGAGGCGCGGTTTCTTGAAAAACTCAAAGGGGCAAGTGAACCCGAACAGAAACGCAAGATCATCGGGCATGAATTCATTGAGGTGTTCGATGAGGCGGCGTCCGAAATTTCCGATGTGAAATTTCTTGCGCAGGGAACCACCTATCCCGATGTGATCGAAAGCGTTTCGATCGACGGCAATCCGAGCGCGGTCATCAAAAGCCATCATAACGTCGGCGGGCTTCCCGCCACGATGAACCTGAAATTGCTGGAACCGTTGAGTCGTCTGTTCAAAGACGAAGTCCGTGAAGTAGGGCGCAAGCTCGGACTGCCCGAAGAAATGGTCATGCGCCAGCCGTTCCCCGGCCCCGGCCTTGCTGTGCGTATGCTCGGAGAGGTCAACAAGAAAGATCTGGACACGCTCCGTGACGCCGACGAAATCATTGTTGACGAAATGAAAAAAGCGGGGCTTTACTATAAAACATGGCAGACTTTCGGGGTCTTCATTCCCGTGAAAACGGTCGGAGTCATGGGCGACGAGCGCACTTATGACAATGTAATTGCACTGCGTGCCGTGGAAAGTCAGGACGGCATGACGGCGGACTGGGTTCAGCTCCCCTATGACCTGCTCGGCAGGATATCGAGCCGTATCATCAACGAGGTCAACGGCGTAAACCGCGTGGTGTATGACATCACGTCCAAGCCGCCGGGAACCATTGAGTGGGAATAAAATCCGGCATGGAAATTTTAGGTGGAATGGCAAAAGGCATCTCTTTGAAGGTGCCCGGCGGAGCGCTGGTGAGGCCGACCGCCGTCAGGGCGCGCAGAGCGTTGTTCGACAGCCTGGGAGACCTCGGAGGCGGAAGTGTATGCGATCTTTTCGCCGGCAGCGGAGCTGTCGGGTTCGAATTTGCGAGCCGAGGCGCGGAATCCGTATTGTTTGTGGAAAAGTCGCCGCAGTCACTTTCCGCGCTCAAATCGAATCTCAGGAAAATCGAACCGCTCTGTTCTTCCTGCCGTTTTACCGTATTCAGCGGGACACTGCCGGAGTGTGCCGTCCGGTTCTCATCGCTTCCCGCGCCGGATTTTATCTTTGCGGACTCGCCGTATGCGGAATCGTCGGAACTGCTGGACGGTCTTCTGCACGAAAAATCATTCACCGCATGGGCGGAACGTTCCCTGATGATCTGGGAACTTCCGGAAGCGAATTTCCAGTTGAAGGTCTTCCCGCCGGAATGGAAAGTTCAAACCATCAAACAATTCGGAGGGACCCGTTTTCTTTATATCGTGAGGACGTGATTTTTCCGGAAAAGAGCTGTTTTTGCAGGAAAAATGAAAAAAAATGCAGGAAAATCTGCCTGTAACAGCAAATTTTTATTTGACAAGATGATTTGTGAATGTAGTGTAAGCAAACCATACTTTATAAAAAACTGGTGTTTCATTTGTAATAACATTTTTGACAGGAGAGAAAAGGGACATGGGTATTTTGAACAGAGTCATCAACATCCTGATTTTGCTTGCTGCGATCGCAGCCGTTGTGTTTTCGTATATGCTGTTCAGCAAACGCAATGAATTGACGGACGGATGGCAGAAGATGGCGGCTGCGATCAATGCAACCGCGGCAACATTGGATGACAAAAGCGCTTCGGGAACGAAAGCAGCTCAGGAACTCGCAGCCGACAAGCTCAGACATACCCAGTATGCGAATCTGGATCAGGTACTGCCGAAACTGAAAGACAATGCCGCCAGGATCGTAAGACAGCGCAACGATCTCGCCCAGTCTCTCCAGAGAACGGCAAATACGCTGGAAATCACCGGTGTAAACGCAAAAGATTTCCAGAATGTCACCTCTTATGAAAATAAGGACAAGGATTTCAGTTCCAAAATATCGGCGTTCAAACGCAACAGGGATGACGTCTTTGCAAATTACGTCAGGACCGGAAGCCTTGTCGGCGCCTCCATCTCCGCCAATGAACTGAAAAATTCTTCACAGGCAAATGCCGCCGCCCAGAAAGTCAATACAAGGATCAATGACATCAAAGGCCGCAGAGACCGTTTTGCATCTCATATTGCGACAGTCAGCAGAACACTCGGAGTCAAGAGCCCGAATCTGAACGGCGCCAGTTATGCCAATGAACTGAATACTTCCCTTGCTGAAATCCGCAAGTACAAGTCGGCAGCCGACACCACACGGAATGCACTTGCCGCGGAAAAAAGAAAAACCGCATCTCTGAACAATCAGATCGCGGCTCACCGCAAAACGATTTCCAATCACCTTGCAGACATCAAAACAAAGCAGAAAAGAATCGACGAACTGCTCCGCGTCATCTCCGATGACGGGAAATCCCGGATTCCCGCAAAGCTTCTGACCAATAAGGATCCGGAATGCTATGGGTACGTCAAAGGCAAAATCGAGTATATCGACAAAGATTTCGGCTTCATCACCATCAATATCGGCAAGAAATATGAGTTCGTCCAGAAATACGGAATCAAAGACAACAAGGTTGCGTTTCCGCTTCCTGCCGGCAAGATCATGACGATTGCGCGCGGTTTGAACAGCGATAAACCTGAATTCATCGGCAAGCTGATTGTAACGAAAGTAGATGACCACAATGCGATCTGCAATCTTGTCAGCGGCGAGCTTGCAGATCTGAGAGTGGGAGACGATGTTTATTTTGCGGATGAAGATATTGCTGCCGCAACAGGAAAAACGACAGCTCCGGCTGCCGCTAAATAAGGAGGCGGATCATGTATTCATCGAAACTTTTCACTGTCTGCTCAATTCTCACTTTTCTTCTTCTTGTAGGCGTATTGGTACTGCAGGCACTTGAAATGAAATGCTATGAAATGTTTTGAGTTGCCCTGAATCAAGTTGAATCGAAAACCGTCCGCTGGAAAGTTGTGACGGTTTTTTTGTATATGGAGGTTTTTTATGAAATTTTTAATTACGGCGCTGTTCCTGCTGGCTGCGGGAGTTCTTCTGAACGGCTGTACCGATTATGAGCGGGCGGGAGTCAATCCCCGTCCTTTCAATGAGCCGAGAGGGTGGGAAGTCAATCCTTACGGTCCCGGCATGTTCCAGAACTGATCAGGCACCGGAAAGGAGCCGGAAATGAAATTCTGCCTCTGTTTTCTGCTTCTGTTCTCCATTTTTTCCGCTTTCCCTGACGAGGCGGCAGAATATACGGGTGTGATACGGAATGCGGCAGTAAGCGATTCCGCGCAAAAGGGACGTATCGAACTGTATGTCTTCGTGAATGAAGAAAAGGTCTATCCGCGGACAACGGTAAAAGGAACGCGCAATTTCCGGATCGGAGATACGTTCCGTTTCCTTTACCGCAGCGGGGATCAGGTGCGTGTGATTCTCTGCCGGAAGTCTTTTTTCAGGACAACAATCCTTCTTGATGCAGGCACCGCATCGCATGATGCCCTGGGCGAATTATTCAACAAGACCATGAAAACCAAAACTGCGGAAGTGGAGCTCGGCCTCGCAGTGCCTGAGGGGAAATACAGGGTAACGCTGAAACGTTCTTTTTTTGCGGCGGAAGATGCCGTTGCATGCGGCGGCACGGTCAGGGGCGAGGATTTCAAACGGCGCATGGCGGATCTGCTGATCCGGCTTCAGGAATCCCCTGCAAAGGAGCGGGCGCGTCTGCTGAAGCAGCAGTCATTCAGGGAACTTGCCCGTTATGCCGCGGACTCGCTTGAAAAACTGGACCACCGGATCACTGTCCGGCAGAACGGCAGGGAGCTTTTCGACTCGTGGAAACTGGGATACCGCAAAACCGGACGGGATGTAACGTGGGAAAATGTCTCTTTTGAAATCGACTGGCGGGCGGGCGACCGGATCGATGTCCATTTCCTGGATGCGGACCTGCTTGACGACGACGTGGTATTCAAGCGTTTTACGAACACCCCGTTTTCAATCCAGATGCTGAAAGGCTGTATTTACGGAGGCATTCTCTCAAACTCGGGAGTGATCTTTTCCGCGGAATATCTGGGGATTTCGCCTGCGGCATCCGGCTGTTCCGAATGAACTGCCCCGATGCATGGCATGACACAGCCAAACCGGTTCTGGGATACGGGAAACGGGATTTCACGGCAGTTTATTGGCAGCTGCCTGCTGCAAAAGTTCTTTTTTATAATGGAGAGGCGAACTTCCGGTCATCCGTTTGAAAAAATCGGAAAAATGGAACTGGGAGGAAAAACCCATGATCGCGGCAATCTCGCCGATGTTCTTATCCGAATAGCGCAAATACCGTTTTGCGCTTTCCACCCGGAGCTGATTCAGAAAGTCTTTTGCCGTAAGCCCCGTCATCCGCCTGATCAATACGGAAAAATGATTTCTCGAATAATGACATGCCTCCGCAGCCTCTGTCACAGAAAAGGGACAGCGCTCCTGTTTTTCAAGGATGTCATAAATTCTGGCAAGCGGTCCGGAGTAGCGCTGAGAATGCTGAAACAGAGTGGCGACAACCCCCGTCAGATAATATTCCATCAGAATCTGATAGCGATCCTGCGGAAGGATGATCGTGCCTTCCGGAACTCCGAAAAAACGGGAGGGAAAGGTGGTTTCAAAAATGGTCTTTGTCGCGTCAATGACTCCACGGGTGAAATCATTCGCCGCAACGTGGAGGAAAGGCGGGAAAACCGGCTGTTCCATATAAAATTTATAGCAGAGAGAAAGATACTTCTCCGAATATTTGAGAGCATGCGGGGTTCCCGGCGCCACAAACAACAGATCATTCTCCTGGACGGGGCAACTGCCGTTCTCCGTAATGAGTTCGCATTTTCCCGACAGCGTGAAATTCGCCTGAAAGAAATCGTGGACATGGATTTTTATCCTGATGGAAGGATTTCCTTCGGCGTATCCCCAGTAACACAGCCTGATTTTTCCCTGATTTTTTTCGGCATCCATGATTATTCCAATTCCTTCTGTTGTAAAATAAGGCTGTTTTTGAGAAAAACAACAAGAAATTTTCCGTTGCGGGAAAAAATAAATGAAATTCTGCAATACACCAATGAACCTGCCCCTTTCAGACCACACCCCACAGTTTTACTTCACCGCATATTGCGGTGGATGACTGACAGAAGCAACACTCTCGCGTTCAATCAGGGTGTAAGGCAGATTCTGATCCGCCGCCGGCAGTTTCCGGATCAGCCTCTCCAGCGTGTCAAATGCCGTATGTGCCAGAAGAACCCAGTTCTGGCTGAGGGTGGTTTCCGGCGGATACAGTGTACGGGAAAGCTCATCATGCTCCATGCCGATCACGGAGATATCATCCGGGACACGCAGTCCCTGCTGTCGCAGTTCAAAAAAGATTTCCGCCGCCGCACCTTCTCCGGGACACAGAATCGCCGTTGCCCCCTGCTTTTGCAGTCCGGTAAAGGAAACCGATCCGGGACCGTCGTATTCGATGACCGCCGGAGTAATGCCTGGCGCATTGCGGTTCATCCAGGAGAGGTAGCATTGCTGCCGCTCACGGGTATCGGTTGCATCCGCCGGAGTCCGTCTGTCCGTATGGAGAAAAATGATATTGCGGTGCCCGCGATGTTTCAGATAATCAAGGGCAAGCGTAATTCCCTGCATGTTATCGGAAGAAATCCGCAGAACACCGTCATTGCGGTATCCGGCGGAATTAATGCAGACCAGCGGCAGCGCCTGTTCCTTTCCCCACTGTTTTTCGAGCCCGGTCCGGTAAAGCACGGCAATACCGCCGTCAAAGAGATGCATTCCGATTCTCTGGACATCACATTCGGAAACAATCTCCACAGCGTATCTGCGCTGATACGCTTCTTTCCGCAGGGCAGCAAGAATCAGACCGAGATAACCGCTGAAATTCGCATGATCGGGAATAATCAGCGCAATGCATCCGGTAAACAGGGTATAATGCATACGCCGCGCAGTACTGATGACCAGACTGCGGACTTTCGGTTTAATATAAGGGTAGTTATTCAATACCCGCGAAACCGTTGCCGGAGAAACCCCGGCCGCAGCAGCGATTTTACGTATGGTGGCGGACACATCCCTCCTCCTTCCTGAAATGAAAGCCGTATCTTTTATCATACAGCCAAAATTCCGTTTTTCAACTCTTTCCTGTTTCAATTTGTTTCATAAAAATACCTTGCGCACCTCTTGTTTTTATTTGAATTTCAGATATAATAAAAGATAAGGAAACAAGAACCCATCAACAGATTACAGGAGGTTGCAGCAGCATGTTTTATTGTATGAAAAAAAACGGAAAACAGGAATTCATGAAAATGAAACAGAAGGTAACACCGAGAGCTACACGGGGAATTGTATGGAATTTTACATTGATAGAGCTGCTGATCGTTATAGCGATCATCGCAATTCTTGCTGCCCTGCTGCTGCCTGCATTGAACAAGGCTCGGGATAAAGGTAAAACGATTTCATGTGTCAATAACCTGAAACAGCTCGGAAACATCATGGCGTTTTATCAGGCGGATTACAATGATTACTTTCCTGCAACTTATGATCCCTTTGCCAAAAAAATATGGTTTCAGCTTCTTCAAAACAGCGGAGCGCTGGGAACGAATTACGCACAAAGCCGTTGGAGCGTAGTCGTCAAAGGATACGGCAACTCGCTGCTCTGCCCGAAACTGGACCTGAACCTGACACTGGATTACTACAACTACGGCATGAATGCCCATACTTTCCCCATTCAGAATCTTCTTCCGTCCTCGGAACAGAGTGACGTCTCCCGGTATTACCGCAAACTTACAACGCTCAGACAACCCTCCTTGCGCGGTGTGATCGGAGAACCGAAGCCGGATTCGCAGGGATACGCGATCCGCACTACGACAGTCAATCCTTACAGGCATGACAGACAAAGCAATTTCCTCTATGCGGATACCCATGTAAGCGCGGTCCACGGCACCGTGCTCGCCACCAAAACCAACATAGAGTCTCCGTGGGGACCGAGCAACGGATTCAGGGAGTGAAAATCATGAAAAAACGAAATCTTCTGATTGCAGGAGCCGCTTTTCTTCTGAGCATATCTGACCTGTCCGGTGCAAATGAGTTTTTCGCCTGCCGTGTTGCGAAGGTGAAGAATCCGCCGCAAATTGACGGCATACTGGATGAGACTGAATGGAAACAGGCGGCAAGACTGCCCGCATTCAGCAACTCAACCGGAATCCTGTCACAAAAACGGCAGGACGTGATGCTCTGCTATGATTCCGGGTATCTTTATGTGGGACTCCGCGCCGATATCGACTGGGAACCGGGGATTGTTCCGGTGAAATTCGATGACCTGAATATCTGGACCGTCGACAGTTTCGATATTGCTTTGATCCCTGTTCCGGAAAAGGCGAACGACATTGTCCGCTTCATCGTGGAACGCGGCGGCGGACGTGCCGACATGCGTGCGAAAGGACAGGTCAAACAGCCTGCGGGAGACTGGAATCCCGAATGGGAAAGTGCGGTCCGCCTGATCGCCCATTCCTATATGAGCGCCTATACATGGGAGGCGGAAATTGCGATCCCGTGGAAAAGCCTCGGCATCTCCGCGCCCCGGAAAGGCGACAGAATTCCGGCACAGTTTATCCGCTGTATCGGCAATATCCGCCGCGATGCCGCAGGAAATCCGGACCGTGTCGTTACATGGTCGCCGGTACCGAAAGGGAGGGACTGGATCAACCCGGGTGATTTCGGCTGTCTGCTGTTCGCCGGGGAAAAACCTGTGTTCCGTGCCGATCCGGACAGTGCGTTCGGAGTGAAAGGACGCTGTACCGCTCCTGTCCAGGCATCGCTTGAGGGGCGCGTATGGGAAATCGGACATTCCGGCAGTCCCATGCGCATCGCAAAAGCACAGAAGACCGATGGTATGAAGCTCAACTGGCCGGGCGGAATCGAGGTCCGCCGCGACACCCCCTCCATGATGTACTGGCGCCTGAGCGATGCGGACGGTTTGATCGCCGGCGGCAAATACATCACTACTCTGCGCCCTTTATTCAAGGTCGAAACAGCAATCAATTATTATCGGGAATCCGTGGTGATCCTGGGCGACCTCCGTGATCTCGCAGTCGGCAAAGGGTTCCGTGTGGAAGCGGAACTCCGCAGCGAGGACGGCAGAGTGCTTGAGCGGACCGGAAAGAAACTGGATGCCGGAGCAAAATATTTCGAATTAAACTGCTCCGTACGAAAACTTGTCCCAGGCACGGAAGGAACAGTTGCGGTCCGTCTTCTTGATGAAAAAGGCAGAGTTCAATATGATTTTTCAGGCAGGCGGAAACTGCTGAAACGTCCTGCATGGATAACGGCGGATTCACTCGGCAGAGTATCGGTTCCGCCACCGGGCTGGGAAACTCCGGTTGTCAAACAGGCACCCGGACATATCGAAGTGAAAACGGGACCCAATGCCTACTGTTTCGGAGTATCGTCACCGCTTCCGGAAGCTGTCGAATTGCGAAACCGGCTCTTTTCCCGTGGCAGTTTTACACTGGAAGCCGTCACGGACCGCGGATACCAGAGCTTGAAATCCGCAGCACTGCCGGAGATACTCTCACAGAATGCACGCGGCGTGACATTCCTGTGGCAGGGTGTCTCGGATGATCTTGAAGTCAAGGCGGAAATCCGCGTCGAATTCGACGGAATGGCATGGTACCGGACACAGGTCATCCCCCGCAGGAAGGAGATGAAGCTGAAACGCCTTGCCGTAGTTATGCCGCTGGCGGCGGAACAGGTGCGCTACATGCGCGGAAACAATGCAATGAATGTCCGTGAACTTGTCTTCAATTCAGCGCTTGTCGGAAAAGCAAAAACGGACCGTGTCCTGCCGAAACCCGACATGCAGTTTGCGATCAGTTTTTCGGCAAACGGCTGGACCTTCGGGAACATGTTCCATAATTTCTACTGGATCGGTGGAGAGGACCGGGGCATCTTTTTTGTCCTGCCGTCCTGCCGTAACATGGCGGTACGGGAAAAATATGCGGACATCATTGATGACGGCGATAATTTTACCGCAAAGTTCTTTCTGGCAGACCATCCGCTGGAACTCAAAACACCTCTGGATTATGAGTTCGGTTTTTTCCTGACTCCGACAAAAGAAGTTACGAACCGTGCAAGACTCCGCCGTGTCGGCGCCGGTTTTTCCGGCGGTGTTGACTCCATACATGCCGATGTGGGAATCAAACCTCAGGAAAAGTATTTTACCGGAAATGCGCGCGGACGTTTTTTCCATGACTCCGAACTGCGTCCGTTCGGCAGAAACGATGTGGCGACTCTGATTCTTCCCTGCTGGAAACTGCACACGATTCAGAGCGGCAACCCGCTGCCCGGCAGGGAGGAACGGGAATATATCGACCGCTGGATCGCCAATACAGGGAAAAAACTGGATGCCTCGCCCATGCTTTGGTATGATGCGTTTTTCACAGTCTTCGGATTGCCCCATATCACCGGCTTTCTGAATGATTTCGAGGCATGGCCGATTACCCGCCTGCCTGTGGAACAGCACGGCACTTACGTATGTCCCACACCCGCATGGCAGAATTTCTATCTTTACGGAGCACAGGAACGCATGAAGCAGAAAATAACTTCGTTCTACATGGACCTGACGTTCCTGAAACCGTGTTCCAACCGGTTCCACGGCTGCGGATACCGTGATGCCGACGGTAATGTTTCCGGCGTGATACCGCTGCTTGCGGCACGTGAAATGTTTCTGCGCTACCAGACAATGGTCAAGAAGAACAATCCGCAGGGACTGCTGGTGCTTCATGGATATGCCGCCACTCCTCTGGCTCTCTGGGTGGATGTGCTGACCGCCGGCGAAGAATGGCTGACCGCCCCGGATTATAAGACTCTGACACCGGAATATTTTCAGTCCATGCTGGCTTCTACCGACCAGATCGGCAGTGTGGCAAACTTCTTCCCTGGCGGTATCCTGATGCATTATATACAGGCGCAGAAAAGCAGCACGACACTGGAAGAAATGTGCGGGTTGAGCTTCCTTCACGGAGAATCCATGTGGAACGGCACCGAAGCGATGATGCCCGGTCTGCGTATGGTATGGGATACATTGGACCGTTTCGGCGTGGATCAGGCTGTCTGGACTCCCTATTGGCGCAATCCGCTTTCCGGCGGACCGGAGGGTGTCCTAGTGTCCTCATGGAAACGTGGAACGCGCCTGCTGCTGGTACTGTTCAATCCCGCGCAAACAGAAAGGCAAATTCGTTTCGATGCATTGAAAAGCAGGCGGATCACAGATTGCCTGAACAACGGGAACAGAGTTGGAGAACAGATTACCGTCCCGAAGCGCGGATTCAGACTTCTGCTTTGTGAATAAAAAACCACAGGTATTGTCTGTTTCCCGGTTTGCCGGAGAAAGGCGATTTTCACCCTCAGCGGCAATACCTGTCCGAAAGGAAAAACGAGGAAGGCTCCGGTTTCTTCTTGACAAGACGCAATAGCAGAGTATGTTATAAAGAGAATCAAACCCGGGGGGGGATATGATGAAACCATTCTTTATTTGTACGGTTTTTCTGTTTTTTCTTGTATTTGCGGCAGGCTGTTATTCCTATACGCCGCCATCGCCGGTTCTGCTCGGCGCGAAATATACGTCCGCCAATCGTGCGGCAACCGATCAGATCCTGCGGGAAACAAAAAAACTTTCCCTCATGGATGCAAAACATATCGCACAGCTCAACAATCAGAACTATCTTGCCGCTTATCATGCGGTCAATGCCGCAAGAATGCGTTACTATCAGGCGCTCGGCGCCTATGCGCCGGAAATTCATCTCGGCAGTACCGTCGGACAGGATATGCAATGGAACAGCAGCAGGGTCAATCCGCCCATGACGAATGCCGCCGGACGCGACATCTCTTTCAAAGTCAACAGCTCCGTGACGGCGTCATGGCTGCTGTTCGACGGTTTTGCCCGTTATCTGAATGTAAAAGCCATGCAGAGCGAAGTCAGGAAGCAGACCGCAATGCAGTACAAGGTGCTCTGCATGCTCCGCCGCGCTGTGGCATATGCCTATTACGATATCCAGATGGCGCAGGAAGTCGAACGGATCCAGAGGGAAAATATCGAGTTCCAGAACCGGTTTTATCAAATGGTCAAACCTGAATGGGAACAGGGCAAACGCCCGGAGGACGAAGTGCTGAACTTCAGTATTCTGAGCGGTCTGGCGCAGACGGGATTGATCGCGGCACAGTATCAGGGAAATGTCGCCAACTATTCGCTTGCCCGGCTGATGGGATACTCCGAGGGAGAACTGCCTTCGGAGGTGGAAGTGCATCCTTTCGAAGACAATATCCGCCAGATGTATTACAGCGTGGAAATGTGCCTGGACATTGCCCTTGCGAACAGTCCTGAAATGCACATCATGCAGCAGCTTCTCAAAATTGCCGAATACAATAAATACCGGAGTTACAGCGCCTATTTTCCGGTTGTCTATGCGGAGGCGGGATACGGCAGCACACAGATGCGGACACAATACAAGGCATTCAAGGATTCCCATTCCTCTTTCAGCAACAACTCGCTTTCCTACGGAGTCCGCGCCGACTGGCTGGTATTCGACGGCTTCGCCCGTTACAACGCCATGCGTGAAATGCAGACCATGTTTGCAGTCGCCCAGTTCAATATGGCGGAGACTTATCTCCAGATCATCAATGAGATCCGTTCCGCTTATGCAAATTATGAGAACAATCTCAAACAGGTCAGAATCTACCGCAATCTGCTGAAAGAGGCGAAGAAACAGCGCGACCTCGTTGCGGAACGCTATCAGAAATACCATGCGTCCGTTGACCGCATCGACAAGGTTCAGGCTTATTATATTGACATCCAGCTCCAGAATGCGGCGGTGATCACCGACTTCAATAAATCGGTCGCCCAGCTGGAGGCTGTCATGTGCATTGATATCTATGCCAGAGAACGGGAATAACCGGAAAGCTACCTGATCAATACTGCCGCGGCGCGTGCCTCCATCCCCTCAAGCCGTCCGATAAACCCCATGCCTTCATTCGTTTTCGCCTTGATCGAAACCCGTTCCTCCGGCAGAGACAATGCGGAGGAAAGAGATTCTTTCATTGCCGGAATATGAGGCGCCAGTTTCGGTTTCTGCGCAATGAGCGTCAGGTCGATATTGGAAATCCGCCACGCGGAAAATGCCGGATGCGCAAGAGTTTCCCGCAGTAATTCCATGCTGTCCGCACCCTGATACCTCGGGTCCGTGTCAGGGAAAAAATGACCGATATCGCCGAGAGCCAGCGCACCGATCAACGCATCGATCAGCGCATGGACGGCAACATCCGCGTCACTGTGCCCGAGGAGTCCCCTTTCATACGGAATTTTCACCCCGCAGAGAATCAGCGGACGCCCTTCCGTAAAGCGGTGCACGTCGCAGCCCTGACCGATCCGGATATCTGAAATCATAGCATTCCCCTTTAAATGACGGTATTCATCAGATAGTTCATGATAAGAAAAGAAAACACCGCGATTCCGCCGGCAAGCAGAGCGCCGAGCCATGTCTTGATGATGAATCCGATCAGGCACATCGCGGCGGTATAGGCACACGTCAGAATCGAAAGAATCAGCCCTGTCACCATCGACAGGTGCAGCATCGCGAAATAAAAGTGCGACCAGAAAGAGTGGAACTCGACATTCGGGCGGAATCCGCCGCCGTCCAGATAAATGAACATGGCGGCGAGTGCGGCAATCGCGATCGTGACGATTGCGGGAAACATGAACAATGAAAACAGAAGTCTCATTTTTCCCGTTTCCCTCTCAATCTGTTGAAATACATACGGAATTCAGGCGGAAAAAGTCTGAACCCCGTATCAGAAAATCCTATGCTTCCGGTGTATAGTTCGGAGCATCCTTGAGCATCAGAATGTCGTGCGGATGCGCCTCGCGGAGAGCGGCTCCGCTGACACGGATGAATTTCGAGGTTTCGCGCAGGGTCGGAAGATCACGCGCACCGCAATAGCCGAGAGAATAGCGGAGCCCGCCCGCAAACTGGTGAATGACCTCCCAGAGCGGACCTCTGTAAGGCACCATGCCCTCCACCCCCTGAGGCACCAGTTTCTTGGAATCGTCCACATCGGACTGCCCGTAACGTTCACGGCTGCCCTTGGAGGTCTTCATCGCCTCAAGGCTGCCCATGCCGCGGTAGACAACGAAACGTCTTCCGTGGTGAATGATTTTTTCGCCGGGGCTTTCCAGTGTTCCCGCGAGAACCGATCCCATCATGACGGACGATGCGCCGACCGCCAAAGCTTTCGCAACATCGCCGGACTGCTTGATTCCACCGTCCGCAATGATCGGCACTCTGCCTCCGACCGCCTTGACCGCCTGATAAACAGCCGTCACCTGCGGAGTGCCGACACCGGCGACAACACGCGTCGTGCAGATGGAACCGGGTCCGATACCGACCTTGATCGCATCCGCTCCCGCCTCGACCAGAGCCTCCGCCGCCGCGGCAGTTGCAATATTCCCGGCGACAATGTCGAGTTCAGGATATTCTTTCTTGAACAGCCTGATCGTCTCAATCACGCCCTTGCTGTGCCCATGCGCCGTATCAATGACCAGAGCATCCACATCGGCTTCCGCAAGTGCTGCGGCACGTTCATAATCATAGGGGCTGATCGCCGCGGCAACCCGGAGTCTGTGCTCGGAATCACGGTTGTAGGCGGGTTCTTCCTTTTCAATCAGGGTGCTGACATCCTGAAAACTGTAAAGTCCCCTGAGATTGCCTTCCTTGTCGACGATCGGGAGTTTGCCGACTTTGTTTTTGCGCATGATGTCGAACGCTTCCTCCAGCTGTGTGCCGGTGGGGGCAGTTACCAGTTGCGTCGTCATGACGTCCTTCAGCTTCTGGGAATAATCCGTCAGGAATTTGATATCGCGGGAAGTCAGGATGCCGACCAGCTTACCATCGGAATTGACGATCGGAAAACCGGAGAAGGAATACTGTTTCTCGGTTTTTTCCTTGAGCATTTCGCCAAGCGTCGCATTCTCATCGAAAACAACCGGTTTGCGGATCAGCCCGTTCAGATACTGCTTGACTTTACGGACCTCGTCCGCCTGAAGCGCAGGAGTCAGATTCTTGTGAATCACGCCGATGCCGCCGAGCTTTGCCATGGCAATCGCCATTTCGCTTTCCGTCACCGTATCCATGGCGGCGCTGATGAAAGGGACATTGAGCTTGATGTTTTTGGAGAAATAGGTGGAGATATCCGCCTGATCCGGCAGAAAGTCCGCATATTGAGTCAGCAGTGAGATGTCGTCAAAGGTAAGACCTTCGAATTCGAACTTGGACATGAATTGATCCAGATAAAGATTGCCCATTTTACTTCTCCATAATTGAGTGTGGGCCGCGGGTGCGGCAAATTTTTCATTTGCCATTGTAATGTATCATAAAATGCTTTTTTTTCAAATTCAGAAGGGAAAAAACTTTGTAAAAATACAATGCGGCACTAAATTAGACCGTTTATTTTTTAACAGTCGGAAAGAACCTGATATGACCAGACTATATGCGTTTTTGAAGAAAAGCCCTTTGGAAAACAACCGGAAAATCCTGATCGCGGCTCTCTGTCTGCTTGTGATTGCCGGCATGGTGCCACGAATTTACGGATTGATCCGTCTGCCTCATGAGTTTTTTCATAACGACGGCAATGAGTACCGGGACATTTCGGAACAGCTTTACAAGGGCAACGGCTTTTCCGTTACCTCCTACCGCTGGTACGAGGCGGTGCCTCCCGACCGCACAAGTGATCTGCATACGGATTTCAGCCGCCCTCCGCTTCTGCCTCTCCTGGGAGCAGGGCTTTATTTCCTGCCGTTTGACTGGACCGTATCCGCGAAAGTCACAACCGTTCTTCTGAGCGTAATCTGCATCCTGATGACTTTCCTGCTCGGAAAGGAAATTTTCTCCAGCAGCACCGTCGGTTTTCTTGCCGCCGCAATCTACACATTCTACGAGAATCAGGAACAGTGTCCATTCCTTCCGAGTGCGTTCATTTCCGTCCGGCATTGAAAACCTCCTTGCCTGTCAATATTATATTCTGCGGAAACGCGCCGCGAACGAAGCATCGCAGTCGGCGTCCCACGGCATGATCTGCTGCATTCCGTGATTGAGCTCACCGGTCAGCGGATTCGGAAACGGTTCCAGTCTGAACTCGGGATGAGTCTCAAGAAACGCATTGACGACATCCGCGTTTTCCCGCCGGAGCATGGAACAGGTCGCATAGACCAGAACCCCGCCGTGCCTGACCGCTTTCGACGCATGATCGAGAATCTCTTTTTGAGTCGCCGGCAGTTCCTCCAGCCACTCCGGCTGTGCAATCCAGCGCGCATCGGGATTCCGTCTCCAGCGTCCGGAGGAACTGCACGGGGCATCGACCAGAACTCCGTTATAAAGATCACGCTTGCCCCGATCCGGTTCTTTTCCGTTCCATTCCGCGGTACGGATGTTCGGAAAGGCGGCGCGGGCGGCGCGCTTCTTCAAGTCAAGAAGCTTGTATTCACGGATATCCGTTGCGGTCACGACGCCTTTGCGTTCCATGAGAGAGGCAAGCTGAAGCGCCTTTCCCCCGCCGCCGGAACAGGCATCCCACCAGATTTCACCGGGAGAAGGCATACACGCCAGCCCGATGCACTGCGAAGAAATATCCTGCAATTCAAAAAGCCCTTTCCGAAACGCCTCAATCGTATACAGATTCACATGGGCGTCCGCAATGGACAGCGCATTGGCAATACGGGTATGAGGCACCGCATGGAGCCCCTGTTTCGCAAGGGAGGCGGTCAGCCCGGAAATATCTTTTGTCTGTGCCCTGATCCACATCGGAGGGCGTGTCTGAAGTATCTCATAAAAACGCCTGTCGAACGGCGCCGCCAGTTCGGGCAGTGCCCATTCCGGGACGGAGTCCGTGATTTCCGGCACATATTCCGCCCCCGCGAGCGAAGCAAATGCCTTGAACCGTTCCAGAGGTTCTTCGATCTCCGACAGGGCATCGAAATCGTTTTCGGAAATGGAAACATGTTCGAGCCAGCAGCGGCAGACATCATGGGTGAATCCCTCCAGAACCGACACCCCCAGCATGTAAAGCGCCAGCGTATGCCCGGACGCGCGGATACTCCGATGTTCATGAAATGCAGCGCAAAGAAAACCGAACTGGCGGAATACGGAAAACACAACCTGGCTGATCAGCCGCCGGTCGCGGGAACCGAGCCGTTTGTCGTTTCTGAAATAACTGCTGACGAACTTATCCGCCGGAGTGGATTTTCCCAGCACCGCGTCAAGCGTCTGCGCAAGAACCGTCATACAGGTATTCGCCTGTGTCCTGATCCGGGAAAAATTCATTTCCGGCGTTTTTTTCCTACCAATACTTTGATACATTGCATCCTCTGTATTTTTTCAATGAAGATCATTAATATACAGCGGAATGTGCAAAAAGAAAATTAAAAAATATATTTTCAGTGCCCCGTATTCCCTCCGGAGAAGGATATTTCCGTCACATCGCGGGACCGGTGAAAAGCAGAACACCGAGAAACAGGAGAATGATTTCAGCGGTATACCCGAATACATCCACAGCCTGACGGTTAATACCGGAAATCGAATCAAGGCAGAGCTGTTTTGCAAGCCACGCAATCCCGCCGGTAAAAATAAAACCGATCAGAGTCGCGGGGATATGGAAAATCCCCGCAATCAGCATGACGCCCAATCCGGCATACCAGCCGTATTTCTGCATTTTTTCATCCGGCAAAGCATAATAATGATCCCCGACAGTGCCGCCCGGTTCATTCATGCCGCAGAGGTGCATACGGACAAGATATCCTCCGGTCAGCACGACAATGAACCAGAAAGAACAGTAAACCGAGCCGAGCGCGCCGAACATCACCATCCGCAGAACGTAAATCGTCAGCATTCCGATCATTGAAACCGGAGGGCGCGGCTCCGTCATGGACTGCGGCCTGGCAAAAAGCGCTTCCTCCTGGGAAGCTCCGGCGCGCCGCAGTTGAAAATAAGTCGCCAGCGAGGAAAGCCCCGTCCATCCGGTCGCGAGCTCAATTACCGGCGGGGCAAAAACCGCGGCGGCAATCGCCCCCGCCACATGCCCGAACACCGCAGTGATTCCCCACAGCGGCAGGTAAAGGCAAATCCCCATGACTGCACCGACCAGCGGCATCATGATCCTTGCAAGAGCAGGTTTCCCGTCGATCAGCCCGAACCGCCCGTCCTCGTTGTCATCAATGAACGCAGGCAGTTTCCAGCGGATGAAAAGATTCCACGTTTCGGAAAACTGTGCAAGGTATGCGCCGATGTCAAACATGTCCCGGAAGCTCCTTCTTCAATACGATCCTCTCGTGCGCCGCGCGAATCGCCTCATGGGTCGCCTCCGCCAGTTCCTTGCGGCTCCTGCCCTCCGCCGAAATCTTCGGAAGAATATAAACATCGGCGTCGATGTATGGAATTCCGACCAGGTGCCAGAGGTGCGGAAGAAGCTCCATGTCTCCGAACCAGCATGGCGTATCGGCGCCCTCCGGAACCCGGTAAACCGTCAGAACCGGCTGGATGTCGAAACTGCCGGACGCCGCCAGCTCAAACGGTGAGGATTTGAACGGCAGAATCGTGCTGCCGTCGGTGCTCGTCCCCTCGGGATAGATGATCAGGGGCACCTTGTGTTCCAGAGTCTCGCGGAACTCCTCCAGAGTCTTCTGCGATTTGATACGTGAGGAGCGATCCACCCAGATCGGATGGATGAAAGAAGTATACCAGCCGAGAACCGGCCAGGATCGGATCTCCTTTTTCGGAGCAAAACGCAGCCCGAAGACAGCCGCATGGACAAAAACGTCCACATATCCCATATGGTTGGAAACGACGAGCCCGCCGTCATATCCGTCAATATCGCCCGTCACATGAAGCCGGATGTTGAAAATACGCAGAAGACCGCTTCCCCAGTATTTCGTCATTTTCGCCATTCCGGCGACCGCCGCCCACTTGTCGCGCCGCAAAGTGACGGGAACCGAAATGACGCCGAGGTAGATCAGCCACGGCAGAAGAAGCGCCAGACGGAAGATTCTTCTGAAAAAGACTTTCATAAGTCACCCCACGCTTGCAACGTTGAAGTGCTTGATGTAACGCTCCGGCAGTCCGCTGACATCCAGCAGAATCAGGAAATCAATCGTCCCGAATTCATGATCGAAAACAGGCTCCCCGCAAATCTTCGCGCCGAGGCGGAGATATCCCTTGAACAGCGGCGGAATCAGCCCGCGCAGCAGTTTACGGTCATTGAGGATTGCATCAATCTCCTCCTGCGGCGGACGCGGCATCACACATTTGGGAAGCCCTTCCGCAAAAATCTGATCGGAAATCTTCCCCATTGTTTTAAGATGCTCGTAAATCGCCCAGCCGGAAGCGGGATTGGTATCTTCAAGACTCACGCAGCCGAACATGTAGCGAAGGCGGGAACGGTAGACGATTTCCGCAATTCCCCCCCAGAGCAGAGCGACCACGGTCCCGTCGCGGTGTTCCGGCGACACGCAGGAACGCCCGACTTCGATTGTATTTTCGGCAATTTTATCCAGCCCCGTGATCCTGAACTCCTGTTCGGAGTAAAATCCCAGCGCCTTGGATGCGACGGCGCCGAGATGGATGCGATAGGTGCCGACGACTTTATGCTGTGTCTTCTCCTCCACAACGAGATGCAGGCAGTAGTCATCAAATTCATCCCGGTCGATACCGTCTCTGGATGCGGCTTCAAGTCCTTTTCCCTGTTCCAGATTGAAGACTTCATATCTCAATTTGAAGGCGGCCTGCATTTCTTCAGGCGTATCCGCAAACTTGATTCTGTATTGATCCTTCTCTGCCAGAACCGGCGGATTGCAAAGTTTATCACGTAACTCTGAAACGTCCATGCCCAACCCCGTTATTTACATATTTCTCTCGTGCAGGATACCCCGGACATTTCGTCCGGGCTGCCTGTCTCGTCATGTCTAATCCACAACGGGTAATCTAACTCACTATTGCTTTCTTTCAAAATTTTTTTGAGCAAAACAGACGTTTTTTTCACAAAATAAGGAAAGAGATCCATTTCTTCCCCATCTCAAGGCAGGGGAATCACGTTCTTTTTCAGATATACGTTCCACGGCTGGTGTTTGTCCGTATAATTGATATCGCTCAAAAGCAGGAAAGGAACAGTCCGCACATTGCCCCCCACCATCAGGGTATTTACCGAAGTGTTCCCATGCCGTGCCGTAATTCTCGTCGGGCCGCTGGCATTGGTATAAATGGCGGTGTAATGTCCCAGACTGTCACCGTTGTTCATTTCGCCGTTGATGTCGGCGGCAAACAGATGTCCCGTCGGGAGAGGAATATGCTGGAATTTGAGAGGCCACGGTTTTCCGGTCCATGTATCCGCCTGCCCCAGAAGAAAATTCATGCCGTAGGAAATACGGTCGGAAAAAAAGGCAACGCATTTCCCGACATGGTCATCGGAGGGACACGCAAAGACACTTTTCTTCCATCTTGCAGGAACATTCTCCTGAAGCACGGGCGCAATGTAAAGAGCAAGGTTACGGCTCCATGTCTGGGGGTCCGCACCGCCTCCGCAGATCGGGAAATACTCTTTCCAGTCATTGAAGTAATTCTGCAACGCCAGTCCCTGCTGTTTCAGATTGTTCAGACATGCAACCCCCTTTGCCTTGTCTCTTGCCTTGTTCAGCGCAGGCAGAAGCATCCCCGCGAGAATCGCGATCATCGCAATCACGATGAGGAGCTCTATGAGGGTAAAAATTTTCATTTTTACCCTCGAAGGAAGAACTGATGAACAAGGAACATGGAAGGAAAAAGGAATGGGAAAACAGTTGAACAATCGAACATCAGAACAATTCAACAATTGAATGAAGAAAGAAGAAACGGGGTTGGACCGGGCACGAATTGACTGTGCTCTCCGCTGCCGAAATGAAATACCGCTTTTACAAGTTTTCCTTATGTTTCTCATTCTGATTGTCCTTTCCAAAGTTGAAATTCCGTATCCCGCTTATGGTTCATCTGGGGGTAAAAGTCAGTTTCATTTCATTGACGCCCGGCAGGGCATTGATCCGGATCGTGACACTGCCGTCCTTGACCGTACCGATGCTGACATAATATTTTCCCGAAGCGGAAAGTGCATATTCACGGGAGGGATCGCCCTGAAATACCTTGAATTCAGGATTTTCAAGCGTCTTGCTGAACCAGCCGTATTTCGTTTCATTCGCGATTTTATATGCCTGCCCACCGATCAGCAATTCCCTGCCTTCCATCAGTTTCACCGGAAAAGAAACAAAGAAACCTGTCTCCAGAATCTTCTTCATATCGGCTGTTTTCCAGCCGCAGGTGATTTCAATGGTATTGAACGGAGTGACGGACAGCTCCATTGCGGCATCCGCTTTTTCCGTTTCAGAAACGGGAACCGACGCCTTGAACTTCCAAACTCCATTTTCTGTCGGCAAAGCCTCAACATTGCAGGATTTGTGCGACATGGTAAACCATTTTCCCGGATGTTTCGTCGCGAAATGCAGATACCAGTTCGTAAACAATCCCTGTTTATTGGTAAACGTCATGATGCCCGATGGCCAGATGTTCAGTTTCGAGTCCCCGAATTCCACGGATGTTTTTGTTGTTTTGAGTTCCGCCCCGCACATCCAGATTCCGGTGAGGAGCAGAGCCGCGGCAAACAGTGTCTTTTTCATAATTGAGTTCCTTTCCTGACTATTGTTCAAGTATGCATTGTGCAAATTTATCGGGACGGAGTCCGCCGGCGAGTCCCTGCTTCAGGAAAAGCCAGTAATCCGCCCCGGAACCGGTGTCATCATCCATCACAACGCAGTTGAAACCGAAAATCATACCGGGTTTCAATGCCCCGTCAACCGCCGCAAGCGGCATTTTGACCTGATACAATGTCTGTTTCCGCGCTTCATCGCGCACAACTTTATATTCAGACTGTTTCTCCAGTGCGCTTTTGAACGGTCCTCGATGCACTGCAAGCGCCGGCCCCTTCTCAAGCAGACTGACTGTAAGAAGCGAATCATCCGGATCAAGATCATTGACATTGCGGATAAAATTCATCTGCGGATCGATTCCGAGCTGGATGCAGTCTCCGCGCCAGATTCCGGAGATCGGAAACTTCTGAAAATGTTTATCGTCCGTGACATCGGCGGCAAAGTAAAGATACTTTCCGTCATGCGCCAGATAAAACTTCGCGCTCAAATCCTCCGGCCCGTCATAAGTCGTGTGGTCAACGGGATGAATATGGTCTCTGCCGGCGACCGCAACCGGTTTGACCTGTTTCCATGTATCAAGGGAGCCGTCGATCCTGATTCCGCTGATTCTCGGAACCCGGATCAGTTCCGGCATGGTGAACTCGCAGGAATACGGCTGGTAATCTCCCTTGAAGTGGACTGTCATTTGAATCGTTTTTCCGGGAGGCGGCAGAGGCACGTTCACAATTTCCGTCCGTCCCCTGGGAAGCGTGAATGCCGTCCGTCCCTTTTTCCCGTCGCAGTCAAACTCCACGACGCCGGAATTGTCATTGACAAGAGAAGTCGCCCTCATATAGATTTTGAGTCTGTCTTTCGCCGCCGGGCGGAAGAAAAGCTCGGCGGGGATCTTTTCCTCGATCTTCAATTTCCGGAACGCCGTATGGAGCTTAGAGTAGTTGTCCTCCCCCTTTACGGTGCGCCACACATAATACGGATGCTCGGAAAGCACAAGTTTGATCTTCCCGTTCCCGACCACAGGCTTGACCGGATTCCCCATGACATCGGTCACAGTGAACTGATCCGCTTCAAACATTACGGTGGGGCTGAAATCCGGCTTGAGGCTCCAGAGCGCACCGACGGCACGCCCGTCATATTTGCCGTAAACGGCAACTCCCATATTTTCGCTGAACGGAATTTCGGCGCATTCCCTGACATTGTCAACGACACGCCCGACAATGTTCAATGCGGCGACGGCGGGAAGCGGCATATGCCGCCACCAGATGCCCATGTGGTAACGCTTTCCTTCCAGCCCCGTATTATCGGTCGTGAACCAGTGAAGCGATTTCATGCCGACAAGTTTTGCCTTCAGGTAGGAACGCGCCAGACGGTTCACCTGTTCCTGCAAATAGGCAGGATTCGTCACTTCATTGAAGTCGATGAAATATCCGTATTCCGCAATATAGACGTCGGAACCTTTCCCGTATTGCGCCAGGACAGCTTTCGCGTCTTTATAACGCTTCGCAAGATCCTGCTCCGTTCCTGTCGCAGGCTGTCCCGGCCCGATCCAGCGGGGCTGCGGGTAACAGTCGATTCCGAAACAGTTGATGTCTTTTCCGTTCTTCTTGAAGAACTCCCTGGAATAGGCATAAGCGTAACGGGCGTCCACGTCGCTGGGGCGGACCGCGGAAATACGGGCGTCGGGAACCTCTTTCCTGATCTCCTCCGCCGCGATTGCCATCTGTTTCGTGACGATATCGAACGATTCGCCAAGCACGAACGGACCGACCATATTTTTGTTGTCAAGACTCTTGTAATAAGTATTGAGCCCCAGAAGCGCGTCAAGTTCGCCGCCGAGTTCATAGATATCCACCACATCTTTGTATTGTTTCATGAAGCTGCGCATGAACATTCTCCAGTTTTCGAGCTTGTCTTCCGGCGGCAGAAGACGCGGGTAATCCATGCCGTATTTCGCCGCGGCCTTCTCCACTCCGGGCGTAAGAACCCAGCGGGGAACACCCGATGTCACAAGAATCTGGACTTTGAACCCCTGTTTCTTGTATTCACGGAATTTGTCAAAACCGAAGAAATCGTATTTCCCTTTTACCTCCTCCATCATATACCATGCAAGATATTTCTGAAGCCACCTCACGCCGATCCGTTTCATCGCTTCGATATGATTCTGCCCGCCGCAAAGTCCGAGGAAAGGTTCCGCTTCTTTGATCGCAGGCTCCGGAGGACGCGTAATGACAAATGTATTATGATGCACCGGCGCTCCCTTCATGGAAACCGATACCATGAACCAGCCGCTCCGGTCTCCGGGAAAACGGAAGGAATATCCGTATTTCCCGCCGGAATCGAATTCCGGTTCAAGTTTGCGCTCCATGACGACTGTTCCCTGATAATCAATCACTTTGACATGCAGGGGACCCTCTGTCTTTTTTTCCGTGAATTTCGTCAGGCTGATGTCGATATCAACCGGCTTTCCGATCTCGTACACATTGCCGTCAGCTTCCGGAAGCCCGATATGAGCGATATAATCGGTCGTCGGCGCCCAGTCCAGCGGCCTGTCACCTGCATTGAGCATAAAGCGGTCGAACCATGCGGGCTGTTTTTCAATCCCGTAATAGGGCGAATAACGTGAAACCCCGTCCGCCGTGAACGTAAAGGAATAACGTTTCCAGTCCGTCGTAAGGCGGATCGGGGAATCGGCGCGGTTTTTCAACGCGACGGGCCAGGAGCTGTCCTGCTTGTTGACCGTAATATAAGCGCGCGTATCCGGTTCGCTTCCCTTCGCCCAGAACGAGAATGTATAAGTTCCTGCCGGGAGTTTCACATCATGGATGCCGATTCCGCAGAATTCCAGCAGTTTGATGCTGCTGCGGCTCTGATACCCCGTTGTACTGTCGAGTTTCCATTTCGGAGCTTCGGCGGTTGAATTTGAATAAGAACCGTTCGTCATATTCGACGGGTCGATTTCAACATCGGCGTCACCTTTCAGCAGATTCGCGGTCTGGGCGGAACAGACGCCCGCACAGAAGAACAGAATAGGCAGAATCAATCTTTTCATCGGCAGCTCCAGGTTATTTCAGTTCAATATTTCCGATTTCACGAAGCCACTGCTTCGTCCACGGAACAGTTTCAAGCCCCACATCCGCACAGCAGTTGGAACACAGCACCAGACCGTCCGACTTGCCGGAAAGCATCCATTCCTCATACTGTTTCGCCTGTTTTTTCATGACGGACAGTTCCATCGGCCGGTTGTTCCCGTAATCATACATATAACAACCGTTAAGATGGCGCTTGCCTGGAGTCATTTCAATCAGGCGGTCAAAATTCTCCTGCATTTTCACGAGATCCTCGCTCTTCCATGTCCAGAACGTAATCACATCACAGAGATCAAGATATTCTTTCACCGGCAGCTCCAGATTCGTCGCATAAACCACGACCCACAGGTCAAGCGGACGTTTCGCTTCGGTCTTCAGTCTCCGCCGTATCTCCGCCAGCGCCTCCGGCGGAAATGCGTCGCGCCGTTCCCGGCTCACGAAAAAGTCATCCAGAACACCGCCGGTAACGTTGCTGAACAGATCCGCCTGCCGGAGAACTTCATCAATATCGCCTTTGCCATTGTTGTTCTCAACCGTTCCGCAGGCGCCGACAATTGACCATACGACCTCTTTCAGCGGCTCCATCGCAATCGATTCCTGATCGAACGGCGGGCGCGGATGGCTGCACATCACCACGCGGCAGCAACGGTCGATTCCAAAACAGGCGCACCCTTCCATCGCCGTCATGCGGGAAGGCGGAACTTTATGCACCGCATGGGAATCGGGGCTTTGCCCCCAGAGCCAGAATTTTTCTCGAAGTTTTGCCATATTATTTCTCCGTTTGAAATTGCATCTTTCATTTCTTCTATTATTATATGAAAAAACGGAAAATTAAAAATGGCATGGATTTGAAAAAATATGTCAAATATCACCAAAAGCAATCATTATATTGTAGATTTGGAACCTCCTGATGTAAAAATTTTGCAATACAACTACTTTCACGGAGTGACCTGCTGGAACCATAACCACCTCAGTTCGCCGTTCTGGTATCTCTGGCATAACGATGAAGCCGGGGCATATGTGATCTATGAAAAGCGGAAAATCGAACTGAAGCCGGATATGACGCTTCTGATGCCTCCGAACACGATTTTTTCAACCCGCAGCAGTTCCATGCCTTTCAATCAGTTCTACATCCATTTCACCGTCAGGGACTCTTTCCGGCAGATGCGGCGGGAACCGGTTGTCATTTCCGCAAAGTCTCTGTTCGGCCCCGAGGCAGGAAACTTTTTCAGCGAAATTCAACTCTGCCACAAGAACCGTTTTCTGCTTTCCGCAAAACTTTACGATATTGTTTTCCGGAGTCTTTTCCTGATTCCCCCCGAATGTTTCCTGTCCCGTGAAGAAGAGGCGATGGACCCGCGCATCGAACGCGCAATCCAATATATTAATTATTCCCTTGCCAAATCACCATGCAATCAGGAAATCAGCTCAGCCGTCAGGATGTCCGAAAATAATTTCATACGGGTGTTCAAAAAAGAAATGGGGGTCTCCCCGCAGCAGTATCTGCAGATGCGCCGGATTGAATGGAGCAGGAATCTCCTGATCAACTCATCTCTTTCCATCGAAGAAATCGCCGACAGCACCGGATTTGCCGACCGTTATCATTTCTCGAAAGCGTTCAAGCAGATTACCCGCTTCTCTCCCGCCGCTTACCGGAAACAGATCCTGCGGCCTGCGGCATCCGCAGATACCGGCGCATCCTCCTGAACTCCCGGATTTCTTCTGTTTGCCTGTATTCCCGGTTACACCCCGCTGTGATGCAGATATTTTCCACGGGTTTCCGGAATGAAGAAAGAGGCGAGAAAAGAAGTCGCTGCAGGAATCATCAGAAGCAGAAACAGCGTCAGATACGCCTGTTTTGAATAAATGACCGCGCCATTCACCTGCTGTCCGCCGAAAGAGTCCAGCAGAATACCCACCAGAATTGAAAATACCGCAACCGCCAGATAATTGATCATGTTGATGAAACCTGTCGCCTGCGTCATGGTATCCGGGGAGTTCACCTCCTGTTCCGACATGGAAAAAATGACGGAAAAGCCGGATGCCACGGCATACAGCAGGTAACATACTGCGAAAACAGTTCCATTGAACTCAAAATAAATGGCAAGCGTCATAAGAATCGTATTCAGCAGACAGAGTGCCGTGGAAAAGAGGATCAGCGGCTTGCGGCGGTTCCGCATCAGCCGGGAAATCATACTCGAGGTAAACAGCACCGCCATGCAGACACAGGTCAGCGAAAAGATACAGGCGGCGGCTTTGGAGGAACTCATTCCCGTAAAGTCCTCCAGGAATTTCTTCCCGAATACGGTCTGGATAATGAAATAAATGGCGAAATTAACCGTGGCGCAATAAAGAATCACCCAGGAATATGGATTCCTGACCACTTTCAGAAAGGGAGCGAAAGAAAGTTTCCCGCCGGAGATTTCAGACGCGGGGACATTGCGTTTCCCAAGAAGAAAGAAACAATACAGAATGATGGAAAGAAGCCCCGAACCGAGCAGAACACTGCGCCATGAGAAATACTCGATCAGACGCTCAAAAGGAAGCGTCCCGAACAGCCCGCCGCCGTATCCGACAAAGTAAACGGCACCCATGATGACCGCATAATTCTTATGCCCGAAAATATGATCCGTCTCTTTGACAAGACTTAAATACATTGTGCTGGCTCCGAGTCCGGCAAGCATACGGCAGAAATACAATCCGCAGAGATTGTCCAGCAAAGGAAAAATGAACGTGCCGGCGCAGAAAAGAATTCCTCCGGCAGTAACAACGCGCGCGCCGCCGTATTTGTCCGCAAGCATGCCGACAACCAGTTGCGAAAGCGCGTAAATATAGACAAAAGAAGCCCCGATTCCCGCAATCTGAAATGCATTCAGCCCCAGATCAGCCTGAAGCTGACTGAAGATCGTGCCGGGTACGGCGGTGCGCTGGAAATAAGAGGAGGCGTAAAGAAGTAACATCGGGATAAAGAGGAGCATGGCTCCCCTGTTTTTCAGGATACTGCGGATCAGGTAAGGCATTTTCAGCTTTCTTTCACATGGTATCTGGTTTTCATAAGTTCGATCAAAGCGCGTACGGGCGGCGGAACGGAACGTGACGCATCCAGTTGGAATCCGATGTCGATCTCGATCCCGGTATGAAAATCACCGATGACAATGCCTTCCTTCGAGAAATTGTCCAACACATATTCAGGAATAATTCCATACCCCATATTTTTTTGTACATATGTAATAATCGTTTCCGAGTACCGCGTTTGCAGGAACAGCGGGGAACGTACCGGATAAGGCAGGGCTCTCAGGCAGTTTCTCAGGATGGATTCATCCGTATAAGTAATATAAGGCTGTTTTTCAAGCAGTTCCGGCGTGATTTTCTTTTCCTTCGCAAGCGGCGATTTGCGGGAATAAATCAGCACCATACGACTTTTGAACAAACGCGTAAAAGCAATTTTTTCAGAACGGTGCGGAGTCACGCCGACCACGATATCAAGCTTGCCTGTCAGCAGATCCTCTGTAGATTCACTCCAGTCCTTCTCAAACATCACGGGCTGAATCGCTGGATATTTCCGGATCAGGTCCGCGATCAAATCCGGCATGATTGTCCGTGACGTGTGCGGACCGCATCCGATGGTGAGCTTTCCTGAAACACGATGCAGAAATGAGCTCATCTCGGACGGCAGGTCATTGATTCTCGTTACAATATTTTTTGCATGCTCATACAAAAAGTCGCCTTCCCGCGTCAGAACCAGATGGTTTGCCCGCCGGATGAACAATTCGCATCCCAGTTCCTCCTCCAGCAGCCGGATCTGTTTGCTGACAGCCGGCTGTGTAATGAAAAGAGCTTTGGAGGCCTGTGTAACGCTTCCGCTTTCCACAACTCTCCGGAAATACTCCAGTTGAATGAAGTTCATGACATTCTCCCTCCTGTCTTTTCATAATATAGCAGACATTCCAGAATAATGAAAATGAATATTTTTTATTCAGAATATAACTTTAAGTTATAGTATAAGAAAACTTGCAGGTGGATCAATGAACTGCCCTGTCACAGGCAACAGAGGAGATCGGAGAACCAATTCAATGACGAAAGCCTCAAACAGTATGATACAGGTTCGCCAAACCTGTTGCGAACCAACTTACACAGTTGGACCGCGATAAGGGCAAAGCCTTTGACTCAAGAAGAATGCGCACACATCCTTTCGTCTCAAAGCCAACCCGAAGGTCAGAGCATTGCCCCCAATGGAATAAAAATCTGTTTTTTTTGCAAAATCAAATTGTAATGTAATTTTGATGCGATAATTTAGTATCATTCAGATTTTTGCATACTGCCGGAGCGGCAAAGGTTTCTTCCGGTTGGCTGGATGAAAAGTCGGAGAGAGGGAGACACCGGAAACCGTATGGGCGGTTCCCGCGGATGTGTCCCGGGTTTTAGTAATGTCCGCCATGGCTATCAGCAAAAAGGCGGACCAGTTGAAAACGGAGGATTCCAGATTATGAAGAGTGTGTACGTCGGCAACCTGCCGTATGCCACCACCGAAGCAGAACTCAAAGAATTGTTTGAACAGCACGGAAAAGTATTTGGCGCAAAAATCAAAACGGATCGTGACACGGGAAGACCGCTCGGATATGGTTTTGTTCTGCTGGATGATGAGGAAGCTCCGAATGTGATGCAGGCAATGAATGGCTACAATTATGAAGGGCGCAGCCTGAAAGTCAATGAATCAAGAGAGCGGGAACAGACAGACAGACCGCAGAGAAGGTTTGATCGTGGCGGAAACGGGGAACGCTCTTTCCGACCGCGCCGCGATTTCAATAATGACGAGCGACCCCCACGCAGATTTGAATATGACGGAAACGGGGAACGACCCCGGAGAAGATTTGACCGTGATGGAAACGGAGAACGCTCTTTCCAACCGCGCCGCGATTTCAATAATGACGAGCGACCCCCGCGCAGATTTGATCGTGACGGAAACGGAGAACGCTCTTTTCGCCCGCGAGGGGAATTTAACAATGATTTTGACGGAAATATGACGGAGCGTCACCATAATTATGACGATAAACGTTCCCATAATAAGTTCCGTCGCGATTTTGAACGGGATGACCGTCCGCAAAGACGCCGTTTCAACAATTCCAGAAATAATTTCCGGGACCGTGACAACGATTCCTATTAATTGATGCAGAATAAGAGGATTCCACCTGCGACAGCCACATAGGTGGATCGCGGCAGAGCTGAAAGTTCTGCACGGAATTCTTTTCTTATTGAAATCCCGGACTGCGGTATTGATATAAATCAGACCGCAGTTTTTTCTTATCGTGAAAACAAAAAAACGGATTCCATTTTACCGGAATCCGTTTTTGAAAGAAACTGATCTACAGTCAAACCTTTGTAACCGCAGCCTCAGACTTGTCCGTTTTCACCGTCTTGACCGGTTTATGCCAATAGGCGATGATCAGGTTGGTGATGAAGACGGAAGAATAAGTTCCGACCAGCAGACCGAACAGCATGACACTTACGAAATCACGGATTCCGGAACCGCCGAAAACCAGCTGCATCACAAGTACCATCAGAATCGTGGATGTCGTCAGAATCGTTCTGCCGAGTGTCTGATTGATACTCAGGTTGATGATATCCCAATAGGATCTGTCCTTCACCAGTGTCAGGTTTTCACGGACACGGTCAAAGGTAACAATCGTATCATTGATTGAAATACCGACAATCGTCAGCGCCGCAGCCACAACATTCAGTGTGATCTGACCGCCGCACATGAGATAGAGCCCTACACCGATGACCACGTCATGAACCAGAACCACCGTTCCCGCAATCGAGTAGGAGAACTGGAAGCGGAAAGTCAGGTAGATGATCATCACGGCAAAAGAGAGGATCAGCGAAATCAGAGCGGACTTCATGAAAGTCTGCCCGATCAGAGCACCAAGAGTGGACTGCGTTTCTCCCTTGAATGCCGCCGCCGGAAACTCCTTGTTCAGTGCATTTGTCACTTTTTCCATGACAACGGCACCGGCTTCGGCGGTTTTTTCCGTTGTCCCGCCTTCGGTGTCACGGATGATGATTTCAAGCTTTTTCTGAGCATCAACGGCACTTCCGGTCTTATAAGTGACCTTGTTTTCAAATCCCTGACTCTTCAGGAACGTCGAAATTTTTTCCGCCGGTACCGCTTCCTTGAAGCTCAGCTCAACCTGTGTGCCTCCGGTAAAGTCAATGCCGAGACATTCTTTTCCGCGAATTCCGACAAAAATGAAAGTCGCAAGAATCAGGATGGCGGAACATGCCAGAGCATACTTCCGGAGCCCGAGGAAGTCAACATGCGTCCCTCGCCCGACAAACGAATGCATTTTCAAGGATTTGACACTCATGAAGCGGGTCATCAAGTCAAAGAGCAGACGCGTCAGGAACACAGCGGTAAAGAGAGTTGTAAACACACCGATCGCCAGCGTGATTGCAAAACCTTTGATCGCACCGGTTCCCTGCCAGAGCAGAATCACGGCAACAACCAGGGTTGTGATATTCGAGTCGAAGATCGCGGAATACGCACGGTCGAAGCCCAGATCAATCGCATTCAACACCGTTTTCTTCGATTCAATTTCCTCACGGATACGCTCATAAATCAGAACGTTCGCATCGACAGCCATACCGATTGTCAGAATAATGCCGGCAATCCCCGGCAGAGTCAATGTCACGTCAAACGCGGCAAGGGCTCCGAGGATCAGTATGGCATTGACCAGCAGGGAAATATTCGCAATGATGCCGCTCCTCATATAATAGACAGCCATGAAGATCATGACCAGCACCATACCGGCGATACCGCTGTAAAGTCCGTCGCGGACCGTTGCCTCGCCAATCGTCGGGTCAATATCGGACTGCGCCTGAATCGTCATGGAGAACGGAACGCTTCCGCTGACCAGCGCATTGGATACGTTTTCCGCATCTTCACGGGAGAAGTTTCCGGTAATGGAAGCATTGCCGCCGGTGATTGCAACCTTGATCTGCGGCGCGGAATAAAGCTGCCCGTCAAGCACAATCGCAAGCAGGCGCCCCACATTATCGCCCGTGACTTTGCCGAACTGCGCGGCTCCGGCAGGTTTGAATTTAAGAATGATTTCACGCTGTCCGAACTGGTCCATTGTCGGATATGCCTCATCAATCTCCTTGCCGTCCATCTGCGCCTCACGTTCCACCAGATACGGTTTCTTGATTACTTTACCGTCCTTGGTTTCAACGCTTTCCAGAATCTCATAGCCTTCGGGAGCATCATAATTCTTTTTGTCCGCCAGATATTTGGCAACTTCCTGGTCATTGTTCAAATGAACGAGACGGAACTGAAGCTTTGCACTCAGCTTGATCAGTTTTTCCAAAGTTGCCTTTTCTTCCTTGGTCACTACGGGAACGCGCATGGAAATATATCTGCCGCCTGCGGGAGAGATATCCGCTTCATAAATATTTTTCGCCGTCAGACGTTTTCTCAAAGTTTCAATGGCGATATCACGGTATTCATTGAATTTCTTCTCGATTTTTTCCTTGTCGTTCGGGTCAGGCACAAGCTCAAGGATAAATTCGGCGCCTCCGTTGAGGTCAATACCGCGGCGGATCGATCCTGCGGAATTCTTGCGGATCAGGGAAATCACGTCACGGGACCCCGTCACCTTCTGTGATTTCACAATGGAAGGCTTGACGTATTTATCCAGGGAAACACCTTTTTCTGCGGCGGCATCCTCCAGCGCAGTGGAATCATACATGGAAGGGTCTTTCGCCTTCTTTGCCTTTGCCGCGGCAATCAGCTCGACCACTTCCTTGTCCTGCGGATCGGAAAGCAGCTCCTTGAAAGTATCATAGAAATCACGCTCCTGAAGCGGATACATGGAGAAGATGAACACCCCCAGTACCAGCAGAGCGAAAACAGATCTCAGAATCACCGGTTTTTTGTTCATTTCTGCTCTTCCTTGCCGACAACCGTACTGACTGCGGTCTTCACAACATTGATTTTCACGTTATCGGCAATCTTGACCACGAACTGATCATCCTTCACTGAGACGATCTCACCGAAAATGCCGCCGACCATCAGAACCTGATCCCCGGCTTTGATCGAATCAATCATTTCGGCACGGCGCTTCTGTTCTTTTTTCTGCCCGCGCCACATCAGATAGATGATCACGGCAAAAACAACAATCATAGGGAGCATCCCGCCGAGCGATCCTAAAAACGACTGAGGCTGACCGGCGGCTTTTCCTGCGGCATCTCCGGCTGCTGCCGGAACCGATGCTGCCTGCTGTGCGAGTGTGGCGATGAAATTCTGCATTGATATTTCTCCAATTTTAGTTTAATTTTTCGCTATAAAACAACAAGAATCCTTAATTTAACCCATAATATTGCAAGCGCAAGTCTTTATTGCGATTTTTGACTCAAAAAATATCTGTCCCGCCACAAAAAAAGCAGTCCCCGGATAATTCGGGAGACTGCTTTTCCTGATGATTCCGGTCCAATGATTCAGCGATCGACACGGGCGCCGCCGCCCTTGACCAGTTTCTCGACTTCTTCAAGACGTGCCATTGAAGTGTCGCCGGGCGTCGTCATGGCAAGTGCGCCGTGCGCCGCGCCATATTCCACGGCAAGAGCCGGATCACCTTTGATCATGAGGCCGTAGATCAAGCCGGAAGCAAAACTGTCACCGCCGCCGACACGGTCGAAAATCTCCAGACCGTCGCGCTGCGCCGCCTTGTAGAACTGTCCGCCCTGCCACACAATCGCGCTCCAGTCGTTGACCGTCGCGGTCTTAACCTGCCGCAGAGTCGTCGCCACAGCCTGAAAATTCGGATATGCCTTGACGACTTTCTCAATCATCTTCTTGAAACTGTCCGTATTCAGTTTGCTGAGGTTCGCATCCGTTCCCTCCACCTCAAATCCGAGGCAGGCGGTAAAATCCTCCTCATTGCCGATCATCACATCGACATATTTCGCAATCTCCTTGTTCACTTCCTGCGCGCGCTCTTTTCCGCCGATCGCCTTCCAGAGAGACGGACGGTAGTTCAGGTCATAGCTTGTGACCGTTCCATATTTCTTGGCTGCCTTGAGCGCCTCGATCACGACTTCGGGAGTCGTATCGGAAAGAGCCGCGAAAATTCCGCCTGTATGGAACCATCTGGCTCCGAGCTTGCCGAAAATATAATCAAAATCAAGGTCGCCTTTTTTCAGATGGGAGACGGCGGTGTTGCCTCTGTCGGAACAGCCGACCGCACCGCGGATGCCGAAACCGCGTTCCGTGAAATTGAGTCCGTTTCTGACCGTGCGCCCGATTCCGTCATAGGGAACCCACTTGATGAGAGAGGTATCCACGCCGCCCTGCATGATGAAATCTTCGACAAGACGCCCGACCGGATTGTCCGCAAACGCCGTAATCACACCCGCACGCTGGCGGAAACATCTGCGGAGACCGCGCGCCACATTATATTCGCCGCCGCCTTCCCATGCGGTAAAAGACCTTGCGGTATGGATTCTTCCCGGACCGGGATCGAGTCTGAGCATTACCTCTCCGAGAGAGAGAATGTCGTACTTGCACTGATCGGCTGCTTTGATTTCCATTTTCTCGTTCCTTAAAAGTTATGTTTGAAAAATCTGCACTCTACAATATAAACGTTTTTTTCCATTTTGCAAAACCGGAATCTCATTTCATCAGGGCGGGATCTTCGAGACCGAGCTCGTGAAACGCATCCCGCCGCAGCCCGCAACTGTCACAACGCCCGCATGCGCGACCATCTGCGCCGGGGTTGTAGCAACTGTGCGTCATGGAATAATCCACGCCGAGGGAAAGTCCCAGCTGTATGATCCCGCTCTTGCGCAGATGCTGGAGCGGGGCACGGATATTGTATTCCCATCCTTCGTCCGCCGCTTTCGTGCCGAGCCGCGCACATTTGCGGAATGCTTCAATGAACTCGGGACGGCAGTCGGGATAACCTGAATAGTCCAGAGAGTTGACACCGATGAAAATGTCACGGGCATTCAGTCCCTCCGCCAGCGCCGTGGCAAAGGAAAGAAAAATCAGATTCCGTGCGGGGACATAAGTAATGGGAACCGAATGCGAGTGCGGATTGTAGTCCGGCACCTCCAGTTTATCCGAAGTCAGAGCGGACGCGCCCCACATCCGCAGATCGAAACTGATCAGGTGGAAACGTTCCACGCCGATCTTTTCCGCACTGCGCCTCGCGCAATCCAGTTCGACTTTATGCCGCTGCCCATAGTCAAACGTCAGCGCATGAACTTCAAATCCCTCATGTTTCGCCACGGCAAGACAGGTTACGGAATCCAGTCCTCCGCTCAGCAACACCACCGCCTTTTTCTTTGCATCCATAAATGACTCCATTCTGTTTCCGAACCGATAATATAACCCGTTTTCCCGTTTCTCCAAATCATATTCCCCCGTCATCCGGAACAAAAAAATCCAACAAGTTCTCCTCTGACGATGTTTAGCCAATTGCATCACAGTGTTTTTTTCATATAAAAAAATCTTTTTTTGCCATTTCCCCCTTGACAATATGGAAAAATCATTTATAATTAAAAATAAGCAATGGCGCACGTGCGCTTTTATAAAAATATTCGGAGTGGAAATGACTGTTGCCGAACAAATCGCATTGAAAGCGGGAGTATGCCGCCAGACCGTGTCCGCAGTATTGAACGGGAGAAAGAACAAGGTTCGCCCGGAAAAATATGAGCTGATCCTGAAACTGGCTGCCGAATTCAACTACCAGCCGGATCTGAATGCCAGGGCGCTTTCCGGAAGATCCGTGAAAACCATCGGGCTGATTCAACCGTCCTTCTCCTCCCTGCTGACTCTTCCCCTGGTGGGAGCAATCACCGCAGAGATCAGCAAACGCGGTTACAAGACCTATATCCTTTCCCCGCGAAATGCCGAGGAGGAACAAAGCGCCATCCGGGAATTCATCGCCCGGAAGGTAGACGGGCTTATGATCGGCTCTGTGTTCAATCCCGACAACTCCGGGAACTATCCTCTGCCTACGGTTGTATTCAGCACGCCTCTGGGAAAGACCGACCTGACCGTTGATTTCGGTTATGGAATCCGCCTTGCCATGAATCATCTTTACAAAGTTCACGGGCACCGCAGATTCGCATTTCTCTCCGACTGGGTACAGGGGAATCAGGCAAAATACAATGCTTACCTTAAATTCCTGCAGGAAAAAGAACTCCCGGCTCCGGCGCCTGTTGAGACGAAACTGTGCAAAGATCCCCGGAAGCAGGTTCTTTCTCTGATTGAAAAGGAGGGAGTAACCGCATTCATCGGAACCTGCGACATCCTGCCGGGGGAACTGATGAATTTTCTGAATACCACACAATACCGCTGTCCCGGGAAAATCGCAGTTACCGGATATGACGGGACTTTTCTGTGCTATGCCTCGCCGATTCAGCTTTCCGCCGTGGTGCATCCGGTCTGCGAGATTGCCAGGCGCAGTGTCGCGCTTCTTTTCGACAAGATCGGCAAAAGCGTGTCTGATCTCACGCCGGAACCTCTGCTGATCTCCCCCTCCTTTTTCAAGGGGCAGAGTTGCGGATGCAAAGGGGTCCAACAGACTCTCAACCAGTATCACCTGCAAATCGACAACATGAGGAATCTGCCGGAATATGCAAGCCATTTTGAACAATAACAATAATAAAACCAAAACAAAGAAAGGAAAGATTCTTATGAGAAGAATACGGAATGGTGTTACGTATTTCACACTGATCGAGTTACTGATCGTTATAGCGATCATCGCGATTCTCGCGGCGATGTTGCTTCCTGCGTTAAATGTTGCAAAAGAGAAAGCAAAAGCTATAAAATGTACATCCAATTTGAAACAAATCGCTCTGTCAATATCTTCCTACACCAATGACTTCAAGGAATATTATCCGATGCGCATTGAACAAAATACTGCTTGGAAAAGAACATGGAGGAAGACTCTGACGGATGAAAAATACCTGCCCATTGACATGATGGCGTGTCCTACAGCCATTACCTATGCCGGATCAAAAGACCAATGGAGCGGCTGGGGGGGAACCTACGCCGCACTCTACAACATGATGAATAGCAATGCTGCATGTGGAACGGCAGAGGACATTATCCAAAAAAATCATATAAACCATACTGTACAGCTAAAATATCCCTCCCTGACCGGCATGATTGCAGACGGAGATAAACAAGCCAGCGGCAACATATTCTACACAAATTCCCATATTAATTGGAATCTGTCCTCCGCCGTACTACCAGGACTTCACAGCGGCAATTTGAACGTCACATATGCAGATGGACACTGTGATAACTGGAAATACATCCATGCAGTTGAATCAACGACATATAATACAAAAAAAGCAATCTTCTGGTTCGGTGTAACCGCAGATAAGATAAAATAACGAAAGGAAATGAATGACGCCATGAAAAAATATATTTTTTTAGCTGTATTGACTACAACATCACTTACAGCAACTACGGCTGATCTTTTTCCCACCGGGAAGCTCAGTATCAATTTGGCGGAATGCCAATATACAAAAGCGATCGGGGACAGCGAACGGCTCAGCTCCGATTCCTTTTCCATGCTGAAAAACAGCCGTTTTACAGAAAAAGGGAACTTCTGGAAATCGAAAGACATACTATTTGAGACCGGTAAAGCAATTCTAAAAAACGGCAGTGAAATTGGTTCAAATGCGGAAATTGCCAAAACGGCAAAGAATACACGCTATGAGGCACAGGTCAATCTGCAAGGCTCCGGCTCTATCGAAATTATGGTCAGCTGCCATGATAAATCCGGCAATCTGACCCGTCCGGTGAAACGGCAGAAGTTCACTTTGAACGGCAAAAATCAAAATCTGCACTCCCAGTTCCTTGCCTTTCCCGGAACCTGCCGGATCGAATTGCAGGTGCGTCAAATCAGCGGGAATTCAGCGCTTACCCGTGCAGATGTGATTTCCATGCAGAATCTGAAATGGATCTCCGCACGTTGCATGCCGGCGGCAATCACGGACAATGTATTTGCGGTAATGGAAAACAATCCACTTCCGATCAATTTCCCCTGCCGCACCGCACGTCCCGGAAAGGAAAATATTCCAGCGGAACTGGATATTGTACTTGATATGCCGGAAGGATTCACACTGAAATCCGGTATAGTTATGAGCAAAATCTCGGAAGAAAGGAAAGATGGGCGCGTCCTGTGGCGGTTCCGCAACAGCAATCCGGCATCGGTCATTTCCCCCGGCGATTACAGACCACATCAGGCACTTTCCTTTCTGATCAGCACTATGAAAAAGGCATCCGGTACACTGTATCCGGCAACCTACCGTCTGGAATACGCCGGAGTAAAAACGGAGGATTACCCGTTAAATCTGAAAGTGATTCCCGGCTATTCCGGCAGACAGCCGAAAATTTTCCGCACCGGATTCATCCCGTCGCAGGAATGTGCCTACCGGAAAGGTAACGGCATGGAAGAGTTTGCCAACTCCGTGGAACGGCTCGGATTCAACATGACCCACAACGATACCCATGGAAACTGGAAAGATTTTTCCGATGTTTTTGCAGCGAAAAACTTCCACCGCACCATTACAGATTATTGGTTTTTGGACGGCTACTGCCTTGGTTACGGAGATATGCCGGATGATTGCAAGTTCACGCTGAAAAACGGCAAGCCGCTGGTGTTCAACTCCTGGCACCGTCATCTCTGCCCGACTGCCGGATATACCCGTTCGGAGTTCTTCAACAAAAACGTGATCGGGTATATCGGGGAAAAGATCGTCAAAAATAATTTCGGCAGTTTTATCAAAGTCAACTGGGAACCATATATGTACGATGACAAGGGATGTTTCTGTAACCGCTGTCAGGAAGAGTTTATAAAGTACAGCAAGCTTCCTAGGGAAACCATACTGAACGCATGGCCGGAGAAGATGACCACCCAATACCGTCAGGTATGGGTCAAGTTCCGGGCATGGCAGCACGGGAAATTGGTCGAAGCGATTCTGGACGGGATGCGTGAACTCAGTAAAAAATACAACCGTGAGTTTGTATTCTGTCCGGAAGTAGGAATCGGTGACATTGGCGGAAAAAACCGTTTCTATGACCAGTACACGGTACGTGAGTACATCGATAAACTGGAGTGGCTGGAACCATGGGGACCGTATATTTTTCACAATGCCCGCGCTCCATATCAGTACAATATCGGGGTGAACTACGGCACCTACTACATGGCGGAAGATGCAAAAAAGGACGTGAAAAAACTTTGCAAAAACGGCAAAGAACCGAAACTGGAAGCATTTCCCCATGGTTATCAATGTACAACATGGGTAACAGAACCGGAAGCGATCGCCTACGAAACAGCGGCATTCTTTGTAAAAGGCTGGGAAGCTTCCTCCGTGTATGTGTTCCCTGCCGGACTGGATGGCAGATACTGGCGTTCCATGGGCATGATGAATAACGCCATTTCCAGCGTAGATGAATTTGTCTTTCAGGGAAAACGCATGGACAAGGCATCCATCATTCCGGTATCTCCGGTTCCGAATGTTATGGCGATTTTCGACCAGAACAATCCCAGTCTGGCAAAAGTTGCGGATGAACTGCGGCAAAAGTCCGTTGTTTCCCTTGATGCGTTTGAAAAAAACGATAAATACATGATCGCGCTGGGCAATGCCTGGCAGCGCGGGGAAGCCTTTGTAAAAGTCTGCATCAAAGGGCTGGACAAAAAACGGAAGTATGCAGTCTATATACCGGATCGCAGAGTGACGCTGGCAAAAGATTACACTGCGGCAGAACTGGAAACAGGAATCCTGATCCATACTGGAGTTTTAAGTTTCACGTTCTACGTAGTGGAACCCGTGGAGGAAAACAAGGATTACGGCACCATTGCCGGAAAAGATTATCTGGCAAAGTTGCTTGAAAAACGGATGCCGGCAATCCGCAAACAGTATGAGAAGGACAAGAAGTATGCCTCCGAGTTCACCTGTGCCCCCACGTATGACTTTGGACAGGCTCCGATGCTGAGTGCTGGAGAAGTTGTTGTCAAGCCGAAAAGTTCGCTAACAGACTCGGTTCTTCTGATCAGAACACCTGCCTATACCTGCGATCTGAACATGGGGATGGGGGGTTCCATCGGCAATCTTTCCTTTGGCGGGAAAATGCTTGTTTCCGGTAGTGATTTGCTGTTCCGGGACGGCGCAAGCGCTCCATTCCCATGGTTGCAGAACTCATCCTGTAAGTTCATCAGCTGGGAAGCCACCGAAAAAGGAGTACTTGTTACACTGACCTATACGGCAGGTGCGCGTGATCCCCTGGAACTGAGGGGCTTGCAAATTGTCAAGAAGTTCCTGTTCGGGAAAGAGAATATCAAACTCACCGTGCAACTGAAAAATATCTCGGACAAGCCGATCACATTTGCCTACCGTTCCCACAATATGCCGACGCTGTTCGACCGGAACGGAAAGGCTGGGCTGGGCAAAGAGGAACTGAGACGGGAGAAGTTTGACGTATTCCACAGCTTCACCGATACGCAGAAAAATCTCTTTGGTTCCAAGTCCGGTATAAAATGCAGGGGCGACAATGCCGTATTCACCGGAAAAGCCGGGAGATTGAATCTATTGTGGGATATGCCGGAACTCTCCGGAATTTACCGTTGGGACAGCCCTACCGCAAAGACTTCCAGTTTTGAGCTTATCGGAAATACTATTAACCTGTCGAAGCAGGACACAGTTACATACACATTCACCGTAAACGGAAAGGAAAAATGAGAATGATGTACAAAAAAATGATGATCGGGCTGTCCCTTGCGGCAGCGGTCTTCAGCGTGAGCGCCCAGAATCTGATCCCGATGCCGGTTTCGGTAAGGTTGGATTCGCAACCGGGTGTGAAGTACGTTGCCGATAAAACGGCAAATACGCAGAAAATGCTGGTTGAAAAATATTCACAAGACAAAGACGGCAATCTGTGCATCCAGGCAACGCTCTATTTCAGTGGTGAGAAAGAGGATAAAGAACGAGGATGCGGAGTAATTGCCGCGCCGGACAGCGCATACATTATTTCTTTTGAATACCAGGGGGATGTACCCCGATTCTGGATGGGAGTTAATGAGTTCACCGGCTCCAACTTCTGGAAAGACCGGAAACGATTGAAAGCCGCATGTCTCACTCCGAAAAAAGAGGAATGGAAGAAATATCAGTGCGAAGTTATCACAGGGAAACAGTGCAAACGCATCGGTTTCTACGTGAACCTGTATGTCAATGAAAAGGACAAGACTTTTGATGTAAAGCCGGGACAATCCCTGACCATCAGAAATGTTTCAATCATAAAAAAATAAAAGGGAAGATGAAAATGAAACATGGTATTATCATCGCCGGAAGCGGACGCGGACTTTATTTCGCGGATCTGCTTGCCAGGACTCCGGGGCTGAAAGAATCCTGCTCCGTCAAAGCCGTCGTGGACATCCGGAAGGAAAATCATGACGCGCTCAGGACACGCCTGAATGAATCCGGACTGACGGAGACAAAGATTCTCACGACTCTGCCGGAGGCTTTGGAGGCACTGCCCTGCAAAGAAGCACAATCGGTATTGATCGTCACGCCGAATACAACCCATGCGGAACTGGCGGAACAGTCTCTGCGTGCCGGACGTCACCTTCTGCTCGAAAAACCGATTGCCGCGGACTGGGCTGATGCCGCACGCATTCAACGGGCTGCCGCGAAGTTCCCCGACCGGATCATTCAGCTCGGTTTCACACTGCGTTACTCAACATTCTACCGGAAAGTGGTTTCCATTGTGGAATCGGGAATGCTGGGCAGAGTCGTAATGATACGATCCAACGAAAGGCTCTCTTTCACGCATAGCAGCGCATATCGCCGGGGCTGGAGGCGGCATACTGCGGCGACCGGCGGGCTCATGAATGAAAAATGCTGTCATGACCTGGATCTCCTGAACTGGATACTGAAGAAACAGGCTGCCCCACGCGAAGTCTATTCCGTCGGCGGCAATGAACTTTTCCCGCCTCATCCGGAAACTCCCCTCAAATGTACGGACTGCACGGATCATGCATGTGTATTCAGGAATCATCCGGAAAGAATCGACAGCCTGCGCTATGGGCTCGCCGTCGATAAGGAATACTACGGGAACTGTATTTACCATACGGATGCGGACGTCATGACCAATCAGTCCGTCACGGTCCGTTACGACGACAATTCCCAGGCGGTTTTCACGATCATTCTTTATGCCGGCACGGATGAACAGCGCGATTTTATGATTCACGGAACGAACGGACTCCTGTCCGGCGATCTCAAATACGGCAGAATCGAACTGAAACTGTTCCGGGAGAATACACACGAAATTTTCGAACTTCCCGGCGGAATGCACGGAGACGGCGATATCGGGATTTTAAGCGATTTTTTTGCCTGCATCAAAAACGGCAGACAGCCTGATGCAACTGTGGAAGACGGAATCCTCGCATCGAAAATCGCATTTGCGGCAAACCTCAGTGTCAGGGAAGAGAGAGTGGTCAGGCTTGATGAATTCAAGGTTCAAGCCTGATTCCTCTGCATCGATTCCGACTCATGCACTCTCCGCATTTGCGGCAAACCGCCGGTTGCCGTAAATGCGGAGACAAATCCTCCGGGATTTATTTTACTGTACCGGGGGTATTTTCCGGCTTTGCCGGAACAGGCGGAGAAACCGCTTTCTTTTCATCCGTTTTCTGCTCTTCGATCTTTTTCTTCAGCTCATTGACAATATTCTCATTGTCGCTGCTCATACGTTCCATGTCACGCAGGAATTTCAAACGTTCCGCAGCGAACTTCTCTTTTTCAAGAGCCAGTTCCGCCTCTTTCATTTTCAGAAGCGCCGAGTTCTTCTCCCGCTCGGCGGAAAGCCGCGACTGATGCTCCTGCTGAACCTTTTCAAAGTTCTGTTTCACCGAATTGATATTTTTTTCAAAGGTTTCCTGCTGTTCTTTCAACTGCTTTTCAAGAAGCGCAATATTATCACGGAACCCTTTCGTTCCGGCAACCAGTTCGATTGACTGGCGATGAAGCATCTGAAGCTGCTGATTCGTGTCGACCGCCTCCTGTTTCAATTCCGTATTGGCACGGGAAAACAGCATGACCTGCTTATAGGAAAAATAGGCGCCTGTCAGCAGCAGCACCATGACAAACGCCGTAGCCCCCATCCAGACTTTCGTGCGGCTGTTCTGAGCGCGGTTCAGGCGTTCCAGCTCCTCCATGCGGAGAGCCATATTCTGGAACGTCTCCCCGATGACTTTCCCCAGTTCCTCGGACTGCCGCTGTGCGATCAGCTGAAACTCATTTTCCTTTTTTGCCGCGGGGTCCTGCGCCACAGGCGGGGAAGAATGCGAAACCTTCTCTCCATCTTTTTGCGGAACGGAAGAAGACGGAGCCGCTTCCGGCAGTTCGGGTTCCGCACGGACAGGGTGCCGTTTCGCCAGCTCGGCTTCGATATCCACCGAGGACATGCCGGAATTACGAAGTCCGGAAATTTCTTTCAATACCGCAAGGGAAGAATCCGTATAGACGCGGCGCTTCCCCTGAACGGAATAATCAATGTACATGGAGTACTTGGAGAGCCAGTCATTGATTGTTGTCCTCGGCACCCCGAGAAGCTCGGCAAGCTCGATGACGGAATATCTCTTTTCAGTTCCCATTGTCAACTCCTTTCCAGTATGCGATTGATCTCTTCAATATCGTTTTGAATTTGTTTTTTCAGTTCTTCCGGATTTGCGAACCGTCTTTCCGGACGGAGGAAGGAAACCAGCTCCGCCTGAAGATATTTTCCGTAAAGGCTTCCGCGAAATCCGTCCAGCAGATGCAGTTCCAGCCGCCGGTCGATTCTGCCGTATTCCGCGCGGAAAGTCGGGGAGACCCCGAGATTCATCGCCGCAGGATACCGCATCCCGTCCACATGCGCAAAACCGGCGTAAACACCGTTCGGTGGAAGAATCCCCGCCATCATGTGAAGATTCGCGGTCGGTGAATCCAGCTTCCGCGTCGCGTTGTGATACCCCTCCTCCACAGTCCCGAACAGAGAATAGTTCCGCCCCAGCATGAACGCCGCGAGATCAAGATTCCCCTCCGCCAAAGCTTTCCGGATTGCCGTACTGCTGATGATCATGCCTTCCGGAGTCCGCAGTTCATCAACGGGAACAAACGCAAATCCCTTTTCCCTCGCTTTTCTTTCCAGAAAAACGGAATCCCCGCTCGCCCCTGCCCCGAACCGCCATTTCTGCCCGACACAAAGCCCCTTGACTTCAACGCCCCCTGAGAAAAGGCAGGACTCAATGAACTCGTCCGGAGCCTGTGCCGCAAACTCTTTGGTAAAATGGATTGAAATTACCGCCTCCGCACCGCATTGTCCCAACATCCGGATTTTTTCTTCCGCCGGCAGTAGAAGCTGAGGCGCGGAACGCGAATTCACCAGTTCCCGCGGATGCGGATAAAAAGTCATGGCAACCGGAACGGCATGATACATCTTCGCCACATTCAGAAGTTCCGTCAAAAGCTTCCGATGCCCCAGATGCACTCCGTCAAAAACACCGACCGCCACTGCAACAGAAGAAATTCCGTAATTGGAAAGTTCCTCAATCGAACTCACTTCCAGAACTTTGCCGCCCGCCATTGTTTTTCATTCACTCCGTCATTTTTCTTATATAAAATAAGGTAATATAATAAAAATGACGGATTTTGCAAGCGTCAAAAATCCGTCATTTTCATAATGTATTTACAATAAGTAAATTATGAATGTCAATTTTTCATTTTTCTGCCGATCTGATGATAATAGGCATCATGGTATCTTTGGAGCTTCTCCCGTTTTTCCCCCTCTCTCTTCTCCAGGTAAGTGCCGCCGAGACAGAAACAGGCAAATCCGCCGGATGCCGCCGCCCATGCCGCCGCATCGGTCATGTCGAAATCTCCTTTTTCCCTGCCTTCCGCAAACTGCCTGACAAGAGAGGAAACAAAACCGCCGGCGAAATTGTCGCCGCATCCCGTGGTATCGCCGCGAAGTGACGGGTCAGCGGCAAGATCCTCGTCCACAAGCGCCGAAACAGGGTAAGGAGTCAAAGGAGTCTTCCTGAAAACGCGTCCGTCAGACCACACATAAAAATCTTTGGCACCATGAGTTATGACAAATGACGAAACACCCGAAGAACTCAGGAAACCGGAAATTTCCGTCAGATCGCTCTTCCCGGACAGGCGAACCGCCTCCTCCCAGTCAACGATCAGCAGGTCAATATATTTGTAGGATTCCGTTCCATCCCCCATCGGCCATGGTTTATCGGGGTTGCGCATCTCATTGATGAAATCGAAAACCGTCGAGACGACATTGATCTTCCCCGCTTCATGAGAGCGCTTCAGCAATACGGAAAGCTTCTCATGGAACGAGGGTACCAGAGCCGTCGCGCCGAACCAGATGATATCCGCCTCATAAAAGGCATCCGGCAACTGTTCCGGCGTATAAGTGTAACATGCTCCGATCGTATTGATGAAAGTGCGCTCTCCTTTTCCATCGTGCGCGCGCGGGTCGGAAAGCACATCCGTACTGGGGGAGGCTCCCGGCAGAGTCACATAATTGGAGGCGTCCAAAGGAGTCTTTGCAATAATGGAACGGAGAAAATCCGCAGTTCCGTCATTTCCCGTCGCTCCGTAAAACTTGAAAGTGACGGGCAGATCGGAAAGTATCTGGGACGCATTGATCGCACCGACAATCGCCGGCCCTCCGAGATTCTCGGCATGGGGAGCGCGCCCGCCGGTCAACGCCCGTTTCAGTTCCGGATAACTTTTCCCGGTGAATGCCTCCAGAGCATCGGCAAACACCAGTTTTCCCGGAGCAAGTCCGCCGTCCCCGTCTTTTTTTGAGGCACATGCGGTAAATGCGGGGGCTGTAAAATCAATGTCGGCATAGAGGATGTCGGCAAGGGAGCAGCCGGCAACGGAAACTGTCGTTTTTTTCATGAATCACCTGATTGTTTATGGTTTTCGGAGGTGTCCGGAAACACCGGCACGCTCCCTGGTTTTATTTGTAAAAGAGAAGCATATCCGGCGGTCAAGGAACTTTTCTCCATAATCCATGTCTCTGTACCTGCCGCCGCCCCGAATCTCCTGTTTATCCGGATAAGATACATCGGTTGTAGAATTTTGTAAAGTAATATTTCATATAAAAGAGAGGGAGGATTTGAGTTTTCAGTAAAAAAATCGAAAAAAATACCGGATTCGGATTGCGAAACCGGCAAATAGAGATTAAAGTCATTCTCCCCGGAGAAGACTTCCGTCTCCGGAAGAACAAATTATGGAGGAATTTTTTATGAGTGACGAAAAAAATATTTTTGATGAAAATAAAAATGGCGGAGCTCCCGAAGTAATCCATGCGGAAAGCGTGGAGAATGCCGGGCAGAATTCCGGTGAAGGCATTGCAGAGGCAATCGTGCCGGCGATTTCTCCGCCGGGCGTGATCGTGTTTCCGTTTGCATTGACACCGCTCGTTCTGGACAATGCGGAAATGATCTCGCTGGTCGAAAAGGCGGTAACGGGCGAAGATCGCCTGATCGCGATTTTCCCGGAAATGCCGGACCCCAACACCCCCGCCGCGGATATTCAGGGCATGGGACTGAAAGTCAAGGACATGGAACTGGACGGAAAGAAAGTCTCCACGGTCGGCGTTCTATGCCGTATCGTCAAAGTCCTGAAATTTCCGGACGGCACCGTGCGTATGCTCCTGCGCGGGCTCAATCGCGTGGAGTTCGTGGAACGCCTTTTCCTGAACAGCATCAAGCTTGCGAAAGTGCGCCGGCTCACCCTTGAACCGGACAACAGCATCGAAACAGTCGCAATGGTGAGAAATGCGGTCAAACAGTTTCAGGAGATCGTTTCTTTCTCTCCGAATTTCCCGGAGGAGCTCAAGATCGCGATCATCAACCTGACCGACAACGTCAGGATCGCCGATCTGATCGCCGATACGATCAATATCAGTTATCCTGAAAAACTCGCAGTGCTGACCTTCCCGACACTTCAGGAACGGCTGCATCTGCTGACGATTCTGCTCAACCGCGAGGTGGAGGTTCTGCGTCTCGGCTCCGAGATTCAGTCCCAGGTCCACAATGCCATGAGCAAATCCCAGCGCGAGTTCTTCCTGCGCGAACAGCTCAAGACAATCAAGGAGGAGCTGGGCGAAGGCACGAAAAATCCGGACATCGTCGCAATTCAGGAACGGATCGGCAAACTCAACCTGCCGGAAAATGTCCTTGAGATCGTCAAAAAAGAGACCGAGCGCCTGGAGATGATCCCGCAGGCGGCGGCGGAATACAACATTGCCTATACGTATATCGACTGGCTCCTTTCCGTGCCGTGGAACAATTTCACGGAGGACCGTCTCGACGTTGCCGAAGCGGGAAAAATCCTGGACCGCGACCATTACGGCTTGAAAGACGTGAAGGAAAGAATCCTGGAATTTCTTTCCGTGCTTCAGCTCAAGAAAGACCGGAAAGCCCCGATCATCTGTTTCGTCGGGCCTCCGGGCGTAGGCAAGACCTCTCTGGGCAAGTCAATCGCGGAAGCCATGGGCAGGAAATTCGTCAGAATGTCCCTCGGCGGCGTGCGCGACGAAGCGGAAATCCGCGGACACCGCAGAACCTATATCGGGGCTCTGCCGGGACGCATCATCCAGGGAATGAAAAAGGCAGGGAGTTCCAACCCGGTTTTCATGCTGGATGAGCTCGACAAACTCGGAAACGACTTCCGGGGCGATCCGGCTTCGGCGCTTCTCGAAGTGCTTGACCCGCAGCAGAACAACGCATTCAATGACCATTATCTCGAAGTCGATTACGATTTGAGTTCGGTCATGTTCATCGCCACGGCGAATATCATGGATACGATTCCGGGACCGCTGCTCGACCGCATGGAAATCGTGCGCCTGCCGGGTTACACGGCAATGGAAAAACGCCAGATTGCAAAACAGTTCCTGATTCCGCGCCAGATCGAGGAAAACGGGCTGACGGACAAGCATCTGGACTTCACGATGGAAGCGGTCGATGAAATCATTAATTATTATACGCGCGAAGCCGGAGTCCGGACTCTGGAACGGACCATCGGCGCGGTCTGCCGCAAACTCGCAAGAGAGATCGTGGAAGGCAAGCACGGCAACGGTGAAACGATCGTCGTGACGGAGCAGGAGGTCCGCCGTCTGCTCGGCGTGCGCAAGTTCTCGATGGACGAAGCCATGCGCAAGCCCGAAGTCGGAGTCGCCACCGGAATGGCATGGACCAGTGTAGGCGGGACGATTCTGCAGGTCGAAGCGGCAGCGATGCCGGGAAAAGGCGACCTGAAACTGACCGGTTCGCTGGGCGACGTCATGAAGGAAAGCGCTCTCGCCGCGTTTTCGCTCGTGAAAGGAAAAAGCGGAGAACTGGGCATTGACCCGGTGCTCTTCACCAATCACGACTTCCATATTCACGTGCCGGACGGCGCAACGCCGAAAGACGGTCCGTCCGCCGGCGTCACGCTGACCACGGCGCTGGTCTCGCTTCTGACGAACACTCCGGTACGCCCGGATATTGCCATGACGGGTGAAATCACCCTGCGCGGCAAAGTGACGGCAATCGGCGGCGTCAAGGAGAAGACGATCGGCGCAATGCGTTCAGGCATCCGGAACATCATTCTTCCGCTGGACAATAAAAAGGATGTGGACGATATTCCGGAGGAGGTCCGGGAAAAAGTCACGTTCCATTTCGTTTCCACGGTGCGCGAAGTGCTGGATCTCGTGCTGGAAAAGAAAACGGCATCCGCCCGAAAAACGGGAAAAAGAACCGTGAAGAAAAAAGCACAATAAAACGTATGCAGGGGAACCCTTTCAAAACAGGCTCCCCTGCTTTTTCATTTTACAGGACTATTTAAAAAGAGGTAAAAAAATGCTGCTTCGCTTATCTGTCATCGCCATGATGTCACTGCTGAGTGCGGGACTCTCCGCAGCGCAGGCAACGGCAAAGGATCTGACCGCGGAACAATTCATGTCGATTGTCCGGAATCCCCCGGGACGCGATTCATGGGCGAAAATGGAGGGATATGCGATGCACAAACGCGAAGGCGCACGTCCGGTCAAGGCGCAGATCCGCATGGGAACCCTTTTCACGCCGGAACGCACTATTGCCCAGATCACATTCAATAAAAATGAAGTCTACAACATCGGGCAGACCTACGGGGAAAATCCGCAGTCCACCATGGAAAGCGGCGGATTTGCCCCCGGCAAGGCGCAGATCGGAATTTACGGGATCAATCCGGAAGACCTCACCATGAACTTCATTTACTGGAAACTTAAAGTCGAAAATCCCGCCGGTTCAGTCCGCGGGCAGGCTTGCCGCGTCTTCACGCTGATCGCCCCGAACGGTAAAGATGCAGTCATGGTCTATATCAGCACCGATTACTTTTTCCCGCTGCGCGCTGCATGGTACAAGGTCGCCCCGGACGGCAGGAGCCTTGAAAAGAAGCCGTTCCGCATTCTGGAGGTTTCCGGTTTCCGCAAGGAAAAAGATTTCTGGCTGGTCAGCAGACTGAATCTCACCGGCGGAGATGGAAACTGGAACACGGTCATCCGTTTTGACGAAACTTCCGCCGGACTGTCGAAAAACGGCATTCCGGAAGACGTTTTCAATGTTTCCGGCTAAAAAATATGAAGTCCTTGCAAGAAAAGGGACAAAAGACTTTGACATAATCGGAAAAAACTATATATTTCCATGAATAGGAATTGATATTTTTTACCGGATAAATCATGATATTTTATAAAAGGCGGAGTTAGAATGCGGTTTCAGTGTCCATTTTGCCGAGGAATTGTATCGGTTGACAATACAGATATGGGGACGGATGTACAGTGCGGTCATTGCGGAGAACGTGTCACCGTCCCGACCTCGAGAGTCGCAACAGGAGCCGTAATCGGTGATTTCATCATTCTGCGGGAACTCGGACGCGGCGGAATGGGAATCGTTTATCTGGCGCACCAGATCTCCCTGGACCGTCCCGCCGGACTTAAAATCCTTGCGGAAAACTACGCGAACAACGCCGAATTCGTCGTCGGGTTCATCAAAGAGGCACGCTCCGCAGCCAAGCTGAATCATCCCAATATCGTTCAAGCCTATGCCGTCGGCGAAGATGAAGGCATTTTCTATTTCGCAATGGAATATATCGACGGCGAAACCATGAAAAATGTGCTCAAACGGGAGCATGTCATACCGATTGACCAGGCGATTTCCATCATTCAGCAGATCAGCGAGGCGCTGGATTACGCATGGAAGGAACAGAAACTGATCCACCGCGACATCAAACCGGACAACATCATGCTCACGTCAAGCGGACGGGCAAAACTGGCGGACCTCGGCCTTGCCAAAGTCGCAGGTGAAATCGACGACAGCGAAGACGATGAGGTCATGGGAACGCCGCAGTATATCAGCCCCGAACACCTGACGGGGGCTCCCATGGACAGCCGGAGCGATATTTACAGTCTCGGCGCCACATTTTATCATTTCATCACCGGCCGTTTCCCGTATGAAGGCGCAACCGCCTCGGAAATCGCCCAGCAGCATCTTTTCGGCACTCTGATTCCGCCGAACGAGGTCAATCCGGATATTCCGGAAACCCTTTCGCGCATTGTCATGAAAATGATGGCGAAAGACCCTGCTCTCCGCTATCAGGACGCCGCGGAACTTGCCGATGACCTGCGTCTTGTGCGCCGGGGGCAGAACCCGGTTTCCGCTACGGAGACCGGCGCACTGCGTGTCATAAACTCCAACATGAATCTCCAGGGACAGGAATTTGCTCCGGCAGCGGAAGGGGAAGCCGAGAAGAAAACTCCTTTCAAGATGCCGCAGTTGAAGTTGAAATCCCAGAATGCGGCTCCCGCACCACAGCCGGCCCAGCAGTTCACGCAGACGGAAACCATCGCGGAAAACAAGAGTTTCACAGAAACCGCCAATGAAGTTGCGGCTCCCAAACTGCCGCCGAAGCCGGTCTCCTTGAAAATGCCGGAAAAACCGAAACCCGCGGAGCCTCCCAAGCCCGCTGCGCCCCCTGCGGAAAACGAGGCGGCGGAAAAGCTTAAAAAAGCACAGGAAATGGCAAAGAAGGCGGCGGCGAAAAACAAAGGGAAAAAGAAAAACGGCAAGGGCAAACCCGGCGAAGGAGAAAAGAAAAACGGCGCGGCTGTCATTATTCTTCTCGCAGTCGTGCTTCTCGGCGCGGGCGGATTTTTCGGGTATCAGTATCGGAAGCAGATCACGGGAGTCTTTTATTCCGCTTATGATAAGACCGTCGGGAAAATATCCAAGGGCAGCGATCAAAGCCCCTACATGGCGGACATTACGCAGACCCTGACTCTCATCGGGCGAGACTCCTCCGATACGGAAGGGATTATCCGGAAAGCGGAGGAATTCCTTGCCAAACACCCGGTCGCGGAAACCGACGAGGAAAAGGCGAAACTCGCCGAACTTCTGCAGATTTATATCCCTCTTGACGAATCACGCTTTGCCGCGGCACGCGATTCCGCCCATCAGAGTTATACAGACAAAGTCGCGGAAAAGGAACGCGCTCTTGCGGAGGCGGCGGAAGCAGAAAGAAAGAGAAAAGCCGAAGAAGCCGAACGTCAGCGCAAAGCCGCCGAGGAAAGGCGTCTCGCGGAGCAGAAACGGCAGCAGATACAGAAGGAAATCACCTCCTTCAAAAATAAATATGCATGGTTGAGGCTCGTGACACAGCGCAGTATCATAGAGTTCGGAAGAAAGAACGATGAAGCCGGAATGCTCAGAATATTTGAGAACAATGCAAAGGAAATCCAGTTGACAAAAGAGAAAAATGCAGAGATACGCAAGATGGCGAACAGTTTTGTCTGGTGGTCCAATCAACTCCGCAATTATATGCGCGGCGCATTCGAGATCAAGGATGCGCTTGAAAACGGCAATCCCGCAATCGTCGGCATTCCTGTTGAAATCAGGTTCAACCTCTGTAAAGTGAAATCCGTCAGCAACGGCGTGCTCACCGGGGAAACTACAGGCGGAAAGGAAATCGCAATTCCGGTCAAGGAAATGAATACCGGTTCGCGTCCGTTCATGAATTTCGTGAAAAAAGTCGGAGAGAAACTCAATAAACCGGCATCCGTTCCGTTTTATTTCCTCTGGATCAAAGAATATAATGTGGCTCATGTCGTCGCCAACGAGGAGAACAACACCGTAAGAAACCTGGTGTCCTCCATCTTCAACACCTATCTTTCCAATGCGTTGAGACAGAAAAACATAGACAAGGAAGAACTTGAAAACGAATTCGGCAGGCTGCCGGAATACAAAAAGCTGGCGCCGAAAAAAAGAAAATAACGCCGCCGAAAGACGGATCATAGAATCTTAATACAGGGGGTATGGCTATGAATCCATTATTTGCCGCCGCGGGAATCACGGTAACGGGTCCGCTGATGACTGGAAAAATTCTTGAAAGCACACTTGCCGGATCATGGTTCGATGCAAACCCCAGGGTTCTGCATCGGCAGATTGCCGAATGGGTGAAACGTGCCGACGCCGGCAAGTCCGGCAAAAAAACAATCGCATTGATACAGCCTCATGCAGGGTATGCCTATTCCGGTCCGACCGCCGCCTATGGCGCCAAAGCGGTCATGGGCGGCAGATACAGCCGTGTCATCATTCTGGGCCCGGCGCATCGCGTTTATATGGAAAACCGCATCTGCATTCCTTCTGAAGCCGACGGCATGAGCACTCCGCTCGGAACCCTTGCATTTGACAGGGAAGCGCTCGAAAAACTCCGTTCCCTGCCGTTCATTGCAACCGGCGACAAAATTCTGGCGCAGGAGCACAGTGTTCAGATTCAGCTTCCGTTTCTCCAATATGCGCTTGGAAACGACTTCAAACTTGTGCCCGTGGTTGTCGGGCAGCTTGATGACGCACATGCGTCAAAAGTCGCGGACGCCCTGAAAAAGATCACGGACAGCTCGACGCTGGTCGTCGTCAGTTCCGATTTCACGCATTACGGCAGGAACTTCGATTATGTCCCTTTCCGCACCGACATCGAAGCAAATCTGAAAAAACTGGATCTCGGGGCATTCGATAAAATCAAAACGAAAAATCCGTCTGAGTTTGCCTCCTACCTTCGCACTACAGGTGCAACGATCTGCGGAGAAGCTCCGATCCGCATTCTGCTGAATATGCTTCCCGGAAACGCCGGCGTCGAACTGCTCCATTATACGACATCCTCCGCGGAAAGCGGGGATTTTTCCCATTGCGTCAGCTATATTTCCGGCGCAGTCTGCGGGCAATGGGACTTCCTGCCGAGAAACGGGGCAGAGGATTTTCTCTCCGCCCAGGATAAAAAAACACTCCTCTCCATGGCGCGGCGATCCATTGAATATGTATTTGAACACCGGAAAGCTCCCCGCAGCGATATCTTCAAGGCGGAGGCAACGGACAACATGAAAAAGATCGCCGGATGTTTCGTCACGCTCAATCTGGGAAATGACCTGCGCGGCTGCATCGGTGAAATCGAGCCTGTCCGCCCGTTATACCAGGCGGTGACGGCGCGTGCCGTCGATTCGGCATTCCGCGATCCGCGTTTCCCGCAACTGTCGCCGGCGGAACTGAAACGCGTCACAATTGAAATTTCCGCCCTGACTCCCGCGAAGCCGGTAACATCTTATCAGGACATCGTCATCGGGAAACACGGCATGACAATCACGAAGGACGGACGTTCCGCCGTATTCCTGCCTCAAGTCGCACCGGAGCAGGGGTGGGATCTCGCAACGACATTGACTTACCTTTCACGCAAAGCCGGGCTCGCCTCCGATGCCTGGAAGTCGCCCGATGCGAAATTCACCGTATTTGAAGCAATCGTTTTCCATGAACGCAAATAACAGGAAACAATCCCGGTTTCCGGGATAACATTCAGAAGGAGAGACCATGAGCATCCAATGGACATTAGTTTTTCTCTGCACATGTGCGGCGGCTTTCGCTGCGGAGGAACAGGCGAAGCCGGAAATACCGACGATTCCCGCACCGGTCACAAAGCTGGCTTTATTTAAAAACGGCATAGGCGCCGTGATCCGCAAAGCAAATCCGACACCGACGCCTTTTCTCGTCAAAGACTCCATGACCCCGATCCACGGAACGTTGTGGTTCATGCCGTCTGACGGATTAAGCGTAAGGACAGTGAAACAGAGGGTCCGGGAGCCGAATACACAGCCGTTTCAGAACCTGACCGCCTCTTACGAGGGGCGCGCCGTTCAATTGACACTCAGCGGCAATTCCGAAACTCCATCGGAGATCATCGGAAAAGTCATCCGCCCGGTGAAAGAGACACCGCAAAAACAACGGGACGCCGGTTATAACAGCTTCCAGCCTTCCACGGAACGCTTCCTGACATTAAGCCTGAACAGCGGGGAGATTATTTCCATAGACACTTCCCGGATCATCAGTATCCGCGCCCTGAAAATCAATCAGACGCTCGAAATGGAGAAGGAGGCGCTCCTGATTACGCCGAAAGTAAAAAGCGCGGGACCGCTTGCAATCTGCTACCTGACGAAAGGAGCGGCATGGGCGCCATCCTACCGGCTGGAACTCGGCAAAGACTCCGCGATGCGTCTCAGCATGTCAACCGTCATTATGAATGAACTGGAGGATTTGAAAGATGTGGAAATGAACCTGATTTCAGGATATCCGAACATCAAGTTTGAAAATGCGGCCAGCCCCATGGCGTCCGGTATGACAATGGCGGAGTTTTTCCGGCAGCTCACAGGCAGCGGCGGTATGGCAAGTCCGGTTCTGGCACAGAGAATCATGTCCAACAAGGCTTTCGCCTCTGATGCCGCAATGGGCGCTGCCGTTACCGGGGCAACTCTTCCGCCAAGCGGAGAATCCGAAGATATTCACTACCGGAACATTGGCAAAATCAGCCTGAAAAAGGGAGAACGCCTCTATCTGCCGCTGGAGTCCGCTGAGTCAACCTATGAACGGATTGTGGAATGGACGATCAATGACCGGCGCGACAACTGGGGACGCCCGGTCAACTTCGGCAGTATGGAAAAATACAACGGAGAACTATGGGACGCCGTCAGTTTCAGAAATCCTTTCAAATCACCGATCACCACGGCGCCGATTGAAATTACCGACGGGGGAAAATTCCTCGGACAGACGACTGTCGAATGGGTCAATCCCGGACAGAAGAACATCCTCAGAATCACCAAGGCAATGACGGTTACGGGACAGGTAACGGAAAATGAAATCGCAAAAACTTCTCTCAAGGAGGAAAAAGCATCTTCTTCTCCCGCAAAATCCGCAACCCGTGAAACTGTCCGGATCGGGGGCGACAATTACTGGAAACAGGAGATCGAAGGTGTTCTTGCGTTGAAAAATTACAGGAAAACGAATGCCAAAGCCGTGATTAAACTGCAATTTTCCGGCGATCTGGTCTCTGCCGAAGGCAACCCGTCGAAACAGCTTGTGCCGCAGGGCTACAACTCCGTCAATCCGCGTAACGAATTGACATGGGAAACAGTTGTGAAAGCGGATCGGGAACTGAAAATCCACTACCGGTATTCTGTTCTTGTCAGATACTAAACATTGTGGGGGGATTCTTATGCCTATACAAAGGGTGGTAGAATCCCCGTTTTCCATTTGTCAACCCCCGGAAAGGATTTTTTCTCAAAAAAAGTATCTGAAAGTTTCCGTTTTTACAATTGATATTTCCCTGTTCCGTGCAATATTTCCATATCTATGTTCAAACAAATTTCAATCTTAAAAACATAAGGGACTATGCGATGACTGCGGAGCAGGGAAAGTACGACATATCCAGCGAGATATGGTCAAAGAAGTATCGTTATCACGGCGGCGGGGATCTTCCGAAAGACAATACACCGGATGATACGTTCAAACGGGTGGCACATGCAATAGCTGCAAATGAAGCCGATCCCGCGAAATGGGAAAAAGAATTCTACGGCATCATGTCCGGATTCAAGTTCCTCCCCGGCGGACGCATCATCGCAAACGCGGGTACGAAGCGCACTGAAGTTACGATGTTCAACTGCTTCGTAATGAACAAGATCAATGACTCCATCGACGGTATTTTCGAAACAGTCAAGGAGTCCGCCCTCACCCAGAAACAGGGCGGCGGCGTCGGCTTCGACTTTTCCACGATCCGCCCCTCCGGTTCCAATATCAAAGGCTGCGAGGCGAGCGCCTCCGGCCCTCTGAGCTTCATGCAGGTGCTCGACTCCACCTGCCGCACCATCATGAGCGCGGGACAGCGCCGCGGCGCCCAGATGGGCGTCATGCGCTGCGACCACCCGGATATCGAAAACTTCATTACGGCGAAACGCAACAATGCCGCTCTCCAGATGTTCAACCTCTCCGTCGCCATCACGAACAAGTTCATCGAAGCGGTCAAAGCCCATGCCCCGTGGGACCTTATCTTCGACGGCAAGGTTTACAAAACCGTCAAGGCGCGCGATCTGTGGGAACTCATCATGCACTCCACCTATGATTTCGCGGAACCCGGATTCATCCTGATCGACCGCATCAACAAGATGAACAACCTCTATTACTGCGAACAGATCTGCGCAACCAATCCCTGCGGCGAACAGCCGCTTCCGCCTTACGGCGCATGCCTGCTCGGTTCCATCAACCTTTCAAAATTTGCGAAGAATCCTTTCACATCTTCCGCCGAGCTTGATAAAGAGGGAATCCGGCAGACCATCACAACAGCAGTCCGCATGCTGGACAATGTGATCGACCTCAGCAACTATCCTCTGGAGCAGCAGGAAGCCGAGGCAAAATCCAAACGCCGCATGGGAATCGGCATCACCGGGCTCGCCGACCTGTTCATCCAGCTCGGCATCCGGTATGGTTCGCCGGAATCCGTCGCAATGGCTTCCGAAATCATGAAAACAATCACTTACGCCGCTTACCGCGCAAGTATTGAAAATGCCAGAGAGAAAGGCGCATTCCCGCTGCTCGACAAGGAAAAATATCTTGAAGGAGCATTCATCTCCCAGCTTCCGCAGGATATCAAGGACGGCATCCGCCAGTACGGCATCCGCAACTCGCACCTGACCTCGATCGCTCCGACAGGCACAATCAGTTTGTTCGCGGGCAACGTCTCCAGCGGGCTCGAACCTGTTTTTGCATTCAAGTATACAAGAAAAATCCGCAACGGCAAGGAGGGCGACACCACGGACGCCGAAGTCGTGGATTACGCATACAGTGAATACCGCAAGCTCCGCGGCGCCGAGTTCGATCCCAAAAAACTCCCGGCTTATTTCGTCAGTTCTGCGGAAGTGACTCCCGAAGAACACCTGAATATCCAGGCGGCGCTCCAGCAGTATGTCGACAGTTCCATTTCCAAGACGATCAACATTCCATCGGATTATCCCTATGACGCCTTCAAGGACATCTACCTGAAAGCCTATGAAAAGGGGCTCAAGGGATGCACGACTTTCCGTCCCTCCGAACACATCACCGGCATTCTGGTCCGCGATGAGGACAAAAAGAAGAAGGAGGAAAAAAAGAAAGAGACTGTGGAACACCCGATCATCGTCCGTCCCCAGCCTCCGAAGCGTCCGCTTGAACTGGAAGGCACCACCTACAAAATCCGCACGCCGCTTGCCGCCGATGCGCTCTATGTGACAATCAACGATCTGATTGAGGAAGATGGCCGCCGCCGTCCGTATGAGATCTTCATCAATACGAAAAATCTTCAGTATTTCAGCTGGATCGTCGCCATGACACGCCTTATTTCGTCCGTCTTCCGCCATGATCCCGCCCCGCGCTTCCTTGTGGAAGAGCTCAAGAGCATTTACGATCCCAACGGCGGCTACTTCAGCGAAGGCACTTACATTCCGTCCCTCGCGGCCGATATCGGGCGCATCATCGAAAAGCACCTCGAAAAGCTCGGCATCATGCCTCACCACTACGAAAAGAAGGCGGAAAAGAAAGCCGAACCTGCAAAGGAGGAGATACAGAAAGTCGCAGCCCCGACAGCAGATCAGTTCAACGGAATGCTGATCTGCCCTGTCTGCAACGAACGAAAACTCATCATGCAGGAAAACTGTGTGAAATGCCTCGCATGCGGGCACAGCAAATGCGGATGAGTTCCGGAGAGGATGACATCTGATGCTTTACCTTCTGGCAAATCTGCGCGAGTGTTTCGGGCCGCTGCGTCTGTTTGAATACGTGACCTTCCGTTCGGGAGGCGCATTGATCACATCGATGCTGCTCGTGATCTTTCTCGGGCCGTGGACCATCCGCCGCCTGAAAAAGTTCTGCGTGCCGAAATCCGCGCGTCTCGAAGGGCTCGTCGCAGAACAGTTCGTGGATCACTCCAAGGACAAAACCCCGACGATGGGTGGGTTGCTGATCATTTTTTCGATCGTGTTTTCCACAATCTTCTGGGGTGATCTGTCGAACCGGATGGTGCTTGTCTTCCTGCTGGTCCTGCTGCCTCTTACGGCACTCGGTTTTTATGACGACTACATCAAAGTCAAATATGAGCGGAGTGTCCGCGACGGCGTTTCCGGCAAAGTGAAACTGCTGATTCAGATTCTTGTGAGTTTCGTGGCTCTTTACATTATCTATAAGATGCCGGATACGATGACCACCAAGTTTCTGATTCCGTTTTTCAAGGACCCGATCTGCCTGAAGCCGGCAGGCGAAACTATCCAGTTCTGGCTTCCGCCCCAACTGCTGCCTGACCCTCTGTTCACTTTCCCCGCCTCATGGGCTTTTCTCGCGGTCGGACTGATTTTTCTGGCGAACATTCTTCTCGTCACGTTCTTCAGCAATGCGGTAAACCTCACGGACGGCAAAGACGGCCTTGCGGCGGGATGCACGATCTTCTGTGTCCTTTCTTTTGCCGCGGTCGCTTATGTGCACGGGCATACGGTATTCGCAAAGTATCTTTCGGTTCCCTATATCCCGGAACTGGGTGAAATCAGCGTATTCGCCTCGGCAATGGCGGGGGCATGCATCGGTTTTCTGTGGTACAACTGCAAACCGGCGGCTGTATTCATGGGCGATACGGGAAGTCTGCCGCTGGGCGGAAGCATCGGGTTGATCGCGGTCCTGATGGGACAGCAGTTTCTGCTGATCGTGATCGGTTTTGTTTTCCTGATGGAAGGCGTATCCGTCATGATTCAGGTTGCAAGTTTCAGGCTGACCGGCAGGCGTGTTTTTCTCTGCACTCCGATTCACCACCACTTTGAACAGAAAGGCTGGTCGGAAACGCAGATCGTCATCCGCTTCTGGATCATAGCCGGAATTTGCGCCCTGATCGGTCTTGCGACCTTGAAATTGCGCTGAAAAATGAAAGAATAATTTTTTTGAGGCATTTTTTTGCTTGCATTTTTCCAAAAAAGCGATAGTGTAAGCTTAATTATTGGAAAAACCGGTATTTTTAACTTCTAAAAGGAACAGTAAAATGAGCGAGAAAAAAGAAATCTACGCAGATGGAATCGGCCAGATTCACTTCGCAGGCGGAATGGTCCGTTATGATTTTGTCACCCTTCAGCCGAAAGAAGACGGAATGGCTCCCGAATCCCAGTCCAATATCCGCATCATCATGCCCCCGCAGGGTTTTCTTGCCGCATTCAACTCCATGCAGCAGTTGATCGACAAACTTCTCGAAGCCGGTGTGCTTCAGAAGAACGAAAACGCCAAGAAGTAAAGGCAATTCACCGGACGGAATTCCGCCGTCCGGTTTTTCCGTCTTTACGGAAGGTTCAAAATATGCCGCCGGTTGTTGCGGGCGGTATATTTTGAGTTTTCTGTAAATTACATTTTAACAAATGGAGTAACCCTATGCTGAAGACGTATTTTTCAGTGGTCATAGCACTTGGTTTCGTAACCATACTTACTGTCACAGGCTGTAAAAGCGAAGAAGATTTCCGCATCGAACGCGCCAACAATGCCAGACTGCATTTTGAAATGGCGCAATTCAAAGAGCTGGCGCAGGATACCCGCCTGACTCTCCCCGAATGTATCCGCCTGGCACATGAAAACAATCTGGATGCCAAAGTCTACAAACTGGAAGAAGCCGTTGCCCGCGAAATGAGAACGGCTGAAGTCCTGGGAATGCTTCCTGAAATCAACATCAACAACAACTTTACCGGACGCTCCAATACACCGGCGTCCAGCAGCAAAGCATACAAAGCCGGCGGCGCCACCTACGGAGCCAGCACAAGTTCAGACCGCAACATCAACGCTTTCAATATCGACTTTGCACTGAGCGTCATGGACTTCGGACTTGCATTCTTCAATTCGCAACAGGCTCATGACCGTTATCTCATGCGCCAGCAGAGATCGGAGCGCGTTTCCCAGAATCTGACTCTGGACGTCGTCCGTGTCTACTTTCAGGTCGCAGCGGCGCAGCGGGCAATCAATATCACACGCGGTCTTCTGGATACCTGCCGTGACCGCTATACCCTGATCAAACGGCTCAGCGACGCCAAAAAGATCACACCGTTCCGCGCATTTGATGAAACCAGCCGGTTCATCGAAATGGAAAGAAGGCTGACCGGTTATATTCTCGACTATCAGAACGCCTGCATCGAACTCCGCTCCCTGCTCGGATACTATCCGACAGCCAACATTACGGTGGACGATTCCGTCCTTGCCAAAGTTCCGGAGTTCAAGTTCCCGGAAATGGAAGTCATGGAGCAGATTGCCCTTATGAAAAGACCGGAACTCTATGAAATTGACATGCAGAAACACATCAATGTGGTCGAATGCAGAAAAGTGCTCCTGTCGATGTTCCCGAGCGCAAGGCTCTTTGCCGATTACAACAACAATAATAACTCATTCCTTTACAAGCAGAACTGGTGGGAACTCGGCATCCAGTCCGCATTCAATTTGCTCAAGGTTCCGCAGAAAATCGGTGAATACATGAGTTATCAGGCGCAGGTGGAGGCGGAGCAGGTCCGTTCCTACGGACAGGCCATCACGGTTATGGCACAGGTGAGAATTGCCCATGCCGACATCCTTGCCAACAAGGAAATTCTCGATACGAACATCCGTACCTTTGAAAATTACAATACCCATTTGACAAACTCGCTGAAAAATCAGCAGATCACCGGTGATCTTCCCCGCCTTGAACTGGATCATATCCGTCTGACGACTGCGGAAAGCGACATTCAGCGCATCATGTCTCTCGGCAATTACTACGTTTCCTATTACCGTCTCTTGAACGCCATCGGCATTCGGAGCATGACGGACAATGATCTGAAAGCACTGACGGAAGAACTCAACGCCGCTCAGGGAGAAGCGAAAAAGGAAATCGCCAAGGCGGAACAGAAGTAAGAAAATCCAGAGTTTTTATTTTCAGCCTGCAACAGTGATTTATACTGTGCAGGCTTTTTTTTCTGACTCCAGGCGGCAATAGAAAAGAGCATAAGACTTACGGTCCTATGCTCCTGAAATGCGAAATGACCTGTTGCGGCAGACAGCCGCGCCGTCACAAAAGATTTTCAGCGGCGAATTTGACAGCATTGTCAAAAATGACTTTGCCCTCGCCCCATTCGGGAAGTCTGCCTTCCAGTTTCTGAGACTGCCAGTCGGGTGCGTTGAACGGGGAAAGAAATGCCTCCGGATGCGGCATCAGACCGAAAATCCGTCCGGTGGAATCACAGATTCCGGCAATGTCATTGATCGAACCGTTCGGATTTTCCGGGAATCCCTTTGCTTTGGAACCATCCGCAGAGACATAACGCAACGCGACGAGGTTCTCGGACTCAATACGTGCAATAACCTCCTCGTCCGCGACAAATTTGCCTTCTCCGTGGCGAACAGGCAGGCGGAAAGTTTTGATCCCTTTCGTAAAGACGCAGGGCGATTTTTCATTGGCGCCGAGTGTTACCCAGTCATCACGGAAAACACCGGAATCGTTATGCGTCAACGCCGCCTGCTGCTCGAAATACCTGCCGTCCAGAGCCGGGGCAAGTCCGAGACGTGTCAGAGTCTGAAACCCGTTGCAGATGCCGATCACGAGCTTTCCCGCCTTGACAAATGCCTTGATATCCTCGCTGAGCCGGAATTTCAGGCGGTTTGCGAAGACCGTTCCGGAGCCGAGATGATCCCCGAAAGAAAATCCGCCGATAAACGCAAGGATGTGAAACTCATCCAGTTTTCTTTTCCCGTTGAGCAGATCGTTCAGATGGACCTGTTCAGCAGTCGCGCCCGCGGATTCGAATGCGGCGGCGGTCTCTTTTTCGCAGTTGAGCCCTACGCCGGTAATGATTAAAGCCCTGACTTTAGAATAATCCGTCATATTACATTTCTCCAGTTAAATAAATATTACCTGTGAAATTTACCTTTCCAAGGGTGTTTTTGCAAATGCGGAACAGAAAAAAGCACTGAAAGTCCCGATTTCATAAGAAAAATCCTTTTTTCTTTGCAACGGGTATTGACAATCAGGGGTTTTTCGCTTATAATTAATATTACAGAAATTACAGTAATCACAGAAAGAGACAATATGCATTTGTCTAAAACAAGTCTTGTATTGGATGCATTGGAAAAGAAGATCCGCGCCGGACAGTTTACACCTGGTGAAAAACTGCCGTCAATGCGTGAACTGGCAAAGTCCTTTCAAGTCAGCACGATGGTCATGCAGCAGGTCGCAATTGCGCTTGAGAAAAAGAGTCTGTTGGTGAGAAGTTCCAAATGCGGTCTCTTTATTCCGCCGGAAATGGAACAGCCGAACCGCCCTGTAATCGGCGTCCTGACGACAATTGCGCCTCAATTCATGGATTTCTATTATGAAGGACTGTTTGCCAGTGTCAACGCCGTCGGGGGAGTCGTGATACCCGTGCTTATGGGACAGGAAAACGACATCAGGAATATGCTTGCGCAAAATCCCTCAAAGGTTCTGGTCGATCTTGAGGGTGCGTGTTATGAGCTGGATCAAGTCAATACGCTGTTGAGAAATGTTCCGGTTACATTTTTCAACCGTTATGAATGGATGACGCCGCTTCCGAAATCGGCAGTGCTCATCGACCGTGTGGCACAAACCGTAGATACTCTGCGCCATTTTGAAAATCACGGGCACAAGCGTATTCTGTTTGTGGGACACTACAGGAAACCACGGCCCTATAAGCAATATGAACTTGAAACTGCCGCAAAAATTGTCGGGCTGAAATTATGGACTCCGGAATTCCAATATGTCTGTTTCGATGAGTTCGATACGAATCCGGCGCACATAGCAAAAATTTTCCGGGAAGAGCCGCCGACGGCTATTTTCTCCAGAAGTGACATCAACCTGTTTCATTTCATGCAGAAAATCCGCGCGTTCTATCCGGAATGCGGCGATGCCGAACTGATCGGATGCTACAACACAAAAAATTCCCAGATTCCGCAGCATGAATTTTCTTCCTACGATATGCAGTGGCATCATGCCTGGGATGTTGCAATCCGCAAAAAAACTCCCGGCATAGACTGGTGTGTTCCGAAATTGATTGTACGTGAAAAAACACAATTATATTAATAGGCAAACAAGGAAAGGGTACGGCAATGAAAGACAACAAAACACGGGAGCGCAGTAGGTCAGGAACTTTCACACTGATCGAACTTCTCATCATAGTTTCAATCATTGCAATTCTTGCGGCAATGCTTTTACCGGCTTTAAGCAAAGCCAGAGAAAAAGCTAACACTATTAATTGTGCAAGTAATTTAAAGGGAATAGGTCAGATGGCAGCTGGTTATGCCAATGATTACGGATACATACTGCCATCGCGTATGTGGACAGCCAGCACTACGGCAAAAACAGCAACCCAGCTTTTGGTAGATGCAGAACTGATAAAAAATGTTTCTTCGCAAACATTAGGTTCTACTGAATCTTACAAAAACAGAGCATACCGGATATTTTTCTGCGAGAAGGGATCGCGTATAGACGACTCCAGTAATACTGGCCAGCACGGAATTTATGGAGATTTCGGGTTCAACTACTATGATGGGACAGAAATAGGATTCCAAAATGCAAACAAAGGCAAACGTCCTGGACAAATTAAAAATCCATCCGGAATATTTATGGCGGCAGAAGCCGGAGGAAAAACCGGACATTATATCATATTATGCAAATTCAACAGCCGGGCAGCAGACAATAACACTTTTCTGCATTTCGCTTTTGTACATAACGGGCGGGCAAATACATTGTTTCATGATACACATGTAGCTAGCCTGAGCCGCAGTGAAGTAGCAGACAAAACTACTACCAGTTCTATCAATGACACCACTTTTTTTCCCTGGAAATAAATGAAAGGCGAGTTCATTAATGAAAGATTTTACAAAGATATTATCCGTTTTAACAGCATTGACTATTCCGTTGATCCCATTTGCGACTGATAATGCCGAACAGATGTTCCATCAGCCTCCGCAAATACGTATTCCCGCCATGCCGTCCATGACAATTGACGGTATAATCACCGGGGATGAACAGAAATATACTGCCGGAATGATCGGCTTCTGCCGTCATGGCAGCAGCCGAAAAATGATGCTCCTTACTCCGGCAGAAGCAAAGTTCAATATTGGCACGGATGGCAAAAATCTCTATATAGGTGCGGTTTGTGAGACTGGTCCCCAGGGAATTCTTGAGCGTTCCAGAGCCGGACGCTGCGGTATGAGTATCCTGCTCGATGACAGCTTTGAATTTGTTTTCGTACCGAACCCCGAAGACAAAATGCCCAGCATTTACCACATGATAACTAATAATAAAGGCGGGTTCATGACCTCTGCCCGTAAAAATTCTTCTAATATGGCATGGGAACCGGTTTTTGTCTCCAAAGGCAAAGTCATAGACGGCAAATGGCAGTATGAGATATCCATTCCTCTCGACAATTTCGGAATAAAGGAGTTTACTGCCGGACAAAAATTCGGCATACGGGTCTGCCGCAACTGGAAAAGAGTCACCAGCGATTTCGGCAGTCAGCATGGCGCACAAAGCTCATGGAGCCAAGACAAATGCGCATTTTTTTCCACTGATGCCCTGCCGATTATGATTTACGACCCATCTGCTCCGCTAGTAAGCTTCCTGAGCGTGACAAAAAATGGCAAAGCCGATCTGAAAGCAAGCGTATTCAATCCTACCGGAAAATCCTTATCGCTGAAAATCACTACCGCACATAAACCGGATAATTCACAATCACTTCTGCAGAGTGAAAATATCTCCATCAAAGACGGAGAAACTGAAATAATAGTTCTGCCAAAAGCACAATTTATGGAAAATGAAACAGTATCTACTGCATTTTCAGTTACTTCTTCCGATAAAAAACAGACCTATTACCACCGCGCTTTCCGCTGGGATTTGGCAAAACGGCAATTTTTCCGTAATGACAACGACAAACAGCAGAAAATCGCCCTGAAATATGCTTATTATCCTGAATCGGACAATATGTTTATAAACCTAGACTTCTCCGCACAGAAAGAAATCAAAATAAAATCATTGTCCGCCGCTGTTTTGTCAAAAGACAATAGAAAGATTACCGACACAGCAATACCATTCCCTAAAAATGGAGTCTGTGAATTTCTTTGGAAGCTGCCGGATTTGAAAAATACTACTCAGAAAATCAACCCCTCAGGTGAATATCTCCTGAAAATAACGGTCAATAATGATGAAAAATCATCGCTTGAACGAAAGTTTGAACGGAAAATATTTCCGTGGGAAGGCAACAATCTGGGTAAAAGTAACAGGATTCTCCCCCGTTTTACCCCGATAAAGATTTCCAATGACACAGTTTCCGTAGTCATGCGCGATTACAGGATGAATAAACTTGGGCTTTTCAATCAGATAAAAGCTGACGGCGATAAGCTGCTTGCCGGTGATGGCATGATCTTTGAAGCCGTAGTCAACGGCAAAAAGCAGAAAGTTGCCGGAAAAGAACTGAAATTTATACAGACATCTAATACTAAAGCCGTTGCCAAAGCCTCATGGAACGCAGGAGCAATGAATGCCGCAGCCATTTGTACCTGGGATTACGATGGACTGATGAAGTATGCACTTACTTTGTACCCTTTCACCGGACAGCTTGATTCTCTCAAGCTGATAATTCCGCTTAATGAACGTAATGCTTATCTGTTCCATGCTTGTACTGATGGTTTGCGTTTCAATTATGGAGGAGCAGTACCTGCCGGAAACGGACGGATATGGGACAGTACCAAAGCCACGCGGCGGGACTTGCAGACAGACTACGTAAATTATATATGGCTTGGTACAGAAAGCAGCGGACTGGCTATCTGCGGCGAAAATGACAAAGGATACGTCCACGCCCCCGGTATTCCGGTGCAGGAACTCGTCAGACAGGACGGCAAAATCTATCTGATCTGCAATCTTGTAGCAAAACCAATAAAAATAGCAGCTCCACGAACTATGGAATTTGCCTTTCAGGCAACTCCGGTCAAACCCATGGCGAAAAATTGGCGTCTCAGCGCACTGTGGGGAACACCTGATGATGCTCTGCCTTATCTTGATTATCACATGGTTTTCATCGGAAGCAGCAGACCATACGGCGGTGAAACCCTCTCCGATGACCTTGCCCCCCGTGACAATGACATTTCTCTGTGGAAACTTTTCGGGAACATCCGCCGCCTGAAGGGATTTCCAGAAAGCTACACGGATAAAAACGGTAAGGAGCATCACTTCGGTTCAAAAGACTTTGCCAATAAATTCCTTGATTACTGGTGTCGGGGTTATGCTAATAAAAAACTTGTCCCCGGATACAGATCCGAACTGAACTATTCTCTGTACACCTTATGTAAAGGCGCTCCCGGACAGGTAACTTTTTACACCAATGCCCGCGGTATGCGCACAGACACACCGGAAGCATATACTTTCCGTGATAACTGGTTCCGGGAGGAATTTCAGGGAGCCCGTGATCGTGAGCCGGAACGGCCATCTTCTTTATCCTACAGTCTTGACCCGGGAAAATCATTCCGCGATTATGCCACATACTGGTACAATCAGATGTTTATTTCAGGAGCATGTGACAATCTTTACTGGGACGATGTTTTTATGGCATCCAATCTCGACAGAAGCGGTGCCGGAAGTGCATACATCCTGCCGGACGGCAGACTCCAGCCGTCGACAGGATTGTGGAATATGCGGAAACTTATCCACCGTGCCGCAGTTCTCCAGCTGGAACTAGGGAAAACACCCAATAATACCGTGCACATGACCAATACCGCAATCGCTCCAATTTGCGCTTTTGCGCAGCAGAACCTTGACTGGGAAGATAATTTGGGAACCAATCCATTTCAACAGCGTTATACCAGGGAATATATCAGGGCAACTTCTATCGGCCGTCAGTTCGGTAACCTGCCCGGTGGTCTAGGTCTAGTAGCAAGCGGCGGAAATCCCAAGGTCATAAACTGGTGTCTGCGTACAGGAGCAGGCGTATCGCTCACTCATGAAGTCCTTTGGACCAAGGGGAAAGCTGCCGTGGATTACTGGAAGAACCGTATAGAAATGATGAAATTCGGCTATGGTAAAGATAATGTCCAGGTCTGGAACTACTGGGACAGAGATTACCCAGTTAAAATCAGCGGCGAAACTTCATCGATTCTGCTGAGTTCCCCCGATAAAAAAGAATGTATTCTGCTGGTTTGTGACTATGGAAACGGAGGCAGTTTCAATGTCACTCTGGATACCGGCAAACTGAAATTGCAGGGCAAATTATCGGCATACAACTGGGAGACGGGAAAAGCAATAACCGTAAAAGGAAGTACTCTGAATTTCTCCATGAAAAAATATGACTTTATAAACATCCGCATAAAATGCGGAAAATAAAAGGAGTTTGAAATGAAAAAGACAATGTTTGCTTTTTGTGCCGTTTGTTGTAGTCTTTGGCTTGACGCCGCAGAAAATCCGGTTTATGCGCTTCACCCTGATGACATAACATTCCATGCCTCATTCAATGCCGGAGACTGTAATGCAGATATGGCTTCCGGCAAAGCTAAACCGCGCCGCATCACCGGACAGGCAACTTTTGCCAATGGTGTTTTCGGTGGCAAATCACTGCTCACCGGAAAAGTGTTGTATGACGGAGTAAAAAATATCGATATGTCTTCCCCCGGAACCTTGATTATGTGGATCGCTCCGGTAGACTGGCCTGCAGTGAAACCGGTAGACGGCAAAGAACCGGGATTTATGGCATTTATGGCTTACGCTCCGGAATACGGTTTCTACGTCAGTAAAATCTCCGGACAGCCGTGGAAACACGGACATTTCAATGCCTACGTTCAGTATCCCAAAAATCACGATCATGTAAACTGTATGATTTTGCATGAAGCAATTACCGAAAAATGGAAAAATGGTGAATGGCGAATGCTGGCAGCAACTTGGAACAACGGGACTGTCACCTTTTCAGTAAACGGCAAAAAATCCTCTGCCGCTCCACTTAAGAAACTGATAACAACTCCAACGTCATGGTTTATGCTTGGCGACATGGATCCCACCGGAAAATACAAACTCTGTACCGATGAACTTGTCATACTCAAAAAAGCGCTGAATGATGCGGAAATCCGGAAACTGTACGAAGAAAGCCTGAAAGCTGTTCAGGAGATGAAATGAGCGACTCTGACATCAAAGAAAAAATCATACAGGTAGTCCCGCTTGAAAATGCTGTGATCAGACTTCTGACCAAAGCCCATTTGGCATTTCTCGAGGGTGAACATACCCCTACAACAAATGGAAATTCCGCCGACTGGCAGAAAATTTCCCCGTCTTATTACGAAGACACTCACCCAAAAGAAATCACTTTTCTCTGGACCAGTTCGGTATTGTCGGCAGACGGATACTTCAGTTCCAAAATGGAGTTCTGTATTGAACTGTCATTTACACCGGATTTCCGGGAAATCGTCCGGCAGACTCCGGTTCACACTGCGCACATGGCAAGACTTACCAATTTGGAAGCCGGAAAAAAGTATTACTGGAGAGTAAAATATTTCCTGCCGGACGATGCCGTCGGATATTCAACGGTACGATCCTTTTTTACAGAAGCCAGGGCGCCCCGCTGGATCAATATTCCGGAATTGCCCAATGTAAGGGACATCGGCGCTTGGAAAACAGTTCATGCCGATACTTGCGTCCGCCAAGGCTGCGTCTATCGGGGAAGCGCTTTCAACCGTTCCTGTAAACTTACAGTCAAGGGGAAAGGCGTTCTTCTGAATGAACTGAAAATCAAAACTGAAATCGACATGCGTAGCCGATCCGAAGCAGGTTCCCCCCTGAAAGGGCAAAATATCGTCTATTTAAATCTCCCAACGGGAGCATACGGACAGTTTTTCAACACACAATATCAGGAATCTGTAAAGAAAATTTTTGAACTCCTTGCCGATACAGACAACTACCCAATATATTTACACTGCGAAGGCGGCGCTGACCGAACCGGAGTTATATGTTATCTTCTGAATGCACTTCTCGGAGTTTCTGATGAAGATCTTTTGACTGATTTCGAGCTGACATCGTTTTCCATTTGGGAACCCCGTTCAAGATACAGTGCGAATATGCAGAATTTTTTAGAAATGCTCCGCACTTACGGAACTATCAAGGATTCAAGCTGCCGGCTTGCAGAAAACTATCTCGCCACTATTGGCGTGGCTCCCGAAACAATAGCAACATTGCAAAAAAATCTGACAGAATAAAATTTTTGCTTCAGAGCAGGCTATCCCCGACGCAGAGCATCGGGGTATTACGCCCGATCTTACATGGCTCGTAAACGAGCCGGATGCAAAAATGGAAAAAACGAAGAACATAAAGTCGCCCCCAGGCAGGGACGAGGTATTGAACCCAACTGAATAAAATCCCGGATCGGTGTATCATAATTTTAACTGTTTTTCAAATGCTGCAAGTAAGACAGTAAACAAAAGATATTGGCAAACAGAAAAGTGGAGACGGCGGCGATAAGCCGGATTCTGTACCTCTTCCGAAGAAAAGGCGGCGACCATCTGTCTATGCGACCAGAACCCGGGATTCAAACGCCGCGAGCAACGGCTCATCCCCTATTTGGTCTTGCTCCGGGAGGGGCTTGCCTTGACGGAGGGAATTGCTTCCGCTCCCGGCGGGCTCTTACCCCGCCATTTCACCCTTGCCGGACCTGCATCCGGCGGTATGCTTTCTGCTGCGCTTTCCTTTCCGGGGCATATCGTCCCCGGCATCCCTTGATACAAGGGACTCCCCGCTCTATGGAGTCCGGACTTTCCTCCAGTCCAAAGGACCGGCGGCCGCCTGCCGCCGTCTCCGGCATCAATATACGCCCTGATACGCTAAAATCCAGCGGGAAAGGAGTTGTTTTTCGGCTTTTGTGCGTTATCTTAACACCTGTGGATGCGGTTGACCGGACTTTGGAACGGAACGCAGGGCTTTGCCCTTTCTTTTTCCAGGAATTCCGTCTGCCGCATCCGGGAACCGGGAAAGGAACAACGGCAGAATGAATGACGACAAGATTTTTGAAACGATTGATTTTTCTCTTGAGATCGAGCGCCTGAAAGACGGAAAGCTGATTGAAATTACGCCATGTATTGAAGTCACAACGGAAAAAACCGCAACGCTGATCGCCTCTTTTCTGGTGGACGGCATGGAACTGATCGAATCCGCACGCATCAGCCTCGCCAAAGGGCACAACCGGATTCCTCTGCGGGAAAAGGCAAGAATCGGAAACCCGAATCTCTGGAATGTCCATACGGACGGAAAACCGTCGCTTTATGAAATGAGCCTGATTTTCCATAAGAACGGACAGCCGCACTACCAAATTACGAAAATCGCGGGGATCCGTTTCCCGGAATTGAAAGACAGGAAAAATTTTCTGCTCAACGGAAATCCCGTCACATTCCGGCGCTGCGAGTTTGACCGGATTCCGGCGGAAAACGAGCTGGAGAAACTCTGCCGCGCCGAAGGATTCAATTTCACCATGCTGCGCGATACGCAGGAGGCGCTGGAGGAAATCCTGACCCTCTGCGACCGCCTCGGAATTGCCGCCGCAGTCGAACTGAGCGGAAACAGCAGGATAAACGCTCTGGAACTGCATCCGTCGATCTGCCTGTTCCATGCGCGGAAAGAAAGCGCCGGGCACCATGCTTACCGTAACGCGGCATCGCCGGTGCCCTTTCTTCCGACGGAAGAACTTCCTGAACTGTAACTCCTATTCTGCGCGGGAATAAAGGGTTTTCATCGCCATGGAAAAAGCTTCCATCGTAAGCTCGGCGTCATAACCGGCACGATGGGGACGCGCCTCATCGATCTCCTGCCCGAGTCCGAGCGCCTGGCGCAGAAACTGAAGGCTGTAACTGGAAAGTCCGGGATAAGCCTTGCGGATCAGGACAATGCTGTCGTACGCGCCGGATTTCCACAAGGGCAGCCCGACACGCGCCAGACTCTCCTGCAGGAAACTGAGGTCAAATCTGGCGTTGTGCGCAATGAGCTTGGAACCGCGGGCAAACTCAAGGAACTGGTATCCGGCATCCGTGAACGACGGAGCGTTGGCGACCATGTTGTCGTCAATGCCGTGAACCCGCGTCACCTGATAAGGAATCGGCATGGAGGGGTTGACCAGAGTTTCGAAGCGGGTCTGCACTCCGTCCCTGTCGACCCGCACCGCCCCGATCTCAACGATCCGGTCGCGGACGGGGCTCATTCCGGTAGTCTCGACGTCAAATACCGTAAACGGTCCCATGACATGCCATGCGGATGCCATTCTTATCTGTCCCCGTAGCCGTCCGGATGTTTCTGAAGCCAGTTCCAGACAGACTGGATAATCGCTCCGGCATTCTCGAATTCCGGCTTCCATCCGAGCTCCTTTTTAGCGAGATCAGAACAGGCGATCAGGCGCGGCGGGTCTCCCGGACGGCGCGGAACAACGTCCGCCGGAATCGGATGTCCGGTCACTTTGCGCGCCGTGTCGAGAATCTCTTTCACGCTCAATCCGGCGCCGGTTCCCAGATTATAATGCCCGCTTCTCGGAGCATACAGCGCCTTTTCGTGCGCCTGCGCAAGGTCGAGAATATGAATATAGTCGCGGATGCAGGTTCCGTCCGGCGTATCGTAGTCATCGCCGAAGATCATGGCTTTCTCACGCTTGCCCTGTGCAACCTGAAGCAGAATCGGGATCAGATGGGACTCCGGATGGTGATCTTCACCGAAATTCTCGGTCGCACCGGCGGCATTGAAGTAACGGAGCGCCACATATTTCAACCCGTAAATCCTGCTGTACCATTTGAGGACTTTTTCAAAACAGAGCTTGGACTCGCCGTAAGGATTGATCGGGAGCTGTTCCGCGGTCTCACTGATCGGAATTTCCCTGGGTTCGCCGAAGGTCGCGGCGGTACTGGAAAACACAAACGCCTGAACCTTGCCTTCCACGGCGGCGTCGGCAAGATTGATCGCGTTGGCAAGGTTGTTGCGGAAATACTTTCCGGGGTCTTTCATGGATTCCCCCACCAGAGAAAACGCCGCAAAATGCATGACTGCGTCGAAACTGCCGTTCCTGAAGATTTCGATAAGCTTTTCACGGTCGGCAAGATCGCCGCGGATGAACGTCGCGCGTTTGTCAACCGCCTTCTCGTGACCGGTCACAAGAGAGTCGAATACAGTGACCTGATATCCTTTGTTAAGCATGTATTCCGTACATGCGCTTCCGATGTAGCCTGCGCCTCCGGCAATGAAAATGTTCTTCACGTTTGTCCTCCTTGTTTTTATGTCACTATAACGCTTATGGCTTCAAGATGCAATCCGGATCACATCAGAAAATACAGAAAAACCGGAACCGTCACAATGCATGCGATCGTCGAAAAAAAGACCGACTGCCCAGCGAAATCGGGACACCCCCCGTATTTGCGCACAATCAGCACCGAAGTGCAGGATGCAGGCATCAGGGAAACAATCAGCGCCACATGGTAGACCAGCGGCTCCAGCGGCAGCAGCTTCAGCAGAAGGACAGTGAAAAAAGGAATGATGACGAGACGGGCAATCAGCGTATAAACGGCGTCGAACCTGTGAACCAGCATCCGGATTCCCGTCTTGTACATGGATGCGCCGATCAGCAGCAGGGACAGCGGGACGGCAAGCGTACCGAGTTTCTCGAAAATATTCATGCCGAAAGCCGGCACCTGAATTCCTGAAAAAACAAAAATCAAAGCCAGGACAATGGCAGCCATATTCGTGGAGCAGACATTGCGGAACACACGCTTGAAATCGCGTCCTGCGAGCACTCCGATGCCGAAAGTCCAGAATCCGATGGTCGATCCGACGCTCAGCAGCATCAGCGCCGCAACCGCTTTCGTTCCGAACAGATTGCCGAGAACCACCAGCGGCAGGAAGATGTAATTGTTCGCGATTGCCAGGTGAATGAAAGTGCCGTTCCTGCGCGGCGATTTGTCGTGAAGTCCATAAACCAGCAGATAACCGCAGAGCGCACCGAACGCCATGATCCCGAGCCCGATCAGCGGAAGTTGCCAGATCATCCCGATGTCCTTTGCCGTAAAGTTCTTCACGACGCTGGAAAAAGTCAGGAACGGCAGAAGCATGTCGATGGAAAGCCTGCCGAGCTTGCCCAGGTCTTTGTCTTCGATCATCTTGAGATAATACGCCCATGCGCCGAACCCGAAAAAGATGAAGGTCTCAAGGATCGCGAGGATCACCTTCACCACCATATCCATACTCATAATTGCAGTCACTTCCGTAAAAATTGAAGCACGTAATATACTGCATCTTTTCCGTCATTCAACAAAATACGGATTGATTTCCGGGCAAATCGTGCTAAAATTAAGAGACATGAATCCGGAAAGTGAAGGACAGCAATGAATCAGCCCATGACAGATGACGATTCCATGAATCTCAGTAAATATTTGAGTTCCGCAGGCGTATGTTCGCGGCGCGGGGCGGCGGAACTGGTCGCAGGCGGAGCCGTCGCCGTCAACGGAACCACGGCGCAGAGCCCGGGACAGCGCGTAACGCGGAAAGACCGTGTCACTCTCCACGGCAAACCGGTGGCTCCCGTCCGGGAATACGTCTATATCATGCTTCATAAACCGCGCGGTTATGTCTGTACAATGGAAGATCCCCATGCAAAGAAGAAAGCAGTCGATCTGATTCCGCTTTCAAAAGAGATCCGCATTGTTTCCGTCGGGCGTCTCGACAAGGACAGCGAGGGTCTGCTTCTCTTTTCCAACGACGGGGATTTCATCGCCCGGCTGACACATCCCCGTTATGAGGTGCGTAAAATCTATCAGGTCAGCGTCGAAGGCGAGATCGACCCCGTTGCGCTCCATCATCTGACGAATGACGGCATCCGCGACCGCGGCGATCTCCTGAAAGCGGAGCGCATTGAATGCATTGCTCCGGGAAAATATGAATTCACGCTTCATGAAGGCAAGAACCGTGAAGTGCGCCGTATGCTGGAATACTGCGGCAAAGCGACACGTCGCCTGAAACGTGTCGCCGTTGGCCGGCTTGGACTCGGCAATCTCCCGCCGGGCAGATGGCGCCGCCTGACGCCGCAGGAGGTCCGCCTCGCCCTCGGAGAAAAGCCGGAAAGAATAAAATAACACTCTCCGGCTCTCTTTATGTCATTTGACTCCAATTAAAGCAAAATGGTTTCCCGGAATTAATGTATTCTGCAGATCGGACATCGTCATTGCTTTCCCGTTCCACAGATCATAATAACTGGAAACATTGGGAAGTGTATGCGCCAGTGCCAGTTTCCGGTTGTCTCTGCCGAGATTTCCGGCGACAATCAGATAACGGTACGGGCTTCCGGCGGGAAGTTCATACCAGCTGGCATAGACATTGGGAGAAGCAGATCTGACCGAAGAATCAAACCAATAACCGTGAAACTCCGCACCCGCTAATTTGATCTGGTCTTTGATGATCCACCAGCGGTCAACTGTTTTCTTTTCAATGCTGTCCGGAGTGATTCCGACATCATGCAGCAGACACGGAGTCATGGTGCGTATCGCCCATTCCGGATTGGTTAAAAAATCATTCCGCCGGGATTTGAGATGTACAAAATTTCCGGCAGCCCGTTCCGGCTGAGGCAGCAAAATCACGCTGATGCCGCGGATCATCGGACTCATTGTGGACTGCCAGGCCTCTCTCGTAACGCCTTCGCAATAGAAATAATCCGGATTTTTACCGAACCCGCCGTGAAATTCCTCCCCTGGCCAGACATGATCCGAGAAGTTATGCACGAACGGGACGATATCCGCGGCAGGAACATGATTGACCAGTGTCTTTCCGTATTTGCGGATCAGTTTGTATTCCCGCATCATGAACTCGCGTTGTCCCAGCATGGTAGACGTCCGGTATTTCTGCCCGAAAGCATCCACTCCGCCGCAACCGTGGCGGACATTCTCGCAGACCTTGCTGTGCGGGCAATCGTTATACATCCCGCCCAGCAGAGGATTGATCTTGAAAAGCCGTTCCAAATTATAAAGATGGGCATCGGTAATTCCGGTCTGTCCGCAGCAGGAGTAAATGGTTTGCGGCACACCGTCCTCCTTATATCCCCAGATCGTCGTCGGAAGCGTGACCCAGTCATTGAAGAAGTAGTCATATTCCGCTTCATTGGTCCCTACATGGAACGGCATTACGTAATTGATAAGCCGATACGGAATGTGCGACTTGGTTTTCCAACCCTTGCCGGACTTCGTATCCTGCTCTCTTTTTTCTTTTGATTTCCGGGTGTAATTCAGATAGCGTTCCATCCAGCGCGGTTTATGGCTGCTCGGCGTCAACCAGCGCTGATCAGTCTGATAATCGGCAAAGGTATGGTCGCCGCCTCCACCGAACTGCAGGTTCTGCATAGTCGGAACCTGATATCCTCCGTAGTTATGGTCGCGCCAGCCTTTGATCGGAGAACGCGAGGGCGTTCCCTGGAACACCATGGTGTACCATAGCCGGGTCTTGACCTCCACCGGACGTGAAATGATCTTCGCTGTCACGGATACTTCTTCCGCATCGCGGATGAGGATGATATTTTTTTCTCCGGGGTGGTTCGCCCAGTTTGCATTGGACTTCGGATGCCATGCCAATCCCTTTTCCAGACCGCTTGTCCACAGCAGATTATTACAGACATTTTGCACAGGGTTGAACTCACGTTCAATACGGTCGTTTTTCCAGACCTCCAACCCGTCATTGTAGTTCTGCTTGAACACATAGCGGGAATATTCGGCAGGAATTTTCCAGCTCAGCGTCAAAGCGGAAAGCTGTTCCGGAATCCGGACGGGAGTCATGTCCCAGTCAACCAGATACATTCCATCAAACCAGAGCTGCCCCTTCCATGTAAAAGTAAAGCCGCGCACCGCACCTTTGCCGGAGAGTTCGATATAATCAGGATATTGTTCCCCGACCTTGAAATCCGTCCATACCACTTTCGCACCGTCGGCAGTCAGCACAGGGGGAACGATCAGCATATCGCTGCCGCGCGAAACAATCTGGACCGGGAACGGTCCGCCGTCAAAACGATATTCCCGGTCCAGCACCCGGAATGTCCGGTCATTCGCCTTGACCACCGGCGTCCACGGCGGCGGGACGGTATGGTCAACGGAAACCTTCACCTCATAAGGAGTCATATCCGGAACCCGGAAGCGGATACGGTTGACCAGACTGTCCGAGCCGTCCAACTTCGCTTCAATCCAGTAATTCCCTTCCGTCAAACCGTCCGGCAGCGGCAGAAATACGCTGAATACGTTCTGACGGGCGGTGAAAGACTGCGTGCTGTACACTTTATCCTGCTTTTCAGACAACAGCCGAACGACTCCGGGTATACCCTGCTCCTGAATCCTTTTCAAAAGTTCTGCACCCGCATTGTTGGCATCCACAGAAACCGCGATACGCTTTTCCTGCGGACGGCAGTCGAATTGAAGTTCCAACGGATAATTGACATAATAATAAGTCTCATACTGATAAAGAGCACGCCCCGAAGCATCTACGGCGGAAACAGCCAGACGCTGGCGCCCGACCGGCAGAGAAACCTGCCACGGCATATCAGCCGGTTCCCCGTTATAGTCGGTCCTGCTGCCGTTCTCCAATTCATAAAATGCCTTGAATTTTACAGCGTTTGAAGAACGTTCCGCAGCCAGGTCCATCTGGCCGAGCGGCAGATTCCCCAGACTGCGGATACCGGCAAAAACCGGATCATTCCGGAACAGAATCTTCCCGAAAGATTTTGGAGAATCGTAATATCCCTCCGGTACAGCCCAGGCGAATGAACCCAGTTCGTCAAGATAACTGGAAATATAGAAATTCCCGGTCCAGTCGTCATTTCCGTTGAAACCGCCGATGTCCGCAAGCGGCAGTTCAAATTCCGCACTCCAGAAATCCCTGCCGCGAAATGCCGCCGCTTTTGCTCCGGCATTCCATGCGGGCTGCCCGTTTTTCTGGTCGAAAATTACACCGTTGGAATTGATAATGAACTGGTATTTAACTTTCCGGGCAGGCGAATACAGAAAAAATTCAAATGAGTCATCCTCCCACAAATTGCCGTCACGGACAGTATGTGCAAACCGTTTGGACGGCGCATCGCAGAAAAATGCGACATAAAGATTTTTCCCGTCATGTTTCAGGTGCGCCGCACCGTTGATTTTCTGTTTCCTGTTGATACTGACTCCGGTCATTTCACGCACAGGGACGGCGGCGGCATCTGACCACTCCGCAGGATTGATTTTCCCGTCCAGCGTCACCTCTCCGGCTGCTTTCGGCACACTGACGACCTGCTGCAAACGTTCAGAGCCGAACTTGGATGTGAAGTATTTAAGATATTCATCATTGATCTCTTTCGCACTCAATGGACGATTGTATATCCGCAGATTGTCATACGCGGTACGGTGATTCTTATCAGCCCCGTCGGATTTCTTCCCGAGACTCATCCAGCCCCATCCGGCGGGTTCCGGAAATGTCATCGCCGTATCGAATTTAAGCTCCGGATTACGCCATTCCACCGTTTTCGGCAGGACGCCATCCACATACAGCTTCATTCCGTTGCAATCCCAGACTGCATCCAGTTTGTGCCATTGGTTGTTTCCCCAGTCTTTTTCATCAATCAGCACTGCGGCGGTAAATGTTTTTTTCGTTCCCGGAGCCTTCTGATTTTCCAGATAAAAAAACAGATGATTGCTCCAGAGATACTTCTGAATATAAATTGTAAAATCCTTCTGTCCGGCTCCGAAAAATACTTCAATGAATTGATTGCCTGTCTTCCAATTCAGCGGCGCAACCCACAGCGATACCGTTCCCTGACGGGGATCCAGATTATCTTTCATATTATACTGGCATTCCTCAGTACGATCCATGGCCAGAGCATTGCCTTTGCCCGCCACTCCTTCCCACATGCGAAGCTGCAACCCGGGATTGGCGAATGTCGTACTTTTTGGATCTCCTTTTGCATAATCGGCAGTAACCGAATAACCGTCGAACGTCGCTTCGAACAGCAGAGCAGGATCACGGACAGGTTCCGAGGCAAAGACACCCGTCCATGCAATTACAGCCCATAACAGGGAAACAGCGTACTTTTTACCATATAGCTTCATTTTGCATTCATCTCCTTTTGGTAATTGGCGTTGATCTCCTCTGCGCTTAACGGGCGCCCGTAAATCCGCACATTGTCAAATGCCGTACGGCTGATTTTATTCTGTTCATCGCTTTTCTTGGCGATACTGATCCAGCCCCAAGCGGATGCGGGAAATTCCATCGACGCATCGAACTTTACTTCCGGCTTGCGCCATTCCACCGCTTTCGGCAGGACGCCGTCCACATACAATTTTATGCCATTGGCATCCCATACCGCGTCCAGCTTGTGCCACTTGCCTTCCGGCCAATCCTTTTCATCGACCAGTACCACAGCGGAATACGCCTTTTTCTGCCCCGGCGCCATCTGGTTCTGATAATAAAACATCAGGTGATTGCTCCAAAGATACTTTTGAACATACATGCTGAAGTCTTTTTGCCCGGCTCCGAAAAAAACTTCAATGAACTCATTGCCCGTTTTCCAGTTCAACGGCGCAACCCACATGGAAACAGTTCCCTGTTTCATGTCAAGATTATCTTTCATGTTATAAAGACAATCCACAGTCCGGTCAATCGACAGAGCGGTTCCTTTTTTTCCGACGCCTTCCATCGCGCGATTCGCCGCTTTCAGTCCGGCATTTGGAATTGTGAAACATTTGGGGTCGCCTTTCGCATAATCGGCAGTCAGCGTATCTTTCTCAAAGGTCGCTTCAAAAAGCAGCGAGGGATCCCTTGAGGTCTCCGAAGCAATCGCTCCGATACCGAAAAACAGAGTAGTGGCAACGGCAAAACAAATCTTCATTTTTCGTCTCCTTGATTTATTTATATAATTTATCATCAGTGGAATATGCAATTGGAAGAATCGTCTGAAATCTTGCCGAGGCAGCATGTCCGTCCAGATAAAGGATATTGGTGTTCCAGTTATGTCTGTCGTAACCAACGGAAAGATATTGCGGAGTAAGGTCGGTCCGGATATGATAAATATTGGGAAAACGCTGGTTGCTCTCCTTCCCATAAAGCACTCCACCGATACTGTAAGGCATGACAACACCATCCGTCAGTACTCCGCACTTTGAGCTCTCTCTGAAAAGACTCAGCTTGTTGGGCTTGATCAAGCCTGCGTCTCCATCCGCATATTTACCCAATAGAGAACCGTTGACAGTATAATTGCCAAGCCATGCAACAATCCCCGCCCCCTTGTCTCCCCAGCATTCCTTTCTGGCTGGACAGTACCAGGGATACTTTTTCTGATTTTCCTTGTTTGCCGCAGTTGTCACTGCAACTCCATAGTGATGCATGGTCAACTGAATCTGGAAAGTATGGGCCTGCCCATCCAGCAGAAAGTTGGAAATCGGAAGATAATCCTGAAAATCGGAAGTATACTCGGAAAGCATCAGGCCGATACTTTTCTGCTGGCTGAGACATTTGATTGAAAGTGCGGTTTGTTTCGCTTTGTTCAAAGCCGGCAGCAGCATTCCCGCCAGAATTGCAATAATCGCTATTACAATCAAGAGCTCTATCAGTGTAAAGCACCTCTTTTGATGATTCATAAATCCTTCTCCTCGCTTGTTTTATATTTCATTGTGGATTTCCCGATAATCAACGGTGCAAGGTATTTTTCACGTCTTAATTCTGAAACGGAAACTCCGTCGCAAATCAGACGGCAGGTATCACGAACAATATTCACCGCAAGCTCAAACATCGGAACTTTGACATATGTCAAAGAAGGAATTAAGCCTTGAAATGTCATGCCGGAAGCAATGGCGGCAACCTTGAGTTCCGTACCGATTTGAATTCCCAGTTCGGAACAGGCCTCATAAAGATTCATGACAAAATAAGTCTGGTTGCAAAAAATGAAGTCAGGAGTATGAAGTTTCAAGGCATTCTTCAACGCAAGATCCGGATCTTCCCTCGAACTGAGCTCAAACTGAAGTTCTTCCGGAGTTTCCAATCCATATCGCCGACAATATTGAAGGAAAAGCTGCGCTCTGTCACGAAAACTCTGTTTCTGATCCATTTCACTTTTGGGATCCCTGATATCGGTCAGGTCAAAATAAGAAACCGTCCCGATCTTTTTGCAACCGCATTCCGCCGCATGTTTTGCAAGCGTTTCCACGGCATGCCTCCGGTCATAATTAGCCTCAATCAGTCCGGGAACAGTTAAAATATCATCAGGGAATTGAAATACCGGTTTCTCCCGTGCCAATTCCAGTTGAAGCTCAAGAAGCTGCTTTCCGGCAAAAACAACGGCATCATATTTCCGAAGCTTTTTCACCTGACGCAACATACGGAGAACTTCCATATCTTTGTCCACATAAATAAAATCTGTCTGCGCTCCGTATTTTTCTCCTCCGTACAACAATCCCCGGTAGATTTCGGAGTTCAATGCCCAGCCTTCGGGATCCAGTATCTCACGGGAAATTGCGGCTTCAGGGAAAACAAAGGCTATTTTTGCAATCTTCTTTTCCTTTGCAAACTGATCATTCACAAAAATGCCGCTCGCCGGAACCGATACGACGAAACCGTCCGACTCAAGCTGCTTCAAGGCACGCTGGACCGTCAGGCTGCTCACCTTGAATTCCGCGGAAATCTTCCGCACGCTGTCGATCTTGCGTCCGGGTGTATAGTAAGCCGTCTCAATCCGCTGCTGAAGAATCTGCTTCAACTGCCGCGGCAATGCCACCGGGCTCTCTTTGTCCAGAATATCCGCCATAATTTCTCCTACTGTATCACTACAGTTATATATTATAAACATTTTTCCGGTTTTGTCAATAGGGAAATCATAAGAAAAATAATTTTTTCCGGAAATCGTCATAACGGATACTTCTGCCGGGAAGCAGAAGCTTTACAGAAAAAAGGGCGGATAAGGGTTCCGGTACTTTCCCGGAGTTTCACAGGCTTATCATGATGGGTACAGCCGACGGAAAACAGAAAGAAATGCCGGAGTTTCTTCTATTTTGTAATGACGGTATTCTCTTTCGCCAGTTCAATGACGCTTTCCGTATCTTTTTTCGGCTTGCTGCGGGTAAGCCAGCCGGAACGGTGAATCGTCAGAATCGAATAAGGACCGATCCAGGAAAGCGAGAGGAAGTTGAAAACTCCGTAGACGTAAGACCACAATGCGTCTTTTTTACTGTATTTGCTGGCATAGACAAACGCAGGCAGAGTGGACCAGATCAACGTCGCCATGATCGAAGCATAAAGGAAAGTCAGCGGAGAAACCACAAGGCAGTAAATCGTCGATGCAACGAACAACATCGGCGTAAGCGTCCACAAGGTCTGCATGATCAGATTGATCTGCATTCCCAGAAGGTCCTCATCCGTAAAATCAATGCGCCTGAAGGCGAATTTGAACATCTCAAGATTCTCACGCACATTGCTCCGGGACCAGCGTATAAACATTTTGCACAATCCTCCGTAGCACTTCGGAACCTCCGTATAAACAAAAGCGCTCTTCTGAAAAACAACATGATATCCTTCGCGCAGAATGATATTCGAGATGGCGCGATCCTCTCCGATATTGGCGGGACGCCCCATGAATTTCTGGTTGACCCACTCCTCCATGAACGGCATGATAACGCCCCTGCGATAGGCGCTCAATGCCCCCGGAGTGCAGAATACGGAATGAATCATGCTCTGCGCGGAACGCAGAAACTCAAAACTGAAAACAAAGTTCACATCCAGCATTCTGGGGATAATCCCATCGGAAAAATTGAGGACGCGGATATTCCCGGCGACGCCTCCCGTTTTCGGATGGCCGATAAAAGGCGCAACGATCTTCCGGACCGTATCCGGCAGAACGATCGAATCGCTGTCGATCGTCACGACAATTTCCGCCTCCGAACTCAGAAATCCCTGGTAAAGGGCATTGCGTTTTCCGGCATTCTGCCTTAAATTGACGGCTCTGATTCTGCCATTCGATGATTTGACGGATTTGCTGATCCAGTCCCATGTATCGTCACAACTTCCGTCATTGACGGCGATAATCTCCATTTTTGACGGTGGGTAATCGCTTTTCAACAGACTGTCCAGCGTCAGAACCACTTGTTTCCCCTCATTATATGCCGGGACAATGACGGCGCAATGCGGCAGTTGATCATCCGTCACTTCATCAAACGGACGGTAATGGAAAGCAAGAATGATCTGCCATGCAAAATAAAAAAGATTTCCGGCAAGCAGAATGAAGCTGAAAATCAGGACATAAAGATCCAGCGTCTGGAGCCCGGAAACGAATGACTCGATCCATCCTGTCAATGTCAGGGAGGCAATGACGGCAAGAATCGTCAGACCGGTCAGCATTTTGACGGTGTTGTTCAGTTCGATTTTTCCGGTAATCTCCTCCGTGTCTTTTCCGGCGGATTCGATGTAGTGTTCGAGTCTGTCCGCCCACCGCTGAAGTATTTCAATCAGCTTACGGACAGAAACCAGAATAAAAAGCAGTAATAAATGTCTTTTCTTTTGACTTTTCGCCATTTTTGCACATCCGAAGTTTCCCATCATATATATAAAAGAAAATAATATAGCATGAAAGAGGCGGGAAACAAGCCGCCGTCTGTTTTTCACGGTTAAATTTTTCTGATATGATGCGCTATCGAAAACAGATATGCCTGCCGGAATTCTCCGGTAATCCCGCGCAGCATCTCATAATTACAAAAAAATTCAAATTTTATATCAAATGAGGGGTTGACAATCAGAAAAAAATCATTATAATTAATAGTATCAAATGGTATCGAGAAAAAGGTTTAAGGAAAACAGTGGACTCCGGTATATTCAAAAAAGACAAACTCTATGCAGAGCTGAAGCAGGAAATCATTTCGGGGAAATACGCTCCGGGGGCACGGCTTCCGAAGGAGTTGGAGTTCAGCCGGATGCTGGGAGTGGCAAAAGTCACTCTGCGTTCGGCACTGGAACGCCTTGAAGCGGAAAAGCTGATTGTTCGTTTGCCTCGGAAAGGAACTTTCATCCGAGAGGACCAGAAACCGAATCTGATCCTGATCGGAATCAACAGGAGAAATGCCGTGGAAATGCCGCATAACTATATCATCCCCGGAATCAGTGCGGAGGCATCTGAAATGGGGTATCGGACGGAGCAGTGCTTCGTCGAATATCTGCGGGAACTGAAACCTGAAAAGGCACTTGGAGTTCTTCGGGGCAAAAATCTGTGCGGTGTCCTTCTGGTAGTCTCAAATCTGAATGGGAATGAACCGGAGCTGGGCATCCTGAGACAGTTGAATCTTCCGGTTATCATTGTCCACGGCGATGAACAAGACAAGATTGCCGGCTTCCCCTTGTTGTTTTCCGACATCCGCAAGTCTTGGAAGGCCGGTTTGGAATATCTGGCGCAGAAAGGATACCGGAACGTAAAACTCCTGATGAAGAGAGACAGAAACCGGGGATGGACTCCGGAAGAAAGCCGCGAATTATTCCGGGAATTAGGCTTGAAAGACACCGGGCGCCTTGTCTATGAAGCGGATCTGAGCCTGGATTCCGTCCGCGGGGCAATGGATGAAATGCTTCCCGAATGCAATGCGCAGACCGCGATTTACTGTTATTCCGATTTTTATGCAATGGAGGCAATGAAATATCTTCAGGAGAGAAAGATCCGGATTCCGGAAGAACTCGCGGTTATGGGATACTGTGGCTACCCCGGCGACGCATTGCTGGACCCGCCGCTTTCCACCGTTGACCTGGAATATGCGGATATTGGGCGGATGGCTGTCCGCCTGCTGACATCGCCGTCCTGGCCGGAATCCCCGGAACATTCACTTCTGGCAACCCCCTACCGGGTTATAGAACGGGAATCCACATTCTGCAATCAATATCATTCAAACAACATATAGGAGGCATTATGAAAAACAAAAGGAACGAAGAATTCACCTTGATAGAACTGCTCATCGTTGTGGTAATAATAGCAATTTTAGCAGCCCTTCTTCTCCCGGCATTGAATCAGGCGCGAAAACGGGCCTATACCGCGGCCTGCATATCAAACCTGAAGCAACTCAGTATCGGCATGATGAGTTATACCAGTGATTTTCAGGATTACTTTGTACCTGCTGCATCATTTGGTCTGAAATTCGGGGAAAGGGGTGACAACTGGGTTCGCAGAATGATCAGATTCGGCTATATTACCGGTAATATCCTGATTTGTCCGGGAAGAAATCACGGTCTGAACAGCAGCTACTACAGAATGCTCAGGGAGTCCCTGCGCTCCATGAACAACTCTGCCGACACACAAGATTTCAACTCCTATGCCGCCGATAGTCCGGAATACGGCTACAATCGCTATTTTATCGGAGAAAATCGTGCGAAATATACCGGAGGAGGAAAAAATGAGCCGGCAAAAGTGCAATTCATTAAAAATCCATCCCGGAAAATATTGAATGCAGACAATCAGTCTTACAATACTGCCGCGGCATCCATTGACGGAGTCATGGCGACACTGGTTTTTTACACCTCTGTATCCACCTCTGAAACTCAAGGATACCTTTCTCCGCGTCACGGCGGTTCATGCAATACTCTTTTTGCCGCAGGAAATGTCTCCAGTCTCAAGGCGCCATACGAAGGTTTTCACGGTATGAACTATCTTCATCGCAATATTGCAAAGGGAGCAAATACATCAGGCAATATGTGGACTCGCGGGGACAAGGTTAACTGGTAAGAATGCACAAAAACAATTCAAATATAAAACATATAAGGGGAATTTATGAAATTTTTACTGTCCGGGCTGTTCATCTCGCTTGCCGTCTCTTTATCTGCTGCCAAACCTGCCTGTTATTGGGACTTTGACAACATCAATCCGAAAACAAGAGCACCCCTCAGCAACAATGGAATCCATTATTACAATGCTCTGATTATCGAGAACGGAGGAGTCAACGGTACAAACGGACTTCTCTGCAACGGTAAAAGACGCAACCAGATTGTTCTGCCTCTTGACTGCAAAGAATGGACGGCGGAATTGAAATTCAAACTTGATCGCGCGGATTCCGCGGATTCCCGATATCTCTTTGCATATGAGCATGCTGCATGGAACCTTGCCCGCTTTCTTCTCTATATTGACAGAAACGGAAGACTGACCGGAGATTTTCGCAGACTGAAAATGCCGGAAAAAACAGTTGAAAAACAGTTCATATTCTCTTCGGAAAAACGTTCCTGGCAGCCGGAAAAATGGTATACGGTCCGCGTTGCGTCAAAATCAGGCGGTCCCGCGAGAATCTGGCTGGATGGGGAAATGGTCGCGGGCAAAGACAACGCGCTTGCTCTTTCCGACTTGAACGACGGCAGAAATCACAAATGGTATCCGCAGGTATCATTGGGCTGCAATCCACGGAACCCGTCGAAAGTGGGATCACCGCTTTTTGGTGTTGTGGACGATTTGAAAATCTGGAAGAACTATGAAGAACCGGAAAAACCCTCCGTTTCCTCTGTCATCTCCGGAAACAACGAGGCGCAGAACTATGTTATGATCACCGAAAAGGAAAAAGAGTGGAGCACGCCTTTCCGGATTCTGGACCGTGAGACGGGTCCCGCCGGCAATTTTCACAAGGCCGAGGATAAATTTGTAAAAAACGCCTCCCGCGCGGCAATCAGACATGAAAACGGCATTCTGTATGTTTATTTTCAGTGTCCTGTTCCAAAAGATATGAAAATAACCACGGGAACCGGGGATTCCCTATGGAAAGAGTGCGTGGAATTCTTTATCCGTCCTGACATCAAATCACCGGTCTACTACCAGTATGCCGCTGGAGCCAACGGCAAGTTTGAGGCAATGCGTTATTTCGCAACCGGCAGCCAGGACAAAACATTCCGGAGCAAGGCCTCCTGCAATGTCTCAAATGGCGACAGTTGCTATTGGGTTGAAATGCGGATTCCCGCATCGGAAATCGGACTGGACAAATTCAAACCGGGAATGACAGCCGCGGGTAACTTCACCCGAACAGGCGCTTCCTGCGGCGGACTTTCCACCTGGTCACCGATCGGCACAAGTTTTCATAATCCGGAACGATTCGGCAGACTGATTTTCGGTTCACGTCAGGCGTATATTTCCAACTGTCTGGCAAAGATGAAAAAGGAGCTTGCAAGCCTGAATGCAGCAGGAGCATCAATAACCACGTTGGAAAAACGTCTTGCGGAGGCAGAAAAACTCAACGGCACATCCGGCGGCACTCCGTCCGGTTTCGCCAAACTTGAAAATCAACTGGAGTATCTGCGGAAATCCATGGTTGCCGCACGCCTTTCCAGTTCCTCCTCGCTGATCTGGAAGCCGGACGTCTGGGGAAATGACATCGAAATTTCCATGGTCTCACGCCCACTGGAGAAAATCAATCTCACCTCCGCAAGGAACAGCAGGATTCTCTACGGATTTGCTGTGTCCAACCTTACTGATAAACCCTTTCTCGGACAGATCAAGCTTTTCCCCGGAGACTATCCGACAAAAACAAGTGAGAATTCCTTTTCGAACGATTCGGCGTTTCATGAATTATTCAACAGAGTCAAGATGCGGGAGGGGCTCCCTCAGACAACCTCATCCGAAACCTTTCTTTATGATGCTATGGTTCCCCTGCCGCTGAACACGCTGTTGCGAATTCCGCCGAAAAGTACCGTACCATTGTGGATGGAGCTTTCCACCGCCGACCTTCCGGCGGGAAATTATACAGGCACTCTCGTGCTGAAACCAGCCTATCGTGGGTTTGCCGTCGGAAAAGTGCCTTTCATGCTTGAGATACTGCCGGTTGATCTTGGAAAGATATTTGTCAGGAACTTCAACTACACTTATCTTGAACGCTCTTACACATTTCATGATGAGCTCCGAAAAAAGTGGAGTGTTTCGCCACTGACACGTTTTCTGGCGGAACATGGAATTAACGTTGCAAGTATTAATATAGACGCGTCTCCGAAGGTCAATGCAGACGGCATCAAGTCCGTTGATTTTACCGGGCTTGACAGGCAGCTTGACGATTTGATCACTCTCGGTGTTCCTGCAGATGAACTTTCCGTCTGCTTTTACCTTGGATGGGAACATAGCTGGGCACGCCTGTATTATCGGGAACCGAGCATAAAAGAGCCGGGAAAATCGCGAAAAGCGGGGAAAATCTTTCCCCCCTCCTGCTCGTTCGGAACTCCGGAGTGGGATAAGGCCGCGAAAATGTTTGTGAAAGAGCTGGCATCGCACGTCATGAGAAAATATAAACTGTCTCCGGAACGGATCATCTTCTATCCTGTCGATGAACCCCACGGGAAGATAGAAGACCCGAACTCCAAAAACCACCTGGCATTCAAATTTGGAAAATTGATCAAGGAGGCCCTGCCGGAATGCCGCATTATGGTCAATCCCTTTTCCTACAAACTGGACCAAGAATACTTAGAAGTCCTGAAACGTTACTGTGACTTGTTCGACATCATCGAACTCTATCGTCCGAGACTGGCGACACCGGAAACAATCAGGATTGTCAAAGAAGCAAAACGCGAACTCTGGACTTACAACATTCTTCAGAAAGAAACAGCACCGGAAGTCTACCGCCGGATCTACTGGGAAAATTTCCGTGACGGAGTGGATGACGTCACCGCCTTCTGGCATATTGACCAGATGGCTGGAGGCGATGGATTCGACCCGTACGATTCCAACCGTTACAACCAGAGAAACAGAACCGACTACGGAACCGTCTACGCCGATTTCAATTTCGGCAAGGTGCTCACCAGCCGCCGCATGGAAGCGCATTTTCAGGGGCTTTACGACTATAAGGCGGCAAAGCTCTGCCGTCAGATGCTGAAACGGAAAGAAAATCCTGAAGCGCAAAAGAAACTGGATGAAATCGTAAGTCGCGCAATTCAGGGAGACTGTGAAACCATGGCGGCATGCAGAGTGGAGCTGCTGCGTCTTGCGGAATCTCTTCAGAATAAGTAATTCGCAAATCCATATTCCGGAATGAAAAGCTCAAGACGATGCCGCCCGCAGAGTCTTGAGCTTTTCACCGTTGCCGGATTTACAATACTCGTTTTTCCTCATTTTTAAGATGCGTTGAGTTGAAATTGCCCGTATGATGAGTCATATTATGCCATGTTGCTGTAATTAAAACTGACAGGATTGCTTTATGGCTAAAAACAGGACTCTTTTTCTGACGGATTACTGCCTGACACCGCATGTCCATATTCCGAATGCGGGAATCTTGTGCGAGGAGAAAAAGATCATTGCCGTCGGAGGCGCTTCCGCATTTTCTCTGGATGAACCGGGACTGCATGTCATCGACCTTACCGATGCGTATGCCACCCCCGGCTTCATCGACAGCCATATTCACGGCGGGGGCAGCTATGATACTGCAAAAGCGCTGGAACCCGATGCGGACATCAATATTCTCTGCCGTCATCTGGCAACGCACGGTATTACCACTTTTCTGCCCACGCTCATGAGTTATCCGCGCGACAAAATGATCGCGTTGACCGCAAAACTTGCCGAACTGGTTGAAGACAGTTATGAAGGAGCCGATCCCTGCGCCATCAATCTGGAGGGTCCTTTCATCAATGTCAGAAAATGCGGTTCGCAGAATCCCGAAGCAATCTGTTCCATCGACATGGGTTATGCGCGCGAACTGATCGCCGCCGGAAACGGCAGAATCAAGCTGCTTACATTCGCGCCGGAACTGAAAGACGCAGACAAGCTGATTGAACTGCTGCTGGAAAACGGAGTGATTCCTTCCATGGGGCACAGCATGGCAAGTCCGGAAGAAGTCCTGCGGGCAATTGATGCGGGAGCGCGGCGGTGCACCCATCTCTACAACGGCCTGCCGCCGCTGCATCACAGAATCTCCTCCATCACTGACGTTGTCCTGACGCATAACGATATTGCCGTCGAGCTGATTGTCGACGGCGCGCACATTGATCCGCGCATGGTCGATATCACGGCGCGCGTCAAACCGAACGACAAGATCATCGGCATCAGCAATGCAATCGAATTCGAGAATACGGACGGTTCCCGCTACTTCAAGAAAGAAGACGGGCTTGTCTATACCCGGAGCGGCGTCATCGCCGGAACGACCATGACACTGGAAACCGGCTGGGCGCATCTCAAGAATTATTCCAATATGCCGGGCAATCTTGCCGCAGCCTGCTTCACCAGCAACCCTGCGCAGGACCTCGGACTCATCACACGCGGCGAGATCCGTCCCGGGAAACGCGCCGACATCACCTTTTTCGACCTTGAGACAAACAATGTCTGCATGACAGTCTCAAACGGATCAATCGTATATAAAGCACCAGGAAAATTATGAAAAACACCTCTCATCTCCCGTATATCCTGCTCGACTCAGGCAATTGCAGAAAACTGGAACAGGCAGGCGCATACCGGATTGTGCGTCCCGCACTCAATGCTTTCTGGAAGCCGACGCTTCCCGAAAGCGAATGGAGCAGGATCGACGCCGAATTCAAACGCGACTCCGGCGGCGGAGGCACCTGGACCTGGAAAAACGGGCGTCAGCCGAAAGACTGGACCGTTTCCTGGGGGGGAATCAACCTCTATATCAAACCGACGCAGTTCGGGCACCTCGGATTTTTCGCGGAACAGGCAACCAACTGGAACTGGCTCCGTTCGTGCCTGAAACAGATGCCTCCTCACGCCAAAACGCTGAATCTGTTCGCTTATTCCGGCGGCGCAACGCTCGCCATGTCGTCTTCCGGCGCGGATACCTGCCATCTGGACGCCTCCAACGGGATCATCGAATGGGCGAAGAAGAATCAGGCACTTGCGGAAAATCCGGGCAGAATCCGCTGGATCTGCGATGATGCAATGAAATTTGTCGGGCGTGAACAGCGGCGCGGCAATCAATACAACGGAATCGTGCTTGACCCCCCAAGTTTCGGGCGAGGCGCGCAGGGACAGGTCTGGAAAATTGAGGAAGGCATTGAAAACATGCTCCAGAACTGCAAGCAGATTCTGGATACGGGAAAGCCGTACTTCATCCTTTTGAGCTGTCATTCACAGGGGTTTTCTCCCGTTTCGCTCGGACGGTGTCTCGGTGAAGTGTTCCGCGAAGATGTCAGCCTGGTCGAAACCGGTGAAATGACTATTCCGGAAAACAATACGGGGCGTGTTCTCCCGGCAGGAATCTACGCCCGTATCTTCAAGAAATAGTCATTCCTGAATCAGAGAAAGATTTCTGACCAGAAAAGAATCACCGGAATTCAGATAGCTTGTCGTAAGATACATTCCGGCATGTACAGCTTTGGAGCTCAGGATAAACTCCTTTTTGAACGTCTTCCAGTCATGCCGGCTCCATTTGTTGAACGTTACGGCATGGTATGCGATCGTTTTGCCGTTCTCTTCCCATTCGCGTATTGCGATCATGACGTTACCGGAAAGTTTTTCCGCTTTCGCATCAAACGAGAGAAGAAATTTTTTCCCTCTCAAAGCTTCCGGCTTGAGCTTCAGTTTATTCGAAAGTTTTGCGTTTTCGATTCCGGACACGCCTTTAATCTGCAACACATCGTTTCCGGCAAGGAACATCTGCCCTTTGTCGTTTCTGAAATAGGACTGGAACCCGTTCCTGAAGTTGTGGTTCTGAATCAGGTTTTCTTTCTCATTCCCGGCAAGAATCAGCCCCGCCGACAGAATAACACACGCAATGAATGCTTTCATGCTTTCCTCTCTTTTTTATTCGGTAACAAGATAAACAGGCTTCCAGATACCGCCGTTTCCGGCTTTATCCTCAACCCGCACAACAACCGTCTGAAATTTCTGTTTCCAGTCGATCTGTAAATCAACCGGAATTGCGAACGGAGTCTGCCAGTCATCAGATTTCGTAAAAATGCGCTCTCCGCAGAATAACCCGTTGAGATAAACCCGGCACGACTCGTCCACTGCTCCGAAATAAAGGCTGATTTTCCGTCCTTTCCAGGATTCCGGGACAACAATTTTCTGTGCATACCAGCCGACTCCGTCATAGTTTTTCAGAAGTTCTTTCAACGGTTCCGGCGTATGCGGCGAAGTTTGGCTCTCCCAGTTCGTATTGACCATGACCGGATCCCACGTCGCCTGAATTCTGGCAAAGGAATACTTTTCCCAATGTTCCCCGCTGCCGGCATTCTCCCGGTCAATTTGAAACAGCCACCTGACAGGAAGTTCCCTGAACTCAGAAAAGCCCTTCAGTTTCGAGGCGATCAGGGTTCCGCTGATATCTCCGAACGTTTTTTCAACTCCAAATACAGTCGGCCAGAAAAAATTCAGGTCGTCTTTATGTTTCAGCCTGAAACTCAGGAGATTCCGTCCGGCGGACAGTCTCTGTTCCGGTTTTGCGGTCAGGGCAATATAATTCAGCCGCGCGTGCCGGTTTGCATTCATAAGATCTGCAACCTGTTTCTTTTCTTTTTCCTTACCGGCTTTTTTCCATGCTTTCCGCAAAATGGCATCCGTCTTATCGAAATCATCCGGATGATAATATTTATGAATGTCCCACATCAACCCGCGCCGGAAGATACCGTAAAGTCCGCGTTTCAATATCGCATCGCGATTTCCGGCAATTCTTTTATCCCAGACCTCATTACGCCAGTAGCGGTAATATTCCATGATTTCAGCAGACACACCGCCGAAAGCGGAACAGTACTGTTTCTCCCAGTAGCCGAAACTCTTCGAGGGATCTTCATGAGCGCGGGCAAGGATATAATCCGCGATTCCCGTGGCGGGCCAGCAGTTATGCATACAGTCATAATCACTGCCGACAATGCCATTCCTGATTCCGAGTTGAAAGTGATCAAACAACAGCTTTTCAAAGCCCATCGGAAGCCCTGTGTTCACATGCTGGTCATTCGGACGCAGAAACATCTTTTCCGCACCCGCTTTTTTCCATGCGGCAAACATTCCGGCGACCTTCTCGTATTCCAGCATGGACGGAACAAAGCCGATGATGATGCGAGGGTCCACTTTTTCCCTGCGCGGAGGTTCGCGGTAGCAGGAATATGCGTAAAAGACGGCGGATACGTCCCTGCGATGTTTTGCGGCAAGTCTCTGAACCTGATTTGCCAGATAGACGTAGCGATCCGTCAGGTGTGTCCCGAACTCTTCGCCCGGATGCGGCACATCCAGTCTGCGGCACGCCGGGCAGAGACAGAATCCGCCGCTGTCATTCTCGCAGACATTGATTGTTTCCGGCGCACCGCTTTCAAGCCAGTCCGCAACAATTCTTTCATGAACCGCCGGATTGCTTACGCAGAGCTTGGAACGGTCCGGCTTCAAACCGGGTCCGAGTTCACGTCTGCCGTTCTTCTGCATTGCAAAAAATCCGGTGTGTGTTTTGCTGTATTTATCCCACCACTGAGTAAAAGCATGACCGTAGCGTATCACTCTGCTCCGTCCCATTTTATGACGTTTCAGCCAGAACATGACATCACGGTATTTCCGGTCGAACTCCTGTTTTGAAAGATGGAATTCCGGCGGCAGGTCCGGTTCTCTCCGTTTATAATAATTCCAGTTCATCCCGCTGCGGATTTCACGCTGAAACAAGGTTCCCGGATTCCATGAACCGCTGCCCGTTTTCAGCGTCAAGAACTGATCCGGCGTATAAATGATGCCGCCATCTCCGGGCTCAATCCAGAGAACTCCGAACTGTTTTTCCAGAAAATCGGAAACGCCAAAGAACGTACCCGTCCGCGTCCCCTTTCTGAAAATATCATCCGGGTTGAAGCGCGTCCCCTTTTTCGCCGGAGTGAAATCTTCCCCGTAAATGTAAGTGCCGGACGGTGCAACATTCCAGCGGGCTTCTTCCGGCGCCAGAGTGTTCCGGTCTTCCTCCGGTATGATTCCAACGTAAAACGGATAAATTCCCCGCTCCGCCTTTCCGCCTTCCTGAACGGAAACCTCTTTTCCAGTGATAAGCCGGAAATGTTTCTGCAGTTCCAGCGCTGCTGATCTGACCGGATTGACCGCTTTGCCGGGGATGATGATTACGCTTTTCTGCGGATCAACCTTCCATTCTGCGCCAGAGAGAAACAGGCAGGAAATAAGAAAAGGCATGAGTGAAAACAGTTTGACTTTCAGCATAAAAAATTCTCCTTATGAATTGTTGTTACCATGGGAACCAGCAGAGTTCTGAAGGAGTGTTATATCCCATTCCGGCAGCTCCCAGATTTTCAATGTAAGAATAAGGCGTTCTGACGCTTTCCACATGAAAATCAAGAAATGAGGTGTTCCATGCCCCCGTGTGTTTGCGGAGCGGACGGTAACGGAGATAACGTTCCCAGATTGTAGTCATGGGTTTCTCCTGCGCCCCGACCCCCACATATGCGCCGTCTCCTGCCAATACCACTTTTGTAATGTTTTTTGCCTGCCGTAAATTGGTCGCGGTCAGAATTGTCCCGTCCCCTGATATGTATTTGCAGTAAGTGAGGTAATTCATTCCGTATGTCGTTCCGCGCCATGCCGTATTCACGGTAGTTTCATAGGAAGGACACTTGAAAACACCTTTCGGCGGATAGTCCGAATAAGGACCGGAAAACGGAACGTATCTTTCGTCAGTCAAAGTCTGCGGCCAGTAATTGGTTTTTTCCGTACCGGAAATATTCTGAATTCGGTAATGAGTCGGAATATATTCCTTATAATCCTGCGCATACGCATTGATTGCCAGAGCCAGCTGCCGCAGGTTTCCGACGCAACTTGACTGTTTCGCTTTTTCTCTGGCTTTGTTCAATGCAGGCAGAAGCATTGCCGCGAGAATCGCAATAATCGTTATTACAATCAATAACTCTATCAATGTGAATTTCCTCCTCATTTCACACTCCTTTCTGTTCATCCTGCCGATTCACGATGGACAAACTCCATATGAATGGTTTTCCATTGTTTTTTCATTGCTCTATCTTCAAGACGCGCCAGAATCATCTGTTCGATGAGTTCGGCGGTCTCACTCTCCATACGCCGGACACTTGCGATCGGAGGGGTGAAAAACTCCGACATATAACTGTTGTTGAATCCGCAGACCGCGATGTCTTCCGGCACCTTACGCCCGTCTTTCAGGAGCTTCTTCATGAGAACCGCCGCGCCTTCATCCGTGGAACAGATTACGCCGTCATATTTTCCATAACGCTCCTCCTGATCGGCAAAACACGCCGGATATACCTGCCAGTTGAATTTTGCTCCGTTCCAATCAATCCTTTTGGAAATATCGGACGCACATCCGGCACCGCAGGGAAGGGCGTATTTCTTCAATACCGTCCGGAATGCATTTACCTTGCTTTCATGTCCGGAACTGTGCAGGAAAAGAAGATGCTTCCGCCCCGTCCTGATGAAATGTTCCGCGATATCCGCAATCGATTTATCCTCATCCACGACCAGCTGGTCGAACGGAAGTTCCGGGCAGTGTTTCTTCACGACCAGGAGAACCGCCGGCAGACGCTTCAGCAATTCGATCAGTTCCCTGTCATAATCCATATTCATCAGATCACCGAAAATCACGCCGTCCACCCTGCGGTCCACAAAGTCCCCTATGGAATGACGGATAATCGCAGGATCGGAAAGACTGTCCACCACCTGGCAGGCATAATGATGCTTCATCAGACGGCTCGAAATATCGCGGACCTGCCCGATGGACGAGTGCGGCGGGCAAAGCGACCAAAGCAGCCCGATGGTCTTCGTCGAACCGCCCCGGAGACCGCGCGCCAGCAGATTCGGGCGGTACCCGATTTGCTTCGCCGCTTCCAGAATCCGCATCCGCGTCTTTTCCGCCACCGGAGCTTTGCCGCTGAAAGCCCGTGCCACGGTCATTGCACTGACATTCGCAAGTTCCGCAACCTGATAGATATTTGCATTTTTTTCAGAAACCGGCATTTTGATGTTATCCTTAACATGTTATCAATAACATTATACACGAAAAAAAGAATTCTGCAAGGGGCAAAACAAGAAAAAAACAATTTTTTTTACATATTTCCGTAATGAACTGCCTCGATGCAAAGCATACGGGGTATCGGGAGATTTCGCCTGCGCCAATCAACTTGCGCAGTCGGACCGCGGCAGGACTGAAAGTCTGCACGATTATCTTTTATGAAAACAAAGAACCTGAAGCTCACAGAAATATTCTGCAAACTTCAGGTTTTCCGGATTGAAATCAGCCTTATCTTCTCTTGGAAGGAATATGCGCGGATTCACCGTGAACCGCATGTGCGGCTTCCATCATGGCTTCGCCGAGAGTCGGATGGGCATGAATCGCCTTGCCGAGCTCCTTTGCCGTGATCTCAAGATGAAGCGCGGGACATGCTTCCGCGATCAGATCCGTCGCATGGGGGCCGACGATGTGGACGCCGAGAATCTGATCGGTTTTCGCGTCCGCAATGATCTTGCAGAAACCAACCGTTTCGTTGATCGCCATCGCCTTGCCGAGAGCAGCAAACGGGAACTTGCCGACACGTGTCTCGATTCCTTCTTTATCACACTGTTCCTGGCTCTTGCCGACAGAACCGATTTCAGGAGATGTGAAGATACATCCCGGAACAAGGCTTCCGTCGAATGCGTTCTTTTTGCCGCATGCGACATCCGCCGCGACAACGCCCATGGCGCTCGCCGCATGGGCAAGCTGCCACGAACCTGTCGCATCACCGATTGCGAAGATGCCGGGGACATTGGTCCGGCAGGAGGAGTCCACAGGAATCCAGCCGCGTTCATTGGTCTTGACACCGCTCGCGGCAAGATTCATGCCCTCAAGAGCGGGTTTGCGCCCGATGGAAACCAGCAGATAGTCCGCGGAAACCGTAAGGTCGCCGACTTTGCCGCTGACGCCTTTGTCATCCGCCTTGAGATCGCCGAGCGGTTTGCCGTTCATGATCTCGATTCCCATTTTCTGCATCTGGGCTGCAACGACTCTGGATGTTTCGCGGTCGATGTTGGGCATGATGCTGTCGAGCATTTCCACGATCGTGACTTTGGTTCCGAGCTCGGCAAAAAGACATGCGAACTCGCAGCCGATGACGCCGCCGCCGAGAATCAGCAGAGATTTCGGAATCTCGGGAATCGAAAGCAGTTCCGTAGAAGTAATGACTCTTTTTCCTTTCGGAATAAATCCGGGAACAAGTGTCTCGGAACCGCTGGCAATGATGATTTTGTTCGCGGTGATCTCTTCGACTTCCCCGCCTTCGCCGTCAACGACTTTGACGGTCTTTCTGCCTGTGAACGCGCCGTGTCCCTTGAACACGGTAACGCCCGCCGCCTTGAGCAGAGAGCCGATACCGCCGCGCAGGGTTTTGATCACGGAATCCTTGCGTGCAAGCATGGCTTCCCAGTCGGGGGAGACCTCACCTGAAATTTTGACGCCGAACTCCATTGCATGGCGCGCCTTGTGATATACATCGACACCTGCAATCAGGGTCTTCGTCGGAATGCACCCGATATTCAGACAAGTTCCTCCGAATTCCTTCCGTTCCACGAGCGCAGTTTTCGCACCGTTTTTCGCAGCTCTGATCGCCGCGACGTATCCGCCCGGACCGCCGCCGATCACCAATACATCGAATTCCTGCATGATTACATGCCTCCCTTTCAGTTGGTTAGGTTGTTATGCAAAATGTTTTTTTATCAGTTGATTGATCTTCTTACGCACAGCCAGCACATTCTTTTCGCCGCGCGGATAGTTCGCCATGCTCATCTTCGAGTCCGGGGAAAGTTTATCGAGTTCCTTCATGATCTTTTCCCGCGGCATCTTCGTTTCCAGCAGCTGCAATGCACGCTGGTCCTGAAGTCCTTCCGTAAACACCTCATGACGGATTGAATCTTCCGGCATCCCGTTCTTTCCCGGATACACGATAAATGGATCGCCGGCAGGGAACGCCAGCCCGCTGTCCGTACATTTATAAGGATCGACCGGATAACGGGAAAGCTGCGAAAAATAGAAATTGAAGCCCCAGTGGAGAAAGCCCTCCACGCCATAATAATACATCTGCGTTCCCATAATCCGGTTGCGCGAGGACGGCATATGAATGAAACGGTTGCTGTAAGTCACAGTCGGTCCGCAGCAGTAATAGGTCCAACGCTCCTTCATACCTGCGGCGATGAACTCTTCCAGATGCGTTTCGGACGGCACCGGAATTGAAACAAGCCCTTTTTTGTAGAAATCCACGTTGGAAAGGGCGTCCATGATCTTGAACCCCTTCAAATGCTTGTGCATGATGGCGACAGCTTTGCCGTAAGACTCCAGATGCTCCAGAACCGGCTCATCGGAACAATGGAAATAGACCTTGTCCTGAAGTTTATTCTTTTTAAGATAAGCGGTAAACACAGGGAGAAAAGCGTCAAGGAACTCCGTATATTCTTTGGAATCCGATTTCACGTCCCAGCCGAAAATCCGTTTTTCCCTGCCGTCCACTTCGGCAACGATCTTCGGGGCGAATCCTGCACCCCACTGGGAGAACAGATGGGAAATTTCAAAATATTTGACGCCGCATTTCTTTGCAAGCGCAATCCAGCGGTCCAGTTTCTTGAAACCGAAAGAGTATTTTCCCTTTTTCAAGATCACATCGACAAGCTGGACAGTCGGGCGCTCCGTTCCGGGTTTGGTATCCAGCGGCGGAGTAAAGACCGGAGTCAGGATCAGATTGATCCCGTGTTCCGCCGCGTTTTTCATGAAGTTGCCGACTATGCGCCAGTATTCCTCGCTGAACACATCGACGTTATAATACACCGCAAGGCAGTCCGTATGAAACCAGTGCGTATTGATGAGTTTCTGCACGGGAAGCTGTGCATCAAGCACTTCCAGTGTAAAAGACACGTTTTTCCGGATCGGTTTCTCTTCCGTATTCGGGAAATCCGCAGAAAGTTTCACATTGATTTTATACTTGCCCGGTTTGCAGTTTTTCGGAACATTGACCTTGAACCACAGAGAGCGCCACTGGTTGTAAACAGCTTCGACAGCATTGTCTTTCAATTCAGAAAGGACATCGGGATAAAGCCCGGGCTCCCTGGAAATGTAATCATCATCGAAATTTGCCCCGGTATACTCGGCGGGAACAAGATTCACGCGGCGCACTGAAATGAATTTTCTCAGTTCGGATTCAATTTCGATTCCGATTTCCGAACGGTGAAAATCCACGGGATTGTAGGCAAGCTGGAAAGAGAAGATCTCTCCGCGGAGCGCCGTTCCGGAATTGAAAGGTTCGGATTCCGGTTCCTGCGCCGGAAAAACCTTTACGAGAGAACTGCACCACTTTGTTTTGAGTTCCATGTTGTTAACTGCTCCATTTGTTGTTTTTATTTTTTACCGTTATAACGTATCAGCAGCATTGTAATGTCATCCGACTGCGGAGTGCCGTTCGCATGTTCGCGCACAATTCTGCGCACCGTATCCACCGTAGTCTTCAGATCCGTTCCCGGAACCGGGGGCGCCACAGACAAAGCAAGCGACATCCGCCCTTCACCGAACAACTCATCCTCCGGGTTCACCGCTTCAGTCACGCCGTCCGTATACGCAAACACCGAATCCCCGGGTTCCAGAATAAATTGCCCTTCAACATACACCCCGTTCATCGCCATTTCAAAAGGCCCAAGCGGAAAACCGGGCGCCATTTTCAAAAAAGAGCTGTTTCCGTCACGCCGGATGACCACCGGCGGGTTGTGCCCGCCGTTCGCATAAGTCACTACACCGGTCCGGCAGTCGAGGATTCCGCAGAAAACCGTAATGAACATGCAGGTGTCGTTTTCATCCGCAAGATAGTTGTTGGAGGAATGGAGAATCTGTGCCGGAGAAAGTCCGTTCAGGGCAAATCCGCGCATCAGCGTCTTCGCCGTCGCCATGAACAGCGCGGCAGGAATTCCTTTGCCGGAAACATCTCCGACCGTAAAGAAAAGACGGTTCTCATCAATGAATACAAAGTCATACAGATCGCCGCCGACCTCTTTTGCAGGTTCCATCACGGCATAGACATCAACGTCGGTCCGCCCCGGAAACGGGGGAAACCTGCGCGGCAGCATGGACGTCTGAATCTCCGTGGCGGCTTTAAGGTCGGATTCGATCCGCTGTTTCTCACGCGCTGCGTCGTTCAGATTCCGGATATAATTTTTAAGATCGTGCGCCATGCTGTTGAAGGTATCGGAAAGTTCTTCGATTTCATCACCGGTTTTCAATTCCAGCTTCCAGTCCAGATATCCGGCGCCGATCTTTTTTGCACCTGCAATCAGCTTGCGAATCGGATTGCTGAGGTGTTTCGCAAGCATATAACCGATAAAAAGAATAATCGCAAGCATGAACAGCGAAAATCCCATGAAAATCTTGAGGTTCATGCTGAGCGCCTCATTCATGAAATGTTCGGCTTTCAGCTTGTCGTCATGAATCTCCGCTTCCGTTTCAAAAGCCGGTTTCAGAGTCTCGGCCTCCGTCTGAATCAGCGCAATGCTCCAGGAACAGGCCTTGACCGGAGCGTAGCCGACAATCTGTTTGACGCCGTTGATCGTGACCGTCGCGGTTCCCGCCTTCATTTCCAGCATTTTCCGGCAGAGAGCCTCCAGTTCTCCGTCCTTCATGAGAGAAGGCATTTTCGCCGATTGGTCCCAGTTGCCCGTAACCAGTTCATGAATCCTGCCGCCGGCAATGATTTCCCCTGCGGAATTAATCAGGAAAGAATGAGTTCCGCGCCTTGTCTGCGTCGAAATGAAATCCCGGGTAATGGATTTTACGCTGACATCCGCACCGATCACTCCCAGCAGTTTTTTATCTTTCCCATACAACGCTTTGCTGCATGTGACAGTGAGCTCATTCATGCGTGACGCCGACCAGTATGGCTGCGACCAGAAAAGGTTCCCTTTTGCCGCCGCAGCCCCCGTATACCATGTTCTCGTCCGCGGATCGTAATCACGTTTGGACGCCGCCCACGGATACCGGTAGATCACCCCTTTCTGCGTGCCGATGTAAATCAGACGGATGCAGGGATCGTTGAACTGGATAAACTTGAAAAGATTGTGAAGACGCGCCAGTGCGCCAATTTCCGGCTGCACCTCTTTCAGACTTACGCCCGGCGCAAGGGAAAAAGAAGAAAAATCACCGGCATTGCCGGGATGCGCGGACGATTCCTCCGTAAAAAGAACATGGTCCGGAATATGGGGCGGGGCATCGTTCCCGAAACGGCAGAATCCCGCAAGATTCTCCACCTGCGCGGCAATCCGCTTCAGATTCAAACCTGTAATATAAGCCTGATCCTCGGCAAGCGCCTGGAGTTCCTCTTTCGCCTGCCGGATCAGCCCGCTTTTTGCATCTCCGACCGCAAGCATTCCCACCTGATCGCCGTATTTCATGGCAGTCTCCCCCATTCGCCGCATCTCGCGGATCGAATAAAAAGAGACGATTCCGAATGTCAGAATCGAAATCAGGAACAATGCGCTTAATATTTTTATCTGGATACTGAATTTCACAACTCACCCGTTTCGTCTTTTTTCCGCTGCCGGCGACGCTCCGGCGGCGGAGAACGGTTTCCGGCTCAGATACCGAGGTTGGAAAGCATCATGCAGATGCCGTTGATCACTTTGACGAGCTGCGGATGCGTGACCTCGAAATCACCTACGGCGTCTCTCAGCTCCGCCGCGGAAACATCCACTTTTTCAGGATCGACGCCGTTCTCATCGGTCGCCGCCAGAGAAAGTTCCTCGGCATGTTTTGCGATATGTACCGCGTCGTCATGATGTTCCCCCGCAATCTTGTCCAGTTCCTCCTTAAGCTCATCCACAAGATCGAACAGTTTGTCTTTCCGACCGTCCGGCAGATTTGCCTCGGCTATTTTTTCCCTGATGTGTTCAATTGTCCTGTCCGGCATTTTTCTTCTCCCCTTACTTTCTCAGATCGCCCATGCTGATCGGCGTGAACGAATGTTTTGTTTTGGTTCGCAGTTCCGGATCCACCGAGAAATACTTCCACGCGTTGAATCCGAAGTCATGGGGAACGTAATTCGTCACCCATCTATGTGTCAACATAAACGATACTGTATAACTTTCAAATATCCATGGGCATTTTTCCGTAAGAAGTTTCGACATTTTTTCATATTTTGCGGTTCTTTCCCCGGAATCCGGCATCGGACGGACCTCCTCATACATCCGGTCGAACTCCGCATCCCTGAAAAAAATGCGGTTGCAGCTGTCGCTGTTCGGACCGTAAAACAGTTGAAGAAAGTTCTCCGCATCGGGATAGTCACCAGTCCATGAAAGACGGAACAGCTGGAACTGCCCCTGATTCAGTTTCTGGAAAAAACGCGACCTGTTGTTGAATTCTGGGCGTAAAACGATCCCGATTCTTTTCAGGTCCGCGGCAAGCATTTCCGCAATCTGGCGGTAAAGCGTGCTGCTGCCTGCCTGATCAAAAGTCAACTCAAGATTCCTTCCCGTTTCCGGATCCATTCCGCCGGGATACCCCGCTTTTTTCATATACTCCTTCGCAAGTTCGACATTGAATCTTCCATAGGGTCCCTCATAGTCTTTAAGGAAACCGTCGGCTCCGGGAGGAACAGGCCCGTTTGCCGGAATCAGCCGTCCGTTCGAAGTGCGGCAGCGCAGATCTTTGTCAAAAGCCAGACTGATCGCCCGGCGGAGATTCACATTGGAGCCAAGCACCGGATCGGAAAAATTGAATCCGATGTAATTGGTCTGGAGATCAGGCGCGGAGATCAGGCGGATGCCGCGCTTCCGCAAAGCGGGGGAAAGCTCCATCTCATCATTTACCACAGCCTCGAAATTTTCACCGGAAAGACTGCAGTAATCAAGCTCGCCCTGTAAAAACATCAGCCATGCGGCAAGCGGCTGTTTCACCAGATAGCAGGTGATTTCATCCAGAAGCGGCAGCTTCCGTGTACGGTCGGCTGGGTTTTCCGCGGAGGGCAGCAGTTCTTTCCGGTAATCCGTGTAACGCTTCATCCGGATAATGAAGTCCTTGGTCCACTGCGTGACGGCAAAGGGACCGCTTCCCGCCGGGTGATCCGCAAAAGAGTCCTTATAATATTCCACGGCTTTTCTTGAAACAGCCGAGAAATACGGAAGCGCCAGCGCATACAGAAAACGCGGGTCCGGCTTGTCAAGCTCAATTTCAAAGGTGAGATCATCCAGAATGCGGATTCCCTGACAACCTGCGTCATAGGGCGCCATATCGTATTTTTCCGCCTGAGCTGTTTTTGCACGGAATCCGGCAATCCCTTTGATCCGGTCCCGGATCAGCCAGTAGCCGGTCGAACGGACCCGCGCATCCGCAAGCCGCAGAATTGAAAACGCCAGATCCGCCGCCGTGATTTTCCTCGACTGCCGGTCGGGAAAACAGGGAGCCTCCTGAAAATAAAGATCATCCCGCAGACGGCAGCGGAATATCCGCATATCATCCGAAACGGACGGCATTTCCGCAAGCATGGAACACTCCAGCCGGTAAGGACGCCCCCGATAAGAATACTGAAGCGGAGTGTCATACAGCGCCCCCGCAATGGACTGGCTTGCCGTATCCGCCGCAAGTGCAGGGTCAAGCGATGTAATGCGTGTTCCGAGGGAAATCGAAAGCGTCCTGCCGCCGCTTTCTTCCTCCTGCCTTCCGCAGGATGCGGAAAGAACCGCAATCCCGCTCAGCAATGTAAAAAACAGTTTCCGTAACATGAGAAATCTTTCCGTACGGCATTCGGCGGAGTCACCGTCCGGCGTCCTGCAATTCCCGGCGGATCGCCAGGACAGTTTCCACCGCTTCCGCCGCATTCTTCGTGATCTGTGCCCAGTCCTTTGCGGCAACCAGCTCCGGAGACGCGATCCAGGGAGCGCTCACGGCAACAACCTCTTTCCTGACAAGGTAGCTTTTCATATTTTCGAGCGTAATCCCGCCTTTGGCGAAAAACTCAATCCCGAGATGGTGGAACGGCTCGCAAATCGCTTTCAGAACTTCCGCACCGCCGCTCTGTTCTGCGGGGAAAAACTGAAACTCCGTGATTCCGCTGAGCATTGCCGTCTGAATATTCGAAGCGGTGCAGACGCCGGGAGCGAATACGATCCGCCGCTTGCTTGCCTCTTTGATCATTTCCGGTTCCGTACCGGGGGAAAATGCAAAACGCGCGCTGGAATCAATCGCCCTGACAAGCTGATCTTTGTTCAGAATGTTTCCCGCGCCGATAATGAAATCAGGCATCTCCTTTGCAATCCTGCGGATCGCCCGGCTGTGTGCGAAGGAACGGAATACAAGTTCCATGATGGGAAGCCCCCCCGCAACCAGCGCCTGCGCCGTCAGAAGTGCGTCTTCCTCCGTTTCCGCTTTCACAAAAGGAACGACCCCGAAATCTCTTAAATTGCTGAACATTGATAAATCCTTGCAAAATATAATGGATATTTTAAAATTATGGCGTAAATTACCATTTATCTTTATAAGATGATACTCAAATGCGCAGGAAACAAGTCATATTCAGTATAAATTTTAATTTTTTTTACAACAAGGAGGTAATATGAACGTCATGGTTCTGGGCGGCGGCGGACGCGAACACGCAATTTGCCGGGGATTGAAACGCAGTCCCGAGGTCACAAAACTTTATTGCAGTCCCGGAAATCCGGGAATTGCGCAGATTGCGGAATGTGTGGCATTGCCCGCCGGCGATATTCAGGCGGTCGCGGATTTTGCGGCGGAACATCAGATCGATCTCGTAGTCGTCGGTCCTGAACTCCCCCTCTGTCAGGGTGTCGCGGATGCCGTCCGTGCCGCGGGCATTCCCGTATTCGGTCCCTCAAAAGATGCCGCCCGGCTGGAGGGCAGCAAGGATTTCTCCAAGAAGTTCATGGTCAAATACGGCATTCCGACCGCCGCTTATGCCAGTTTTACTGACAAGGAAAGCGCTCTGGAATATGTACGCAAAGAATATGACGCAGGGCGTGGCGTCGTTGTCAAAGCGGATGGACTCGCCGCCGGAAAAGGCGTCATTGTCGCCGCCTGCCGGAAAGACGCGGAGGATGCGGTCGAGGAGTGCTTCGGCGGAGCGTTCGGGACAGCGGGAAGTGTCGTCGTCATCGAAGAACTTCTGATCGGCGAGGAAGCGTCGATTCTCGCGCTGGCCGATGGCAAAACGGTAATTCCGCTGGTTTCTTCGCAGGATCACAAACGTCTCCTGGACGATGACAAGGGGCCCAATACGGGCGGAATGGGCGCTTACTCCCCTGCCCCTGTCGTCACGGATGCGCTGATGAAAGAGATTGATGAAAAAGTGCTTCAACGTTTTCTGAAAGGCGTCCGGGAGGAAAAACTTGACTACCGCGGCATTATCTACGCAGGAATCATGGTTACGAAAGACGGTCCGAAGGTGCTTGAGTTCAATGTCCGTTTCGGCGATCCTGAAACCGAGGCGATTCTTCCCAGACTCGAAAGCAGTCTTGCCGATGTTCTCATGAAAACCGCGCAAGGCAGGGTTTCCGAAATCAATATGAAATGGAGCGAAAAGCCTTCCGTCTGTGTCGTAATGGCTTCCGAAGGGTATCCCGGAACGCTCAGAAAGGGATTTGAAATCACCGGAATTGAAGATGCGGAAAAAGACGGCGCGATTGTGTTCCATGCGGGTACAAGCGTCAGGGACGGAAAAATCGTCAATTCCGGCGGACGCGTTCTTGTCGTGACGGCAGACGGCGAGCAGGTGACGGATGCCATTGCAAAAGCTTATGAAGCGGTTGCGAAAATTCATTGGACGGGAGTTCAATACCGTCATGACATTGCCAAAAGAGCCGTAAACAGAAAATAACGGGGTGTTTTTAAAGAAAGTCCCTTGCATGTTTGCCGATGAGGATATAATTTATGCGTGCAAGCCAAAAAATAACAAAAGGAGTTTTATTATGCTGAGAAAAATCATGATTGCCGCGGTAGCCGCAGTTGTCGCACTGTCATTCACAGCCTGCTCTTCCCTTCAGGTTGCAACGACACTGAACAATGAAAAAATCACAACCGCTGAGAATGCCACCAGCCTTGCACATATCAACGGAGAAATCTGGGGCATCTACCTGTTCAGCATTCCGCTGTTCACCGGAAGCAGCACACAGCCGGGAAGATGCGCAATCTTCACCGATACGGTTCAGGTCGATAACGCCGTCTCCATGGTGACGAAAAAGGCTCTCAACGATTTCGAAGCAACCACAGTGACGGATCTGACTTCCGAGAGATCCAGCACATGGCTGCTCCCGTTCCTTGTGATCTGGTATAACAGCGTTCAGGTCAGCGGCAACGCGATCCGCTGATTGTTTTGAATTTTTCAGGGAGCCCTCTGAACAAGTCGGCTCCTTTTTTTGTCATTTCACGCGGAAGGTTTCCGTCAGATCAGGTTTGAGTTATGGTTTCAAAAGAGATAAAAGCCAGATATTCTTGTAAGAGAAAAAGCGATTTCATGACGTATTTCGCAATTTATTTCTTTCTTCTTGTGGTGGTTTTTGAACTTTACCTGATCGTCTGGATGCCGATCCAGTTGAAAAAAGAGGATGTTCTCCAGAAACATGTCGCAAAGGAAAATCTTGTGACATTGGTGGATACTCTCAGGAATGAGGCCGGTAAAATCGGCGGAGGAAACTCGTTGAATAATGGAGAAATTGAACTGACAAGAAAGGTTCTTGATCTCTATGCATTGTATATCAGGGAATATCAGGATGCTTTGGAGCTTTCCCAGATCCTTGATCTTTACAAAATGCTCAACCGCTATCAGGCGGTGATTGAACAGTGGAAAATAAAGCAGTTTTCCTTTCAGAAGGAAGCTGTTAATCTTCCCGCGGCATATCAGTATCTGGAAAAGAAAAATCATCTTTGATCTGACGGTTCGTCATATTTCAGTCAGATTTAATTTTAACTCAAAATATGACGAAAGTATTCCTTTTGACGACGATAATTTCGATAAATGACGGAGAGCAATATTATGATGGAACTGATTAAGGAACGTCCGCTCGTATTTTTCGATCTGGAAGCGACAGGCGTTAATATACTGAATGACAGAATCGTGGAAATTTCTGTCGTCAAAATTTTTCCGGACGGCAGACGTGAAGTGAAAACCCGCAGGATCAATCCGGAAATGCATATTCCGGAAGAAGCGTCCGCCATTCACGGCATTTACGACAAGGATGTGGCAAATGAACCGACATTCCGCGCAATTTCCAAGAATTTCTTCATCTATCTGGAGGACTGCGATCTGGGAGGATACAATATCACCAAGTTCGACATCCCCATGCTGACACGGGAGTTTTCAAGAGCCGGGCTCACTTTCACCACGGCAAACCGCAGAATCATTGATGCCTACAATATTTTCTGCCGCATGGAGCCGAGAAATCTTTCCGCCGCATACAAATTCTTCTGCGGCAAGGATATGAAAGATGCACACAGTGCCGAGGCGGATACTCTTGCAACGGTGGAAATCTTTGAAGGTGAAATCAAGCGTTATTCACAGATGGCCAGGGAAGACTATCCCGAAGACATTGAAAAATGGCCTGAAACACTGGACGAATTTCACACATTCTGTAATCAGAGAATGATCGACAGCATTGACCCTGACGGGCGTTTCAAATGGAAAAACGGTGAAGCGGTGGTCGCATTTGGAAAGAATGCGGGCACTTCCCTGCGCCGTATCGCGATTGACAATCCCGACTTCCTGCGCTGGATCTTGAGGTCGGATTTCAGTGTCGAAGTGAAAAATATCGCTTCCGACGCATTGAAAGGCATTTTTCCAGAGAAAGTGTAGTGGATTACCGCACTATGGATCATGATTATAAACACTTGTTGAGCCTGCTGGACGACGAGAATGAGCAGTCTGCCTCTCTCGCCATGGCGGAGCTGCTTGCACGCGATCAGAAGACTCTTGAACCGGTGCTCCGCAAATTGCAGGAGAGTTCCGATCCGCGTCTCCGTCGCCGGATTCACCAGCTCCAGTCCACAATCACGCTGCGGAGAAGGCGCAAAAGCCTTACACGCAATCTGTCTGAACGCAGCATTGATCTGCTGGAAGGGCTGATTCAAATTCATCTGCTCTGGTATGACAACGATGCTTACGACACGGTGAAGAAGCAATGGGAAACTCTTGTGGAGGAATCCGGGAAATACCATCCCGAGACGCTGGAACAACTCGCTTATTTCATGCGCAAACATTCCTTTGTGTGTTCACACAGAGACGAAATGGAATCGGAATTTCTCTGCCTCGGAACGATTCTCGATGAAAATACCGGAGCGGATTTCATGCTTTGCGCGATTGCGTGCCTGCTTGCCGCAAGATGGGGATTGCGTGTTTTCATAACGCAGTCTGCGGAAACGGATTTTATCCTTGTCGATGAATTCGGCAATATTCTGGTTCCGGTCAATGACTGGGATTACATTCCATTCGACGGCAAACAGTATGCGTTTGAATTCTGGAATACGCAGATGCTCCTGCGCTACGCCACCGCCCTGCTGTTCACATGTGCCACGAATTCAGACAGTTTTCGTTACGTGTATACGATCGGCAGCTGTCTCTCCGGCGATGTCAGCTCAGATAATCTGGATTTCCTGCCCTACCCTTACGGAACAGATCAGAAGATCGAACCATAGAAATGCAGTATATCTGCATAAATAATCCGGTTTTCTTCAAAGCCGCTGCAACTTTCCCTGCAAAGAATTGACTTGAACGCAAAGGACTTGGAGGAAAAGAACGGAACATTCCATTGAAGAATTGAATGCGGACTGATTCGTAATAAACCGGACCGCATTTCAAAATCTCATTTTCCTCTGGCTATCACGTAAGTCGGAAGACCGGAAACATCGAATTTTTTCAGGACTTTTTTGATATCCGCATTCGCCATATCCGTGGCGTCGAACTCGACGACGATAAAGTTTTTGAGTTCATTCTGAACCGCCGGGTCCTTGAATGTCGTTTTTTCCATCGCTTTGCAGTTTTTACACCACTCCGCACGGAAATCAATGAAGACAAGACGTTTCGTCTTCGCAGATTCTTTCAACGCACTGACCAGAGAATCCATGCTCTTTTCAATATTTTTATGGCTCTCCGCGAGAGAAGTGTAAATCACGATACCGGTATATGCATAGTAGAGTCCGACGATAATGATTACAACGCCGAATACATATTTTACATATTTCATCCAGACCCCCGGCTTCGGCATGATCGAAAAACCCGCCGCCGCAACCGGCCATGGAAGTCCCATTCCAATGCCGAGCACGAACGGAAGAATCAAACCGATATGTTCACCGGAATTATACATTTTTGACGCTTGAAGCAATGCCGCAACCACCACCGGCGCAACGCATGCGCCGGCAAGAAGCGCCGCAATGACTCCCATGACGAAAATACCGATGATTTTCGCGCCGGACGGCATTTTGAAATTAGAACCGTAACGCGAAAAATCAATCATGAAAACATCAAACAAAGAGAGTCCCAGCAATACAAAAATCACTGCGACAACCGCATTGAACCACCACGTGGAATCAATGACGCCGAAACTTGATCCTGTCAATACGACGAACAGCCCCAGAACTCCATAGGCAAGCGCAATTCCGAGACCGTAAACCAATCCTTTGGACATACTTGCAAGACGGTGTTCCTTCCCGGCGTCCGCTCCGATAATCGCAAGATTGATCGGAATCATCGGCAGTACACATGGCGTCAGATTCAGGGCAATGCCGCCGATGAATGTTAAAATCAGGATCAGCAGGAAACTCTTATCGGCAAAACTCAGGAACATTTCGCTTTTTTCACCCTTGAGAAAAGGCAGAAACATATCACTTGCCATATAACCGGATTCAGTGCGGACAATCTCAAAGGCGGGAATTTCCGAATTTGAATCCGCAGGCCCGCTTGCAATCTCCGCTTCTTTCTCTTTCAGCAGGGGAATCGGGCTTTTGGTCAACTCAAGTTTTGAAAATGTATATTCCCTGCTTTCAGGAAAGAAACAGACAGGTTCGGAATCCTTTGTCGCTTCGGAACATCCCTGCCATGCAAGTTTGAGTTCAAGAGGAAATTTCTGTCTGTCAATCGCAAAGACCCATTGAAAATCGGATCTGCCGCGGTAAACATTATTTTTCCCGAACACTTTGTCTTCGTAAGAGATGCTTGCAGGCTTCCTGATCGGTTTCAACTCCACCCCATTGGAAAACAAGGTCACTTTCGTAGTATTTTCATACAGATGAAATCCTTTTTCCACGGAAACCGTAACGGCGAACTCGGATTCGTTCATCGTGCAGGACCATTTGAATGCGTCTTCCGGATTCATGCCTGAAAGATTCAAACAAAACAAAACCGCCAGATACAAAAAAACAGATATCTTCTGAATGATTTTCATCCCGATCTTTCCCCTTGCTGTTAATTATGCCTCCGGTGTCTTCGACCTCATAAGACGGTTCGAAGTTCCGTTCACCGGAGACATTTCCCCATTATTTCCGTGATTTCTTTTTCTTTCCTGCTTTCAGTTCCTTCAGAAATTCCGCGATTTTATCCATTGCTTCTTTGATTCCGTCCATGGAAGTCGCATAGGAGCAACGCACAAATCCTTCTCCGCATTCTCCGAATGCGGTTCCTGGAACCACAGCCACTTTCTTTTTCATCAGAAGCTGTGTTGCAAAGTCTCTGGAAGACAACCCGCTCGAAGTGATGTTCGGGAATACATAAAAAGCTCCTTCAGGCAGGAAACATTTCAAGCCCATTTCATTTAAATGCTTTACAATTACATTACGGCGGTCACGGTAATCCGCTTTCATCGCAAGCATGTCTTTTTTACCGCTTCTCAAAGCTTCCAGAGCCGCTTCCTGCGCGGTAATCGAGGCGCAGAGCATGGAATACTGATGAATTTTCATCATCGCATCAATAATTTCCGCAGGCCCGCAGGCGTAACCGAGACGGAATCCGGTCATTGCGAACGCTTTTGAAAAACCATGCAGAAACACGGTGCGTTCCTTCATTCCCGGGAACGTGGCAATTGAAGGCGTCATTTCACCGTACGTCAATTCCGTATAAATATGGTCGGCAAGCACAATCAGATTGTGACGCACTGCGATCTTCGCAATTTTTTCAGTCTGCTCATAAGTGAGCGTTGCGCCGGTCGGGTTACACGGAAAGTTCAGCAGAATCGCTTTTGTTTTCGGTGTAATCGCCTTTTCAAGGTCGTCCGGGTCCAATGCAAAATCATTTTTTTCATATGTTTTAACCACCACCGGAACACCATGCGCCATACGGATTTCAGGTCCATAGGAAACGTAGCACGGCTCATGATAAATAATCTCGTCGCCCGGACTCGTAATGGCACGGATTACGAGGTCAAGCGCCTCGCTGACTCCAACCGTCACAATGCACTCATGAACCGGATCATAATCCAGATCATAGTCGCTGGACATATAGTTGCAGATCGCCTTGCGCAGAGAAAGCAGTCCGAGGTTTGAGGTATAATGCGTCTTTCCGCTCTCCAGTGAATAGATCGCACTTTCGCGGATGTTCCACGGCGTCACGAAATCCGGTTCGCCGATTCCCAGTGAAATAACGTCATCCATGGAGTTGACGAGTTCAAAAAAATCGCGTATTCCGCTCTTCGGCAATACGGCGATATGTGGAGCAATCAATGTTTTTTTCTTATTTTTTTCAACTTTGCTGTTATGGCGTGATCTTGAGCCGTTCATGATCTTCTTCCTCCTGCATCAGCTTGCCTGATTCTTTATACTTCTTCAACAGAAAATGGGTCGATGTGGAAAGCACACCGTCGATTGTGGCGAGCCTGCTTGCAACAAACTGTGCCACGTCATTCAGACTTTCACCCTTGATCTCCAACTGAAGATCGAAATTTCCGCCCGACATCAGATAAAGAGCGGAAACCTGTGAAAACTTACTGAGTCTACGCGCGATTTTATCAAATCCGCCCTCACGCTCCGGACGGATCTTAACTTCTATGATAGCCTTTACGGCACTTTCAGGCAATTCCGAGTCGTCGAACACGGCCCGATAACCGATGATCACATTTTCCGCTTCCAGTCTTCTGATTTCCGCCTGGACCTCTTTCGCCGGAACATCAATTCTTTCGGAGATATCCTTCGCTGTAAGACGTCCATCCTCGCCGAGAAGCCTGAGAATGTTTCTTCTCATTTCGTTTCTGTTCATTTGTATTCTCCGTTATAATACGTTAAAGGATTATAAATATGCCTCATAAATTGAAAAATGCAAGACCGAAAAGCGTCTGAATCATTATGAGAAACAGAAAAATCCCAGCAGTCATCATAGGACTGTCTACCAGGTCAAACACTCCTCCGATACCGGGAATCGTATGTCCTGAGTCTTTGATCTTGCATGCACGTTTGACTGCGGACTCCGCAAGATCGCCCGCCATCCCGAAGAAAAAGAACAGAATTCCCGTAATAACAGCATAAAGCGGAGTACTGATAAACGGAATCCAGTAATGAAAAGCAAGACACAATAAAACAGTAAACAACAGTCCTCCGACAGCGCCTTCGTATGACTTTCCCGGACTGATCGACGGTATCATCTTATGATTTCCGCCTTTCAGAATTTTATTGGACAATGTTCCGGTCACATACGCACCTATATCACCGATTTTTGTGGTAAGAATAAAGAATAAAAATAATACATTCCAGTTGAAACGTATAGAATTGGCTCCCATGCAGTAAATGAATATAAGCATGCAGATAGAAGGAGCAGTAATGAAGAAAACCCCGACAGTATTGAAAACTTTCTTCAATTTTATTTCAGAATTCCTGACAGAAAGAATCAGCAGCCAGATCAACACCGGCAGCAGTATGATTCCGCCCAAAAAGATCATTACCGGGATTTTTGAAAAAGTTGTATAAATAGAAGCAAACAGAACCAATTCCATAAATACAATTAACGTATTTGCAATACAGACTCCGAGACTGTAAGTTTCCATGCCGATATTTCCGATCAGAGCGCAGAACTCCTTTGTAACAAAAAAGGAAAGAAACAGCGCCATAATGCCAAACAATTTCCAGCCAATGCCATTATCCATAAAAATAGATACGCCGAATAAAGAAAGCAGGACAACTGTGCTGCACAATCTGGGAATAAACATTATTTTCTTCCTCCGAATCTTCTGTTTCTTCTGCCGTATGCGGAAACAGCTTTCCGAAGTTCCTCCATATCGAAATCCGGCCACAGAGTGTCTGTCACATAAATTTCCGAATAGGAAAGCTCCCAAAGCAGAAAATTACTCAACCGGAGCTCCCCGCTGGTTCGGATCAGCAGATCCGGATCGGGGACTTCCGGCAGATACATCCGCTCGGCAAAAGTTTCTTCATTGATATTTTCAATACTTAGTTTTCCATTCATTACATCCTGCGCTATTTTTTTCGCAGTATCGGCAATCTCGGCGCGCCCGCCGTAATTCAGGGCAAGAATCAGAGTCCCTCTCCTATTGGAAGCCGTTTTTTCTATCGCCAGATTCAAATATTCCCGCGACTTCTCAGGAAGTCCCCACATACGGCCCGTCACCATCAAACGCAGTCCCTTTTCAATCATTACAGAAAGATTTGCATCGATAAATTCGCACAGAAGTTCCATCAGGGCATCCACTTCTTCTTTGGAACGCTTCCAGTTTTCCGTGCTGAACGCATACAATGTCACATACTCCACACCGGTATCCGCAAGATTCTCAATCAGTTTCTTGACCGCCACGGCACCCATGCGGTGCCCTTCGACCCGCTCCACCCCATGACGTTCCGCCCAGCGTCCGTTGCCGTCCATGATAATCGCAATATGTCGCGGAATTCTCTGTTCAGTTTCCATAAAATGCTTCCTCCAGCATGAGACAAAGACAATGATAAAGCGGCAGGTGGTATTCCTGAATTACATACGTCTCGCGGGAAGGTGCCTTGACGGTACAGTCCGCAAGTTCTTCGCAAATCCCGCAATTTTCTCCGGTAAAGAGGATCGTTTTGATTTTTTTCACTTTCGCCACTTGAAAAGCGTAGTAAATATTTTTCGCGTTGCCGGAAGTGCTCAGCCCGATCAGCACATCTCCTTCACGCCCCATCACGAAAAGCTGTTGCGCGTAAGTCATAAGTGGGTCAACATCATTCATATACGCAGAAGATAGAGCAGGATGCGACAAAAGTGAAACAGCACGCAACCCCATTTGCAGTTTATTTGCAAGTTCTTCGTTTCCAAATTGTTCCATAAAATCAGCACGGACAGCTTCCTTGACGGGGCGTTTCATTCTGAATCCTTTCATCAACTCTCCGACGATATGCTCGGAATCGGCAGCGCTGCCACCATTTCCGCAAACAAAAAGAATTCTGTCATTGAAAAAACAATTTTTTAGTATAGAATATGCTATGATGAGTTTTTCGGATGTTTTTTCCAGATCCGGATATCTCCTCAGGAGCTCTTTGATGTGTCTTGCTGTTATGTTGTCAGTAACCATGTTGATAACCTTGTTGAAAGTTGGTTAAGTAATTATTGAGAACTTTGGTGATGTAAATAGAACACCACTTCTCCACAAATTCAAAACATTTTCTCAACAAGTTGAAAAATATTTTATTTGAGTCTGATTTCCAGACTTGTAAACACTATTGACAGCTATAATAGTAATGATATATAAGAAAGAAATACATAGATAAATAATTAACATACAGCAAAATCGAGGAACAACAATGAAAATCAACGTAAAAAGAGAACTCCTACTGAAGGCGCTTCAGAAAGTCTGCAACATCATCGGAAGCAGAACCACTCTCCCTGTTCTTGCAAACGTCATGATGGAAGCGGAAAATAACAAGCTCACCTTTACAACAACCGATCTTGAACTCAGGATCACGACTTCCATTGAAGCGGAAGTGGAAAAAAGCGGCAAGACGACTCTGCCGGCAAAGCGTCTTCTCGGACTTGTTTCCAAGTTCAAAGGCGACACCGTCAGTTTCGACACCAATGAAAACCATCACACCAAGATCAGTTGTGGAACAGCCGATTTCATGATTCTCGGACTTACCCCCGATGATTTCCCGGTCCCGGTTGATTTCACGGCTCAGAGAACCATTAAAATCAAGCAGGGAGACCTTGCACGCATCATTGACCGTATCTCCTATGCGGTCAGTCTGGATGACTCCAGAAAGGTGCTCCAGGGAATTTTCTTCTCCATCAAGGAGGGAAACCTGACCGCTGTCGCAACGGACGGCAAACGTCTCGCACTCGTGGAAAAGCTCCTGGATGAGGCTCCCGTCGGTTCCGACGGCGATATCATCGTTACCTTGAAAGCTGCGAACGAGATCAAGCGGATTCTTGAAAAGGACGGCGATGTCGTCATTGAAATCGGTGAAAAACAGGCTGTCTTCAAAGTCGATTCCACAATGATCTATTCCAAGCTGATCGATGGCAACTATCCGAATTACAAGCAGGTGATTCCGGCTTCCTTTGCCAAGAAGATTTCCGTTCCTTGCTCGGACTTCATCGATGCTCTGGAAATCGTCAGCATCCCGCTGTTCGACGCTTCCTCATCCTATGTGAAGATCACATTTACCACGAACAAGCTGATGTTTGAGGCGAACAGCAACATCGGTGAAGGTAAAGAACACATTGCGATCGAATATGAAGGCGAGGAGATGTCCCTTTCCTTCAATCCGCAGTTCCTTTCCGATCCGTTCAAACACATCGGCGTGGACAACGTCAATATCAAAATCAATGACGCATTCAGTCCGATCGCGATCGAAAGCGGCGACGGTTTCCTGTATGTGATTATGCCGATGAGAAATAAATAACGGATTTTCCTGATTTTCATCTGACTCAATCCTCCCCCGGATATTTTCCGGGGGATATTTTATATTATGATATGCTGAATGAACTGAAACTTGAAAATTTCCGGAATTTTTCCGGAGCTTCCTTGTCTTTTCAGTCCAGATCCGTCATATTCCGGGGGGCAAACGGGCAGGGGAAAACGAGTCTTCTGGAGTCCATTTTCTTTATTGCGAATCTCCGTTCTTTCCGTACATCCCAGACCAGAGAGATCAAGAAAATCGGTTCACAGTCGTTCCGTCTGGGAGTCAGTATCAAGCGAAATGAAAAATGGAATACCAGGCTGGAGCTGGAAGCGGGAAATATCCGCAGCCTTAAAATTGACGGTCTGCCGGTTTCAAAAGCAAGCGATTTTACAGGACGCATCAAGACGATTGCCTTTCTGCCTGACGATCCGTTTATCATCAATGGGTCCTCCCAGTTGAGGCGGCGTTTTTTCGATATGTTCATCTGTATGCTGGATCGTGAATACTTTACGGCGCTCCAGCATTATTCTTCGGCTTTGAAATCCCGTAATTTCATTTTGAAAAGCAGGAATTTGAACCGGGATATTCTGCTTTCCTATAACTCCCTGCTTGCTTCTTCGGGTGAGAAAATCATAAAATTAAGGTTGAGATACAGTCAGCTTCTTTCTGATGGAATGAAGAATATCTTAGCGGAAATCCGTCCTGAACTTGCTGATTTCAGGATCAGGATGCGTTATGCAAAAGAGACGGAGGACAGAGAGTCTTTCATGAAGAAACTGGAAGCCGACTTTTCCAGAGATGTGCAGAAAGGTTTTACCACGTTCGGTCCTCATCTGGATGATTTTGATTTTATCGTGGATGAAAAATCTTTGCGTTTCTACGGTTCGCGCGGACAATGCCGCATGGCGTCGCTCTGCCTCAAACTGGCGGAACTGGAAATTGTCAAAATGAACTCGCCGAGTGATAATGATACGGTGGTTCTGGTGGACGATGCAACAGGAGATCTGGACGTAAAAGCCAAGTTTTCATTTCTTTCCAAAATTGCAATGGCGGGGCAGATTTTTCATGCGTTCACGGAGCTGCCGGATGATGGGTTTTTCAGGGAATCGCAAATATTTCAAGTAGAAAATGGAACAGTTTCATAATTTTTTAAAGAGGTATCTGTATGTATAAAAGTATCGTATGCCGTTATCATGAAATAGCGACCAAGGGACATAACCGTTCGATGTTTGAAAATAAGCTTATTACAAATATGCGGATTTTATGTGAGTATGATGGAATTGCAGGACTGGTTTTTCAACGTATCCGCGGGCGTATTTTCATCAGAAAACTGAAAAACGGCGTTTTTTCTTCCGGGGAACTGGAAAAGGTGAAAGATGTGCTCTCCAGAAGTTTCGGTCTGGAATCTTTTTCTCCGGTGATTGAATGTGAACCTGATATCAATCGGATTCTGGATATCATCGGGGAAAGTGCAAAGGAAACCTTTGAAGAAAAATTGAAAACATGCAGCGTTGTTCAATTCAGGACCCGTGCAAGACGCAGTGACAAAACTTTTCCGCTGCGTTCCAAAGAGATTGAGATCGAAGCCGCCACGCGGCTCCAGGAAATTTTCGGAGAAAAAATTAAAGTGAATCTGGATCATCCTGAAGTTTCAATCGGTGTTGAAGTCAGGGATAAAATTGCACTCGTTTACTATGAAACATTCAAAGGTCCCGGCGGACTTCCGGTAGGCACAAATTCTCACGTTCTGGCGCTTCTTTCCGGCGGGATTGATTCCCCTGTTGCGTGTCATATGACTATGAAGCGCGGCTGTCATGTGGATTTTCTGACCTTCCACAGCTTTCCCTATACGCCCATGGAGTCCGTGGATAAAGTCAAACGCCTTGCTTCCGTCCTGAACCGGTATCAGAAAAAAGGACGTCTCTATTCATGTAATATTTCGGAGCTTCAAAAACTGATCCGCGACAATTGCAACCCGCGTTACCGGACAATTCTCTACCGCCGGCAGATGATGCGGATCGCGGAAAAAATCTGCCGATTCCAGAAATTGAATGCAATTGTTACCGGAGAATCCGTCGGCCAGGTTGCCAGCCAGACCATTGTAAATCTTTCGATCATCAATGACGCCACACGTATGCTGATTTTGCGTCCGCTGGCAGGGCTGGATAAATTGGAATCCATTGAACGTGCTGAAAAGATAGGAACTTACAATATCTCTATTGAAGCGCTGCCGGACAGTTGTACCGTATTTGCGCCGCCCTCCCCTGCGGTAGCCGCAAAATTTTATCTGGTGGAGGAGGAAGAAAAAAAGATTCCTGATCTGGAAGAAGAATTGGAAAAAGCGTTTCGTTCGATTGAAAAATACGAGGATCTTTAATATATTGTCGGATCAGTCAAAATTTCAACGTTCAAAATAAAAGGGAGTGTTTCATGAACGCGAATAAAATACTTGATGATTTGAGTTGCAAACTGGACAGCTTCAATCCTGCTGAAAGGAAGAATGCCTTGGAGGAATTCAAAAAGGCATTTGTCACTGCGGGAGAATCTTTTGTCTGTGAAAAAGATGACAATAATATGCATTGCCATACCTTTTTTTCATTTAACGGTTACGGATATTCTCCGACTCATGTGGCATGCTGGGCAAAGGCGGAACGTCTGTTTTCAGCCGGACTGATTGATTTCGATGTGCTTGACGGAGTGGATGAGTTTCTCGCTGCCGCCCGCGAGCTTGATCTCCGCGCCTCCTGCGGTGTGGAATCCCGTGTCGTTGTCAAGGAGATGCTGGACAAGGTAATCAATTCACCGGGAGAACCGGGGATTGCGTACCATCTCGGAGTGGGTTTCACAACATCCGGAATTCCCGCGGAACAGCGGAAGTATCTGGATGCCATGAAAGCCGCTGCGAATGCAAGAACCCGCGGCATTGTGGAGAAAGTGAATCCGGCACTTTCCCCGCTGGAACTGGATTTTGAAAAAGATGTCCTGACTTTGACCCCCGGAGGAAATGCAACGGAGCGCCATGTCTGTATGGCATACGCTGAAAAGGCGGTGAAACTTTTTAATACTCCCGTCAAATTGGCAGGCTTTTGGGCGTTAAAACTCGGAATGACGGAAGAAGAAGCCTTGAAATTGATTCAGAACTCCGTCAAATTGCAAGGTGTGATCCGTTCCAAGATGATGAAATCCGGCGGTCCGGGTTATGTAAAACCCGATCCGTCATCTTTTCCGTCACTTGAAGCCATGAACCGGTTTACAATCAAATCGGGAGCCATTCCAAGTATTGCGTGGCTGAACGGAGATTCCGATGGAGAAGCAGATCCTGATGCGCTGCTTGATCTTCATGAATCCTATGGTGCGGCAATGTTCAATCTGATACCCGACCGCAACTGGAATTTTGGCGATCCTGCCGTTAAAGCTGCAAAGGTGGCTAACATGGATAAAATCATTGCAAGCTGTCTGAAGCGTGATATGCCGGTTTTCTGCGGTACGGAAATGAATGCCGCCGGACAGAAACTGGTGGATACTTTTGCAGAACCTGCACTTGCCAGACATCTGAAAACTTTTGTGGACGGAGCCGCCATTCTGAATGCCCATACCATTCTTTCAAAATTCGGCCTCGGTTTTCTGAGTGACTGGTCAAAGGGAACTTTCGGTGGAAACAAAGCTGTCAGAAATGATTTCTATATCCGCTTCGGCAGAGCTGCACATCCGTCAATTACGGATAAAATGACGGGTATAGATGCAAATGCGAAACTGTCTGATATTGAAAAATTTATCTGAATGACGAAAAAATGACGGATCTATGAAAAAATGGGCAGAGCGTTGAAACACCTCTGCTTTTTTATTTTGGAAAGTAAAAATAACAAGGCTTTATTTTCTTGATTCCGCAATGAAGACAATACAACCTTGTATTTTGCAGGAGTTATCTGCCATTTTTAAAAGGCAAGCTGGTCCGATATAATTTTTAAGAAAGAAAATTCCGATTTTTTTCATTTTGCTATTGACAAAACAGAATTTTTCATTATAATTATAGTTAATCGAGTAATCATAAAAGGAGAATCCAGGGATGGCGGTAACAATGAAAGATATTGCGGAACGGGCAGGAGTATCGCGCCCGGTGGTCTGTGCCGTTCTTGGAGGAAAGTCAACCTGCCGGGTTTCCGATGAAAAGAAACAGCGCATTCTTGAACTGGTGAAGGAACTTGGTTTTCAACCTAACTTACAAGCACAGCGCCTGCGCTCCGGGAAAACCAGAACGGTAGGGATTCTTTTTGCAAGTTTCCGCGACCGGATTATCGGCGACGTTATGATGGAACTTTACCGGCGTCTTCTGAAATCCGGTTATACCAGCATTTTTGCGATCTGGGAGAAAGCTTCGGAAATCGAGCAGGCATATAAGAATGTAATCCGTAATCAGGTGGACGGCATCATAACCTGTGATTATCACCCGGAATGGATTCAGGAAAAGATTCCGGTTGTCGTCTATGGGAAGCAGTATCCTGAAACAGACTGCATTTCAATTGATTACAGCACTGCGTTTTCGGAAGCGGCGGAATATCTGTGTTCGCTTGGTCACAGCCGTTTCGGGTATATCGGGTGTCATGGAGAGCGTTATGAAAATTATGCCGCCGTCATGGATAAATACGGTCTTGCGGACAGCGATTATGTTTTCGACGGGATGGGATATCCTGAAAACGGAATCAAGGGAATGCAATTTTTCCTGCGGATGGAAAAACCGCCGACCGCAATTTTCTGTCATAACGATTCCGTTGCGCTTTCCGCAATGGCGGAGGCACAGCGCAACGGACTTGAAATCGGTTCCGATATTTCGATTATTGGAATAGACAATACTCTGGAATCCGGTTTCTCGTATCCGGCTTTGACGACGATCGACACTTTTATCGGGCAGAAAGCCGGCATCATGGTGGATCTGCTTCTGGAACGCTTCGGAACTCCTGAAAAGAAGGCGGTATCATTGACTTTGAAATCCAAACTTATCATACGGAAATCTTGCGGTCCGGCAAGAGAAAGGACGTAATTATGAGATGGCATGAAAATACTGGAACTGCCGACACCAGAGAGAAATCTCTCTTTCTGCCGTCAACCTGTGAATCGGCTTGTTTCACCTTGATAGAGTTTCTCATCGTAATTGCAATCATAGCAATTTTAGCCTCAATGCTTCTGCCTGCCTTGAATAAGGCAAGGGAATCGGTGAACAGAATTGACTGCATGAACAGACAGCGTCAGATCGGACTTGCCCTTATGGATTATGCGGGAGATTATAAAACATTACCGATCGGCAGTTGGAATAACGGTTCAAACAATATTTACTGGCAGAGTTCCATTCTCAAAATTTTGGACTCGAAAAGCAGTATAGCCGCATCTTCAAAAGCGTTTCGCTGTCCCGGTGACAAGAGGAAAGATAAATATTTTCTCTCTTTTGCAATTAACGGTCATCTTCTGCCCGGTTTTTCTTTCGGTTCCGGGACATTTTCCAGAGAATCTGCAAATATTCTTAAATTGAAGAAGTCTTCAAGAACTGCATTGCTGGTCGATGGAACCGATGGCGACACCGCGGCAAATGTCTTTACGGCATACTCAAGTGGTTTAGCCTGTATGACCGTCGGCAGCAGTACCTACCGCCTTGCCATGTTCCATAATCTCGGGGCAAATCTGATTTATGCCGACCTCCACGGGGAATACCATAAACTGCCTACTGCGATCGGATCCGTCGTCCCGCCTGAAATTATCCACAGAGTCAAACCTTCCGGCAGTCAATGGATTTATGCGGAATAAAATTGATATTTTACTATAAATTAAAAAAAGGAATTGTTATGATCGAAAAACTTCTGACGGGTTTCCTTGCGGGGAGCATGGTATTTTCTCTTTCCGCTTTGGACATTGTGACAGACGGCATTGCCCGGATTGAACTGGAATCCGGGACAGCATTGCCTGAAAAGACAGCAGTCAATGAATTCAAGCGTATCATAAAAGCTGTTACCGGATCGGAGATCGGTAACGGCAAAGCGCCGAATAAACTGGTGATCGGGACTCCCGAAACAAATCCGGCGATTGCAAAGGAAGCCGTATTCCTCGGACTTGATAAAAAACAGGATACAGATGTTTTTGCACTCAAGACAAAAGGGAATATCATCTATGCCGCCGGAAACAATCCACGCTCTGCAATGTTCGCCGTGTTCGAGCTCCTGGAACAGCTCGGATGCCGATGGTTCTGGCCCGGCAAAGACGGGGAATATCTTCCTGCGGCGACAAAAAATCTGTCTGTCGGCGATCTCAATATCAACAGCCGGGCGGCGTTTGCACACCGGCACTTGATGTCACATCCGAATAAGGACAAGGAGCTGTTTTTCGCACACAATAAAATGAATCCGATGGGCAATTCCCCGGCATACGGTTTTTCCACCAGTTGGGGCGGGCATTCTTTCAACTGGATTTTTCCGGAAGACTGCAAAACCATTGACGAATATTTCAAAAAATACCCGGAACAATTTGCACTGAACAACGGCATCCGCGTCATCAACCAGCATTGTTATACGAACCCGGATACAGTTAAAACGTTTCTGAACTGGATCGACAATTTCTGGAAAAATCATCCTGAAATCGAATATCTGACACTTTCCGCACGCGATACGCCGATCTACTGTAAATGTCCGGACTGTTCCAAGTATGATTCCTCCACACTCTATTTTCAGTTTGTGAAAAAATTGATTAAGGAAACGGCGAAAAAACACCCGGGCAAAAAATATAACACGATCGCTTATTCCTTTTACCTGAATGTCCCGAAGATCAAATTGCCGGCGGATAACCTGAATATGTCCTACTGCATGTATAACCGCTGCTATAAACACAAATTTTCCGATCAGAATTGTCCGGTGAATCCGCGCGCACTGAAAGCAGTCGGGGAGTGGCGCAGGGCTGGAATCAATCCCGCAATTTACGGATATCACTTTGACATTTTCGGCGGCGATCCTGTCCTTACTCCGATCACTCCGATTGTTGCCGAAGAACTGCGCTGGGCGAAACGACTCGGAATCAATTACTGGGCGACGGAATATCATGCGGGATTCAATCTGAAAAAGCCGCTTCAGGACAGCCGCCCGTTCGTAAACCGTTTTCCCGCGTATGCCATTGCAAAACTGCTCTGGAACCCCGGACTGGATGAAAAAGCGCTCCTTTCCGAATTCTGCAAGTATACTTTTGGAAACGGAGCAGGGGAAATGGAACAGTATTATACGCTGATGCAGGAAGCATGGCAGAAAGACGGGCACGCCTCCTATTATTTCAGCAATCCCGCATCGCAGGTGGACAATGTCATATCCGGAGAATTGATTGCGAAGATCGATCCTCTGTTTGAATCCGCACTGAAGAAGACGGAAAGAGATCCGCGCGCACAGCGCCTGGTCAAAGCCGATTTCGAAGGATGGAAACGCTGGCGCGACTTGAAACTTTCCCGCGACAACTGGCAGGAAATCGCAAAAGGCAATATGGCGGACCGTCTTGATTATTTGAAAAACGCGAAACCCGGCGAAGTTCTCTATTCCGCCGATCTGACAAAGAAACCGGAGGGATTCATGGAAACCTGCTCCGTTGAAAAGGATGCGGACGGAACACCGTATATTGCCTATCGTCCGCAGAGAAATGCGAAAGGGCAGCTTGCGCACGACGGTTTTCTCTACGGTAATCATCCGCGTATTTTCGGACGCCCCTGCAACTGGATCAACTATGAACTTTCTTTCCGGTTCCGCTTTCCCGGCAATCAGACGAAAAATGGAATTTTTGTAAAAGTCCGCGCCGGCGGAGAACGTTTCGGAGAGGATTTTTATGCCCTCGACGTTTCGATCAACAAACGGTGGATTACCGGCAGCTACCGGTTGAAAGCAGGAAATAAAGAGGTTCCGATCGCGAGGAAAAGACTGAATGAGGAACTTGCGGAAGGCTGGCACAAGGCGGAAATCCGGGCAGTGGACAACTGGTTGATGGTAAAAATTGACGGACAGCTCATGTTTGAGGGAAAAGCGCCGCTCGGCAGGGGCATAATCAATCTGTGCAGTTACCAGCCTGTCGATGTCGCGGATATTGCGGTTCACGAAATTCCCTCGCCGTCTCTGGCGGAACGCTGGCACATCAAGGTTCCGCTTGTGACGACCGCCCCTGCTCTCGACGGCAAAGGAACGGACCCTGTCTGGAAGCAGGGCTGTCAAATCCGTTCCTTCATGAACAGAGGCCCTGTGAAGCCGAAAACGGAAGCCGTTGTCCTCCGCACAGACAAGGCTCTTTACATCAAAGTCGACTGTTACGGAGAGATGGAAAAAGTCAGGACGAATCAGATGGAACGCGATGACGACCAGTGGAAAGATGACTGTATTGAACTCTCCATTGACCCGAACAACACCCGTACGGATTATTTCTATCTGGTGACGAATTCGGCAGGGGTGCCTTATGATGCGCTTGCTTCCATCGGCATGAACATCAATAAGGCATGGAACGGCAAATGGAAAACCGCCGCTTCCAGATCGGCGGAAAAATGGACGGTTGAGTTTGAACTGCCTTTTGAAACCTTCGGGGAACCGAAACCCGGCGTAAACTGGCTGATCGGGCTGAACCGTTCCGGGGAAAATATCCGTCAAAGCTGGACTGACGGCTCTTATCACAGTCCCAACAGCTTCCGGACAGTTCAAATGACGGAGGAAAAATAAAATGAAACGCCTTTTCGAGTTTGCGGGGTATTCAGTTCCGGATCATTTGAAACTGTTTCAAATGACGGATAATCCGGATGTGCCGGGTTGCCACATCTATATGGAGGCGCAGATTTTTTCTCCTGACTCGAAAAGGATGGTTCTCCATCGTTCCGCACATCCTCACGGAAGCGATCCGCTGGACCCGGAACATCAATATTTCCTGTGTGATTTTGAAAATGACGGAACTTTGACGGATTTGACAGATGAATGCGGAGTGACGGCTCCGTCACTTTCTCCCGATGGAAATGTTTTTTATTATTTTCTGGATGAACTGAGTTCAAAAGGACGTGTTGTCCTGAAAAAGCCCGATTTGAAAACAGGGAAATGTGAAGAAAGAGGGGTGATTGAATCTGACGGAACATTTGCTCCGGCATATTTCTTTTATCCTCTTTCCACAATCTCCTCTGACGGGAAAAGGATTGCCATTGCGACGGGCCTGCGGAAGAAGGACAGTCAGGAGTGGCCCGAACACGGATTATGGGTCATTGATGTGGAAACAGGAGAGTACCGGCTCATCCTGCACGGAGAGGAGTTCTGTAATCTGCATCTCCAGTACTGCCGTGCAAAGGAAGAACCTCATGCAATCCTGATTCAGCATAATCACGGAAGCCGTCTGCTGTACAAAACGGAGGGGGCGAAAAGCGGAATCGGAAAGGGACATGTTGCGGCGCTTGACCCTGACTCGGATTTTGCACTGAGGAAAATCAGGAAGAGCGATGATCCGAATGCGGATAACACGGGATTCGGTCTGGACCTCCATATCATTTCCGATGACGGAAGCGGCTGGAAGACTCTGCCCGTCGGACGCGACGGCATTGAATTCTGCCAGGGACACCAGTGCTGGCGTGGTGAATCCACCCGCGTCATTGCATCGACTCTGCTTTTCGATACACCGCTGACTGCGACTCAGGAACTGGTGGAAATGGAGTCTTTCCCGGGGAACGTACATTGCCGGAACAATTCCGCCGGGGGAAAACGGAACATTCTGAGCAGAAAAGTGATTCCCGCACATTTTCTGCACTTTGCAACGGACCGCTCCGGCAGCCGCATCGTCAGCGATTATGAGTCCGATGATGGAGAATGGCATCTTTATACCGGAAAACTCGGAGCAATGGGAGATGCCGCGGATTTGCATTTCACGCTGAATCTCGGAAGCCGGGAAAAAAGCCCCTGGCATCCCCACCCGTTCCTTTCACCGGATGGACGCAAAGCCTTTTTCAATTCCTCCGCATCAGGTCAGTTGCAGGCATATTGCCTTGAACTCGAATGAAATATTACGAGTTCTGCATCCGGTTCAGAATACGTCATTTCTCGCCACTTACAGAATAGAGCGTCTCCGATTAGCAAGCGGTACCATTCTTCTACACTTTTGGAATAATTGTCGCCAAATCCGGTCTGTTTGTTTGCATATTCCATACTGCAATCTTCATCTTTTTGATTCGTTTCCCATCTCCGAAATCCAACAAATCTTCGCGTTTATATATGTTCAGAATTTTATTCAAAGATCCTAAATCTGCAGAAGTGAGCAAAAATGCTTCTTCTGGATCTATTAATTTGCAATATGCCCACAATTGCCCCAAGTCTCTAAGTGTAAGGCTTGTTTTTTTGGCTTCAATAAAAAACAATTTGAATTTACCTGCTTTTTTTACAATACCAAGTACGTCTATTTGAATGTCTACACCAATAGCTTCTTCTTGGACTATATCGTATTTTCTAAGCACTCGATCAAGTCTCTCGCTATGAGCATCAACAACTATAATCTCATCTGCTATTTTATACTTGTCTTTCAAATATAATTCAAGCCATTGTTGCATAGGAAGATATAAATCAAATTCTCGCATTATTTACTCCCCATATCCTAAATCTTGAGCAATCTGTTTCCATGAATCGTAATGCGCTCCTCTTATCTTGGAAGGAATAAACTCATCATTCTCACTTGGATGATGCTGTTTAACTTTATTCTTTCCTTTTCCTTCCCAGTAAAATTTATGCGTGACTTCAACGGGTACTTTCCCTTCTGCTTCCAATCCATTTACCAATTCCGAGGAGAATTGCCCAAGAGCTTCACGTTTATGAAGAACAGCAAAACTTATAGGCATAAATTCATTCGCCCATATTTTAATTTGATGCTCTTTCTTCCAAAAGTCAGGTTTTCCTTCGTTGTATTTAACAAGATTTCCATCTCGCATATTAGGATGTGCCCAATCTATTGCTTGCACAGGAACATCGACATCCTTTAGTAAACGACATATATCGGAAACCAAATACCAATTATGAGGAATTTCTAAATATACACGATGCATATAGGGCTTAAAGAAATAGTTGCTTCGTCTTATATATCCCGTGACATCTGCAAAGCCTTGTAAAAAAGATACTTTCTCATCTTTAGTAAAAGAAAACATATCGTTATCTATTCTTATGTTTTCGTGTGACACGGCATTTCCAATATACCGCAAAATTTCTCTCATCATGTACTCGTCATTTCTTTTGATGAACGAGATAATAGAGTAGTTATCCTGCTGTGTAAAATTTAGTCCAGTACCAATTAGTGGCTCCAAAATTGTACGTATATCGGTAATACTGGCACGAACATAGATGCGTACATCGTTGTTGTTTTCTGTAGCTAACTTTTTATGAGGGATTTCAATAGAAATTGTTGTATCTACACTTCTGCGTCTTATTTCGCCATTCCCGCAAATCATACCTAAAAGGTAAGACATTTCTCGATTCATCGACTCATCCCCTCGTTTAGTTGAGTCCTATACGACAACCATGTTCAAATAACTCACGAATGATGTTGTTATCGTTAAGACGGTGTGAATACTCCACTCTGTAAACCATATTTCGGCAGAATAAAGCTGAAATAGCTGTGGGTGGTGCAACGGGCACATATAAGCGAAGCTCAATGCCCCATTTATTTGCATTGTCTTGCAAACAGATAATACCTTTGCTATCAAGATCAATTGCAGGATGAGTTATGTTATAAGAATCAATAAAATTCGTCATTGTCCTTGGCAAAGCTTCTGCTTCAATAAAGAAAGATCCACCTTTGCTTTTAATCTCGTTAAGAAAATTCAATATTCTGTTTACCATATAAAACACTCTCTTTATAAGTTATATCCACGGTCAAAATCCATAACATTTGCAGGATGCAACTGAGCAACCATCGCACGGATTGCGGCTACATTTTGATGCTTTCCAAAACAAAAACCGTATCTTTTTATAATTTTTTCGATAAATTTACCTCTGTTTATTCTCTTTACATAAGGCCCGACACCGACCTTAAGATTCGGCTCAAGAACGGCAGGACAATTTCGAACATTAGAAAAATATATACGAAGCTGACAGCCTTGCTTCATTAGATTGCCTCCGGTTGTCTTTCCTTGGGTGATTGGAAAATACGGTTCTCCGGGAAATTCTCTTTCAAACATAAAGCCCTTTTCTTCCGGTATTTGAGCTTCAATTAAGCCAACTCGTCCTGGCGAGCACATATATCCGAGTATCAAACATAAATCAGATGTAGAGACAATAATATCAGATGCTCTTGAACCTAATAATGACATATCTCACTCCTTAATAAAAATTAAAATATACTCATGTACCTTGTTTATACGGAACTTATAAGGATAACCAAGAGGGCGCATGTTGTTGTAATCTGCCTGCCTATCCCAAATAATTAAATCGTCATAGATAAATCCCACTTTTTGCATGGCAATAGCTAAATCGCTATGAAGTGGGTAGAATTTGCTTTTTTTACGAATGTCCATAACATTCACGATGCAATACCCACCATTTTTCAAAACTCTATTTACCTGCAAAAAAAGCTGAGACAAGGTCGATATAAACTCATCATAGTTTGGAATGTTACCAATATCGTTTTCTTTATCAGAATAGTTTACCGTATTCTTTTGATCGGCACTTCGTTTCATATTGAGAATATCCCAATATGGTGGCGAAGTGACGCAGATATCAAAATGGTTATCGGAGATTGTTTTTAACACTTCAAAACTATCCCCGTTGATAATTTGAATATTTGCATTACTGCCTACACGAGATTCCGCAATTTTGCAGAAATCTTCAGATAAATCAATCCCCACAGCTTCACGACTAAGATTCTTAGCGGCAACAGTCGTGGAACCTATACCATTAAACGGATCTAAAACTCGTGAGTTTACCCGTGAAAATGTTCGTATAAGTTTCTCGCACAAGACAACAGGATAGGAAGCAGGATGCCTATAATCTTTTTCTTCGTTTGATTTCGATAAATCTCTCCAAATACTAAACGAGTTTTGCAACCACTCTTTGCCGGAGAGATCATTGCACTTTTTAGAGTCGTCCATCTGATATCCACCTCTTCGATTGAATTCGTTTCACTTCACAGTCGATATACTCTGATTCCTTTTTAGTAATTCCATAAGCTGCATATACGATTTGGTTTAATTCTTCTAAACAATCAAACCATTCTTGGCTCATATAATCATTACTTTCTAATCTGCTAACCAGACTCAATATTGAATCAAAATAAGCTTCCTGCTGCTTTGTAGAAGGTAACGGTATCTTTTTCAGATACTTGGCATCGGTATGCATAGTTAACTTTGAGTAGTTATAGCAATACTTATATAAGAAAAGGTTGCATAACCGCGAATGTAGTATTCCTAATATATATCTGCACATTTTTTCATCGCCGTCTGTAAATACAGTAACCGTTTGTGCAGCTTCCATATCTCCACCAAAAGCAGCAATAACACCTGCTTCTGCACTATAAATGTTTTGAATAAATACTGTATTTCCTTTCTTTGGAACAACGTGATTCTTATATCCGAATTTTCTAATCTCTTTTCCCACAATTGCCGTATCAGAAACAGATTTTCCTCTTCCTACATAACCATTACACAAATCGGATAATGATTGATAAGACGATGTCAATTTTTTGTATGTAGAAAAGTCCTCATTACAGTTAAAAATTAAGATTTCATCTTTGTAGAACGATTGTGGAATGGAGCACATCGTCACAAAGCGATTACTTGATAACTTTTTCAATTTAATATTGTGTTTCTTATCTGCTACAGAATTCTTGACAGTAAGTACAATTTGTTCTCCTCGTACATTTTTGAAGTATGCACCGATATCAACTATAGAAACTATCGTCTTTTCTTCAAGCAACATCCGTCTTAATAGACTATACCCTGTCACATGCAAAAAGTTTTTAGGAATGATATATGATACTATTCCATCTGTCTTAACAATTTCAAAAGCACGCATCAAAGCTGCAACAAACAAATTGTTTCCCGAATCCGATACTCTGCGTTTAAAAAGATAGTCACACTTTAATTCAACATCTCCTGCCAACGGTACATATGGCGGATTTCCTATAACTACATCAGGATGTACCGATAATTCAAGTTCGCTCAAAAGTTCAGTTCCTGTCTTGCTAATTGAATCGCAAGCAGTAAACGATACATTATTTATATTATTAAGGCAAAAATTAATTGCGTTCTTATCGTGGTCTACACCGTAAAGATTAACAAATCCGTGCTTCTTTGCAACATAAAGAAAGACTCCCGAACCGCAGCATGGATCCATAACTATTGCATCTTTAGGCTGTTTTAGTTCACACAGTATCTTTTCTGCAAGCAATAGATCTGTGTAAAATATACCATTATCCTTTTTGTAGTTGTTTTCAAGAGAACTTTCATATACGTTAGAAGCGTCAATATAGGCATTTTGTACAAGGCTCATATCAAGTTCTCCTTATCAATTTTTTTCAACAACATCCATGATGTCACCGATATTGCAATCAAGAGCGTGGCATATTTTTACAAGGACTGCTGTCGTCAGGTTTTCGTCCTTGCCGAGTTTTGCTAAAGAAACAGAACTGATCCCGGATCGCAAGCGCAGTTCTGTCTTCGACATATCCCGGTCAATTAAAATTTTCCACAGTTTTTTGTAGCTTACACTCATAAAGACTCCGATAGTTAAAATCATTTCCACCATACTACATGCAATATAACACGCCAAAAGCAAATTTCAAATCTAACATTTAATCCCACAAATAAAAGAATAGCGTTACCTCGAATCGTTTCATATGAAATAACCTCTGTTTTACCTAAGTTGCCTTACCATCCTGTGTTCCTTGCCACTTGTCGATAGGAATATTGCCTCTTCATTTTACTTTTGTTTGGGGTGATGAGAACATCTGCGCAAGTGTTTTCATCAGAAAATGTTTTCCGGTTGCTTTTTAGGAGAATGGGATTATGCCTTCTTCCGGCAAGTTTTCCGGAGGTGATAACTGCGCCTCTCCCCTAGGTTGGACAACTTTTTATAAAAAGCTTGGTGTAAAGCCCCTTGATTTACTATATCCCGTAGCTTGCCGATTGCAAGTCCCGAAATAGACTTCGTCCTTGACCCTGACTCGGATTTTGCACTGAGGAAAATCAGGAAGAGCGATGATCCGAATGCGGATAACACGGGATTCGGTCTGGACCTCCATATCATTTCCGATGACGGAAGCGGCTGGAAGACTCTGCCCGTCGGACGCGACGGCATTGAATTCTGCCAGGGACACCAGTGCTGGCGTGGTGAATCCACCCGCGTCATTGCATCGACTCTGCTTTTCGATACACCGCTGACTGCGACTCAGGAACTGGTGGAAATGGAGTCTTTCCCGGGGAACGTACATTGCCGGAACAATTCCGCCGGGGGAAAACGGAACATTCTGAGCAGAAAAGTGATTCCCGCACATTTTCTGCACTTTGCAACGGACCGCTCCGGCAGCCGCATCGTCAGCGATTATGAGTCCGATGATGGAGAATGGCATCTTTATACCGGAAAACTCGGAGCAATGGGAGATGCCGCGGATTTGCATTTCACGCTGAATCTCGGAAGCCGGGAAAAAAGCCCCTGGCATCCCCACCCGTTCCTTTCACCGGATGGACGCAAAGCCTTTTTCAATTCCTCCGCATCAGGTCAGTTGCAGGCATATTGCCTTGAACTCGAATGAAATATTACGAGTTCTGCATCCGGTTCAGAATACGGACGGCGGCACAGGCGGCGCCGAAACCGTTGTCGATATTGACGACCGTGACACCGCTTGCACAACTGTTCAGCATTGCGAGAAGTGCGGTCAGTCCCTGAAACGAAGCTCCATAGCCGACACTGGTCGGGACTGCGATCACAGGGGAGGGGACAAGCCCCGCGGTGACACTCGGGAGCGCTCCCTCCATACCGGCGACGGCAATCACGACATCCGCTTTGCGCAGACGTTCCACTTTTGAAAGAAGGCGCGTAATTCCGGCGACTCCGCAATCGGGGATCAGTTCACAGGAGCAACCGCAGATTTCCAGTGTGACGAGAGCTTCTCTTGCCACAGGCAGGTCGGAAGTTCCGGCACAGATCACGGCGATATGCCCCCGGTGCGGCCGGATGAAACGGCGGATGCATAATGTCCGTGCAAGTTCGTCATATTCTGCCTCCGGGATTTCCCTGCATACGGCTGCGGCGCTTTCCCCGGAAACTCTTGTAGCGAGTACAGGTACCTCAGACTGTTCCAGTTTCCGCATGATTCCGGCGATTTGTTCCGCCGTCTTTCCGGCGCCGTAAATAAATTCGGGAAAACCGCAACGCCCGGAACGGTCGAAATCCAGTTCCGCATAATTTGAAATATCGCTTTGATCCATGATTACTTCTCCTGTTTTCCATAATTTACCGTGGCAGATGTTCAAATCAATGCTGAAAAACCGGAGAAATCACGAAATTTTTTTACTTCCCGTATTCCATTTTTTAAATTCCGGTGTATTTTTCCAAATCATTCATGTTTTGAGAGGATTAAAAATGAAAAAAGCATTTTTTCTTGACAGAGACGGCGTGATTATCGAGGACGGACATTATCTTTCGGATTCCGATCAGGTTGTACTTTGCCCGGGAGCCGCCGCCGCAGTCAATCTGATGCACGAAGCAGGATATCTGGTCATTGCCGTTTCCAACCAGTCGGGAATTGCCAGAGGATATTTTACACAGGAACAGCTTGCCTCGGTAGAGAGGCGTATTGATGAACTGCTTGCGAAAGAGGGCGCGAAAATCGACGGCTGGTATTACTGCATACATCATGAGAAAGGAATCATCCCGGAACTTGCCTGTGACTGCGACTGCCGGAAACCGAAACCCGGCATGTTTCTTCATGCGGCGAAAGATTTCGGCATTGATCTGGCACAGTCTTTCATGATCGGTGACAAAGTTTCGGATATTCAGGCTGCGGAAAATGCAAACTGCCGCAGGTCGGTCCTGGTCCTGACCGGTCATGGTGCTGAAGAACAGGGGAGACCGGGGCTCGGAAATGCATTGATCGAAGAAGATATTCTGGATGCGGCAAAGCGCCTTCTGCGCATGATCTGAATGAAAAAACCGTATCTTTTTTTGCTTTTTCCATATTCCGGAGTAAATTGATATCGGTAAAAGAAAGTGTTGAACAACGGATGAAATATCAGAAAAACAAATCGGGAATGATTGATAAGGTCAAACGCAGTTTTCTGCGTATGACCTCTCCGTTCGAGTTCGGAGCTTCCAGAAAATCCGATTCTCTGGCTTTTATGAATTTTCCGCCGGAGATGGCGCAGAGGGACGCGGCATACTGCTGTGCCCTGAAGCTTTTGAAAGTCAATATGTTTTCCCATACCGACGAAGAAAGAAGGGGCATCTATTCGCTTGCGGAAGCCCTGATCGGCATTTCTCTGGAAAAGGCGGAGAAAATCTACCGTGCCGGCAGGAATGAACGGCGTCCCCTTGAATATCTGGAAATGATCAGGTTCATGACTTTGGTAAGAAACCTTCTGGGGACGTTGAGCGATCTGGCGGATTATCAGTATTACATCGACCAGTCGGAAGATGGAATTGCCGGCTTTTTCGGAAACAAAGTCATCAATAATTTCAAGATATCCGACGGAACGTTTTCCAACAGCGAGATCGGAATCTACAATCTGCTGATCGGAATGCTGGATGATGCGGAATCCACGATTCTTGCGTCGCAGGCGCAGACCCGGAAGCTTTTGACGAAATCGGAAATGGAGCGTTACGAGAAAGCTTATGCCGCCTATCTCTCGATTTTTGAAAAACTGGACCCGAAAGATCCGCGTTTCACCGTCGGAAGATAGCCTTTTTCGAGTGAAAACTTCCCTTTTTCCCTTTTTTTCCTGTTTTTAATGTCTGCAAGGCAGAAAAATTGCTTGCAAAATGTTTGACCTGCATTATTTTACGAATTCAGGTTGTGTGTTTTACACGATCGATGGGTGAGGAGCTGGCTACTCCTGTCGTAAAAAATTTATCAAACCTGCTTCCGGAAAAGTTGCAGCGGGCAACAGTACGGGAGCGTGATTCTCTATGTTTTTCATAGGGACTGGCAGTAAAAAATGAAACGCAGAGTCTTTTTCACAACACTGCTGTCGGCGGGGATTGCTGTACTGATATCCCTGCTGTCCATTCCAAACCTTAACGCCGCCGATGAAAAAAAGGCAGCAGCAGAATCGAAGCCTCGGCCGCAGGGCGAGGTCTTGAAGATCCCCTTGAGGGTCATGCAGCTTCCCGATCCGAAATCGACGGACACCAACACCAAGGTTCAGTTGGAAATCCTCCGTGAGTTCCGGAAGCTGTATCCGGAGATCGAACTTTCGCCGTTCAGCGGAATCGAGATCCAGAACATCGGTGCGGAATCCCGCCTGATGCTGGCGATCGCCGGCGGTGCGGCGCCTGACGTGATCAACGTGAATTTCCGTATGTCGGACACCTATATCCAGCAGAATTTCCTCTGGCCGCTTGACAAATATATCGAAAGCGATCCGGAGTTCAAAAGCATTGACAGTTTTCTGAACTCGCTGCCCCCTGCGATTCGCCCGATTGTGTTCCGTGAAGGTCCTGCTGTCGGCGGGCTCGCCGCCGGGAAACATGTCTGGGCGGTGGGAAATAAAATTCTGGTGCGGGCATTGTTCTGGCGGAAAGACATCTTTCAGGATGCGGGGCTTGACCCTGAAAAGCCGCCGAAAAACTGGGATGAACTCATTGAATATGCCCGGAGGATCGCCGACCCTGCCCGTGACAAATACGGAATCAGCATGGCGGGCGGCGCACAGTCCTCGTGGGACTTCATGTCTTATCTCTGGAGCGCGGGCGCGGATGCTGTGACGCAGGATAAGAAGACGGGAGAATGGCGGGCGGCATTCGGCACGAGGGAAGCCGCAGTTGCCCTGGATTTTTATATGCGCCTTGCAACGGAGCGCTGGCAGGATTCGGATGGAACGGTTCAGCATGGGTATTCCACCTTGAATTCGGATGAGCGTTCGGTCAAACTTGCACAACAGGCAGGTAAACTGGGGATGTATTCGCAGTATCTCGGTGACGACCGGATGGGCGGCGAAGTAGATCCCGCCCTTGTCGGAATCGCTCCGTTTCCCGCAGGGCCGTCCGGAAGGGGCGCAACGGAAATCAATGCCACTTTGAACGGTATTTTTGCGGGTATCGTCGGCAGAAACAATTCGGAAGGAAAATTTGTCCCCGCTGAGAAGATCCGTGATGCGGCATGGAAATACATCAGCTTCATGAATTCGAAGAGAGCGCGTAAAATTTATGCGGAAACCATGGTCAATCTGGGGCAGGGGCGTTCTCTCAGCCCGACTTATCTGCGGGAGTTCGGCTATACGGAATACCTGAAATATTTCCCCCCGTCATGGGAGCAGGCGTTCAACCAGGCTCTTGAAAACGGAAAACCGGAGCCTTACGGGCGCAACTGTCAGATGGTGTATATTTACCTGACGCAGCCGATTGACGAAGCAATGCAGCTTTTCCGCGACGGCAAACTGCCGGAGGGCGATTCACCCGAGGCAAAGGAAAAGCGTCTTGACATGCTTCAGGAAATCCTGAAAAAAGCCGAAAACAGGACCAATGCCCGGATGATCGGGCATATTGAACCGCAGGAACAGCAGAAACGCACGACGGTGGCAATCATTGTCGCCATCATCATTGCATGTGTTTTCTGTTTCGTGATCTACAATATCTGGAAGGTCTTTTCTCCGAAAGATTCTTATTCCGGCAAGAAACGCGGCTGGGATTTCAAGCGGAACTGGCTGGGATATTTGATTATGATTCCTGCGCTGGTGAGCATTCTGCTGTGGACTTATTATCCCATGCTGACGGGTTCCCAGTTGTTCTTCCAGGATTACCGTGTTGTCGGCGACAGCCGGTGGGTCGGGTTCGACAACCTTGCCGGAGTCCTGTTCAGCGATGAATGGTGGTCCGCGATCTGGAACACGTTCCGCTATATGATGTTCACTTTGACGCTGGGTTTTCTTGCGCCGATCGTTCTCGCGATTCTGCTTCAGGAGGTTTCCCACGGAAAAATCGTTTACAGAACCCTGTATTACCTGCCCGCGGTCATGAGCGGACTGGTCGTGATCTTCATGTGGAAACTTTTCTATCAGGCGGGTTCTTCCGGCATTCTCAACCAGACTTTGAACAGCCTTGCCAGCCTTTGCGGATTGGAGTTTACGCCGCAGGACTGGCTGAATGACGCCAAATGGGCGATGCTGGCGTGCGTGATTCCGACCATCTGGGCAGGAGCGGGGCCGGGCTGCCTGATCTATCTGGCGGCGCTGAAAGGCGTACCGGAGGAGACTTATGAGGCGGCGGAGATTGACGGCGCAAACTTCTTCCAGAAGATCTGGCATGTCACGTTCCCGACGCTGAAAGCCCTGATCATCATCAACTTTGTCGGTGCGTTCATCGCCTCCGCACAGTCCGGGGGAATGATCCTGATCATGACGTTCGGACGTGCGAACACGGAGGTCGCCGAACTGCATATCTTCAAGGAAGCCTACACGAATCTTCAGTTTGGAAGCGCCATTTCAATGGCGTGGGTGCTGGGAATGATGACGTTGATGTTCACCATTTACAATCTCAAGAGACTTTCCAAAATGGAATTCAAGACAACGGGGAAATAACATGGCTATCATAGGTAAAGTTGAAAAAAAGAGTCTGAAAGTCAGAGTTCTTAATATTTCGATCCATGTGCTGCTCCTGCTTGGAGCGGTCACGATGGTTTATCCGCTTCTTCTGATGGTTTCGGGTTCCTTCAAGAGCGATGTGGACTTTTCAAAGTTCTCACTGCTTCCCGAATTCATTTACAACCATGAGCTTCTGTTCCAGAAACATCTGGCTACGAAGTTCAATGCACAGAACATCCTGTTCTTCAATGCGTTCAGGGAACCCATCGGGTCCGTGAACAATGTGAAAAAGCCGGAAAATCCGTCACGTGTGAGATTTGACGATTATAAGGCGTTTCTCGGGGAAATGAAAGAGCGGAAACCGCACTACTGGCGCGGAATCGGCATGGCGAATGAAACAGGCGTTTATCCCATGGTGCTCAGAGAATACCGCGCATGGCTCGCCAAAAAGTATGGAAAAGGGGAGGAAGGCATCAAAAAACTGAACGAAGCCTGCGGAACCGATTATACTTCGTGGGAAGCCGTGGCGCTTCCTGTGGAATTGTTCCATACGCGCAAGATTTCAACGGATTACAGCAAGGGCATTCTCAAAGAGATTCTTGAGTTCAAAAATACCCAGATCAGCGGTCTGCACACCTATTGGGTGGACCTTGACGGTTTTTTTGTGGAGAGCCTGCGGAAAAATGTGGCGCGCGAACTTCCCGAACTCAATAAAAAACTGGGAACACATTATAATTCGTGGCAGGACATTCCGCTTCCGCGGACTTATCCGAAAGGAAACGAGAAATTTGCGAAACTCTGGGGAAAATACGTCCGCGAAGATGTGAATTATTCTTTTCTGCGCCTTGATCCATCCGCCGCGCCTCTCTGGACAAAGTTCCTGAAAGAGAAATACAAGGACATCAAAGAGGTCAACGCCTTGCATGAATACAATGCCAAGACATTTGACGAGGTGAAGCTTCCGCTTCAGGAGCCTGCCGGCGGGCAGATCAAAACCGACTGGAACGAATTCGTTTCGCTGGTTCTTCCCCCGGAATATATGAGGCTTGAAACTCTTGCCGGCGAATACCGCGACTGGCTGAAAAAGAAATACGGCACGGTTGCGCGCCTGAATGATGTTTATGATATGGGATATAAGTCGATGGATGCCGTTCCGCTCCCGGAGGAGCATCCGCAGGAGAACATCGCGCTGGCGAAGGACTGGACTGAATTCGTCAATACGATGGGTCCCGAGGAAATCGGCCTTGTCCGCACCGCGATTGCGGATTACAGAAATTTCATCGAGAACAAATACCGGAAAGCGGATAAAACGGTGGATTATGACAAAATGTCCATTGATTACAAGTCTGCGATCAGGAATAAACTTGAAATTCCGTTTTATTCCAGATATCCCGCTTCACCCGATATTACCATGAGTGTAAAGGATCATTACCGGGAGTTTGTAACGAATCCGAAGAATGGAAATGCCCGCGTTGTCGCGGACGTCAAAAAAATGCAGCCGCTGTGGAGCAAGTTCCTGCAGAACAAGTATAAGAACATTGCCGCGCTCAATCATGCATGGGGAACGGTTTATACGAGCTGGGACAAGATCGCTCCGCCTTCGAAGGAATACGAGTGGTTTTCCGTTCTTGACCATAAATGGGATCTGGTGAAGGAATACCTGAAACGGAACTATGTCATGGTGGTGGATACGATCATCACCAACGGCAATGCGGCGAAAAATACGGTCATTTACTGTGCGCTCGCAGTGCTTGCGGCGCTGATCGTGAATCCGCTGTGCGCCTATGCGTTGTCCCGCTACAAAATGGCTCCGGCATATAAGATTCTGCTGTTCCTGATGCTTCCGATGGCGTTTCCGCCGATGGTGCTCGGCATTCCGCAATTCCTTCTGATCAAGAACCTGAACCTGCTGAATACTTTCTGGGCGCTGATCCTGCCGACAATGGCGAACGGCTATATGATCTTCCTGTTGAAAGGATTTTTCGACAGTCTGCCGAAAGAGCTGTTCGAATCTGCGGCGATCGACGGTGCAAGCGAGTGGACGGTCTTCTGGCATATTGCGATGGGGCTTTCCACGCCGATTCTTTCGGTGCTGGCGCTGAATACGTTCACCGTGGCATACGGCAACTTCATGATGGCGTTCCTGCTGTGCCAGGACAAATCCATGTGGACGATGATGGTACATCTGTATCAGCTCCAGATCCGTTCCAGCCAGGCGGTAGGATTCGCCGCTCTGATCATTGCGGCGGTGCCGACTCTGCTGGTGTTCATCTTCTGCCAGAACATCATCATCAAAGGTATCGTTGTCCCGACGGAGAAGTGATTCCGCGGTGCTGTTCAAAGGACTGATGCAGGCTCATCGAATCTGCGTCAGTCCCCGGTATCCCCTCAGGCGGAGCTCCGGCGTAAGGCATATTGCGATGAAACGGAATCCAATCTTTTTATCTTTCAGGTTCTTTCGCCGGATTTTTGACGGGCTTATCCTGACGGATACATCTGTCGCGGAGAATCCGCTTTTTTTCTTTCGGAGCTTGACAAAGGGCATTCGCAATAGTATTGTTCAGAAAAATCTGAACAGTATTCGTTTGTTTTCGGATAACCGATGAGGGAAAGTTATGAAAAAAATTCATCGTTACACCTTAGTGGAGCTCCTGGTCGTCGTGGCGATTGCCGCTGTCATTCTGGGAATTGCAACGCCCGCATTCACCGCCATGATGAAAGGCGGCGCCATGACATCCACCACCCGTGAACTTGCCGCCAAGATCAAAGCCGCGCGTTCTTACGCCGTTACGAACAACTGTTACGTCGCGCTGGTGTTCCCGACGGGGACGAGTTTAGAAGATACGGGGAAAACAGATTTTTATTTCAGATGCTACCGTCCATGTATCGTCTATAAAAATGAAGAGGACAAGTGGGTTTTTGATTCATGGATAGATGGAGAAAACTGGAAATTAATGAATAAGGGAATCGTGATTAATAAGGAAAATAAAGATTTCTGTTTTATTACCCTGGCATCAGGTTCTGAGTCAGAAGAAGATTTACCAACAGAATATGTTGTAAAAGACGTTCCTTTAGGAAAAATAAAATCAATTTCTACTTCTACTACAGATGAGAGTATCAAGGATGACATTGCTCGGGCAATTATTTTCAAACCGAATGGGCAGCTGGCGGGAATTGAACTGTCCAAGTCTCTCAGATTCCGGCTTATGGAAGGTGTTCCTGTCAGTAAAGATAACATTCAGGCTACGAATGTGTTTACCGAAGGTTCTGACAGATATACGATGGTAAAGACTTTCATTATTAATCCGCTGACTTGCAAGATCGAATTCCGTGATGATTCTTTGAAGTTATAACGCATTCTCATGTGTCAGCATCAACTGATGAATCGGCTTGTCGATCAGCGGTGGAAACTGGCGGAAGAATTCCTTGTCTGCGTCGATTTTCAGCAATACGTGTTCTCCTCTGCATTCCAGTGTGACGGGCGTTTTTCCCGATTTCAGGTCATGGAGCGCAAAGGGATCATTCCGTTTCAGCATGATCTTCTTTTCTTTCATGAGTGTCTGTAATTGTGCCTGAACCATTCCACAGTAAAAAAAGACAATGGACTGATCTTCAATACGGCTGAACAGAAGATTTTCTCCCTCCGCCGTGTCTTCCCTGGCTATCAGCCTGAGACCGCCGAACGGGGTTTCAGGAAAGGCGTCCAGAGATTTTTTCACATCCGGAATTGAACTGCGCTCAAGTCCGAACACCGCTTTCACCAGAGGCCTGTCTCCGGCAGTTGCGTCCGGGTGGTTGCGGAAAGAGACGCCGGCGGCAATCATTCCGCTGGAGGCGTTGACAAGACTTCTGCGCAAATGTTCTTCCCGTTTCAAGCCGGTCGAAAATCCGGGCAGAATCCGCAGGAGGTATTCCCGGAAAGAGCGATCGGCGGGAATGTTCAGAATGAAAAGCTCCTCCGCATTTTCAAAAGAGGAAACAGAATGCAGGGCAGGAGGAGCCGCCAGATATTTTCTGAGGTTGCTGTCGCGTGAGAGCCGTCCGCTCAATTCCAGCATGATCCGGTTTTGTGAAGGCATACGGACCGTCAGGCTCAACCGCTGGAAAGACTCGATGAAATCATCCATTGCCGCCGGAATTTTTTTTGCCTTTTCCGAAGCCAGGGACTTTAAATTGAACTGTTGTTTCAGAAGCCGGGGATCCGCCTCGATTTTCAATACGGCGGCAGAGGTTTCGGCAGGGAGAAACAGCGAAGGATGAATTCCCGGAAGATTCAGTGTTTTGATGAGAAGGTGATCTTTCTGAAAGGGTTCCGCCTCCATTTTCAGGGAACCGATTTTCAGATCTGATTTTTCAGAAAGCCGGACATTGGGGCGCGCGTATGCAACGAAACAGACGGCGGGTGCAGTCCGGCTTTCATAAAAAAGAATGGAAAATGGTTTTGTGACGTCCATCAGCAGCGCGGGAGGAGTCATGCTGAAAATCACGGTGAGCATGGCCACTGAATCCGCGAAACCCGGTGCGACGGCATTACCGATGCCGGATAGATTTTCCGCCACGGCAGGGAGAGAGGCTACATCGAGACGGACCATTTCACGGGGCTGTTCCGCCGCCGGCAATGTGCAGGAAAATGCGGCAGACAGTCCCGCGCACAGAATGCTGCGGACAGGGCGGAACAGTTCTGCCGGAGACCGGAATGCCATTATTTTGCCTTGTTCAACTGGTATTTCAGCCAGCAGTAAAAAGTGTCGCCGATCTGGCGGTATCCTGCGGAAGCGGGATGGACGCCGTTGCTCTGGCGCGTAATCTTTGAGGCATTTCCAGTATTGACCGGTTCGGAAACCACCGGGAAGTTGTTTTCGCAGTCCAGATTGACATTTGTCGGAATGATGGAAATGTTCTTATCCGGGTGGTTGGTGAACTTTTTCAAGTATGCTTCGTTCAAGCGGTGCTGATTCTTCCGGTACTGCCAGCGGGTCTGTCCGCAGCTGTAGTTGGAACCGAACGCATCCTGGGAACGGGCGGATGGCGTCACCAGCCCGATTCCGATTTTTGCATTGGGCGCGACTCTGCGGAATTCGGCAAGGAGAGTATCGGCTGATTGGAGAATGTCCTTGATTTTCTGATCCACATTTTCGTCTTTTGCCCCGAAAATGTCATTTACTCCAAGCTGAACCGTGATGAAATCGGGAGCTTTGCCGTCGTTGTACTGATCAAGGTATGCCTGAAAATCAAGCTTGCCCTTACCGTCCTTGACCACAAGGAAACGGCTCGGCACATCCCAGGGTTTCGGATCCTTCTTTGCATAAGGCGCTGTTTTTGTGATGAAGGTTTTCCATGCCCAGCCGCCCCATCCTTCATGCGCGACGCCGTTTTTCTGCGGTTTTCTGTTGGGTCCGTTGGAGCCGATCATTTTCAGTCTCGGATTTTTTTCGCCCTGCGTCAGCTCAAACAGGCGTGTGGGGTAGACCGTTGCATTGGTAAGGCTGTCCCCGACGACGAGAATTGAGATTCTTTTGCCTCTGCCCGCATTGGCGGGTGAAACGATCAGTTTTGTTTTTCCTTCGGCAAGGGTGCCGTTTCCGTCCATGACTTTCACATTCCAGTCATATTCCCCCACGTCTTTGTCCGTGGGAACGAAACGCCACCGTTTCTGGTCGTTGCGTCCCTTCCGGCAGTCGACATCGAACACATAAAAATCGGAATTCGGTGTCAATACGATGTTATCGAAGTAAACATTGGTTTCGATTCCGGGAACCGCGTAAATCTTTTCCGGAAGCTGAAGTTTCAGGGAGTCCGCGCAGAGAGCCAGAGCGGAAAAAAGAAATGTTACTGCCAGAAGAATTCTGTTCATGAGACTGTTTCCTCCATAGGTGGAAATTATTTGTTTTTTGACTTTTTGAAAACTTTCTTTTCATCGAAATTGTAATGCGCCCCGAGCGAAATCAGAGTCTTTGTATGCGTGATTCCTTTCATCTGATGGCACATCTTGTCTGCCAGAATCAGCGAGAGTTCCTGATTGTCTCCGACTCTTGCGATCACAGCCAGATCATATTCGCCGGCGATGGAATGGACCTCCATAATCCCCTCGATTTTCAGGAGCTCCTCTATGACTTCCATAATCAGGTCACGCTTTACTTTGACAAGAATAATTGCAGTAACCATATTCTGCCTCCCTTGTTGAAAAATACCTTTACCACAAGATAACGGTTTTTGCCCTGTTTTCAAGCGTGAATTCATGTTTTTTCCTGAACTGCTCTGTTTCCGGTATCTTTTCCTGCCGGAGACCTGCAATATTGCCTTGTTTTCTTATTTGGATAATATTGCCGCAGTCTATTTGATAAAGCATTGCAAATGCGCTAAATTACACTTCAATTACAGAGCAACAGGATGAATGTTATGAATTTTCTTAAAAAAACAGAACAATATTTTGAGTTCCGGGAACGAAACACCGGATGGAATTTTGAGCTGATCGGCGGGGTGACGACTTTTCTGACGATGAGCTATATCATTTTTCTGCAACCTGTGATGCTGTCAGGAGCGCTTTTCGAACAGCCGACAGGGATGGACCAGATGGCTCTTTTTACTTCGGTCTGCCTTGCCTCGGCGCTCGGGTCGTTTTTTATGGGGCTGATTGCGAAATATCCGGTGGCGCTGGCTCCGGGAATGGGCGCGAATGTGCTTTTTGTGCTGACTCTGCTTCCCATTTGCGCGAAGCAGTTGAAACTTCCTTTGAATGATCCGCAGGTATGGCGGCTCGGGCTTGCCGTGATCTTCTGTTCCGGGTTGATTTTCTTTGTGATTTCTTTTATGAATATCCGCAATATGATGGCGAAAGCGATCAGCATGAACCTGAAATATGCGATTACCGGCGGCATCGGTTTATTCATCGCATTGATCGGGCTCGAAAAGGGAGGGATCATCGTAATAAGGGATTCCTCTCATCTGGGGCTGAGCCAGAACCTCTGCAGTGTGGATTCACTGGTCTTTTTTGTCGGTCTGCTCGCCATTACCGTATATCATATCCTGCGTATGAAAGGGGCGATCCTGCTGGGAATCTGCACCAGCCTTCTGGTGGCGCTGGTTTTCGGCAAGTTGCAGTTTACCGGAGTATGTTCACTTCCGCCGTCCCCGGCGCCGGTTTTCATGCAGTTCGACCTGGCTGCTTTATGGAAACACTTCTCCGCACTTCTGCCGCTCATTATTATTTTCACGATGATCGATATTTTCGATACGCTCGGGACCTTGATCGGAACTGCCGCGCAGGGTGGTTTTCTCACGAAAGAAGGTGAACTGCCGGATGCGAACAAGGCATTCGGCGCGGATGCCGCCGCGACTTTGACCGGAGCGCTGCTGGGGCAGAGCACTGTGACATCCTATATTGAAAGTGCGGCGGGAATCGAAGCCGGCGCGAAGACCGGCGTTTCCGCCATTACTGCGGGTTTCTGCTTCATCATCGCCATGTTTTTCGGACCGCTGATTTCCGCCATATCCGGTTATCCGCAGGTTCTGGCTCCGGCGTTGGTAATTGTCGGGCTCATGATGATGCGCAGTATCAAGCTGATTGACTGGGAGGATTACAGCGAAGCGGTTCCTTCCTTTATCATTTTCACGGGAATTGCCTTCTGTTACAGTATCGCAGACGGTATGGCAATGGGGCTGATTGCTTATCCTCCGATCAAGCTTTTCACCGGCAGATGGCGTGAAGCGAGCATGTTTTCCTATTTCATGGCGGTTCTTCTTCTCGGCTACCTGCTGTTCATCCGTTAGTCTCTTGCAGGAATGGTGCTGATTTTCCTGCCGGTATTCGGCATCTGTTTTCTCTATCTTCCGATTCTGTGAAACTGCCGCCGGTAGCGTGCGGGGGGGATTCCCATGACCTGTGAAAAACGGCGGATGAAATGATAGGTGTCAAGATATCCCAGCGATGATGCGATATCTGCAATGGAGCGGTCCGTTGAAGTTAATATTTCAGCCGCGCGGGTGATCCGCAGATTGTCGATGTAGTGTTTCGGGGAGGCGCCTGTCTGTTCCTGAAACAGGCGGCGCAGATAGTTTTCACTGATGTTGCAGAATGCCGCCATATCGGAGACGGTCCACCATCTGCTCATATCGCGCCGTATTTCGCGCAGCAGTGAGTCGAATTGTATGCTCCGCGTTGAGATGCGGCTGTTCCGGTTCCTGGTTGAATTATGAATTTCGAACAGCAGGGAGCAGAGCATGTTGTTTGCCTCAAGAAACGCGGGCATTGTGGCTTCCCGCAGCTTGTTGATGATCGGGAGCAGGCGCCGTTCGGTTCCGAGATCATAGAGCCCGTGTGAGATGACGCCGTTTCTCATCATAATTTCAGCGGTGTTTCCCATGAACGCGATGGAATCTTCTGTGAAATACTCTTCGAAACTGCCGTATTTGATCATTTTTCCTGGCACGGCAACCATCAGAGCGCCTTGCGGGGTTTTCTGAATCTGCGATGACGATGTGCAGTAAAAGCCTTTATGATTCAGCATCTGGGTGATGACGAAAAAAGGAAACGCATGTGTTTCCAGATTTTTCCGTGAAAACAGGCAACTGCACCGGACTGCCTCATAGTAGGAGCAGATCCAGAGCCCGGAGCGGAGCATCTGGTCTTTCAATGCCGCCGGCACCGGAGAAGTGTTGATTTCGCCTGTTCGTTTTTTGCAATCCATCTGTGTTGATTTCTCCATTTTTTTCTGATTTCACATCGTTATATTATACCGGAGAACGATAAAAACAATACCTTGAAAAATAAAAAAAGGATTTTTCTCATGAGTGGAAATCGTCTTGTCTGGAATCGTGCCGAAACTCCGGCGGAGATCAACCGTATGCTCTCTGTGCTGGCGGAGGAATACCCAGTTGCCGACTGTGGCGACGGAATGAGAATCAGGTTTGAAAAGATCGCGGAACCGGGTGTTCTCAGGATGGCGGCGGAGCCGGGAACAATCGTCATTCAATATGGCTCGCTTCAGGCGGCGGCGCGGGGAGTCGGCAATGCACTTGCAGGCAGAACGGTTTCCGGAGACATGGTGTTCAAGACTCTCGGCATTATGCTGGACTGTTCGCGCAATGCCGTCATGAAAGTTTCCTACCTCAAGAAATGGCTGCGCCGCCTGACTCTGCTCGGCTATAACATGGTCATGCTTTATACCGAAGATACCTATCAGCTTCCGGAGGAACCCTATTTCGGTTATCTGCGCGGCGGTTATTCGCTGGAGGAAATGCGGGAGATCGACGCCTATGCCTCCGGACTCGGCATTGAGATGATCGGCTGCATCCAGACTCTCGGGCATCTGGAGCACATCATCCGCTGGCACGCATTTCCGAATGATTCGGAACGTGTTCTGCTGGTGGATGACGACAGGACTTATGCCCTGATCGGAAAAATGCTCGATTTCTGGGGCAAAGCCTTCAAGAGCCGCCGGATTCATGTCGGAATGGATGAAACGCATGATCTCGGACGCGGGCGTTTCATGGACCTCCACGGATACGAGCGCGGTTTCGACATTTTCAACCGCCATCTCGGTCGTGTCAACGAGATGTGCAAAGAGCGCGGGCTCAATCCGATCATCTGGTCCGATATGTATTTCCGCATGGGAAACAAAGAGCTGAGTTATTATGACAAGAGCACCGTGATTCCCGAAGATGTCAGGAAAAAAATTCCGTCCAATGTCACACTCTGCTACTGGGATTATTATCACCGTGACCAGGAGTTCTATGAAGACTGGATTCAGCGCCACCGCGCGCTCGGTTTCGACCCGCATATGGGTTCCGGTGTCTGGACATGGGTCTGCATGTGGTACGATCATGAACAGACGGTCAATACCGTTACGCCGTGCCTGAATGCGTGCCGCAAGGAAAAGGTCAGCGAAGTCTACTTTACGATGTGGGGCGACAATGGGGCATACTGCGATTATGATTCTTCTCTGGCGGGGCTTGCATGGGCGGCGGATCTGGCATGGGGCGGCAAAGGCGCGGACGAAACCGTGGCGCCCGTTTTCGAGGCGGTCTGCGGAGCTTCCTACCGCGAACAGATTACAGCATCGGAGATGCAGCTTGCCTGCAAGGTCAAGGACGATGTGCTGCGCGTATATACTTCGCTGATTCTCTGGGATGATCCCCTGCTGGGAATTGTCTGGCGCGAATACCGGAAATTTGATGAGAATATCTGGAACCTTGTTCTGGACCGTGTCCGTGAGGTGCGTACGAAACTGGCTCCGTCTGTGGAACACCGTGAAGCCGGGGACATCGGGCACGCATGGAATCTCTGCGATCTCGTTGCAAAGAAGATTGAAATGCGTTTTGCCCTCCTGAAAGCGTATGAGGCGGGAGACCGCGCGGAACTGATGCGGATCAGAAACTGCATGGTGCCGGAAGTCATTGCCGCATTTGAGGCTGTCGACGCCACGTTCCGCCGCCAGTGGATGCGCCGCAACAAACCTTTCGGGCTTGAGATCATGCAGATCCGTTTCGCGGGGCAGATTGCCCGTTACAAAGAAGTTGCGCGCCGGATCGGAGAGCTGCTCGAAGGAACCGTGGATTCGATCCCGGAACTGGAGGTCAAGGTGGAAAATCCGGTTGGGGTCATTGACGGCCGTTACGGGCGTAATGCCTCGGGATGTCTCATCTGATCAAGGAAACGGGGAGAGTGGGAAAGCATTCTTCCCGGATCAAGGGCATTGTCTTTGTCACGGTCCAGCGCTTATGCGTCAGTCGTGTTTTGTCAGAAATTCCCGCCCTGAGCGACCCAAACCGCTCAGGGGCGAGAATTTTTCCGTAAGAAAAGTTCGAGAGCTCCGGGCGCCTCTCTGCTGTTGTGTTTTTCCGGTGTCTCCCGAAGCTCCGCTTCTTGTTCTTAAGCGGGTGGAACCGCCACCGGGGAGATTTCACCTCCGGCAATCAACTTATGCAGTTGAATCGCAGCAGGTCAACGACCTGCACCATGCTTTTTTGAACCTGTATCGCAATTTATGCATTTCCGATACCCCGTCGGGGCAGTTCGTTTTGCAGAAACATCAGGTTATTTTTCCAGAAGCAGTACTTTGATCTTGCTCTGTCCGGGTTCAAATCTTACGGAAATCGCAGTTCCCTTGCAGGAAATCTCTTTTTCATTCCCGAAGACGGCTCTGACATTTTTCGGGGGGCTTGCAGTGTGAATATTGGCAGTTCCCGGTTTTTCATCAAAATTAATCAGGTAGATCAACTGCTGTTTTCCTTTTCCGATACCGGAGATTTCATATCCGGAAGGAGCCGTGAACTCAGAAGCCGAAATCACCTGACCGTCTGCAATCAGGTCTTCATAGGGATGCAGTGTGCGGATCACTTCGGCGATGACCTGATACTCGCGTGCATCGATCCCGTAGGCAGAATAGAATACAGCTCCTTTTCCTCCGTTCAGATACAGCATGAACAGCTGGCATAAAAGGTCTTCCGGGCTCTGTTCATAAGATAGAGAGGTGTCCCCGCATGTGGTCCAGACATATGCAGGAACACCTGACGGCACTTTGCGGAGGGTTTTCCGCAGCATTGAACCGTATTTCTCCAACGGTATCTTGTACAGCGTCGGATTGGCAAAATCAACGATGCCCGCTTTCCGGAGCGGGACGAAATGTCCCCGGTTTCCCTCCAGCTTTTCCCGGTAATGAGCGGGAAGCCCGTATAATCCGAGCTGTATTTTTTTCCCGGAGCGGCGGAATCCATTTTTTTGCGGAAGACGGACCAGAGAGTCACATGAAACTCATCCCAGAACTGCTGGAGCAATTTCAGAGACTGCGGGTCTTTTTTCTTCCAGACATCAGTAAGCGTTTGGAAAGGAATCAGGCGTTTTTTCTGGAAATCCTGCCATGCCCGTTCACAGGCGTCACAGCGACATACCGTTCCCAGCCATTCGGGTTCCGAGTCGAACAGCATGAATTCCAGACCGGCGGAAGCTGCGGCTTCGGCGGCGCGCAGGTCATAATTCCTGGAATCGGACAGGTAGTCCGTCAGATAAAGACGCGGGCAGTTCACTTTTGCCTGTAGTCCGCTGTCCATGTAAACAGCTTTGCGCTGGACAGGGAGCCATGCGGAATTGAGTTGTCCGTTGCAGAACGGACTCAGATTGCCGCCGATTGAAAGTCCTGCCGCTTTTGAGTCGGCGATCAGTTTCAGCGCCGCCGGATTTCCGGTGAACAGAAGTCCGTAATCTCCGTGCCCGAACGGAGAGAAATGGTTCAGTCCCAGATGCCGGTAGGATTTTATGGCATTGGGCCATTGGTTCCAGAATTTGAAGTTGGTAAAACCGGCGTTGCAGATCAGGCGGCGGAATCCCTGTGTACGGGGAATCGAAATTACTTCGACAGGCAATATCTGGCTCAAATGGCTGATATTGCGTCCCTCATGATCTGTCACCCCTTGAAAATGCAGCAGAGGAACAGAACCTTCCGGCAGGGTTGTGACCAGGTAGAGCTCCTCCGCTGCATTGATCCGGTAACGTTTATAAGTTTCGCCGTTCCGGTGAATCAAGGCATGCTTGACGGAGGGAGATGCAAGCTCGACTCCGGAAGGAAGATCAACATCCAGTGTATAGCGTCCTCTCCATGTCGGTCGTTTCAGTACCAGCGGAGTCAGGACTTCGCGCGCCACATATCCGCGGGTTGACTTGTAGAAAGGGGTGATATCGACCGTATGGTATGTCGCCGCTGTTTTTCTGTCTGAAGAAGAAACATCCGGGAAAATGGCGATTTCATCCAGATAAAGTGAGGCGGATTCCATTGCCAGCGTCACATAACGTCCTTTTCCGTTCAGGTTTTCGAGCAGCAGCCATGCATGGGGATTGCCGTCCATAATGCCGGAGTCTTTGTTTTTGCGCCATTGTTTTTGCGTTTCCGAAGGTCCAAGTTCGCCAAGCAGGGTATATTGTTTCAGGTCATTGCTGCTGAAGACACGGAGCATTACAGGAACGAAATAGCCGGAGATCTGGCTGGAAAGATGAATTGCAGCCGTTCCGATGGGTTGTTCCTTTCCCAGATCAATCGTGATCTGAATTTCTTCACTGCTGCCATTCCATCCGACGGTTTCACGGTCGAACCAGCAGCGTGTCGCTGAAATGCCGTTGGTCAGTTGCGTCCTGTCTTCCGGGTCATGGCACATGCTTTGCCCATTATAACCGTTCACAAATGCATCGGGCGCTTTATTCCAGGTATAAGGACGGTTCAGAGCCAGATTTTTCCCTTTCGCTTCAAGTTTTTTCCCCATTCCATTCTGGTGGCGCAGTCTTACCTTTTCGACATCGACGGTGATCGTTTCCCCCTGCGGCGGATTATTGACCCGCAGGCTCCAGCCGATGAATTCCGCCTTTGCCGGATCGGCGTGATTCAAACGGCAGAGGCGAAGTGTTTCAGGATAAAGATTCAGATTGCAGAGAAACCAGTCTTTCTTATGCTGGGGAATGAGCCCGGTCCGCGGGGAATACCCGCCGGGGCGGATTTCCATGCGGATTTTTCTGCCGTCTTTCAAAGAGACACTTTCGATCACCGGACAGAGTTTTACACAGGTCTGTGCGGCTCCGTTATCCGATAGATAAGCCGTGAAAAACAGATCGGGCATGACCGGAACCGGTTTTTTCAGATATTCGTAAAAATAACAGAAGCCGCCCTTTTTCTGCCCGGCGAGCATTATCCGGAAATTCTGTTCTGCAAGAAAAAGATTTTTCCGGCTGAGCCCTTTGAAGATCAGGCTGATATGGTTTGCCGCCCCGAAAAGACGGTTGTGCTGTTCTCCTTTGATCCGGGCGCCGGAGAGCGGCGGTCCTGTCTGAATGAAATCTACAGTTTCCTGTCTGGAAAAATCACTCTGCCAAAGAATTTCTTCGGCGCACATGGTTCCTGCGGAAGATATGGTCAGCAGGAGAAGAAAGAAAATCTGTTTCATGAGAACTCCGGATTAAAGGTTGATTTCGCCGCGCATGATGTCGTTCATCGGGACATAACCGTGAGGTTTCTGCGACCACTTGTTGAGTGCGGCGGTTTTGTAATGGTTGACATGGCCGTCGGCAAACAGCACATTGGATCGCAGGAGGTGGCGCCCGGAAAAGACGGAGTTGTAGCTTGCCGTATTCCGGATTTCGACGCAGCCGAGTTCCGGATCGCCTCCGGAGACCTGGGAATCTCCGACCAGCATGGTTCTGGAGATATTTTTCAACTGCGGTACTTTCGCCGGAGGATAATTTGTCCCGCTTGCGTAATGCGGCGGACGGTACCCGTTGCCATGCCATGCAAATGCTCCATAACTGTATGCGCCGTAAGAGACATAATAGTACTTTCCCGCGAGCCAGGTCCCTGTGTAAGGTTTGTTTTTGGAACACAGCAGAATACTTTTTTTCGTATTGATTTTTACGGACTGCGGGTAGATTTCGGATAAGGTCTGCGACCAGTAGAGCGGTTTTTCGCGTCCGGGGAAAAAACCTGCGTAATCATCGGTGTAGGAAACAAACACAGTTCCCAGCTGCCTCAGATTTCCCGTACAGGATATCTGGTGTCCTTTTTCCCGTGCCTTGTTCAGAGCCGGCAGAAGCATTGCCGCCAGAATCGCGATGATCGAAATCACGATGAGCAATTCGATCAGTGTGAACCACCTTCTTTTCATGTTTTTCTCCTTTATTCGGGACCTCCGGTACTCTGACGCCGGACAATCCGTGGTTTTATTTTTATAATATCGCTGCTGCCGGAATTCAGGAGTTCAACCGCGATACGGCTGACCTCGGGAGCATTGAGGTCCAGACTGCTGATCGGTTTTACTGTATTTCTGCTCCACGGTGTATTGAAACATCCGGAAAGGAAAAAGTCTTCCGGATATTTCATGCCGATTCTTTCCGCCGCGATCCCTGTCCAGTAGGCAATGTGGTCGCTGACGCAAATTACCCCGTCATACCTCTTTTTCAGAATGTTTTCCAACGGTTCCGTGCCGGAAGCAAGGTTCACTGCGTGGTCTTGAAGCGGACAGGCGCCGAATTCCCGTATCGCACGCCTGATGCCGTTTTTCAGGAGACCGGGCATGTGATTTTTCAGGAATTCCGGAGTCATCGGAACATCCTCCGGAAGCTGATGATGCAGAAATACGAGCCTGCGCCGTCCCTGCTCCAGAAAATGCTTTGCCAGCAGATACCCTCCGGCTTCATAATCCACCAGTGCCGCTCCTCCCGGAGGAATCCCTTCCGCATCGAAAAGATCCATGACGACAGATTTCAGATTGCGCCATTTGTCCAGAAAAGGATTTCGCCAGTAACTGAGCCCGTGATACAGTACCCCTTTGATGGGAGCGCTCAGAAATGTCGTGACACTGGCCAGACGGAAAAGAGAATCGTCTTTATGGTAACTCACCGGATACAGATTCGTCTTGAGCAGTTCCTCGCGCAATCCCTCATAAAAATCTCCGTAGTAATGACCGGAAAGCGGCATGACGACCATGACCAGCCGATGAGTCAGATTGATATCTTTCGGAAGTTCGCCGTTAACAAAAATACCGGTTCCCTTGACCCCGCGGATCAATCCTTCGGCGGTAAGCATTTTCAATGCTGCCTCCACGGTTTTCTGGCTGACCTGAAAGTATTCAGTCAGTTCATCCTTCCGCGGCAGACGCTTGTCCGGGAAACCGCCGGACAGGATTTTCCGGACAAGCTCATCCGCAACCGCTTCTGATTTCAATTGTTTTTTCCGGACCGGTATTTCAACAGGCTGTCTGCAAAACAGAACACCTTATGGATTTCAGCATCCCGCAAGTTTCAGGAAATTGGCGACACATTCATTTTCCCTGTCTTTTTGCCATAAGGCGTAGATGTCCACGGAGGGCAGATTCAATGCCAGAGTCCGGAAAATGACACCGCTCGGAGCATTGTTTCTGCAGGACTCCGGAACAAGGGCGGCTCCGACTCCCGCCCGGACCAGTGCGAGCGTCGTAAGTTTGTTGCCGGCGTCCTGACGAATGCGCGGGCGGATTTTTGCATGATTCATAATTTGTACGATCTTATCGAAAATTCCGGGATTCACCCGGCGCGCGAAGATCAGGAGTTCCACTCCGTTCAGGGCTGACGGAGGGACTGTCTCATACCGGCGGAGCGGATGTTTTTCCGGCAGTGCCAGAAGGTAATGTTCCGAAAAAATCAGGCGGCGGGAAAATTCTTCGAGTTCCTTTTCCGTGGAGGGGCGCAGAAACCCCAACTGTATCTGATGATTACGCAGGGCGTCGAACTGCATGGACGTTTCAATTTCCTCCAGGCGCAGTTCGACTTCCGGATATCTCTTTTTGAAACGGAACACTGCGGACGGCAGGAAAGTGTTGATTGCGGGTTCATTGAATCCGATGGAAAGAAAACCGGTCTGTCCTTCGGCGAGCGACCTCATGCGCTCCAGCGCCAGATCCGCGCGGTTGAGAATCATCCTCGCTTCTTCCAGAAAGATCCGCCCTGCATCGGTGAGTGCAACGACTCTGCTCGTGCGTTGGAACAGGGGCACTCCCAGTTCTTCTTCCAGTTTCCTGATCTGAATGCTCAGAGGCGGCTGGGAGATATGCAGGCGTTTTGCCGCTTTCCCGAAGTGCAGTTCCTCAGCGACTGCCGTAAAGTATTTCAACTGCGTCAGTTCCATTGATTCAAATTCTTCCTTATCAATATATAAATAATATTGATACGATAGTTCTTTTTGTTGTAAAAATCAATTTCTTCTTTTATATTTTTCTGGAAATTCTAAAAATGGAGGAGGTTTTCAGATGCTTTTTATCGAAAAACAGTTGGAGGAACTGCGCCGGATCGACGATCCCGTGACACGGGAAAGTGACTTTGACGATTTCTGGAATGGAAACATTGCAAAAGTTGCGGCGCATGATTCTCATCCGGAAATGAAATACCTGAAAGATTACCCTGTTGAGAATATCCGGATTTATGATGTGAGAGTTCATGGACTGGATGAAACTCCGGTTCATGCGTGGGTTCTGATTCCGGCGAAGGCATCTCCGAAAAACAAAGTGCCTGCCGCGGTGGCGTTTCACGGCGGCAACGGTTCCCGGGGGAAATACCCTTTCGGCTGGCTTTACCTTGCCGCCGCCGGTTTTGCCGTCATTGTCCCGGAGTTCCGGCTTCAGGGTGGCGAGACGCGTTCCAATACTCCGATGAAGTGCTGTATCGGCAGATCATTTGCAACCTGTAACATTGATCAGGAGAAAGAGAACTATTATTTCAACCATGTGTTCACGGATCAGATGCTGATGGTGAAATTTGCCATGTCGCTTGAAGAAGTGGATGCGTCGCGCGTGGCTGTGGTCGGTGCGAGTCAGGGCGGAGGCACATCGCTGCTTCTCGCTGGTTTGATGCCTGAAATCGCGTTGTGCCTTGCGGCGGTTCCGAGCTACACTTGCTGGGAGCGCAGGATTTTTACACGCACAGCCTGTGCCGGGGACATCGCAAAATACCTTGAAACATATCCGGAGCATACGGAAAAGACATTCCGCCTGATGAGTTATTTCGACGCCATGAATTTCTGTGACAGGATCACTTGTCCGGTAGAGATTCAGTGCTGCCTGAAAGACGCAATGGTTCCGCCTGAATGCGTTTATGCCGGATACAACAAGATCAGGGCTCCGAAACAGATCCGCAACTATCCTTTCGGGGAACACCATGATGTGGACTACGAACAATGGCTGTTTGATCTCCGCAACTGTTTACTCCCCTGAAAAACAAAAAGGAAAATGCCATGAAAATCGAACGCATCACCATACGGAGAATCTGCAATCCCATCAAACGCCCCTATATTACGGCGTTCGGAAGCCAGTCGGCATTCAATTCCATTCTGGTTTCACTGGAAAGCGAAGGCAGGACGGGGTGGGGCGAAGCCGCTCCGGGAGGCGGTCCGTTCTTTTCGCCTTATACGGATCATGCCAGTTACATCATCGCACGTGACTTTATCGCGCCGTGCCTGCTGGGACGTGACCTCAAGAGCGGGGAGGAGCTTCAGGAACTGCTCAAGCCGATCCGCGGCAATATGTACGCGAAAGCGGCATTCGATGCGGCGCTGTGGGATCTTCTGGCACGCAGGGAAGGCAAGCCGCTCTATCGGATGATCGGGAGCCGGCGCAATCTCTGTTCGATCGGTTACACCTTCGGCGTGTTGAAAAATTATGACGAACTGCTTGCCGGAATCGAACATGTCGTCGGAACCGGCTATCCGCGCGTGAAGCTGAAATTCTGTCCGGGCTGGGAAACGGATATGCTTGCGGCGGTCCGTTCCGCATTTCCCGATATCACGATTCATATCGACTGCAACAGCGCCTATACGCCTGTCGATCTGCCGCTGCTGAAAAATCTCGATAAATTCAATCTGGCAATGATCGAACAGCCGTTGATGCACGACGACTTGATCGACCACGCCGATCTCCAGAAGAAAATCGGGACGCCGGTCTGTCTTGATGAGAGCGTAACCTCGTTTCAGGATGCGGAACAGGCGATCCGGATCGGTGCGTGCCGCTTCATCAATATCAAATATGCGCGTGTGGGCGGAATCACGAATGCCTTGAAGATTCACTGGCTCTGCGGGGAAAATGGAATCGGGTGCTGGCTCGGAGGCATGGGGGAATCCTCTCTCGGGACGACCGTTGCAGCCTCGCTTGCAACATTGCCGCATGTCAGTTATCCGTCGGATATTTCCCCGTCGGAAAAGTTTTACGTCAAAAACCTGGGAACTCCGGTCCTTGCGACGGACAAGCCGGGAACTTATACGCTTCGCGATAATCCGGGGCTGGATGTGACGCCGGAACCGGAAGCGTTGCGGGAGTTCACTGTGGAAAAGTGTGAGTTCAAAGCGGAGAAATGAATATGACGAAAGAAGAATTGAAGCGACAGGTCTGCGCCGCCATCGATGCACAGCGGGAAAAGATCATGGAAATCGGGGAATGGACACTGCGACATCCCGAGACGGCATTCCGTGAATGGCGGACCTCCGCAATGGTCAAAGAGTTTTTTCAGTCTCTGAAGCTGCCTGTCCGCGAGCCGCTTGCCGTTACGGGATGTCGCGCGGATTTGAAAAGCGGCAAACCCGGCCCTGCGGTTGCGCTGCTGGGAGAGCTTGACGCGATTATTCTCCCGGAACATCCTTATGCCGACCCTGAAACCGGTGCGGCGCATGCCTGCGGGCACCATGCACAGATTACGGCTCTGCTCGGCGCGGCAATCGGGTTGACATCTTTCAATTTGAAAGAGTTTTTAAGCGGAAATGTTGCTTTGATTGCGGTTCCGGCGGAGGAGCATCACCCGGAAAATTACTATGAGGAACTGCTCTCGGAACACAGAATCAGCCGGACCAGCGGCAAGCAGCAGTTGATTGCCGAAGGGGTTTTCGATGACGTCGATATCGCCATGATGATGCACAGCGGGCACGCCGACTTTACACCATCCGGGTTCAACGGATTCTTGATCAAGAAAATCGTGTTCAGCGGACGCGCCGCACATGCCGGATTGAGCCCGGAGGCGGGAATCAATGCGCTCAGTATGGCGCGCCTGGCATTGAGCGCAGTCGATTTTCAGCGCGACACCTTCCGCGACAGCGACGCGGTTCGCATTCACGGCATGATCCAGGAGGGCGGCAATGCGATCAACGTGGTTCCGTCCCGCGTTACCGCCACCTGTCAGATCCGGGCAAAAACCACGGAGGCGCTGCTGGACGCTTCCGGAAAGGTGGACCGTTCCGTTCAGGCGGCGGCGCTGGCATTCGGCGGCGGCGCGGAAATCACGACGGAGTCCGGCTATCTGCCGTTCAAAAGCTCCGCCGGACTGGAGAAAATCCATGAAGACAACCTGAATCTGCTGGACCCTGATTCGGGTTTTTACAATTTCGGGCACCGCGGTTCCTCCACTGACATGGGGGACGTCAGCATGATCATGCCTGCGCTTCACGCCTACACGGGGGGGACGGGCGGAACGCCGCATGCAAGGGATTTTGTTGTGACCGATCCCGATCAGGCTTATCTCCGTCCCGCGAAACTTCTGGCGATGAATGCCGTGGAACTTCTTTACGGCAACGCGGAAAGCGCATATGCGGTTCTGAAGACGGAACCGGAACTTACACGGGAAGATTATAAAAAACTTTACCGGGAAAGCAATCAGACCAAACACTGGAATTACATGAAATGATTACGAAGAAAACAATCGAAGACGCCATGTATGAAGCCATGCGGACCGCCGCGCTGGAAATGCCTCCGGATGTACGTGCGGCACTGGAGCGTGCGCTGGAGGAGGAAACCGATCCGATGGCACGGAAACATCTGGAAATCAGCCTTAAAAATGCCGATCTTGCACATCGCGGCGAAGGGCTGGTCTGTGCGGATACGGGATTTCCTCTCTATTTCATCAAAGCCGGTTCGGGGACAGTGATCGAGGGTGGATTTGAAACGATCCGGCATGCCGCCGAAGCCGCCACGGAGCGCGCCACGGCGGAGTGTTATCTGCGCCCGACGATGGTTGATCCGCTGCGGAGAAGCAATCCCGGCAACAACCTCGGGCGCGGTATGCCGAAAGTCGATTTGCAGTTTGAAGGGAATGGAGACGGTCTTGAGATCGTTGCCGCGCCGAAAGGCGGGGGCTCTGAAATCTTCGGTACTTTCTACCGGATGCTGTTTCCCTCCGACGGCGTGACGGGAATCAAAAAATTCGTCATTGAATGTATCATGAATTCATGTTACGCTGGGAAAATCTGCCCGCCGGCACTTGTCGGCGTAGGAATCGGGGGGACGGCGGACCTCTGCATGTCGATGGCGAAGAAGGCAGCCCTGCTGCGCCCGGTCGGCAGGCGGAATGCCGATCCGATGGTTGCGGAACTGGAAAGCGAACTGCTGGATGCGACGCGCAGACTTGGAATCGGGCCGATGGGGTCGCGCGGCATCAATGCCGTGATTGCCCTCAATATCGAAACCGCCGTCACCCATACCGCCGCACTGCCTGTGGCATTCAATGCGCAATGTCTCGTCGGGCGCCGCTGGATGGCACGGATTACGGGTGCGGGCACATTCAGTCTTACAGGAGAAATCGCATGAAAAATATTCAGCTTCCCATGTCGGAGAAAACGGCGCGCGAGCTCAGACTCGGAGAGATCGTGACAGTCAGCGGAATGCTTTTCACAGGCCGCAGCCGTCTGCATATCCGCGCGGCGGAAGAAAATATCTGTCCGCCGATTGACTATGAAAAAATCAACTGTTTCTTTCATGTCGGCCCCGTGATGAAAAAAGAGAAATCAGGCTGGAGCGTCGTAAGCTGCGAACCCACATCAAGCATCCGTTTTGAACGTTACGGTGCGGATGTCGTCAGGAAGTTCAAGCTCCGCACCCTGATCGGGAAAACGACGATGGGACCGCGCACCGCAGAGGCGTTGAAAGAGGTCGGCGGAGTTTATCTTTCAAAGATCGGGCTCAGCGGAAACAGCCTGCGGAAACAGATCCGGAAAGTGCATGATGTCTACTTTCTTGATGAACTTGGCAAAACTGAGGCGACGTGGATTTACGAAGTCGAGGAGTTCGGGCCGTTTTTCGTTGCCATCGACGCAGACGGAAACAATTATTTCGAACAGCTTTCGGACGATGTGAAAAAAAATATGCCGGAAATTGAAAGCAGGCTTGGAATCACGCCGGATTATACATTTACGGAGGTCAATGCGGAATGAAAGAGGAAATCCGTTACCTTTCGCTGTGCGGCATGCTCGGCTACGGGTATGCGCCGGAAAGCCTGGAAAACGCTTTTGCCGGTAAACTGGACTTTATCGGGGTGGACGCCGGTTCGACCGATCCCGGTCCCTATTATCTCGGAAGCGGGAACGGCTTTGTGAAACCGTTGCAGGTCAAGCGCGATCTTTCGCTTGTCCTGAAACGGGCGCTGGAACAGAAAATTCCGTTCATCATCGGCAGCGCCGGCGGTTCGGGTGCAAAGCCCCATGTGGAAAGAACTTTGGAAATCCTGCGCGAAATAGCGGAAGAACAGAAGCTTCATTTCAAAGCAGCGGTTATTTATTCGGACCTGGATCAGGAGGTCTTGAGGCGCGCCGCATCGGAACAGCGGATTCACCCCTGCGGGGGTTCTCCGGAGTTTGACCCCGCCGTGATTGGAAGTCTCCGCAATCCCGTGGCGCAGTTCGGAACGGAACCGGTCATCGCCGCGCTTCAGACGGGTGCGGATGTGATCCTTGCCGGACGCTGCTGCGACACCGCGGTTTTCGCATCTTACCCGATCATGCACGGATTCCCGGAAGGATTGTCCTTGCATGCCGCCAAGATTGCGGAATGCGGCGCGTTGTGCGCGCGTCCCGTCGGGGCTAATGATTCGCTGGTTGTCACCCTCCGCCGTGACTCTTTTACGGTCGAACCGCCGAACCCTCTGCGCAAATGTACACCGGACTCCGTTGCGGCGCATTCGCTTTATGAACAGCCCGATCCCAACTGTTTTTATGAACCGGAGGGAATGATCGACATGCGCGGTTCCAGCTTCGAGCAGACCGGAGAACGCGCAGTCACGGTATCCGGAACGGAACTTGTCCCCGCATCGAAAAAAACGTTGAAACTGGAAGGCGCGGTGTTCCGCGGATTCCGCTCCATCACGATAGCGGGGCTGCGTGATCCCGTGGCTGTTGCGTCGCTGGATGCAATCGAACGGGGAGTCCGGGCGGGGGTCGCGGGAAGCATCAGAGATATAACGGAAGACTATCAGCTCCGTTTCCTGAGATATGGCATTGACGCCGTCGGCGGACGGCTCGAAGCTCCGCCTGAACAGTTGCCCCGGGAAGCCGCGCTCGTGATCGAAGCAGTTGCACTGACTCAGGAACTCGCCGATACGGTCATCAGCCTTGCCCGTTCAAGCGCACTGCATCAGGCGTTTCCGAACCGGAAGGCAACCGCGGGAAACCTTGCATTTCCGTTTTCACCCTCGGATTTTCACGGCGGGGAGGTTTATGAATTCGCGCTGTATCATCTGATGGATTCGGAAGGAATCGCGCCGGAGTTCAAACCTGAAATCATGGAGATCGGGAAATGAGGCTTTACGATATTGCATTTGTCTGCCGCAGTAAAAACGCGGGACCCTTCCATCTGACGATAGACCTGATGTTCACGGACCGGGCGTCTTTCGACAGGGTTCTGCATTCTCCGGCATTTACGCCGGAAACAATCGCGGGACTTTACCGCACGGATGCTTCGAAAGTGATGATCAAACCTTTCGAGCGTATTCTTACCATCAAGGCTGTGATTCCGCGTCTGCACGGCTCAGGTTCGCCTGAAGATACCGACGTGTACGGAAGCCAGCAGCATTTTCCGCTTGGCGCACTGGAACTGTGAGGGATCACCTGATTTCATATCGATAGTAATAAGCGGTCAGAGATTTGTCCTCCTTTGTATGGGTCAGGACAAATCCCGCTTTCGGGTAAAAGCCGGGCGCTTGAAAACTCATCGTGAAGAGGGTGATTTCCCGGCAGCCCAGCTCAGCCGCTTTGAGTTTGATCAGGTCCAGCAGTTTCATGCCTGCGCCCTGCCCGCGGAGGGTCTCGGAGACCCAGAGAAAATCCACTTTGCAGGCGGATTCTTTCACATGGTAAACCAGCCCGCCGAGAATCTCATCCGAATGCTCCGCCGGAATGATGAAAGAGTGCATTGCCGGTTCATCGGGGAGAACGATTTTCTTCGGAGTTTCGCCGGTTTTGGAACAGTTGTAGGCATAAAGACGGTCGTGGATATATTGTGCGTCGGCTTTCCTGGCGGAATGAATGATTTTCATAAAGGTGCCATCCTTTCAGTAACGGGTTGGGATGTATTTTTCCTGCCTGCGCAGTGCGAGCGCTTCTCCGCAAAGATGAAGTGACCCGCAAAGCACTTTACGATGCGGGACTTTCGCTTCCAGCGCCGTTTTCAGCTCAGCTTCTTTGCAGGAAATTTCCGGCGCAAAAGCATGAACCAGCGCCGCCAGTTCCTGCGGATTCCGGCTCGGACGGGTCGAATCCACTTTCACGAAAGTGAACGACGTGGCGAGCGGAACGAGAGTTTTCAGGAATGCCGTGCAGTCTTTATCCGCAAAGGTTCCGTAGATGAAATCGAATTTCTCGCCGGGATAAACCTCTTTCAGAGTTGACGCAAGAACCTCTGCGCATTCCGGATTGTGGGCGCCGTCGAATACTGTATTTTCTCCGGGGAAAACCTGAAAACGTGCGGACCACTGTGCATTGGCGAATCCCCGGGCGGCTTTTGCAAAATCAAAATGGAACTGTTCCGCAAGATATCTGAGAACACATTCGGCAAGCAGAAGATTTTCCCGCTGGTGCCTGCCCTGCAAACGGGTTTTCCTGCCGTCGAATGTCTGATAGGGAATTCCGTTTTCGATGATCAGCTCCGCATTTTCCGGCGCTTCGGGTGGCTGTATGACGGACGCGTTGAGTTCCTTTGCGCGTGCCGCAATTACAGTATATGCCTCCTGCGGGATGGAGCGCCCGAGGAAAAGCGGAATGCCCGGCTTGATGATTCCGGCTTTCTCAAATGCAATTTTTCCGATGGTGTCTCCGAGATATTCCTTGTGCTCCATTGAAATTGTCGTAATGACCGTGGCGACGGGTGTAACTATGGAAGTGGCATCCAGGCGCCCTCCCATGCCGGTTTCCCATACGGCGAAATCCGCTTCCGCTCCGGCAAAAAGAAGTGCCGCGGCGGCGGTTGTCGCTTCAAAATAAGTGACACGCATTCCGTTTTCGTTTTTCATGGCATCCGCTGCGGAACGGATCTTGTCCAGAGCTTCCGCGAGGCGGTTGTCATCGACGGGCACTCCGTTGATCATGAAACGCTCGTTGACGTCAACTAGATGCGGCGAGGAATAGAATCCCGTGCGGAAACCGGCGTTCCGGAGTGCGGATTCGAGAAAGGCTCCGGTCGAACCTTTGCCGTTGCTTCCGGCAATATGAATGAAACGGAGCTTCCGCTCCGGTGAACCGATTCGCCGGAAAAGTTCCCGTGTCTGTTCCAAACCGAGTTTGACGCCGAAAAATTCCAGACCGGCGAGCCAGTCCAGCGCCTCTTGAATGTTCCACATGTTTTCCGTATGCCTCAGTAAAGGATCGGCGACCAGTCCGCGCCGTTGCATTTGGACTTGCCGGAAACCAGCACGCGTTTCTTGTTCGTGCGTGTGTCGACAATATAAATGACGCCTTTGCTGGAGAGCACGACGTGACGGTTGTCCGGCGCCCATGAGGGGCTTTCCCCTTCTACTGCGGGCATGGAGGAATCCGCGATTATGGCGCTCTCGTTCTTAGGTCCCTCGTAATTCATCACGGTGGAGAGATCCAGCACCTTGAGCGTATAAGCGCCGAGGCGGGCGGAATAGGCAAGTTTGTTGTCCTTTGACCATGCGGGAGAGACGGATTCACTGCCCAGTACGCCGGGAATCCGTTTCGGGGTTCCGCCGCCGGCGTTGATGATGTAAAGTCGCGGACGGCCGTTGGCATTGGAGACATAGCAGATCTGTCTGGAATCGGGCGACCATACGGGGCTTGCCTCCACGGCGCGGTCGTTGGTCAAACGCTTGAGGTTGCCGCCCTCCACGTCACGCACATAAAGATCCATCTGATTGCCGACGGAAACCACGAATGCGATCTTTTTGCCGTCGGGGGAGATGCGTCCGGAGTTCAAGCCGTTCTGCCGGACCAGGGCGCGGCTGCGGTAGTTGATCAGATCATATTCCACCAGCGGAGTGGAGGAGATGAGGAACTGATTGTAGATGATGGCGCGTCCGTTCGGATGCCAGGAGGGTTCGATCGAAAGAGTATTGTTGTTCGTGAGCTTGATGATGTTGGAACCGTCAAAGTCGCAGACATAGATTTCTTTTTTATTCTTTCCGACTTCCGCCGCGAAGACGATCATGGTGCGGCAGATCCCGGGGATATTGAACTCCTTTTTCAGAACGGCGTCCACCGCGGCATGTGCGGTTTTTGCCGCATCCTTGCCTTTGGCGGTGACGGTGTACATCGGAGTGCCGGCGCCGTTGGCGACGGTAAGCTCAGCCGTATTGTCTCCTGCGCTGCCTGTTATGACATAATCGCTTGCGCCGCTCCGGACCACGTCGAACCAGCCGCAGCAGCGGAAATCGGACGCAATCTTTCCGGCGATCTGTTCATTGCCCGTGATATTCTGAATCCGGACGGTCGGATTTCCTTTTTTCCCTTCTCCTGTGACTGTAACCTGAGCCGCCAGCGGAAGAACCGTCAGCACCAATAAAACAGCGATGAAACGACGCATAGATATCCATACTCCTGACTTTGTGAATGTTGTTGATTCAGGGGATAAATTACTACTCTTTTCGATAAGGGCAAGCGGATAAATGAAAAAATCATTTGTAAAATTCCCGTTTCAGGGAAATATTATATGTTCTACCGTGAATCAAACAATTTGGAGAATATTCAAATGGCATTTTTCGAGTGCAGTCTTTTTTCGGAATCGCTGGGAATGGTTTCCAGCGTCAATGTGGTTCTGCCGCAGAAAACATCGGGGCAGATCGGGCTGAAAGGAGTGGCGGGCGAGGGCGGCTGCCCTGTGCTTTACCTGCTGCACGGCATGTCCGACGATCATTCGATCTGGCTCCGCCGGACCTCCGTGGAACGTTATGCGACACAATACGGGCTTGCTCTCGTCATGCCCAACGCCCACCGCAGTTATTATACCGACATGGCGTGCGGATTGAAATACTGGACCTATATCAGCGAAGAACTGCCTCGGCTTATGCACTCTTTCTTCAAGCTGTCCGAAAAACGGGAGGATACCTTTGTGGCAGGGCTTTCCATGGGCGGTTTCGGCGCATTCAAGCTGGCATTCAACTGTCCGCAGAAATTCGCGGCGGCGGCGAGTCTTTCCGGCGCGCTTTCCCCGCTTCAGCTTCTCAGCCGCATACCGGAGAGAGCTGCCGAGTTCCGTAATATTTTCGGCGATGCGATGGCGGTTGCGGGATCGATCAACGACTTATACGCCCAATCGGAGCTTTGCGCGAAAAACGGTGTCGTTCTGCCGAAGCTTTTCATGACCTGCGGCACCTCCGATTTTCTTTATGAGGAGAATCAGAAGTTCCGGCGTCATCTGGAAAATCTCAAAATCGAATTCACCTATGACGAGGGTCCCGGCACCCATGAATGGGGTTATTGGGATCAGAAGATCCAGCAGATCATCCGCTGGCTTCCGATCCGCAGGGAAAGAATCTGAGAAATATTCCGCGTCATCTTTCCGGAAATTTTCGCAGGTACCGTTTTTTTTGAAAAAAATATTGAAAAATATTATTTCAAGTACTTGAATTTTTCTCTGTTTTGATTATAATGTAAAGAGAGAGAAATATTTTGAGAGAGACGATACCATGATTTCACTGAAAGAAATAGGCAGAATCTGCGGGCTTTCCGAGTCGACCGTATCCAAGGCGCTCAAAGGAAATCCCGCAATCCGCCGTTCCACGGCGCAGCGGGTGGCGGAAGTCGCGCGCAAATACGGCTATCAGCCCAATGCCATGGTTCAGTGCATGCAGACCGGACAGAGCCGCAGCATCGGTATCGCCTACAATAACTTCCGCTGTCAGTTCGCCGGTCAGGTCATGGAAGGAATCCAGCAGGTCTTACATGAAAATAATTACGATTCCTTTGTCATTCAATGGGATAAGCTGGTCAAGGATAAAATTGAACTTCTCGGACGCTTCGCCCGCCGCCGTGTGGACGGAATCCTGCTGTTCCCGCCGGAAACCGCCGATCCGGGGGGGCGTCTTGCTGAACTGCGGAATATTCACAGCCCTATTGTAGTGATCGACCAACGCTGGCCCGGACATGATTTTGATTATGTCGGAAGCAGCAACCGGAAAGGAATGTATGAACTGATTTCTTATCTGATCGGGCAGGGGTATCGAAGATTCGGTGTAATCGCTTTTCCGGCAACAAGTTCCGGGGAGGAACGCAAACGCGGTTTTCTGGATGCGATGTTTGAGCATAAACTGCCGGTGGATGCCTCTCTGCTGGCGGTTGCCGAAGAACCTCTCCTGAGCCCTTATGAGGCTGCCCGTTCCCTTCTGGAGCGTCCCGACCGTCCGGAAGCGCTGGTCTGTTTCAACGATTATATTGCCCGGGAGGCGCTCAACGCCGCGTGGGATTTGAGGATTCGCGTCCCGGAGGAGCTGGCTGTCACAGGGTTCGGCAATCTGCCGCTGTGCGATCTGGTCCGTCCGCGCCTTACCACTGTGGATCAGTTTTCATTCGAAACCGGGGTTGCCGCCGCCCGGCTTCTTCTTGAGCGGATTTCAAGCACTGGAAATTCGGAGCGGCGCGATATTGTGATTGATACAAAAGTAGTCATACGTAATTCAAACCGTTAAGGAGTTTAAAATGAAAGGAATCCTTATGATGAAGACGGCAAATCTCCGGAACAGGGGCGGTTTCACCTTGATAGAGCTCCTCGTCGTAATTGCGATTATCGCGATTCTGGCCTCAATGTTGTTGCCCGCACTGAACAAAGCACGCGAGCGGGCAAAGGCGGTACAATGTCTAGGCAACATCAAACAAATCACTGCGGCATGTCTTGTCTATGCGGATGATTATAAAGGAACTCTGACAGCTGCTCAGTTGAGACTCAATTACTATTGGTCAAATCTGATGGCAGATGAAAAATATCTTCCCAAAAGCAATATTTACCTTTGTCCGAATGATAATTATAAACGTCCATGGAAGAACGGTTCCGATGCTCTCTATACATATGGTTTGAATCGGAATATCACACGCGATAATACGATTAATGCCGCTGGTGATTATAATAAGATTTACAGTATTCGCAAACATGCACCCTCCATTATTTGGTTGGTTGGCGACAGTCTTCGGACTAAAAATGAGAAGTCTATTGCCTTGAAGCAAAGTTGTGCTATGCTTAGCTGGAATCATGGTGCAGAGGGAAGTATTTCTCTCCGACACAGCAACCAAGGGAATTTGGGATTCGTTGATGGCAGTGCCCGCTCAAATGGTGCCGCGAATATGCATAAAGTCTACCCGCAATTCAATCAGTGGGTTCTCCGGGATTCCGTTGTGGTTGTTTCCATGGCATCAGGTTCTCCTGAATGAATTGTTTGGCAAAGAAAGAAAGGAATTTACAAATGAAGCTGAAATATATATTATTCGGAACTGCAATTCTTGCCGGTATCACGCTCTATGGCGCTCCCGCTTTCATCAACCCGTCGTTTGAACAGGGGACGGGAGGCTATTGGATCAATAACTCCTCCGCCGCAAGAATCGATCCGGGCGACTCGACGGACGGCAGGCAGAGTCTCGGAATCAAAGTGGTTCCCGGCAAAACGGTCAGCGTCGTTCAGGGACTCGCTTACGAGCCGAATCAATATTACAAGATCAGCTTTGATGCCAAAGGCAATGACGCCAGACTGCGGCTTCAGGTCATGCTGCAGGGGAAGAAACCGCTCCAGTTCTTCAATGACCCGGAGCTCAAGAAAGCAATCCGGCTTACGGAGGAATACAAGCGCGTGACTCTGGAACTTGGTCCGTTCCCGGAAGCGGTCAACGGCAATGAAGTCAAAAAACTGATGATTTACTTCAATGTCACCGGCGACAAAGAGGGCGGCAAAGTCAATCTTGACAATCTTTCCGTTGAACTGAAAGCGGCTGCCAGGACTTCGGCGAAGTCCATTCTGAAAAACGGATCTTTTGAGCAGGGGCTGGCACAGTACTGGGTCAACCGCCGCAAATGTGCGGAGATTGATTCCACGGCGGCAAGCCATGGGCGCAGAAGTCTGAAAGTGACCCCGGAAGATAAAAACGTCGACTTGGCGCAGGGCGTTCCGATGAAGCCGGGGGAGATTTACACCATTCGTTTCGATGCAAAAAGTTCCACTCCCGAAAACGGGCCCGTCCTGAAACTGGGCGTGCTGATGCGCGGCAAGAAACCGCTGGCTTATTTTTCCGCCAAAGGGGAGCAGAAAAAATTTGCCGAGGCGGTTCCGCTGGAAGGCGACTTCAAGACGTTTGAATATGAACTGGGTCCTTTTCCCGAAGACTGGCGCGGGACGAAAGTTGAGAGCCTGATGTTCTACTGGCATGTCAGGCCGGGGACGAATCCCGGATCGGTTTACCTCGACAATCTTCAAATCGAAACCGCACCTGCGGCGCAAAAAAAAAATAACGGAATAGTATTTCAGTTTCCCGGCGACATCCGCATCTTTGAAAAAGGGTTTCCTCTGAAAGTTTCCCATGGCGCCGGAACGGGGATTCTGAAAGTGCGCGGAGTCAATGCACTCGGCAAAGAACTTTTCTCCGCAGAGTCGAAGCCGGGTAAACCGGAAGTCACCATTCCGGTTTCCGAACCCGATTATTATGCCGTTACCGCCGAGGTGTTTGAAAACGGGAAGATGGTCAAACAGGCGAAAAGCACATTTGCGGTCACTACACCGCTTCCCGGAGATTATTACACCACATCACAGCCTGCTTTCGGCGTCTGGGGCGGTTTGAATCCCGAACTCCGGCGCCTCGGCGGGGCGAAATGGGACCGCCAGCTTTTCTTTACGATTTTCCAGAAGAAGGATTTCCAGCCGGTCGAGCCGAGTCCCGAAGCGATTGCCGGCCGGGAGCCGGTCAACATCATCCGCTGCATGAATATCCTGAATCCGTTCAAAAGAATGGTGCCGGTGAAGCAGGACGAATGGCCCGAGCTGGAAAAGCGGCTTGAAAAAGACATTCTTTCCCGGAAAGGGCTGGTTCAGGTATGGGAGACCCAGAACGAGCCGATGGTCGGCGAAAACTTCCACGGAACCATGAACGATGTCATGGACATCATCCGTTTCGAGAGCCGGATTGTCCGCAGAGTCGATCCCAAAGCCGCCATTGCGGGAATCTGCATCAACCCGATGAACGCCAATCAGTATAATCAATACCTCGGCTACTACCGCAACCATAATATCGGCCGTCTGATTGATGGCGTGATGCTGCATCCTTATATTCCCGGGGCGCAGAACCCCGATCTTGCCGGATATGTCGAGACGCTCAACCGGCTGAACCGCGAACTTTCCACGATTGCGGGCAAACCGGTTCCGATGTATATCAGCGAGATCGGCTATTCCGCCAAACCCGGCGGCGAAGTGACCGAATACCAGCAGGCTGCCTACCTCGCCCGCGTGATGATCCTGAATTTTACAATTGAAAATCTCAAGGCGTGCGTCTGGCACATCGGGCTCTGGAATGAAGCGACTTCCCAGCGCGAACTGGATTTTGCGCTGATCCGCAAGCAGGAGCCGGGCAGCAAGGTCTATCAGCCGAAACCCTCCTTTGCCGCGTGGGCGACGGCGTCGCGCATGCTTTACAATGCAAAACTTCTGCGTGAACTCAACGTCGGCAAGACCATGCGCGTCTGGCTTTTCGAGAAAGAGGGCAAACCGATGCTGATTGCTTATTCCCTGATTCCGGAACCGGTGCGGATGCAGCTTGCCCTGCAGGCTCCGTCTGCGGAAGTGGTCGATGTCTGCGGACGCCGTTCCACTGTAAAATGCAAGGACGGTATTTTGAATCTTGAACTCGGAGAGGGCCCCGTTTACATTTCCGGCGGGACGCTCGATCAGTTTGCCGCGGGGAAATTCGACGCGGTCTTTACTCCCGATACTCTTTCTGTGGTTCCCGGCGGAACTCTCAACGTGAAGATTCGCCTGCCGGAGCATCTCGCCGACAGCGCGAAACTGCGTCTCCAGCCGTTCCGGGCGGGCAAAGGAGAGCTTTCCGGCAGCGGGCGCAACTGGACGCTGAAACTCAGAATCTCACCTGACGCGCCTCTCGGCGACAGCGATCTGTTCCTGATGCTCAGCCGGAACGGTGTCAACCGCTATATCTGGCAGAAACTTCTGCATATCCAGCCGAAACTGGAACTTGCCGATGTGAAGCCCTGTGAGAAAGACGGGCTTCCCGCATTGTCTTTCCGCCTGCGTGCCAACGATCCGGTAGAGCGTCAGGCGAAAGTCGAAATTCTTGCCGAACCGGATCGCGTCATCGGCAGCGGTACCGCGCGCGTCGGTGCGGAGACCATTCTGCCTCTGCCGGAAGCGGCTGTTTCCGCGCGCCCGACCCGTTATTTTGCGCGTTTGACTCCGCCTGATGGAAAATCTTTCCGCGTGGCATTGCCGGGTAATCCGGTGCCGGTCGGAATTCCCTATTGCGCGAATGCGGTGAACCTGCCTGTTGACCAGTGGCCTGCGCGCGGCGTTTATCCGCTTGAGACCGGGACATACAGCCGCCATGCGCTCAAAGGCGAGGCGGATCGTCCGACGGGCAGGCTTTACCTTGCATCCGATGAGAATTACCTTTATCTTGCGTGCGATGTAAAAGACCGTGAGTTCCTGCCTGCCTCGGAAGCCGCCTCCCTCTGGAGCGGAGATTCGCTTCAGATCGGTATCAGCGTGCCGCAGGCGGATATGTTCCGAGCCAACAACGACGGGATTCAGGAGACCGCTTACGCTGAATTCGGAGTCGCCGCCGACAACCGTTCGTGGGTATGGGCGAGCATGAACCTGAACCGTATGCCGCTGGCTGCGCCGATTCCGAAACTGATTTCAAAAAGCACCGTTGCAGACGGCACTCAATGTTACCGTGTCGCCATTCCGTGGGAATCGCTGAATATCCGTTACCGCACCGGTCTGACGCTCAAATTGAGCGTATTGGTCAATGACCGCGACCGCGCGGGGCGTCACTGGCTGGAATGGTTCGGCGGAATCGCCGACGGCAAGGATCCCGGCGCTTATGGAGAAGCTATGATACTGGAGAAACGCAAATGATGCAGTCAAATGAACTTTTTACGGATCGGGACAGAGAGGAAATCTACGCATTCTTCCGGACTCGCGACCGCTGGCGCGATATTGTGCGCTGGCGGACGCTTGAACACGGTCCGGTGGATACGGTCTTCTATGGAGATTCCATCTTCGAGCTCTGGCCGACGGCGGAGGCGTTTCCGGAACTTTCCCATTTGAACCGCGGCATCGGCGGCGATAATATCAACGGGCTTTATTTCCGGCTTGACGAGGACATTTTCCCGAATTCCCCCAGGCAGGTCGTGATCAACATTGGAATCAACGGAATCGAACGTGATTTCAACGATTCCATCGCCCGCTTGAAATTCGTTGCGGAACTGATGCGCGAGCACGGCATCCGCGTCTGGTGCAACAGCATTGCGCCGCTGCGGGCGCCCGATGCATGGGACCGCTTTCAATATCAGGAAAAGATTGTGGTGCTGAATGAGGTATGCCGTGAACTTTTTGAACGGGAGTTTGCCGGATTTTTCGACCTTCATGCGTTGCTTCGGGATTCCAGCGGACAGCTTGCCGCCGAATATGCCCAGCCGGACGGGACTCACTGGACTTTTGCCGCTTATCAGGCAGCGTCGAAACTGCTGCGGGAGAAGCTTCTGCCGGAAGGGAAGGGAAAACAGTAATGACGTGGTTTGACTGGTGTATTGTAATCGTTCCGATCGTGTTGCTGATCTGGGTGTCGGTCTA
>ENA-UOOA01000058-UOOA01000058.1-human-gut-metagenome-genome-assembly--contig:-P61old-NODE-58-length-224436-cov-90.680570_pt1 | contig 224436 bp, 182 predicted proteins | sample MGYA00242467_ERZ724014 | MGnify/ENA metagenome assembly ERZ724014 | reverse complement strand
CCGATGAGTTTTCTAGAGATAAATAATGCGTGACACAGTTTATTTTACACTACCCAGTAATGAAAGAACCGCAAAGTGAATTCAGTTAAAAAGTTTACTCTATTTTACTTATTCAAAATCTGAATTGTATTCCTCTGCTATTGCATCACTTGTCATTATCTCTCAAATAGTTTAATGACAAAACGTATATCTGTTTTTCCGATTTATCATCAAACGGTTCTTCTTCAAAACCTCCAAACTTGTGAACAATACCAAACCCAGCTTGCTCCAGATATGAATCCAATTCTTGAGGGAAAAACAATCGCATATCCAAATTTTGGGTTGAATGAAACTCTTCGTTTATAAAATAGTACCACTCAATTCGGTTGATTTGGGTTGCACACTCGTAACGCATGGTTTGTTTTATTAAAACTTCTCGGCCATCGTCCGTTGTGTATTCGGCAATCATGGCTTGGCCTTTTTCGTTCTCGACAATATACTGAATGTTGGGATTAAAGCAATCCAACAGAAATAGCCCTCCTTCTTTGAGATGGTTCCTAACACATGCTAACGCCTTAAACAGATCTTCGTTTCGATATAAATGGTGGATTGAGTTAAACGGAATAAAGATAAAGTCGAATTTCTCTTGCAAGTCCAGTGTTCTAATATCCGCTTCAATGAAATTAATCTCTAATCCTGCTTCGGTAGCTTTCCACTTTGCTTGCTCAAGCATTGACGGAGTGTAATCTACGCCACAAATATTATATCCCTCCTGTGCAATTGGAATAGTGAGCCTACCCGTACCACAGCAGAGTTCAAGTATTCGAGCCTCTTTGTTGGTAGGAAGCCACTTTTTATAGAATTGCAAATCTGAGAGAAAGGTATTCAATCTATCGTAAATATTTGCGTCGTATATCAACTCGCCGACTTTATAATCTGTTTTCATTTTAGAAATTTATATAGATAGTAAAGTATTGTATCGTGTTGTTCTCTTTTTCCTTTGTTATCCATATCCCCATGTTTAATATCATCTAATTGAATAACTGAGATATGATACTTTTGTTGTTCTTCTACTGTCGGAATTACATTTTCGTCTGCTCCGTAGTCTGAACCTCTCAACGTATAAACTTTAGGAGAACTGCATCGTGGCATTACCATTCTTCTGTGATCTAAAGATATAATCTTTTGAGCCATCGTTGGATGTTTGGCTGCAAATAACATTGCCATATCTCCACCGTTGGAATGTCCCATAATAGTAATGTTATTCCAACTCAGTTTGGGCTTGAATTTCTTAAACTCTTTGATGGTAAACAATATATTCTCAACACCTCTTTCCCAGTTGGGCATTCGTGTTTTCATAAAGTTGCCACTCATCGCTAACGGCAGGTCATTTGGCAATTCATGCTGAATACTTATCACGTAATAACCTTTCATAGCTAATGGCTTTGTTAAGCATGAGTATGATATATACGAATCAGGAGCATTTTGTCCATATCCATGATTGAATATAATGACCGGAGTATGTTTGTTTACGTGTTTTGGTTCATATATAGCAATTGGAACAATGCGCTCTCTTTGTGCATCATATAAATTTACTGTATATTCAGTTTGCGCAAATAGCCGTAAAGTGCAAAACAAGAATCCTATGAGGAGTATGTTCCTATTTTTCATTTTGTTCTTTTAATCTTTATACTGTTCGTTGATTATACTGTTTTAAAAATTCCATTTCACCGGCTTGTTTTAATAGTTTTTGATTGGCAACAAAGTCTTGTCCATATTTCAGCCATCGTTTTGCGAAACTTTTAAATTTTGCACATGGAAAGGCTTTACATTGATAACAATGAGTGATTCCTTTTTCGGTACAACAAAGATGAAATGTTTTACATCTCTCACACCTTTCTTTGTTTTGCTCAGCGCCTAAACAGGGTTTCTTGTCTCGCGTATAAGTGGGACAACCACCACAAAATACACCGCAGGCAGGAACACGACTGTAATAGGTTTTTATAATGATGCTCTCTGGAATATTCCGTTTAAAATATACCATATCTTTCAGCAACACCCCATCTTCAAACATCTGATGATCGTAGTTGTCAGTGAAGAAGTTTTCTATTCGATGTGAATATTCAAATCCACAACTTTTATAGAAGCTAACAGAACTTGGCACATCACCCGTGCCAACTATCATCTGGGTGTACTTTCCAGCATAGTGCTTAACTAAATAATTTATCAGCCTCTTATCGTATCCCTGTCGTTGTGATTCGGAAGTCACTGCAATATTCTTGAGTTCGCAAATTCCGTTCGTTTCATCTGCGACGACACAAATAGCCTTTACACCATTGTCATTAAGCACAAACATGTCTCCACGCTCTAAGTAACGGTCGATCATAGATTCCTGCTCGTCAGCAAGTAGCAATAGGTCTATGTATTGTTTCTTGTTTTCTGTTAGTAGAATTATATCCATTTTTATTCGCTACATTATAATAGCACTGATATGTTTTCCATCGGGTGCAGTTGTTGCAAATTTTGCAATAACTAGCTTTGTACCCAGTACATCCTTTAAAAATATATTTCAATTGTTTGAGCTTTCGTTGCAACTTCTATGGTTACTCTACAACCTCCCAATGCCCCGATTTATTAGAACCAACACGCTTAATTAAGCCTTTCTCTTTCAATGTAGCCATGATACGTTCACCCTGCCGTAAGGATACCGAGAGCGATTCTGCCACCTCTTTTGCAGTTATCCGATTATTAATTCGAATAAGTTCTAATGTGCGCTGTTCGTTTATACCGACATTTATACCGACATCGACACGAGGCTCTAAACCTTCATCTTCTATGGAAGCCTGATAATTACGAATTGTCTGCTCCAAGTTGCGTATATGTTCATCAAACATAAAGTTGTGAAATAGCTCTATATCATCGTTTTCACGAGTAGTGATAAGAGCCTCAATATATTCGGCTTTACGGTCTTTGTTGATATTGGTGGGGATGAGCCTAAATTCAAACTGCAATTGATTCATAAGCAAACGAGACATTCTGCCGTTACCGTCAGCCCAAGGGTGGATAGTTACTAAATGAAAATGTGCATCGAAGCTCAATTTGTAGCATTCTATAATATTTGCCTTTGAAAGAGCCTTGCGTCTTTGATTTATATTTTTGCAGAGTTCCGATAACTTTATTAGCACCTTAGAGTAGTTCATATAAGAACGTCCTCCGGTGCCTGCCGTGACATTCAGTAAATGTAGATCTCCATTTGCAGACGAAAATTCCCCCAAGGCAGTTTGATAGGTTGTTCCTGTATTCTTCAAAACCACAGAAGATAGCTTCTTAAGCATTTCAACAGTAATATCACTATGGCTCTTTGCAAAAGCAATAGATTGCTCGTATGCTGCTTTCAGGTCTAAGTTCATTAACTGTTCGGTCATTGAACGATCTTTTGCGCTGATGCCCTCATCGAATAAAAGTTGGTTTTCTATTTCGGTGACGGTAGAACCCTCAATAGCTGTTGAATGGGTAATAATAGAGTAGAGATAGAATTTATTGTAATCTATCTGTTGATTTATACCCAGTTCTTTGAACTGGGTTAATAGAGATAATAACTTTTTCTCTCTGTTCATTATTCCATAAATTATTACTTAATGTTAATTCAAGATAGATTTTCCTCTTCTATATTCAACCCCAACTGCATAGCCGACTCCTTTACTACTTTGTAAACCTGTGCTGACTCATCCAATGGATTTAAACTTGTGGTTTTAGCCTTAAAAGATATTTCTATTTCCAAACCATTATTTTTGAGAGGAACAACAAAGCTGGAGAATAAATCAGTCCAGCGTTCAACTGGTACTTTCCCAGATACTTTGATGGACTTGAATTTCCGTATCTCATCAACAGATTGGGAGGAGTCCGTTTGCTCTGATTTCTCTTCGGCTGCTGAATTCCATCCAACAGGTTGTTCTTCGGTAGAACTTTCTTCAGGCTCTTGTTGATTATTAATAGATTTATCAACTAACCAATATTGCGGATCGGTAACATCTAAGAATGGAACAGATTCATGATGATAAATGCGATTGTAGTTTCCTTGTTCACCACAAGCTACATTAAAATCACCATTCTCGCAATACCTTTGAATACTTTGACTGACAGTTTCCACTCCACAAATCATGGGTTTGTCATCAAAGCGTAGAAAGGCCTCATATAAGTCGTTAACTTGTATGGGTTGCTCTATTGTAGGGTATAAGCCACTGCTGCGTAGAGTTCCTAGGCCAATTGACTTTTCAAGTAGCCATTCTTCTTCTTTTATATTGTTAAAAAGATTGCTACTTAGTTGCGTGTTAAAATCTTGCGCAAAATCTTTAATCTCAATTTTCTCTAATCCCTCGCTTACAGAGTATTTACATACAATATTATAAGCTGCAATAAGTAAAGTATTTGCTTGTTTATCGTATTCGGCTTTGCGCTCTAAAATATCTTTCTTCTGTTCTGGTTCTATCTGCCCACTATATTCAGCTTGTATTTTCGCACAAGCCAAATACTCAAGTAGCTTACTATGTAGCATACCTAAACCTATTTCAGAGCATGCCAAATATAATATAGTATTCCTATATATGCGACTACTATTGCCTTTATTTTGAGCTATTTGCTCAATTTGCTTTTTGGTTTTGGTATTTATACTTCCTGGCTGTGTTGCATACTCAGGACCGAGTATCACCAACGTAAGATTTTTCTGTTCAGGAATATCATTGGCTGGATTAACCAGCACCTTTATTTTTGATATGTTACGGGTTTGTGCATTTAGCCGATTGATGATTTCTCCCGAAATATCCGCTTGGCCTATTTCTGCTTTAGCCTGATTTACCAAAATATTGATATTAGGTTTGGATTGAAACCAATAACTGCGTGAGCCAACATTAGTGGAATAGAGATAATGAGCTACTTGTTCCAATTTGTTTAATGCACTATTTACTTCACTATGATTGAATGCACTAGGTTTCAAAATACATAGTTTTAGTTCTTCAATAGTCAATCCTTTGTTTTGTAAATTACCCAATGAAGCCATTAATATGGTGGTGGCTATACCTTGGGTCAAGTTATATTTACCGATATTGTTGTTAGGATCTTCATTATCTATTTTATAAGCATTGCTTGAGGTACCTATGACATCAGCATGAATCACTGTTTCCCACTGACTTCCCATCAGACTGGTTATAGTACCTGTCAATGTTGGCAGATTACTAAGGTTGACGTCTGAGGTATGGATTAATGCCTGGGTACCAGTTAATGATCCCCGTCGTGTCCACAAATCCTTCACGATGGATGCTAATAATCGTAATACTCCACGAGTACGCTGGAAACGAGAATCCTGTCCCCATTTTAAACGAAACATATCAATCAATTCTGGATGGAAGGGATAAGATTTGCGCATCTTGTTAATATATTCCATGCGGTCGGCTTGATTGGGTAAATCGGAACGTCGATTATGATATGTATTCTTGTAACGGTTTAAAACAAGCTCTATCACTTGTGGATTCCCAATATTGTCGAATAAACGACGGCGAACGACTTCAAATATTTCTTCATCTTCGACGGGTTTGATACTTGTTCCAACCCGGACAATACGATTTTCTAAGGCAGTCAGTATCTGTTGACCGATAGCCGATGAAGCAACTTCCGTTGCGCTAGCGGGTAATGTGGCAATTAATACGCAGCGAGGTACGGAAGATACCACCTCGGTCAGTGTTTGCATAAAACCAATAGTCTGATCGGATAGACTTCCTTTTCCTATCATGACTGCCGATGCTTTATTACAATAGTCTGCTAACTCATCAATTAGTATAAGAGCAGGGGCTGACTTTTCCAAAATGGGTCGAAATAAATTGGCTGCCGGCGAAATCCGTTCTATGTCATTCTTTTTAATTAAGTTGTATCCTTCTAAACCTCCTAATTGATAAGCTAGTTCTCCCCATAAGGTATTAATGGTGATTCCATCATCGGTGGTTCTGCCTTGTGATACATCAGTGGTATTATTGGTAAACACTGCTACTTGTGCATTCTCAAACTGAGGAGCTACTTTACTGTCTAAAATATGTTGAGTATAAGCTGAAGAGAGCAGAGATTTTCCAGTTTTTGTAATGTGGTATAAAGAGATCAGCGTATGCGTTTTACCGCCTCCGAATCCAGTCTGTAGAGAGATAACCCGATTATCGGTTTCTTCACCGTTCAACGCGCGGACAACTCGGTTAGCTATATCGCGCAATCCAGCTGTGATATAGGTCTTTTCAAAAAACATGGTCGGATTGCTATACACCTCTTGTCCGATGCCCATAGCCACTTCGCTAAGGTTTGCTGCAAAAACAGATTCATCCAGTGAACCGTTGCGGATGTCATAATGAGGATATACATTCGTATACCAGGCCGGTAGAGGGGAGTCTTCGGAGAACGAAACTGTAGAAGAAGCTTCTGTGGTGACAGGTGTCTCTATTTGAATAGTAGGTTCATTTCCTCTATTTTTTATTGTATCTATTTCTGTCACTAAATCAGGCATCTGAAGTAATTTAGCTACTAGTTTCATAGTGCCAAAAGCTCTATCTATCTCGTCTTCATCCAATGGCTGATAGTGGTTGCATTTATTACGTACTTCTTGTATCTCTTGCAGATAGCTAATAAGTTTATTTGCCTCCTTGCTACTCCCTAATTCATCGGTTAGTTCTTGCTTAAAGGCAATGGCAAAGCTTGAGAGATTGCTATAATCTACCAGTTGCTTACGGTCACTATCTGCGGATAGCGACTGAACAGCTTTATTCCAGGTGTTTTGTTTGTCCGGTTTAAGCCGTGCAAAGAATACGCCTTCCCAAGGTTCATTCTTAAATTTCTCCAGTAAGAACCCCACGACGAATGGACGCATGGCTTCAATAAAAATACTGAGTGCTTTGGATAAATTATCATTCATAATCATTCTGTATTTATTAAAATCCTAAATTCATTTGTGTAGCCTGACCAGTTATATCCTTCTGGCAAGACTGTATTAACTCCTCACTATTGGCAAGCAGCTCATTTACTTGTTTCAGGTCATCTCCATCGGGTAGTAACTCTTTCAGGGAGGCCAATACACGCCAAAAACTATTATTAGCTTCAGAACCAACCAGCTTAATAAGACGCAATAGTTTAGGGCGATTTTCTTTTGACCATAACATCATCGCTTGTTGTACTTGGTCTATTAATGGATCACTGATGTTAGTGCCTTGTACTTCGCCTGTAATTCGTTCTGTGTAGGAGGCCAAATGCTGCTTATTTCCATCTTTAATAAGTAAATGATGATGGAATATGTCGCTAACATCTATATTCATGCCGATGCGTGTGAATTTTGCAGCATCATCAAAATCAGTTTCTCCCATACCGTTCATTTGCAACCAGCCAATGTAGAATTTGGTATATTCATCTCCTTCAAAACCTCTGAGCAAAGCATTGAAAGCTGCTGTTTTTGCCAGTTCTAAAAGTTCCGCTACAGTCACTTCGCTTCCATCAGCTTTCTCTACTTTTTCATATTTGCCGAATTCACTTACTGCTTGTCCAAAGCATGCGGTTAATAGATCGGCACCACGAAAACCTAATCCATAAAGTTTTTCTACTTCTGTATTAACTTTTTCTTCAATGGCTCGTTTCACTTGTTTGAAACTGCCATAGCCTAAGCGCTCGGAGGGGCGACAGGAAACGGTAACGGAAGACTCAAGAGCAGCACTTGCCAGTCCCAAACTTCTATTTGCCATTTCTGTATCCATAGGCCAGCTACCTGTAATGTTCATGCGGGCACTTAGAATAGAATTACACAACGTGGTCCATGCTTCTGTTGTTTGGTGGGCAAACATTATACTGACAATATCAGACGTTTGTTGTTCTATTGCATCAAATATATCTGTGAGTTTCTTTTCAAAGTATAATTTAGCTTCTTGTTCGCTATTGTTATGATGATGTTTTAGTGCAGTACACTCCTCTGATTTAGGTGTTTGTGGTGTTGAAAAGTTTAATGAATATGTGTCATTTAATGTTCGCTTTAACCAAACGTAGAAAAAGTCTGATATATCCGCATAGGCAATCGCATCATAATATGGAGGGTCTGTAATCACAGCTGTCAGTTTTTTTTCTCCAAATTGTTTTTTTTCTCCACTGGAAGCATTTTTTAATATAGTCTCAAAAGAAGAATTACTTTCTGATTCTATATATCGCAGTATCCATTCGAGTTGGTTTGTTGCGCTGCCAGAACTACTACAAAAAGGATTGGATTCCGGATAGTCGAAAACCATAGCAATAGCTTGTCTGCTGAATGGATGCTCAATAGTTTCACGCCCGTTATGCCATCTTCCCAATGAAGTATTAGCCACAGCAATTCGATCAATCCAGATTGCTAAGTAAGTGTAAAGAGCTTGAGTATATTGCGTTGGTTCTATTTTCTTTTTTAAAAGAGAGAAGCTTTTTGTAAATGCCTGGAGCATGAATAGTTGACGGTCAGAGAACATGTCGCCATAAATTTCTATTCCCCATCCTGGAGTGTTGAAATTTCTATTATTTTCAACAGCCATTCTATCTGTAGGCTTATCTATATTTTTAGATTGTGGCTTAATGTATTCATTTTTGGTTGGCGATCTGTATAGCTTTCCTCTATTTGTTTCAGAAATGATTGCTAATAATACTTCTTTAGATGTTTTTGCCTTAAACTGTAGTTTTACCTGATTTACAGTTGTAATGCTTCCACAACAAGGACAAGTCATATTTCCCCGATTATTCCATCCACTTTTTATAGGACACATCCCTTCCTTAATTTCGAATTGAATATCTGTCCCATTAATGACAGGATTCAAATACACCTTCTTTGATGAAGTATTCGCCAAATAGAATTGCTTTAATAAAGGAACTTCCGCTTTACAGCTTGGATTAGAGCAAGTAGCAGTTCTTGCCCAATAGTAAGCGATTGGTTTGTTCCCATTTTCATCGGCAGGATATAAATACCCTACTTCCTTCTCTGTCATAGCCAACAGTTGTTTGGCATAGTATTCCACATCAAAAGAAAGTCTGTTGGGAATATCTATAATGCCGTTGCAGATAGAAATACCTTTGGTAATGAGTATATCTATACCTTCTTTTCCGTAAATACGACGAAACTCCTCTTCTGTATATCGTATGGGCTTCCCATATTTCTGTGGAAACTCTACACTTCCTTTTTCAATGATATGGGCAACCGGATTAATATCATTGCCATAACTACGACATCCCAAACGCGCTGTCTCTAAGGGTATAGCACCTCCACCTGCAAATGGATCGAACACACTTGGCATCTGCTTTTGAAAACAATCAATTGCAGTTTTCAGTGCAGCCTCCTTTTCTTTTATAATATCAGTTTCCAAATGACGGTCTATGCAAGTATAGAGATTGTTTTCTGCTTCTTCAATAGCTTGATAGGCTGCATCAAATGACTGACTTAATGAAATAAAAGAAGCATCAGGATTCTGTTCTGCATTGTATGCAACCCAAATTAACTTTCTTGCTTTTGCTAGAACAGCTTTATCGTTCTTACTTTCCCATTTTATCAGGCAACCTTCACTTAACTGTTCTTTCGAAGCTGTACTTTTGCTTTTCAACATATTAGCCTGACAGACTGGAGAAAACTTTCCTATAAACATCAGCAAACGATTGCGCAGATTGTCCGGCATTGGATCATATATCGCCGTATATGGAATATCCGGATAAGGTACATAAAGTGGATCGTTACTTAACAACTCCTGTATAGCATCTTTAAAAGCCAGCGGACATTGCTCATCCAATGGGTCTGGTACCAGACTGGCAAAGATTACAGCCCTGCACACAGGAAGTGGACGGCGTGCCCACCATAAATGTAAAGTAGAAATATGGCCGTGACGAATAGATTTATCACGTACACTCTCAGCCGATATTTCCTTAATCGGCATAGCTACTTCTATCAGTTTTTTTGCTTTTGTCATATTTATGTTTTCCTTATTTTTCAGTTTTATTTCTCCATTCATCCAGTGGCAGATAGTATTGTACTCCTTTGTCTTTCCGCTCAAAGATGAGCTTCTTGGCTGGGTTTTGAATACGGTGCAATTGTGGTTTAGATTTGCAATTCACTACAATATAAAGCCATGCACTGTTTCCCAGTTGTGCCAACCGGTTCATTTCATTCTCCGACAGCATAACCCCATCAATCCCTGAACGACCTTTGACCTCAATATATCGTTTAATATCTAACTTGTTAACGCTTCGGATATCATATCCTAAGTTTTGGCTGGAAACATCTTCCGCTTGCCATTCATTGGCAGCCTCATATTCGATAGCTATATTCATGGCTATGGCTTCTACTTCATCGTCTCTTTTCATGCCGTAATGTTGCTCATACTCCATTTGGCTGAGGGGGACGACATAGGCACATCCCAATATTTCCGGAGCTTTGGGATTTATTTGAACCATTTGCTCCATTTCGCGGATGCGTTCATCTTTTTTGCGGAGTAGTTCTGCTTTTCGTTCCATCTTATGCAATAACTTTTCCTGTATTTTTACATCTCCCAATAAAACCTTACCTTGCAATTCATTAATTTCTATGTCTAAATCCATGATAATCTGACTGAATGCAGTCTGCAAATATTCTTTTCGCTTTGCGGCATCTGCTTCTACAATCTCCTGTGTAGAGGTGAATAGAGGTAAGGTGATATTCTCGAATGCCCATTCGGTGACTTCTTCGTTACCTATAACAGCAGGAGGAGTGATTTGCTTGGCAAATTGAAGGGGTGCATGCAGATCCAGAAACTTGGCCGGTGAAGTTGCATGAAATACTCCATTATTAGTTTGATAAACAAAACTAAGCTGTTCATTTGCTATACTGTCGTCTCCTTTATTGGGACGATTGTCTGTGATTTGATTTTTAACATAAAAAGCAAAATAGTCTTCAGTATCTTCCGGTGAAACGAGAATCGTACCTTTCAGCATTTCGTCTCTGAAAGAATCGCGCACACAATCAATGAGTGCATCAAACAAAGCGTTACCCGGATTGATATAGTGTACCTTACCCAATATGGCATTGGTATTCTGATAGTCGAGAAATATATGTTTATCGAAACAGAACAATAATTTATTGATATTCTCAGCGTAGATGTTATAATCATCTTTTAGACGTTTGGAAAGTACATCCGGAATGTTTTCCATTTGATAAATTCCGTCTTGTATCATCCTGTATTTTCCTCCTAAATAGCTGAAAGTTCTTTCAAAAAAGAAACGAATATAAATCGGTTGCAATCGTTTCTCGTCAGAATGTTCTTTGAGAATACGGGCATCTTTATAATCGACTTCACTATGGGCGATTACTTTTTGTTGTTCTTCTATCTTATTCCGGAATACTTTCTCAATGATGATTTCATCCTGTTCTATAAACTGATCAAAAGAAGATTCTTTTCCATCAAAAACGGAAGTTATAATAGCATCCAGACTAACATCCTTCAGTACATCTTGAATAACATCATAAACGCGGTCATCACCCATGCTTTGACGAATAATATCCAGCTTTATCAGTAAACGAGACAATACTTGCCCTTCCCGTGTGTTGTCCGCCACCATATTGAAGACCAGTACATCATTTTTCTGTCCATAGCGGTGGATACGTCCCATGCGTTGCTCTAAGCGATTAGGGTTCCAGGGGATATCCCAATTTATTAGTAATCTACAAAATTGAAGATTGATACCTTCGCCGGCAGCATCGGTTGCAATGAGTATTTGGGTTTCGGGAGACATGAAATCCCATTGTGCCTGACGGCGTTCATCAACAGATAAGCCTCCATGAATGACTGCTACTTTATAGCCGTTATTGCTTAGGCGTTCTCTCAAATAGAGCAATGTGTCCTTGTGCTCTGTGAAAATAACGAGTTTTTCGCCATTGATAACTCCTTGGCTTTTCAAGAGTTCTTTTAGCTCAATGTATTTCTTTTCTTCTTGATTTTGATTGTATAGGCTGTTTGCCATCTCATACAGACGTTTCACTTCTTGAGCTTCGGTCTGTATCTCTGCTAAACTTTTTGAAGTGGTGAACAATTTAAATTTTCGAGGGTCAGATAGGATACCATCCAATGCATCTCGTTCATCGTCCTCCAGGTCATCGTATTGGTCGATGCTATCCACATCAAGTTCTTCTAACTTCTGGCGTTGTTTCCATATATTAGGATTCTTGCCTACTTCATCTACTATGCCTTGTAACGCAATCCAACGTTTGTATAATGTGTTTTTGATGGCAAAAATAGAACTGACTAACCGTCGTTGCATTACAGCCAAAGCCAAAGATACATGGATGTTCCTTGTTTCGGCTGCTTCTTCTTTCTGCTTGGTCAAATAGTTGGTAACATTGTCATAAAGTCGCTTTTCTTCAGGTGTCAATTGAAAAGATACTGTTCTGGTATACCGATTTTTGTATAGATTGTTACCATTCCAGTCTTTCATGTCCTCTTTTAATCGGCGTATGAAAAACTTATTCAGCCCATCTTTACTTAATTCTTTCACTCTGTCGGCAGCAATATCCTCTGTTGCAAAAATATCTTCGTCTAATAATTGGAGAAGTTTCTTGAACGTATCAGTTCTTCCTCTATGTGGGGTAGCTGTCAACAACAAGATGTGCTCACATTGTTGCGAAAGTAAGTGAGCAGCTTCATATCGTTTTGATTTATATGTTTTTTGTCCGTATTCATAAGCCGATAGTTTATGAGCCTCATCAAAGATAACCATATCCCAATTCGTGTTGCTGACAATGTTCAACACATCCTCTCGGCAAATGAAATCAATAGAGGCTACCACTTTATTTGCTGAGCGAAAAATGGTAGGGTCAGCATTAAAAATACTTCTATTGACAAGCGTAAACGGAATATTAAATTTTACTCCCATTTCATCTTCTTGCCATTGTTTGGTCAAGCCGCCTGGTGTGATAATAAGTATGCGCTCAATGATCTTTCGCATCAATAGCTCCTTCAATAATAAGCCTGCCATAATTGTTTTTCCTGCACCTGTATCATCTGCCAGCAAAAAACGTATTTTAGGTTGGGGAAGCAAAAATTTGTATACAGCTTCTACTTGGTGGGGTAGTGGATCTACAACACTACAATTGATGGCAAATAGAGGATCAAATTGATAAGCGGAGTTTATTCGTTCTGCTTCTGCAAATAATACAAATTTACCGGGATCGCCCTTGAAATTGAACTCTCCATCAGATGTCAATACTTCTAAAGAACTGAACTGTTCTTCTGTAATTACCTTGGAACTGCTTTTGTTCGTATTTACTCCTGTAAATTTGAGCGAATACATAGTTCCTAATTTCTGTATTTTGTTAACAACAACAGCTTCTGTTGGTATTAGATTCTTTATTATATTTCCGACTTCAATCATTGTTAGAGGATTTTATAAGATCTTTTACGTCCATTTGAAGGACTTCTGCTATCTGAAATAAAACTTCCAAACTGGGCTGTCTTCTATTGCAAACATAAGAATTGACAATACAGAAACTTTTTCCAAGTTTTTCTGCCAGCCAGGTTTGTTTGATACCTTTTTCTTCAAGCACTTCTTTTATCCGATTCATGGGTTTGTCCATCACAAAATTCTTAATTGTTAAACAAAGATATAAAACAATCTGCTATAAAAAGAGAAAAGAGGATGATTATTTCTCTCAAGATGCTAAAAATAGGTAGTGAAGTATCTAATTGTTTTGCTTCTTTTTCCGGCATCACAGGTTTGCTGCTATCTGTTAGGGTTAGAACGCTCTTTATACAAAGATGGAGAATGACAAAAATCTCCATCTTTGCAATGTGTTGATACTCTATTTCTTCTGCTTTATACTTTCAGCTTCTTTGCGAAGTTGTTCGGCTTGTGCCTCTTTGAGGCGGGCTTGTTCGAGGTCACGGGCTCTCTGCTCTACACGTTGTTCGTGATCCTCAATCATTCGACGTATGGAGCGTTGCTTCTGTTTGTCGGGCTCATACTCAAAGATGGTTTCAAGTTTCAGTAGGTTTTCGGATGTGATCTCTCCGAATGCTTTGATGTAGCGGAACTTGATGTCGTTATTACTCAAACGGCTGTTTGCTGAGAATTGATAGACATTGTAGCATACTGAGCTGAATAGTGCCACACCAAGCGAGATCAGTGCGATGACCACCTTTGAGGATTTTAACTCTATGGTGTGCAGATGCTTTTGAACAGGTAGGGGTTTATTCTGCTGTTTTTCTAACTTCTGCCCAAGTTCATCCAATTGCTCTTGGTGCTTTTTGAAACCCTCTTGGATAAGCTCTTTTGTATGAGACGCATGGTTCTCTAACTCTGACAGATCCACTTGTTGTGGTATAATCGGTAGCGCAGGTTGATCGGATTTGGCATTAGCCAGAGATTCAACCAATTTCGAAAGGTTACTAAACTGTTCTGATATTAACTTTTTCAAGTCCTCGAACATGGAGATGATAATTTTTATATCCATAATTTTTTGTTTTAATTTGTTATCTTCTTATTCCTTTTCTCTTTTTCTTTCGTTGCATCTGGCGACGGAAAGCTTCTTCTTCAGGATCGTAGGCCGGGCAGGGAGTGAGCAATCCATCGAATAATCCACCGATGCTGCTTGATAAACTATTCGTATCAGGAGAGGTAAATTCCTGTTGAACTTTCTGGGGCGATGGCTGGATGATTGCTTCTTGCTTCTGATCAGCATGGGCATTCTGCTGCAATGCAAAATTAATCTTTGAGAAGCTGAACTGCTGGTCTACCTTTGAACCATTGAAGTGATAGCCGTTTTTGCTGAACTTGATGCCTTGCGGCTCATTGGTTCCGCTCTTCATCTTAAATTCAACGGCGATGCCTTCTTTATTCAATCGATTTAATAGTTCACGCCAGCTACTGCATTCTGGAAGAGCTGTCTTTAGGGCATTGTAAATCTCATACTTGGTTTTATCAGGCTCTTTCAACCGGTGCTGTTTTACTTGCTCTTTGCCACTTGCGAAGTACAGACCGTATTGGGCCGTCAGCTCTTTACAAATTTTTTCGCTGCGGATGCGGTCATTCTTATCTGAGATGGTGCGTCCGTTGTTATCCACCCGATTGAATGCGATATGCAAATGTGGGTGTTCCTTGTCATGGTGTCGACCAATGATGTACTGCGTGTTGACTATTCCCATCCGGTCCATATAATCGTGTGCGATGCGAGCCATTACTTCATTAGAGAGTTTGTCTCGGTCTTGTGCCGAAAAATCCAAAGAGATATGCCCGACAGGTTTACTTACTCGTGAGTTTAGTTCTCGTTGTGCCTCGAAACTCTGGGCTATAGAGTCCAAATTCTTTAGCCGTACACCATCTGCTGCCAATAGATTGGTTTGCTTTTCGGGATCGAGAATGTATTTTACCACACCACTAAACGAGGTGCCTTTTACTATTTTCGCTATCATTGTTGTATCTGGTTTAACAGGTTGTCAATCTTGTCGGCTAAGAATAGATATTCCATGCGTGCATCCGGATAACCTGCAGCATTTGCCTTGTGTGCGATCTGATTCAGGTTGTTTGCCATACCGGATAGCTTACGGATATGATCCATCCATTCGGGTGAGAGGCGTTGCCTGATTTCTGCCTTCAGAATGATGGCTCGGATAAAATCACAGGGTGAGACTTCGGCTTCCGAAGCTCGTTCCTTGAGGGTGTAATACTCTTCGGTGTTCATCTTTAGATTCACCCGATAAGTTCGTTTTTCGACTAACGATTTGGTGGGTCTTCCACCTTTATTATATGCTTTCATGCGTTCATTTTTTTTAGTTCAATTTGCAGACCATCGGGATTAAAGCAAGGTTTTGGGACGTCCAAAACATAAACTTGCTACCTCAAAATCTACGATTTTCTTTTAAAGCTTGAAGCCTCTTCTTTTTACTGTACTAACAGGGTGAACAGGTTCTTCTATAAGCACTAATCCCAGCTCTTTTATCAGCAGATTAAGAGATGGATTCTTAGCGATCATACCTTGCAAAATGGTTTGCGGTCGTTTCACCTCCAATATGAAGTCGGCAATGTCGAATCCATTTTTCCGTTGTTCCGGGGTAGCGTTCTTCTCCAAATAGTCGAAGAGTTTGACGGTAATTCCCATTCGCTGCATTGTGGAAATTCGGGCCGCCCAATCATCGGTGGCTCCCAAATCGGGAAAGAGCACGACGTTCCTGCCTTTGAGCACGCTGAGATTCTCCTCTCGGAAACAGCCGTTCTTCCCACCCGAAGCGATCCACAAATATTGTGGTAGATAGGAGCTGGCGATCAGGGCACTCTTTTCGCTTTCGACAATAGCCGCCGACTTTGTGCTGTCTTTGGCCAATAGGTGTTCACCAAAGAAGCATTGCTTGAGAGTAAACCCATCCTTATGAATAAGGGAGTGTACCCACGTAATGTGATTGTGCGGCTCTTTGATGCGTCTGCCATTGGCTGGATTATAAAGCATGATTTTGCTGGTGCGGACTTTGCCCTGTATATCCGTTTGCCAAAATACCGTTGAACCTTGCCAATGGTTGGCTGTTCCTACCCGATAGAGTTTCATTAGTCGCAATGACTCGTCCTCTCCAAACTGAGATAATAAGAACTGGAATAGTTTATTTTCCTTGTAATGACTCATCGACTGTTTTACCAAAGCTTCGTCTATATAGCTTGTTGATGATGGTGGTGGAGTAGGGCGAAACGGACGCTCACGCGCTTGTGTCTGTTCACATTGTTCGGGATTCTGCTCAAAGTATGTTTTGGGTGTGAGGTGGTAACCGCACTTTTGTTCACGGTCGCACCGCCCGACGTATTCGGGAAAGGAGATGGCTCCCTCCGTATCAATATATCGGGAAAAATATCTTTTGTGCTTGCACTCCGGACAGGTGTGTCGAGAGGCAATGCTTTTGTAGGGTTCTAATATAAATCTGTGTGTCATTGATTCTTTTTGTTAGTGCATTTTCGACATTTTCTGCATTTTGGTTTCTCAAAATGTGGATAGTGTGGATAATGCGGTTATACTTTTCTGTATTCTCCATGCCGATCTTTCTGAAAAAGGGTTCCTGTGTGTTTACTCAGGAACTCTTTGAAAGCCCGCTCTTTCATCCCTTGACTGGCGGCTATCTCTATACCTTGTGCAGTGGTGAAGAGTTCGGGGAGTTGAAATAGAACGGATTGTTGCTGTACCGTAAGAGCCGTTTCGTTCATTAGATTTTGCACTCTGGTAGCGGTTTGTTTGAAATATTCCGTTAGCAAAATCGCTCGTCGGACGGTCTCGGTGTCTACCTGTTCCTTGCCACACTCTCCGCAAAGCCAGCGGGTTATCTGTATCAACAAGCAAAAGCGGATGATATAGATTTCCAGTTTACAATATATTCCTAAAAGTATTTCATTACTAAGGTTATCGCACAGGTCTGCATGTTCGTGTTGCCATTTATACAGGAACTTGCGAGCCTCGTCGCTGAAGGTTACGATTGAAGGCTGAATCTCATTGTTCTCATCCAATGCGCACTCGATGTTGATAAGCCTATTTAGTAGTGTATGCCATTGAGATTCCAAGTCGGGAGAAATATCTTTTTCGTTCCATCGAGCTTTTTGCTGGATGGTAGGCATGATAAACAGAATACGGTCGATAAATCCATTGCTCGAACGGTCGCCATGAGCTAAATCACTGAGAATCTTTTTCTGGATGGTGCCAATCACTGGAATGAACGGGCGAGTGATGAAGACGGAGCTTTTAGCATTTTTGCGGTCGGAAATAACAGTCTTTGCACTGAATACCGACAACCAGAACTGCTCCTCTGAACCATTATTATAGCGATTAAAATTCTTGAACCATGCCGAAAGCTCATCCGACCAAAGGCAAAGCCCACGTTTATTCTGTGCATGGATATAACTCAATCCTTCAGGTGTGATGTCTGAAACCAGAAAGCGTTTGCGAATAGGCTCTTGTGGAAACTCCTCTACGCCAGCATCCATACGCTCCTTTTTGCTCATGGATATATCTTGCTCATATTTAGCATACAACTTTCCAAATTCCAGATTCTGCTGATAATCGAAGTTGATAAAGGGCTTCATGGCAAAACTGAGGGGATGGCTTTTGTTAGCACCTGGTCGGCCAACCAATGCAACAAACAGAATGGCACTCTCCACCCAGCCTTGTTTCATTTGAACAAGGTGGGTATTACCTATTCCTGCGGCAATGGCTGTCAGGATAGAGGCAGCCGTGTAGTCAATCGGATAACTTTGACATTCGTACACTTCGTGTATAATCCTCTGAATCATGGATGGAAATATCTCAACCGGGAATTCTGCTTCTGTAAAGGACATATTCATTCCCATTGCCTGATTGATAATTCCTTCGGGAGTTATTGATTTCTCTTTCATAACTCTGACGGATTAAAGGTTAAAACCTGATTTTGGTTTGCGACGTACTCCGTTTTGCATCGAGGCCAGCATCTGGTCGTAGTTCTGCTCAGCCGTGTTCTTTCGTCCGTTTTCGATCCATGCCAGTAGTTCATCCTCATAGAAGTAAAGCTTCTTCCCTTTCTTATAAGAGGGAAGTATCCCTTTACGTACAAGGGCATAAATGGTCGGCTTTGCTTTTTGAATAATACGACAAGCATCGTCAATACCAACCAGCAGATGCTTTTCAGATTGCGGTGCCTGAAGTTCCGATACCAACTGTTTTAACTCTGCGACCTGTTCGGTCAGATAAGTTATCGCCTGCGGTAACTTATCAAAAGTAATTTCGTGTTTACACATAAACTCTTGATTTTAATAGTTCGTGTGCAAAGAAAACAGGTGATTTTACGGTGAAATTAGTCACCAAGCTATAACTGGATAATAACTTATCAGTGGTGATTGTTGCTATATGCCAGCAGGTTACGGCATAAAAAAAGCGACCACGCAAAAGTGATCGCTTGATATAGACTAAGAAATATAATTTATAGCTCCTCTTTGATTTTAATAATGCAAGTGCCTTCGACTCTGAGTTTCCGCTTGATGGTGGAAATTACGCTATCATGTAGATCTTTGGCGAAAACGTGCTTGATGAAAGTTGCTGTCTCAATACCCGATTTCTTAAATTGGTTACCGATATTCCAACCAAAGTGCATCAGGTCAATGGATTTTAGTTTGCTATCAACGGCCACAGGGTTACTTATCTGTTCGCATTCCTGTTCTGTAGCGGATTGGAAAAAGCGGATATGCTTGTAAAGTTGTTGCAAATCCTTCTCGCTCATATACAATGCCATCTCTTGCCCAGTATAAGAGAGCACCCGTTCCAAAGTTTGTACCTGCTCTTGCACAAATTTATGTTGCGCGGCTTGTTTATATTCCCCGTAGTTAAGCACGGTAGGCTCCTTCTGCTCCTGTTCTTGTGGAGCTTCTACAAGCGTTTCCACTACAATTTCAGGCTCTAATTGTGGATGTTTCTTTCTGAAAATTCGCTCTACGACAGGCAAAAGACAATCATTCAATATGGATTGGAAACTAAAATAGAAGCCACCAAGAAAAGGCAAGTCACGAAAAAGACCATAAGAGCTGAGAACTCATCCATTTTGAGTTCTGTTACTGCAAACATACGGGCCAGTACAGCAATACTCAATATTGATGCACATAAGAAAGAATATATAATAATGTAGTCGGTTTTTTTAGTTGTCATATTAATCAATAGTTATCATTTGTGCGCAAATATATACTAATAACTTATTGATTCCAAAATGTTTGTGCAATTGTCCGCATTTGGCGTTGATATGGCTGTGTTTGTCTCCCTTATAAGGTAAATGGCTATCTGTTTTGCCAGAGAATTAGATGTATTCTTTGATTCTGCTTTCAAAGGTATTTCCGAATAAATCCATTTCGCTGTTCGCTATTCCTAATTTAGTTGCCAATGCTTTCCACCCTTTTACGGCTGCTACTACCTCTGAGATAATCTTTGTGGCTACGTCTTGAGGTAACATATAGTCTTCACAAGCATCTGAAAGAATTGCTAAGTCGGCTTTGCTGGAAGAGTTGGAAATAAGTAGGCTCTGATATTCATTCAGCGTTGGATTCATATCGTAAGCAGGCGATAGCGTCCAACCTTTAGCTGTGAGCAGAAACCCGTGGTTGCGGAAGTGATCGTCCGAGTTGCCGATGCAAATGTTAAAAGCTACACGTCGATATAATTCTTGAAGGTTCTTGTTTACCTCCGTACAATTTTGAAGTATGAAGTCTACAATATCCAAGTACCCGTTTCCGGTGCTTGCGTTGGTTCCATCCGAAAGTCCAAGTAAAGTCATCGCAGAAGCAAAATGTATTCGTCTGCCGTCGTCGGTTCTATCAAAGCGACGTGATAAGAGCGTGTGGTACTTGTCGCTTGTAGAAATTACTTGCGTAGAGGCCGCATTGATTCCTGCTTTCTTAGCCAAAAGGTGGCAGAAGTGTTCCCAAAGCCCTGCGTTGTAATCATCTTTGCGAGAGGGGAATTTGGCAACATACAACACTTTGTCCGTATCGACTACACTGGCTTTCGGCCTGGCTCCACCCAATGAAGAGCCGGGTTGTACTAATTGAGTGAGCCACTTTTTATCGGGTAGCTTGTTTCCTTCTTCGCTTTTTTCAATTTCCCTACTGGCATGAATCAATTCACGAATGCTGGTTAATGGTGGGATGCGTAGGGTGTTGCTTGAGTTGATAAAGTCTCCATCGGGTGTCTTTTTGAAGCGAAATCCACCCATGCGCGATGAATCATCAATCCCCAGCAGATAATCAAACGAGGATAAGCGGCGGACAGGTCGTTTCTCTTCGGTAGCCAAAATCTGCTCCCTACGGTTGAGCAACGTGCGACCCCAACGATCGGGCAAGGCATCGGAGAAGCATCCGAAAATATCTTTTTCCAGTTGTGTGTATTGTAATCCTTTATAGTTATTCAGGTCTGCGCTAATAAATAGGTTGCCATATCGCTTCAGCCATTCATCATTAAACTGAAAGGCGTAACTATCCGAACCACGAAGGGATTCATAACTTAACTCTCCAATGAGTTCAATCTCTTTTAGCCAATCAAAATCGGCATATACCAATAGTTTTTTCATTGTTTATTCCTTTTTAGATGCACGTTCACGATTCTTTAAAGTCAAATCTTGCAATGATTTTCCCAATTTATCCTCTTTGGCAAGCCAGAGAATATCTTCATCCAGTTGCAGAGCATAAAGCACACGAAGATAGATACCTATGGCAACGGTAGGCACTCCCTTTTCGATGCGTGATACCGTGAGGGGTGAGCAGGTTGCTCGTTCAGCCACCTGTGCCACACTCAGATTGCGACGTAGACGTGCTAATTTGATTTGCTCACCTACAATCTCCATTTTTTGCTCTAGTTTTCGAGGCAACTTAGTGCCCATTGTATTCTTTGCCATAGTTGTAACATATCATATAATATGCAAATATAATGCTATTTGTTTATTATATGATATGTTGATGAAATATATTTTATTTCAGAGAAATCTTATTTGCCGACTCACGTTTCTTTTCGCTCACCAGCTCCGCATATATTTGTGTTGTTGACACATTGCGGTGAGTGAGCATCTTGCTGACCGTATAAATATCTGTACCTGCGGCAATTTGAAGGGTTGCATAGCTATGGCGAAAGCAATGAAAAGCAAGTAGCAAAGCAAACGATTTCGGAATAGAATAAGGCAAACGTAAACGGTTGAGAAACAACTAAAAGTGAATTTCTTGCACTATCTACTTAACGCAAGAAGTAACGGTTATGAGCAGGAGTTCAGTTACCAAATCGTTAGCTTGGCTGTTACCGAAAGTCAAGAGGTAACAAAATAATCTGCAATGGCATCACATTGCGTTGATTGTCATCATTTTGCATAGTTAAGAACGCTTATATATGGGCTAACTTTGCCACTAAAAATATAAGCGTATGAAAGTAGAAAAATTCAAGGTGTTGCTCTACCTCAAAAGGAGCGGATTAGACAAGTCGGGTAAGGCTCCCATCATGGGACGAATTACCGTAAACCGAACGATGGCGCAGTTCAGTAGCAAGCTGTCGTGTACTCCCGAATTATGGAATCCTCGCGAGAGCCGACTCAACGGCAAGAGCAAGGAGGCTGTTGAAATCAATGCAAAGATTGACAAGTTGCTGCTTGCCATAAATTCGGCATTTGATTCTCTTTTGGAACGTAAGATTGATTTCGATGCAACGGCAGTCAAAGAAGCGTTTCAAGGTAGCGTTGAAACTCAAATGACACTTCTCAGACGATTGGATATTCATATTGAGGATATGCAGTCGAGAATCGGTGTTGATGTTGCCAAATCATCGATGTCAACCTATATCTATACACGCAGATATCTTGGGGAGTTTATCAAGAAGCGTCTCAAGGTTGATGATTTGGCTTTCGGGCAGTTGAATGAGCATTTGGCATATGAGTTTCAGGAGTATGTATTGAAGGATAAAGGTCTTGCAGTTGATACGGCAAGGCATTATCTGGCCATACTCAAAAAGATTTGCCGACTGGCTTTCAAAGAAGGTCATTCAGAGAAACGCTATTTCGTAAATTTCAAACTCCCAAAAGAGAATAGGAAAGCACCACGAGCATTAAGTCGTGAGGACTTTGAGAAAATTCGAGATTTGGAAATTCCAGCATCAAGAGTAACGCATAATATTGCAAGGGATCTATTCTTGTTTGCTTGCTATACAGGCGTCCCTTATGCCGATGCTGTTTCAATAACAGACGATAACATATATACAGACGATAACGGTGCATTATGGCTGAAATATCTGCGAAAGAAGAATGAACATTTGGGTAGAGTGAAACTATTGCCCGAAGCTATTGCTCTGATAGAGAAATACCGCAGCAATGAGCGCAAGGAGTTATTCCCGATGATACACCACCCTAATCTGCGAAGGCATATGAAAGGACTTCGGGATTTAGCCGGGATTAAGACGGATTTGGTCTATCACATGGGGCGTCATACCTTCGGAAGTCTGATTACGCTTGAAGCAGGTGTTCCCATTGAAACAATCAGCAAAATGCTTGGGCATACCAACCTTACTACTACTCAACTTTATGCAAAGGTAACACCTAAGAAGTTGTTCGATGATATGGATATATTCATCAAGGCAACAAGTGATATGACGTTAGTATTATAATCCATAAACAGTTTGAATTATGAGAAGTACATATAAACAACTATACTACATTAACCGCAGCAAGATTAAGGCTGATGGTACAACTGCCATTATGTGCAGAGTAACCATTGATGGCAAAGCTGCGGTGTTGGTGACAGGGCTTTATTGCACTCCTAATGAATGGAACAGCAAGAAGGGAGAAACAAAGAATAGTAGAATCAATGGTATGCTCAATGACTATAAGAATCGTATTGATGATACTTACAATAGTCTGCTAAAAGCAAATGGTGTCATTACTGCCGAATTGCTAAAGAATACCATTACGGGTGTTTCAGATATTCCAAAATACATATTGCAAGCCGGTGAGGTTGAAAGGGAAAACCTTAAAATCCGTTCCGTACAGATTGACTCCACATCTACATATCGCCAATCAAAGATGTATCAACACTATTTGCGTGAGTATATCAATTCGTTGGGCAAAGAGGATATGCTATTTACCGACATTACAGAGGAGTTTGGCAATAACTTCGTACTCTATATGAAGATGAACTACCCGCATAAGCCATCATATAGGAACCATTGTTTGTGTTGGCTAAAACGATTGGTCTATTTGGCTGTGGATAATGGCATCTTGCGTTTCAATCCAATAGAAGATGTCCAGTATGAGAAAAAGCCTCCAAAGAAATTGATGTACATAAGCAAAAGTCAATTGCAGGATATTATGAACCATCCAAAACTCGATCCATTGCAAGAATTGGCAAGACGGACATTTGTTTTCTCTTGTTTTTGTGGCTTAGCGTATGTAGATGTGCAACGATTATATCCTCATCACATAGGAACAACAGCGGAAGGGCGCAAATACATTAGAACCTACCGTAAGAAAACAGATGTAGAGGCATTTATTCCACTGCACCCGATTGCCGAACAGATTATTTCGCTGTACAATACCACAGATGACAGCAAGCCAATCTTCCCATTGCCATGTAGAGATATGATTTGGTTCGAGATACACGAATTGGGATTTGCTCACCAATTCAAGCATAACTTGTCCTACCATCAGTCCAGACACACATTCGGAACCTTGCTTGTATCAGCTGGTGTTCCAATGGAGAGTATTGCAAAGATGATGGGACATACCAATATCCGTACTACTCAGGGATATGCCAAAGTGACCGATGATAAGATTTCGGAGGATATGGATAGGTTGATAGTACGGAGATCTATGGTATGATAAAAAGTGAAAGCATTGTCCTTAATTAGTTGTATTAATGTACCTTTGCAAAAAAATGAATATGGATAAAAAAGAATATTATATTAGAATGCATAGTAATCTTCAATATGTAAAAAAGAATAATTGTAACGGAGATTATTTATGTCCAATATGTTTAAATGAGTATAGTGAGCAAGATGTTAAGAATGTCTTAACAGAGGAAGATGTCCCTCAAAAGTCATTAGGTGGTAATCGAATTGCTCTTACATGCAGAAAATGTAATAGTCGTTGTGGCTCAGATATCGACATTCATTTGTTAAATGCGATTACAACTAGAGAACATCGCCTTTTCTTACCATGTTCAGAAAGAAAAATTCGTATTGAAAAGGATGGTCAATTATTAAATGCCAATCTTCAAATAGATGAGGATAGAACGATTAAATTATTGGTAGATACAAAGAGAAATAAACCTGATACTTGGATTGATTTTCACAATAATATATTACTACCTAATGAGGTCGTCAATGTGGAAGATGTGCCGTTGAAAAGAAACGAACGCAGAATTAGTGTAGCTTTACTAAAGAATGCATATCTTCTACTTTTTGCAAAAACAGGTTATACTTTTTTACTTGACAAATATTATGACTCTTTAAGAAAGCAAATATTAGAGCCAGATGTCTTTCATGTTCCAGATAGGTTATGGACAATGCAGAACATTCCGATTCCAGATGGAATATATTTAACACAAGATAATCGTTATCGTGGTTTTTTTGTGATTTATACTCTTAGACTTAAACTTTTATATCGTGTATGCGTCTTAATCCCTACGCCAAATGTGCCATATTTGATGGCCGTGAAAGAATTGGAAAAAATAGACTCAAAAAGTCAAGTTAAAGTTCTACGATTGCCTGATTTGGATTATTTTAATAATATGGCATCCATTGAGAAGTTAAATCAATGGTGTTATGGTTGGAGTTTGAAATTTTAATTTAATACCCGTCAGTCGCTTATTTCCGTTGCTGCCCATTAAGTTAGTACAGACTCTTCTGAAAGTGAAAAGGTCAAGCGGCAAGCCGTTTCGGACTGAATCTTCCTCCTACGGAGAGTATTCAGCCCGAAAACCTTTTCCCTTTCACGTCTGTACAATGGACGCTTTCGGCAACGGAAACAAACGACTGACGGAAAAATAATAAAAACACAAAAAGAACAGCATACAAGTAGGTTTTAATCAAATAGCCTAAATGTACGCTGTTTCCGTTTCTATCTTTGGAGGGATATTTTTTAGGAATCATTATAATGGGGCAGACGGTAAACTGCACTCCCTCCAGAAAAATAATTGGCTTCGCATCGCTGATTTTCCTCTCTTTCGTAAACTTTTTTGGCATTTGCTTTGTAAAATGTAATAAATGTATTACATTCGCAACATGAGAACTATGATAAGAAGTACAGAATTCGATGAGTTTTACAACTCGCTGCCTGCAAATGTTCAGAACAAGGTCAAATATGCGATGAACATTTTAGCAGATGTAAAGGTCGTAAATACCAAGTTGGTAAAGAAACTTGTAGATACAGATTTCTATGAGTTGCGCATATCTGTAGGTAATGAGTATAGAGTAATCCTCTTCACCATTGACCACGAGAACTTCATTGAAGCCGAGCAGATACTTCTTTTGAATGGTTTTATGAAGAAGTCCACAAAGGACTATAAGAAAGAGATACAAAAAGCAGAACAAATTTTAAACAGTTTACAGCAATGAGACCAAAGATTGACATTAACAAGCTCAAACATCTTCCTACCACAGAAGATATGTTTGTCGATGAGTACGGAGCAAAGGGTACTGCTTCGCGTGATGAGTTCGATGCGAAGTCTCGTGCCTGGTACTATGCCGAGGTGTTGAAGAACGCCCGCAAATCAGCAGGAATTACCCAACAGCAGCTTGCAGATAAGATTGGCAAGAAGCGTGAGTATGTGGCTATGCTTGAAAAAGGAGAAACCGATATGCAGCTATCTACATTCATTATGATTTCGGAGGCAGTCGGATTGAAATTCGCCTTGACATACTAACAAACAGATTGAACGTAGGAATTTGTTTAGTTTCAGTTCATTTATTCGGATGTCCTCTGCCTACCTTTTACCAGTGGGTACTTGGATGGATTAGCTTGTATAATCTCAATAAATCTCTGAATACTATGATGACATTAGGTAAATTTTTAGTAAGGTGGGCAATATGCGGACTGGGCAGGGCTCAAACTAAATAAATGTACTGAAATTGGCAAAGACCGAAGTCAATAGATCCGCATAAAAGGTTCGATTCCTTTCCTGCCCACATAGTTAGAGGTTGTGTTTTTATTTATGACACAACCTCTATTCTTTTTTGGCAATTATCCACTATCCCGTAGCCTATACGCCTCCTTAAATCCACTCATTATTGTCCGTTGTACATCGGAGGTGCGGTAGAGGATTTTACCGCCCACCTGAATGTAGGACAAGATGCCGTTGTTGCGGTAATCCTGGAGTGTTCTTCGGCTCACTTTCAAGATGTGTGCGACCTCCTTATCGGTCAGCAGTTCATCGTTGAACGCTCCCGGCTGTCGGCTCTCAAATAACTTCTCAATCGACACCAATAGTCTGTCGATGTTTGAGTGAAACATCTTTACCCACTCATGGTCTTTTTCTCTAATCTCATTGTTCATACGCTTTTAGTATTATTTGTTGTTAGTTCAGTCATTTCACTCGGTCAAATGGTTCTACCTCGCCATTTGGCCTCCTTGCGTCTATTCTCCACAATCCTAATAATGCGTTCAACATCTTCGGGACGATAGTAGGTCTTGTTCCCAATCTTGCTGAATGCAAGCGTTCCGTTATCACGAAGCGTTTGCAATGTCCTCGGACTGATACGCAGCTTTCGGCATACATCGTGGTTATCCATCCACTCGTCAATTTTTTTCTCACCGTGTCGGCGACAAAGGTTATCCACTCGCTGCACGAAGTACTCAAACTTGGCAGCAATTCCCTCAAAGGTTCTCTCTTCAAAACTGATGATGTTCATTGTTGTCAATATTTTAGTTATACATATTTTTCTTGTTCTGTTGTTATTTCCACTGCAAATAAAAGCACGAAAAATCACACTGCAATGGGTGTGTCTATACGTGTCATAGGCTGACATATCATTGCATATTCGGTGCGATAAATTACCCCACACAATCCAATCATATGCATCATTACAATCATTTTTCTTTTCGCTGTCATTCCGTTTTCTGAGTGCAAAGAAATATAGGAGTTGTCATACCTCAATGATTCATCAAGCCTGTTGCAGTATATGGCGTAGTTCGTGGCACTTTAATAGCCTACTGCAATGGTTTTACTCACTAATTAAGTATAGTTATCACACCTACATACAAATTTCGTCTCAAGTGGTAGGATTGCGGATAGACCAACTCCCGATGCTCCGACAGTCCGTCTATCAGCAACCGTAAATAAGCCCTTAATTCTCTTATTTTAGGATTTAGTCCTCATTCTTCCTTCACTCCCAATAGTGGAAATTTTGAGCAGTCCGCACCATTCGTTTACCTGCCTAAGAAGCAGAACAATACTTAATTGCCTAACCGAATCCAATTGCTTGACCTGCCGAACTATACACATTTACTTTGCTCACGACAATTGGTCAATGTGCGCACTGAGACCTGAGTGATAACATCAAAAATTGCAAATATGAAAAAGACTGAATCAATTGAAAAAGACGCTTTGACTGAAATGATGAGTCCGAGCGTATCGCCATCGGCAGCGAGAAATGCCGAAGTTAAAAAGAGTGTTGAAATGGCATCGCTGGATTTCACGCCAAAGAATCGTATTGCAGGCTCTGTAATCGATGAGGAGGCAGTAGCCGAGCCACAATCCATTATGGAAGTTTCAACCATTACTGAGGAGCCGCCCACCATTCAACGCAGAGTAAGCAGCAAGCAACGCAAGCTCTCATTGGAAGAGTATCGTAACACTTACTTGAAAGTACCTGTCATCAAAGACCGAAAACCAGTATTCGTCAGTTGCGAGGTAAGGGACAGACTTGAAGATTATGTCCGCAAAATCGGAGGTCGAAAGATGAGTGTTTCTGGCTTGCTTGAGAACATCGCTCGTCAGCACCTCGATACCTACGATGCCGACTTCGAGCAGTGGAGAAAATTGTAATGCAGGGCTGCATGCCGTAATGCCGACCATACAGTATGTCGGCAGGCTGGCCGGACAACCGGCTTGCGATATGGCGAGATTCCGAGAGTGCGAGAAGTCGGAAGCACGGAATAACGGAAGCAACCGATATATCGCTCACGGTACCATTATCAGCGATTGAAAAAGGCACTCCCAGCAACCAAAAACCGTCAATGACGGTGGACGCAGCAAGACCTCAGTCTTGGGGTGTAGCGAGGTTATCTTTCGGGATGCCGAAAAATGTCGGACGAACCGCCATTGCCCCCGAAAAACCTCGCTCCACTCCCAAGTGGAGGCAATCCACTCCCGATGGTCGCAGATTGTGAAATGCCAAATTGAAAATCAATAATCAAGTAAAAAGTACAACGATGAATAATAAGAAAACAAGTAAATCAAAGCCAAGAGGCAGACCACAGGTAAGTACCCTGAAACGCCTCACAAAATCAGTAACGATTAAGTTCTCAAAGCCCGACTATGAGAAGCTACGCCACCGAAGCAAGAATGCCAACCGCACGCTTGCCGAGTATATAAGAGACGCAGCCTTTGATGCCCGAATAGTAGCCAAACATTCGGCTGAGGATGCAGCCGTAATCCGCAACCTTACGGGTATGGCAAACAATCTCAATCAGCTTACAAAGCTGTCGCATCAGACGGGATTCTATCGGACGAAGAATGTAGTAATGGAACTGCTTGCCAAGTTAAAGGAGGTATTAAGCGACTACAAGGCAACAGAAAGGAGGTACAGATGATAGGCAAAATCAAGAAGGGTAAATCCTTTGGTGGCTGCATACGCTATGTGATGGGTAAAGACAATGCAGAAATCATAGCATCGGACGGTGTGCTACTCGGAACAAATAAGGAGATGATTGATAGCTTCAACTATCAAAGCCTCTTAAATCCGAAAATTAAGCAACCGTTAGGACACATTGCATTGAGCTTTAAGCCTGAAGATGCACCACGATTAACCGATGAGTTTATGGCTAAAATCGCATTGGAATATATGGAATTGATGGGCATTAAGAATACCCAATTCATCTTGGTAAGGCATCATAACACCGACAATCCGCATTGTCATTTAGTATATAATCGTATAAACTACAATGGTAAAGTAATCTCCTCGCAAAACGATTTTAAGCGTAATGAGATTGCCACAAAGAAACTGAAAGACAAATACGGATTGACATATGCCGAGGATAAGAGCAAGACCAATGTAAAGAAGCTCCACGATCCTGAACGGGTGAAGTATGAAATTCATAATGCTGTCAAGGCTGCTTTGAAACAAAGTCAGACTTGGTGGGACTTGGGCAACCAACTACAAAAGCAAGGCATAGGTATGACCTTCAAGATTAACCGCAGAACGGGTAAGAATGAGGGCTTGAGTTTTACCAAAGATGGCTACACTTTCAAGGCTTCCGATGTAAGCAGACAGTTCAGCTATTCAAAACTTGATAAGCAATTAAGTTGGGATATGCCGAAAACGCAATCCAAAATTGAGCCTAAACAGCAACCGATAAGGCAAGAAACAGAGCAAAATTACAGCGTTACAGATAGCCTTATTGAGAGCAACGGATTGGGCTTACTGACTCCATCGGATGCTCCACCAGAGGAAGAGCAAACACCTTCTTGGCAGAAACAGAGAAAGAAGGAGCGAAAAAAGAATCGAGGGATAAGATTCTAAACAAACAATTTTTCACACTTAAAACAAAATGATATGAGTAATAAAAACTTTAACCACAACGACAATGAGTCGTTTATGGAAGGCATCTACGGATGCTTGGAAAGAATAGAAACCGCAGTAATTGAATTGCAAAAGTTTCAACCGAGTGAAGTTAATTCCACAGCTTCTAATGTGGACAACACTGCATTAGTTCAAGAAATTAAGGCTCTTGTTGAGAATGCCACAGTTGCTAACTGTAAGTACACAGAACGCAAGATTCAAGAACTTACAAAGACTTTAAGTGAAAACCTCGGTGTTGTCAATGATAATGTAAAGGGTGTTTCAGGTAAGAATAAGCCCGATTTTGTAGCCATACAAAATGAGTTAGAGAACCTTAGAAAATTGACGGAATCACTTATTCCGATGATTGATGAAGCGAAAGTTATTCACAGAGAGAATGACTATAACTTCAATTTAAACTTCAATTCCAAACTTGATTGGTTTATGCTTACACTCAATACTATTGTCATCGCATTCTTTGCGTCCGCATATTACTTTGAGTTGCAGCGGAACAAGGATGAAGAGGATGATTCTCTCAAATATCGCTATATCAAGATGAAAGGCGATGCCTCGGCAGAACAGATAGCCACATTGGAGGACATCTTTGAACTCAACCGCAACACCGAGGCAATCGAGCAGATGCGTGAAGATGTGGAGACCTACGAAGAGGCTGTACGCAAACAAGCCGCCCTTGCCGAACAAGCAAGGCTTAAAGAGCAGGCGGCAAAGGAACAGGAAAGCAAAGCCAAATTCATTAAGGAGAAGCAACAGCCAAAGGATAACCCAAACAAGAAATCAAAACCGTGAGCCTATGGCAAGTATTAAGGTAAAGTTTCGACCCTCGACAAATGAAAACAGGGAGGGAACAATCTATTATCAAATCATTCAGAATCGTGTAATCCGTCAACTAAAGACGGATTACCGACTCTTTATGCGCGAGTGGGACGAGGAAGAAAGCTCAATAATCATTACCAATAGTAGCCGACAGAACTATCTTCAATCCATTAAGGGACGTGTGGATTGGGATATTAAACGACTGCAATCCATCATTAACAAATTAGAAAATAAGCGAGTAAAGTACACTGCTGATGATATTATTTCTACATTCCAGAAACACGCCAATGAGCAATCGCTGTTCAACTTTATGCAGGGTGTTATTGCTCAGCTGCAACAGATGGGTAAGTTGCGTACTTCGGAAACCTATCGTTGCACACTTAAAAGCTTTATGCAGTTTAGAGAGCATAAAGATGTGCTATTGGAAGATGTTGACTCGGATTTAATGCTGATGTATGAAGCTTATTTGCATAATAGGGGACTGACCAAGAACAGCTCCTCGTTCTATATTCGAATACTTCGAGCAGTCTATAATCGTGCTGTCGAAAAGGATTTGACCGTCAATCGAAACCCATTTAAACACGTTTATACAGGTATTGACAAGACCATAAAGCGAGCAATCCCATTAAAGGCAATCAAGCAGATTAAGAATCTTGATTTGTCATTGCAGCCCTCATTAGACTTTGCAAGGGATATGTTTCTCTTCTCATTCTACACTCGTGGAATGTCATTCATTGATATGGCATATCTCAAGAAGAAAGACCTATCGAATGGCATACTCTCGTACCGCAGACGCAAGACGGGACAACAACTCTTTATCCGTTGGGAAAAGTGTATGCAGGAGATTGTGGATAAACACGATGCTGATTACTACAGCCCGTATTTGCTCCCCATTCTAAAATACCCATACGATAGAAGCCAATATAAGAATATGCTTTATCGTACCAATAAATCATTGAAGGATATTGCGAAGATGGTTGGGCTATCCATTCCTCTAACCCTATATGTAGCCCGTCATTCTTGGGCAAGCATTGCCAAAAGTAAGAACATTCCAATATCTGTTATTAGCGAAGGAATGGGACACGACTCGGAAATGACTACGCAAATTTATCTGGCATCATTGGATAATGCAGTAGTCGACAGAGCAAATGCGCAGATATTAAAGGATTTATAAGAAATGGGAATGTTTAGCAAAATGATTGCTCTCTATGTAAGAGATACTTAATTTACTGCAAAATTACGCAAAATAAAGCAACTTACACCATTTTAGAGCCAATAAAAAGTCTGACAGCCATATAATTGTGCGTGATTGTTTAGCAAAATCAGATAAGCAAAACGAAATTACATCTAATAATCAGCAAGTTCTGTATTCCGTAGTATCTCTTACATAGAGAAGAAAGGTAACGGTATGGAGCTGATAGATAATATTAACAAGACCTTAAAAGGTGATTTTGTTACGGAGTTACGCAGTGGCAGTAAAGTGGCTATTGCGGCTTCGTGCTTTTCAATTTACGCTTTTGAAGAGCTGAAAGCACAACTCAAGGATATTGATGAGCTGCGTTTCATCTTCACTTCTCCCACATTCGTTACCGAAAAAGCCAACAAACAGAAGCGAGAATTTTACATTCCTCGTCTGAATCGTGAACGCAATTTGTATGGTTCTGAGTTTGAAATCAAGCTCCGCAATGAACTATCTCAAAAGGCTATTGCCAAAGAGTGCGCTGAGTGGATACGCCAAAAGGCGTGCTTCAAGAGTAATCGTACAGGTGAGAATATGATGGGCTTTGCCACCATTGATGATAAAGCCTATATGCCCATTACAGGGTTTACAACTGTAGAGTTGGGTTGTGAGCGTGGCGACAATGCCTATACGATGATAAACAAGTTCTCGGCTCCGTTCTCTCAACAGTATCTATCATTGTTCGACCAAGTTTGGAACGACAATGCAAAGATGCAAGTAGTAACGGACAAGGTGTTAGATAACATCACCAATGCCTATAAGGAGAACGCTCCCGATTTTCTCTATTTCGTTACGCTCTACAATATCTTCCGCGAGTTCTTGGACGACCTCTCCGAAGATGACCTACCCAATGAGGCAACAGGATTCAAGGAGAGCCAGATTTGGAATAAACTCTATAACTTCCAAAAAGATGCTTGCCTCGCCATCATTAACAAGTTGGAAAAATACAACGGCTGTATTCTTGCAGATAGCGTAGGTTTGGGTAAAACCTTTACAGCTCTTTCGGTTATCAAGTATTACGAGAACCGCAATAAGTCTGTGTTGGTACTTTGTCCGAAGAAACTCAATGACAACTGGATTACCTATAAGAGTAACTATCTAAACAACCCCATAGCCAAAGACCGCTTACGTTATGATGTGTTCTTCCATAGCGACCTCTCTCGCAAAGGAGGTAAGACAAACGGGCAAGACCTATCATACATCAATTGGGGCAACTACGACCTTGTGGTTATTGATGAGAGCCATAACTTCCGTAATGGCGGTAAGGTAACAACAGATGAGAATGACGATAACCCTCGTGAGAATCGTTATCTGCAATTGATGAATCGGGTTATCCGTTCGGGAGTAAAGACCAAAGTGTTGATGCTTTCAGCAACTCCCGTCAATAACCGCTTCAATGACCTAAAGAATCAAATCCAATTGGCATACGAGGGTGAGAGCGAAAAGATAGATGAACTACTCAATACCTCATCAAGCATTGACGACATTTTCCGTCAGGCACAGAAAGAGTATAACATCTGGGCAAAACTTCCTGCGGAGGAACGCACAACCAAAGAGTTGTTGAACCGTTTGAGTTTCGACTTCTTTGAGGTATTGGATAGCGTAACAATTGCCCGAAGCCGTAAACATATCGAACAATATTATGATACTGCCGACATAGGCAAGTTCCCAACACGACTAACGCCTATTCCTCGCCGTCCGGACTTGACCAACCTTGATTCGGCTATCAACTATAATGAGATTTATGAGATTGTCAGTCGATTGAATTTGGCTATTTATACACCCTCGGACTTTATTTTGGCAAGTCGAGTGGAAAAATACATAGATACTGATAGTGATGGTGGCTACTTTGCCGGTCGTGGTATGGCAGGACGTGAAAAGGGTATTCGCCGACTGATGAGCATTAACCTTTTGAAGCGTTTGGAGAGTTCAGTAAACTCTTTCCGTTTGACTCTTGAACGCATCAAGAATCTCATATCATCTACCATTGATAAGCTGGCAACCATTGAGCAGGGTGAGAACTTCGAATTGGAGTTAGAAGACATATCGCAAAATCTTGATTACGATGACCGTGAAACAGATATGTTCATCGGAGGCAAGAAGACAAAAATTGCTCTGCAAGACCTTGACCATATCGCTTGGTGTAGATATTTGGAGGAGGATATGGAGAACCTTAATCTGTTGTTGCTGATGTTGGCGGATATTACTCCTGAACACGATAGCAAGTTGCAACAGCTTGTTGCCGACCTTCGCTATAAATTTGCCAATCCTATCAATGAGGGCAACAAGAAGGTGATAATCTTCACAGCTTTCAGCGATACTGCCGAATACCTCTATGACTGCTTAGCTGGACCTATCAAGCAGAGACACGGACTTCATACTGCCCTCGTTTCAGGTGATGTGGAGGCACGCAGTACATTGCGACTGCCTCAACGTGAGAAGTTGGATTTCAACAAGGTGCTGACATTGTTTTCTCCCATTTCCAAGGAGAAAGCAACCATCTATCCGCATATACAAGATGAGATAGATGTGCTTATTGCCACCGATTGTATTTCGGAAGGTCAGAACTTGCAGGATTGCGACTACCTCATCAACTACGATATACATTGGAACCCTGTCCGCATCATTCAACGCTTCGGACGTATCGACCGTATCGGCAGCCGAAACAAGCTCATTCAGTTAGTAAACTATTGGCCTAATGTAACGCTTGATGAATATATCGACCTCAAAGGGCGTGTAGAGGCGAGAATGAAAGTATCAGTACTCACAAGTACAGGCGATGATAACCCTATCTCTCCCGAAGAAAAAGGCGACCTTGAGTATCGCCGTGAGCAACTGAAACGCTTGCAAAGTGAAGTAGTAGATATTGAGGAGATGAATACTGGTATATCCATTATGGATTTAGGATTGAATGAGTTCCGAATGGACTTGTTGGCATACCTCAAAGAACACCCGAACATCGAACATACACCATTCGGATTGCACGCTGTTGTTCCTGCACGTGAAGATAGTCCTTCGGGCGTGGTCTATGTCTTGAAGAACCGTAACAACGGAGTGAACATCGACCATAAGAACCGCCTACACCCATTCTACATGGTGTATATCTCGGACGACAAAGATGTCATTGTCAATCATCTTTCGCCTAAAGAGTTGCTTGACCGCTTGCGTTTCTTGTGCAAGGGCAAGGATACTCCCGATATGGAGATTTGCCGAGAGTTCAACCGTATAACACGTGACGGTAAGAATATGCAGCACTATTCCGACCTCTTAGGAGATGCCATAGCCTCGATTATCAATGTAAAGGAGGAGAGCGATATTGATTCATTCCTCAGCGGAGTACAAGGCTCACTCTTTACCGAGGAAATACGAGGATTGGACGACTTTGAGTTAATCTGCTTTTTGGTAATCAAGTAACTATGTACGGTCTTCCTATATCCACAGAGCGCAAGAAGCAGTTGCCAAAGAAAGCAATCTTTGCGAAGTTTGACTTGAAACCCTCACAGCGTGAGAGTTTCGATGCCGATATAGCACGCATAGATATTGTGGCGGTAGTTTCATCGGCTACCGTTCCGGCACTGAGCGAAGGAGCAGAGATAAAGGCCGTTTATCTGCTTGTCGTACAGATGAAACGTAAGGAGTATGACGCTAAGAATATCGCTTTACTAACGAAACTCATTCCGCAAAAGATGGTGTTGGCTCTGCAATATGAGGAACTGACACAATTCGCCATTTACCATACAAAACTTATTTCATCGGTTTGGCAACCTACGAACGAAGCTGCACTCCCTTTATCGGGATTGAATCTTGATACCGTTTGGGAAAACATTGTGACTCATATCGGGCAGATTGATGTGGAGGAAGGCAATACACTTGCCGAGCAGATAGCCAACAACGATCAACGGGCGAAGTTACTTGCTCAGATAGCCACGCTTGAACGCAAAATGGCAAACGAAAAGCAACCGCGCCGTAAACGAGAATACTTTGAACAGATTAAGAAATTAAAAAGTCAGATATAATGGAGAAACTGAAAATGCAGAGCCACGATGTGATAGGCTCGAATACACAGAAGATTGCCCAACTGTTCCCTAATTGCGTAACGGAACGCTTGGGTAAAGACGGTAAGCCTGAATTGGCTATCAACTTTGAGAAACTGCAAGCAGAGTTATCCAACGAAGTCATTACTGAAGGAGAGGAACGCTATCAGTTCACCTGGCCCGATAAGCGTGCTGCTGTCCGCTTGGCAAATACGCCTACAACAATGACACTTCGTCCTTGCCGTGAGGAGAGTGTGAATTTTGACAATACACAGAACCTTTACATTGAGGGTGACAATCTCGATGTACTCAAAGTATTGCGTGAAACCTATCTCGGCAAGGTTAAGATGATTTATATTGACCCACCTTACAATACGGGTAATGACTTTGTGTATAATGATGATTTTGCACAAGGCAAAGACGATTTTGAGCAATCAAGCGGTTTGTTTGATGATGAAGGCAATCAAACGATTGACCCAATGCAACGAAACACCGAAAGCAATGGTCGTTTCCATACCGACTGGCTTAATATGATTTATCCTCGTTTGAAAGTGGCAAGAGACTTACTTACAGAGGATGGTGTTATCTTTATGTCAATTGATGAAAACGAGATAACAAATATTCGTAAAGTATGCGATGAGATTTTCGGTTCGCAGAATTTTATTGATACGTTACATTGGAAAAAGAAAAAACAACCATCATTCTTGGCTCGCCATACAGCCAAGATGATGGAATACATAGTTGTGTATGCTAAAAGTAAGTGGGAACTAGAAAAATTATCTATAGAAACTCTTTCAGATGCAACCAAAAAGGTCATAAACATATCAAACCCTGAATGTCTAAGGCATTTCAAATCAGGAGTAAGAGTAAAACTCGGAGAAAATGGTATTATAAAGAAAGGAAGATATAGAATAAAGACAATGGATGTAGAGTATCTGTCTGATATTGAATTTGTGAATGGATACTCAACCACTCCTGCTGATGTTATAGCTCGTTTTTCTGTGAGTCAAAATAACATAGATAAGTATATAGATGAAGATCTTCTTTTTATCACTGCTAATTATGGTCTTAGAAGAGATGTTTCAGAAGAAGAAAAAAGTAATCGTAAGTCAATAACGGATTTATTACTTTCTGAATATGGAGATAATCAAGATAGTGATAAGGAGTTCTTAGAGCTATTTGATAGTAAGTACTTTGACTATACAAAACCTATCGCATTAGTTTATAATCTGATCAAGTCCAATTATACTCAAGAACAAATTATCCTTGACTTCTTCTCTGGCTCCGCTACCACAGCACATGCTGTAATGAAACTAAACGCCGAAGATGGCGGAAATCGTAAATTTATAATGATACAGTTACCCGAAAAGACTGACGAGAAAAGCGAAGCCTACAAAGCCGGTTACAAAAATATCTGCGAAATAGGAAAAGAACGCATCCGCCGAGCAGGTAAGAAAATCAAGGAGGAAGCTGGTTCGTCGGTTCAAAACCTCGATACAGGTTTCCGAGTATTGAAACTTGACTCATCTAATATGGAAGATGTCTATTACACTCCACAGGAGTTTGAGTTGCAATCGCTGTTCAATGAAAATGTAAAGGCAGACCGCACCAATGAGGATTTGCTCTTCCAAGTAATGCTCGACCTCGGCATAGAATTGTCGGCAAAGATTGAGAGCAAGCAGATTGCAGGAAAGAATGTTCATTTTGTAGATGACAACTACCTCGTGGCTTGCTTCGATCGTGATGTGAACGAATCGACCATTACCGAGATTGCCAAGTTGCAGCCTATCTACTTTGTTATGCGTGATGCCTCTGCAGCCAATGACAATGTGATTGATAACTTTGAGCAAATTTTCAAGCATTATTCACCCGATACTAATTGCAGAATTATCTAAACGGAGGTTTTATGAAGTTCAAGTTTAAGATTCAGCAATACCAGACCGATGCTGTAGAAAATACTGTATCAGTCTTTTCCGGACAGCCATCGCACAGAGCGGCAGAGTATCGTCGTGATTTAGGCAGACGCTCTCAACAACAAATAGACTTTGAGGGTGAAACAGGCTTCCGCAACCATCATATAGAGTTAGACGGGAGAACACTGCTCAAAAATATCAATGCCATACAAAATTTGTATGATATAACTCCGTCTGCTACACTTTCCAAAGGTGTAGGTGCAGTAAACCTCGATATTGAGATGGAGACAGGTACAGGTAAGACGTATGTCTATATTAAGACAATGTTTGAACTGAACAAGCAGTATGGTTGGAGTAAGTTTATCATCGTAGTGCCAAGTATTGCCATCCGTGAGGGTGTAGCCAAGAGTTTCAAAATGTTGGAAGAGTACTTTATGGAATACTACGGTAAAAAGGCTCGTTGGTTTATCTATAATAGCAGTAACCTGCAACAACTCGATAGTTTTTCTTCCGATTCGGGATTGAGCGTGATGATTATCAATACTCAAGCCTTTGCTGCCTCAATGAAGGAGGGTGGCAAGAGCAAGGAGAGCCGTATCATATACTCCAAGCGTGATGAATTTGGCAGTCGCCGACCTATTGATGTAATCGCAGCCAATCATCCTATTATCATTATGGACGAGCCGCAGAAGATGGAGGGTGATGCCACACAAGCGGGTATCAAGCGATTCAATCCGTTGTTTGTCCTTAACTATTCGGCTACTCATAAGACCAAGCACGATACCATCTATGCGTTGGATGCACTTGATGCCTACCGTCAGAAGTTGGTGAAGCGTATCCATGTAAAGGGCTTTGAGGTGAAAAACTTGCGAGGAACAAGTAGTTATCTCTATTTGGATAACATAGTTCTCTCGCCCAAGCAACCACCGATGGCTCGCATAGAGATAGAGACTAAAACAGCATCGGGCACTATCACTCGCAAAATAAAGACTTTTGGTGTAGGTGATAGTTTGCGTGAAGAATCCGGATTGGCACAATACGACGGCTTTACTATTTCGGAAATCAGCGTGAACGGTTATGTAACTTTCTTAAATGGTACCACCATACGCAGAGGCGAAGTGATAGGCGACACCAACGAACTGAATATGCAGCGTGTGCAAATACGTGAAACCATTATGTCGCACTTCGAGAAAGAACGCCAACTATTCAAACGTGGCATCAAATGCTTGTCGCTGTTCTTCATTGATGAGGTTGCGAAATACAAGAGCTACGATAAGGATGGCAACGAGGTAAAAGGAGTGTTCCAAAAGATGTTTGAAGAGGAATATTCTCGCCTTGTAAGCAATGAGTTTCATATATGGGATGAGGATTACAATGAGTATCTTCGCCGATTCTATCCGCAAGATATACATCGTGGCTACTTTTCCATTGACAAGAAGAGCGGACGAATGATTGATAGTAAAGCGGAGAAGAAAACGGGACTATCCGATGATATATCGGCTTACGAACTTATCTTAAAGAATAAGGAACGCTTGTTGAGTTTCGAGGAGCCTACTCGCTTCATATTCTCTCACTCTGCTTTGCGTGAGGGTTGGGATAATCCGAATGTATTTCAAATTTGTACTCTTCGCCATAGCAATTCAACTACTGCCAAGCGTCAGGAGGTAGGTCGTGGCCTGCGTATCTGCGTGGATAAAAACGGTACACGTATGGATGCCGAGCTATTGGGTGAAGATGTACACGAAGTAAACAAACTGACGGTGATAGCCAACGAAAGCTATGCCGACTTTACTATAGCCTTGCAGCGTGAGACTCGCGAGGTGTTGCGTGAACGAGCAGCCAAAGCAACCGTTACCTATTTTACAGGCAAACAAATCAAGATTGGAGAAGAGGTACACACCATCAGCGAAACCGAAGCAAGCCGTATCATCATCTACTTGGAGGACAACGGCTATATTGACGACCAAAAGAATATCACTCCCGAATATCGTGAGGCTGTAGCCAATGGTACAGTTGCTCCATTACCTCATAAGTTGCAGCCGATAGCAGAGGGTGTTACCCGACTTATCAACTCTATATTCGATCCGAAGGCATTGGATGATATGGTGGTTGAGGAAAAGACAACCACACCCGATAATAAGTTGAACGAAAATTTCAATAAAGCCGAGTTCCAAGCCTTGTGGAACGAAATCAATCATCAGTATGTTTATCAGGTAAGTTACGATAGCAACGAACTTATTGACAAGGCAATTCTATACATCAACAAGGATTTGGAGGTTAAACAGCTTCGCTATGTAATGGTAGAGGGTACACAGGATGAAAGCCAAGTAACTGAATTTGGCAATACCCGTTCGCAATCTCGTGAACTGACGGATGTATGTACCTCAACAGTCAAATACGACCTTGTAGGTGATATTGCCAAAGGTGCAAACCTCACTCGCCGCACCGTAGTGAAGATACTGCAAGGTATAAAGCAAAGTAAACTCTATCTCTTTAAGAACAATCCCGAAGAGTTTATCCGTAAGGTGATAAGCATTATCAAAGAACAGAAATCAACGATGATTGTAGAGGCTATTCACTACAACATTACCGAGGGAAAATACGATAGCGACATCTTCACCGTTAAGAGCAAGATGGACTTTGACCGTGCCTACGAAGCAAAGAAACATATCACAGATTATGTATTCAGCGACAGCAAGGGCGAACGCCAATTTGCCCACGACCTTGACGAAGCCAGCGAAGTGGTGGTATATGCCAAACTGCCACGCACGTTCCAAATCCCGACACCCGTAGGCAACTACGCTCCCGACTGGGCAATCGCCATGAAGAAAAACGATGTGAAGCACATCTTCTTCATCGCCGAAACCAAAGGCTCAATGTCGTCAATGGACTTATCAGCTATTGAGCGAGCCAAAATTGATTGTGCGGAAAAATTATTCAACTCCATTTCCACCGCCAATGTAAAGTATCATAAAGTTGCGACCTATCAGGATTTGATAGATGGTATGAATGCGATAAGCTAATAAAATTTTGGCGTTCACCTTTAACAAGTGAACGCCGAATTTTTATGGTTGTGCCATGATGAAACTTCTCATACGTTCTATAGATTCTTTTAATTCTTCCTGTGTATAACTATTATAACGGTTCTCGGGGTGATGAATGATGTGACGTATCTTTTCTGTTAAAGTTTTCTGCAAATTTGATGTCGTCCCATTTGTATTCAATTTCACATAATTAATCTTTTGATATTGAGCATCAAAATTATTCTTCCACCCTTCTGCTTCAATATAACCATATAAAGCATTATGGTAATCTGTTGATACTAATTCAAAAGCTTGATAATTTACCTCGGCAGCCATAGTATATGGAAGTACGGCAGGAGTACCTATACAATTAGCTGAAACTTGTCCATTGCCATCTCTTTTCAGCACTATAACTTTTGTTTTATCTAAATCTTTTAGAGCTTCGCTAATTACCGCTTCTGAATGGCTTGCAAAAAGCAGTTGTGCAGTCTGATTAGAATTGGCATCAGTGAATAAATTCTTGTAATATTGTAATATCTTTTTCTGCCATAGTGGATGCATGCTTAATTCAGGTTCATCAATCATTATTGTCGAGTTTTGAAGAAGATTGATGTTTCTAAGTAAATATGCCCCTCTAAAAACAACTTGTTTTTCCCCGGTACTTAAAACATCTATAGGAATTTCTATACCATGCTTTTCAAAAATCACGACCTTTTCTCCAGAAGCATTACCAACCTTCTTGTATTTAATAGTTTCAAAAAATCCATTAAAAGCACTTTTAAATCTATAGATTTTTGATATTGGTTCAAAATCAGCAGTGGACATAGGAGTTTGACCTTGCTGATTTCTTTTATCATTTATATCACGATATTGCTCATTGTCCTGATTTTGAACATCTACAATTAGTTGTTTTAATGATGTAAAATTGTCATCTTTATCTGAGTCATACTTGTTTTTATCAAGTTCATTTGTTTTTACAGATTCAATTTTGTTAGTTTTATAATCTGCCCTTGGTCTTGAAAATACACTTCCATAAGATCTTGGGTCTTTATTATCTGATTGAATAGAACTTGAATTATTATTCCGGTCACTGTGAATATTTTCTGAAGTATCATTTTCCACATCATATCTTGTGAAAAATGTTTTAAGCGAACCTGGTATGTTTAATGGAGTCAAAATGTAGCGTTTATCTTCTACTTCATACTCAATTCTATCAAAAGGCTCAAAACTACCAATGCTTAAAAAAGTATTCAGTGTTTCTAATATGGTGGTCTTTCCTGTGCCATTTTCTCCGGCCAAAACTATAGTAGAATATGCCTTGTTTGTAGCAGGGTTTACAAAATCTAATTCTAAGTTACCCAATATTGGGTGATTTGCCCATTTAACCTTTCTTATCTTCATAATCGTCAAACATTGATTAAACGACACAAAATTACAATTTTATTAGTTGTTAGCGAATTAGTTCTCAAATAATCACTAATTTTGCAAAGGAATTTATAAAATGAAAAACTATAATGGCAAATAGAACAGCTACCTCGGTATTGTTTGGATTTGATTTTCAAGCAAACGCTGCAATAGTGTTAATGCTTGAGAATATTAAAGATATGAATAGTATTCGTTTAGAGGGTTCTGAAGATATAGAAATCAATTTAAACGATGGTAGTTGCGTATTGGCTCAAGCAAAGTCTGTTGTAAATAGTAGTTCTGATTTTACAAATGTACTTTCTAATCTTAAGAAGTCTATAACTTCATTATCAGAGGCAGAGCATAAATCTGGATTAGTTAAAGAACTTATATACATAACGAATACTCCAAACCCATTCAAAGAAAAACAATTGAATCCGATATTCTATGGTGTTGCTCAAAGAGATTATAGTTCATTGCCAGAACCTTTAAAAGATAAAATTAATAAGATTATTTCTGAGATTGAAAAACCTCTTGACACGAGTAAGTTCAAAATACAGATTTTACCTTTTGAGACAGATAATGACAATGAAAGATATAAATGTGTTATGAATGCTATTGGTGATTTCATTCCCAAATTAGGAAATATATCTATAGCTAAAGACGACTTACACGGAATTTGGGTAAAAGATATTTTTAGAAGTGGAACGAAAAGAACATCTGATATAAAACTAACTAAAAAGGACATCATATGGCCATTAATAGTTCTTGTAACTAAAAATGGAAATTATGATGAAGACGAATTTGATGATTCTGAGATTTATGAACTATCGAGAAATTACGAAGCAATTATAAATACCTGTTCAGAAAAATACGAATTTGTAACTAAGGTGCTATGCGCATATAATGGTTTCTATAATGAAGCAAAACATAGTGAAAGAAAACAAAAATTTATAGAAACAGAGAGTAGTAAATTCGCATATCTTTTTGAAGGAGAAAGTGTATTTTTGTCTAGTAACTTACAAGAAAAACTTCTACAAATTATTGTTCGCAATATTTTGAACAAACGAATTCAAATAGACAAAATTAAGAACGCTGTAAACTTATGATTTTTAATTCAATTTATATCGAAGAGGCTGGTAATAAACGTTTGATTGATTTCTCTGATGGGAACAATCTCATACATAGTCTTGCAAATAGTAAAGGTAAGACGACTTTACTAAGACTTATGCTATATTCAATAGGATACAGCGTTCCTAATACTAAACACATCAAATTTGAGAACTGCAAAGTCGAAAGTCAAATAACTTTGGATAGTGGAGAGGTTGTAGTTTTATGTAGAGAATCGAGGGATTATATTGAATTGAAACAGAATGATTCTGTAACGACGTATGTTTTGCCAAGCGATGAAGCAGCTCTTCATAAAATTATTTTTAAAGCAAATTATCCTGAACTGATAAATAATCTTTTAGGAATATTCTATTTTGATCAGGAGAAGGGGTGGACCTTGCTTAATCGAGGAGTTGTCATTGGAAGTATTCGTTTTAATATTGAGGAACTAATTAGGGGAATCGCAAAGATTGATTGTTCTGAATTATACAGACAAAAGGAAACTAAGAGACAAGATTTATTGAAATACAAACAGATGTTTAGTGTTTCTAAGTACCAAGAAACCATTGATGCCGAATCTAACAATCTTGCAGGAGAATCATATAATTCATTGATTGATATTAAAATCAATCAATGCAAGATGCAGCATAATATGTTAAAGAAGGAATTATGCAGAATAGATAATGTTTTAAAGGAAAATAAACATTTTAGAAATTTCATTGCAGAAATAGGACTATTGGTTCAAGCTCCTAATAAAGAAATCTTTGCCGTTACAGAAGATAATATTATAGGTCTTAATGACACCATTGACTTCCTTGTAGCCAAACGAAAACTAATAGCTTCGCAATATAATCAAATACAGTCGGAAATATCTGAACTAGAGAAGGAACGCCGAACTGAAGAGCATCAGTTGTCTTTCTTCGACAATGTTGAAACGATTTCCGAGATTTTTGATAAAAGAATTTCAAGTATACCTATAAATGAAGTTGCTGTCAAAAAAGGAATTGCAAAATTAGAAAAAGAAATAACGGATATTAACCTCAAAATTAGAGAATTAACTCGAAGTGCAAATAGCGTAATCTCATCGATATTCAATACCACTAAAAAATATCTTCAAGAATTAGGAATTGATGAAAGTCATAATACCGAAAAGTATTTATTTACCTCAAATCTAAAAGAATTGTCAGGAGCCATTTTACATAAAACGGTTTTCGCTTTTAGGCTTGCGTGCTTGTTAGAGGTTGAAAAGCATTTGAACATTAAATTCCCGATAATTCTTGATTCTCCAAGTGGAAAAGAGATTGATAAGCAAAATATAGAAGCAATGGTTGAAATATTAAAAAGAGATTTTGCCAACAACCAAATCATCATTGCATCAATATATGAATATAGCTTGACAGATGTTAATAAGATCAGTATTGTTAATAGATTAATTGAATAATATTATGGGCGAGCTTGAAACAGCAACTAATGCACCTGTTACATTCCAAGAATTAGAGTTACTTATAAGACGTATAATTGAAGATTTTACCTTGATAAATGCAGCCAAAATTAAAAAGGAACTTCATGATGTATCTGATGAGCAAGCTAACACAATAGGTCTTTCTGTACAAGATTTTATTGACTATAACACAAAGAATAATAGTTTAGGTAAAAGTGCATTTACTTATTTGTATCATATAAACCATTTATTGCAAAAGTTAGTTGAAAAGTCTGTTATTAATAAAATCCAGTCTTTTGGTGGCTTGCCCATATTAGGAGATAAGTATGTATCTCTTAATATGCCTTTACCAGAGGAGGAATGGCTGAAAATAACATCTTATGCAGAATATTTAGGCCTTGATTATATCAGAGAAAGGATTTCTCCTTTTACCGCCATAATAGTTGTATGTGATGATAAAGGAGATGACCATATTGGTAGTGGTCTACTCATTTCAACAAATCATATATTAACATGCTTGCATGTTGTTGATGGAGTGGAAATTAAGGAGGTGTTAGTTAAAGATGTACAATACGCTGTTAAAGACATATATGAATCGGGCTCAAAGGATATTGCTGTTATTGAGATTTTGGAGTGCCCATTAAATCCTGAGAATGATGTGGTATTTAGTGATGGACAAGTCTTAGATTCAATTCTTACTTTTGGATATCCTCCTATTTCAAGAATTAGAGAAACACCATTAATAGTACAGAAAGGTGAAATTAATGCTATTTCAACAAACTATAACGGGAATGAATGTTTAATATATTCTTCCATTGTGCGACCAGGAAATAGTGGCGGTCCAATATTTTCGGATAAAGGTTATTTTGTAGGAATGGTAACAGAGCATCTTGAAAGAAAAACGGCTGAAAATACCATTATCGTTGATAAAGACACGTCCGTAGAAGAACAAATTCAATCTCTTTGTGATCAACTCAATATGATTCCACAAGTGGTTCCATTTTATGCGGGATTAACAGCTAAAGAGATATTTGAAGAACTTAAACTATTAAAACCTGAACTTGTAGTATCTTGTGAATGGTAAAGAATTGCTCATTATAAAATACAGGCAGTGATTTTAATATATACAAAATTAATACTACCTTTGCACTTAGAATAAAGCGTTCTTTTCAATAATGCAGAATAAGACAGATAAGGGAACTTTGCTTGTTTCTAAATCGTTACCTGTCGCGAATTCAAATTCTGTAAATATTTTGTTTTCAGTGAGAAAGAAGAAATACAATGTCTCAAGCAATGGAACGTAATGTGCTTCTGTATCTTAGCTTTCTTAAGCCAATTTTTTAGAGGGTAATTTATCATACTTCGACTGAGCCCCTTGAAGACTTTACCCGTTCCTACTTCTCCGCAAAGTTCAAAAGCTTCATGGCTGATAGGGAGCGTAGCTTCTGTTTTGGTCTTTTGAGTACGGATACGAATGCAGTAACCTTGATCGGGAGCGATGCCAAAGTCCGACCATTGCAGGTTCATTATGTCGCTGATACGAAGCCCTGTCAAGCAGGAGAATAGAGAAGCGGCTTTGAGAACGGGGATATCACAAGGCGTGGTGGCTAATTGCTTCACCTCGTCCAAAGTCAAATACTCTTTCTTTACGTCCTCATATTCAATCTTCTCTAAGAAGTCGTTGATGTTCTCACGGAGTAGTTTATCACGATAGGCGATTTTCAGCAGACCTCTGAACGTGGAGTAGTAGCCTGCTGCCGAATTGAGCGATACTTTATGTTCGGTGTGTTTTAGCTGTTTGGCATTCAGAAGGTAAGCCCGAAACCGTTTACAGAGATCGACATTCACTTCACCAAAGGTACATTTGCCCTGTACGAAGTTTGAGAAATGGGCGTAGACTACCTTCCATTTCTGATCTTTGGTACGCATCATTTTAGCGAAATAGGCAAGGAAATCGGCTTTCATTTTATGCTTGTCTAAGAAACCGAACTCCTCATTGATTAGTGATTGCACCCGGATGCAGCGGATGGCTTCGGCTTTGTTTAACATATCGTTGTTGAACTCACGCTCCATCTCGTTCTTTGGGTGGGCGTAGATGTAAATGCCGAGATACTCCCGACGGCTCATAATCATTGTTTCGGGATGGCGAATTGCCGGATAATAATCGAGGTAAAGGGAAATTTTTTCGTTACGGATGGCTCTTTGGCGAACCGTAACTTTGGTACATGTGTGCGTCATACGATTGTTATTTAAATGTTTATACTTGTTTTATGATTGCAAAGAAAATTGGTGATATGATGGTGACTACCGTCACCGCTTAATAACTTACTCTATTTTGGGACCACCCAAAAGTCTGTCAAGCTCCGGTCGGGAGATCTTGACGTATTTACCGACCTTCACTCTGGGGATATTGTGGTATTTGGCGTAATGATAGAGTTGATCTCGTGTGAGATTGAACTTTGCCATTGCTTCTGCTACCGTATAATATTGTGGCTCGTCGGGTTGTGCTACGCCTTTAGCTATGTCGAAATGCTTTTTGGAGTAGCTAATCATGATGCCCTCTTTCTTTTTGGGTATAGCATTCTTCGAGGCAAGTGTGTAGATGGATGCCAACGTCATATCAAACTTCTCCTGAATTTCCTGTACGGTGTACCACTCGGTGATCTCCGGATTAGCAGCTTTCTTCGAGAAATAATTGTCGATATGCTTTTTGCTCCAATAGGTTTTGCCTCGATTGAAGGTTCGTGGAATATTGTGTTTCTTAGCTACAACGAATATCCATGAATCGACTACATTATATTTCTCTTTGACTTCGACCGTGGTGTAGAACTCGGTGATAGGGACTTTCTCTTTGGGCAACCTTTTATTATAAGCAGTCGTGTTCTCGAAAAGAGTATCAATGTCCTTCCTTCTGATAAGTGTCTTTCCTTTAAACTGAACAGCTTTTATAGTCTCGTCCGCCAAATAACGATAGATGGTCGCTCTACTAATCCCTAAAAGTTTAGTGGCCTCAATGGGATTAAAGAACTCTCTGTGCTCTAAATCCTTTGTTGCCTCATTCTGTTCTTTAAGAGATAACTCTTTTTGATAGGAGATAATACGCTCTTGTCTTACCCTCTCTTTGTAGGCTAAGCTGGCACACCTGTGTGAGCAATAGGATGTGCTCATTTTGTGGGCTGTGAAAACCTGTTCACACCACTTACATTTCTTCTTGATGTCAATGTTACTACTCATTTTTTCGCTTGTTATTTCGCCAAAACTGTCTCATGGCGTCTCACCACGTCTCATGATGTCTCAATTCTCTACTACCTATCCAGTGAGAAATAGGTTGCAAACCTCCGAGACCCAAATACGGTACAAAAATGAGCTGAAAAACAAGTATAAACGATAACCATCGTCCATACGAGCAAAAAGAAAGGCGCTCAAAATGAACGCCTTATTAATCAATAGTAATCTATGCTAATCGTTGGTAATCACCAATTACTTGCCGACGCAAAAATGTTCGAAAATATTCCCAAGTACCATATCGTTCGTAACTTCCCCTGCAATATCGCTTAGATGGAAAATGCATTCGCGGATATCTTGTGAAACAAAATCTCCGGATAGATTTTCTGCTAGTCCTTGTTGGACCCGGTGGATGGCTTCCAAGGCATGGGTCAAAGCCTCGTAGTGGCGTATATTCGTGACAATGACATCGTTTTGGGTAACCGTGGGCAGGTTAGCGGCAGAGATTAGCATTTGCTGAAGCTTGTCGAGGTTGGTACGTCCTTTGGCAGAGATGGAGATGCATTGCACATTAGTAGCGGCCACGGTGAAACTGGAGTTGGGGATGGTTGAGGCATCTTGCACCAAATCGGTCTTGTTGAATACGAGAATGAGCCGTTTCCCTTCGCAACGGGGAAGTATTTGGGCAGTTAGTTGTGGTATCCGTGAGACGGCATTCGTGGCATCAACTATCCAGAGCACGATTTCCGCCTGCTCCAATTTCTGGAAGGTTCGCTCAATTCCTAGGTTCTCGATGGTGTCGTTCGTTTCGCGTATGCCTGCCGTATCAATAAATCGGAAAGTTATCCCACCAAGATTGACTGTGTCTTCTATCACATCGCGGGTTGTCCCGTGTATGTCGCTTACAATGGCTCGTTCCTCGTTTAGTAGTGCATTCAACAGGGTGGATTTACCAGCGTTCGTTTCGCCGATGATGGCTACGGGCACGCCGTTCTTGATGGCATTGCCTACACTGAAGGATTGTACTAAACGGGAAATTACCTGCTCTATGTCGTCTGCTAGGAGACATAGCTCGGAGCGGTCGGCAAATTCCAGTTCTTCGTGGTCGCTGAAGTCCAGCTCCAGTTCTATGAGTGATGTGAAGTGCAGCAATTGGTCGCGTAGTGAGGCCAGCTCTTTACTGAACCCACCGCGCATTTGGCTCATGGCGAGGCGGTGAGTGGCGGCAGAGGTGGAGGCGATGAGGTCGGCCACGGCTTCGGCCTGGCTTAGGTCCATTTTGCCGCCCAAGAAGGCCCGTTGCGTGTACTCACCGGGAGCGGCCAGGCGGCAACCATTGCCGATGAGCAATTGCAACACCTTCTGAAGAATATAGCTCGAACCGTGGCACATGATTTCCGTGCTATCCTCGCCCGTGTACGAGTGGGGGGCACGGAATAAGCTTACAAGTACTTCGTCTATGATGTTTTCTTCTTCATGGATATGACCGAAGGTAAGTGTGTATGGCTTGGCATCCTTCAGCTTCTTCCCCTTCCGGGCAGGGGTAAATATGCGGGATGTTATCTCTATGGCATCCGGTCCGGAGACACGGATGCATCCTATGGCTCCCCCTTGGGCGGTGGCTATGGCACAAATGGTATCTTGGTTCATTTTATCCGGCTTATTTTTATTCAGCAAAGATAATGGTTTCTTTACAAAAAAGAGAGATGGTGATTCAACTTATGGGCTTTTATCGTAACTTTGTGCAAATCGATAATGGATAGATGCTTATAAAGCCTAATCCGCCTCTGTGCCCATTGTGGGTATAGCAGGACATTGCTACACTATACAGACCAGCAACGGGCACGTCAGGCAGGATGTGATGAAGTCATTACTAAACCCTACTCCTAGGATTGGCTGAAGGAAAGGGAGGAGCATTTCTTGAAGGATACTTAGATACGGTCGAGTACTGTTTTGATAAGAGTATCTATCGTATTCTTGTATCCTGTGTTAGCTTCTTTTATCAGGCGGTTGGCAATGACCATGCATACTGTCATGGCCTTGTGCCCCATCAGACGGCTCAAGCCTGCCAGGGCAGAACTTTCCATCTCGAAGTTGGTGATGCGGTAGCTGTTGTATTCAAATTTTTCAATCTTTTCATTCTGATGCGGGTCGGCAAGCGGCACGCGTAACTCGCGTCCTTGAGGTCCGAAGAAGCCCCCGGCGGCAATCGTTACGCCACGTACCATGTCGTCTTGTGCGATGCGGTCTATCAGTTCAGCACTTGCATCAATGACGTAGGGGGCAGGGGCACACATGTTGCCGGACCATCCCATATGGTTGAGGAAGGCACGCTCCATGGGTAGGTCGCACACGGAGTTGCGTCCGGCATAGAAGTTGAGCAGACCGTCGAAACCGATGGATTTTTCAGAACATACAAATGTACCCACCGGAGTGTAGGGTTGCAAGCCGCCGCAGGTGCCGATACGTACCAGCTCAAGGCTACGTAGGCGGGGCTTTTCTTCGCGCGTCTCGAAGTCGATGTTTGCCAGGGCATCCAGTTCGTTCATCACGATATCGATGTTGTCACATCCGATACCGGTGGAAACCACCGTAATACGTTTCCCCTGGTAAGTACCGGTGATAGTCTTGAACTCGCGGCTTTCCACTTCACATTCCTTGTTCTCGAAATGGGAGGCAACCAGTGCCACCCGTCCGGGGTCGCCTACCAAGATGACTTTGTCTGCCAGCCATTCGGGCTTTACGTGAAGATGAAATACAGAACCGTCTTCATTGATGATCAGTTCGGAAGAGGCGAAATATTTCTTCATATGCTTGAGGCTTTAATCTTTTGTTTATAAATAGAAACGCCGGGAACCGATTCTTGTTCACCGGTTCCGGCGTTTCGTCAGTTACTTTTCGGGTTATTTACTCAACGGCTGGCTGGTATTGCCCGTCGTCGGTTTGGCAATGTTTTCGCGCATGGAAGTGTCGGCTTCTATATTCTTCATCCGGTAATAGTCCATGATGCCCAGATTGCCGTTGCGGAATGCTTCGGCCATGGCCTTGGGTACTTCCGCTTCTGCCTCGATAACTTTGGCACGGGCTTCCTGGGCCTTTGCCTTCATTTCCTGCTCTGTGGCTACGGCCATGGCGCGGCGTTCCTCTGCCTTGGCTTGAGCAATGTTCTTGTCGGCATTGGCTTGGTCTATCTGCAGGGCGGCACCGATATTCTTACCTATGTCAATATCAGCAATGTCAATGGACAGAATTTCGAATGCTGTTCCGGCATCCAACCCCTTGCGTAATACCAGTTTGGAGATAGAATCCGGATTCTCTAATACAGACTTATGGTTCTCTGACGAACCGATGGAGGAGACAATGCCTTCGCCTACACGGGCCAGAATCGTGTCTTCTCCGGCACCTCCCACCAATTGGCGGATATTGGCGCGCACCGTTACACGGGCCTTGGCAATCAGCTGGATACCGTCTTTGGCAACAGCTGTCACAGGAGGGGTGTCGATTACTTTGGGGTTAACGGACATCTGTACGGCTTCGAACACGTCACGGCCAGCAAGGTCGATGGCGGTTGCCATCTGGAACGGCAGCTCGATATTGGCTTTAGAGGCGGATACCAGTGCGTGTACCACCCGCTCTACGTGACCTCCGGCAAGGTAGTGTGCTTCTAGTTCGTCGCGCGTGATGTTTTGCAATCCTGCTTTATGAGCTTCAATCATGCCGGGCACAATGATATAAGGAGGGACATTACGGATGCGCATCAGGAAAAGTTGTACCAGCGAGATGTTTACTCCCGATACTTTGGCAGACAGCCACAAGAAGAACGGTACATAATGGAAGAAAAGTACCAGGAAAATAATGCCTCCTATAATGAGGAAGGCGGTTAAATACATTGTGCTTGGATCCATGAGATTAAATATTAATTGTTAGTTATAAATAGGTTGATTCCTGAAATTTCACTGCTTGAGCCGCTCCACTAAGAGGACTCCGTCGGCAATACGGTCTACGATAATCGGAGTCTTTTCGTTCAGGAAGCCGTCTGATGACTTTACTTCCACGATGTCTCCGTTGATTTCGGCATAGCCGATAAGAGCCAGGCGGGTAGTGGTTACGCCTATATCACCTACCTTGACTTTTTCCTCGGCACTACGGTCTACTTTGGAGGTGATGTTTTTTTTCAATGCAATTTTGTCGAGTGTCTTGGAGCGCATGAACCATACCAACGAGCCGATACAAGCCAGGGCAGATATGATAAGCGTAATGACACCTGCCGTGGTGCCCATATAGGCAAAGGCATAGTAGTTGGCAAAGATGATGCAACCTCCTGCCAGAAAACCGGCAACGCTGATGCCCGGAATTACGAATAATTCCACTAAGAACAAGATTACTGCTCCTATAATCAATGAGGCGATAATGAGTATATCCATAGTTGTCTTTATTTGGTGGCTTGTTTTTCCAGGTTGCGCACTTGAATGGCAGTTTGCTCCATCTCAGTGGACAATTGTCGTACACGTTGCTCCAGGTCGAGGATGGCGGCGGACATCTTGTCCTTTTCCTGCTTGTTGGCTCGGGAGTATTCCGAACGCATATCTTCCAGTTTCTCCTGCAGTTGTTTGTAGCTCTGCTCCAGCTGATTGTATTTGCCATACGAGGCTTTGGCCTGCGGGGAGCGGAAATCGTCCAGCTGGTAGTAGGTGGAGTGGTCGTCAATGATGAATTGGAAATCATGCTTCTTGGTGGTCCGCGGCTTTGCGTTGGCAGCAGTCCGAAGCCTTTCTTGGGCGGCCTCTACCGCATCGGTGTCCGTCCATGTGTCCTTGATAGAGTGAAGTTGCGCCAATGATATCATCTTGTCCGGGTCCATCCCTTCGTAGTTGTACACTTGCTTGGATGAGTTGGGAATGAATACATAGATGCATACTTTGCCTTCGGGCTGGTAGCGGTCGGAGGCAAACCATCCCAAGTCGTTGAATTCGTCGATGACGTACATATAGTCGTTGTAGGGCGAATTGAACGGCATGCCCACATTTTCCGGCATCAGATAAGAGTCGGTATTCGTATTATAACGGGTGACGAAAATGTCATATTCTCCCATCGAGCCAGGGCCATCCGAGGCATAGTAAATAGTGATACCGTCCGTAAGTACATAAGGGTAGTCTGCATTCATGGCCTCGTTGATGCTTCCGGGCAACAAGCTGCCATCACTCCATTTGTCCAGCAACTTGTTGCGCGAAAGGATACTGAGGGTGCTGTCCGGTTGCATTTCGCTATAATATAGCTTATTGCCCAGCTCCGTTTCGTATACCGTTCCGCCTTCCTTACTGGAATCATTGAAGTAGGTGTCGTACATGAACAGCTTGCCCGATTCGGGGCTGATTTTGTATGCATCCAGGAATTTTTCCTTGTCTACCACAAAGCTGTCGATGAAGCAGACCTCTTCCACGCCTTTCAGCATGCGCAAGTTGAATTTGCTTTTTTCCAATAATTGTTCGGCCTCTTCGGTGGAGCGTTTTCTCTTTCTCAGGTCGGAAATGTAGGTCTCATAAGTCTCGATGGCATCTTCGAACCGATATAGATCATTGTATGCCCGGGCCAAATAGAGTTGCCCGCTGGGGACACGTCTCTTGACGGCGCTTTCCAGGTGTTTCAAGGCTTCTGCGGGTTCGCCGGTTTCCAGGCAACATACACCGTACCATAGGTTGTAATTTCCATTGCCAGGTTGTGTCTTGACGAGTTTTTTGAAGGCGGGCTTGGCTTCTTCGTATTCTCCCTTCTCGTACAAGGCTTTGGCTTCTGCCAGGCTTTGTGCGGAAATTGTTATGCTCAAAAGGCCGAATAGAAAGAAAAGGATATATTTTTTATTCATATTGATACATGCTGATTTGTTCAGAAGGTCAAAAATACAAATTTATCGTGAATAAAGCTGGTTTCCGTAATTCTATTTTGTTAATTCTTCTTTAAATCGTTCTTTTGCCTTACTTTTGCAACCGGAAGAGCTATAATTCATAACTTATAACTCATAATTCGTATCAATGGCACGATTTACTGAAGAAGAAAAAATGTTGCGCCGCATAGACAAGCGGTTTAGCAAAGGTGTGGTGGAATATGGGCTGATAGAGGACGGCGATAAGATTCTTATCGGGCTTTCGGGAGGCAAGGACTCTTTGGCGCTGGTGGAATTGTTGGCACGGCGTGCCCGTGTCTATAAACCCCGTTTTTCCGTTGTCGCCGTACATGTAGTGATGAAGAATATACCTTATCAAAGCGATGTGGACTATCTGAGGGAGTACGTAGAGTCGTGGGGAGTGCCTTTTGTTCTCTTTGAAACGGAGTTTGATGCCACGACAGATACCCGCAAGTCTCCTTGTTTTCTTTGCTCTTGGAATAGGCGGAAGGCATTGTTTACCGTAGCCAAGGAGCAGGGATGCAATAAAATCGCGTTAGGCCATCACATGGATGATATTCTGGAGACCTTGCTGATGAATATCACCTATCAGGGAGCGTTCAGCTCTATGCCCCCCCGGCTGGTAATGAAGAAGTTTGATATGACGATTATCCGTCCGATGTGTCTGGTACATGAGGCGGATTTGATGGAGTTGGCGCAAGTGAGGGGGTATCGTAAGCAGGTGAAGAATTGTCCGTATGAGTCACAATCCAGCCGTAGTGCAATGAAAGGCATTCTGAAACAATTGGAGGAAATGAATCCTGAGGCACGCTATAGTCTATGGGGGAGTATGACGAATGTGCAAGAGGAATTGCTGCCTGCAATCATTAATCACTAATCATTAATCACTATATGAAAGCATTTTATACCATTTTGCTATTGATTGTATCTAATATTTTCATGACGTTTGCCTGGTATGGGCATCTGAAGCTACAAGAGACAAAAGTCATCTCCAACTGGCCGTTGTATGCCGTGGTGCTGTTTTCCTGGGTAATAGCTTTGGCAGAGTATTCTTGCCAGGTTCCGGCCAATCGGATAGGCTTTTTAGGCAATGGAGGCCCGTTCTCATTGATGCAACTCAAAGTGATTCAGGAAGTAATCACTTTGATTATCTTTACGGTGTTCACAACGGTTCTTTTCAAGGGGGAAACGCTGCATTGGAATCATTTTGCCGCTTTTGTATGTCTGGTACTGGCGGTATATTTTGTATTTTATAAATGATGGGTTAATCGCATTTGCACATTATTTCATATACTTCTCCATTCCTTTTGTTAAGAACGTTTGAAGCTTTCCTTCTTCATCCGTATAAATGAAACAGGCGTCGATATCCGGATGTGCATCCGCCACGCGTTCTGCTTCTTCCAGCCCCATCACCATGAATGCCGTGGCATAGGCGTCTGCACTCATGCAATCTTTGGCGATGACGGTGGCTGACAAGATGCTGTGCTGTACCGGATAGCCGGTACGCGGGTCGATGGTATGCGCATATTTCTTTCCGTCTTTATAGTAGTAGTTGCGATAATTGCCCGATGTAGCCATGCCTAAATCCGTGACTTGCAGCACTGCTTGCAGTTCCTGGTTCACTGCCAGTGAGTCGTCTATCGGCTTGTTCAAACCGATGCGCCAAGGTCCATTTTGAGGGTTTTGCCCGTGAACAACCACTTCTCCGCCTATATCGACCATAAAGTTGCGGATACCCTTTTTCTTCAGAAGTTGGGCTATGACATCTACTGCATATCCTTTTGCCACAGCGCTGCACGAGAGCATTATACGCGAGTCTGTTTTCACCACTTTCCCTTCATCGGACAATTTTACTTTTTCGTATCCTGTCATCTCCAGCAGGCTGTCTATCATGGCAGAGTCGGGGAAGTTACCCTTCTTGAACCCAAATCCCCAGGCATTGGCAAGAGGGGCAACGGTGATATCGAAGGCACCATCGGTCTCCCGGGAGATTTCCATGCTACGTCGGAAGACGTTGGTAAAGAATGTGTCGGGCACAATGTCCTCGTTGCGGTTGATGCGCGTAATGGTCGCCGTGTCATTGAAAGGGGACAAGGAACCGTCGAAACGTTTGAGTTCCGCTTCTATCTCCGCCTTCAGATTTTGGTCACATTGATAAGTCACTTTATATACCGTACCGAATATCAGTCCGTTATCCGTCTGATAAGGAGTGACTTGGTTGTGGCGGGCAAGTATCCAGATGGTTCCCAGTACCAGTAGGGCAATCCATAAAAAATTCCGTTGTACTTTCTTTTCCATATCCTATCTGAGTTTTTACTTTTTAATTAAAAGAAGAGATGCTCTACCAATATCTTGGTACCGATGATGACGAGGATAATCCCTCCCCAAAGTTCGGCGCGCAGTCTGCGGGCTATGCCACATCCGAAACGGATGCCGAACATCAGACCGACCATCGACAAGGCGAATGATACAAAACCGATAATGCCGATGGGGGAAAGAATAGCCGAGAATTGCTTGATACCGAGGAATGCAAACGAAACACCTACCGCCAATGCATCGATGCTGGTTGCCACGGCCAGAGCGAGCACCACCTTCAGGCTGGTAGGGTCATACTCGTGCTTGCAATCTTCGTCCTTGAAGGATTCCATTATCATGCGTCCGCCCAGGAAGGCAAGGATACCGAATGCAATCCAATGGTCAATACTTTCTATCAGGTGGCTGAAAAAACTGGCGCCTATCCATCCCAGCAGAGGCATCAAAGCCTGGAAAAAGCCGAAGCTGATGGCCATCACCAGCATAGGGCGCAGCCGGGCGCGTTTCAATATAATTCCGCTGGCTATAGAAACGGCGAAACAATCCATCGCAAGTCCTACGGCCAGTAGCCAAATCTCTAACCCTGTCATAAGTCGCTTAAAGAGGTAGTTTATAAGTTATCGTATAGGTTACTCCCATCGTGTTGGAGCCATATTTCCCGAAACCGGGCACATACCACGGGTCACCGTATTCATCGGCCGAGGCAGACAATTTGAACTTGAAGCGTAGTGACCAGCCCATGTACAATGCCTTCCAGACGTGCGCCCGGATACCGACACAAAATTCCGCCCATTGCATGGAGCCTTTCATTCCTTTATGGTTATAGGGCAGGCTGCCTCCCCATATTTCGTCGTCCAGATTCGGATTGCCTACGATGCCACCGTATATCGGGTCGTCCAGTCCCAAGGCGTCTACATCGTACTTGAAGCTACTTACACCGTAACGCAAGCCTACGAGTAGCATGTGTCCGTGCTGCTTCTTGTATAGCGTGTTATAGTCCATTCCTATGCGGAAGTAGGGGGCGTTGCTTTTGTAGTGTATGCCTTTGTCACTCCAGGTGTCCGTGGAGCCATATCCCAGTTCGGCAATAGGGAAGAAGCGGTTCTTGAGGTTTACATCCACGGCCACTTCGGAACTCAGGAAATCTCCTCCAAATACGGAACTTCCGATTCCCCACAAGTCCAAGCCGACGGACATGCCGTTGTATAACGGATAGTGCACTTCTTCTTTCGCGTCCTTCTTCTCCTTCTTGGGAGGTGCTCCCTGGGGGGGGACGGTAGGATTCCCGTTCTGCGCCCGTAGGGGGAGGAACATCAGCAGGCAGAGTGCCAGACTAATAGAATAACTTAAGATTTTCCTTTCCATAGATGCCTGCTTCATTGTCTTTGATGTATATCGAGTCCAGAGAGATGCGGGTGCACGTTACGTCTGTGATGGCCTGCTTCATCTGATAGCCGCAATCCATCGATAGGAAATAGGGGGTGTTGGTGTGGCGTATCACCATCGTGTCACTCTTGGTCCGGCTATACTTGAATATCAGCTTGGTGGAATCCTCCGTATAGCGCAGTGGCAGGGAGATGTCGTGTACCTTCTTCTGGTTGTTGATGATGATGGAGTCGGTGCCGTATGCTGTGACGGTGAGCGAGTCGAGCGTGTCGTTCTCCACGTATTGGGTTTCGGGGTCTACTCTATAAAGAATGCAATTCACCATGGGGCGTGCCGTCATGGAGCAATCTGCCTCCTCCGAGCAGGAGATAGCTATGCTTATTATCGGGCAAAGGATAGCTCCGAGTATGACAAGTCTGACTAATTTTTTCATCGTTAAATGGTTTTCTCTATTTGATATTTGTTTCGTTCCGGGGCATTACGTGAAATCAGCTCTCCGAGGAATCCTGCCACGAACAGTTGTGTGCCGATAATCATGGAGGTCAACGAGAGGTAGAAGTAGGGAGAGTCCGTCACAAGGCGGTAGGGCATGCCATGGTGCATGTAGTACAACTTGCTGACACCCACTATGACCACGGCTATGAAGCCGAAGATGAACATCAGCGAACCCAGCAATCCGAAAAAGTGCATGGGCTTGATGCCGAACCGGGAAAGGAACCAAAGGGAAAGCAAGTCCAGATACCCGTTTACAAAACGGTTCAGCCCGAACTTGGTCTTTCCGTATTTGCGTGCCTGATGGTGCACCACTTTCTCGCCGATTTTCTTGAAGCCGGCGTTCTTGGCCAGGTAAGGGATGTAGCGGTGCATTTCGCCGTATACTTCTATATTCTTGACCACCTCTTTGCGATACGCCTTCAGTCCGCAATTAAAGTCGTGCAGGTTTTTGATGCCCGATACTTTGCGGGCGGTGGCATTGAACAATTTGGTGGGGAGGGTCTTCGACAACGGGTCGTAACGTTTCTGCTTCCAGCCCGATACGAGGTCATAGCCGTCTTGGGTAATCATGCGGTAGAGTTCGGGTATTTCGTCGGGGCTGTCCTGCAGGTCGGCGTCCATGGTTATCACGACGTCGCCTTGTGCTTGTTCGAAACCACAGAACAATGCCGGCGACTTCCCGTAGTTGCGGCGGAACTTAATGCCCCGTACCTTGTCCGGAGCTTGTGCCTGCAATTGTTCGATTACCTGCCAGGAACGGTCGGTACTTCCGTCGTTCACGAAAATCACTTCGTATGAAAAACCGTTGGCATTCATCACCCGCTCAATCCATGCGAACAGTTCGGGGAGTGATTCTTCTTCATTATATAGTGGTACGACAACTGAAATATCCATTGATGTATGATTTTTCTATTTTACAATTGAAATAACATTTCTTTTTGCTGTTCCGTCACTCTGCCGGAGCGTCGTCTTTCTTGCGTCTCATCACGAACAAGGCGGTGGGGAAAGCCAGTATCGAACCCCAAAACACATTGGACGATATCATCTGTAGCGTAATGTCGATAGGGCTGAGCAGTCGGGCTGTCTCCAGAGCTTCCTGATAGGTGGCGATGTACGAATCCATTCCCGGCATGTTGCTTTGGGCAAGCGTGTCTACCATCGTTTCGCACGTGTTTATCACATATCCGTGGTCTATGAATCTGAAGTAGATGTAGTGTGCCACGGCGGCAAGCAGCGCGGCAAACATATACATGAAAACGGTGAATACCCATGCATGCAGGAAGCTGATGCCGCCTCCGCATACCTGATTACGATACATCCGTGCATAATAATATCCCATAAAAGGTACGCATAGCGTGAGTCCCATGAAAAGGAAAAGTAAAAAAGGAACCGACAGCCCCACAGGAAAGAGTATGAACTTCAATATCCAGAAACCTCCCATATAGGTACCGAACAGCATTGCGTATCGTTGCATGTAACCTCTATTTTCTGCCATCTTTCTTAGAAATAATATGCAAAGGTACAAATATAGTTGGATTCAAGGGCAAGCCGATGTGTAGATTTTAAATAAATTAGAGGATTCTTTGCGGGGCAAAAAGAAAAAAGCAGGTAACACTTTCGTATCATCTGCTTTTCTTTCGAGCCTCTTGTCGGATTCGAACCAACGACCCCGAGATTACAAATCACGTGCTCTGGCCAACTGAGCTAAAGAGGCGGGTGGGTAAGCTTACTATATCGCGCCGCTACAACCAACTACCTTTGCTGCGATCAAGCCCTGGAGGATTCGAAGGGAGCTGGCCGTATAGGACTTACCCGTTTTTGTTTTGCGGTTGCAAAGGTAGACATTATTTTGAAATCTGCAATAGCTTGTGGCGATTTTTTTATTTGTTTTTTTAGATTCTCTGTTCTATTCCTCTTCATGGCCTTCTTATATAGACACTTTGGAGGGGAGGTACGGATTCTTTCCGGCATTACGATGGACAAATATTCCTTTTACTAGAAAGTATTCGTCCGACATATGTAACCTTATCGTCCGACGGCTGTTGAATTATCGTCCGACAGCTGTCGGACGATAATTCAACAGCCGTCGGACGAATACTTCTTAGTATACCGGAATCTAAAGTATAGTTATGCAAAAGATTGCCATTTGAGAAGAAAATAATAATCGGGGACAAAAAAACAGATAGGCTATTGTGTGCTACCTTGAAAATAAGCATTATTTTTGTGCAACTAACTATATAGTCATTATACGCATGAACAAACACATATTGTCATTCTACCTTTTTTTCTGCCTTTTTCTTTTTCCCCCTTTGGTCGAAGCAATTGCCGGCTGGAATAGCTTTATCGTCAATTTTGATAAAAGTGTTTATGGTAAGGGGACCCAGACTTGGCAGATAGCACCCTATGATGACAAGTGGGTATATTTCGCCAACAAGAACGGTATGGTGCAATTTGATGGCAATGTCTGGAATGTGTTTCCATTGAACAATGCTTCCGATGTGCGTTCCGTTCTGGCTTCTGCCACCCAAAAAAGAATTTATGTGGGGGGCATCAATGAATTCGGCTATTATGAACCGGATACGGACGGTTCTTTGGCCTATCATTGCATGTCCGATACTTTGGAGAGTTCCGTTCGTTTTCTTGGAAATGTGTGGGGCATCCATGAGACAGACAATATCTTGTATTTCCAAGGGGACGGGTGCGTGGTGAAGTACCTGAACGGCAAATATACCGCCATTGAAATGAATGCCAAGATAGACTGTTCCAATATGGTCAATGGTATTCTTTACATCGGTACGGACAGAGGCGTATGGCTTTTGGTTGGAAACACTTTTTTCCCTCTTCAGGGTGCCGATGCGTTGGCTTCCAAGCGTATTCGTGGCATTATACCTTATAAGAAAGGTGTTCTGGTGGTGACTGCATACAACGGACTTTACTATTGTGACGGGCGTACGATGGAACCGTTTGTCACCGGTGCCGAAGAGTTTATGCGTGAGAATGAAGTCTTTTGCGTAGCCAAAAAGGATGATAAGATTGCCTTGGGAACCATTCATAAAGGATTGGTACTGGTGGATTGCAGCACCATGCAACTGAAATATTTCAATGAGAACAACGGCTTGCGTAACAATACGGTGCTTTCTGTCTCCTTCGATACGACCGGAAACCTCTGGGCCGGTCTGGATAGCGGCATTGACTACGTCTGTCTGAGTTCTCCTTTTACGAATCTCTATTCCTATCCTTATTCCTACGGCACGGGATATACGGCGGCGGTAGAAGGCGGTTATCTTTATTTAGGTACCAATCGGGGTTTGTATTACACCTCGTATCCGGTACAGATGAACGGCGATTTGCCGGATATCCGTCCGATGCCCCAATCCAGCGGACAGGTCTGGAACCTTTGCCGTATAGGTGATGAACTCTTCTGTCTGCACGACCGTGGTATTTTCCTTATCAATGGTACTTCCGTAAAACGTGTGACGGATATTGCCGGCGCCTGGTGTTGCCAACTTGTGGCAGGACGTACGGACCTTATGTATGTCGGGGTATATAACGGTATTTATTTGGTTGGGAAAAAGAATGGAGAATGGCAGGTGGTTGGCAAGATTGAGGGTGTGAACGATTCTTGCCGTCTTTTTGAGCAGGAAAGCGATAAGGTGATTTGGGTGTATAATACAGACCACGTTACCCGTGTGGATTTGGATAATGATTTGACAAAAGCCGTACGTATAAAGGAATATAGCGCGAAGGATGGTTTCCCGGTAGGGCGTGATATGTATATAGCGAAGATAGAAGACCGGGTGTATTTTGCCACTCCCCGGGGAATCTATAAGCATAATCCTCATAAAGATGTCATGGAGCCTTGTCCGGATATGAACAACCTTTTGAATGGCACCACGGCCTATTCGCGTATCTTGGAGTATCACGATAAGTTGATAAGTTTGAGCCCTCACGAAATCTGTATTGCCAATCTGGGTACCTATAAGCGGGGGGCGAATACAAGCATTAATCCCATCCAGCAATCGCTGATTGAACTGGTACCCGGTTTTGAAACGATTATTCCTCTTTCAGATTCGCTGATGGTGGTTCCTAATGAAGGAGGTTTCGCTTTATTCAGCATCCCGGCCGTAAGAGAGCGTCAGGATCGTAGCCACTCCTTATATATAAGGAACATGTATCTGTCTTATCCCAAGGATTCATTGGTATATACCGCAAACTTTTTAGGAGAGAAGCCGGTTCCGGTGATAGCTTATTCCATGAATTCCGTTCGTTTTGACTATGCCCTTTCTTTTTTTTCGGTAGGGGATGATATTCGTTTTCAATATCGTTTGAATAAGGGAGGCTGGTCCGATTTCACAACGGTACGCACCAAGGAGTATAGCAGCTTGTCGGAAGGGGAATATACGTTTGAAGTTAAAGCGGTCTTTCCTGACGGTACGACATCATCGGATACAATCGCCTTCCGTATACTTCCACCGTGGTATCGTAGTGCTGCTGCATACGTTTGTTATATCATCTTGGCTTTGCTTGCCTTATGGTATGTCTATCGTTGGGATGATGTCCGTGTGAAACGGAAGAAACAGCAGGCGGTAATCGAGAAAGATAAAGAGTTGCACGATATGGAAAGGGAGTACGAAGAGGAGAAAGCCCGTCAGGAAAAGCAGATTATGCAGCTGGAGAAAGAAAAATTGGAATACGATTTGCAACATAAGAGTCAGGAAATGGCCAATCTGATGATAAACTTTGTCCGTAAGAATGAAATGCTGACTGAAATCAAGTCAGAGATACTTAAAGTATCCGCCTTGCTGAAGGGTGAGGGGGCTCGGGAAGGAAAACAGCAACTCATACTTATTAATAATAAAATAGACGGTAATATACAGAGTGATGAGGTTTTGAAGCGTATTGAAGACCAGTTCGATTTGATACATAACAATTTTATGAAACGTCTTCATGCCAAGCATCCTGAACTTTCCCACAACGAACGCATGATGTGCGCTTATCTAAAGATGAATCTTTCCACGAAAGAAATAGCGCCTCTATTGAACATTTCGGTTCGTGGAGTTGAAACAATCCGTTATCGTCTTCGTAAGAAGTTCGCTTTAGAGAGAGAGGATAGTTTGACGGATTATTTAAGCAATAAACTGTAGTCTTTAGATATTAACTTCCTTTAAAAGAAGGAAGTGCATGGAAGGGAGGAATTTAATATTCCTCCCTTTTGTGTTCTATAACATGTTGTGACGTAATACTTAAAAGTATATATTAATTATTGATTATTAGTAAGTTATTTGCTGATGACGTATTGATAACGTATTTGAATTTCAGATTTGACGTATTTAAGAATGATTGTTTCTTATTTGTTTTATTGCATTTTACTCTATGTTTGCACTGTTCGATTGAGAACAAAACCGAGAAACGTTAATCTTAATTTAGTAAAACTTATGAAAAAGTTATTATCAGTTTTATTTCTGTTAAGCTTTACCTTGGCTTCTGTATATGCCCAAAATATACAGGTAAAAGGTACAGTGGTAAGCGGTTCGGATAATGAACCGTTGCCTGGAGTAAATGTGGTAGTTAAAGGAACTACCAATGGTGGAATTACTGATTTGGACGGTAATTTTACATTGTCGGTTCCTGCCGACGCAACACTTTCTATTACCTATATTGGTTTTAAGTCACAAGAAGTAGCGGTAAATGGAAAAAATTCCTTGAAAATAGTTCTTCAGGAAGATTCAGAAACGCTGGACGAAGTAGTAGTGGTGGGGTATGGTGTTCAGAAAAAAAGTGTGGTAACAGCATCTATTGCCAAAGTTAGTAGTGAGGATTTGGAAAACAAATCTCCGGTGCGTATGGATAATGCATTGAAAGGTTTGGCTGCAGGTGTGGATGTAACTTCAGCTTCTGGTCAGCCGGGTGATTCTCCTCGTGTACGTGTACGTGGTATTGGTACTATCAACAATAGTGATCCGCTCTACATTGTAGACGGTATGCCTATTGGGGGTGGTCTTGATTTTGTAAATCCTAATGATATCGAGTCTATCGAAGTGTTGAAAGATGCTGCTTCTGGTGCTATCTATGGTGCGCGTGCTGCTAATGGCGTTATTCTAGTAACTACCAAAAAAGGTAAGATGGGTAAGGCACAAATTAATTACAATTTTTCTTATGGCTGGCAGAGTGCATGGAAGAGACGTGATGTGACTAGTGCGACAGACTATGCTATCCTTCAGAATGAAGCCAATGTGAATGGTGGTCAGGCTCCAATTTATGCAGATCCTTATAATTTGATTGATGCTAATGGAAATTCTATCAAAGGATTTGGCACTGATTGGCAAGATCTTGTTTTCTATGACAATGCTCCGGTAGTGAATCATGATGTGACAGTTAGTGGTGCATCGGAAAAAGTAAATTATTATTTGTCTTTGGGGTATTATTCACAAGATGGTATTGTTGGTGGTAATCACGGACATTCTAATTATGACCGTTTGACTATTCGTTCCAATACTCAATATAATCTAATTGATGCATCTAAAGAACGCGGTTTCCTTAATAAATTGGATTTAGGTGTAAATTTGGCTTATATGCGTACGCATTCAACAGGTGTTGGTACTAACTCTGAATTCGGTTCAATTTTGGGATCGGCTCTTTATCTGTCTCCTATTTTGACCCCTACATTGACTGGTGATGCAGCTGAAAAGATGATTGAAACTTATAAAGATTTTGATTTGCCTCGTGATGCAAATGGTGATCCTTATACAGTACCTGGCTATGGAGGAGCTTATCAGGAAATGAATAATCCGCTGGCTATGATGACATTGACTCCTACAAAGAATTGGTCGCATAAGTTTGTTCCAAAGTTTTCTATTGATCTTCAATTGTGGGATAATTTGAAGTATCACTTCAATTATAGTGCTGATATGGGATTTTGGGGTAATGAAGGGGCTACTAAGAGCAAGTATTATCTCTCAGCTAATAATAAGGCAACACATACTAATGCATCTTCATTCAAGGCACAGAATGTGACATGGCAGATTGAAAACACATTAACTTATGACAAAACTATCGGCAAACATACATTTGGTGTTGTATTAGGACAGTCTGCTCTTAAATATAAGGGAGATCAACTTGGTGGTAACCGTTGGAATCTGGTGAATCCTAATAAACCTTCTATTGATTATGCTACAGGGAATGTTGAATATACAAAGGATGCAGATGGTAATATTACTGGTGCTACAGTTCAGTATGGCGTTTATGGAGGTCCTTATACAGAACATAGAATGTCGTCTATGTTTGCTCGTTTGAGTTATAACTATAATGAACGCTATATGATTCAGGCTACAATCCGTCGTGATGGTTCAAGTCGTTTTGGTATTAATAATAAATATGGTACGTTCCCTTCAGTATCTGTGGGATGGAATGTGACAAATGAAGAGTTTATGGCTGATACGCGAGAATGGTTGTCTAACTTAAAGGTTCGTGCCAGTTGGGGTAAGAATGGTAATGATAACATAGCCGAATTTGGTTATACTTCATTGACGGCCATGGGTAACAATGTCCTTTTGGGTAAAGATGCCATCAAATGGAACGGTTCTAAAGCACAACGTTTGGCAAATCCTGATTTGAAATGGGAAGAGAGTGAGCAAACTGACTTAGGTATTGATTTGGGATTCTTTAATAATGCTTTAACATTCAGTGCTGACTATTACATAAAGAAAACCAATGGCATGATTATTACGATGCCTATCCCGAGTTATGTAGGTGAAACTAAACCTCTTGGTAACGTAGGTGATATGGAAAATAGTGGTTTTGAGTTTGAACTTGGCTATAAATGGAATATTGCTGATGCTAAATTTGCAGTAAAGGGAAATGCTACTTATCTTAAAAATGAATTGAAGAACTTGGGAAATGATACTGGCTATATGGATTTAGATGGTATTCAAGGATTCTCTGGTGGTGGTACACGCGGTTCTAACGGACAACCTTTCCCCTATTTCTATGGTTACAAGACTGACGGTGTTTTCCAGAATATGGATGAAGTTCGTGCTTATGTCAATAAAGATGGTAAAATGATTATGCCGGATGCGGTTCCTGGTGATACACGTTTTGTGGATGTAAATGGTGATGGTAGCATCTCGGCAGATGACCGTACTAACATTGGTAATGGTACTCCGGATTGGACTTATGGTTTGAATCTTAATGCTGATTGGAAAGGCTTTGATTTTAATATTTTCTTCCAAGGTGTAGCTGGTGCTGATGTGTTTGATGGCACTTATCGTACAGATGTTGCTTCTGGTAACTATCCTTCTTGGATGTTGGGACGTTGGACTGGTGAAGGTACTTCTAATAAGTATCCTCGTCTGGCTGTCGGTAATGCAACGAACTGGATGGTATCTGATCTTTATGTTTGTGATGGTTCATATCTTCGTCTTAAGAATATTACTTTGGGATATACATTGCCTAAGACTCTTACTCGCAAACTTACTATTGAACGTCTGCGTGTGTATGTGCAAGCTGAAAATCTTGTGACTTGGACCAAATATTGGGGATTTGATCCTGAAATTTCTTCAGGTGCAACTTCTCTTGGTGTTGACCGTGGTATTTATCCGCAGGCTCGCACATATACAGTAGGTGTAAATGTTTCTTTCTAATCTAAAAATAAGAACTATATGAAAACAAATAAAATATTAGCAATAGGCTTACTTGCTGCCGCTACAGTGTTGACTACCGGTTGCAGTGACAGTTTTCTTGAGGTGGAAAATCCGACAGGTGAACCATTGGAAGATTATTATACTACGGATGAGCATATTCAGGAAGCTCTGATTGCCGCCTATGACCCTCTCCATTGGCCAGATTGGGGATTGGGACAGTACAATGCCTTGAATATTGACGGTGAAATTATGGGCGATAATTTTTGGGTAGGTGGTGCAACCAAGACCGATATGCAGAATTGGCATATGTTATTTAATTATGAAGCTAATGAAAATAATACACTTGGCTCTCTTTGGACTGTGGATTATTCTGGCATCAAACGTTGTAATGACTTACTGAAATATCTTGATTGGGGTACTGATGTTACTGAGGCCAATCGTAAACTCTATGAGATGCAAGCCCGTTTACTACGTGTTTTCTATTATAATATGTTGTGGCATTATTTTGGTAATGTACCTTTCTATTTGGAGAATCTTTCCGAACCTCCTTATACGGCTCCGCAATATACTGCCGATCAGGTTTATGCTGAGTTGATCGCAGAACTTGAAGCTGTAATTGACTCTAAGGTGTTACCTTTGAAATATTATAAAACAATCAAAGAAGGTAAAGAAGTTGACGACGAAGGTCAGTTGGGACGTGTCACTCAAGCTATGGCTTATATGGTATATGCTGAAATGGTAATGTATCAGAATGATGAAAGTCGTTTCTCAAAAGCTTTAGGTTATATGAAGGAGCTTATTGATAGTCCTAGCTTTAGATTGAATCCTAGTTTTGCCAACATCTGGGAAACGGAAGGTGAATGGTGTGACGAATCTATCTGGGAAATTAATTATGAGCAAACTAATAACGAACGTGGCTGGGGAAGTCCGTTAGCTGTTGGTGGTACAGTGCTTCCTACTCTGATTTCTCCTAACTCTTTCCCAGGTGATGATGGTTGGTCAAAGGGTAATGATGGCTGGGGATTTATGCCCATGCGTCTTGAAACTTATCAAATGTTTAGTGAACAAGACAAACGTCGTGATGCAACTTGCTGGGTGATTGCCGAAGATGTAGAATATACGAAACGTTATCAAGATACTCATATTTGGTTACAAAAATATCGTCCGTATGATAAGAACTTCAAGCAGTCTTCTGGTGACCAGAATTTGAACTATAATAACAATTATCGTTATTATCGTTATGCTGAGACATTACTAAATGCTGCAGAACTTTCTCTTCGTACAGGTGGAAGTGGTACAGGTGAGGCTAAGACATGGTTGAACGAAGTTCGCACCCGTGCCGGTTTGGCTGGACTTGCAAACGTTACGGTTGACGATGTACTTACAGAACGTCGTTTGGAATTTGTAGGTGAAGGCAAGCGTTATTTTGATTTGGTACGTGCTGAAGGAATCAGTGGAGCATCAGCCAGCAATAAGGCTACTACTGCACTGATCCCCGATCAATATGGTTACCGTACTAATTCTTGGACTGCAAAGAAGAAATATATTCCTATTGCACAGGGAGAGTTGGATTCCGATCCGGCTTTGGTTCAAAATGCTTATAAATAGTTTACCATAACTCCATTAACAAATAATTGATATGAAAAATATATTTAAATATATGGCAGGCGTGTTGGTTGCTGGTTTTGCAATGACTTCATGTTCGCCTGAAGATTTTACGGGAGCCAATGGCAATATCCCACAAGCATCGGATTATACTGATAACTTTAAAGTTACTGTAGATCAGACAACCAATTATGCAAACTTTGAATTTACTTCTGCTCCTGGAGTGTCTCCAATTTGGATAATTGACGGCGCTTATCAAGCCTCATATGGCTTTTCCAAATATTATCGTAAAAAAGGTTCATATACAGTAGAATGTAAAGTAAAGAACGCAAATGGCATTAGTGATGGTTCGATAACCAAAACCTTTGAAATAGAGAAGACTATTATGAACGGTTTTGGTGGTTTTGTGGAAGATAGTGAATTTAACATGTTTAAGGGAGTAACTTTCAATGTGGCATCTTTCTACTATGCTCCAGGATGGGGGCAGATTGCAGATCCAAAATATACTTATCAGAATGGTGCATTTGTTGTTTCCTTACCGGAAGCTACTACCGATCAGTGGCAAGCTCAGATGCATGTGGAATTGGATAAGGTAGTTGCTTTGTCAGTGGATAAAACCTATGATTTTTCGGTGATAATCACTTCTACTACCAAACATCCGGGCGTGACGGTTAAAGTACAGCAGAAAGGTGATGACAATACGTTTATCAATATGCAGCGTGTGGCTTTAGATGCTAATGAACCTAAGTGTATATGGTTCAGTAACGTACCCGGTGTGAATATTACCGACTTGAAGTTTGCACTTGATTTTGGTGGTAATGAAGCTAATACGGATATTACTTTGGAAAGCTTTGTCTTGAAAGACCATGCTAATGATGACGGTACGGAAATTCCTGAAGTACAAGAGCCTGAACCTTCTTGGGTGAAGGTGGATAGTGAAGACAATCTTTGGAACGAGGCAACCTTTACCAATACTTTCTTCTATGCAAACCCGGATTGGAGTGCTAGACCTAATCCAGATTTAGTGGTGGATGGAAATGCTTATACACTCACTTTCCCTGATGCTACTGAAGCACAATGGCAGAACCAGTTCTCGTTTGTTACAGATTTGTCAGCCGATACAGAAACTGCCTATGATTTCTGTGTCACTCTAAATCCTAGTACTGATTTGAAGGGGGTAACAGTAAAACTGGTTCAGACTGATGAACCTGATGTCAAACATGATGATAACTTCTTCTTTGCAGAACAGACGGACTTGTTGGGTAATGAAGATAATAAATTTTGGGTTGCAAATAAAAAGGCGCCTAAAGATATGCATGCTATATCTTTAGTCTTGGATTTTGGTGGAAATCCTGCTGACACAAAAGTGACTATTAAAGATATTATTTTCCAGACTCATAGAGATTGATGACTAGTATTAGATAGAATATTGGTCTGCTAAAAGCAGTGAATAATAAAAAGGGGGAAGGATGTGTGTTATCTTGGCAATTGCTGGAGTTTCATCTTTTCCCTTTTTTCTCTACTTATGTTGTAAAATATATATATATGAAATACTATTGTCTATTATCTATTCTTTTGTTTTCGTTGATTGCTTGTGGCAGTAGCGATGACAAGGAACCGCAATCCGAGGATGTTACCATTAAATGTTCTCCTGAAAAGATAGAGGCTGTTGCACAAGCTAGCCAATATGTGGTGAATGTGGTTTGTTCTGGTAAAGAGTGGACAGCTTTTGCCTCTGATGATTGCAGTTCATGGGTCAAAGTAAATGTAATGGGTTCTTCTTCTAGCCAAGGCACAGCGACAGTTATAGTCAGTGCTCATACGGGTACTACTTCTCGTACTGGTACGGTGGTAGTTAAATCTGGTGCTACTCGTGTATCTATTCCTCTTACGCAAGCGGCTCCTTTATCAGTGTCACAGACTGAGTTGTATTCTAATTCTATAGGAGAATCTTTTGTCTTATCTGTTATTGCTTCTGGCGAATGGAATGTGAAATCCAATGATAGTTGGATTAGCGCAGAAAAAAATAGTGGGGAAATTGTTGTGACCACTTTAGCTAATGATGCAAAGATTTCCCGTACGGGTACAGTTGAGGTTGTGGCTGGTGCAGAGAAAGTAACGGTAACAGTTATTCAAGAATCGGCTGAAGATCTGGATATCAATACTCCTGAGGGGTATCGGTTGGTTTGGCATGATGAATTTAATGAGGGTACATCTCTTGGCAATGATTGGACACACGAGGTTCAAGGAGCAGGGTGGGTAAATAATGAACTTCAAAATTACGTCAATGGTTCTGCTGACGGAAAGCGTGTGACAGAACTTGTGGACGGTAAGTTGAATATTAATTGTTTCAAAGGCTCCGATGGTAAAATTTACTCTGGTCGTGTGTATGCTAAAGTGAATACTGGTTGGGAATATGGCTATTTTGAAGCACGTATCATGTTGCCTGAAGGCAAGGGGACGTGGCCGGCTTTTTGGATGATGCCAGTTGATAATGACTGGAATACTAATCCATGGCCCATGTGTGGTGAAATAGACATTATGGAGGAAGTGGGAGTCATGCCCAACGAAGTCTCTTCGTCTATCCATACGCAAGATTATAATCATACTATAGGTACGCAGAAAACACATGCCATGACTATAGAACAGGCAGAAGGAGAATTTCATCTCTATGCTTTAGAGTGGACAGAAGATGCCATCACTACATACGTGGATGGCAAGGTACAGTTGGCTGTTACCAAGCAACAATTGGGAGCTGGTCATAATCAATGGCCTTTCCATTATGCTTTCTATCCCATTCTGAATCTGGCTTGGGGCGGTGATTGGGGTGGAATGAACGGTGTGGATGAGTCTGCTCTTCCTGTAACGATGAAGGTGGACTATGTACGCGTGTTTCAGAAAAAATAGAGCCTTCATATTTAAATAAAATTTAAATATGAAGGCTGAATGTTTTTTATTTATAACATAAATACCTTATGCTTTAGGACAATTGATAATGAAAAAAGAAAAAATATTTATTTTTATCTGTTTGGTTTTGTTGTCTGCCTGTTCTCCTTCTTCTTTAGACGGTATTGTGATAGAGAAGGCGACAGACGGTTATAAACTTTCCATTGACGGAAGAGAAACTTATATTAAAGGCGTAGGCGGCACATATCGGTTGGACATTGCCGCCCAGAGTGGTGCCAATGCCTTTAGAACGTGGGGAGGCAATGTGGAGGAGATAAAGAAGAGCCTGGCATTGGCTTCGGAGCACAACATGTACGTAATGCAGGGAATAGGCATGACCAAAGACTCTATACGCTATTACGATGATGAATATAAGAACAAGATGCGCGAAGAAGTCCGCTTGTTGGCAGAAACGTTCAAGAATGATACGAGTTTGCTGGCTTGGGGTATTGGCAATGAAATTGAGTTGGGAAATGCCAATATAGCTGCCGCATGGAATTTTGTGGAAGAACTGGCACAGCTGATTAAGTCGATAGACAAGCGTCATCTGGTTTCGACAGTGATTTCCTACAATCCGTCGGCATTGGACTCTGTGGCAAAGTATGCTCCATCTCTCGATTATGTGGGTATCAATGTATATGGTCCGATGGGAGAGGTGCAGATGGTTGTTGACAAGTCGGACTACAAGGGTGCATTTATGATTACCGAGTGGGGACCGACCGGTTGGTGGGAAACAGCTTCTACCGAGTGGAAAGCACCCATAGAGCAGACCAGTGAAGAAAAACGGCAGGTGTACGAAGAGCGTTATACGCAATATATTTCTGCCAATCCCCGTTGCTTGGGCTCTTTTGTATTCTTGTGGGGACAAAAAGAAGAACGTACGCCTACCTGGTTCAGTATGTTTGTAGAAGACACGGTGGATATGCTGCCTCTGAAAGGAGAAAAGACTCCTATGGTAGAGGCTATGCAAAGAGTGTGGACTGGTAAGGAACTGGATGAAACGGCTCCGGTAATTCTGGGTATGATGACTGTCAATGGGAAGAGTGCTATTGATAATGTCCGCATCAAGGCAGGTGCTTCATTGAAAGCAGAGGTTGCGGCCATAGACAAGGAAAATGATTCTCTGACTTATGTTTGGGAAGTGCTTAAAGAAGCTACAGTGCTGGGCTTTGGAGGTTCTTATGAACCGCGTCCGGAAAGAGTCGGTGAGGTGGTTATGTCAGATAAAAATGTGTATGAGACTGCAATTAAAGTTCCCGGAGAATATCGTTTGTACGTATATGTACTTGATAATACGGGCTTTGTCTCAACAGCAAATATTCCATTTCAAGTAATAGATTAAAGATGAAAACAATGAAAATGCTCTCTGCTTGTTTGTTGCTGTTTCCTTTTATATCTTGTACTCAAGTACAGGATACAAAAGGTGATGCAGTCATCGAGCAGAAAATAGAAACGCTGTTGTCCAGTATGACATTGGAGGAAAAGATAGGGCAGATGAACCAGATTTCTTCTTATGGCAACATAGAGGATATGAGCGGATTGATAAAGAAAGGTGAAGTCGGGTCTATCCTGAATGAAGTAGATCCGGTGCGTGTCAATGCCTTGCAGCGTGTGGCAATGGAGGAGTCCCGCTTGGGCATCCCCTTGCTGATGGCGCGTGATGTAATCCATGGTTTCAAGACCATATTCCCTATTCCCTTGGGACAAGCGGCATCTTTCAACCCGCAGGTGGCTAAGGATGGTGCACGGGTAGCGGCTGTGGAGGCTTCTGCCGTGGGTATCCGCTGGACATTTGCGCCGATGATAGATGTGGCTCGCGATCCCCGTTGGGGGCGTATGGCCGAAGGATGTGGCGAAGATACTTATTTGACTTCAGTGATGGGTGTTGCTATGGTTGAAGGTTTCCAGGGAGATTCGCTGAACAGTCCGACTTCCATAGCCGCATGTCCTAAACATTTTGTAGGTTATGGTGCTGCCGAGGGCGGGCGTGATTATAATTCCACTTTCATTCCGGAGCGTCGTTTGAGGGATGTATACCTTCCTCCTTTTGAAGCTGTGGCCAAGGCAGGGGCAGCCACTTTCATGACTTCGTTTAATGACAATGACGGAGCACCGTCTACCGGAAACACTTTTATTTTGAAAGATGTGCTTCGTGGTGAATGGGGATTTGATGGAATAGTAGTGTCAGACTGGGCTTCGGTAGCCGAAATGATGGCACATGGCTTTGCTGCCGATTCTAAAGAGGCAGCAATGAAGGCGGTGAATGCTGGTGTGGATATGGAGATGGTCAGCTATACGTTTGTCAAGGAATTGCCGGAATTGATAAAAGAAGGTAAGGTCAAGAAGTCTGCTATAGACGATGCCGTGCGGAATATTCTGCGTATCAAATTCCGGTTGGGACTGTTTGATAATCCTTATGTGGATGAGAAACGGATAGAGGAACTTTATGCTCCTTCTCATCTGGAGGCTGCCAAGCAAGCTGCTGTGGAATCGGCCATCTTGTTGAAGAACGAAAAGGAGACATTGCCTTTGCAATCTTCGGTAAAGACGGTTGCTGTGGTAGGTCCGATGGCAAATGCACCTTATGACCAATTGGGTACCTGGATATTTGATGGTGACAAGACAAAAACCGTGACACCGTTGAAGGCTATCAAGGAACTGGTGGGGGACAAAGTGCAGGTGATATACGAGCCGGGTCTGACTTATAGCCGTGACAAGAATATGGCAGGTGTTGCCAAAGCCGCTGCTGCCGCTGCACGTGCTGATGTTATTTTGGCGTTTGTAGGCGAAGAGGCTATTCTTTCAGGAGAGGCGCATTGCCTGGCCGACCTGAACCTGCAAGGTGCGCAAAGCGAACTGATTGCCGCTTTGGCGAAAACAGGAAAACCGGTGGTTACTGTCGTAATGGCAGGGCGTCCGTTGACCATAGGAAAGGAAGTCGAACTCTCGTCAGCTGTACTTTATTCGTTCCATCCCGGAACCATGGGAGGACCGGCATTGGCCGACTTGCTGTGGGGTAAGGCTGTGCCAAGTGGCAAGACTCCGGTGACTTTCCCGAAGATGGTAGGACAGATACCGGTTTATTATGCTCATAACAGTTCCGGACGTCCGGCTACGCGGAATGAGGTTTTGCTGAATGACATTCCGTTAGAAGCGGGGCAGACTTCGTTGGGATGTACTTCTTTCTATATGGATGCAGGTTTCGATCCGCTGTATCCGTTTGGCTACGGTCTGTCGTATACGACGTTCAAATATGATAATGTGAAACTCTCGTCTGCCAATCTGAAGAAGGAAGATGTGCTGACTGTGACTTTCGATCTTGAGAATACCGGAAAGTATGAAGGTACCGAGGTAGCCCAGCTTTACGTGCAGGACAAGTTTGCTTCGGTGACCCGTCCGGTGAAAGAGCTGAAACGCTTTGCTCGCGTCACATTGAAGCCGGGTGAGAAGAAAAATGTATCGTTTGAACTTCCGATAAGTGAACTTGCTTTCTGGAATATAGATATGGTGAAGACGGTGGAAGCCGGAGACTTTGCTCTTTGGGTGGCACCGGATAGCCAAAGTGGAGAAGAAGTTTTCTTTAAGGTAGTAGATTGATTGTTGATTTAAGGTTAAAAAGAGAAGGGGCGGACCGTGACGGTTCGCCCCTTCTGCTTTCTTCTTTATAAGCCCCGCCTTCCGGCAAATAACTCATCACTTATTACTTATAACTTTCTTATATCCATACACCGCATTGCTTCCCAGTTCTTCTTCGATGCGAAGCAGTTGGTTGTACTTTGCCATACGGTCTGAGCGGCTCAGCGAACCAGTCTTGATTTGTCCGCTGTTGGTAGCTACGGCTATGTCTGCGATAGTCGCATCTTCCGTTTCACCGGAACGATGGGAAGTTACGGTAGTATATCCGTGGCGGTGTGCCATTTCGATGGCATTCAGTGTTTCGGTCAGCGAACCTATCTGGTTTACTTTAATCAATATGGAGTTGGCACAGCCTTTTTCGATGCCCATTGCAAGGAAGTCTACATTGGTGACGAACAAATCGTCTCCTACCAACTGGCAACGGTTGCCGATACGGTCGGTCAGTTTTTTCCAGCCGTCCCAGTCGTTCTCGCTCATGCCGTCTTCGATAGAGTCGATGGGATACTTGTTGATTAACTCTTCCAGATAGTCAATCTGTTCGTCGGCAGTACGTTTCTTGCCTTTTTCACCTTCGAATTTGGTATAATCGTAGATGCCATCATGGTAGAACTCGGAAGAAGCGCAGTCCATGGCAATCATTACATCTTTGCCCGGTTCGTATCCGGCAGCCTTGATGGCGGCAATGATGGAGTTCAAGGCATCTTCTGTACCCTCCAGATTAGGAGCAAAACCTCCTTCATCGCCTACTGCTGTGCTGAGGCCACGGTCTTTCAGGACTTTCTTCAGTGCGTGGAACACTTCGGCACCCATACGCAAACCTTCGCGGAAGGAAGTGGCACCTACGGGGCGTATCATGAATTCCTGGAAAGCAATGGGAGCGTCACTATGCGAACCGCCGTTGATGATGTTCATCATCGGTACAGGCATCACATAGGTATTTGTACCACCGATATATCGGTAGAGTGGGATGTCAAGGTAAGCGGCGGCAGCCTTGGCTACAGCAAGAGATACGCCGAGGATGGCATTGGCACCCAGATTGGCTTTCGTTTTGGTTCCGTCCAGTGCAAGCATGGCATGGTCGATACCCATCTGGTTGAGGGCGGACATACCGATGAGCTTGGGAGCAATGATATTATTGATATTGTCCACGGCTTTCAGGACACCTTTGCCTCCGTAACGTTTTTTGTCACCGTCACGCAGTTCCAATGCTTCGTGTTCTCCCGTGGATGCTCCTGACGGGACAGATGCACGGCCTATGAAGCCGGATTCCAAGGTTACGTCTACTTCTACAGTTGGGTTACCTCTTGAATCGAGGATTTCACGTCCGATAATCTTCTCTATTTTCATATTCAGTCAATTTTAATTATAAACTATCTTACTAACAAATGAAAACAAGGAATTGTTTTTCGTTTTTAATCCTTTATTGTAATGCCTAAAAGAGCAGTCAACTCCATGGCTTGGGAAGTATTGACGATGGCTCCCCGTATGTCGGGCAGGTTGAGGCGTATACCTCCTATGTGCGAGTCGCTCAAGTCGATTCCTCTTAGAGGGGTGTGTGAAAACTCGGATTCTACCAGCTCACAGTTTTCAAAGGCGATGGAGGCAAGTTTGCAGTTGTTGACGTCGCTGTTGCGCAAGTCACAAGAGGTGAAGCGGGCTTGATTGATTTTACTCATGGAAAGATTGAGGTATCTGGCATCGCAGTCCTTCATTGTCAGATGGTTCAATATTGTTTCCGGCAGATTGGTTCCCACCAGTTTGCAGGATATGAATTCCACTCTGAACAGAGAACTTTCGGCAAATGAGATGTTGGAAAGGTCGCAATGTTCAAAACGTACATCAGTGAAATGGCAGGATTTCAGTTTGCAGGCGCTGAATTGGATATGACTGAAAGTACAGTTGGTGATGCTTTTGTAGGAATACTCCATGTGTTCCTCTGTCCGTTTACCGAAGTGAAGGTCTCTGACAGTTTCTTCCGTATTCAGCCATTCTTCCAATGATTTGGAACTTTCACTTTGTCCCTCTAAGGTAGGAGGGATGATGCGTACGGGAGGCATGACAAAAGGCTTGCTGGGTTTCATAGGGGTGTTTGGGTTATATACAGCGTCCGAAGGCGCCGCCGGCGAAGGCTGCCAGGACTCCTAATGTGATACTTAATAAGGTATATAAGGCAAACATTCCGTAGAATTCTTGCTTTATCAGAATCAGTCCGTCATTGCTGAAAGTGGAGAAGGTGGTGAATCCTCCGCACAGACCGGTAGTCAGCAACAGCCGTACCTCAGTAGAAAGGTTGAAACGGGCGGATAAGGTATAGAATAGCCCGATGAGGAAACTTCCGAGGATATTGACTGTGAATGTAGCCCATGGGAAAGAGTAGGGGACTATGCGCTCGTGGAGCATCATCTGCACGCAGTAGCGCAGTACGCTACCGGTACCGCCGCCAAGGAATATAGCTATCAGTAATCTAGTCATAGGTTTTCTGGGGTTGGTTTTGGCTGCAAAGGTAGTGAAGACAAAGGAATTTCAGTAAATCATAGTCCGAAATTTCATAAAGCGATTCTGTACTGGGGGAAGTAGTTATTGGTGGGATGTATATAATTTTGATATTTGATATGAGTGATTGCCAATCTTGGTTCCGGATAGTTCGTGATGGGGCAGAAGCGATTTACTAAATCTTGGAGGAAGATTTAGTAAATCGTTGCCGGAGATTTAGTAAAATGTCCGGGAGATTTTAGTAAACGAGTAGAAGGGGCTTTGGAAGGATGACTGGTTTGTCTGTATTTTTGGATACGGTAATAACTTGTGAAACTTGAGCCACTCTTGAAATTGAGGTCTTAACCGTTCAAATGCCATATTGTAGAGACCTCTCTAGAACCTTGTCTTGATAATCAGCGATTTATTTTCATTGGCTGTAGAGATTGTACCCATTCCTTCTCATTCTCTTCCTGCCTTTCTTTCTTCACTTGTAGAGAAGGGTTGTTTTTAATTTGTTGTTTTTTAGAGTTTTAACGAAATTGGTTGTAGATGTCATTTCCTTGTATTCCCGTCATTCACACCCTAACTTTGCAACATCGAATTCAAGAGAATGAAAGTTTATCGTTGAGGCCTCACGATGGATCTCCACTTCTTGAAAGAGAGGAAAAGGCTTCGGCCTATTTATTACATTATTATATTAACTTTCTAAAACATTAAAAATTATGGGACTTCAGTATGTAGTGGCAAAGAGAATCTTTGGTTTTGACAAGGACAAAAATGTAAAGTATGTAGCTAAATCCGTAGGAGCGGGTGAATTGGATTTTGATAAGTTGTGTGCCAAAGTGAGCCGTATTCTTGGTATTCACAGAAAGACGGTGGACTTAGTGGCTGCAGGACTGGTGGACATCATGTCGGAAGAAATAGACGATGGAAAGACTGTTCGTTTAGGTGATTTCGGATTGTTCCGCCCTTCTTTTGTAGGGAAGAGTGCTGATACGGAGGCTGGCGTTTCGGCCAGTAACATTGTCCGTAAACGTATTCTGTTTTTTCCGGGGAAAGCTTTTAGTCAAATGTTGGGCAATATGAGCGTCACCAAGATGGTGGTTCCCGATACGGACTATACGGATGGAAGTAGCAATGGTGGAGGGGATAACTCCAATCCTTCGGGAGGCAATGACGGGGACCAAGGTGAAAATCCTTTGGGATAATTCCAGTGCACGATTAAAGTTGTAAAAATATGGAGGGCGAAGTTTTCGTAGCGATACTTCTCCTTCTATTTTGTTTGTAGGCAGGATATTGTTCAAGGGAAGTTGGTTTTCATGCAAACGTTTGCCGACAAATCATCATCATTTTAGTTTAATTGCGTCAGAGTGTATTTCTTTCCTGCCTATATTTGCATCTGGAACATAATTTTATAAATATAGCATGAGAAACATGAAAGCAATCTGTACAAAATTAGCCTGCTTCCTGCTCGTTTTGTTGGTGAGCGGCGTAGCAATGGCAGAGAGTATTACCTCTCCCAACGGACAACTTCAATTGAATTTTTCGGTAAATGCGCAAGGCGAACCCGTTTACGAACTTTCTTACAAAGGAAAGCCGGTGATTAACCCTTCCAAATTAGGACTCGAACTGAAGAACGACCCCGGTCTGATGAATGGCTTCACGATGGTGGATGCAAAGACTTCCACTTTCGACGAGACTTGGGAACCGGTATGGGGTGAAGTAAAGCAAATCCGTAACCACTACAATGAGCTGGCTGTGACGCTCAACCAAAAGGCGCAGGATAGGAACATCATTATCCGCTTCCGTTTGTTCGACGATGGTATGGGCTTCCGCTATGAATTCCCTTTACAGAAGAACCTGAACTATTTCGTGATTAAAGAGGAGCGTACTCAGTTTGCCATGACTGGCGACCACACTGCCTTCTGGATTCCGGGCGACTACGATACGCAGGAATATGACTACACAGAATCCAAACTTTCTGAAATCCGCGGGCTGATGAAAGGGGCCATTACGCCTAACTCTTCGCAAACCCCGTTTTCGCCCACCGGTGTTCAGACTTCTTTGCAGATGAAGACTGCTGATGGTTTGTACATCAACTTGCACGAGGCTGCTTTGGTGGATTACTCTTGCATGCACTTGAATCTGGATGATAAGAATTTTGTTTTTGAATCTTGGCTTACTCCCGATGCAGTAGGCGATAAAGGTTATCTGCAAGCTCCCTGCACGTCACCGTGGCGTACGGTTATCGTAAGCGACGATGCTCGTGACATCCTTGCCTCTAAAATCACGCTGAACTTGAACGAACCTTGTGCTTACGAGGACGTTTCCTGGATTAAGCCCGTGAAATACGTAGGTGTATGGTGGGAAATGATTGCAGGTAAGAGCACCTGGGCATATACAGACGACCTTCCCTCCATCAAACTGGGTGAAGTAGACTACTCCAAAATGAAGCCCAACGGCCGTCACGGTGCCACTAACGAAAATGTAAAAAAGTACATCGACTTCGCAGCCGAGCACGGTCTGGACCAAGTATTGGTAGAAGGCTGGAATGAAGGCTGGGAAGACTGGTTTGGCAAATCCAAGGATTATGTATTCGATTTTGTGACCCCTTATCCCGATTTCGACGTGAAGATGCTGAATGAATATGCCAAGAGCAAAGGCGTGAAGCTGATGATGCATCATGAGACATCCGGTTCGGTGCGCAACTACGAACGTCACATGGACAAGGCCTATCAGTTTATGGTGGATAATGGCTACAATGCCGTGAAGAGCGGATATGTAGGTAATATGATTCCCCGTGGTGAACATCATTATGGGCAATGGCTGAACAACCACTACCTCTATGCTGTGAAGAAGGCAGCCGACTACAAAATTTGTGTGAATGCGCACGAAGCTGTACGCCCTACCGGTTTGTGCCGTACTTATCCTAACTTGATTGGCAACGAATCTGCACGAGGAACTGAATATGAGGCATTCGGCGGTAGCAAACCGTTCCATACCACATTGCTTCCATTCAACCGCTTGATTGGCGGTCCGATGGATTATACACCGGGTATCTTCGATACCAAACTTGAGTTTATGGGTGATTTGCCCCACGGACAAGTGCAGACTACACTTGCCAAGCAACTTGCTCTGTATGTAACTTTATACAGCCCGTTGCAGATGGCTGCCGACTTGGTTGAGAACTACGAAAAGCACATGGATGCTTTCCAATTCATCAAGGATGTGGCAGTAGACTGGGACGACAGCAAGTACATTGAAGCAGAACCGGGTGATTACATTACCGTGGCCCGTAAGGCAAAAGGAACCGGCAACTGGTTTGTTGGAGGTATTACAGACGAGAATGCACGTACAGCCAACTTTACGCTCGACTTCCTTGAACCGGGCAAGCAATACGTAGCCACTCTCTATGCCGACGGTAAAGATGCTGATTACAAGGAGAACCCTACTTCTTATCAGATAAAGAAGGGTATCGTAACCAGCAAGACCAAAATGTCCGTGAAGGAAGCGCGTAGCGGTGGTTTTGCATTGAGCTTGATTGAAGCGACTCCGGCTGACAAGAAAGCTGTGAAGAAGTGGAGATAATTTAGGGTAGAAAGAGTTTTTATTAGGCATTAGTGAGGCCCCGCAGAAGTCCAATCTTTGCGGGGCTTTTTTTGTGTTAGGGTAAGCTCATTCTTATACCGTAAAAATAGCATCAAGACCCGAGTTTTTGGTAAGTCCGTTCTTTGGGGAAACCTTTATTTTTGCACTCAGATAACAGATTGCATAATCATTAAAAATCAGAGATATGAATACGGATAAGAAAATCAGTCGTCGGGAGGCTTTAAAGCGTATGGGATTTGCCGTGATGAGCGGTGCTATCGCATCTTCCGGCCTACTCTCGTTGGCATCCTGCGAAACAAAAAGGAGTAAGCGTATCATCTTTTATTTTACCGGAACGGGTAACAGTCTTTACATCGCCCGTCAGTTGGCTGGAGAGAACGCAGAATTGTTGAGTATCCCTCAGATGGTGAAACGGGGGAAGTATGAATTTGAGGCAGATGAAATCGGCATCGTTTATCCCATCTACGGTCATATGCCTCCCTATATGGTACGGCAGTTCATTCAGAAAGCAAAACTGAAGGCAGAATACAAGTTTGCTGTCCTCACCTATGGTGCAAGGAAGTGCGATGCGGTAGAGATTTGGGACCGTATATCCCGTAAAGCCGACAATGCGTTCGACTATATCAGCACTATCATCATGGTGGATAACTGGCTACCCAACTTCGACATGAACGAGCAACTCAAGATAGACAAGCACATCCCCGAGAACTTGCAGAAGATAACGGCAGATATCAACAGTCGGCAGCATTGGCACGAACCGGTGACGGAGGAGGAACGGCAACAGCACCAAGGTTTTATGCAGCGGAGTGGACTCGACCCCGAGGTGGGCTTCCTGATGAAAAGCGAGAAGTTCTTTACCGTGACCGATGTTTGTATTGACTGTGGCATTTGTACCTACGTTTGTCCGCGCGGCAACTATGAGCTGACGTCGAGAGGAGTGAAGACGTCCGGTGACTGCGAGTTCTGTTTTGCCTGCATACAGAATTGTCCGCAGAAGGCTATTCAGTTCATAAAGCAGGAAGATGGCTCTTTTCCTGACGGAACGGAGAAGAACCCCAATGCCCGCTATCGTAATGAGCATATTTCGCTAATAGATCTGAAACGGGCAAACAATCAAAAACTATAATCATTAACCTCTGTATTTTGTCGGATTTACACCCAGATGTTGTTGTACGTAACGGCTAAAATAAGCAGGAGAGGAAAAACCGAACATATCGGAAATACGGACGAACGTTAGTGATTTGTCGCGCAGCAAACGCGAGATGTCGAGTGTGGTATAACGGTTTATCCAGTAGTTTGCTGTATAACCGCTTACTTTCTTGGAAACTTCCGAAAGATATTTGGAGGTGACACATAGGCAGTCGGCATAATAGGTCACTTCACGATGCTCGCGGAAAGTTCCGTTCTCCAGCATGTTGAGGAAACGGCTCATGATGGAAGCATTTTGTACAGAGATATTGTCCTCGCCATATAGATGGGAGTGGAAATCGAAGAAGTCGAGTATCAACATCTGTGTGGAGGCGATAAGCATATCGCGATGGAAATCGGAGTCTGTATTCCACTTGTTCAAAATCCCGGAGACATAGCTCTTGCTGTTCGGTAGTCAGGGACATGATAGGATTGAGAAATAGGGAAAGTTGCCCTTTCATGCCGTAGTTGTTCTGTGGTGTACTCAGCACCACAAAGCCCGATGCGATATAGATGACCTTTACGCGAAAATCTTCTGAAGGTTGAATTTTCTCTACCAGTTTTCCTTTGCGGACAATCATCAGGTCGCCGGCACGTAGCTCGCGCTCCTCTCCATTGTACTTCAATCGGCAGATTCCTGACAGACAGAGGGCGTGTGCAAGATAGCCACTGTATGCGTCCGTCCCCAGACCTTGAAGAGTATCGGCTATTATAATATTTGCGGTTTCTCCCATTATACAGTTGTTTGGTTTCGATCACAAAAGTATATGTTTCCAATAATATAACTTCTATTGTGGGCAAGAAATATATTGCCTTTTTTATTCATTTCAAATCTGCCCGAATTTCGCAAATTCTTCATACCTTTGCATCCGTTAATTTTAGAAACCAATAACAAAACAGAACTTATGGGAGGTTTTTTCGGAACAGTCGCCAAGGCAACAAGCTGTGTGGCGGATTTGTTTTACGGCACAGATTATAATTCACATTTAGGGACAAAACGTGGTGGGTTGGCTACATACGATGCAGAAACGGAGCAGTTTACCCGTTCCATTCACAATCTGGAAAGCACTTATTTCCGCACGAAGTTTGAGGATGAACTGGACAAGTTCAAAGGAAATTCCGGAATAGGAATCATCAGCGATACAGACCCTCAACCCCTTATCCTCAACTCCCACCTTGGTCGCTTTGCCATTGTAACGGTAGCCAAAATAGTAAATCTGCAAGAACTGGAAACAAAACTGTTGGCCCAAAACATGCACTTCGCCGAACTCAGTTCGGGCAAAACCAATCAGACGGAACTTATCGCCCTCCTTATTATACAAGGAAAGACATTTGTCGAAGGAATTGAAAATGTGTATAAGCATATCAAAGGTTCCTGCTCCATGCTGTTATTGACGGAAGACGGCATCATTGCCGCTCGCGACCGCTGGGGACGTACTCCGATTGTGATTGGCAAGAAAGACGGAGCGTATGCCGCCACAAGTGAGTCGAGCAGCTTTCCGAATCTTGGTTATGAGATAGACCGTTATTTGGGACCCGGAGAGATTGTTCGCCTGCGTGCCGATGGTGTGGAACAGATGCGCAAGCCTGATGAGGGAATGCAGATTTGTTCCTTCCTATGGGTATATTACGGTTTCCCCACTTCCTGCTACGAAGGTAAGAATGTGGAGGAAGTGCGTTTTGCCTCCGGTTTCAAGATGGCACAGACAGATAAGTCAGAGGTGGATTGTGCCTGCGGCATTCCTGATTCGGGTGTAGGTATGGCGCTTGGGTATGCCGAAGGTAAAGGAGTTCCTTATCATCGTGCCATTTCCAAATATACTCCGACTTGGCCTCGTAGTTTTACTCCCAGCAAGCAGGAATTGCGTTCGCTGGTGGCAAAGATGAAGCTGATTCCCAATCGTGCCATGCTCGAGGGTAAGCGTCTGCTGTTCTGTGATGACTCTATTGTCCGGGGGACTCAGTTGCACGACAATGTGAAGGTGCTGTATGAGTATGGTGCCAAGGAGGTGCATATCCGGATTGCTTGTCCTCCATTGATATATAGCTGCCCGTTTGTAGGATTCACGGCTTCCAAAAGCGACATGGAACTGATTACCCGTCGTGTCATCAAGGAGCTGGAGGGTGACGAGAATAAGAATCTCGATAAGTATGCCACTACCGGCTCACCCGAATACGAAAAGATGGTGGACGTTATCCGCGAGCGTTTCGGACTTTCATCCTTGAAGTTCAATACGTTGGAAACTCTGGTTGAAGCTATCGGATTGCCTAAGTGTAAGATATGTACGCATTGTTTTGATGGTAGCAGCCATTTTTGATTGACATTTTGTCCTTAAGAAATAAAAAAGGGGCGTGAATTGCTTGGCAGTTCACGCCCCTTTTTTTATCTTTACAGCACAAAATAGTGGTTAATGATTAGTGATTAATGATTAATGCCATTCGGATAATGCTTTTCGCCAATTACTAATCACTGACCATTAATCACTAACCATTAATCACTAATCATTATTCATCATGACTTTAGTAGAACGTTTTTTAAAGTACGTAAGCTTCGATACTCAGTCCAGTGAAGAGACTGAGATTACTCCGAGTACTCCGGGGCAAATGGTGTTTGCCCGGTATCTGAAAGAAGAATTGGAATCTTTGGGTCTGGAAGAAATCACGTTGGACGAAAATGGTTATCTGTTCGCCACTCTTCCTGCCAATACAGACAAGCCGTTGCCCGTCATCGGCTTTATTGCCCACATGGATACAAGCCCCGATATGAGTGGCAAGAATGTTTCTCCGCGTATCGTGCAGAATTATGACGGTAAGGACATTGTTCTTTGCGCCGAAGAGAATGTGGTTCTTTCTCCTGCCCAGTTCCCCGAACTGCTCGACCATCAAGGGGAAGATTTGATTGTGACCGACGGCAAGACCTTGCTTGGTGCCGATGATAAAGCCGGTATTGCCGAAATTGTATCGGCGGTGGTATATCTGAAGGAGCACCCCGAAATCAAGCACGGTAAAATTCGTATCGGCTTTAATCCGGATGAGGAAATCGGTTTGGGCGCCCATAAGTTCAATGTAGCGCAGTTCGGTTGCGAATGGGCCTATACCATGGATGGCGGAGAAGTGGGTGAACTTGAATTCGAGAACTTCAATGCGGCCTCTGCCAAGATAAGTTTCAAGGGACGGAATGTGCATCCGGGCTATGCCAAGAATAAGATGATTAACTCTATCCGCGTTGCCAACCGTTTCATGTCCATGCTTCCGGCTGACGAGGCTCCGGAGCATACCGAAGGTTACGAAGGTTTCTATCATCTGATAGGCATTACCGGCGAGGTGGAGCAGACAACAGTCTCTTACATTATCCGTGACCACGACCGCACCCGCTTTGAAGAGCGCAAGAAGGAGATGGAACGTCTTGTGGCAAAAATCAATGAAGAATACGGTCCGGGTACCGCTACTCTGGAACTTCGCGACCAATACTATAATATGCGCGAGCAGATTGAACCGGTGATGCATATCATCGACACCGCTTTTGCCGCCATGAAGGCGGTAGGTGTAGAGCCTCGTGTAAAAGCCATTCGCGGAGGTACGGACGGTGCCCAGCTCTCTTTCAAGGGCCTGCCTTGTCCCAATATCTTTGCCGGTGGCTTGAACTTCCACGGCCGCTATGAGTTCGTGCCTATCCAGAACATGGAGAAAGCCATGAACGTCATCGTCAAGATTGCCGAGCTCGTAGCAAGCAAATAGATAATTCATAACTCATAACTCTAATAGTTCCATGAAAACCACTCCGTTTACCGAAAAACACATCTCGCTGGGTGCCAAGATGCACGAGTTTGCGGGATATAATATGCCTATCGAGTATTCCGGCATCATTGACGAGCATCTTACAGTATGTCAGGGTGTCGGTGTATTCGACGTCTCACACATGGGAGAATTTTGGGTGAAAGGTCCCCATGCTTTGGACTTTCTGCAGAAAGTGACTTCCAATAACATAGCTGCCCTCACACCGGGGAAAGTACAGTATACCTGCTTCCCAAATGAAAATGGAGGCATTGTGGACGACCTTCTGGTCTATCATTATGAGCCGGAGAAATACCTGCTTGTCGTGAATGCGTCGAACATTGAGAAAGACTGGAACTGGTGTGTGTCTCATAACACGGAAGGCGCTGAATTGGAAAATGCTTCCGAGCACATGGCACAGCTTGCTGTGCAAGGACCGAAGGCTATTCAGGCTTTGCAGAAGCTGACTTCCATTAATCTTTCCGACCTTCCTTACTATACTTTTACCCACGGTGAGTTTGCCGGAGAAAAGGATGTCATTATCTCCAATACCGGATATACCGGCGCGGGTGGTTTTGAACTTTACTTCTATCCGGAGGCTGCCATGAAGATTTGGGATGCCGTGTTCGAGGCAGGCGCGGAGTTCGGCATTAAGCCAGTTGGTCTGGGTGCGCGCGATACGCTTCGTCTGGAAATGGGATTCTGTTTGTATGGCAATGATTTGGATGACACCACTTCGCCCATTGAAGCGGGTTTAGGATGGATTACCAAGTTTGTGGAGGGAAAGAACTTCACCAATCGCCCGATGCTGGAAAAACAGAAAGCGGAAGGCACTACCCGTAAGTTGGTGGGATTTGAGATGATAGACCGCGGTATCCCCCGTCATGGTTACGAGCTGTATAGTACAGACGGTATTGCCATCGGTGTGGTTACCTCCGGAACTATGTCGCCTACCCGTAAGATTGGTATCGGAATGGGGTATATCAGACCCGAATACAGCAAGGTCGGTACGGAAATCTGCATTGACATGCGGGGACGTAAGCTGAAAGCTGTGGTTGTGAAGCCGCCGTTCCGCAAACAGTAGTTTGAATAAATGACTGATAATGAAGAATTTGGCTGCGCAATGATGCCGCATGACAAATTCTTCATTCTTTATTCTTAGTTATTCCTTTCTCTATATTCTGCTTATCCTGTCCAGCATTTGGTTTGCCCAACCTATCTCTTTATTGGTCCATTCCTTTTCGGTTCCTTCTATGCCCTGGCCTTCGTAGGCCGAAAGCAAGGTGATATATTCTTTCAGTATATCAGCGGCTTGGGCTTGTTTGTTCATGCGCATCAATAATAGTATTTTTTGTTTATATATGTCCAGATTGGGGCTTGTTCCTGCCATCTCCTGGGCTTTATCAAGCATGGCGAGGCAGCGGTTGTTCACTTCTTCCGTATTAGACAGTGCCATTTCCGCTTTTACCAGGATGATGTAGTCATTGTCCGTGGCTAGTCTGTTGTCAATGTTCTTGCGTATCAGCCGGGCAGTTTCCTTATAGCGCTTGTTGGCGTAGTTCATACTTGCGTTGAAAGAAACGACATCGCTGGTGGTCCGTAGGTAGGGGCGGGCACTCAGGCTATGGGATTCACCGGCCTTTTCTATACGCTTTTGCAGGTTGCCGATGCTGCCGTAGCGAGGAATGTCCTTGTTGCGTTGGTGCAGGTTGTAATACCCTATAATTTTACCGAGGGCCGATGCGATTCCGTCGGGATTATAGCCCTTGAATGCCAGAAGTTGGCGCGCAAGGCGGTCTGAAGAGATTTCCTGGGAAGTTTTGTATTTCATCCCCAACCGGTCCGTTGCCGGAATGCTCAAAAGGGAAGCGATGGCTCCGATATCTGCCACCAGACTGACGGCATAAGCATCTTCATTATCGTCCCAGTAGGCCACATCGAGGGCTGCGCTGGCGGTAGTGGCAAAGACATCTGCCCAAAAAGCTGCACGCTTGGCACGCCGCTCGGCACGATAAATGTTGTTTACCTGATGGTCGAGGACGAAATGTCCCAGCTCACATGCGATGACGGCGGCCAGTTCGTCTTCGGAATCAAGAGTGCAGAGGAGGCCTGTACTGATAACCATGGAGCCGTTGGGAAGCATGAAGGCATCTGGTTCGGACGACTGGATGATACGTATGTTCAGGCTTTCTCCACGATTGCTGTCAATGGTGGTGGCATTCAGTTTGGAGAATATTCCTTGTACGTACGAGGTTATGTAGTCGTCCTGATAGGCTATCTCGTTCAGTTTATCGAGATAGTCCAGGCATTCTTCGTCGATTTCCTGGCGCAGTTTGTGCTTGTAACCGCGGTCGTTGAAATATTCGTAAAGATGATTCTTCAGGTATATTTGCTGCCAGAATTCCCGGTCCGTTTCCGGAGCGGATATGGCAATGATACCCATCTCATCCGAAGGAATGGTTTCTTGTATGCCATTCACTTCGACGGCATAGTAAATGTTATCGCTGTTTTCACCGGGATTGTTCATTTTGACAACCCGGCGGATAATGACCGGGGTACCGGCGGGAGATTGCTGGTACTCTTTTGTCAATTCTCCTTTGATGGCGATGTTTCCGCTTAAGTCCTTGTGCTTGGGTTTGGCAAACCCTGCCGTTGTGACAAGGATTGTTAGGATGAATAGGGTGGCGAGTCGTTTCATGATTATGGTATGTTTTCGGTTTCGATGATACAAAAATAGGAAAGTGTTTTTCCCCTTTCTTGTTTTTTCCCCTATTCTGTGATAGGAGATTCCCTATTTATCGCTCAGCGGGAGGCGGAAACAAAAAAGGGAACCTTTCAGTGAAAGACTCCCTTTTTTCAGTTTGCTTGAAACTGATTATTTCTTACGGTTACCGTAACGGCTCATGAACTTATCAACACGACCGGCGGTGTCAACCAGCTTGGACTTACCAGTGTAGAACGGGTGAGAAGTGCTGGAGATTTCCAGCTTTACCAGCGGATAAGTTTCACCTTCGAATTCGATAGTCTCTTTCGTGTTGCAAGTGGAACGAGACAAGAATACATCACCATTTGACATATCTTTAAATACTACCGGACGGTAATTTTCAGGATGAATACCTTTTTTCATTTTGATATTTTCTTTTAAAAATTTATATTCTGTTACTATTTTGGTAATAAATAGTGTAATGGTCTTCTTTTCAGAGCGCAAAGATAGTGCAAGTTGGAGACTCTACAAAATAAATTCAGATTTATTTTTATTTAGTAGGTTTATCGCATTTTATTTCTGATTTTTGCAGGACTTAATCTTGTGAATTTATGAGGAAACTACTTGTCTTATGCTCTTTCTGGCTGTGCGTGGCAACGCTGGGGGCACAAAATGCGGAACGGAAACTGTATAGTGTTGCGTTCTACAATCTTGAGAACTTATTTGATACGATTCATGATGCAGGTAAGAATGACTATGAGTTCCTGCCTAACGGCAGTTACCAATGGACGGCAAAGAAGTATGAGTCCAAGCTGCAGAACCTTTCCAAAGTGTTGGGGTCCCTTTCGCGTGATTTAGTGCCGGAAGGTCCGGCATTCATCGGTGTGGCAGAGGCAGAGAACAGCCGGGTGCTGGAAGACCTCGTGAAGCAGCCGGCCATTTCCAATTATGAGTTCGTGCATTATGAAGGACCGGACAGACGGGGCATCGACTGTGCCTTGCTGTACGACCCGAAGCAATTCAGCGTTACCCACTCAAAGTTGGTGCTTTCCACTCCTTTTGAGGGGGATACGGTGCACTTGACGCGTGGCTTCTTGATTGTGGACGGACAACTGGCGGGAGAGCGTGTCTGCGTGATAGTGAACCACTGGCCCTCCCGTGGGGCAAAGTCGCCGGTGCGTGTGCATGCAGCCAGGCAGGTAAAGGCCTTGAAGGACTCTCTGATGCGTAGCGACAAGAAGCTGAAGCTCATCGTGATGGGGGATATGAATGACGACCCGATGGACGAAAGCATGGAGGTGCTGGGAGCGCGCAAATATCCGAAGCAGGTGAAGAAAGGCGAATTCTACAATCCCTGGTGGGTGACGCTGGAAGACAAGGGAGTGGGGACATTGCTCTATCGGGGCAAGTGGAACTTGTTTGACCAGATTGTCATTTCGAAACCGTTGCTGAAGGCTAAGAAAGGGTTGCGCTATGATCACAATGAAGTTTTCATCCGCGATTATCTGATTCAGCAGGATGGCAAATACAAAGGTTCCCCCTTGCGTACGCATGGGGGCAGGACTTGGCTGAACGGTTACAGTGACCATTTGCCGACCATCATCTATCTGAAAAATTAGTATTACATAATAATGTGTAAACAGATGCCGGAGAGCAAACATGTTCTCCGGCTTTTTTGTTGATAGAAGTATAGATGGCAAAAGTATGGCTGGCAGAGATAAATGCAAAGAGTTTGTAATATAGAGATTACAATAATCTGTTAAATGAAGCCAATAGCTTTAAAATAGAATGGATTTGGTAGGATGAGCCGGATATTTTATTCCCGTCAAGTTCTTTACTTTAAAGGATAATGATTACTTTTGCGTAGAATTTTAATTCACTAACAATAAAATTTAAACAAAATGGTTAATTACAAAGATTTAGGACTGGTAAACACAAGAGAGATGTTTGCTAAGGCTATCAAAGGTGGATATGCTATTCCGGCATTCAACTTCAACAATATGGAACAGATGCAGGCTATCATCAAGGCTGCAGTTGAAACAAAGTCTCCGGTTATTCTTCAGGTATCTAAGGGTGCCCGTCAGTATGCCAACGCTACGCTGTTGCGTTACATGGCTCAGGGTGCTGTTGAGTACGCTAAGGAATTGGGTTGCAAACATCCTGAAATTGTTCTTCACCTTGACCACGGAGATACATTCGAAACTTGCAAGAGCTGTATCGACTCCGGTTTCTCTTCAGTAATGATTGACGGTTCACACCTTCCGTACGAAGAAAACGTTGCACTGACTAAGAAGGTAGTTGACTATGCCCATCAGTTCGACGTAACTGTAGAAGGCGAACTCGGTGTATTGGCCGGTGTAGAAGATGAAGTTTCTGCAGAACACCATACATATACTAATCCTGAAGAAGTTATTGACTTCGCTACCCGTACAGGTTGCGATTCACTGGCTATCTCAATCGGTACTTCTCATGGTGCATACAAGTTCAAACCCGAACAATGCCACGTTGACCCTGCTACCGGTCGTCTGGTTCCTCCTCCTTTGGAATTTGCCGTTCTGGATGCTGTAATGGAGAAACTTCCGGGATTCCCCATCGTTCTTCACGGTTCTTCTTCAGTTCCTCAGGAAGAAGTTGATACTATCAACAAGTATGGTGGTAAGCTGGAAGCTGCTATCGGTATCCCCGAAGAGCAGTTGCGTAAGGCTGCCAAGTCTGCTGTTTGCAAAATCAACATCGACTCTGACTCACGTCTGGCTATGACAGCTGCTATCCGCAAGACATTTGCTGAAAAACCGGCAGAATTCGACCCGCGTAAGTATCTGGGTCCGGCTCGTGACAATATGGAAAAACTGTACAAGCATAAAATCATCAACGTGCTTGGTTCAGAGAACAAATTGGCTCAACTGGACTAATCGAAAGATAATCCGAATATAGCGTCAGCCCTTGCAATATTGATGTTGCAAGGGCTGACTTGTTATATATAGGCCGGTGTTGTGGGATGGTTAAGTTCGCCGGTTATTTCAGAAGCGGATGTTTCAACGTGTACAACAGTCTGTTTCCTTTAACAAAACAGTCTGTTTCCCTTAACTGAACAGTTTGTTTCAATAAAGAGAACACTTCGTTCCAATATGCAAAAACACTTCGTTCCAATACGTAAGAACACTTTGTTTCTACATATCCGAACACTTTGTTTCTCTATACTGGAACAAAGTGTTCACCGTTATGAACTAACAGATTAGCTATATTTGAGACCGGTGAAAAGCATATCCCCGTGACACCTATTCCATACTAAAAATCCCTTGCAGATGGCTGGCAGGCGAGGTGTCTGCAAGCTATCTGCAAGGGAGATTTGCAAGAATGAGCTCTCTGTGTGGAGTGCGCGTTATAATTCTATCACTAATGATTCTCTGGGGCCCATCTTCAGCTCTTCACCGAAGGTGATGGCCTTGCCGCTAAGAATATCTTTTCCCTGCTTGCTGTCTTTTAGGATTTCCTTGTAGAATTTCAAAGGAACGGTGGTCTCTGCATCTGTACCGTTCAGCATCACGAATATCGTCTTGCCTTCGTACTGGCGTGCGTAGGCATAAACACCATTCTGTACCATGAACTGCACCATGCTGCCTTTGGCAATCACATCGTTTCCTTTGCGCCAGTTTAGGATGGTCTTGTAGAAGTCGTAGCACTCGTTCTGTATTTTGGTACGTCCGGCTGGGGTCAGTGCGTTTGTTGCGTCACCGGTCCATCCGCCGGGGAAGTCCTTGCGGACATAGCCGTCGCTCTTGCTCTTCACGCCATTCATCATGACTTCCGTTCCGTAGTAGAGTTGCGGAATGCGGCGGGTGGTAAGCAGCAGGGTAGAGGCTTGCTTCAGCATCGGAAGGTTGTTGCCTTCGCCCAGGAAGCGGTCGGTGTCGTGGTTTTCGATGAATGCCAGTACGGAAGCGGGGTTGGGGTAGAGGAAGTCGTATACGAAGTTATTGTATATGCGGTCCAGTCCCTTGAACCAAGTTTCGGTCTGTTCATTCTTGGCGGTGTTTATCTTGTCAAAGAAGCTGAAGTCCATAACGGTCTTGAGGTTACTGTTCTTGGGGGCTGATAGCTTGGAATCCTTCTGCCACCAGGCGGTGTAGGCGGGTTCGGTAACCCAGGTCTCGCCCACGGTGTTGTAGTTGGGATATTCTTCGTTGAGCTCTTTCATCCAGTTGCTCATGGCATCATAGTCGGCATACGGGTAAGTGTCCATGCGGATGCCGTCGATGTTGGCGAATTCAATCCACCAGAAACTGTTCTGTACCAGGTAGCGGTAAACGTGAGGGTTCTTCTGGTTGAGGTCGGGCATGGAAGGTACGAACCAGCCGTCGTTCATCTGGTCGGCATCGTACTGGGAAGTATAAGGGTCTACGTGCGGGGTCAGTTTGAAGGAGGTCTGCACGAAGTTGTTTTCGTGGTCGGGGTTGTTGAACCAGTCTTTGGAGGGCATGTCCTTAATCCATACATGCTCTACGCCGCAGTGGTTGAAAATCATGTCCATTACGATTTTGATGCCGCGTGCATGGGCTTTTTCAATCAGTTGCTTGTATTCTTCGTTGGTACCGAAGCGCGGGTCTACCTTGTAGTAGTCTGTGGTGGCATAGCCGTGATAGGAACCGCCGGTCATGTTGTTTTCCAGTACCGGAGTAAACCAGAGGGCTGTGACGCCGAGGTCGGAGAAGTAGTCCAGGTGTTGTTCGATGCCGGCAAGGTCACCGCCGTGGCGTGCATTGGGGTCTTTGCGGTCTATCTTGTACTCGGCCATGCCCGCAATCTGGTCATTGTCCGGGTTGCCATTGGCAAAGCGGTCGGGCATCAGCAGGTACAGTGCGTCGGAGGCGTCGAAACCTTTATGTTCGCAACCTTTCTTGTTGCGTGCCTTCAGTTCATATTCCTTTACGAGTTTCTTTTTTCCTTCAGTGAAGGTGAGGTTGAATTTGCCGGGTTTTACATCCTTGTCCAGTTTCAGATAGACCAGGAGGTAGTTGTTGCTTTCCAGCTTGACGGTGCTGCTCAATGAGACGCCGGGATAATTGACGGATACTGCCGCGTTGCCGATGCCTTCGCCATAGACCATCAGCTGGAGTTCCGGGTTCTGCATGCCGGTGTACCAAAACGGAGGGTCGATTTTGTTCACATTCATAGCTGCATACGTACTGAGGGAGAGTAAGAGTGTTCCCAAGATTAAGAATACTTTTTTCATGATAGTAACTTTACGGTTAATTTTTGCGCTAATTTAAAACAAATAACGGAGAAAGTTAATCTTTCTCCGTTACTGTACCTTATTATATTATGCAAACGTTTTCATTGGGGCTATTTGATGGGGGTTACGCTGGCGGTATCGACCTTTCCCTTGAAGAAGTCCTCTTTCTTGCGCTTTTCTCTGATGTCCTTCAGCCAGTTTTCGGCGGCATTGTATCGGTTGTCTTCTCCGATGATGGGAACTCCGTCCGCATCTACTTCCTGCACTTTGTCCTTGCTGTTTTTCGGACGGGTTTTCAGGTAGGCCGTCAGATATCTCTCTGCTTTGGACACATCTTTCAGATAGTAATAATAGATAAAGGCTGCGTCGTAGAGCAGTTTGTGTTTCTGCCGGTCGTATTTTTCGTATTGCGTCAGAAGGGTATTCGCCTGGTCGGTGTATTGAAATGCCATCTTGTAGCAGTCCGCAAGCCCCACATATAGGCGGGACATGACACTGTCGCTGGGCATGGCGAGGCTTACGGCAGTTTCCAGATAAGTCACTCCATCCTCTTTCCATGATGTCTTGGAGCAGGCGCGTCCCAGATAATAGAGAACGTTGATGTTGGTATTGTCATCTTTAAGAGCCCTTTCCAGCAGGTCGTGTGCTGGGTAGAAGTCTTCGAGGGCATAATAGCTGATTCCGGCGTAGAAGCAGGTTTGGAAAGAACTGTCTTTTTCCTGTAACAGTTGTTCATATCTTTCTATTGCTTTGGGGTAATCTTTGTTCAGGCAATAGGCTTGGGCATTGATGCGGTTCACAAGGACGTTGGTGGAGTCTATGGAACGGTATTTCTCCGTTATGTTTATGGCGTCTTCATACTGGTGGCCTGCTACATAGATGTTGCCGAGTTTGGCAGCAGACAGGTAATCATTGGGATATCTTTTCTGTATGTCCAGGTAGGCATCTATCACATGCATGATTTCTGTGTTGTCATAGACTTGCCCCATACTTTCGGCTCTAAGGTGTAGTACATAGGCGGAACTGTCCCTTTCTGCCAGCAGGTTGCTTTCCTTTAGAGACTCACGGTATCTCTTCATGTTCATCAGCAGACTGATATACTGGATGCGTGCGTATTTATTGTCCGGATTTATGTGGAGCGCATTTTGGTAGTAATCCAGTGCCTCGCTATATTTGGCAAGTGATTTGCAGCATTCGGCAGCTTCAATGTATGCCCGGGGATTGAGAGAATCCTGAGCTACGACTTCCTGAAATACGCTCAGAGCTTCAAGGTTATTGCCCAGCCCTTTCAGCGCTTTTCCTTTTTGGTAGAGTAGGGGGACGGTCGGGGTTTCTTGATCGATCAGCATCAAGGCTGTTTCATAATCGTAGTTGGCCATCGCCTCTTGAATGGGATTTGTGGTCTGTGCCGCCAGAAGCGAACAGCATGCACTGAAACATAAGGAGATAAAAAGCTTTCGCATACAGTATATCATTTATATGAGGTTAAACTGACTGCAAGTTACTAAAAAGAATGTATTTACGAAATAATCGTAATCTGTTTTAGATAGATTAACGAAAAAGCCCCTCCAAAAATGAAGGGGCTCTAAAATAGTTCAGAATTCAAGCCGGATAACGGAATGAATAAATGTATTACATTAAGAATCCCAGCAGGATACCTGCTGCTACAGCGGAACCGATTACACCGGCAACGTTCGGGCCCATGGCATGCATCAGCAGATAGTTGGTAGGATCGTATTCCAGACCTACTACTTGGGAGATACGTGCAGAGTCGGGTACGGCAGATACACCGGCATTACCGATCAACGGATTAATCTTGTTGCCTTTCTTCAGGAAGAGGTTGAAAATCTTCACGAAGATGACACCGGATGCTGTGGCAATGACAAATGATAAGGCGCCCAGACCGAATATCTTGATTGAATCAAGGGTTAAGAACTCGGATGCTTGCGTAGAAGCACCTACTGTCAAACCAAGCAGAATAGTAATGGTATCAATCAGCGGACCACTGGCTGTGTTTGCCAGACGACGTGTAACTCCACTTTCTTTCAGTAAATTACCGAAGAACAGCATACCCAGCAAAGGCAGACCGGATGGTACAAGGAATGTGGTTAGTAACAAACCGATAATCGGGAACATTACTTTTTCCGTATGTGAAACCACACGGGGAGGTTTCATACGGATAAGACGTTCATTTTTACTGGTCAGCCAACGCATAATAGGCGGCTGTATCACCGGTACTAATGCCATATATGAATAGGCTGATACCGCAATGGCACCCATTAAGTTAGGAGCCAGTTTGGAAGAGAGGAAGATGGCAGTCGGACCATCGGCACCACCAATGATACCGATTGCACCAGCCTGCATCGGGTCAAATCCTATGGCAAGGGCAATCATATAAGCACCGAATATACCGAATTGGGCTGCTGCACCAACCAACATTAATTTGGGGTTCGATATCAAAGCAGAGAAATCCGTCATGGCACCGATACCCAGGAATATGAGTGGCGGGTACCAACCGGAGGTTACTCCCTGGTACAGAATATTAAGTACGGAACCTTCTTCATAGATACCGACTTTTAATCCGGCTTCCATATTGAAAGGTATATTACCAATCAGCATACCGAAACCGATAGGAATTAATAGCATCGGCTCAAATTCCTTGGCTACAGCCAAGTATATGAAAAACAAACCTACCAGAAGCATTACCACATGTCCTACCGTTGCATTGGCAAAACCTGTATAAGTCCAGAAGTCGGCAAGGTTGTTTCCTAAAAATGTGATAAATTCTCCCATATTATTCAATAATTACGAGGTCAGTACCTTCGAGAACAGAGTCCCCTTTGTTTACATTGATGGCTGTAATCTTACCGTCTTTATCAGCATTGATATTGTTTTCCATCTTCATGGCTTCCAAAATGATGATAACTTGTCCCTTCTTTACTGTATCGCCGACATTTACTTTGATATCGAGGATTACACCGGGAAGCGGAGATTTTACACCTGACTTGCCGGTAGAAGCAGCGGCCGGTTTTACTACCGGAGTAGCAGGAGCAGCAGGAGCGGATGTGGCTGCCGGACGTGCTACCGGTTTAACAACTACCTTCGGTGCTTTTTCCATTTCAACTTTGTAGGGAGTACCGTTCACTTCTACATGAGCGATGTTGTCTTCAATATCTCCAATGGCAACTTTATATACGTTACCGTTAATTTTATATTTATATTCTTTCATCGTTTTATTTTATTATGGGTGACTTACTTTTTGTGAGGAGTCTCACGCAACGTATAAATCTTTGAACTCCACGGTGAGTAACTGCGTTTTACACGGGTAATGGTAAGTATCGTGTCTTCCACATCGTGTACATCGCTTTGGAATTCGTGCATGGCCATTGAAATGGCAGCAAAAACTTCTCCCGGAACCTGCCCCAGTTGTTTCTCTTTTGCTTCTTGTTTATCAGTAATACCTTTAGCTTTCATGGCATTGCGTTTGCTGAGGTTAACTGATATTTTACCTATAATCTTGAAGGAGATGTAGAGTAATATCAGCCCGCAGAATACAACGCTCATGGCAGAAATAGCCATACCGATACCTACGCTGTCATGCTCTTCGAATTTTTCCATTTTGGCATTGCTGTCGATAGTCTTGTTGTTGGTACTCGGAGTGACATATTTATCTTCGCTTCCACCCTTTACTTCCCATTGGTCGGCTGCATCACTGACACGGGCATAGGATTGGTTGGCTTTTAAAGTACCGGCAGGCACTATGACTTGATCAAGCAATTTCTTGCCGGAATCATACAACCCAATCCAGTTGGCATTTGTGGCATCCAGTTTGAAGTTCGTATGAAATGTACCGCGTCTTGGTTCTCCATCAGCCCAGAAAAGTGCATGCTGACGTGGTTTTATGAGTGTCAGAACGTCACCTTTGGGAATGAAATAACTGGCAGTATCACCCGGCTGGCTGCTGAATTTCAGATAGCAACCTGCAAGGTCGGCGCTGCCGTATGATCTGTTGAATATTTCAATCCATGCGCTGTGCACACCGTAGTCATCCTGATAGTTGCTTTCGTTGTTGACCAGCACTTCATTCAGCAGCAGTTTGTTGTTCGATTTCTGTTCTTTGCAAGAAGAGCAAAAGCCTAACACCAGCATCAATGAAAGGAATATTCCGATTTTTGTTTTATTCATAATCGTTCTTGTTTTAGTGTGAAAAGCTTGATTACAAGGGAATATTACCATGCTTCTTAGCCGGGTTAGTCAATTTCTTGGTTTGCAACTGTTGCAGGGCACGAATGATGCGGAAACGTGTGTTACGCGGTTCGATAACATCATCAATGTAGCCATATTTAGCTGCATTATAAGGATTGGCAAACAACTTGGTGTATTCAGCCTCTTTTTCAGCCAGGAATTGAGCCGGATTTTCCTGCTCTTTGGCTTCGCGGGCATATAATACTTCTACGGCACCTGCACCACCCATTACAGCGATTTCAGCAGTAGGCCAAGCATAATTCATGTCGCCACGCAGCTGCTTACAGCTCATCACGATGTGCGAACCACCGTAGGATTTACGCAGTGTGATGGTAACCTTGGGTACAGTAGCTTCACCGTATGCATACAGCAGTTTGGCACCGTGCAGGATGACGCCGTTGTACTCCTGGCCGGTTCCCGGAAGGAATCCCGGTACGTCTACCAATGATACGATAGGAATATTGAAGGCGTCGCAGAAACGGACGAAGCGTGCGCCCTTGCGGGATGCGTTGCTGTCGAGCACACCTGCCAGATACTTCGGCTGGTTGGCAACGATACCTACGGACTGTCCGTTGAAACGTGCGAAACCGATAATGATATTCTTTGAATAATCTTTTTGGATTTCGAGGAACTCACCATTATCTATGATAGCGCCAATTACCTCGTACATATCGTACGGTTTGTTCGGGTTATCAGGAATGATGTCGTTCAGGGAATCTTCCAGACGGTCGATAGGGTCTGTGCAGTCTACATAAGGAGCTTCTTCCAGATTGTTCTGTGGAATGTAGCTCAACAGTTTGCGGATAAGAGCCAAGCCTTCTTCTTCTGTCTGTGCAGTAAAATGAGTAACACCAGATTTGGTGGAGTGAACGCTCGCGCCACCCAGGTTTTCCTGGCTTACGTCTTCTCCGGTTACAGTCTTTACTACCTTCGGACCGGTAAGGAACATGTAGGATGTACCTTCCATCATCAAAGTAAAGTCTGTCAAGGCAGGAGAGTAAACGGCGCCACCGGCACAAGGACCGAAAATACCGGAAATCTGCGGAATGACACCCGAAGCAAGTATGTTACGTTGGAAGATTTCAGCGTAGCCAGCCAAGGCATTAATACCTTCCTGAATACGTGCACCGCCCGAGTCGTTGATACCGATACACGGAGCACCCATTTTCATGGCTTGGTCCATAATCTTACAGATTTTCAGAGACATGGTTTCGGACAGTGAACCGGCAGAAACTGTGAAGTCCTGTGCGAAGATATAAACCAGACGGCCTTCGATTGTACCGCAACCGGTTACTACACCGTCACCGGGGTAGTGTTTCTTTTCCATGCCGAAGTTGGTGCATCTATGTTCTACGAACATGTCCATTTCTTCGAAACTGCCTTCGTCGAGAAGCATGGCTATGCGCTCGCGAGCTGTATATTTACCCTTCTCGTGTTGCTTTGCAATCGCTTTTTCACCACCACCGAGACGTGCTGCAGCGCGGCGGTCTATAAGCTCTTTAATCTTTTCAAGTTGATTACTCATGAATTTATATTCTTTAATGTTTATACAATTTATGGTTGGACGATTTATGGTCGTGCTTATTCCGGTTTTTCGCAAAGTTCAGTCAGAACGCCGAGGGTTGACTTCGGATGCAGGAATGCAATGTTCAGACCTTCTGCACCTTTGCGGGGAGCTTTGTCTATAAGGCGGATACCTTTTTCTTCGACTTCGGCAAGCGCACCGGCCACTCCGTCTTCAACGGCGAATGCGAGATGATGCATGCCACCGTTACCGTTGTTCTTTTCGATGAACTTGGCAATTGTGCTTTCGGGAGAAGTAGGTTCCAACAATTCGATCTTTACATCGCCCACTTTCAGGAAAGCGGTTCTAACTTTCTGATCTTCCACGGTTTCGATGTTGTAGCATTTCAAACCTAAAACGTTTTCGTAGTACGGAAGGGCTTCTTCAATGCTCTTAACGGCAATGCCCAGATGCTCAATGTGTGAAATCTTCATAACTATATAAATTAATGTTAGTATTGTATCCTTTTAATAAAGGTATAAAGCAGCACAAAGAAAGAGAATTCTTCCTTAATAAAGAAATTTTTCATCAATTAATTCATGGATAATTGAACTTTAGAAGGATTTTTTCAGACTTTAGATAGAGACCGGTTGTTTTCCTGATATCGTCCGCTAACGGACATCCCCACTGTCCGAAAATGAACACTTACCCCTCTATGAAATCTTCCCGGCCACTTGGCACACTCTTTGCTTTTCTGTTTGCGACAATTTTAAAGATTGAACATGAAAAAGAATATTTTACTTGCAGTTTGTTTTTTGATGCCGTTGGCAACCATGGCGCAGAATGATACTTTGGGACATGAACGCAATATTACGCTGTCGGAGGCCATTGTACTGGCCCGTACGCAGTCTGTGGATGCTGCTGTGGCATTGAATGAATTGAAAACCGCGTATTGGGAATACCGTACATTCCGTGCGGACTTGTTGCCGGAAGTGAATTTCACCGGTACACTACCCAACTATAACAAGTCCTACAGTACCTACCAGAATTCCGACGGCTCCTATAGCTTTGTCCGCAACAATACACTGGGGCTGTCCGGCCAGCTTTCGGTAGACCAGAACATTTGGTTTACGGGGGGTAAGCTGTCACTGACTTCTTCGCTGGATTATCTCAAACAACTGGGTTCCGGAGGAGCGAAGCAGTTCATGTCAGTCCCCGTGAGCCTGGAGTTGACGCAGCCGGTCTTCGGAGTGAATACCTTGAAGTGGAACCGCCGTATAGAGCCCGTACGCTATGCTGAGGCAAAGGCCGAGTTCATTTCAGCTACGGAAGAGGTGACGATGAAAACCATCACTTATTTCTTTGAGTTGCTGCTGGCCAAAGAATCGCTCGCTACCGCCATGCAGAACAAGACGAATGCCGACCGCCTTTATGAAGTGGCCATAGCCAAACGTAAAATGGGACAGATATCCGAGAATGATTTGTTGCAGCTTAAACTGAATTCATTGCAGGGCAAGGCCGACGTGACTGAGGCAGAGAGCAACCTGAATGCAAAAATGTTCCAGCTCCGTTCTTTCCTCGGGGTGTCCGAGCAGGAAAGCCTGAATCCGGTGTTGCCCGCCACTGTTCCCGATATAAAGATGGAGTATGACCGTGTGCTGAACAAGGCACTGGAACGCAACTCCTTTGCACAGAACATTCGCCGCCGCCAGCTCGAAGCTGATTATGAAGTGGCAACGGCACGCGGAAACTTGCGCAGCATCGACCTCTTTGCCAGTGTGGGCTATACGGGGCAGAACCATGAATTCTCTTCAGCCTACCGGGACTTGCTTGATAATCAGATTGTGCAGGTAGGCGTCAAGATTCCTATCCTTGACTGGGGCAAGCGCCGCGGCAAGGTAAGGGTGGCAAAGAGCAACCGTGAAGTGGTCTTGTCCAGAATCCGTCAGGAACAGATGGACTTTAATCAGGACATCTTTTTGCTGGTGGCTAACTTCAACAACCAGGCGCAACAGCTGGACATAGCCGAAGAGGCGGATGTCATTGCTGAGAAGCGTTACAAGACCAGTGTAGAGACCTTTATGATAGGTAAAATCAGCACCCTGGACCTGAACGATGCACAGAACTCTAAAGACGAAGCCCGTCAAAAGCATATTTCAGAGCTGTACTACTATTGGTATTACTTCTATCAGCTCCGCAGCTTGACCCTTTGGGATTTTGAACGCGATACGGAATTGGAAGCTGATTTTGAAGAGGTGGTAAGAGGATAAGTCGACGGGTTGCAAGTGATAAGTTATGAATTATTTGCCGGTAAAAGTACCGTATATGCGATATTATAGGTAAATAACTTATAACTTATCATTCATAACTCTGCTTTTTTACTTATTTTTGCGGGAAACAAACTACAATTTTTATGATACTGATAATAGACGACGATAGTGCTGTGCGCTCTTCCCTCAGCTTTATGCTGAAGCGTGCCGGATATGAGGTGAAAACGGCTCCGGGCCCTCGCGAAGCTATGGATATAGTTAGGGCCGAAGCTCCCGCCTTGATTTTGATGGATATGAACTTCACTCTTTCCACTACCGGAGAAGAGGGACTTACCTTATTGAAGCAGGTAAAGGTGTTCCGTCCCGATGTGCCCGTTATTTTGATGACGGCATGGGGAAGTATCCAGCTTGCCGTGCAGGGTATGCAGGCCGGCGCATTCGATTTCATAACCAAGCCTTGGAACAATGCTGCTCTTTTGCAGCGCATCGAGACGGCCCTTGAACTTACGACCGCCCCGAAAGAGGTGCCGGAAGAGCAGACTACCGCATTGAATCGCAGCCATATTATAGGTAAGTCCAAAGGGCTGATGGAAGTGCTGAACACAGTGGCTCGCATAGCCCGTACCAATGCTTCGGTGCTGATTACGGGCGAAAGCGGAACGGGCAAGGAGCTGATTGCCGAAGCCATCCATATCAACAGCCAACGCGTGAAGCAGCCCTTTGTCAAGGTGAACCTTGGTGGCATCTCGCAGAGCTTGTTCGAGAGCGAGATGTTCGGCCATAAGAAAGGGGCGTTTACCGATGCCAGTGCCGACCGTATAGGGCGTTTTGAAATGGCAAACAAAGGTACCATCTTCCTCGACGAGATTGGTGACCTCGACCCTTCCTGCCAGGTGAAACTGCTGCGCGTGCTTCAGGACCAGACATTCGAAGTGCTGGGCGATAGCCGTCCCCGCAAAGTCGATGTACGCGTTGTGTCCGCCACTAATGCAGACCTCCGCAAGATGGTGTCCGAACGTACTTTCCGTGAAGACCTTTTTTACCGTATCAACCTGATTACCGTAAAACTGCCCTCCTTGCGGGAGCGCCGTGAAGATATTCCTTTGCTGGCACGTCACTTTGCCGACCGTCAGGCAGAGGTGAACGGCTTGCCGCGTACGGATTTCTCGGCCGACGCTCTGAATTTCCTTTCCCGCCTGCCTTATCCGGGCAACATTCGTGAGTTGAAGAATCTGGTGGAGCGTACCATTCTGGTCAGCGGCAAGCCGGTGCTGGATGCCACGGATTTTGATGCCCAATATCTGCGTCACGACGAACCGGCCAAAGCTGCCGAAGGTACTTCTTTTGCAGGTATGACCTTGGATGAAATAGAGCGGCAGACTATCTTGCAGGCGTTGGAACAGCATAAAGGGAATCTCAGTCAAGTGGCAGTGTCATTAGGCATCAGCCGCGCTGCGCTTTACAGACGTTTGGAAAAATATAATATTCAAGTCCCGTGCGCATAAAATTCTTTTTCTTCATACTTGTCCTTTTTCTGCTCGGTCTGGGTGGAATGCTGGTATATCTGCTGAGTGGAAAGCCTTCTTTGTATCTGTACGTGTTGGAGGGGCTCATCGGGTTTATCCTTATCTATCTGATAGTATTCTATAATAAGATAGTGAAGCCGATGAATACCATCGGCAGCGGTATGGAGTTGCTGCGCGAGCAGGATTTCAGTAGCCGTCTCAGTCGGGTAGGGCAGTACGAGGCAGACCGCATTGTGAATATCTTTAACCGAATGATGGAGCAGCTCAAGAATGAACGGTTGCGCATGCGCGAGCAGAATCACTTCTTGGATTTGCTGATTCAGGCATCTCCAATGGGGGTTATTATCCTGACAATGGACGATGAAGTGTCGCAACTGAATCCGATGGCGGTAAAGATGCTCGGTGTCCGTATGGAGGAGGCGATGGCAAAGCGGCTGGACCAGATGGACTCCCCGTTGGCTGCCGAACTTTCGTCTATTCCCAAAGACGAGACGGCAGTGGTCCGTCTCAATGATGCGAATATTTATAAATGCACCCATTCTTCTTTTATTGACAGAGGGTTCAAACATCCTTTTTTCTTGATAGAGCGTATGACGGAAGAAGTGATGCGTGCCGAGAAACGTGCCTATGAAAAGGTAATCCGCATGATAGCTCATGAAGTGAACAATACCACTGCGGGCATCACTTCCACACTCGATACAGTGGAGCAGGCACTTTCTACAGAAGATGATATGGAGGACATCTGCGACGTGATGCGCGTCTGTACGGAGCGTTGTTTCTCGATGAGCCGTTTCATTACCCGTTTTGCAGATGTGGTAAAGATACCTGAACCTACCCTGGTGCCCGTCCAGCTGAATGAGTTGGTGTCCATGTGCAAGCGTTTCATGGAAGGAATGTGCAATGACCGCAATATAGAGCTACGTCTGGAATGCGACCCGGAGGTGGGAATGGTGCGTATGGATGCTTCTCTTTTTGAGCAGGTGCTTGTGAATATCATCAAGAATGCCGCCGAAAGTATAGAGGGGGACGCCGGAGAAAACGGACAGCAAGGTGAGATAATAGTAAGGACCACTGCCCCCGCTTCTGTCGAAGTCGTTGACAATGGTCCGGGGATAAGTAAAGAGACCGAAGCTAAACTCTTCAGCCCCTTCTTTTCCACCAAGCCGAACGGGCAGGGAATTGGCCTGGTGTTTATCCGGGAAGTTTTGAGCCGTCATGGTTGCACGTTCTCCCTACGTACCTACAACGATGGATTGACCCGCTTCCGTATACTATTTAATTGAAATTTGAAAGTTTTACCTTTCACCTTTCAATTTCTGCTTTTAAAGAATTCTTTTGCATATTCGTCCAATATCCTTTTAATGCCTTGGCCGATGGTTGCATAGTCTTTCTCGTCCAGATTGGCGAGTGAGGCGCGTACGCTCCATTCGGGGCCGTCAAAACCACCGCCGTTCAGCAGCACCAGAGAGGTTTCTTTGGCAAGGCGGAAGACTACGTTCAGCGGGCTGTAGGTACGTTTCAGATATTCTACAAAGTCGTCCCCATAGAACTTCTTTGCCCAAACCAGCATGTCGATTTCTGTATAATAACCTACGCGCAACGGGTCTTCCGTCAGCGTGAAACCGGTATTTTCCCAAAGGGCATGCAATCGGCGGCGGATAATCTCCTGCATCTTTTGCTTGTATTTGTTTTCCTTGTCCAGCAGGGCAAAGGCGGCGAAAAGGCCCATCTGCATCTGTTGTGGCAATGACAGTCCGGCGGTATGGTTCAGTGCCACCTGACGGCTGTCGGCAACCATACGGTCGATAAACTTCAGTTTTTCAGGTTCCAGAGTGAGGGTGGAGTAGCGGTGGTGCAGAATCTCCCGTTTCTCTTTCGGCAGTTTGGCTATCAGCTTGTCGAACAGATTGAATTCGTGCAGGGCGATGACCGCATTGCGCCATCCGGTGGCACCGAAGTATTTGGAGAATGAATAGACGCAAAGCGTATTGTAGGGAATTTCTGCCATGAACGAACGGAAGTGCGGACTGAATGTACCGTATACGTCGTCTGTAATAATCATCAGATTAGGGTTGTCATTTCTGACGATACTCACGATGCGCGCCATTGTATCCGGACTGAGTGTGTAGCTGGGCGGATTACTGGGATTGGTGACAAAGAGGGCCTTGATTTTAGGGCTTTTCAAGCGGTCTATGTCTTCGTCGCTGTACTGCCAGAGGTGCATCCCTTCGTTATTCATGCGGTTGGCATGTATTTTGGTCACTCGAAACTGGTAGCGGCTGAGTTGTGGGATTTCAATATAGGGGGTAAAGGCAGGAACCATGAGGACGATGCCGTCCCCTTTGTTCAGCAGGAAGTTTTCCTGCAGGGAGTCGAAGATGTAGCACATGGCGGCTGTTCCACCTTCGGTGGCAAACAGGTCATAGGCACCCCGGGGAGGACGGTTGTCGCACATCTCTTGCGAAAGGTAATCTTGCACAAGGATTTCCGTAAAATGAAGGATGCGGTCGGGCACGGGATACTGGTCGCCTACAATGCTTTCGGCCCATTCGTGTACAAGGCTGTCGGGGTCGGCGGCATGCTGCATCAGCAGGTAGTTGTAGGTTTGTTCCAGCAATTTGGCGCCCGGTACGTTATTGTTCTTTTTCAGGAAGGCTTCGAAGCGAGAGGCAATGCCTTTTTTTTCGGGGATGCCTGCAATTCCCTCGGGCAAATCCATGATGCGGCGGCACTCTTCCAGGCCGAAGCTTCCCAACAGGAAGAAGGCTTCGCGTGGAGCGGTTGCAATCCAGTTGGGGTTGCCGCGCCCTGCGTTCAGCATGGTACGGGCGGTTTTCTTCAGACTCTCGTCTGCCATGTCTATCAGGCGGTTCTTCAGTTCGAAAGGACTGATAGATTCCATTTTCTTTTCTAAAAGTTTTGTATCCATAAGCTCAAGTTTAGGTTCGTTATTTATTGTTTTCAGTCATTCGGCGAATAATCTCTGTTCATGCGGTATACTATTTCTTTCCTTGCTTGAAATTAATCGTCCGATATATGTTTCCTTTTCGTCCGACAGTTGTTGAATCATCGTCCGACAACTGTTGAATTATCGTCCGACAGCTGTCGGACGAATAGCTATTAGTGAATGGGTATATAGTCGCTTGCATTTCCGGCAATAATTCTTTGAATGCTCCGGATTAGTAAGCATTGGTACAGAATCGTCTTATATTAGCAAAACGATGACTACACCCCATATTATTAATAAGGTATTGCCCACGGCATAGGTCACGGTGTATCCCAGAGCAGGTGTCTCACTCTCAACGGCATCCTGCACCGCGCCTAAAGCGGCCGTAGTGGTACGTGCCCCCGCGCAGACGCCCAAAGCCAGTGCCGGATGGAACTTGAAAACATACCTTGCCAGCAGCAAGCCGATAATCAGCGGCAGGGTGGTGGCGGCTGCTCCCACCAGGAACAGGCTGATACCTACGTCGTGGAAGCCCTGCACGAAACTGGGACCTGCCGAAATGCCCACTACCGCGATGAACATGTTCAGACCGACATTGTTCAACACCCATTGCGAAGGTTCGGGAATGCGCCCGAAGGTGGGGTGCTTACTGCGGAGCCAGCCGAAGAACAAGCCGGCAATCAATGCGCCGCCGCTTGTGCTCAAGCTGATGGGGATGCCGCCGATATGGACGGAAAGTGCTCCGAACAAACCTCCGACAAGGATACCCAGGCCTACGAATATCATGTCCGTCTGGTTGGTAGGACGGTCTATATACCCCAGACGTTTGGCTGCTGCTTCCACTTCCTGCCTGGTACCTACCACTTCGATGACGTCGCCGGCATCTACTACCGTTTGTGCCAGCACGGGAATGGATATTCCGGCGCGCTTGATGCTCCGGATACTGACACCGTGCATGAACTTTTCCCTTCGGATAACTGCAACCGTCTTGCCGGCAACCGTCTTGCGTGTGATTGTAACCGGTAACTTTTCGGCAGGAAAATCCAGGAGCTGGGCATCTTGTACTTCCGGCCCTATCCAGCTTTCTTCGCCTATGATGTATTCGCGGCGTCCGCTTAGCACTACTTCGTCTCCCGGCTCTATCTGTATGTTCATGCTGACTTCCACCACAACTCCGGATTTGCGGAGGCGTTCCACAAATAGACGTTTGTCGTGCTGCCGGAAGTAGACTTCCAGGTCAATCACCCGCTTTCCATTCTTGAACCATTCGTTTTCGACCCGGTAGGCACGGAAAGTGACGGGGCGTGCCGCCGGCATGAATCCCGGTTCGTCAGCCAGAGAGCTGCCCATCTTCGCCTCCAGTTCCTTGCAGGCGGCTTTCACCTTTTCCAGCCCGCCTAGCATCTTGGGACCGATGGATGATAGGACCCATGCCGAGCCTGCCGTACCGAAAATGTAGGTGACGGCGTAGGATACGGGAATGATGTTGACGTAACTTTGTCGTTGGGCCTCGTCCAGTCCCATATTGGCCATGGTGTCTTCTGCCACTCCGATGACGGCGGAGATGGTTTGCGAACCGGCCAGCAGTCCGGCAGCTTCACCGGCATTGTAGCCCATCATCAGGGCCAGCAGCCAGGTCACTAACAGTACGGATACACACATCAGTACGGCAAAGCCTACTTGGGGTAATCCGTCCTTTTTCAGTCCGCGGAAGAACTGGGGACCCACTTTATAGCCCACGGCAAAAAGGAAAAGCAGAAAAAATACCGACTTTATCGGACCCGGTACGGCTATATTCAGTTGCCCTACCAGTACGCCTACAAGCAGTACACTGGTCACTGTGCCCAGCGTAAACTTACCGATACGCAGTTTCCCCAGCCAGAATCCCAGGAATATAGTGAGGAAAATGGCAAGTTCGGGGCGTTCCCTGAGCTGGTTGAAAATCCATTCCATAATCAAGTTGTTTAGGTTATATATTGGTTGTTCCGATGCTTTCTGGAGCGTCGTTTCGCTATACAACGGCTTTTAACGGGAAGTGTTTTATACAAAAGGAGTTTTTTAGAACATTTATTCCGTAAAACCGAACTTTAAGAAAAAGTTTTCTTCCGTACCTTTGCCATCCAAATTAGGTAAAACAAGGTATGAAGTTGTTTTTTAGGGTATTTCTGCTTATCCAGCTGGTTACTCTTCCATTGAGAGCACAATATATGGTGCAAGGCGTTGTCACCGATTCGTTGACGAAGGAGCCATTGCCTTATACGTCAGTTTATCTGAAAGGAACTACGGAGGGAGGGATGACGGACAATAACGGCCGTTTTTCCTTCAAGACCTATCGCCCGAAGGCCACGCTGGTCATTTCGGCCGTGGGATATAATGAATATGTCCGGCTGATTCATCCTGCAAAGTCTTCTAAGTTCAATATAGCCCTTTCGCCAGCCACTTATGCATTGGATGAGGTGGTGGTGAAGCCGAAACGTGAACGGTATAAGAAAAAGGATAATCCCGCAGTGGAGTTTGTACGCAAGATGATAGAGCATCGGGATGACTACTCGCCCGATGAACGCGACTTCTGGAAACGTGACCGCTATGAAAAGATGACTTTTGCCATCAATAACTTCGACAGCTTGAAGCAACAGAAGTGGCTTTACCGTAAGTTCAAGTTTCTGACGGATTATGTCGATACCTCTGCCGTTACCGGCAGGCCGGTATTGGCCATCTCCAACCGTGAGTTGCTTGCCACAGACTATTACCGCAAGTCTCCGCATAGCCGGAAACAGTGGGTCACTGCCCGCAGGCAGGCAGGAGTGGACGAAATGCTTTCCCAGCAGGGTATGGAGCAGGCTATCAGTGTCACCATGACCGATGTAGACCTTTATGAGAACAACATCACCTTGTTCACCAATAAGTTTGTCAGCCCGCTTTCCTCTCTTGGGCCGTCTTTCTACAAATATTATCTGATGGATACGCTTACCGTTGCCGGAAAGCCTTGTGTTGACTTGACATTTGTCCCTTTCAACTCCGAGTCGTTCGGTTTTACGGGACATTTATACGTCATGCTGGACAGTACCTATTTTGTAAAGCGTGCCGTCATGAACTTTCCTCAGAAAATAAATCTGAACTTTGTGGACTACATGAAGATTGAACAGAATTTTGACCGCGCGGAGGACGGTACGAGGCAGTTGCTCAATGAGAGTATCACTACGGAGTTCAAGTTGGTGGACAATAGTGACGGTATTTATGCCAAGCGGGATGTGTATTACAGAAATTATCAGTATGAACCGGATGACAAGGCTCTGCAGGCTTTCCGAAAACCGGAAAAGGTGATTGAAGAGACATCGGCTTCCGGCTATTCGGAAGCATATTGGGATGCCAACCGCCAGGTGGAAGTCAGCAAGAAAGAAACTTCGGTGGACAAGATGATGGCCCAGTTGCGCAGCTATCCCGTTTATTTCTGGACGGAGAAAGTGTTGAAGGTGCTGTTCACGGGGTATATTCCCGCTCCGAAGGAAAAAGAACCTTTGTTCTATATCGGTATGATGAATACCACCATCAGCGGAAATACACTGGAAGGGGTGCGCTTGCGTGCCGGCGGTATGACGACGGCATGGCTCAATCCGCATCTGTTCGGTAGGGGGTATATGGCATACGGTTTTCGCGACCATCGTGTAAAAGGACTTGCCGAACTGGAATATTCTTTTCATAAGAAGAAGGAATATGCCAATGAATTTCCTATACATTCGTTGAAGCTCCGTTACTTGTCAGATGTCAATCAATATGGACAACACTATCTTTATACCAGTCAGGACAATGTTTTTCTTGCTTTGAAACGTCAGAAGGATGACCGTATCGGTTATCAGCGGAAGGCGGAACTGACTTATACCAATGAGTTCCATTCCGGTTTTTCCGTACAGATGACGACGCGTCTGCGTAAAGATGAATCATCCCATCTGATTCCTTTCGTCAAGCAGGATGACCGTAATACGTATGTAAAAAGTATTTCGACCAGTGAACTGGAATTGAAGCTGCGCTATGCTCCCAACGAGAAATTCTTCCAGACCCAATGGAACCGTTTCCCCGTTTCGCTGGATGCTCCGGTCTTTTCGCTTACACATACCATGGCTGCCAAAGGGGTACTGGGAGGAGACTATACCTATCACTATACGGAAGCGGGTTTTCAAAAGCGTTTCTGGTTCTCGGCATTCGGTTATACGGACGTTATCCTGAAGGCCGGGAAAGTATGGAACAAGGTTCCTTTCCCTTTGCTCGTCATTCCCAACGCGAACTTGTCCTATACCATACAGCCCGAGTCCTATTCACTGATGAATGCCATGGAATTCATGAACGATGAATACGCTTCCTGGGATGTGACCTATTACTTGAACGGCTGGCTCTTCAACCGTATTCCTTTGTTGAAAAAGTTGAAATGGCGTGAAGTGCTTTCCTGTCGCGGCTTGTATGGGAATTTGAGTGATAAGAATAATCCGGCTTTTCAGCAGGATTTGTTCCGTTTTCCTGCCGGCAGCACTACAATGGGGCATACGCCATACGTAGAGGCAGGTGTAGGTGTTGAAAATATTTTCAAAGTATTGCGTGTCGATTATGTATGGCGTTTGACTTACCGAAATTTACCAAATATCGACAAATCCGGGCTCAGAATCAGTCTACACATGACATTTTAACTTAAATCTTACTAATAGGACATTAAATCGGATAAAATGACTAATCCCAATTGAGTAAAATACCCTAAATTTGAGCAATTTTTTAAACTCTAAATAATACAATGGCAATGAAAGAAAACATTAAGCCGGCAACCGGACGCCTGGGCGTGCTGGTAGTCGGAGTAGGTGGTGCGGTTGCAACCACCATGATTACCGGTACATTAGCTGCTCGCAAGGGCTTGGCAAAAGCTATAGGCTCAATCACACAAATGGCTGCTATGCGCATGCAGGATGGCAAAGAGAAACTTATCAAAGACATAGTGCCTTTGGCTGATTTGAATGATATCATTTTCGGCGGTTGGGACATTTTCCCGGACAACGCCTACGAAGCTGCTATGTATGCCGAGGTTTTGAAAGAGAAAGACTTGAATTTGGTAAAAGACGAACTGCAAGCCATCAAGCCGATGCCTGCTGCATTCGACCACAATTTTGCAAAACGTTTGAACGGTACGCATATTAAGAAGGCTGCTACTCGCTGGGAAATGACAGAGCAGTTGCGTGAGGATATCCGTAACTTCAAGGCAGCCAATAACTGCGAGCGTATTGCTGTGCTGTGGGCTGCAAGTACCGAAATATATATTCCTCTGTCCAAGGAGCACGAATCTCTCGCTGCTTTGGAACAGGCAATGAAGGAAAACAATACTGAAGTAATCTCTCCGAGTATGTGCTATGCATACGCTGCCATTGCAGAAGGCGCTCCGTTTATTATGGGTGCTCCTAATCTGTGTGTGGATACTCCGGCTATGTGGGAATTCTCCAAGAAAATGAATGTGCCCATTTCCGGTAAGGACTTCAAGAGTGGCCAGACTTTGATGAAGACGGTGCTTGCTCCGATGTTCAAGACCCGTATGTTGGGTGTAAGCGGCTGGTTCTCTACGAATATTCTGGGTAACCGTGACGGCGAGGTACTTGACCAACCGGAGAACTTCAAGACAAAAGAGGTCAGCAAGCTGTCTGTTATCGACAATATCTTCGAACCGGAGAAATATCCTGACTTGTACGGTGATGTTTATCATAAGGTACGCATTAACTACTATCCTCCTCGTAAGGATAACAAGGAAGCATGGGACAACATCGATATTTTCGGCTGGATGGGCTATCCGATGGAAATCAAGGTTAACTTCCTGTGCCGTGACTCCATTCTTGCTGCTCCCATCGCGCTCGACTTGGTTATTTTCAGTGATTTGGCATTGCGTGCAGGTATGTGCGGCATCCAGACGTGGCTGTCCTTCTTCTGCAAGAGCCCGATGCACGATTTCGAGCATGAGCCGGTACACGATTTGTTCCAGCAATGGCGCATGGTGAAAGAGACTCTCCGCAACATGGTGGGCGAAACTGCACCAAGTTATTTGGATTAAAAAAACAGTGATAAGGTGATAGAAATAAGGTGGTAAGGTGATAGAGTGATAGCACTTTACCACTTTATCACTTTTATTACTTTATTGCATTTATCACTTTACCGTTTTTATCGCATTTATCACCTCATTACTTTTTTGATGAAGAAACCCTCCCTCCTCCCAGTCATTATCGGTACGGGCTTTGGCTCGGGCTTTTCTCCTTTTGCACCCGGCACTGCGGGAGCTTTGCTGGCTACGCTTATCTGGTTCGGGTTGTCTTATCTGGTTTCAAGTGCCTGCCTTTTGTGGCTGACAGTAGCATTGATTTTGGTATTTACACTTGCCGGTATCTGGGCTGCTAACCGCCTGGAGGCATCTTGGGGCGAAGACCCTTCGCGCGTGGTGGTCGATGAAATGGTCGGTGTGTGGATTGCTTTGCTTGCGGCGCCCGCCGGACATGTATGGTATGCATTGGGAGCATTTGTCTTGTTCCGTTTGTTTGATATATTCAAGCCCTTGGGCATTCGCCGTATGGAAAGTCTGCCGGGTGGAATCGGGGTAATGATGGACGATATTCTGTCTGGAGTCTACGGATTTATAATTTTGATTGTGGCAAGATGGATAATCAGTTGAAATCAAATGGCAAAGGTGTGTCGTGGCGCCATTCTGTCTGGATCTTCTTCAAGGCCCAGATTTCTGCGCAATTCGCAAGCTTTGTCGATTTTCTGGTGACTATCCTTCTGGTAAAGGCTTTTGCTGTTTTTTATCTTTATGCCACATTCACGGGTTCCGTGGTAGGAGGCATTGTAAACTGTGCCATTAATTACGGATGGGTGTTCCATGCCGAAGACTGTAAGAAAACGCATGTTGCCGTGAAATATCTCTTTGTCTGGGGAGGCAGCATTATACTGAATACCTGGGGCACTTTTGCACTGACCGAGTGGCTTACGGGCATGACATGGGTCAATGGGCTGTTGGGATATTATATAGACAATGTATTTATTCTGTCAAAGATAATAGTAGCAGTGCTGGTAGCTTTTTTTTGGAACTACCATCTGCAACGTTTTTTCGTTTATCGTAATCACAATATAAAAGGCTTTCTGAAACATTATTTAGAGAACAAAAAAGACGAATATGAATTATAGAGATTGGTTGCAGCAGGTGATATACAAGATTATCAATCCTGTGGTGCATGGTATGATTAGAATTGGCATTACGCCTAACTTTATTACGACTACGGGGCTGGTGCTGAATATCGTGGCGGCTGCCTTGTTTGTGTATGCCGGGGTGTACAAGAGTGGTGAACTGGCCTATGTAGGCTGGGGAGGCGGTATTGTGCTCTTTGCCGGGTTGTTTGACATGATGGACGGACGTGTGGCACGCGTGGGTAAAATGAGTTCTACTTTCGGTGCGCTCTACGACTCCGTACTCGACCGTTACAGCGAGCTCGTGACATTGTTCGGCATCTTCTATTACCTGATGCTGCAAGGCTATTTGTGGGGCTCCATCATTACATTCATTGCGCTGATAGGTTCGCTGATGGTGAGTTACGTGCGTGCCCGTGCCGAAGGCTTGGGGCTGGAGTGTAAAGTGGGTTTCATGCAGCGCCCCGAACGCGTTGTGCTGACTGCCCTCGGTGCCATGTTCTGCGGTATCTTTGGTGATTGTACTTTATTCGACCCGATGCTGATACTAATTGTGCCTATGGCAGTGATTGCAATATTGGCGAATTTGACGGCATTTGCCCGCTTGGCGCATTGCTATAAACTACTGAAAGACAAGGAATGAAAAATAGTTTGTTTCCCTCTGTGAGAGAGGCGGTGCTGGTGATTGTCATCACAGCGTTTTTCCTGATTCTGACAGCGGTCTGTATCGGGCTTCGTCCGGAACATTTCCTGATGGCGGGTGTATTTTTGGTATTGTTCTTTGCCGGACAGACAACCCGTAAGTTGGCAGTGGCGCTGTTGCCGTTTTTCATATTCGGCATTTCGTATGACTGGATGCGCGTATATCCCAATTACCAGGTGAATCCCATTGATGTAAAAGGACTTTATGAGGCAGAAAAATCCCTTTTTGGCTTGTCTGTAGACGGTGCTGTCCTTATCCCTTGTGAGTATTTTGCTTTGAACCATTGTCCTGTTGCCGATTTCTTTGCCGGGATATTCTATCTCTGTTGGGTACCGGTTCCCATTGCATTCGGGTTGTGGCTCTATCTGAAGGGTGACCGTAAGGTATATCTTCGTTTTGCGATGGTGTTCCTGCTGGTTAATCTCATCGGTTTTGCCGGCTATTACATCCATCCCGCTGCTCCGCCCTGGTATGCCATGAATTATGGTTTCGAGCCGATACTCGACACTCCGGGCAATGTGGCCGGCTTAGGACGTTTTGACGAATTGCTGGGATGCTCCATCTTCAACTCCATTTACGGAAGGAATGCCAATGTATTTGCAGCAGTGCCCTCGCTCCATGCCGCCTATATGGTGGTGGCTTTGGCTTACGCGGTTATGGACCGCAGCAAAAAGTGGTTGATAGCGTTGTTTGCGGTGATTATGGTCGGTATCTGGTGGACGGCTGTCTATTCGGGACACCATTATCTGATTGATGTGATGCTGGGCATCTCTTGTGCATTGCTGGGTATTTTTGTTTTTGAGAAAGGACTGATGAAGTGGGGAGCGTTCGGACGCTTCTTTGAAAGATACAGTCGATACATTAAATAAGGTATACAATGAATAATTTTGTTTTTTATAGTCCTACAGAGTTTGTCTTTGGCAAGAATACTGAAGTGCAAGTCGGTGCATTGGCGCGTAAGTATGGTGCACAAAAAGTGATGATAGTATATGGAGGCGGTTCTGTTGTACGGAGTGGTCTGCTGGATAGAGTGAAGCAATCCTTGCAGGAAGCCGGTGTGGCTTATTGCGAAATGGGAGGTGTCCAGCCCAATCCCACTGACGGGAAGGTATACGAAGGTATTCAGCTTTGCCGTCGTGAGCAGGTGGATATGATGCTTCCTGTGGGAGGTGGTTCGGTCATAGATACGGCAAAGGCCATTGCTGCCGGAGCCCTCTATGATGGTGACTTTTGGGATTTCTTTATCGGTCGTGCCAAGGTGGAGAAAGCGTTGAAAGTAGCCGTGGTGCTGACTATCCCGGCTGCCGGAAGCGAGGGTTCGGGTAATACGGTAATTACCAAGACAGAGACACTCCAAAAACTGGGGCTCTGTGCCCCCGAGCATTTGCGTCCCGTATTTTCCATCATGAATCCTGAACTGACCTACACCCTTCCGGCTTATCAGACGGCTTGTGGTATTGCCGACATGATGGCTCACATCATGGAGCGTTATTTCACAAATACACCGGATGTGGAAATCAGCGACCGGCTTTGCGAAGGCACCTTGACAGCTATCATTAAAGAAGCTTACCGGGTGAAACAGCAACCGGACAACTATGCCGCGCGTGCCAACATTATGTGGTGTGGCACTGTGGCGCATAACGGAACTTGTGGGGTAGGGCGTGAGGAAGACTGGGCATCCCATGCACTGGAACATGAAATCAGTGCTATCTATAATGTAGCCCACGGTGCCGGCTTGGCTGTAATCTTCCCTGCCTGGATGGCTTTTATGGCGGAACATAATCCGGCAAAGATAGCCCAGTTTGCCCATCGTGTTTTTGATATACCCAAGTCCGAAGATTTGGAAGAGATGGCTTTGGCAGGTACTGCCCGACTGAAACACTTTTTCCGTTACATGGGCTTGCCGGTTGGCTTTAAGGAGTTGGGTATCGAGCATCCCGATATAGACCGTATGCTCGTCGGTCTGCGGCGCAATAAAGGCGAACTGCTTGGCAACTACGTGAAGCTGACCATGACTGATTGCAGGGAAATCTATTGTTTGGCTTTATAACGAAAGGCATGTTTGGGGAGAGCTCCCCCAAAGCAAGAGCTAAAAAAGACGGCGAAGATAAATACCCTTCGCCGTCTTTTTTATTTGATTTCGATTTCTTCCTTCATGTCTATCTCTTCCCCTTGCAGGTCGTAGAATACATATTCCAGGAATGCTAATTTCTGGTTTGGAATAATCTTGATACCGAATCCGTACTTCATCTGCCACTTCCGTTTCAAGGAGACGAGTCCCTGATTGACGTAGGCTGCGATGTACGGGTGGATGTGTAACGAGAATTTCTTTATCTTCAATTTGTTGACCAGGTAGTCAATCTTACTCTCTAAGGTGTCCGTAAAGAGGATGGACGATTTGATGGTGCCTTTACCGAAGCAGGTGGGGCAGGTTTCCGTCGTATTTACATCCATAGCCGGGCGTACACGCTGGCGTGTAATCTGCATCAGTCCGAATTTACTGAGCGGCAGGATGTTGTGACGTGCTCTGTCTTTCTGCATGTTGGCACACATACGTTCGTAAAGCTTCTGTCGGTTTTCGGCTTCATTCATGTCGATGAAGTCCACCACGATGATACCACCCATATCCCTTAGTCTGAGCTGGCGTGCCAGTTCGTCGGCTGCACCCAGATTCACTTCCAGTGCGTTGGCCTCCTGCCCGTTGGCATTCTTGGTGCGGTTACCGCTGTTCACGTCTACTACGTGAAGCGCCTCAGTATGCTCAATAATCAGGTAGGCACCACTTTTGTATGAAATGGTCTTGCCGAATGACGACTTGATTTGTTTGGTGATACCAAAATTGTCGTAAATGGGGAGTTGACCTTTGTACAGCTTCACGATTCCTGCCCGTTCAGGGGCGATGAGGGTTACGTAATCCTTGATTTCGTGGTACACAGCCTCGTTGTTCACGTGGATGTTTTCGAAGGAAGGATTGAACAAGTCGCGCAACAGTCCTACGGCACGGCTGGTTTCTTCGTAAATCAGTGTCGGAAATTTGGTGGCCTTCTGTACTTTTGTAATGGCATCTTCCCAATGTTTCAGTAATACTTTAAGCTCTCCGTCGAGCTCGGCAACACGTTTTCCTTCGGCCACGGTGCGGACGATGACGCCGAAGTTTTTCGGCTTGATACTCATCAACAGTTGCTTGAGGCGTGCGCGCTCTTCGCTCGATTTAATTTTTTGTGATACGGAAACCTTGTCATTGAAGGGAATCAGCACGAGGTATCTTCCGGCAAAGGAAAGTTCGGAAGTCAGTCGCGGCCCTTTGGTAGAGATAGGTTCCTTGACAATTTGCACCACTACTTCTTGTCCCACCTTGAGTGTGTTGGAAACCGTTCCGTCCTTTTCAAGGTCGGGAAGTATGGTTGCTTTGGTAATGGGATTCAGCTTCTTCTTGTCGCTTAAAGTTTGCTTTACGTACTTCTCTAACGAGTTAAATTGAGGACCCAGGTCCAGATAATGAAGAAAAGCGTCTTTCTCGTAACCCACGTCCACGAAGCAGGCATTCAGGCCGGGCATCAATTTCTTGACGCGTCCCAAATACATGTTGCCCACCGAAAAGGAGATGTTTCTTCCTTCGCTCTGGAGTTCCACCAGCTGCTTGTCTTCAAGCAGTGCAATGGATACCTCTTTGGGCTGTACGTCTACAACGAGTTCGCTTGTCACAATAATTGGCTTTTAAATGATTCAATTTACTACTTAAACAAAGAACAAACCCGCGAGACATTTTGCTTCACAAGTTTGTTCTTTATTTTGTCCTTCAGACTAAAAATTACTTTTTGCTTTTATGTCTGTTCTTTCTTAGTCTTTTTTTACGCTTGTGCGTAGACATTTTATGTCTTTTTTTCTTCTTTCCGCTTGGCATAGCTTCAAAATTTTTATGGGTTAATACTATTGTTTATTATTTCTTCACTGAGAGGGTGAACGTTTTTGCAGGCTTAAATGCCGGAATGTTATGTTCCGGAATGATTATTGTAGTGTTCTTGGAGATGTTGCGAGCAGTTTTCTGAGCTCTTTTCTTCACTACAAAACTACCAAACCCGCGGAGGTAAACATTTTCATCTTTGGATAAAGATGCCTTTACTGCGTCCATGAATGCTTCAACGGTTGTAAGTACGGTTGTCTTATCAATTCCGGTGTTCTTTGTAATTTCGTTTACAATATCAGCTTTAGTCATTTTTCTTTAAAAAAAATATTATTACTATAGTTTTCCTAATTTTTTGGACTGCAAATATATAGCTTTTCCGTGGCTCTAAAAAATATATTTCGGACAATTTTCTAAAAAAGTCTTGGCATTAAGCTTTGTTAGGCTGAAAATGAAGTATTTTTGCAGCATGAATATTTTTAGCGGAACATTGTTGGACTGGTATGCGGAGAACAAACGCGACCTTCCGTGGCGAAATACCACGGACCCTTATCTGATATGGATTTCTGAAATCATCTTACAACAGACAAGAGTGGCGCAGGGGTATGAGTATTTTCTGCGTTTCATAAAACGCTTCCCGGATGTGGTGTCGCTGGCTGCTGCGTCCGAGGACGAAGTGATGAAATATTGGCAGGGCCTGGGGTACTATTCGCGTGCCCGCAACCTGCATGCCGCAGCCAAAAGCATGAAGGGGACATTTCCGAAAACCTATGCAGAGGTACGTGCTTTGAAGGGAGTGGGGGATTATACGGCAGCGGCCATCTGCTCCTTTGCCTATGACATGCCTTATGCGGCGGTCGACGGGAATGTGTATCGGGTGCTTTCCCGCTATTTCGGCATTGATGTTCCCATTGATTCTACTGAAGGGAAAAAGACTTTTACCGCTTTGGCGGGTGAGGTGTTCGATAAATCCAGGCCGGCAGATTATAACCAGGCAATTATGGACTTCGGAGCCGTGCAGTGTACGCCGCAGTCGCCCAACTGTCTGTTTTGTCCTTTGTCCGGCAGCTGCCGGGCATTGTCTGAAGGAAAAGTGCAGCAACTGCCCGTGAAGCAGCACAGAACCAAGACCACCAGCCGCTATTTTAATTATATATATGTACGCATGGGCGCGCATACCTTGATACATAAGAGGACGGAGGACGATATCTGGAAAAATCTCTTTGAATTGCCTCTGGTTGAAACGGAAAAAGATTTATCCGAAGAGGAATTTCTGGCATGTCCGCAGTTTCATGCGCTGTTTGCAGAGGGAGAGGTGCGGATGGTCCGTACACTGCTTCGGGGGGTGAAACATGTATTGTCCCACAGAGTGATTTACACCAACTTCTACGAGGTTACTCTGCCCGATAATTCGAGCTCCTTCTCAAGTTACCAACGGGTTGCAGTCGAAGATTTGGGTCGTTATGCGGTGCCCCGCCTTATACATGCTTTCTTGGAGAAATATGTATAAAAGTTGTTTGTATTCTTGCATGGTGTGAATATTCTCGTTAATTTTGGCAGCAAATTAATAAAATAGAAGCTTATGTCAGTAAATAAAGTGATATTGATAGGAAATGTGGGACAAGACCCTAAAATAACCTATTATGAAGGTGGAAACTGTGTTGCCCAGCTTTCTTTGGCCACTACGGAGAAAGGATACACTTTGCAGAATGGTACGCAGATTCCGGACCGTACCGAATGGCATAACCTGATATTCCGTGGCCGTTTAGGCGAAATCGTTGAGAAATATGTGCATAAAGGCGATAAGCTTTACGTGGAAGGTAAGATACGTACCCGTTCTTACGATGACCAGGGAGGCATCAAGCGTTATGTGACTGAGATATTTGTCGACAATATGGAGATGCTGACTCCGAGAACGGCAACTCCCGGTGCTGGCCCTTATGCGCCGCAGGCGGGAGCCGCCCCCCAGCCACAACAACCAGTACAACCGCAGGCTGCCCCTGCACAAGATAACCCGACGGACGACTTGCCGTTCTAATTGTTTAACTAAAACCAAAATCTTTGGACCCAGACGCTTATTTATGCCAGTTGGCAGATGTTTTTAACGGTATATCCGTACAGACTCCTTCTATTTCGGCCGTTGTAGCCATTGTGTTGGCAGGTTTGCTTTTGCTTGTTTCCGGTTTTGCATCAGCTTCCGAAATAGCCTTTTTCTCTCTTTCTCCGTCAGACCTGAATGCAATAGCGGAGAGAAAGCATCCTTCGGATGAGAAAATCAGTAATCTGCTGGACAACAGCGAACGTTTGTTGGCAACGATTCTGATTACGAACAACTTCGTAAATGTAACCATAATCATGCTCTGCAACTTCTTCTTTATGAATGTGTTCCAATTTCATTCTCCCATTGCAGAGTTCCTCATTCTGACAGTAGTCCTTACATTTTTGCTGTTGCTTTTCGGTGAAATCATGCCTAAGATATATTCGGCTCAGAAGACGCTGGCTTTCTGCCGTTTTGCCGCTCCCGGCATCACGTTTTGCCGTTCCGTATTCTATCCGATGGCATCTATGCTGGTACGTTCCACCTCTTTCTTGAACAAGCATATGGTCCGCAAGAACCATAACATATCGGTCGATGAACTCTCGCATGCGTTGGAGCTGACCGACAAGGCAGAGCTTTCGGAGGAGAATAATATTCTGGAAGGTATCATCCGCTTTGGCGGGGAAACGGCTAAGGAGGTCATGACCTCTCGCCTTGATGTGGTGGACCTGGATATCCGTACCCCTTTCAAAGATGTGGTGAAGTGCATCGTAGAGAATGTCTACTCCCGTATTCCCATCTATGCGGATAGCCGTGACAATATCAAGGGGGTGCTTTATATCAAGGATTTGCTTCCCCATCTGAACAAAGGGGATAATTTCCGTTGGCAGTCGCTTATCCGGCCCGCCTATTTTGTGCCCGAAACCAAGATGATTGATGATTTGCTGCGCGATTTCCAGGCAAACAAGATTCATATAGCCATTGTGGTCGATGAGTTCGGTGGTACGTCGGGCATTGTCACCATGGAGGACATTATTGAGGAGATTGTGGGCGAAATTCATGACGAATACGATGATGAAGAACGTACATATGCCGTACTGAATGACCACACTTGGGTATTTGAAGCCAAGACCCAGCTGACTGATTTCTATAAAATAACGAAGATAGACGAGGAAACGTTCGATGAGGTGGCAGGGGATGCCGATACGCTTGCCGGACTTCTGCTGGAACTGAAGGGGGAATTTCCTGCTCTCCATGAAAAGGTGACCTACGGCCGTTATGAGTTTGAGGTGTTGGAGATGGACAACCGCCGTATCCTGAAAGTGAAGTTCACAGTAAATGCCCCGGCAGAACCCAACTCTTCTTCCCTTTAATTTTTAATTATTAATTTTTAAATTGTTCCGTGCCCCTCTTCTTGCAACATACCGCTCTTCCCTGTCGATGGGGAATTTGGAAAACGGAGGAATCTCCGGAGGAATTGCTGGCCATGCTTCCTCATCAGGAAGTATACCGGGAAGGTATGCGGCGCTTCACCGCGGCACACCGCCGTTTGGAGTGGCTGGCTGTCCGCGTATTGCTTTATACTCTGTCGGGAGAAGAGAAAGAGATTGCCTATCATCCCAGTGGGAAACCTTATCTGGCGGATGACTCCGCCTCTCTCAGTATTTCGCATACGAAAGGTTATGTGGCTGTTGTCTTGGGATTGCCGGGTCGGGAAGTGGGTGTTGACATCGAGCAGTATGGTGAGCGGGTAAGGAAGGTGGCACATAAATTCATGCGCGAAGATGAACAGCCATCCGTGTTTCGCGGAACAGACACTTGGTCACTGTTGCTGCACTGGTCGGCTAAGGAGACCATGTTCAAATGCCTGAATGCTTCCGAGGTTGATTTTCGCGGGCACATGCGCATTCTGCCTTTTGCTGTAAATGAAAGCGGCGTATTCTCCGCCGAAGAATATCGTACGGTGGAGAAACGCCGGTTCACTATTCATTATTATTTGTTTCCGGATTTTGTCTTGACATTGAGTCTGTAAATCTCTTACAGCCTTTCCAGTTGTACCGTGAAGTGTCTCATCAACGGAGCTTCCCAGGTGATGCGCACTCCGCGGGTAATACTTTCCCGTTTGTCATATACATTTTTCAAAGCGGCTGCCACCACATCCATGTGGTTGTCGGTATACACGCGGCGGGGGATGGCAAGCCGAAGCAAGTCCAGGCCGTTGAAGCGGTTTTCGCGGGTCACCGGGTCGCGGTCTGCCAGCAGATACCCGATTTCGCAGCCGCGTATGCCTGCTTCCAGATAGAGCTCAGCGGTCAGTGTTTGTGCCGGGAATTCTTCTTTGGGCACATGTGTCAGCACTTTGGGGGCATCCACAAATATGGCATGGCCGCCTGCGGGACGTTGGTAGGGTATCCCGTACTCATCCAGTTTCATGGCTAGATAGCCCACCTGGTGAATGCGGGTTTCCAGATTGTCAAATTCAGTATTTTCATCCAGGCCGATGGCAAGGGCGTTCATGTCACGACCGTTCATGCCTCCGTAAGTAAGGTAGCCTTCGAACTGCACGCAGAAGCCTTTGGCACCTTCATACCAGTCTTTCCGGCGGGTGGCTATGAATCCGCCCATGTTGACAATACCGTCTTTTTTGGCACTCATCGTCATACCGTCGGCAAGGTCAAACATCTCGCGGGTAATTTCCTTTATGCTCTTGTTGCGGTAACCTTCTTCTCTCATTTTGATGAAGTAGGCATTTTCCGCAAAGCGTGCCGAGTCAAAGAGAACGGGCTTGCCGTACTTGTCGGCAATGGCGCGGACTTCGCGCAGGTTCTGCATGGAAACCGGCTGGCCGCCTGCAGTGTTGTTGGTTATGGTGACGATGACGAACGGTATCCGTTCGCTATGTTCCTGTAATGCTTTTTCCAGTTTTTTAGGGTCTACATTGCCTTTGAAGGGAATTTCCAGCTGTGTCTGTTTGGCTTCGTCTATGGTGCAATCCAGAGCCAATGCCCGGCGTCCCTCGATATGTCCTTTGGTGGTGTCGAAGTGGGAGTTTCCCGGCACAATGTCGCCCTCGTGCACCAGATAGGAGAAGAGTACATTTTCGGCAGCGCGTCCCTGGTGGGTGGGGATAATGTATTCAAATCCGGTGAGGCGGGTGATGACTTCTTTCAGTTTGAAGAATGAGGTGGCTCCGGCATAGCTTTCGTCACCCAGCATCATGCCTGCCCATTGGCGGTCGCTCATGGCGCCGGTACCTGAGTCGGTGATGAGGTCGATATAAACTTGTTCCGATTTGAGTTGGAATACGTTGTAGTGGGCTTCTTTCAGCCATTGTTCGCGTTCCTGGCGGGTACTTTTACGGATAGGTTCCACCATTTTGATTTTCCATGCTTCGGCAAATGGTAATTCCATAGACTCTGTATCTTTAATAATTTGACAATAGGTTAACGGATAAACCGATTATTTCGGTTTAATGTGCCGAATTTAGGTAAAATCTATGTAATAATCAATTTAAATATGACTTTTTGTAATGTAAATGTCCGGACGAAATCACTTCGGCCGGACATCATCAAATAAACTTGGCAGAGTTTATTACCTTCTTTACTTTCTCTGAATTAGGTTTGATGAATGAAATGATGGACGGTTTGTCCGGCTCATTAGACTCAACGCTTTTTCCTCGAAAGCAATGATAAAGTATGCATGGCAGGTCTTCTGACTTGTTTCTGTTGCAGGCGCCTTCCCGGAAGAATATTCCAGTGGCATAGAGTAATTGTCTGCAACGTTGCACGAAACTTACAGCAGCGGGACTGTCCAGGATTTACACCTGATTCCCTTTTAATCGCTTTCCCAGAAGAGGGGGAGCGAACCAATGCATGACAAAGATACGGATTCTTTTTGAGAAAACAATTCTATGAGTGATAAATTTTCTTCCCCTCTCTCTTTCTTTTTGCCGACAAATTGGCAAGGTTTTGCCACCCTCTTGGCAAGACTTTGTCACCGCGTTGGCAAAACTTTGCCATAGGTATGGCAAAAGTTTGCCAAAAGCATGGCAATAGGTTGGCAAAATTACTCTCTGATTGATAGTGACTTAAGGCGATTTAAGCAATCCGTCATGTCGGTAAGGTGAAAAGATACCAATACAAGCCACACTTGCCACAAGAACCTTCTCCAGAGGTATGCAAAGCATTTTGTTTGGTGTGGTAAGACGGGCTGTTATCTCTCTTTTGCCAGTGTGAATACAAACTCCAGTCCTCCGCCTTGGTTGTTTTTGGCAGAGATGGTGCCTCCGTGAATAAGGACTGCATTCTTCACTATGGCGAGCCCCAAGCCGGTGCCGCCCAACTTGCGCGAGCGTCCTTTGTCTACACGGTAGAAGCGTTCGAACAAACGGTTCAGATGTTCGGGAGAAACGCCGATGCCGGTATCGGCAAAACTGAAATAGTAGTAATTCTCGTCTTCGCGGAAACAACTGATGTTGATGTGTATGTTGGTGCCGGCATAAGCGATGGCGTTGTCCATGAGATTGCGGAAGATGGAGTAGAGTAGAGAGTAGTTGCCCCGCAACTGTATCTTCGGTTTTAGGGAATTGACAACGGTGATTTGCTTCTGTTCCAGTTCCAGGGACACTTCGTTGACGATGTTTGAAACCAGCATGCTGATGTCCACCTTTTCCATATCAATCATGTTGGCGGCTTCGTCCATGCGGGTCAGTACGGATATGTCGCGCAGCAGGCGGCTCAGGCGGTTGCTTTGCGCGTAGCAGCGTTCCAGGAAGACCTGCATCTTTTCGGGTGCAATGTTTTCGTTGTTTACGATGGTTTCCAGATAACCTTGTATGCTGCTTACGGGGGTTTTCAGCTCGTGGGCGATGTTCTGGGTCAACTGCCGTTTCAGCCGTACTTGCTCTTCTTCCTGGGTGATGTCGTTGATGGAAATTTCAAAGCTGAGGTCTTGGAAGATGATGCACTCCACGATGAAGGTGCGTCCGTTCTTGTTGATGTGTACGGACATCCTTCGTTCTTCGTTGTAGGAGGGGCGCTTCTGCGCCTTGTTGATGAAATCCGTTATCTTCTGGAATTCGCAGATGGAGAATATCTCTTCGGTAGTCTGCAGGTTGGAGTCTGAAATCAGATTGCCGTATTGGGTGAACAGATTGTTTACCAATATCTCCTTTTTGTCTCTGTTGAATACGCCCAGTCCTTCGCGGGAGGTTTGCAAATGGGTGATAAGCTTTTCGCGCTCAATGTAAAGCGCCTCTTTGGTTTCGCGCAGGCGCTTGTATATCTGTATGATATGCTGCGAAATCTCTCCAAGCTCATTGTGCGGAAAGGCGGCTTGTATGTCCATGTCTATAGGTTCGTTCTTGTCGGCTCTTTTGGCAAACTCGCGCAGGTGGTTGATGGCGCTGCCTAGTTTGGAGGTGAATTTGTAGAAGACGGATATCAGCAGCAGTGATACAATGACCGTGAACCAGATGTAGTGTGGGTCGGCAGCCAGATTGTTCATCAGGTTGACGTTGTAGGGGAGGGCTGAGCGGATGATGCAGCCTTCGTAGGCGGTGGCAGAATAGAAATAGGTCTTGCCGGTGGTTTCGGAGATGCGCCGTAGGTCGTAGCCCTTGCCGTCTTTCAGCGCTTTCTGTACTTCGGGGCGTTTGATGTGGTTGTCCAGTTCATGGCTGTCGTTCTGGGAGCTGTCGAACAATACGTTGCCATGAAGGTCTACCACAGTGACGCGCAATTCCTTGTTCACATGCTTGGAGATGTAGCTGTCCAGCATGGAAGTCCATAGGCTGTCGGGGAGGTAGCGAAGCTCCTGGTGCAGTCTGTCGTTATAATCTTGCAGCTGCATGTCCAGCAGCTCCACTTTGTATTCCTTTTCCCGCTGATACTGGTAGGCGATGAAGCAGGCGGCGAATACGAGGAACAGCGAGATGACCGAAAGGAAAAGCTTCCGGCTGAAGGACAGAAAGTGTCTGTCGTTATTCGGCTTCGAAACAATAACCATATCCCAAGCGTGTTACGATACATTTGCCATAAACTCCGATTTTCTTGCGCAGACGTGTGATGTTCACGTCGATGGTGCGGTCCAGCACATATACTTCGTCGCTCCAGATGCGGTTCAGTATATCCTCGCGCGAGAATACGCGTCCTTTATTCTGCAAAAGCAGCAATAAGATTTCAAATTCTTTTTTGGTGAGCGGTGCCTCTTCGCCGTCAATGCAGACTTTCTTCTTGATGATGTCCAGTACCAGCGTCTTGTAGACAATCTGTTCCGGTGCATGTTCCGTTTCTCCTTGTCGGGTGCGTCTAAGTACGGCTTTGACACGTGCCGCCACTTCGCGCAGCGAGAAGGGTTTGGATATGTAGTCGTCCGCTCCCAGGTTGAAACCGGTCACGGTGTCATTTTCCGTATCTTTGGCGGTAATGAAGATGATGGGTATCTGGGCTGTCTTCTTGTCCTTCTTCAGCATGCTCGCCATTTTGAAGCCGGAAATTTCTCCCATCATCACGTCCAGCAGTAGCAGGCTGTAGCTGCCAATGTCCATTCTCAGAGCTTCTTCAGCGGAGTTTGCCGTATCCACTTCGTAGCCTTCGTTTTCGAGGTTGAACTTCAGAATTTCACATAAGTCTTCTTCATCGTCCACTACTAAAATCCGGTAATCGTTCATTGCTTTGTTGTTTATGTATGACAAGGATAAAACAATTCTCTTGTCACAAAGTTAAACTTTATTTCTTTTTATCGGCAAAAATAGTGCAAACCGAATGCAGAATTTTCATGTTTGCATGAAAACTTGTGCTGAGATGCAGGCCATTTCTACTTTCTGGGTACAAAAGTGAGGCTAATTTGTTACGGAATGATGAAACAAGTGTTACATTTGGGTTACATTAAATTCTCGTTTATCTAAAAGCCCTGTCACATATAAAATATTATCTTTGCTTCGTAAATATTGAATTGTATGAAAGAACTTATGTATATCAGGAGTTTCTCTAAAAGGCGTTTGCCGGTTATTGTGGGAACTCTGCTTTTAGTGATAATCGGCTCTGTCTGGCTGAATATGGCTCCTTTCCGTTCGGGCTTTGATATCGCGGATGAGCTGGGCGGTAATATATTCCCTTCCAGTATCCTTTCAGTGGCTACCACCGATGCTCAGGTCATAGTGCCGGTAGACTCCATGTATGTAGGTAATCCGAAGTCGTGCATCGCTGTCCGTGTCCGTTCGAGGAATGCTTATAGCCGGGTGCGGGTAGAAGTTGCGGAGACTCCGTTCTTTTCCCGTTCAGTGTCGGAGTTTGTGTTGGCAAAACCGCGTACGGAGTATATTATCTATCCTGATATCATATGGAATTATGAGGCTCTGAAGAATAACAACCAGGCGGAACCCATTAGTGTGGCCGTTATGGTAGAGATGAACGGTAAGGATTTGGGGCAGAGGGTGCGTACTTTTTCCGTTCGCAGCATTAATGAATGTCTGTTGGGGTATGTCACGAATGGTACAAAATTCCATGATACCGGCATCTTTTTTGCAGCATATGTAAATGAGGAGAATCCTATGATTGACAAGCTGTTGCGTGAAGCGCTGGATACGCGTATCGTCAACCGTTTTTTAGGCTATCAGGGAGGTGCCGAAGTGGTGGACAGGCAGGTTTATGCCTTGTGGAATGTACTGCAGAAGCGTAAGTTCCGTTATAGCTCGGTCTCCAATACGAGCCTTTCCAGCAATGTGGTCTTTTCACAGCGTGTGCGCACGTTCGATGACGCCTTGGAGTCCTCGCAAATCAACTGTGTGGATGGAAGTGTGCTTTTTGCTTCTCTGCTCCGTGCCATCAACATAGAACCTATATTGGTGCGCACCCCGGGGCATATGTTTGTAGGATACTACACGGATTCCAGTCATAAAGACATGAATTTCCTTGAAACGACCATGATTGGTGATGTGGATTTGGATGATTTCTTTCCGGACGAACAATTGGATTCGACGATGGTGGGAAAGTCGCAGAACCAGATGTCGCGCATCACCTTTGACAAGTCCAAGGAGTATGCCAATAAGAAGTATGCCCAGAATAAGGAAGGCATTCATTCCGGCAAACTGAACTATATGTTTCTGGAAATATCCAAAGAGGTGAGAAGGAGAATACAGCCGATAGGGAAATGAGGCGTAGAATGCAAACAGCCGATTTTCACGAACCGGCCGTTCCAATCATCATCTATGAATGAAGACCGTTGAGAGGCTTCAATGAATTAAATCTCACACTCATGCTACGTGCTGTCATGAAATAATCTGTACCATTATATATGTCACCACTACTGATATGGAAATTCCACAACATGGAAAGAGACCAGTTCTTATAAGTGAAACTTGTATATATTAGTATTATGCTGAAAAATAAAATGTTGATGTAGATTATATATGGAATTTATTATTGTTAATAGTCTAACACTATTTTTTGATGAACTTATGAATCATTTTAACTAATTTGCTTTTTAGAACCCTTATCTATACCAATATCCCCACGTAATTAAGTTCTTTTTATATAAAAAGATTTATGCATATGCTTTAATGCGTAAATCAAATAGTTCAAAATATTGCTATATATAAATGATAAATGTGATGTGTTTTTCCGTTTTTTTGCATCATTGAGATATATTATATACAAGTACGGCATCAATATGATTAAGAGTTAATGCTTTGAATAATTACTAAATAGATATTTAAAACTTTGCAAAAATATAAATGCAAATGTTTTAATATTTATTTAGTAATTTTTAATTCGATTGATGATGTAATTTCTAAATTAATTCATATGTTTGCAAACAAATCCAAATAATAGAGCTTATGAAAAGAAATTATTGCTTATCATTAGTGTTGCTTGCATTGTTTGGGGTGTCTGCACCTTTTGCTGCTAATGCAGCTGTTGAAAGTGTGCTAAGTTCCCAAAGTGCTCAGCAAGCCAAGAAAATCACAGGTAAAGTTTTAGATGCGGCAGGCGAACCCATCATCGGCGCCAGCGTGTTAGTAAAAGGTTCTGGTACCGGCGCTGTGACGGATATTGATGGAAATTTTTCTGTAGAGGCGCCGGTGGGTAGCACATTGGAGGTATCTTTCATTGGGTACAAAACAGTGACATTGAAGGTGACGAACGCCACTACTTATACTGTGAGTTTACAAGATGACTCGCAAGCGCTGGACGAAGTGGTTGTGACGGCAATGGGTATCAAGAAAGAGCGCAAAGCTTTGGGATATTCAATGGAGGATGTGAAGTCGGATGAATTGATGAAGATGAAAACTGCCAATCCTATTTCATCCCTTTCGGGGAAAGTGGCCGGTGTGAATGTTACTCAGTCATCCGGTGCCGCTGGTGCGGGCGCTCAGATTATATTGCGTGGAGGAACGTCGGGTGCTGAAGGCAAAGACAATCAGCCGCTCTTTGTGGTGGATGGTGTTATTTTTGATAACTCTTCATCAGTGGTGGGCAATTCGGCTTTCGATGGTTCCATGCGTTCTGCCTCTACTACTTCCAATCGTTTGATGGATATAAACCCCGAAGATATAGAAAGTATGTCGGTGCTCAAAGGCCCTGCAGCTGCCGCTTTATACGGTTCACGTGCAGCCAACGGAGTTATTCTTATCACTACCAAGAAAGGTAAAGAGGGCGTGGTTGAAGTGAATATCAATTCTAAGTTTACTGCTTCATGGGTAAAGAGCCTGCCGCAAACGCAACGCCAATATGCCCGTGGATATATGGAAGACCAATATGATTCAAAGAAGAACTATACTGGTACTGTGTTTAATGACTTTGCTTATACTTCGTGGGGAGAGAAGTCGAACGCAGCTACTTATGATAACATAGGTGATTTCTTTCAAGGCGGAAACATTTTCGATGAAAGTGCCAGCGTAGCCGGGGGTACCAAGAATAGTAAATTCTATCTTTCAGGGTCTTACTATGATCAGGTAGGTGTTGTGCCCGAGACCGGATACAAGAAATATGCTTTCCGTTTCAATGGTGAGCAGAAGGTGGGGATTTTTACCTTTAACGCCAGTGCCGCATATAGCGATGCTCATACAGACCGTACTTTGACGGGTGCCGGACTTTATAATTCGAGTGGTAATGGTGCTCTTTATGGTGTGTACAACTGGTCTCCTTTCGACCGAATGACCCACTATCAGAACGAGGATGGTACCCGTTATCGTTTGTTTGGCGATCGTCTTGATCCATGGGACGAACGCGACAACCCCTATTGGATTGTCAATCGTAACCACATGTATGACGACATCGACCGTTTCAATGGGATGCTCAGTATAAAAGCCGATATTGCCAAATGGTGGTTTGTTTCTTATAAAATAGGTATTGACCGTTATACCCAAACTGCTTCCAACCGTTTGGCTGCCAATGGCGTGCTTAAACAAGTGTGGCAAAAAGGTATGATGAGTGACAACACCCAGCAGTTCCGCTATATGAGCCATGACTTTATGTCGAACATGAGCCATAAGTTCGGTGATTTCGATTTGAATCTTTTGTTGGGTGCCACAATGGACGAAACCAAGACAGACCGTAGCTCGATGATGGCTTGGAACTTTTCCGTTCCTGATTTCTTCTCATACGCCAATGCCAGTAAAGACAATAAGCAATTCACACATGCAGCTACTAAGAAACGTTTGGTAGGAGCTTTTGGAGAATTCCGTGCATCATGGAAAAATATGCTCTATCTCACTGTGAGCGGTCGTAATGACTGGACTTCTACTCTTCCTCTTGAAAACCGTTCGTACTTCTATCCTTCGGTAAGCGGTTCATTCGTATTTACTGAAGCCTTGCAGCGACTCGGTTGGCTGGATGACAGTGTGCTCAACTTTGGTAAATTGCGTGCATCGTGGGCCAAGGTAGGTAAAGATACCGGTGTGTACGAATTGGAAACTGCCTTATGGCCTACGGGTACCTATCTTGACGGTACGGTAGGTGTGGGAAATACTTGGACACGCGGTAATGACAAACTGAAACCGGAAATGACCAAGTCTACCGAAATAGGCGTGGAATTGAGTTTCTTCAAAAACCGCCTGCACATAGACTATGCTTACTATACCAACGATTCATATAATCAGATTCTTGCTCCTCGCGGTCCGCAATCTACCGGTTACATCTTTTGGAGTATCAATGCGGGCAATGTGTATAACAAAGGTATGGAACTCTCTATTTCGGGAACTCCCATACAGACTAAGGACTGGACATGGGACATTGGCTTGAACATGGCAGGTAATCGTGGTACTTTGGACGGGCTTCCCGAAGGTATGGGCGTGATGTATGTTACCGATGTGCAATATGCCGGTATGCAGGCAGCCTCGTTCAGCGGTGGAGATTTTATGGGTATTGCCGGTACCAAATGGAAACGTAATGACGCCGGTGAGGTGATACTCGACAAAAACGGTATGCCTACTTATGATAAAACCCTTGTAGCAGTAGGTAATCGTGAATCATCGTTTACCGGTGGATTAAACAATACCCTTACTTGGAAGAATTTTACTTTCAATATGCTATGGGAATTCCGTGTAGGTGGCGATGTGGTCAACGGTACTCAATATGCTATGGATAACAGCGGTGTGAGCCAGTTCTCTGCCGATGTACGCAATCGTTCTCTCACTGTAACGGGTGTCAATGCCAATGGTGACCCAGTGACCAATACTTGGGAAGCCGATAAAACCTATACTTTTAATGGAGTACAAATGAGTGGCTACAACATCATTAAGGATTACTATCAGAACTATTACTCCAAGGAGTCAGCCAACTATATTACCGATGTCAACTCTTTGCGTTTGCGTTCTGTTTCATTGAGCTATGAGTTTCCTAAAACGTGGCTTTCCAAGATTGGATTTGTAAAGCGTGCTTCGGTATCGGTAGCTGCTACCAATCTATTGCTCATCACCAATTACGACGGTGATCCTGAAGTGGCTGCCGCCGGTGCGGGTGTAGGTGGCTCATCATCAGTAGGATTTGACTACTGCGGTGTACCTGCCACTTCTACCATGTCGTTTGGCTTGAATCTTACTTTCTAACTCTTAAAAAACAGAAGCAATATGAAATTATTCAAATCTATGATATTATGTAGTGTGGGTGCCCTTATGACTTTGTTCTCGGGGTGTAGTGACTGGCTCGATGTAAATGTCGATCCCGAAAATCCCACAGCCGGAAATGCGACCTATGATTCACGATTGGCACATATTGAATTTTATACCAACAGTGCCACTCAGTTTGCTGCTTGGCGTTCCAGTATGTCTATGGGCGATTGGACACGCTATTATGACGGCGGCACTTATTGGAATATGTCTTATTGGAGTCCTCAGACCGGTGCCGTTACCACTCCCTACCAATGGTGGTTCTGTGGAGCTGCTGTAAATATTCCATTTTTGATTGACAAGGCTACGGCAGCCGAGGCTTGGCATTATGTGGGTGCAGCTCGCGTAATTCGTGCCTATGGTTTTATGCTTATGACAGACCTTTATGGAGAAATGCCTTACAAGTCGAGTGAGGCTGAAGCCGGTGTTACTCCTACCTATAATGACGGAAAAACAATCTATTTGGGCTGTTTGGCCGATCTTGACACCGCTATCGAGATGTTCCAAAAAGAGCAAGGGTCTGCGACAGCTTCGTTGGCTGTAGGCGATATTTGGAATGGTGGTAGTGTAGACAAGTGGCTTAAATTGGCATATTTACTTAAAGCACGTTACATTAACAAGCTTATTAAAAAGGGTGAAGGCAGTTATCTTGAAGGGAAATACGATGCCGCAGAAATCTTGGCTTGTCTTGACAAGGCTCAGCAAAGCAATGCCGACAATACCGTATTCAATCATATTGATGCCAATAATTCGCATGATGTATTGGGATGGGACGAACCGGTTGATTATTCACCGCTCTTTTCTGTATGTGGCATGAATGCCGGCTATATGCCTACCAAGATGCTTTACGATAATCTGACAAATTTTGCCGGAAGTGGAATAGAAGATCCGCGTGCCGATAAGATTTTACCTTGGGCATATTCGAAGCAATCAAGTAATTCACCCGCAGAGGTGAAGTTCAAAAACGGTTGGCGTCGTTCTATGGGTGTAGACATGATTGGCAATGATAGTCCCAGCCTTACCGGCGGACCGTTGCGCTCGAACTTCTCGGCAGCCAAAGGTTGGTGGATTGACAGTGAATCTTCTACCCGTAAGGGGGACACTATTTATGTAGAGTGTACCAGTCAGTGCAAAGCTTATCAAGGACGTCCTGATTTACTTTATCGTCGCGATGGCACTGATGCCTCTCGCGAATCGGGAACTTTCTATACTCGCGTGTCTTCTCCCACCTATATTGGAACCTATGCCGAAGCTTGTTTCATACGTGCTGAAGTACTCTTTAACCAAGGTAATAAAGGAGCGGCTTTTAATGCTTATAAGAAAGGTATTGCAGCCAGTATCGACGGTATGAACGATAAGTTGAAAGTGTGGTGCCGTGAAGATGCCAATTTGGAAGCATGCCCCTCGTTCTCTCCTATGACGCAAACCGACATTGACAACTATTTGAACAATGGTATTGGCACTGAAGAGAATATTACTTTGGGCAAGATTCTTACTCAAAAGCGTTTGGCATTGCATTTTTCCATGGAAATTTGGAACGATATGCGTCGCTACGATTTTAATCCGGAGCTTTTCTTAGGCTGGGGTATTCCTGCACGCTATGGCGTTGATGCTACTGCCCAAAAGAATATTCCGCAAGGTAAACAGTTCCGTCGTTGGCAGCAATGCAGTCATGAGCTCAACTACAATACGGCCAATCTGCAAGCTATCGGTGCCACTGTTCCGGGAGCTGATACTTCAATTGCACTTTGGAATGCTGCCGAGGACGTATGGACTTTACCCGTATGGTGGGACAGTGCCCAAAACTAATTTTTCATTGCATTTTATTTTGTGATACAAATTCATTATCTTTACGCCCAAAATGTGGATTTTAAGATATAGTTAAGATATTGAAGGCTCTAATGGTCTTCATTCATAGATGATGATTGGAACAGCCGGTTCGTGAGAATCGGCTGTTTTTTTGTTTCGTTTGTTTGCATATCAACGGCGGTAATATGTTACTTTTGCCCTAAAACCGAAGATAGGCTGCACCTCAGCATAAAAAATGGACAAGTTCATTTTATTTTGCATTCGGTTTGTACTATCTTTGCGAGAAATAGCTGAGATGGTAGGAACTGTCTTTGCAAAGATTAGTCTATATATGGAACAAAGCAAGAAATTTATCTCTCCGGGGGCATGGTTCTCCATGACTTATCCGGCAGACTGGAATGAATTCGAGGACGGGGAAGGCTCTTTCCTTTTTTATAACCCCAATGAGTGGACCGGTAATTTTCGCATTTCGGCTTTCAAAGGGAATGCTACATATGGCAAGGACTCCGTGAAGCAAGAGTTACGGGAAAACTCCTCTGCCATTCCGGTTAGGATAGGCCGGATGGAATGTGCATATAGTAAGGAAATGTTCGAGGAAGAAGGTGCGTACTATACTTCCCATTTATGGATAACGGGCGCGGATGAAGTTGCCTTTGAATGTTCGTTTACGGTGAAGAAAGGAGAGCCAGTTGCAGAAGCGGAGAAGATTATCGCTTCGCTGGAAACGCGGAAGGATGGAGTGAAGTATCCAGCGGAGATAATTCCGGTGCGCCTTTCGGAAATCTACCAGATTAATGAAGCATACGAGTGGGTGGATACTACTATAAAGGAATTGTTGAAGAAGGATTTCCAGGGAGCCGAGGAAGACATTGCCAAGATGCAGCAGATGATGGAAGAAAGCAACATCAGCCCTAAAAAGAAAGATGCGTGGCTGGCTTTTGGCATTGTGCTTTGTGTTATTTTCGCCAATGAAGTGGACGGTATGGAATGGCGTACCTTGGTGGACGGAAACCGGGAAGCGCCCATATTGCTGAACACGTCTACCGGTGAATGGATAGACCCCATGAAGCTGGTTTGGAGCAAAGTAAAGGCAGGAGGTAAAGTGAATCTGCCGGAGATATACAGCTCCTTGTTCTAAGGTCCGGTCATCTCGGTACTGTGATTTTCAACTTTCAATTTTCAATTTTCATTTTTCAACTATTAAAGCATTGGCAGCAGTAAATTCAATTCTTCAGGTGGAAAACTTGACCAAGTCGTTCGGTGACTTGGTACTATTCGAAAATATTTCTTTGGGCTTGTCCGAGGGACAGCGTGTCGGGTTGATAGCCAAGAACGGCAGTGGCAAGACGACATTGCTCAATATCCTTTCCGGCAAGGAAGGGTATGACAATGGCACCATTTCCTTCCGTCGTGATTTGCGTGTGGGTTATCTGGAACAAGACCCGCAATATCCCGAAGAGCTGACCGTGCTCGAAGCGTGCTTCCATCATGGCAACAGTACTGTCGAGTTAATCAAGGAATATGAACGTTGCATGGAAACGGAGGGGCATCCCGGCTTGGACGAAATTCTGGTGCGTATGGACCATGAAAAAGCTTGGGAGTACGAGCAGAAGGCGAAACAGATTCTGTCTCAACTTAAAATACGTGATTTCAGTCAGCACGTAAAACATCTGTCCGGCGGGCAGTTGAAGCGTGTGGCACTTGCCAATACCCTTATCACTGAACCCGATTTGCTGATACTGGACGAGCCTACCAACCACCTCGACCTCGATATGACGGAGTGGCTGGAGGAATATCTCCGCCGGAATAACCTCAGCTTGTTGATGGTGACGCACGACCGTTATTTCCTCGACCGGGTATGCTCCGAAATCGTAGAGATAGACAACCGGCAGATTTATCAGTATAAAGGCAATTACAGTTATTATCTGGAGAAGCGCCAAGAGCGTATCGAGGCCAAGACTGTGGAGATAGAACGTGCCAATAACCTCTACCGCACAGAGCTGGAATGGATGCGCCGCATGCCGCAAGCCCGCGGGCACAAGGCACGCTATCGGGAGGATGCCTTTTACGAGTTGGAGAAGGTGGCAAAGCAGCGTTTCAACAACGACAATGTAAAGCTGGACGTTAAGGCTTCTTATATAGGCAGTAAGATATTCGAGGCAGACCATCTGTACAAATCCTTTGGTGACTTGAAGATTCTGGATGATTTCTCTTACATCTTCTCCCGTTACGAAAAGATGGGTATCGTAGGGAATAACGGTACGGGCAAGTCGACCTTCATCAAGATACTGATGGGGTTGGAGCAGGCAGACAGCGGTACGCTGGACATTGGCGAGACGGTCCGCTTCGGTTACTACTCGCAGGACGGCTTGCAGTTTGACGAGCAGATGAAAGTGATTGATGTAGTGCAGGACATTGCCGAAGTCATAGAACTGGGCAACGGCAAGAAGCTGACGGCATCGCAATTCCTGCAACATTTCCTGTTTACTCCCGAGACACAGCACAGCTATGTCTACAAGCTGAGTGGGGGAGAACGCCGCCGCCTCTATCTGTGTACGGTCCTGATGCGCAATCCCAACTTCCTGGTGCTGGATGAGCCGACCAATGACCTCGATATTGTGACGCTGAATGTGCTGGAAGAGTATTTGCAGAATTTCAAAGGATGCGTGATTGTGGTGAGCCACGACCGTTATTTCATGGACAAAGTGGTAGACCATCTGTTAGTGTTCAACGGACAAGGGGACATCCGCGACTTTCCCGGCAACTATACACAATATCGCGACTGGAAAGATGCGAAAGTCCATCAGGAAAAGGAGAAAGAGAAAGAAGCCGCCAAGGCTCAGGAGGACAAGACGGCGAAGGTGCGTCTGAACGAAAAGCGGCGCATGTCTTTTAAGGAAAAACGCGAGTTTGAACAATTGGAGCAGGAGATAGCTGACCTGGAAACCGAAAAGAATGCAATTGAAGAGGCTTTGTGCAGCGGTACTTTGTCTGTGGACGAACTGACGGAGAAGTCGAAACGTTTGCCGGAATTGTCGGACTTGATTGACGAAAAAACATTGCGCTGGCTGGAGCTGAGTGAGATAGAATCGAACTGAAGTTCGAAATTGAAAATTAAGAATTAAAAATTAGAACTGAGAAAGTGGGAAATCTGACGAATTATCATAGCCATAGCCTTTATTGTGACGGGCGTGCCGGCATGGAGGACTTTGTGCGTTTTGCATTGAGTGAAGGTTTTACATCTTATGGCTTTTCATCGCATGCTCCATTGCCTTTTTCTACGGCATGGACTATGGAGTGGGATATCATGGACGACTATCTATCTGAATTCCATCGTCTGAAGGAGAAGTATGCCGGACGTATCGAACTGTATATCGGTCTGGAGATTGATTATCTGAATGAAGCGAGTAATCCGTCCATCGCCCGTTTCAGGGAGTTGCCGTTGGACTACCGTATTGGTTCTGTACATCTTCTCTACAATGACAAAGGGGAAGTGGTGGATGTAGATGTACCTGCGGATACCTTTAAGACCATTGTAGACGGACATTTCTGCGGTGACTTGGAGCATGTGGTCCGTCTCTATTATGGTAGGTTGACGAGGATGCTCGAGCTGGGTGGTTTTGATATTGTGGGTCATGCCGATAAGATGCACTACAATGCAGCATGCTATCGCCCGGGATTGCTGGACGAGCCTTGGTATGATGAGCTGGTTAGGGCGTATTTCGCAGATATTGCCCGTCGCGGCTATCAGGTAGAGGTCAATACCAAAGCCTATCATGACCTGGGTACTTTTTACCCCAATGAGCGGTATTTCTCCTACCTGCATGATTTGGGTGTACGTGTGCAGGTAAACAGTGATTCACACTATCCGGAACGGATAAGCAACGGACGTCCCGAAGCTTTGTGTGCCTTGAGGAAAGCTGGATATGAATCGGTGATGGAACTACACGGAGGAGAATGGAAAGAGATGCCTATCGTGTTTTGAGTGAATAGGATACAAAAACTCCTGACTTGCCTTTTTGTAAAGGTAGTCAGGAGTTTTTTCTTTCTATTATGAACTATTCTGTTTTCAGTAAAAAGTCGTCAATCGCCTTTTTGTAGGTAGCCTTATCGGCTGCTCCGCGGAAGAGCTGAGGCTCTCCATTCATAGGGATGAATACAAAAAGAGGGATGCTTGTTGCATTGAACAACGCTGCCAGTTCCTTTTCCTTATCCACATTGACTTTGTAGACAACGATTTTATCGGCATACTCTTTGGCCAGTTCCTTCATAATGGGAGCCACCATGCGGCAAGGTCCGCACCAGTCGGCATATAAGTCTATGATGGCAGGCTTGTTTCCCTTGTATTTCCAGTCCTGGGATTTCTCATAGTCGAACACATCCTTGATGAACATGGCTTTGTTCATGACGATAACTTCTCCGTTTGTTTGAGCATAGGCCAGCATGCAGGAAAACACGAGGGCAACCATTGCTATAATCTTCTTCATTTCTTCTTGTTAAGAGTTTTGTTCTATAACGGCTTTCAAATCCTTACCGCTGATGACACCCGAATGGCGCCATACGGCTTCACCTTTCTTAAATACGATAAATGTCGGTACTGCTTGTATGCGGTAGCGGGCAGCAAGCTCTTCGTGCTGGTCTACATCTATTTTGGCGATACGGGCAGCATCTCCTATTTCGTTTTTGAGTTCCTCCAGTACCGGATGCATGGCCTTGCACGGGCCACACCAGGTTGCAAAGAAATCAACTAAAACGGGCTTTTCTGATTGTATCAATTCTTCAAACTTTTCCATAATTTTTTCCTTTCTGTTTTTATTTATTTGTAATGATAACAAAATAGGAGGAGGATTTGTTCGCTAAATCATTATTTAATCGTCATCTCTTCAATGAGATGCGAAGCTCCCGCGTATTTGTCGATGATGAACAAGGTGTAGCGGATGTCTACACATGCTGCTCGTTGGGAGGACGGACGGAAGGCAATGTCGCCAGTCAGACCTTCGTAATTGCGGTCAAAGCCGGTACCTATCAGTTCTCCTTTGGCATTGAACACTGGGCTGCCGGAGTTTCCACCGGTATTGTCTGTGTTGACAATGAAGCAGATGGGCATTTCGCCGTTCGGCATGGCATAACGTCCGAAATCCTTTGCCTGATACAGCTGTTTCAGTTTGGCGGGGACTACAAACTCCCAATTGTCGGGATCTTCCTTCTCCATAGCTCCTTTCAGAGTGGTGTAGTAATCATATTTCACACCGTCTGCCGGAGCGTAGGGGAGCACTTGACCGTAGGTCAGGCGCAAGGTGGAGTTGGCATCCGGATAGATGGGCTGACCATTGGCAAGTTTCATGTCCATCATGCCCTTTACCCATACCTTGTGGGCGGCATTGTAGTTTTTATTGGCATCCATCATGGCAATGGAGGTCTGAAGCAGGCCGTCCGTGATGGAATATTTCAGCAAGACCATCCAGTCTGTATTAATCTTGTAGAGGCTGGGCTTGCGGATGAACTTGGCAAAGTTCTCCTTGTTGCCGAAGATGGAATGTTCAAAGCAGGCGTCGATGAAAGCGTCGCTGTTGCCCTTGAAACGCTTGTCTATGATTTGGAAAATACCGATGCGTTGTTCGGCAGGGATATACTTCATGTAGATTTTCAGCATTTCCTTGCCAACAATATGTTCCACTTCGGGGAAGGGGACAGAGGCAAAGTAGCGGTCGGCTGCCTTCTGAAGGCTGTCTTTAGCTGCTGCAATCTGTTTCTTGTCCTTGTTCTTCAAGGCAGATACCAGTCCTGCGGTGCTGGGGATACGCATGAAATCGAGTCCCGTCACCAGTGCTTCCTGAATGGCTTGCTGGTGGTAGAGGGCTGGACGGCGTTGCTTTACGATGGCGCGTATCTGGTCGAATGCTTGCTGATAGCTATTGTCGTTCAGCGAGCGTCCGCGTGCCAGGAGTGCCTCTTGCTGTGCACGTTTAGTGTCCAATACGTTCAGACGGACGAGACCTTCGTTCATACCGATGGCATTTTTCCAGTAGTTGGCAGAAGATGCATACTTGCTGGCATAGTGGATGCGTACGGCATCGTCTTGCAACATTTGTTTCATCAGAGCTTTCTGGCGGACATCGCGCACGTGGTGGCGCATGAAGTTGGTGGTTTGCATACGCTCTTCCACCTCGTCGGAAATCATGTAGCGCCAGTTGCGTCCGGGGAATCCCATGACGAAGGTAAAGTCGCCCTCGCGATAGCCGTCAAGACTGATGGTGAGATGTTTCTTCACTTTTAGGGGAACGTTGTCTTTGCTGTAAGCGGCGGGTTTCCCGTCTTTGTCGGCATAAATGCGGAACATGGAGAAATCTCCCGTGTGGCGGGGCCACATCCAGTTGTCGGTGTCTGCGCCGAACTTGCCGATGGAGGAGGGGGGAGCGCCTACCATGCGGATGTCGCTATAGGTGGTCTTTACGAACAGATAGTATCTGTTTCCACCGTAGAAGGCTTTCAGTTCCAGTTTGCGGCCGGGTGTCAGGGCGATGCCTTCGGACTTGGCGAAGCGGTCGGCTACTGTTTTCAGGTATTTGGGAGACAGATAATTGGTGCCGTTCGGGTCGTCGTCGGTTTTCAGTTGTTCGTTTACGTAGTCTGTCACGTCCAGTATCCGGTCGATGTAGGTGACGGTGAGTCCCTTGCAGGGAAGCTCCTCTTCGCGGGACATAGCCCAGAAACCGTCGGTCAGGTAGTCGTGTTCCACCGAGCTGTGTTGTTGTATGGCGCCATAGCCGCAGTGGTGGTTGGTCAGTACCAGGCCTTCGGCAGAGATGACTTCGCCGGTACAGCCACCGCCGAAATGCACCACGGCATCCTTTAGGGCAATGCCGTCGGGATTGTAGATTTGGTTGGCGGGGATGAGCAGTCCGAGTTCCGTCATGGCTACTTCGTTCTGCTTTTGCAGGTCGGTGAGCATCCACATACCTTCGTCGGCGTGTGCGGCAAGGACAGAAGATGTAATGAATAATGATAATAGGATTCTTTTCATGGTGATGTGCGTTAGAAGAGCATCTGAGAGGGGGGCTATTCAGTATACGACTGAATAGGGTTAAGTATACGACTGAATGGCATTCACTATACGACTGAATGCCATTCAGTATGGGAGGTAATCTCTCAGAGGCTTTAATTTATTCTATAATGTTCATTTCTTTTATCAGATGACTGCAATTGCCCAGTTTGTCGAGGATGAAGAGCACGTAGCGTATATCCAGTGCAATGCAACGCTGCAGGTCATTGTTGAAGTTGATGTCACCGCTCAGAGATTCCCAGTTGCCGTCGAAAGCAGTACCGATGAGCTGTCCTTCGCCATTGATGACGGGGCTGCCCGAGTTGCCGCCGGTGATGTCGTTCGTCGTGAGGAAGCAAACCGGCATGGTGCCGTCTGCCATGGCGTAGCGTCCGAAGTCTTTCTTTTGAATCAGTTCTTTCAGCTTGGCGGGTACCACGAATTCACGGTCTTCGGGATTCTCTTTTTCAAGGATACCGTCGGTAGTGGTATAGTAGTCGTAGTGTACGGCATCGCGTGGGCTGTATGATTTTACATTACCATAGGTCAGACGCATGGTGAAGTTGGCATCCGGATAGGAGGGGACGGGCTGTTTCATTTCACCCAAGCCACGGATGTAGGCCTTGTGGAGCAGTTCCATTCCGCTTTCCAGTTCCATGTATTGCTTTCCGAGCTCCTGCAGCTTTTCGTTCTTGGAGCGCGAGTAAGCCGTAGCAGGGTCTTTCTCGATGGCTTTCACGGTGGGCTTTGCCAGGAATTTATCCAGGTTCTTGCGGTTGGAGAGGATGGAGTTGTCGTAAATGTTGTCTACGTATGCGTTGTAGTCGCCCTTGAACTCTCCGTTGATGGTTTGGTAGAAGGAGGGCAGCTCGTCGGCGTTCAGTGCCTTGGCAAGGGCGGGCAGGATGGCTTTGGCTACGGCGCGGTCCACTTCGTGGTCGTAGTCTTTATTGTGGATACCATCGTATGCATTTTCCAACTGCTTCTTCGAAGCTTGCAGCAATGAGTCGTTCTTCTCTTCGAGCGCTTTCTTTATGTTATCCATAATAAGGTAGGTACTGCCGAATTCGATAGCACCGCGCAATGCTTCGTTGGTATAGTAGAGCTGGCGCAGCGTGGGGGTGCTTTTCTCGATGATGGCGTCAATTTTCTCTACCACACCCTCGTATTCGGGTTTTCCTTGGGTAAAGGCGGCATACTTTTTCTCGATTTCGGCTTTGGCGCCCAACACGTCATTGTCGATGATTGCCTTGTTCATACCAATGGAGTTCTTCCAGTAGTTACTGCTTCCGGCAAACTTGCTGGCATACTGGATGCGGGTCTTGTCACTGGCATCCATATACTTGCGCAGCACTTCGAGGCGTACGCCGCGCATATCAATCATTGCCTGATTCACGGCGTTCATGCGTTGCTTCACTTCGCTCTGGGTGAGGTAACGTTCTGTGCTGCCGGGGAAGCCCATAATCATGGCGTAGTCACCTTCGTTCAGACCTTTGATGGAGATGGGCAGGAACTTCGGCGTTTTCAGGGGTACATTGCTTTCACTGTATTCAGCCGGCTCTCCGTTGGCATCGGCATAGATACGGAACATGGAGAAGTCGCCCGTGTGGCGCGGCCACATCCAGTTGTCGGTCTCACCGCCAAACTTACCTACCGAGGAGGGAGGAGCGGCAACCATACGCACGTCGCTGTATACCTTATAATAGAACATATAGAATTTGTTTCCTGCATAGAAGGGGAGTGCGCGCACTTCAATGCCCGGTTTACCCTTCAAATCGCTCTTCTCCAGTTCCTCTTTTGCCAGTTTGTTGAGGAACGGGGAAGTCAGTGCATCGATTTCCGTCACTTCGCCTGCCTTTATTTTAGCATTGACAAGGTCGGTGATGTCTACAATGCGGTGTACGAAACGGAATTTCAATCCCGGGGTGGGCAGTTCTTCACTGCGGTTCATGGCCCAGAAACCATCTGTCAGATAATCGTGTTCCACGCTGCTGTGCTGCTGTATGGCACCGTATCCGCAATGGTGATTGGTCAGAATCAGTCCTTCCGGAGAGATGATTTCGCCGGTACAGCCACCGCCAAAGATACCTACAGCATCTTTCAGTGACACGCCGTTGGGATTGTAAAGGTCGTCAGCCTCCAGCTTCAGTCCTTGCTTTTTCATCATGTCGATGGAGTTCTGCTGCTTCATCAGTTGCAACAACCACATTCCTTCGTCTGCACGCGCAGAGCAGACTGTCAGTGCGGCAATGGCCGCAAGCAAACCTTTCTTAAATGTAATCTTCATATAATCAATTATTAAGTAATGTCTTTGAATTTCATTGTCATCGCTTGTGGGCTTATGGCTTTATGGCATTGTTTCTTATTGCTTCCATAATGTTTGCAGGCGGACGCTGGTTCATCAGTTCGTTCTTCATAAAGTCCATGTATGGGGCTACGTGACTGAAGAACTTATGATATCCTGCACAAAGGTAATTCAGTCCCGGCTCTCCGTCGGCTGTACGTGCAAAACGGTTCTTTGGACATTCGCCGTTGCAGGCAAACAGCCATTCACACTCCCTGCATTGGGTGGGGAGCGATTGTTGCTTCATCAGTCCGAAGGCTTGTTGCCGTTCGCCGTACATCATCTCCACCAGTGTATTCTGATGGATGTTGCCCAGTTTATATTCGGGGAAAACAAAATGGTCGCACGCATATACGTCTCCGTTGAACTCCATGACACCTGCATGGCCGCACGTCTTTGCCATGGAACATACACCCGGTTGTTCGCCTATCCAGTTGGCAAGGGTAGAGTCGAATAACTGTATGTAGTAAGTGCCCACATCCTGCTTCACCCATTCGTCGAACAAGGCGCAGAGGAAGTCTCCCCATTGTTCCGGTGTGACGGAAAAGTCTGCCAGCTGCGTGCTCTTTTCCTTGTCTGCCAGGGAGGCAAGATGGCGTCCGTCCCCATGAGGGGCAATGCGCTCCACGATGGGGGCAAACTGGATGTAATGGCATCCTATCTCCTTGAAGAAATTATAGAAGTCCAGCGGATAGTCGGCGTTGTAGTCATTGACCACTGCCATTCCGTTCCATTCCACACCGTGCTTTTTCAGCAGGTTGATGCCCTGCATCACCTTGACGAAAGAGGGCTTGCCCTGCTTGTTCTTCCGGTATTCGTCATGGAACTCTTGCGGTCCGTCTATGGAGACGCCCACCAACCAGTTGTTTTCTTTGAAAAACCGGCACCATTCATCGGTGAGCAACGTGCCGTTGGTCTGTATGCAGTTGTCGATGGTGCGTCCGTTGGCATATTTCCTTTGCAGCTCCATGGCCCGTTTGTAGAAAGACAGCGGACGCATCAGTGTCTCTCCGCCATGCCAGGTGAATAGAACCTGGGGCATGGTCTGCGAGTTGATGTACTCCTCGATAAACTTTTCCAGAAGTTCATCACTCATTACATGCTTGGGATTATCTCTATATAGTTTGGATTTCTCCAGATAATAGCAATAATCGCATGCCAGATTGCATACCGCACCTACCGGTTTCAGCATTACATAGAGCGGTTTGGCAAAAGGTGCATAGGTTGACATGTATATTTTCTCTATTTTTATGATTTATAATTGTGCAAAAATACGTAAACCGAATGAAAAATCCTTTCTTTCTATCCGGTTTATAAGGAATATTAATACCTTTGCTGGGTGTAATTCAAAAATCGTTTCTTGCATGATTAGAATGAGTGTGAACCGTATTTTACCCTTTTTGCTCCTGCTTGTGCTCTTTACTTCTTGCAACCGCAAGTATAAGATAGAGGGCAGTTCTTCGGTAACCAGCCTTGACGGAAAGATGTTGTTTCTCAAGACGCTTCGGGACGGACAATGGGTGAACGTCGACTCGGCAGAGGTTATCCATGGGCATTTCAAGATGAAAGGCCGGGCCGATTCCGTGATGATGGTGACTCTTTATATGGACCACGAGGGCATTATGCCTTTGGTGCTGGAAGACGGCAAAATCGTGGTTTCCATCTCCAATACCCAGCTGATTGCCAAAGGGACTCCTTTGAATGACAAACTGTACGAGTTCATAGACAAGCGCAATTCCCTGGAAGTGAAGATAGAGGAGCTGGAACGGAAAGAGGCGCGTATGGTGCTGGACGGTGCCAATCTGGATGACGTGCATGGGCAGTTGGCAAAGGAAGGCGAAACACTTGTGAAGGAGATGAACGACTACGTCCGGCAGTTCATTGTAGATAACTTTGAGAATGTGTTGGGCCCCAGTGTATTCATGATGATGTGCAGCACACTGCCCTATCCGGTGATGACTCCGCAGATTGAGGATATCATGAGAACTGCTCCCTTGTCTTTTAAAGAGAATACTTTGGTGAAGGATTTCCTTACAAAGGCGAAGGAGAACATGCAGCTGATTGAAGAGCAGAAACGCATGAAGCAAAATGCTTCTGTAGGAGGACAGAAATAAACAGGAATGAGTTGATAATGACAAACGGGAATGCCTGAATATCCTATCAAGATATTCAGGCATTCCCGTTTGTCATTATGTCTTTATCTGTCCTGGTCTTCGTTCTTCACCATCCCTTTATACTTTTCCGGCAATGCACTCTCCACTGCCGCATAAGCCTCGTTCATGCTTGCCTTGATGTTTTCTGCCCCTTTCCCTTTGGGAGGAATAGGTTCATGGATGGTCAGTATCATCCGGTGGCGGTGTATCCACTTTCCGGTGCGTGGAAGAATCTCGAACGAGCCGTCTATAGTGACGGGCACCACTTCCAGTTGCAGTTCATCCGCCAGCTGGAAAGCACCTCTCTTGAAGTAGCCCATGTGCCCCGTGAAGGTACGTGCCCCTTCGGGAAATACCACCAGTGACACGCCGTCTTTCAAAGATGATTCTGCCTGCCGCATGGTGGCAAGCACCTTCTTGGGGCTGGAACGGTCGACGAAGATATGTCCTGCGCTCTCGCATGCCTTGCCGACAAACGGGATTTTGCGCAGGCTCTTCTTCATCATCCATTTGAAGTTCCGTCCCAGGAATCCGTATATCAGGAATATGTCGAAGGCACCTTGGTGATTGGGCACAAACACGTAGGAAGTACGTTTGTGTATTTTCTCCCTTCCATGTACCTCCACCGGAATAAGCAGTATATAGCAGATGAGCTGTGACCAGATTTTACCGGGATAGTAACCCCAGATATGCGCTCCTCCTATCAGCGAACCGATGATGGTGACCAATGCTGTAAGGATAGTCAGTACCAATAAAATGGGCAACGCAAAGCAAACCTGATAAATAATATAAAGTATCTTCATTGGTGTCGGATTTTTTATTGCTACAAAGATATACCTTTTTCTTATTTCGTCACTCTTTCTCTCTTACTAATTTTAGTACTGTAATTTCCGGCCATGCCCCGAACCGGAACGGCAGTCCTACATAGCCGATGCCAATATTTACGTACAAAGCCCTCTTGCCTTCGTAGTACATTCCTCTCCATTCCGGATAGATAAGTTCGGCAAGGGAATGTCCGAACAAGATGCCTTGCATGGCGTGGGTGTGTCCTGCAAGCATCAGTGAAATATCCGATCGGGGCAGTACCTCGCGCCTCCAGTGGGTAGGGTTATGGCTGAGCAATATTTGGAACATCCCTTCCGTACCCTGCATGGCTTGCGGTAAGTCTGCAAATTGGGAGAAAGGAGGCTCGCCATCGTTTTCCACACCGATGAGGGCTATGCTGTCACCTTTGTGATAAAGGATGTCATGCTCATTGTTCAGCAGTTTCCATCCCATTGCTTTCTGCTGCCGGATTAAATAGTCCAGATTGGCGATTTCTGCTTTCGGGCTTTGCCAGTGATAGTATGAGCCATAGTCATGGTTGCCGAGGATGGAGTATACTCCGTCCGGTGCGTATAGTTGGGAGAGTATTTCTTGGAAACCATCCAGTTCGTGGCTCTGCTGGTTCACGAGGTCACCGGTGAAGACAATCAGGTCCGGCTTTTGTCCGTTGACTAAATCGACCAGCTGTTTGATGGGGTCCGGATTGCCTTGCCAACTGCCGATGTGTATGTCCGATATTTGCACGATGCGGTAGCCGTCGAAACCTTCCGGAATATTTGCAGAACGGTATTCCACTTCTTTTGTATCGAAACGGGTGATGCCTGCAAAAGTTCCGTAGAGGATATTGAAGAAGCTGACGACAGCTAAAACCAGTCCTATAGCGGTGAACGGGCTGCGGGGACAACGACGGATGATGAAGTGCGCCAGTACTCCCACCAGAGAGCAAAGCATGAATATGGTTTTTGGAAAGACAAACAGCATGATGGTAATTGCCAGTCTGCCTATAGCCTGCGTATGGTTTGACATCGCATTGTCGCCAGTAAGGAACATGAAGTAAACATAGCCTGCCGCCAGCAATAAGGTGGGAAGCCAATAGAGGCTGCGTAGAAATGTCTTTCTGGTTTTTCTTACTACATAAACCAAGTAAATGTAAAGGTCGGGGATGAGAAGGAAAAGGATGAAAACAAGAGTTACTCGGTGCATATATCTTTCAATTCTTCAATGTTCTTTTTAATATTGTCCAGATGTTTATAAATCACTTTCTTGTAGAGAATATAGATAATCAACGCATCAAATACTACAAAGAGGGTAATCAGTATGGCTTGCACGCCAACGGACATCAGATGATATTCCATCACCCAATAATTGAGGATATTGAAAAGGATAATCCAGATGGAGATGCCCATCACCTCATATTTGGTCCATTGGCGGAAAGTGGTCATACGGCGGCTGACTTCGGCAACACTCATTTCTTCAATATGTGTATTCTTATTCCAACGGTATGTTTTCCAGTCCCACCACATGCCTGCGAGAATGCTGATGGCAATGAATCCTAAAAAGGGAACAATCTTTTCTTGTAGTTGTTCGTTGAAACCGAAGGTGGGCAGTAGCAGCCATATAAGAAGAAGGGTAGCCAGACATATCGTTCCTATTCCGATAGAGAAGCGTTGTATGACTACGAGGCGTCCCAGACTTTTGCGGGTATTGGCCTTGTAGCCGGCAATCAGTTCGGTAATCTGCTGTTCGTCAGCAATCGGTTCTTTCTGCAACTGTTCATTCAGTGCGTTCCATGATTTCTTCAGTTCATCCAGTTCCATATATTTATTCCTCCTTATTCATTTTTTTCAATTTGTCCTTGATGCGGCTGAGTTTGGTGGCAACGTTTGTCAAGGTCAGCCCGGTGATTTCGGCAATTTCTTCGTAGCTTTTCTCTTCCAGATAGAGCAGGATGATGGATTTTTCCAATTGTCCCAGCCGGTTTATCATCCGGTAGAGTTGCCGTAGCATGGCTTGTGTCTCGTCGGTTTCTTCAGTCCGGTCGGCTTCCTGGGTGAGGGTGACGATTTCGGGGATGTTCTTTTCTTTGCGGATAAAGCTGATGCACGTGTTCAGTGCGATGCGGTAAATCCATGTGGAAATCTTACACTCCCGCCGGAACTTGGGAAATGCTTTCCATAAGTTGAGCACCACTTCCTGATACAGGTCGTTGAGGGTAGCATTGGGCGTGGTGTACAGATAGCACACCTTATATATCACGCGCTCATACTCCCGTATCACGGATACAAACTCTTGTTCTGCATTTTCCATCTTTTAGCTTCTTTCGAATTGCTTTTGCACTGTTAGTCGTATTGTGTGGCGATAAATCACAGTTCAAAAAGGATTATTTTAATGTGTTAATGTGCCTATATGCTAATGTGCCAATGACCTGCGGCATGGTAGCACAATATACATATAGCGCAGCCAATTGGCACATTAGCATATAGGCACATTAGCACATTATTCATATTGTAGTGGCTAAAAACTTCCGCATATCCCTTATTGGCATTCCCCGGCGGCGGGCGTAGTCGTCCAGCTGGTCTTCTCCAATCTTGCCCACTGAAAAGTATCGGGATGCGGGATGTGCCAGCATCATGCCGCAGACGGAGGAGTGAGGGTGCATGGCTCCATGTTCAGTCAGCGTGATGCCTATCTGCTTCATGCCGAGCAGTTCGTCCAGCAGGAAATTCACGGATTGGTCGGGTAGGGAGGGGTATCCCACAGCGGGGCGGATGCCTTGGTATTTCTCGACCAGCAGATCCGGAATGGACAAGGATTCGTCGGGGGCATACCCCCAAGCCTCCTTGCGGACATATTCGTGCATCTTTTCTGTGGCGGCTTCGGCAAGGCGGTCGTTCAGAGTCTGTACAAGGAGATGTTTGTAAGGGTCGCTTTTATAAGTCTCTTCGGCCTCTTCACTGATGGTGGAGGCGAAAAGTCCTACGATGTCGGGCGTGCCTGAAGAGAGGGGACGTACAAAATCGCTCAGACAGAGAAATGGACCGCCATCGGGTTGGGGTGTCTGCTGGCGGAGCAGTGGGAAGGTTGTTCCTTCTATCAAGAGGTTATCTCCGTCTGCATTTGCCTGGCAAAGCCTGAAGATGCAATGGATGGAGATTGTTTCGTCCAGTCGGCCGAGCATTCTATTGGCTTCCTTGAAGAGCTGCATGGCTTCGGAAGCTTTGGTACGTTCCTCCTCGGGAAAGGTTGTCAGCCAAAGTGCACGGCAGGAATCGCAGCCATGGATGTTGGCAATAGCCGCAAAGCGAGGCTGGAAGCCCCAGGCATGGAAGAAATAAATCCAGTTGATGTAAGGGGTTACTTCATGAATCCGATACGAAAGCAATTCATGCCCCGGTGCCAGTATTGTCCTTTTCATCCCATTTAATCCTTAATCCCTAATCCTTAATTCCTAGCCTTCACTCCCCAAATCTCAGTTCCTCGCCACGATAAGCGTCGTCCACCATGCCGTCACTATAAACGGGATGTCCGTTGGCAAAAGTCCTTTCCACTTTCCAGTTGAAGGTATGCCCTTCCAATGGGCTCCAGCCGCATTTGCTCAAAACTTTGTCGGCTGTCACTTCCCACGGGGCATCGGGGCGTACCAGCACAAGGTCTGCCCGGTAACCTTCACGGATATAGCCGCGCTCGTTGATGCGGTAGATTTGTGCGGGAGCATGGCACATCTTTTCAACGATGGTCTCGAGTGTGAATACTCCCTCATCCACCAGTTGCAACATGCTGACAAGTGAGAACTGTATCATCGGCATGCCGGACATGGCCTTCAAGGCACCTCCTTCTTTTTCGGAGAGCAGATGGGGCGCATGGTCGGTGGCTATAACGTCTATCAGGCCGGAGTTGACGGCTGCACGCAGGGCATCGCGGTCGGCTTGCTTCTTAATGGCAGGATTGCACTTGATACGTGTGCCCAACGTGCGATAGTCACTGAGCGTGAAGAGGAGATGGGCAACGCATGCTTCGGCGGTAATATGCTTCTCGGAAAGTGAATAGTCATTGAACAGTTGCAGTTCCTTGGCTGTGGACACATGCAGAATATGCAGCCGTGCACCGGCAATCCTTGCCAGCCGTACTGCCAGTTCAGAGGATGCATAGCATGCTGCCGAAGAGCGGATGTAGGGATGCTTGCCTATGGGAATATCATTCTCTCCGGCAAACATTTCCTTATACTTGGCAATATTGTTCTTGATGGTTTCCTGGTCTTCGCAGTGGGCGGCAATCAGCATGTCTGTACCGTTGAAGATGTTCAGCAGGCTGTTCATCTTGTCTACCAGCATGTTTCCGGTACTGGAGCCCATGAATAGCTTGATACCGCAGACGCGGTGCTTGTCCAGCTTGCCGAATTCGCTGTAATTGTCGTTTGTTGCGCCGAAGTAGCAGGAATGGTTTACGATACACTTCTCGTTCAGCAAATCAAGTTTGGCGTTCAAGGCATCCAGCGTAGTGGTCACCGGATTTGTATTGGGCATATCCATGATGGAGGTCACACCACCTGCGGCAGCCGCACGGCTTTCGGTGAGGATGTCCGCTTTGTGGGTCAGCCCGGGATCGCGAAAATGTACATGGTCGTCGATGATGCCAGGCAACAGATAGCATCCGGTGGCATCTATGGTCTCGTCACAAGGGGCGGAGAGAGGTTTCCAGTTGGTCAGTACCTCTGCAATGCGCCCGTCTTCTATCACTACGGAACCTTTCACGGATTGTCCTTCGTTGACAATCGTAGCGTTATGTATCAATGTTCTTTTCATATCTTCCTAATATTTGTAGTAAACCCCTATCACTCTATCACCCATCACTTCATCTCCTTATCTACGGTAGGATATTTATGGAACCAACTGTTCCATTTCAACCGAATCACTCCGAATACGGCTTCACCAAAAATACTGCTGTTCATTTTGGAGGTGCCCAGTTCGCGATTAATGAAGATGACAGGCACTTCCTTTACCTTGAAGCCGCATTTGTAGGCGGTGAATTTCATTTCTATCTGGAAGGCGTATCCTTTGAAGCGGATGCCGTCCAGATTGATGGTCTCCAATACCCGGCGGCGGTAACATACAAATCCGGCTGTAGTGTCGTGGATGGGCAGCCCGGTGATGAAGCGCACATACTTGGAGGCAAAATAAGACATCAGTACACGTCCCATGGGCCAGTTCACTACGTTCACACCACTCACATAACGTGAACCGATGGCTACATCGGCACCCTCTTCGGAACAGGCGCGGTAGAGTCGCGGCAAGTCTTGGGGATTGTGGCTGAAGTCGGCATCCATTTCGAATACATACTCATAACCTCGTTGCAATGCCCACTTAAAGCCGGCTATGTAGGCTGTACCCAGTCCTAACTTTCCTTTGCGCTCCACCATGAAGAGGCGTTCGGGAAACTCCTGCTGCAAGGTCTTTACAATGGCAGCTGTTCCGTCGGGCGAACCGTCTTCAATGACAAGGATGTGAAAACCATGTTTCAGAGCAAAAACGGCACGGATGATATTTTCTATATTCTCCCGTTCATTGTAGGTGGGGATGATGACAATGCTGTCTGATGTTTGCATACTTATAGGTAATGGGGGTTATAACTGGGAACAAATGTAATACATTTCTTTTTTATCTGGCAGCATTTTCACACAAATCTTGATTTTGCAAAGTTCTGGCGCCACGACTCTTTCATTTATGTAGCTCCTTCTAACTCCTGACTATAAGGAATGCAGGTTAAATCAAAGAACCATATGCTTGACTTTGAACTTTAGCCTCAATCTTTAGCTATTCCCGTTTCAATCATTAACAGAAAACATTCAAACTATTAAAGAAAAACTTTCGAAGTATAAAGGATAAAGTGGGTAGATATAGGGAGAAAAAGTGCTCTTCAGTCTTGGTCTGTCTATCCCAAGCCTTGGGATAGACAGACCAACCCCTGGGATACATGTCCGCAGGCTGGGGATAAACTTTGTGTAACATAACTCCTGAATAGGGATTGTGCAGGCTGTGTTATTCATAATTGGAGGAAAAGAAGTTTCATTGCCTTCCCCGATAAATAGGGCGATACAGAAAAAAGGTGAAGGATGTGCAGGCTGACAGCAGAAAGATTATTTCAGAGAACATAGTTGCCGACAGGTCAAAGCTAAAGATTATTTGTGTATTTTTGCACCGAATTTATTTCGGTAGGATACCTTATGAGAGGCAATACCGGGGGAAAAAGCGCAAAGCAATGAATATAACTGAACTGCAACAATCTTATGCTTCCCATCCCAATGTAGAGGGGGTGTGCAGGCTTCTGAAAGATAACTCTGTCCGTCACCTATATTGCGGAGGTTTATATGCCTCTGCCGCTTCTTTGTTTTCGTCTGTATTGGTTCAGCGGGCTACTTGTCCGCTCGTTTTCATTCTGGGCGATATGGAGGAAGCCGGTTATTTCTATCATGATTTGACGCAGATATTGGGGACAGAGCAGGTATTGTTTTTTCCTTCTTCGTTCCGCCGCGCCATCAAGTACGGGCAGAAGGATGCGGCAAACGAAATACTCCGTACAGAAGTGCTGAGTCGCCTGCAAAAAGGAGAAGAGGGGCTTTGCGTGGTGACCTATCCGGATGCGCTGGCCGAAAAGGTGGTCTCTCGTAAGGAACTGGGAGAGAATACACTGAAACTGCATGCAGGCGAGAGGGTGGATATGAACTTCGTGACGGACGTATTGCGCAGCTACGGTTTCGAATATGTGGACTACGTCTACGAGCCGGGGCAGTATGCCGTTCGTGGCAGTATTATCGACGTCTTTTCCTTCTCTTCCGAATATCCCTTCCGTATAGACTTTTTCGGCGATGAGGTGGAAAGCGTCCGTACCTTCGAGGTGGAAACACAGCTCTCGAAGGAGAAGAAAGAAAGCATCGTGATAGTTCCCGACTTGAGCCATAGCCTGGAAAAAAAGGGAAGCGGCGGCATGGTGTCGTTCCTCGATTTCCTTCCGTCGGACAGCTTGCTTGCCATGCGCGATTTTCTCTGGCTACGCGAACGCATCCAGACCGTGCACGACGAATCGCTCACCCCACAGGCCATCGCCGCCCGTGAGTCGGAGGAGAATGGAGCCATCACGCTGGAAGGCAAGCTGATTGATGGTGGCGAGTTCACCCTGCGCGCCCTCGATTTCCGCCGGATGGAGTTCGGTAACAAGCCCACCGGAACGCCGGATGCTACCGTCTCGTTCCATACTACGGTACAGCCTATCTTCCATAAAAACTTCGACATGGTGGCAGAGAGTTTCCGCGAATACCTCTCCCGTCACTACACCATCTACATATGCAGCGACAGCCTGAAACAGACTGACCGCATCCGTGCCATCTTTGAGGACCGTGGAGACAACATATCCTTTACCGCCGTGGAACGGACGCTGCACGAAGGCTTTGCCGACGACACTTTGCGTATCTGCGTCTTTACCGACCATCAGCTGTTCGACCGCTTTCACAAGTATAACTTGAAGAGCGACAAGGCACGCAGCGGCAAGGTGGCCTTGAGCCTGAAGGAGCTGAACCAATTCACCCCCGGCGACTATGTGGTGCATACCGACCACGGTGTGGGGCGTTTTGCCGGACTGGTACGTATCCCCAACGGTGACACCACGCAGGAGGTGATGAAGATTGTCTATCAGAACGAAGATGTGGTGTTTGTCTCCATCCACTCTCTGCACAAGGTTTCCAAGTACAAGGGAAAGGAGGGTGAAGCGCCCCGCCTCAACAAGCTCGGCACCGGAGCCTGGGAGAAGCTGAAAGACCGCACCAAGACGAAGATAAAGGATATTGCCCGCGACTTGATAAAACTCTACTCGCAACGCCGCGAGGAGAAGGGGTTCCAATACAGTCCCGACAGCTTCCTGCAACGGGAGTTGGAAGCCTCCTTCATCTATGAGGATACCCCCGACCAAAGCAAGGCTACTTCCGACGTGAAGGCCGACATGGAGAGTGCCCGTCCGATGGACCGCCTGGTGTGCGGTGACGTGGGCTTCGGCAAGACGGAGGTGGCTGTTCGTGCCGCTTTCAAGGCTGTGGCGGACAATAAGCAGGTGGCTGTACTGGTGCCCACTACCGTACTTGCCTATCAGCATTTCCAGACCTTCAAGGAGCGCTTGAAAGGCTTGCCTTGCCGGGTGGAGTATCTGAGTCGTGCCCGCACCGCTGTTCAGGCAAAGGCTGTAGTGAAAGGGCTTGCCGAAGGGGAAGTGAATATTCTTATCGGTACCCACCGTATCCTGGGAAAAGACGTTAAGTTCAAAGACCTTGGTTTGTTGATTATTGATGAGGAGCAGAAGTTCGGCGTCTCCGTCAAGGAGAAACTCCGCCAATTGAAGGTGAATGTGGATACGCTGACCATGACGGCTACACCCATTCCCCGTACCTTGCAGTTTTCGCTGATGGGTGCGCGCGACTTGAGCGTCATCCAGACACCGCCGCCTAACCGCTATCCCATCCAGACGGAAGTGCACACCTTCAACGAGGAAATCATTGCCGACGCCGTCAATTTTGAGATGAGCCGTAACGGGCAGGTATTCTTCGTGAATAACCGTATTTCCAATCTGGTTGAGTTGAAGGCCATGATAGAGCGGCACATTCCCGACTGCCGTGTCTGTATCGGACACGGACAGATGGAGCCTGCCGAACTGGAGAAGATAATCTTTGATTTCGTCAATTACGATTACGATGTGCTGCTTGCCACTACCATCATCGAAAGTGGCATCGACATACCCAATGCCAATACCATTATCATCAACCAGGCGCAGAACTTCGGCCTCAGTGACTTGCACCAGATGCGCGGACGTGTGGGGCGGAGCAATAAAAAAGCTTTCTGTTACCTGCTGGCACCGCCTTTGTCCTCCCTTACTCCCGAAGCAAAACGACGCCTGCAAGCCATCGAGAACTTCTCCGACCTGGGCAGTGGCATCCACATTGCCATGCAGGACCTTGACATCCGTGGCGCAGGCAATATGCTCGGTGCCGAACAGAGTGGTTTCATTGCCGACCTAGGCTACGAGACGTATCAAAAGATTCTCTCCGAAGCTGTGCACGAACTGAAGACCGACGAGTTTGCCGACCTTTATGCCGAAGAACTGAAAGCAGACGGAGGCGTCATCAGTGGAGAACAGTTTGTCGACGAATGCCAGGTGGAAAGTGACCTCGAACTTCTGTTGCCTGCCGATTACGTGACCGGCAGCAGCGAACGTATGTTGCTTTATCGCGAGTTGGACGGATTGACACTCGACAAGGATGTGGATGCTTTCCGTACCCGCCTCGAAGACCGCTTCGGTCCGATTCCTCCCGAAACGGAAGAGTTGCTGCGCATCGTTCCCTTGCGCCGCCTGGCTGCTCGGCTCGGGGTGGAAAAAGTCTTTCTGAAAGGTGGGCGCATGTCCCTGTTCTTCGTCTCCAATCCGGATAGCCCGTATTATCAGAGCCAGGCATTCGGCAAGGTCATTGCCTACATGATGAAGTACACCCGGCGTTGTGACCTGCGCGAACAGAACAACAAACGGAGTATGCTGGTGAAGGATGTCAGGACGGTGGAAGAAGCTGTCTGTGTGTTGCAGGAGGTAGTGGCAATGCAGGTGGAGGAGTAACTGTTGCCACTCCTGCCACTAACGTCCGAACTGCAAGGCGAATCCCAAATTGAAGAAAGTGATGTTGTTTTTGAACCAGCTATGGTCTACTCCGTCATCATAGCCGTCCGTGTTGTAAAGTCGTGCATCGGGGTTGGCAAACCAGTCTGCTGTCAGGAAATCACAGCGAATCATACCCGAGAGTTTACGGCTGATGCGGAACTCATAGCCTGCTGCGAAAGTTATTCCACAATATCCTTTATGGAAAAGGTGTCCGTTCCGTTCACCGCGTTTATATGTCCGTTCCTGATAGTTCATATACCCGATGCCGAACGAGAGGAACAGTCCTTGATTCCCGTTGCTCCACAAGGGCCGGTATGTGATGTTGGGGCGTATGCAGTGCAGATGTGCCTTATCCGGCAGGCGTGCCATGCGTAGATAGTCATATTGAAGTCCTGCGGCAAATAGGGGCGTGATGTAGTAGCGGCCTTCTGTCATCAGGTCATATCCCACCCGGTTGCCATTCTTGCTGAAGAAGTCGTTGCGGTTTCCTTCTACATGAGGTAAGGATACACCGCCACCGAAGATGATACTGTAATTTTGCGGCAGGCATTCGCTTTGTGCCAGCAGACCTGTCGCTCCAATGGGGAGTAGGGATAGGCAGAGGAGGAGGAATCGTTTCATGCAGTTGCTGTGAGTTTCTTGGAAATATCGTATTTTTATCGTTTCCCGTATAGCTTGTCTATCAAATCCGTCCGTCCTATCCGGCGCAGTTCGTTTATGATGTTCCTGCGCTCTTCGGGTTTGTACCAGAAGAAGAATTGGCGTTGAGCCAGTTTCTCGCGCTGCGTTTTGGCACTGAATACCGGTTCCAGCGTATAAGGATGGAAGCCCGTGTACCATGCTTCGGTGGCAACGGTCATGGGAGTAGGGGTAAAGTCTTGCACTTGTTCCAGATGGAAGTCCAGTCGCTTGGTGATGACGGCAAGTTCTGCCATATCTTCCTCCTTGCATCCGGGATGGCTGCTGATGAAATAAGGAATAAGCTGCTGGCGTAGTCCTTCTTCATGGTTAATCCTGTCGAATATCTTCTTGAACTCACCGAACTGGCTGAACGGAGGCTTGCGCATGATGTTGAGCACGCGGTCTGACGTATGCTCCGGTGCTACCTTCAGGCGACCGCTGACATGGCGGGCAATGAGCTCGCGGGTATATTCCTGCGTACTTTTGTTAGTGTTCGGGTCCTTGCTCTGGTGCAGCAGCAGGTCATAGCGTACACCGCTGCCAATGAAGGACTTCTTGATGCCGGGCAGGGCATCTACGGCATGATAGATGTCGAGCAGCGGACGGTGGTCCGTATTCAGGTTGGGGCATACCTTGGGGTAGATGCACGACGGGCGTTTGCATTTCCTGCAGACGGCCTCATCCCGTCCCTTCATGCGGTACATATTGGCCGACGGGCCTCCCAAATCGCTCAAATAACCCTTGAAGTCTGGCAGCTCCGTGATGGCTTTCACCTCTTTCAGAATGCTCTCCTTGCTGCGGCTTACGATGAATTTGCCCTGGTGTGCGGAGATGGTGCAGAAGGCACATCCTCCGAAACATCCGCGATGCAGGTTGACGGAGAACTTTATCATGTCGTATGCCGGAATACGTTTTCCCTTGTATTTGGGATGGGGCAGGCGCGTGTATGGCAAGTCGAAAGAACGGTCGAGTTCAGCTTCCGTCAAAGGGGGATAGGGAGGATTGACTACTACCGTCAGCTTGCCGCTCTTTTGCAAGATGCGGGATGCTGTATATTTGTTGCTTTCCTCCTCGATATGACGGAAGTTGGCAGCTTCTTTCTTTTTATCTTTCAGACATTCTTCATGGGAAAAGAGGGTGATATCCCCTTCTTGTACCACTACTTCCTTGTCAAGGTAAACCATTTGGGGAATATCGGCGATGAGCTTTTTGAAGCTTGGGGCGTCCATCTGTGTCTGTTGGCGTTTCAGCCTTTCCGCAAGTTCCACCACCGGTTTCTCTCCCATACCGTAGATGAGTGAGTCGGCTCCGCTGTCGAGGAGGATGCTGGGGCGTACACGGTCCTGCCAATAGTCATAGTGCGTCAGGCGGCGCATGCTTGCCTCGATGCCGCCCAGTACGACGGGGACATCGGGGAATAGCTTCTTTAATATCTGGGTATATACAATGGAAGGGTACTCCGGACGCATATCCGGACGTGCATCCGGGGTATAGGCGTCATCACTGCGCAAGCGTTTGTTGGCAGTATATTTGTTGACCATCGAATCCATACAGCCGGGACTGATGCCGAAGAACAGACGGGGACGTCCCAGTTTTTTGAAGTCGCGCAAGTCGTCGCGCCAGTTGGGTTGGGGGATGATGGCTACGCGCAATCCTTCTGCTTCGAGGATGCGGCCTATGACGGCGGCTCCAAAAGAAGGGTGATCCACGTAGGCGTCACCGCTGAAAAGTATTACATCCAATTCGTCCCAACCACGCAGTTCCACTTCTTTCTTGGTAGTAGGAAGCCAGTCTGTAAGGCGATATTCTTTCATTTGCACATTAAAAACTGTAATGTCATCCGTTCTCCGTCGTAAATCTCACGGAAGCCTATCTGCTGCTCGGAAAGATACTCTTTCATGTCATTGAAGGCAGCAGCGTCGTCCATGATGATTTCCAGCTTCTCGCCTTTTCCGGCCTCGCACATGGCTTTGATGGCAGGGATTAAAGGGCTGTAATGCTGTTGTCCGCAGGTGTCGATGGTTTTCATTTATTCTTCTTCTATGGTGTCTTGTTGGGAAAGCCATTGCAGATAGAGCTTGATGAGCTGTTGTAGTCCGAAGGCCTTCATGTTGTTGTGATAGATAACGTCGATACAGAGGTCGAGCAGGTCTTTGCTGTCTTCCTCTTGCGCGGCGATGAGGGAGCGGATGTTCAGTTTCAACTTGTCGAGCACGGTTTCGTCCACAATACCGTTGCTGTCGATGAGATGGCGGAAGAGGCCGTATTTCTCGATGGTGGCAAGATTCTCTTCAGAAACTTCTAAACTACGGGTTCCGCTGGGGTTGGCTTGTATAGTGTACATGATGTTTAATGTTTAGTGGTTAATGTTTAATGATTAATGGAAGCAAAGATAGTTTTTTCACTACAGATTACACAGATTTTCACAGATTATTTATAGGGATTGCTATTTTGTCTGTGTTAATCTGTGTAATCTGTGGTGAGAAAGCGGAGTATGGATGCCATAATTACATTTCTGGATGTTTCTTCCCGGATGCTTTCAAAAGGGAATCCCATGACAAAAGTGCGATAATCACTGCCTTGATAGGCTACGGCGGCGGGTGTGTTGCCGATGGCATAGGTCATGACTGGAAAAGCGGGAGACATGGGCAGGATGCAATCAGGGGAAGTGACCGGATAGCTTTGCTCATTCGGCAGGCGGGGAAGGGTGAAGGTATGCCCCAGTCCCCGGACAGCGATTTTGTCCCCGTCTGTTTTCAGAGAGTTGCCATGCCGGTACTTCAAGATATTCTGAATAAATTCTTTATTGCCCTGCGAGCTGTCCATATCGCTGCCTACGTAGGCACCGCTGACCAGGAGATGACCTCCCGACTGGCAATAGGAAGTCAGTATGCGCTGCATGGGCGAGGAGAATGTTTTGTAGTAGGTATTGCGTGCCGGATTGCTGGAATTGTCTTCTTTCTCAAGTCCGAGGATATAGTCCACTATCGGATAATCCTCCAATGAGAGGATGCCCTTTTCCACAGCCTCGTCGCTGCATGAGACGAAGCTGTAATTTCCGGCTGCCTGGATGGCTTTGCCATGTACGAAGGGGTAATCGAAAGTGTTTCCGATGATTTTCATGCCTTCGTATTCGTCACTGCTCTCTCCCAGACGTCGTCCTGCTTCCTTCCGGCTAAAATTCTGCTGGGCGCCGCAGAGGGAGATGTCATAGAGATAGGGTACGCCGGGATCTTGTGACAAGTCGAAGCCTGCCGCATCGGGGGTGTCTATAACGGCAGGCCCGCTGATGCGGTCAAATCCGTTGACGATAAGTATCTGTCCTTTTTCACGCTTTGCCTTGTAGGCGGCAAGAATTTCCGAAGGGAAGCTTTCGCCACCCCGGTTTACGGCGGTTACTTTAAAGGAATAGACGATGCCCGGTTCTATTTTTACGGTGTGGGATGGGGAGCTGACGCGTACGCCATTGTCAAATCCTCCACGACCGATACGTGTATATACAATGTATTCACGTGGTTTGGCAGTCGGCTCCAACGGGTCTTCCTCTCCTTGCCAGGAAAGCTCTAAAGTATTCTTCTTTTGACCGAAGCGGATGGCAAAGTGGCTGACGGGAAGGGGTTGGACAACGTAGTCTCTGCCGTGCTGGCTGCATATGTATTGCAGAATAGCTTTATAGAGCGCACGCCCGACGGTGAACTTGAAGTTAGGGTCATGTCCCAAGCGCATATCTGCGAAGTTCTGGTGCGACAACAGTTCTACGATGGTGGAAGGGACGGCGGGCAGGCGTGTTTCACTGTAGTTGCGGTTCCATAGGCTGCGGCGTGTCCAGTCTACGTTGAAGGTAGAGCGGATATCACGCTGCAACTGCGTTAGCAGAATGTCCGAAAGGTCACGGGAGGCATGGCGGTCTGTACCGGCATGCAACCGACCGTTGTTGAAGTTGGTGGTATAAATGCCGAGAGTGCCTATAATCTCATCTTCCTTACTGAAACCGGCATCGCTATGCAGGGCCATACTCATTTCAAAGGGGATGCCCAAACCTTCTTCCGTTGGGTTGAATAGTGATTTTCCTGCAAGGTAATTCACTGTACGGGAACGTACGTTGATATCGTCGTTCATATCATTCTTTCCCTCATAGCCTCCATAGACGGGATAGGGCATGCCTGCCCATTGGGCAAAGTAGCGTGCGCCTTCCAGGTATCTGGGCAAGCCGCTGGTTTGTCCCCCGCGGGCAATGTTGCCCATGCCCCCTCCAAAGCGGACGGCATCGGCACAGACCACGCCTTTCTCTTTGCTTTCGTTGCTCAATACCACCATGCCGTAGTCGTTCCGGCCTTTGTCAAAAGTGAATGTGCCGAGGTACACCCATGTGCCGCTTCCTATTTGCTGGTTCACCTTGAACTCCGTGACGCCTCCATTGTGAAATACAAGATATTTGGCATCGCTTACGCTGCCCGGCAGTGTTTGGTAAGATACGTATACAGCATATTCTCCCGTTTCCGGAATATCGGGTACCCATTCGGCAAAAGCCTTGTCTTTCTTCTTTTCAGTTTTGGCAAAGCGTGCCGTGCCGGAGAGGAAAGGGTTTTCATTGTCTTGATAGACTCGTTTCCGTTGGGCAAATCCGGGTCGGGAGGTCTGTTCCCAACGTGCTTTCCGGCTTTTCACGTCCAGATAAAGGGAACCTTGTCCTCCATGTCCGCTCAGGCTACCGTCATTGTCTACGATGACTTCCTGCTTCTGCGTGTCCCTTTCGCGGGGAGTGAATACATTGGCTCCTGCATTCTCTAGCATGGGCAGGAGGTAGGGCAGGATGAAGGATTGGGTGAACTGGTCTTCTGTAGTGCAGAACAGCCTCGGGCGTTGCCATCCCCATTTGTCCTTGTCATTGATATAATATTTCCCGTGGCTTTGCCAAAGGGCGATGTGGCGTCCTTCCAGTCCGCGGGTGATGTCGTAGGGGCGCGAGGTACGGGTTACCCAGGGGGTACCTTTGTATTCCAGGTGGCTGAACAGACGTGCCTTGTCTTTCTTCCCTTTCCGGTAGAGGTTGGGGATAAGCTCTTCGATGCTCTTCCCGTCAGCAAAGACGGTGAGGTCGAAATAGTTCACCGGTCCTGGCAGGATTTGTCCCAGATGGCGGTAAATGGCATCAACGGTTTCAGGCCGTAGAGGCTGGTAGGCAAAGCACTCGTTTGTATAGACAAGCAATTTCTTCTTCCGGAAGTCAATGCGGAAACTATCCAGCTTGCAGGTACCGATGTTGGCCGTATGGGTGGTGTATTCCCTAAAGAATGTCTGGAGGCGTTCTTCCACATTCTGCTCTAGTTCTTGTGCCGGAAGGAGGAATCCACACAAGAGCCATATGCCGGTTAGGATAAGTTTTTTCATACTGATGAAATATTGAAGTTGCCAATATCTGCTTTTACCAGACGGTGGTGCGTGCAAAAGTACATAAAAGAAAGCTTCACTGATGAGCGGGTTACTTTCTTTTTATTATTTTGCAGACATATAAGTAAGTCTTAAGAATTAAAAAGCATTAATCGGCAATCTTTTTCAGTTCTGTCAGTTCCGTAACTTTGTCCGGATAGAGGATGGCGTTGTGCGCAGCCATTTGAGCTGCTTTCTTATGGATTGGGTCCATTCCTTCGGGAGAATATGGGTTTTCTGTTACATTCTGATGGGTCAATGCCTCAAACCATGTGCAGGCAGCTGTATATCTGCCTATGGTTAAGTCAAGGTGGTATCCGTCCCTATTCATATGGTCGCCGATAAAGGAGGTACGTGCATTTTGTATGGCGGTTCCCGAAGGGATAATTTTCTTGATACCCACCAGGTTGGCGGCTTTCTTTACTGCATCCACAATGCTGGTGTACATTTTCATTTGGTTCTGGTCATAGTTTTTGAATCCGGTGTGGTTGGCATTGGTAGCATAAGCCCATGTCTGGTGCACCATTAATACGGTTTCCTTTCCAATTCGTTCCCTGATATAGTTAACCAATTCAGGTAGGGAAGCTTTGTAGCTGTCATAGATACCAGACAAAGGGCTGGCCTGCTGAACACTGATATAGTCCCATTTCTCATCGGCCAGTGCTTTCTCAATAGTCATTGACCGGGTTTCTGTTTTTTCCCCGTCTTTCTCTACTTTGCGATAGGCATAGGCCGGAGCGTTGTTGCGTATGTTTTGCACGTGCCGTTCCAGTGAACATCCTCCGATAAACATATTGCCGATAATCATGGTGATACCTTCAGCTTCTCCCAGTTCGTGCAAATATTGCTCTACTGCATCTTGTGAAAAGCTGTTGCCTATTGCCAATACTTTGATGGTGTCGTTATTGGCATGGCATCCATTTGCAAACAATGTAAATGGCGTGAGTAGGAATAAAATGACAAGGATGTTGATAGCATACTTTTTCATAATGGTGTTTGTTTTTAAGTTTTGTCGTTTCGATAAATAAGTAACAAAATTATTTGATTGTTTTTATATCTGCAAATATTCCTTGGGAATATAAGAAGGCTGAGACATGAAAAAATGAGATGCATTGCCGGAGCAATACATCTCATCCTATTGTTAATATTTTATCCGTTTATAGCGGAATGTATTCCACAAAGGCTTCCATCGCCTCATAGGAAGCAAGTCCGAGGCTGTCATACAAGGCAGCTGTTCCGCGGTTACGGTCCTCGCTGCGTTGCCAGAACAGACGTTCGTCATTGCCCAGGAACGGTGCGCTTTCCATCTGCGATTGATGCTTCAGGATAGAGTTACGCTTGGCACGCAGTTCTTCCGGGCTGATGGGCACAGCCATCTCGATGTTTTCGATTTCCCATTCGGCCCATGCACCGCGGTACATCCAGATGCGGCATTCCTTCAACCATTTGGCACCTTCTTCTTTTTCCAAGTCAATGGCGGCAAATACGGCGTCCGTACAAACACGGTGTGTGCCGTGCGGGTCGGCCAGGTCGCCGGCAACGAAAATCTGATGGGGTTTCACTTCACGCAATAGGTTGCGTACAATTTCCACGTCTGCTTCGCTGATAGGATTCTTCTGTATCTTGCCCGTTTCGTAGAATGGCAGGTCAAGGAAATGACAGTGATCCAGAGGGATATTATTGTATGTACATGCAGTGCGTGCCTCGCCACGGCGAATCAGTCCCTTGATGGTCAAGATGTCGCGTGTATCCATGTCACCGTCTTTCTTCTCCTTCAAGTATTTACGGATTTCAGTATATTTGTCATTGATGACCTGGTCTTCGCTGTTGTTGAAGATTTGGTTGAACCCGTTGATGAAGTGCAGGAAGCGGATAACTTCTTCATCGCCTACGGCAATGTTACCGGAAGTTTCGTAAGCCACATGCACGTCATGTTTCTGCTCTACCAGACGACGGATGGTGCCTCCCATGGAGATAACGTCATCATCGGGATGCGGAGAAAATACGACCACACGTTTTGGATAGGGCTTTGCACGCTCAGGACGATAGGTGTCGTCAGCATTCGGCTTGCCGCCCGGCCATCCGGTGATGGTATGTTGCAGGTCATTGAATATCTTGATGTTCACGTTATAGGCTGAGCCGAACAATGCCAGCAGTTCGCTCAGACCGTTTTCGTTGTAGTCCTTGTTGGTCAGTTTCAGAATGGGTTTTCCGGTGAGTTGGCACAACCAGACGATGGCACTGCGGATGAGCTTGTCGTTCCATTCGCAGGAGGTTACCAGCCAGGGGCGTTGGATACGCGTCAAATTGGCGGCGGCAGACAAGTCGATAGCTACATGTGCATTGTTGTGAGTCTGCAGATAAGATGCAGGGATAGTATCTGTTACCGGACCTTCAACGCATTCTTTCACCTTTTGCGCTTTCTCCTCACCCCATGCCAGCAGATATATTTTCTTTGCCGAGAGGATGGTGGCTACTCCCATGGTGATGGAGCTGATGGGGGTATTTTCAATGCTACCGAACATCTTGGAAGCTTCATTGCGGGAGTCGTTGTCCAGCAATATCAGACGAGTGGTAGAGTTCAGGCGTGAACCCGGTTCATTGAAACCTATATTACCTACACGGCCAATGCCCAGCAAAGCGATGTCTAAGCCACCGAAACTTTCAATGCGCTGCTCGTAAAGACGGCAATATTCAAAGATGGCGTCTTTGGCGATGGTGCTGTCGGGGGTGAAAACATTCTGTTTGTCAATGTCCACATGGTCTATCAGCATTTCCTTCAATGCGTTGAAGTTGCTGTTGATGGCATTGGGAGCTAATGGATAATATTCGTAGAGGTTGAATATGACTACGTTGCGGAAACTTAATCCCTCTTCCTGGTGCATACGTACCAAGTCTGCATATACATTGCGCGGAGAGTTACCGCCTGCCAGTGCCAAGACACAGAAACGTCCCGCCTTTTGCTTGTCACGGATTAACTGTGCAATGTCAAGGGCAATCTGGTTGGCGCCTTCTTCCGCAGACTCATAAATATCTGTCGGGATTTTTTCCAGTCGGGTCAATACCGACCGTTCAAATGCATTCTCAGGTCTATAGTACCTGGGGGAGACTCTGTTGAGAGTGATTTGAGAGCTTAGATTGGTTTTCATAAAATTTATTATTAATAAATGATTAAGTATTGAACTGTTCTTTCAATCAACAAATATACGAAAAACAATGTTCATCCGCATATTGCTGAAGATTAATTAAGAAATACTGGTCGTCCCATATCTCATATGGGTTTTGACGGTTGTACGGAAAGTGTCTTCGGTCATTCCATAAAGTCACGGCCAACCGCCACCGTGAGTATGGATTTTACGTTGGGTCAACATAGGATTTAGGGGTTAGAATTATTAAATTAATCATGTTGTCGCTTTGACATTGTTTCGAAGGACAAAAATAGGTACTTTTTGGAGAAGATGTACTCCTTCTTTTGGGTATTTTCATTAAATACTCTAAAAAAGAGGATTTGGTGCATTTTGTATAATGTCTCGTTCGTTTGGGGTATAAGTGAGGATAATCATATAAAAATAGACCATTCATCGCACTTTTTGTCGTTTGGGTTTGTTATATTTGTGTGTGTTTATAAACTCTAAAATATCAATGTATGAAAAGCTGGAAAGTAGAAGCAGCCATCATAGCCGTGGGGCTGCTTTTGTTGGGAATCATGGTAAAAGGCGGTATCAACAATTTTGTGAATAAGGACCGTGTGGTCAGTGTGAAAGGGCTGGCCGAAATGGAAGTGCCTGCCGACAAGGTAGTCTGGCCTCTTGTCTACAAAGACATAGGTAATGACCCTGCACTGCTTTATGCCAATATGGAGAAGAAAAACGCTGCCGTCGTGAGTTTCCTTGAAAACAACGGTATTGAGAAGGAGGAAATCAGTATTGCACCGCCCGAAGTGATTGACATGCAGGCCGAACGTTACGTTGACCGCAACGTGGCCTATCGTTATAATGCCACGTCTGTCATCACTGTCACTTCCAAGAATGTGGATAGGGTGCGTAAGCTCATGTCGGGGCAGGCTGAACTCTTGAAGCAGGGTATTGCCATCACGGGAGGGGATTATAAATATAATGTGTCTTATGAATTCACCGGTCTCAACGAAGTGAAGCCCAGAATGATAGAGGAGGCCACGAAGAACGCTCGTGCTGCAGCTGAGAAGTTTGCCAAGGATTCGGACAGTGAACTGGGGAAAATCCGCAATGCCTCGCAAGGGCAGTTCTCCATAAGTGACCGCGATGCCTATACTCCTTATATAAAAAGCGTACGTGTAGTGACTACTGTGAACTATTATTTGAAGAAATAACGAACTCGTCCGCATCTTTCCAAGCGGGAAACTTTAGCCTGAACTCCTGCAGGGAGGAAAGGTTGAGGGAGGCGGTGGCAATCGCCTCTTCGTTGTCGGGCACAGTGGCAAGCACTTCCCCCTTCGGAGAGTAGACCACACTGCCTCCGCTGTGTGGAATGTCTCTGCCGTCCTTGCCGATACGGTTGACACCGCAGACATAACTGATGTTTTCCAGCGCGCGCGCTTGCAGCAGGATGTCCCAGACTTTCCGGCGGGGAATGGGCCAGTTGGCGACGTAAATCAGGAGGTCGTATTCATTGCTCGTATTGCGGCTCCAGACCGGGAAACGAAGGTCATAGCATACAAGCAGCAGTATATTCCAGCCGCGATATCGGATGATGGGACGCCGGTTGCCGGGGGTGAAATGTTCTGTCTCGTGCCCCATCCGGAAGAGGTGGCGTTTGTCGTAATAGTAAGCATTGCCTTCGGGCGTAAGGAAGAATGCGCGGTTGTAGTAGGATGGCTTTCCGCCTTCCGAGGCTGTTTCGCAGGCAATATAGCTGCTGGCAAGAGCAAGCCGGTACTCTTCGGACCATTGGCGCAGTGTTGCGATGGTTTCTCCCGTTGTGGGTTCGGCCAAGCTGGCGGTGTCCATACTAAAGCCGGTGGAGAATGTTTCCGGTAAAACAACAATCTCCGTTGTTCCACGAAGAGTTTCTAACTTCTCGCGGAGACGACGGAGATTTTCTTGTTTATTTTCCCAGACGATGTCTGTTTGCAAGATGCTTATTCGCATGGCATTAATGCTTAATACCTGATTAGATATTTCCTAAATCAAAATTTTCGGGATTTTTTCCTTTAAAGTTCTTGAAGTACAGTTTTATCTCGCGCATATCCTTTTCGATGTCTCCGGTAGGCATGACAGCCTTGGTAGAGGAGATGGTCTTGGAAGGATAATCAATCCCGATAAGCATGATGGGCACTTGTGCTTTAAGTGCTATGTAATAAAAACCTTTCTTCCAGTTGGGATTGGCTTTACGGGTTCCTTCCGGTGTAATAGCCAGGTGGAAATGCTTGCTGTTTGCAAACTTTTCGGTCATTTGGTCCACTAAGGAAGATTTACGTCCCCGGTTCACCGGAATGCCGCCAACGGCTTTGAATATCAGTCCCAGAGGAAAAAAGAACCATTCCTTTTTCATCATGAAACTGGTCTTGCGGCCGATGGCACCATAAAACAATTTACCGATAAATAAGTCCCAATTGGAAGTATGGGGTGCCGCACAAATTACACATTTGTCGTAGTCGGGCACCGTCACGTTTGTCTTCCAGCCCAGCAGGCGATAATAAATGAAGCTATAAAAGGCTTTCTTCATCTTATTTCAGTTTGCCCATTGCGTCAATAATTTCGTCTACTTTTGCATTGAAGTCAGCACGAAGTTTTTTGTAGAAACCTTTTACATTTCCTGGCTCGGTGTGGCTGATGCGGCTTATGAATTCATCTTGCATTTTCAGAATTTCAGCCATCAGTTCATCGGCTTTTTGTTTGTCTGTTCCAGGCACATATAAGCTGTTTACAAGACACTCTGTGAACAATTCACCTGCAATATAGTTTATATTCTTCTTTAGTTCTTTTCTACTTGCCATAATCTTTACGTTTAAAATGAATAATCTGAATTATTTTCGGTAAAGATAATGTTTTTCTTTGTTAGTGTAGAGCAAAAAAGGGTTTTTATGTGTTTTTAATTTAGTAGTTTTGTGGAATTATTCCACAAACTGTGGACACATTCCACAGGGAAAAATGGAGGATGCCACCATGAATAAAGAACTGCCGTCTGCTTTTCTGCTTGATATATAGTTTGTTAGACGTAATGGATGAGATGGTGATAGATTGGCATCGGATTTGCTTTAATAGAAAGAAACAGGGTTAAATTTAATATACAAACAAGCATGAGACAGTTTTTTACGAAAAAAGAATTGAAACTAAAGAAGAAGAGGTTGCTGATGATGGTTGCCTGCATGGCGGTATTGTTGGCAGGTTACGTTATTCTGACTTGGCCTAAGAAGGTGGAATCGGAAGCTCCTACCGTGATTGTGGAATCTGCGGAAAAAGGAGATGTGGAGATATATGGCGAGTACGTGGGACGTATTCGCGCTCAGCAGTTTGTAGAGGTACGTGCGCGTGTGGAAGGGTATTTGGAGAATATGCTTTTCGCAGAAGGAACATATGTCACCAAGAACCAGGTACTTTTTGTGATAAACCAGGACCAGTATAGGGCAAAGGCTGACAAAGCTCGTGCACAGTTAAAGAAGGATGAAGCGCAGGCATTGAAGGCAAAGCGCGATTTGGAGCGTATCCGCCCCCTCTATGCGCAGAACGCTGCCAGCCAGCTGGATTTGGACAATGCCCAGGCTGCTTACGAGACTGCAGAAGCCTCAGTAGCGATGAGCCAGGCCGATTTGGACCAGGCTGAATTGGAATTGGGATATACGTTGGTCCGTTCTCCGCTATCGGGACATATCAGTGAAAGAAATGTGGATTTGGGAACATTGGTCGGACCGGGAGGCAAGTCCTTGCTGGCTACGGTTGTGAAAAGTGATACGGTTCTGGTAGATTTCAGCATGACGGCATTGGATTACCTGAAAAGCAAGGAACGGAATATCGATATAGGGCGTCAGGACTCTACACGTTCCTGGCAGCCGAACATTACGATTACTTTGGCGGATAATACCGTCTATCCTTATAAGGGCTATGTGGATTTTGCCGAACCTCAGGTGGACCCTCAGACCGGAACATTCTCCGTGCGTGCCGAAATGCCGAACCCTAACAAAGTGTTGTTACCGGGGCAGTTTACAAAGGTTAAGCTATTGCTGGATGTACGTGAGGGTGCTGTCGCCGTTCCTCAAAAGGCGGTTACCATTGAGAAAGGTGGTGCATATATTTTTGTGATGCGCCGGGACTCTACGGTTGAAAAGCGTTTCATTGAACTGGGACCTGAATTTGGCAACAATTGGGTGGTTGAGCGTGGTCTGGTTGCCGGAGAACAAATTGTGACTGAAGGTTTCCACAAGCTGACTCCGGGTATGAAAGTACGTGCCCAGGCTGCCGTTCCTAAAAAGGAGGAAGAGCAGACGAGTGATTCTCTGAACAAGCAGGTTGTTTCCGAAACGAAGCAGACTACTCCGGCTGAGAATAAATCAAAGGACAACAACCCTTCAAAGTAATGATGTTATGAAAGTAAGTTTCTTTATAGACCGCCCGGTATTCTCGGCGGTGATATCGATTGTGATTGTAATTGTCGGTATCATTGGCCTGACCATGCTGCCGGTAGACCAATATCCGCAGATAACGCCTCCCGTAGTGAAAATCAGTGCTTCCTATCCGGGAGCCAGTGCATTGACTGTTTCGCAGGCGGTGGCAACCCCTATCGAGCAAGAGATAAACGGTACTCCCGGTATGCTGTACATGGAGTCCAACAGTTCTAATTCCGGAGGATTTTCAGCTACGGTCACTTTCGACGTGTCTGCCGACCCGGATTTGGCTGCCGTAGAAATACAGAACCGTGTGAAACTGGCGGAGAGCCGTTTGCCAGCCGAAGTGATTCAGAACGGTATTTCTGTGGAAAAGCAGGCTCCCAGCCAATTGATGACTATCTGTCTGACTTCCAGTGACCCGAAGTTCGACGAAATTTATTTGAGTAACTTTGCTACTATCAATGTACTCGACTTGTTGCGCCGTATCCCCGGTGTGGGACGTGTTTCCAACATCGGTAGCCGCTACTATGCCATGCAGATATGGGCGTTGCCCGACAAACTTGCCAACTTCGGACTGACGGTGCAGGATTTGCAGAATGCCCTGAAGGACCAGAACCGTGAGTCTGCTGCGGGTGTTTTGGGACAACAGCCGGTGAAGGGACTCGACATTACTATCCCTATCACTACCCAGGGACGCTTAAGTTCGGCAAAGCAGTTTGAGGACATTGTGGTCCGTGCCAATGCCAACGGTTCCATTATCCGTCTGCGCGATGTGGCGCGTGTTTCATTGGAAGCATCTTCATATAGCACGGAGAGTGGCATCAACGGTGAGAATGCTGCCGTTCTCGGTATCTATATGCTTCCCGGGGCCAATGCAATGGAAGTTGCAAAGAGCGTAAAGGCTGCTATGGAGGAAATCAGTGCAAATTTCCCTGAGGGGATGAGTTATGAGATTCCCTTCGACATGACGACTTATATTTCCGAATCCATTCACGAAGTGTACAAGACGTTGTTCGAAGCGCTGATTCTGGTGGTGCTGGTTGTATTTCTATCCTTGCAAAGTTGGCGTGCGACGGTGATACCGATTGTTGCGGTACCTATTTCCCTGATTGGTACCTTCGGTTTCATGCTTATTTTCGGTTTCTCTCTGAACATACTGACTTTGCTTGGATTGATTCTCGCCATCGGTATTGTGGTGGATGATGCCATTGTGGTGGTGGAGAATGTAGAACATCTTATGGAGACGGAGAAATTGAGCCCGTATGAAGCTACCAAAAAGGCGATGAACGGATTGGCAAGTGCCTTGATTGCCACATCGTTGGTGCTCTGTGCCGTGTTTGTGCCGGTAAGTTTCTTGAGCGGAATCACCGGACAGTTATACCGTCAGTTTACCATTACTATCGCCGTTTCCGTATTGCTTTCTACGGTAGTGGCCCTGACGCTTAGTCCCGTCATGTGTTCGCTCATATTGAAGCCCGACAGTGGAAAGAAAAAGAACATAGTTTTCCGCAAAATCAATGAATGGCTGAACTTGGGCAATCACAAATACGTGGCTGTCATTAACCGGGTCATCAGGAATCCCCGCCGCTTGATGAGTGCGTTCGGCCTGGTACTGGTTGCCATTTTCATTATCCACCGGTTGGTGCCTACCAGCTTCCTGCCGGTAGAAGACCAGGGCTATTTTAAGATAGAGTTGGAGTTGCCGGAAGGTGCTACTTTGGAGCGAACCCGTGTGGTGACCGACCGTGCCGTGCAATACTTGGAGAAGAATCCCTATGTGGCCTATGTGCAGAACGTGACGGGTAGCAGCCCCCGTGTGGGTAGCAACCAGGCACGCAGTGAGCTGACGGTTATTCTGAAACCGTGGGAAGAGCGTAAGGGGATTTCCATCGATAAGATAATGGAGAATGTGGAGAAGGATTTGAAGGAATATCCCGAATGCAAGGTCTATCTTTCCACGCCTCCGGTCATTCCGGGATTGGGTACCTCGGGAGGTTTCGAAATGCAGCTTGAGGCGCGTGGAGAGGCGACGTTTGACAACTTGGTGCAGGCGGCAGATACGCTGATGTATTATGCCCAGAAGCATAAGGAGCTGACGGGGCTTTCATCATCCTTGCAGTCTGAAATACCGCAACTTTATTTTGATGTGGACCGTGATAAGGTGAAAATGCTGGGTGTGCCCCTGGCGGATGTATTCTCTACCATGAAGGCCTATACCGGTTCAGTATATGTGAATGACTTCAATATGTTCAACCGTATATATAAGGTGTATATCCAGGCCGAGGCTCCTTATCGTGAGCATAAGGACAATATCAACTTGTTCTTTGTAAAGGCAAAAGACGGAGTGATGGTGCCGCTTACTTCCTTGGGAAATGCCTCTTATACCACCGGTCCGGGCAGTATCAAGCGTTTCAATATGTTTACCACTGCCGTCATCCGCGGTTCTGCGGCACAAGGCTACAGTTCCGGCCAGGCAATGGAGATTATGGAGCAGATTGCACGTAACCACTTGCCGGACAATATCGGTCTGGAGTGGAGTGGCCTTTCCTATCAGGAAAAGAAGGCGGGAGGACAGACGGGTCTTGTGCTTACGCTGGTATTCCTTTTCGTATTCCTCTTTTTGGCTGCGCAATATGAAAGTTGGACGGTGCCTATCGCTGTATTGCTTTCACTGCCGGTTGCCGCTTTGGGTGCCTATCTGGGCGTTGTGATATGCGGATTGGAGAATGATATTTATTTCCAGATCGGCTTGGTGATGCTGGTGGGGCTTGCGGCAAAGAATGCCATTTTGATTGTGGAGTTTGCCAAGGTGCAGGTTGACAAGGGAGGAGACTTGATACAGTCTGCCATCCATGCTGCCCAACTCCGTTTCCGGCCTATCCTGATGACTTCCCTCGCCTTTGTATTGGGAATGCTTCCTATGGTGTTGGCAAGCGGACCGGGCTCGGCGAGCCGTCAGGCTATCGGTACGGGTGTTTTCTTCGGAATGATATTTGCCATTGTATTCGGTATTGTGCTTGTACCGTTCTTCTTTGTCCTGGTATACAAGACAAAAGCCAAAGTGCAGCATAAGATTAAGAAAGACTGATTTTAAAGACAACGTTTATGAAAAGAAAGAACATATATATTATTTTGTTGCTGAGTATGTTTGCCCTTACCTCATGCAAGGTGGGCAAGAGCTATGTGCGTCCGGAGATGGCATTGCCGGATAGCCTGGCACAGCAGCAGGATAGCATGAGCATAGCCGATGAACAGTGGCAGGCAGTTTATACGGACAGCACGCTGCGTGCTTTGATAGACCGTGCTCTGGAATATAACAAAGACATGCTGATTGCAGCTTCCCGTGTCAAGGAGATGGCTGCCCAAAAACGTATCAGTGTTGCCAACCTTCTGCCGCAGCTCACCGGAAAGGTGGAGGCTGAGCGCGAGGTGGAGAATTACGGTGGTCATAGCCGTGATGTAGGCAATACTTACGAAGCCAAGGCGTTGCTCTCTTGGGAACTGGACCTTTGGGGAAACTTGAGATGGAAAAAAGTGGCTGCTGTGGCCGAATATTTGCAAAGTGTGGAGGCGCAGCGTGCGTTGCGCATGACCATCGTTGCCGAAGTGGCGCAGGCTTATTATGAGCTGGTAGCCCTTGATACGGAACTGGAGATTGTGCGCCAGACACAAAAGGCGCGTGAAGAGGGAGTGCGCTTGGCGCGTATCCGTTTTGAAGGAGGGCTGACCTCGGAGACCTCTTATCAACAGGCTCAAGTGGAGTTGGCTCGTACGGCTACTCTTGTTCCGGATTTGGAACGCCGTATCTCTCTGAAAGAAAATGATATATCCTTCCTTGTGGGGGAATTCCCTACCCGTATCAAGCGTGTCAATTTTCTGCAGGAACTGGATGTGCCGGAGTCCTTACCGGTAGGTCTGCCTTCCGATTTGTTGGAACGTCGCCCCGATGTCCGTGTGGCGGAGCAGCAGTTGAGGGCTGAACATGCCAGAGTGAAAGTTGCTTATACCAATATGTTCCCCCGTTTGGCCCTGACCGGACAATTTGGATTGGAAAGTGATGTGTTATCCAATTTCCTGGAATCTCCCTATTCCTTATTGAATGGGGCAGTCTTGGCACCACTTTTCGGTTGGGGAAAGAACCGTGCTGCATTGAATGCACAGAAGGCTTCTTTTGAAGCCGAAGTGCATAGCTATGAAAAGACAGTGCTGAATGCTTTTAAGGAAGCGAAGAATGCCATTGTAGATTTCAATAAGATAAAGGAGGTCTACCAACTGCGTGCCAAACTTGAACGTTCTGCCAAGGGATATGTGGATTTGGCACAGTTGCAATACATCAACGGCGTCATCAATTATATGGATGTGCTCGATGCCCAGCGTGGTTATTTCGATGCCCAAATAGGGGTGAGCAATGCCATCCGCGACGAACTTATTGCCATGGTAAATGTCTATAAGGCATTGGGGGGTGGCTGGCAAACCGAATGACGTGTGATTAAAGAAGACAGCAAGGGCGTGTATGTACCGAAATATTTGATGGTATATACACGCCCTTGTTCTATAATTGGCTTATTTCATCTAGGATTCTGTATTTAGAGTCTCCTTGTTTTCTTTCTTTTCCTTTGCCTTTTCTACTTCAAGAGCTACGTTTACAGCATTCATGCCTTTAAGGCCACGTTCGAGGTCGAACGTCACAATATTGTTTTCTGCTATATCTGTCAGCACATTGTTAATGTGGAAAAAGTATTTTTCGACCCCGGATAAGTCCTTGATGAAGCCGAAGCCTTTCGATTCATTGAAAAACTCGATACGTCCTCTGCGGATGACCGGTTCTTCCTTGTCTTTTTTGGGAGTTGATATGACGATTTCTTCCAGCTTTATTTCTTCTTTGGGAGTGTTTTCTGCCGGAGGAGTAGAGGTTATCATGCCGTTTTCGTCAACATAGGCAATCATATCTTCAAAGCTATTGGCTTTGTTGGATAGTTTTTTTTCTTCTTTCTTTTTTTGTTTTTCAGCTCGTCGGGCGAGTCTTTTCTTTTCATTTTCACGCTTGTCTGCGGAGATGGATTTGGCCATGTATTTTTATTTATTGAGTTATAAAAAAAGCAGGGGGCATTGCTACAACACCTCCTGCTTTTGTCAGTAGTTAAGAATATTAATATCTTCTAGAGTTGTAACCGCCTCTTCTGTCGCGATTGCCGCCATTGGAAGGTCTTTCTTCGCGGGGGCGTGCCACGTTTACCGAGATTTGTTTGTGGTCAAATTCAGCACCGTTCAATTCGTCAATGGCTTTTTGGCCTGCTGCATCGTCCGGCATTTCTACGAAACCGAAACCTCTGGATCTTCTTGTTTCTCTGTCTGTAATGATTCTTGCAGAAGAAACTTCTCCGTACTCTGAAAATAAATCGTTTAAGTCAGCGTCTGTTGTGCTGAAATTTAAACCTGAAATGTAAATGTTCATTTGAAATTTTAATTAATTGTAATTATTAAATTGGAGTATGGAGAATAATTATGGAAGAGACCGCCTAATAATAGTTGTATATTAAAAGAAGAACAATGCGATAACGACTCGTAACTCAAACTTTGCGGCAAAGATAACACAATAAATCAGTTAATTGCTTTCTTCTCCTTTTTATTTTAGGATAAAAAACGATAAATGTCATTTTATACATTATTTCGGCCTCTCGTTTGCATATCTTACGAAAAAAAGCGAAATTTGCGACGCTTTTAAACGGAACTTTACTAACACCTTTAAATAATTAAGAGAAATGACTAAAAGTGCATTGCAAATTGCAAGGGCTGCCTATCAGCCCAAACTTCCGAAAGCGCTGAAAGGAACTGTTAAGGCTGCAGAAGGCGCAGCTACTCAGTCTGTTGCTGACCAGGAAGAAATCAAGAAATTGTTCCCCAATACGTACGGAATGCCTTTGATTAAGTTTGAAACTACCGATGAGGTGGTTAACTTCCCCGCAATGAACGTGGGTGTTATCCTTTCCGGTGGACAGGCTCCTGGCGGTCACAATGTGATTTCCGGTATTTTCGACGGTATCAAGAAGCTGAACAAAGACAGCAAATTGTATGGCTTTATTCTGGGTCCTGGCGGCTTGGTTGACCATAATTATATGGAACTGACTGCTGACATCATTGATGAATACCGCAATACGGGTGGTTTTGACATCATCGGTTCGGGCCGTACCAAGCTGGAAAAGGAAGAACAGTTTGAGAAAGGTTATGAAATCCTGAAAGAACTCGGCATCAAGGCATTGGTTATCATCGGTGGCGATGACTCCAACACTAATGCTTGCGTACTGGCTGAATACTATGCTGCCAAGAATTATGGCGTGCAGGTAATAGGTTGCCCCAAGACCATCGACGGTGACTTGAAGAATGATATGATTGAAACTTCTTTCGGTTTCGATACTGCTTGCAAGACTTACTCTGAAGTAATCGGCAACATCCAACGTGACTGTAACTCTGCTCGTAAATACTGGCACTTCATCAAGTTGATGGGACGTTCCGCTTCTCATATCGCTTTGGAATGTGCATTGCAGGTTCAACCCAATATGTGTATCATCTCTGAAGAGGTTGAAGCTAAGGATATGTCTTTGGACGACATCGTGACCAGCATTGCCAAGGTCGTTGCTGAACGTGCAGCCCAGGGTAACAACTTTGGTACGGTTCTTATCCCCGAAGGATTGGTTGAATTCATCCCGGCCATGAAGCGTCTGATTGCTGAGTTGAACGACTTCCTTGCTGCCAATGCAGAAGAGTTTGCTCAAATTAAGAAATCTCACCAACGCGATTATATCATCCGTAAACTCTCTCCGGAGAATGCGGCCATCTACGCAAGCTTGCCCGAAGGCGTGGCTCGCCAGTTGTCTCTGGACCGCGACCCGCACGGAAACGTACAGGTATCTCTGATTGAAACAGAAAAGTTGCTGTCCGAAATGGTTGGCACTAAGCTGGCTCAGTGGAAAGAAGAGGGCAAGTTCGTAGGCAAGTTTGCTGCACAGCACCACTTCTTCGGTTACGAAGGACGTTGCGCTGCTCCGTCTAACTTCGACGCTGACTACTGCTACTCTTTGGGTTATGCAGCATCTGCATTGATTGCTAACGGAAAGACCGGTTACATGTCTTCTGTACGCAACACTACTGCTCCTGCCGAAGAATGGATTGCAGGCGGTGTGCCCATCACTATGATGATGAACATGGAACGTCGCCACGGTGAAATGAAGCCGGTTATCCAGAAGGCTCTGGTGAAGCTGGACGGTGCTCCGTTCAAGGCATTCGCTGCTCAGCGTGACCGTTGGGCTATGGAAACAGACTACGTTTATCCAGGCCCTATCCAGTACTTCGGTCCGACAGAAGTTTGCGACCAGGCTACGAAGACTTTGCAGCTGGAGCAGGCTAAATAAGTTGATGCATCAACAAGTTGACAATAAAACGGAGGGGCGGTTCATTCCGCCCTTTCTTTTCCTTTGCTCATGGCAACCAAGACCTCCACAAATATCCGGCGTAAAACTACTGCCGCCCGTCGTTCTTCCTCTCCGCGGAGCAAGAAGAAAATGCAGCCGCGTACCATGCCCGTATGGTTGCGCAATCTTTTGGCGGTCTGTATCATTCTTGTTTTTTCTACCGGCTTTTACTGGTTTTTCATTCGTCCTTATGCTTATCGCTGGAAGCCTTGTTATGGTCAGAAAGGTTACGGTGTATGTATGCCTTGCAACTATGAGGTGCATGGCATAGACATATCCCACTATCAGGGAAAGATAGATTGGGAACTCCTGACACATAATAGAGAAGCCCAATTTCCCATTCACTTTATTTTTCTGAAAGCTACCGAAGGCGGCGATCATGGTGACGATACGTTTACGCAGAACTTCGGCCAGGCGCGTAAATACGGTTTTATCCGTGGTGCCTATCATTATTTTATCCCTAAGACCGATGCCCGCAAGCAAGCCGATTTCTTTATCCGTACCGTGCAGCTGGCAAAGGGAGACCTGCCTCCCGTACTTGATGTGGAGACTACCGGCAAGCAGTCACCGCAGGAACTTAAAACGGCAGTCAAGACTTGGCTGGATAGGGTAGAGGCGCATTACGGCGTAAAGCCTATTCTTTATACTTCCTATAAATTCAAGAAACGCTATCTCAGCGATTCCATTTTCAATGCTTATCCTTATTGGATAGCCCATTATTATGTAGATTCCGTGCGTTATGAGGGCAAGTGGCACTTTTGGCAGCACACGGATGTAGGCACTGTGCCCGGTATTGAAGAAGAGGTGGATTTGAACGTCTTTAATGGTACAATGGAGGAACTTTTGGAGCTTACGTTGAAAACTCCTTGTATAGAACGCTAAAGGTCAACTTTAGCTTCCTGATATTGACCTTTAGCTTTTTAGTATTGACCTTTATTATTTTTGGAATTTCACTGCCGCCCACCGGTTCTTCTCACGATGGTGGACAAAGTGCAGCCCGTTGCGTTCGGCTTCTTCGCGGATGACGGGAATGTCATCTATGTAGAAACCGCTCATCAACAATTCCGCTCCGGGATTCATGCGGGCTATGTAGTGCTTCATATCTGCCAGGAGGATATTGCGGTTGATGTTGGCGATAACCATATCAAAAGGACCTTTGCTTTCCAGAGAGGAGGCATCGCCTTGGGATACGGCAATATTGTCCACTCCATTCAATTCTATATTTTCGAGGGAGTTGCGCACACACCATTCATCTATGTCGATAGCTGTACAAGGGGAGGCTCCACGCATGCGTGCCAGTATGGCAAGGATGGAAGTCCCACAACCCATATCGAGCAATGCTTTGCCTTGCAGGTCACTATCCAGCAGTTCGCCTATGATGAGGCTTGTTGTCTCGTGGTGCCCTGTGCCGAATGCCATTTGCGGATTGATGACGATGTCATATTCTGCTTGTGGGACATCGTTGTGAAAAGTGCTGTGAATGACACAACGGTCTCCGATAACGATGGGCTGGAAGAAGTTCTTCTCCCATTCCTCGTTCCAGTCTTTGTCTTCGGCTTCTACGAAATTATATTCTATCTGTGTATCGGGCAGAGGGAAGTCTGCAAGTGCTTCTTTGAGTAGAGATTCGTTATACAGCTCTTTCTGTATATAGGCAGTGATACCGTCGGTCTGCTCAACAAAACTTTCAAAGCCAGCTTCACCCAAGACTCCGGAAAGTACATCGTTGACTATTTCTGTGCACGGAACAGTGCGGAATGTAAATTCTAAATATTTCATCGGAATATGATTGTTTGTTAAATGCAGAAGAAGATTTTAAAGAACAAATCTATTTCTGCGTATCTTTGTTTTCACACTGCAAAGGTAATGTAAACCGAGGGCAGAATAAAATGAACTTGTTCATTTTTTATGCGGAAGTGCCGCTTGCCTCGTCAAAAGGCGGGGTATTTAGGGAATTCCCTATAAATCTTTGGGGAAAATCTGCTGCATGGGATAAAATCCGGCGTTATCTTTGTGACGTGAAGAAATAGATAAACGTAAAATCCATAAACCAAACTAATATGAAAAAGATTGTTTTTTTATCGCTTTTTGCCTTGTGCCTCCCATGGACACTGGTGGCACAAAGTATAGATGACGACCTTTACTACACTCCTTCCAAGAATAAGGAAGAGAAAAAAGAAGAGGTGAAGCAGGAGAAGAAAGTCGCTGCTCCCGTAGAAGAGATTGTAGTAAAGTCGAATGTACCGACCACTGTCTATTCATCGCCGGGAAGCACTACTGTTGTAGTAAAAGACCGTAAGGGAAACACCCGCGATGTGGACGAATATAACCGCCGTTATGACTCCCGCGACAATGATTTCGTGATGGAGAACGATACCCTTTACATCAATGAAAAAGAAGATGACGGCCTGGACGGCGAATGGGTGAACGGTGAATTTGAAGGTTCGCAGGATGATTACGAGTATGCTACCCGTATCATCCGTTTCCGTAATCCCCGTTATGCCATCAGCATCAGCAGCCCGCTATATTGGGATGTGGTCTATGGCTTGAATTCCTGGGATTGGAACGTGTATACCGACGGATTATATGCATATGCTTTCCCTACATTCACCAACCGCTTGTGGTGGGATTGGCGCTATAACTCTTATGGTTGGGGCGGCTATCCTTACTATGGCTGGGGATGGAACAGCTGGTACGGTCCGAGCTGGAGCTTTGGCTGGGGCGGCTGGTACGGCGGTGGCTGGTGGGGACATCATCATCACCATCACTATCATCCCGGATATTATCCCGGTGGCGGTGGTCATTGGGGAGGTGGCCATTGGGGAAATGCATATACCAATAGACGTTCTTATGGTCCGAGCCGTTCTTCTTATGCCGGAAACAGAGTATCGTCCTCTACTTCCCGCCGTTCTTCTACTGTAAATGGAGGGCAGACAGTACGTCGTAGCAGTACTACTTCCGGTCAAGTGAGACGTAGCAGTACTGGTACGTCAACCCGTCGGGTGGTAGGTACAAGAAGTTCGTCTACAGTTCGTTCAAGTTCTTCTGCAACTCGCTCAAGTGTAAACCGTTCGAGTGCGGCTTCTACCCGCCGTTCCACTTACACCCGTCCAAGCAGTACGCGTAGTAGCTCATATAATAGTAGCGTAGAAGGAGTTCGTAGCAGTCGTTCTTCCGGTGTACGCTCTTCTGTTGGAACTTCCACTCGTAGCAGGACTTCATCGACTTATAACAGAGGTTCAAGCGCCGCACCGGCACGCAGCTACTCCAATGACAACAATCGTAGTAGCAGTCGTTCATATTCTGCTCCAGTACGTTCATCCAGTAGCACCCGTTCTTCTTCCAGCTTCTCTTCAGGCAGTAGCTCACGTTCCAGTTACTCCAGTGGTGGTGGCGGTGGTGCCAGTCGTTCCAGTGGCGGCGGTGGTTCCAGAAGACGGTAAGTATAAGTATGTTTTAATCTAACAAGACTAAGAATTATGAAGAAGATAACCATGATAGCCCTTGCTATGTTTACAGCTGTAGGCGCAGGGGCACAGACAATATATGATGCAACGAATATTGCACAGAAGGAATTGAATGGAACCGCCCGTTTTGTCGGAATGGGCGGAGCTATGGGAGCATTGGGTGGTGATATTTCTACCATAGGAACCAATCCTGCCGGTATCGGTATTTATCGTAGCAATGATGCTATGCTTACCTTTGGCTATTCAATGACGGGCACAGAAAGCAATTATGTTGGTAATAAATTTGAAACGAACAAGAACCGCTGGAGTTTTGATAATGCCGGTTTTGTGATAGCTTCGAAGATAGGCAATCATACTCCTTTGCGGTATGTGAATTTTGGTTTTAATTACCACAAATCAAAGTCATTCTATAAGAATATGACGATGCAGGGGTTGATGGGAAGCATAGATAATCAATATGTATCTCAAGTGCGGAGTATGGCGCAGCAGGCTACGGATGCAGCTTATGCGTTCTATCATCGTCCTCAATATGATTACCCGGATCAAGGAGCTTATTTGGACTATGGTCGCAAGGATATTTATCAACATAATTATGCTGGATGGCTGGGGACTATGGGGTATCAAGGTGCACTTGTTCTTGAGGATATAGAAAGTGAGGACTATAATACTTATCTTCCTTATATTCCTTCCGAAGCGGATGCTTATTTCTTGTCGCGTGAGCGTGGCGGTATTGACCAATATGATTTCAATATTTCCTTCAATATAAATGACCGTTTTTACTTTGGTGTTACTCTGGGTGCTTACGATGTGGATTACAACAAATATTCTCTCTATGATGAAATGTATGCCTACAAATGGGAGGGCGACGGGCAGATTTATGAGGAAGGCTACTCTTTGGAGAGCTTTAACCGTATACACGGTTCGGGTTTCGACTTCAAATTCGGTGCCATCTTCCGGCCGATTGAGGATTCTCCGCTTCGTATAGGTTTGGCTGTGCATACTCCTACTTATTACAAACTGACTTATACTACGGGAGCGTTGCTGACTTCGGATTTGTTTTTACCGAATGAGGCTGGGGATGAAACTCTTACTCGTACCACTGTGGATACTTATTCTGCATTAGGCGGTAGAGATATGGACCGTGATTTTAAGCTGCAAACCCCGTGGGTATTTAATGCAAGTTTGGGCTATACAGTCGGTAATAATCTGGCTTTGGGAGCTGAATATGAATATGAGGACTACTCAAGCATGAAGTTCAAATATCCTGAAGGTGACGAGATGGCATGGGAAACGGGTGAGGCTGACCTCTGTATGAAGGGGGTAAGTACGCTTCGTTTAGGAGCAGAATACAAGCCGATACCTGCTTTCTCTCTGCGTGCCGGTTACAATTACAGTACTGCAGCCTATAAAAAGGATGCTATTAAGGCATTGCCTTCCAATTCTATAAATACAGATACGGATTTTGCCAATAGCAAATCGATGAATACTTTCACTTTAGGTATCGGTTATCGCTTTTCTTCGTTTTATGCGGATTTGGCTTATAAATTCGATACTTATAAATCTGATTTCTATCCGTTTTATAATGATATAAATGGCTTGGTAACACCGCCAACAACGGAAGTTACCAACACTCGCAGTAAAGTGCTATTTACATTGGGCATGCGTTTTTAGAAGAACAATTTTCATTGCAGATAACCTTTCATTGTCAATACCTTAGGGTATAAAAGAACTCCCCGGAATGTACAAATACATTTCGGGGAGTCTTGTGTTATAGGGGAGGGATTACAGATACCATGCCACGCCAAATGAATAGGGAGATACTTCCGGTCCCTTGTCTTTCTGGAATAATCCGTATGTGGAGTAGCGCAGGTAAATGCCGATATTACCATAACCGGCTTGTGCCAGCAGGTTTATGCCGACGGGCTGCACATACATACCTTTGCCTACGGTTTTCTTCTTGCCTCCGTTGATGTGTGAGAATGACTTCACGCTGTGACGTATCTCAAATTCGGGACCGGCATTGAAGAACACTTTGTTTCTTCCCACTCTTTGCTGCCATTCCATCAATACGGGTACACGGAAGAAGAAATGGCGCAGACGGCTTTTATTGTAACTGGTGTCTTCGTTGCCTGCGGTGAAGATGCTGGTTCCGTTTTCCTTCAGCAAGGCATAGTTACCGTCGATATTGAAAGAACGGTATCCCCAGCTGACTCCCAGGTTGATTCCCCAATGCGGGTTCTTCTTGAAGTTGTGATATACGGAGAGGATGTTGAAGCCGAATTCCCATGACTTGGATAAGTCGAGTCCCATCTTGTCGCTTGCTCCGAAGGAAAGGAAGTCGTTAGCCAGCCGGCTGTAGCCAATATACAGACCGGAACAGTGCGGTTCGTAAGCATTGTATCTTCTCTTTTTGGGGATGAATGGCAGGGCGTCGAGGAAAGTGCGCTTGTCTGCATCCACTTTCTCGAGATAGACTCCTTCATAAATTTGTACTTCTTTCTTTTCTCCGTCTTCCAACTGCTCTTCGTACACCTTGATGCGCATGTCTCCTTTTCCTTTCCGGATGATGATGGAGTCGCCTTGTGTCTGTACTGTAGCTTTCTGTTCAGGGTCAGTCTGTTGTTGTGCTGCCATGCGGCCGGCCGGCACAGCAAGCAGGCCAAAATCATAATTCTGGTTTTCATATCGTATATTGTTTTTAGTGTTATTCCGATTTGTAAAGCATATCCATCATTTCCTTTTCACTGAGCAGACCCTCTATGTAAATCAAAGTGCCCATGGAGTCTTTTCCTATCTTGAAAATGATGTAGCGGTTCAGCTTCTTTCCATTGCGTTCCACCTCTTTCAGTTGGTAATAAGCGCTGCGCAGCACACCGCTTTCCATTACCTCCTGCGCCTTCTTTGCGTTATCTTGCTTGTCGTGTACAATGGCCTGCTGAATTTCCCGGCGATAGGGGGATACATTCTTGAACACAAGGCTCTTGTAGGTAGTCATGCGGTAAGATTTCAGGATACTGCCGTTCAGTTCTACCCTGGTCACGTCCTTTTGCTCGCCATACTTGCTGAATAGGTCGGCTATTTGCAGTCTCTCTTGTGCATGTACAAAGGCTGGCAGGCAAATCAGCAGGGAAAAGAGGCACAGACTACGTATGCAAATCAGTATAGATGTTTTCATAACCTTGTTATATTAGTGTTGAAACAGTAAGTTGCTTAAATCTTCATCCGTGAAGCTGGCGTTCTGCAGGGCTTCTAGTGCTTTGGCTTCCACCAGTTTCTCGTCTGTATACCGCTGGCCGTCGATGACGACATAATTTTCGGGAACACCGGAAAGCGGAAATATAATCTTAGCTACCCCGAGAAGCAGGAGCAATCCGGCGGCAATGCCGCTGACAGCATAGAATGTGCGATAGAGACGGAAAGGCTTCCGCTGTGCGGGTACTTCCTTTGCCGATTCTGTTGTTACGGATTTTTCCTCTGTCGGTTCTGCCATTGAAGTTGCTTCCCGGTTCAGATAAGCGAATAGGGGGCGGTACGTTTGCAGGTGCTCCGGCACTTCCTCTTCGGTAAAGAAACGGCGCAGTTCACGCTCTTCTTCGCAGGAAGTTTCCCCTTCGAAATATTTATCCAGCAGTTCATCTATCTTCATGGCTCATTTCTCCTTTCTTTTCTTTCTTGTATGGTTCGCAGGTAAACGTCTCTCACTTTCTTCCGGGCTCTTGACAGATTGCTGCGGATGGCTTCCGGTCCGCATCCCGTGATTTCGGCGATTTCGTCCGTTTCGTATCCTTCGATGTCCTTCATCCGCATGATGGTGCGTTGAAGATTGGGCAGCGAGTCGATGATTTCGTGCATCAGACGGATTTCATCTTTGATTTCCAACAGCCGTTCCGGTGTTCCGGTGGGGGATGCCGCCTGCACTATGTCGAGAGATAGGGTGTCGTTGCGTTTGCAGCGCCACATATCTATACAGATGTTGTGCGTCAACGTCATGGCAAATGCTTCGATGCTCCGGTATTGCTCCAGTTCAAGCCTTTTGTTCCATAGCTTGAGCAGTACCTCCTGGACGGCATCTTCTGCATCCTCCGGTTCGTCGGTCAACTTCCGTGCATAGTTCAACAGCTTGGCACGGAGTGGAAGAACGGTTATTTTGAATTCTTTGAGTTCCATTTACACAGATAAGACGAATGGGAAATACAAACGTGACATTGTAAAGTGAAAAAAGTTGGAATAAAAAAAGGGACTTACTAACATTAGCAGTCCCTTTTCTTCACATTACTATAAAAGTATAGGATTATTTCTTGAAATAGCGGTTGTACAGACCTTCGAAACCTTTACCGTGACGGGCTTCGTCCTTAGCCATTTCGTGAACGGTGTCATGGATAGCGTCGAGGTTCAATGCTTTGGCACGGGTAGCGATACGCTTCTTGTCTTCGCATGCACCTGATTCTGCGTTCATTCTCTTTTCGAGGTTTGTCTTGGTGTCCCATACGCAGTCACCCAGCAGTTCAGCGAATTTAGCAGCGTGTTCTGCTTCTTCCCAAGCGTAACGCTTGAAAGCTTCTGCAACTTCAGGATAGCCTTCACGGTCTGCCTGGCGGCTCATTGCCAAGTACATACCAACTTCTGTACATTCGCCCATGAAGTGGTTGTTCAGGTCTTTAATCATTTCGTCGTCGCAACCTTTGGCTACGCCGATTACGTGTTCGTCGGCAAATACCAGCGGGCCGTCAGCTGTTGCTTCTTCAACTTCTACGAACTTGCTTGCGGGAGCTTTACACAATGGGCACTTTTCGGGAGCTGCATCTCCTTCGTATACGTAACCGCATACAGTACATCTAAATTTTTTCATTTTCTCTCAGATTTTAATTAGTTGAATTAGTTATTCTTTGTTGTTCTTAAACGTTCTTCTTCTATGCAATGTTTACAGATTCCTTTATAATAGTAGTGGATTTCCTGCACATCGTGCCCGTCCATATCCATGTCGACCACTTTCTTGATGTTGTTATTGCACATCAAGTCATAAATCTTTCCGCAACGCTTGCACAAGAAATGACCGTGCGGGCTGGTATCGGCATCATAACATGTGTTACGCTCGTCGATAGTCAGGGTTTGTGCGGCACCTTGCTCGCTCAGTAGTTTCAAGGTATTGTATACCGTTGTTTTAGACAGTGTCGGTATGGAGGGAGACAGTGCCGTATAGATTTCATCCACCGTGGGATGCGTACGATGCTCTATCAAGTAATTCATGATGGCTATGCGCTGTACTGAAGGCTTGATATTATGATTCTGCAATCGTTTTACTACATCCATATAATCTAAAGTTTCAAACTTGTAATTATTACATTTTTAATTCACTTGCAAAGATAGGAAGTTCCTATAATTCTCCAAAAGATTTTTGGAAAATTTTTAGTTGCGGTCATTAAAATTGTTTATATATGTTCCTCTTCTTGTAGGCAGGTTGCCGTATTTTTGCCATAAAAGCGAAGGCAGGATGCACCCCGGCTTCAGTCGGTTTCTCGTGCCGATATAGAGAAAACGTTTTTCTCTTATCTCTCTTAATCAGAATTTTGCCGTATCTTTGCACCGAATAAATAATATAGCATCCTTATGAATTACGGATATGTAAAAGTAGCGGCGGCTGTGCCCCGTGTCAAGGTGGCTGACTGTAAGTTCAATGCCTCAGAGATTGAAAAAGAGATTATTATAGCCGACGGGAAAGGTGTGCAAATCATTGCTTTTCCGGAGTTGTGCATTACCGGATATACTTGTGGCGACCTCTTTGCCCAGCAACTTCTGCTCGAAGAGGCGGAAATGGGGCTGATACAGATTCTGAACAATACGCGCCAGATGGATATCATTTCGATATTGGGCATGCCCGTTGCACTGAACGGTGTGTTGCTGAATGCGGCGGTTGTCATTCAGAAGGGGAGAGTGCTGGGCGTTGTCCCGAAGACTTATCTTCCCAATTATAAGGAGTTTTATGAGAAGCGCTGGTTTACTTCCGCATGTGATGTGGCAGAAAACAGTGTGCGCCTTTGCGGGCAGATTATTCCGATGGGGAGAGACCTGCTGTTCGAAACAGCGGATACCACTTTCGGAGTGGAGATATGCGAGGATTTGTGGGCGCCCATTCCGCCTAGCTCGACGCTGGCACTGCAAGGTGCGGAAATCTTGTTCAATCTTTCGGCTGACAATGAAGGCATTGGCAAGCACAATTATTTGCGCTCGCTCATCAGCCAGCAGTCAGCACGTTGCATTGCCGGTTATGTGTTCAGCTCATGCGGTTTCGGAGAATCCACTACGGATGTGGTGTTTGCCGGTAACGGGTTGATTTATGAGAACGGGACTCTGCTGGCGGCAAACGAACGTTTTTCTTTCGACGGGCAGGTGGTTGTCAGCGAAATTGACGTGGAACACTTGCGCATGGAGCGCCGGGTGAATACGACTTTTGCCGCCTGCCATGCAAATTGTGCTTCGGAGCTTCCGGTACGAATCTCTACGGAGTATGTCAACAGCAAGGATTTGAATCTGACGCGTACTTTTGAACCGCATCCGTTTGTCCCACAGGGGGCGGCGCTGGACGAGCGTTGTGAAGAGATATTTTCCATTCAGGTGTCCGGACTGGCGCAGCGGCTGGTGCATACCAAGGCGAAGAGTGCCGTTATCGGCATCTCGGGCGGACTGGACTCTACGCTGGCGTTGCTGGTTTGCGTAAAGACTTTCGATAAGTTGGGATGGTCCCGCCAGGGCATCATCGGCATCACTATGCCGGGCTTCGGGACGACCGACCGCACTCATACGAATGCCATTGACTTGATGAATTCCCTCGGTGTGACCGTCCGCGAAGTCAGTATCAAGGAGGCCTGCGTACAGCATTTCAAGGATATAGACCATGACATCCATGTGCACGACGTGGTTTACGAGAACGCGCAGGCACGGGAGCGTACCCAAATCCTGATGGATATTGCCAACCAGACCTGGGGAATGGTTGTCGGTACGGGCGACCTTTCGGAACTTGCTTTAGGATGGGCCACTTACAACGGCGATCACATGTCGATGTACGGTGTGAATGCCAGCGTCCCCAAGACTCTGGTGAAGCACTTGGTGAAATGGGTGGCGGAGCATGATATGGACGATGCTTCACGTGCTACCTTACTCGACATTGTGGATACTCCCATCAGCCCGGAACTGATTCCGGCAGATGAGAACGGTAATATCCAGCAGATTACCGAGGACTTGGTGGGTCCGTATGAGCTTCACGACTTCTTCCTTTATTACTTCCTGCGTTGCGGTTTCCGTCCTTCCAAGATATTTTTCCTGGCAGCACGCACATTCAAGGGGATGTATGATGAAGAAACCATCAAAAAATGGTTGCAGACTTTCTGCCGTCGTTTCTTCAACCAGCAGTTCAAGCGCTCCTGCTTGCCGGATGGTCCGAAGGTGGGCAGTATCTCTCTGAGCCCGCGCGGCGATTGGAGAATGCCGAGCGATGCTTCGTCGGAGATGTGGCTAAGGGAGGTGGAAGGACTCTAATTCTTTACTTCGGGTATGCCGTAATATCGATATGGGTATTTGATGACTGCATCTTGTTTGCATTCTTGCTGCATGTGTTTTGCAGTGCGACTGCAAACGTGTTGCAGTATCACTGCATAACTGTTGCAGTCGTACTGCATATCGGTGTGCAGCGCCACTGCAACGGCTTTGCAGTGGCACTGCAAAATGTATGCAGGATTTTGCAGTAATAAGCTGTTGATTAATAAGTAGTTGTAAAAGTAGGGGTATGCTGCGTGTATGGAAAAGTGCAGCTTAGTTTCGTTTCCCGTAGTATCGTTTGTAGATTTTCTTGTATTCCTTTCCCTTTTTGAAACTATCCAGCCATGTGTTGAGGCTGTCCAGCAGGATAGGGGACTGTTTGTTTACCCCCCAGGAATAGAATTGCGTGAAGCTGATGGCGGTATTGATGTCTATTTGAGGAATACTGTCGGCTGCGGTACGGGCAATGCTTTCGTCGCATACGGCATAGTCGATGTCTCCGTGGGCTACCAAGGCAATCAGTTGTTCGGGACCGTACTTCTCTATCTCCTCAACGTAGATGGTGTCGCCTATCTCATTTCCCAGGTTGCGGATGCGTAGTATGGAAGGGGAGCCTTTCACTACGTGCAGTGTCTTGCCCGCCAGGTCCAGTTGGCTTTTGATGAACAGTGATGAGTCGGGAACATTCTCGAGCTTGCGCTGCACCAGCACTTGCTTGTTCAATACGATGGGGGTGGTAAGCAGTAAGGAGTCTTTCAGCTCGCTGGTGGCAAGGATGCCGTAGGCAATCACGTCATATTTCCCATCGGCCAGGCCTTCTAGCCGCTTGTTGAAGCTCATTTCCGGTGATATGGCAGCCTGCAGTCCGTGGTCGCGTGCAAAAGCTTCTATCAGCTCGTAGTGGAAACCGGACAAGGTGTCATCATCCACATAGAAGCTGATGGAGTTGTATTCCGTCGAAGCATGTATGATGCCTTCGGCAGCTATTTCAGCATAGTCGCGCGGATGACCTTTCGGCTTTTCTTCTTTCTTGATGAGATAGTGGGCTATGAGAGCCGCTGTAATCCCCAGAAATGCGTATTTGAGCAGTCTGCTTTTCGTCATACGCCCATCTGTTAGTCATAGAAGTTCCATGAGACACCAATCTTGAACAGGCGCGGATTGATGGGGTAGTGCGGCACCAGGAAGGAATTGGCACTTCCCATACCTGCGTTGACATGATACATCATGGCAAAGATACGCGTCCGCTTCAAGTGCAGGTTGGCATATACGTTTACGATGGGGTAACCGCCTATTTCCACCAAGTCGTCCGTAGGTTGCAGATGGAATTGCTGGACGCCGGGTGCATAGGCGGGTGCGTTGTACTTGGTGAAGTAACGGACATCGGCACCCAACTGAACGGTCAGCACCTTCTTGGCGAGTTTGGCCAGTATGTAGAAGTTATGGTAGAGCGAGAGTTGGGGCAATGGAAGTACTGTTTCATTGCTCGTCTTCTGCCAGGTCACTTCGTTGTCCAGGTGGAAGATACCGAGGCGGAAGTCTTGTTTCAGCGTGGCAGACAGCACTTGTATGTTGCCTCCGTTCTGTTCGGGCAGGGCGCTTTGGTTGAAGTAGGTGTAGTTCTTGATATTCTCTACACCGGCACGGAGATTGGTTCCCCAACGAGAAATGTTCAGTTCGCCTTCCACACGCGTGCGGAATTCTTTGTCCATGTTGTCATTGTCCCAGTTGTAGTGGTTGGAGTGATAATGGCGCATATAGAAGGAAGGAAGCGTGTTGCTCACATAACCGCGGGCGTAGAAGTTCACCGTATCTTTCCATAGACGGAAGTTCAGGTCCAGATTGGCGTTGACACGGAACTGCCCGATGGCTTTGTCTACCAAGCCCACTTCACCGTTTACGTTGTAGTGTAGCAGTTTGCCTTCGCGCTTGGCGAGTTCGCCACCCAGAAAGATTTCCTGCTCGGTGTAGCGGATGCGGCGCATGTTGGTAAGCGTGTCCGTGTTCATCAGGTCGTACCGGCTAAACTTGTGGGAGATATAAGCCGTAAGTCCGGCTTTGGCATATTTGTTGAAGCCCTCCAGCAAGGCTATTCCGAACACGTTCTTTACACTGAATGCAGTGGTAGAGTCGTTACTGTAATTCTTGTAAAGTTTGTAGTCTTCCGGGAAGAATCCTTCGGGCTCGCTTCCCGAACGGAATTGGTGCCGCGACCGTTCTACTTTCAGGGTATGGATAAAGCTGGTGACGGGGACGAACTCTTCTTCGAAAAGTGAGTCGTTGTCTGCGGTAGAAACAGACGGCAAGCTGTCATTGACGGCTGCAAGTGTGCGGACCGATTTTGATGCTATGCTGTCGTTTGGCAATGCTATGTCGTTGTTCGAAGCGGATATTTTGGCTTCGGAGGACGGGGAGGAAGAAGCTTGGGGTGCGGATTCCGTCGGTTTGCCTTCCTGTGTGCTCCGTACTTTCCGCGTAAAACCAAGACGATAGCGCTGTGTCAGATAGATATAAAAATCCTTGTTGCGGTTGGAACTCCGTTCCAATTTGACCGGTATAGTGGTGGATTCATACTCTTTCTTTCCTCCAGACATGTTTTCGGGACGGGTGATATATTGGTCGTCTGCAATACCGCCGTTTTCGTTCATTTTCAGGAAGAAATTGTTGTAGACTGCTTGTACCTGATATTTTTCACCGATATAGCTACCGAACAGACCTGCATTGAAGTGCGAGGTGGACTGGTTCTGGTAATAACCGCGCCCGTACAGATAGTCGATGTTAAAGCCAAATGCCAGCTGTTTGTTGACGTTGACGGAGAAGTAGGACTTGAAGCGTTCTTCACCGTTCACTTTGTTGCCGGCCTTGTAGTAGGTAAGATTGGTGTAAGGCACGTTGCTGTTAGTGAAAAGCACCTGGTCGGGACGTATGAAAAAACTCGAAAAGGGAGCCATGAAGATGGTGGGTTCGCTTTCCTCTCGTTCGAAGAACAGACGTGAGAGGCGTGGAGAACCTAAATTCCCCAAGTAATTGTAGTGGCCGAACATTCCTTCCACCAGATTGGTGCTCTGGAAGTTGAGGCTGGCTGTATCGGCAGGTATGATGGTACGGTTGCCTAGTGTCTCACTTAGTTTCCACATGTAAAGCTTTGGCGGAAGACTTTGAATCTCAGTATTGGTACTGTCTTCCAGATTGTCCGGCTGGGTATTCGGGTCAATCTGGTTACCGAACCGGTCGCGATTGTTCATTGGGTTTAAGGTGTTTTGCGCCATAGCCCCCCATATCCCTATAACGGACAGAAATATATATGTCAGTACAATTCGTCTCATAATTAGGCGCAAAGATACAATAAAAAATTATTTGCTTACTGAATTCAGCCTTTTTTGCTTCTTTTAAACTGTCTTGTTTTCTGTTTTGTTCTATACTGCTTCCGGTTCTCTGCCCTTGAATCCATACTTTTCCGGCTTGAAATGAAATAAGCCCTTGCAATAAATCAATATCACAAGGGCTTATCCGTTTTTCTTTATCTCTTATTCTGGCGTAAAGTTCCTCCTCTTATGGGGAGTGGCTTTACATAGCCTTTCATTTCATTTCCTGAATAAGTTCCATTCCTTTCTTGATAGCTTCTTCGTTCATCGGTATCAAGTGGTGGTGGCGTTCGGGCAGTGTCTTCTTCAATCCTCTGAGTACACTGTCCAGTGTAACCATCGGCTTGATTTTCAATAATCCACCCAATACAATCATGTTGAATGCCTTGGCGTTGTTCATTTCATTGGCGGCATCCATGGCGTTGATGCGGTAAACGTGGATGTCCTTACGCGTCGGCGGGTTGATGATGCCGTAACCGTCGTAGATAAGTACGCCTCCGGGTTTTACCTTGCTTTCGAATTTCTCCAGTGACGGCTGGTTCAGGATGATGGCGGCATCGTACTTGCTTAAGATGGGTGAGGATATTTTCTCGTCACTTACGATGACTGTTACGTTGGCTGTACCACCACGTTGTTCCGGTCCGTAAGCCGGCATCCAAGTCACCTCTTTGCCTTCCATCAATCCGGAATATGCCAAAATCTTTCCCATGGACAATACACCTTGTCCACCGAAGCCTGCTATAATGATTTCTTCTTTCATTGTTCTTCTGTCTTTAGCATGATTATTTATCTTTCAGGTCGCCCAGCGGATAGAAGGGGAACATGTTCTCTACCATCCATTCATTGGATTTCGCAGGAGACATCTTCCAGCCGGAGTTACAGGTGGAAACGATTTCCACAAGGTTGGAACCTTTGCCTGCCATAGAGTTCTCGAATGCTTTGCGGATAGCCTTTTTCGCTTTGCGGATGGCGGGAACGGACTGTACGCTTTGGCGTGTCACGTAAGCGGTTCCTTCCAATTGTGCAGCAATATCGGCCATCTTCAGCGGATAGCCGTGCAGATGCACGTCACGTCCGTAAGGGCTGGTCGATGTCTTCATGCCTACAAGGGTAGTGGGAGCCATTTGTCCCCCGGTCATACCATAGATGGCATTGTTGATGAAGATGATGGTGATGTTTTCGCCGCGGTTCAAGGCGTGGATGGTTTCGGCAGTACCGATACAAGCCAGGTCGCCGTCTCCTTGGTAAGTGAACACCAGGCGGTCCGGCCAAAGGCGCTTGATGGCAGTGGCAAGTGCGGGCGCACGTCCATGGGCGGCTTCCTGCCAGTCGATGTCTATATAATTATAGATGAACACGGCACATCCCACGGGGGAGATGCCTATTGCTTTGTCTTCCAGTCCCATTTCTTCGATAACTTCGGCTACGAGTTTATGAACTACGCCGTGACTGCATCCCGGGCAGTAGTGCATGGGATTGTCGTTCATCAGAGTCGGTTTCTTGACAACCAGATTCTCGGGCTTTATAATATCTTCTTTTGTCATAATCACTTCTCCTATCTGTTGGTGAACCGTATGAAAAACTCCATCAACTTGACGAATATCGCCGCGCCGCAGACGTAGATGAACAGCTTGAAGTCATCTTTTGCAGCAAAATATATAATGATAGCTGCCAGGGCAAGTACCATGAAGAGAATGTTCAGTACGTTTCTTATTTTATCAGGATTCATTTCTTAATCAGTTTTTCTTTCAATGCATCTACTATCTCATCCGGATCGGGAACAATGCCGCCGAGGCGTCCGAAATGTTCCACTTTCACTTTACCGTTCACGGCAAGGCGGACATCTTCCACCATCTGTCCGGCATTCAATTCTGTAACGAGCATACCTTTCACCTTGTCGGCATACGCGACAATGGCTTTGGTCGGGAACGGCCACAACGTGATGGGGCGGAGCATACCTACCTTTATTCCTTCTTCGCGTGCCAGCTCCATTGCTTTCTGTCCGATGCGTGCCATAGAGCCGAAGGCTACAATCAGGTAGTCGGCATCATCGCAATGAATTTCCTCGAAGCGAACCTCATTCTCTTCTATCTGCTTGTATTTGGCCTGGAAACGGATGTTGTTCTTTTCCATTTCTTCCGGTTTCAGTTCCAATGAGGTGATGACGTTGGGTTTGCGGCCGTTGGTTCTGCCGGTAGTGGCCCATGGGCATTGTTCGATGACTTCCGCATCGGTGCGGCGTGGCTTTTGTGCCGGGAGCACCACTTTTTCCATCATCTGGCCGATGACACCGTCGGCAAGGATGATTGCCGGATTACGGTATTTGAAGGCAAGTTCGAATGCCAGTCCTACGAAATCTGCCATTTCTTGTACGGAAGCCGGAGCAAGGGCAATCAGACGATAGTCACCGTGGCCGCCTCCTTTTACTGTCTGGAAATAGTCGGCCTGGCTCGGTTGGATGGTTCCCAGACCGGGACCGCCGCGCATAACGTTTACAATCAAGCAAGGCAGCTCGGCACCTGCCAGATAAGAGATACCTTCCTGCTTTAGGCTGACACCGGGGCTGGAGGAGGAGGTCATGACCATTTTACCACTTCCGGCACCGCCGTACACCATATTGATAGCTGCCACTTCACTTTCTGCCTGAAGAACCACCATGCCGGTCGTCTCCCAGGGTTTCAGTTCGGCAAGAGTTTCCAATACCTCCGATTGCGGAGTAATGGGATATCCGAAGTAACCGTCTGCACCGCAACGGATGGCTGCGTGGGCGATGGCTTCGTTTCCTTTCATTAATACAACTTCTTCTGCCATATTCTACTGATTTACAGATTTATTCTACTTTTATTTTATATACTGAGATACATCCGTCCGGACATACTGTGGCGCACGAGGCGCAGCCGTTACAAGTATCTTCCAATATCTGGTGGGCATAGTTATACCCTTTCACATTCACCTCCTTGGTGAGGGCTATTACGTTGAGCGGACACGCTACCACACACAAGTTGCAGCCTTTGCAACGTTCGGTGTCTACTACGATTGCTCCTTTGATTTTTGCCATAATTTACGTTCTTTATTTATTGATTGTACATATCCTTGTTGTAGAAGTTCAGGATGTCCATAGCCATTTGATAGGCATGTTGTGCCGGGCTTTCGGGGTTCAGGTCGATGGCATACTGATAGTTGTTCAGTGCTTGTTGCCAGTTGCCTTGTTTCCGATAGGCATTTCCCCGCAGGTAGTAAGCTTCGTCTTTGCCGGGAAAGTCTGTTTGCAGTATTTCGTCAAGCTGCTGGATGGCTTGCTCTACATTTCCCTGGTTGATAAGCTCTTTTATGGTATTCAGTCGTTCCATATCTAAAAAATATCCGGGTTATCGAACCACAAAGATAGTTTTTATTTGAAGACAATGAGCATCTTCACTGTGAAAAATAAGAAAAAGGGGCAAATAAAAAGCCCGAAGTTTCTCACGATTCTATCAGAATGTCAGAGCTTCGGGCGGATATCATAAAGAATGTGATTCTACTACTTTACAAGTGTACCGGTATCTTGTCCACTCTTCGTTGGTGGCGTCCGCCTTCGAATGGTGTACTGAAGAATTCCCTCATAATCATGTCGGCTTCTTCGGAACTGATGAATCGCCCTGGCATGACAAGCACATTGGCATCATTGTGCTGGCGTGCCAAATGGGCTATTTCTGCTGTCCAGCAGAGGGCTGCGCGGATACCCTGATGCTTGTTCAGCGTTATACTGATGCCTTCACCGCTTCCGCAGATGGCAATACCCGGATAGCACTCTCCGGCTTCAACGGCCAGAGCCAGCGGATGCGCAAAGTCGGGATAGTCGCAACTCTCGGTTGAGTAGGTCCCGAAGTCCTTGTAAGCCCAGCCTTTGGCTTCCAGCCAGCCGCGGACATATTCCTTCAATTCGAAGCCTGCATGGTCGGAACAGATTCCTATTGTTTTCATGATGGTCAGTTAATATACTAATGTGCCAATGTGCTGATGCCTGCAGCTTGTAGGGCGCGGGCAATCAGCACATCAGCACATCGGATAATGATTATAACATTGCTTTTACTTGCTTGTAAACGTTCTCTGCGGTGAAACCGAGCTTTTCGTCCAGCACTTTATAAGGTGCCGAGAATCCGAATGATTCCAATCCCCATACTTTACCGCGGGGACCTACCAGCCCTTGCAGTGTGACGGGCAGACCGGCTGTCAGGCCGAATACCTTGGCACCACACGGGATAATGCCTTCTTGATATCCCGGAGCTTGGCTACGGAACAGACCTTCGGAAGGAACGGACACGATACGCACCTTGATGCCATCCTTGCGCAGCAATTCAGTACCGGCTACCAATGTGGCAACTTCCGAGCCTGAAGCAACGAGGATTATATTTGGATTTTCATCGGAGCCGGCTACAATATAAGCGCCTTTGGCAGCTTGTTCGTAATCGTTGCCTTCGGGCAGGTTGGCGATGTTCTGGCGGGAGAAAATCAAACCGGTTGGGGTTGTGGTATTTTCCATTGCCAGTTTCCATGCCACAGTTGTTTCTTCTGCATCTGCCGGGCGGAGTACCAACATGGAATTATGTCCCTTGTGGTTTTTCAGTTTTTCCATCAGGCGGATTTGGGCTTCCTGCTCTACCGGTTCATGGGTAGGACCGTCTTCACCTACACGGAAGGCATCGTGTGTCCAGATGAACTTCACAGGAACTTCCATCAAGGCTGCCATACGTACGGCAGGTTTCATGTAGTCGGAGAATACGAAGAATGTTCCGCAAGCGGGGATTACACCGCCATGCAGTGCCATACCGATACAGCAACATGCCATAGTCAGCTCGGCAACACCGGCCTGGAAGAATGCACCGCTGAAATCACCTTTCTTGAAGGCATGTGTTTTCTTGAGGAATCCGTCTGTCTTGTCGGAATTGGAAAGGTCGGCAGAAGCAACAATCATATTTTCTACTTGAGTGGCGAGAGCACTGAGCACAGTGGCAGATGCTGCGCGGGTGGCAACGCCTGCTTTCTGTTCGATGGCGGCCCAATTCACTTCGGGAGCCTTGCCGGAGAAGAACATTTCCAGTTTGGCGGCTTTTTCGGGGTTGGCTTTTGCCCATGCAGCTTTGGCTGCATACTTTTCAGCCATGATTTTCTTCAGCTCAGTTGTACGCTTGGCATATAGTTCGGCCACTTCGGGGAAGATGACGAACGGATTCGTCGGGTCACCACCCAAATTCTTGATAGTGTTTATATAAGCGTCGCCGCCCAGAGGAGCACCGTGCGTGGCACAATCAGCCTCGTAGCTGCTGCCGTCTGCCTTGCGGGCACCTTTACCCATTACGGTATGGCCGATAATCAGCGTCGGACACTCTTTCTCAGCTTTGGCTTCGTTCAGTGCACCGCGGATGGCATCGGGATCGTTACCATTGATTTTAATGACTTTCCAGCCCCAAGCTTCGTATTTCTTGCCGGTATCTTCGATGGTCACATCCTTTGTCTCGGTAGAAAGCTGAATGTCGTTGGCATCATAGAACATGATGAGATTATCCAACCCTAATGCTCCGGCGATACGGCCTGAGCCTTGGGAGATTTCTTCCTGGATGCCACCGTCAGAAATATAAGCGTAGATGGTCTGTGGCATTACTTCTTCGAAACGTGCCTTCATGAACTTGGCTGCGATGGCTGCACCGACTGCAAATGTGTGTCCCTGGCCGAGCGGTCCGGAAGTGTTTTCGATGCCGCGCATGATGTCACGTTCGGGATGTCCCGGAGTAGGGCTTCCCCATTGGCGGAACTCTTTCAGTTCGTCCAGCGTGAACTTGCCGGTCAGGGCCAATGTAGAGTAAAGCATCGGTGACATGTGTCCCGGGTCGAGGAAGAAACGGTCACGACCTTCCCAAGCCGGATTTTCAGGGTCATATACCAGGAACTCTGAGAAGAGTACATTTACAAAGTCAGCACCACCCATGGCACCGCCCGGATGCCCGGAGTTGGCTTTCTCAACCATGGATGCAGCAAGGATACGGATATTGTCCGCCGCACGGTTCATAAGTTTGTTGTCGTTCATATTGAATCTAATTAATTTTGAATATTATCAATAGGTTATTTGGTCCTTGTAGGTTTTCCAAGGGCAAAGATAACTCTTTATGCGTAATTCACAACACTCGAAGAGTGTCTTTTTTATCAGTATTACTGCCTTTTTGCTGCTAAAATGATACTAAACGTATTTAGCTGATTTTGTGCGGTGCACGGTAGTTTTACTGTAACTCAATAGTAACGATTGATTTGGCCGGAAGTTTAATCTTGAGAATATCTTTATTGATTTTTACCTCTTTGAACGGAACGGGTTTCACATTGTCGGGATTTTCAAATGAATTGTAGTCCGTCAGATTGGTGGAAGTCAATATTTCACCAACTGCTTTCTTGGCTTTCGTTCCAGACAGATTGATGGTCACTTCCTGTGCATTGTCTGCATCTACGTTGGACATGGAAATGTGTATCTTGCCGTTTGGGTCTTTGGAGGCGGTAGCGCTGACCATTGGTATTCTGCGGTTGTCGCGTACATCCATCATGTCGCAGTTCAGCTCAAGAGGAATGTAGGTGGCATCCTGGTGTACATTGTACATTTTGAATACATAATAAGTGGGGGTGAGTACCATGTTTTTTCCGCTGGTCAGAATCATGGATTGCAATACATTGACGATTTGGGCAATGTTTGCCATTTTCAGACGGTCGGTATATTTATGGAAGATGTCGAAGCTGAGGGAAGCGACAAAAGCATCACGCAATGTATTCTGTTGGTACAGATGTCCGGGATTGGTACCCGGTTCAGTGTCCCACCAGGTTCCCCATTCGTCAAGCATAAGAGCCACGTTCTTTTGAGGGTCGTATTTATCCATAATGGTGCAATGCTTCTTGATGACATCTTCTATTTCGCGGCATTTGCCCAGTGTCCAGTAATAATCGTCTTTACTGAATCGGGTGGCGGCGCCTTTACTGCCGTTCCATCCGCTGACGGTATAGTAGTGCAAGGAAAGACCGTGCATACGGCCGCCTACGCGGTCCATCAGCACTTTGGTCCAGTTATAGTCGTAGTCGCTGGCACCGCTGGCTATCTTGAAAAGGCTATTGCCGTCATAGTTGCGGCAGTAGGTGGAATAGCGGCGGTAGAGGTCGGCATAATATTCGGGACGCATGCTCCCACCGCAACCCCAGCTTTCGTTACCCACACCGAGGTATTTCACTTTCCAGGCTTTGTCGCGACCGTTCTGGCGGCGCAGGCGTGCCATGGGGGAGTCTCCTTCGGAGGTCATGTATTCCACCCATTTGGCAAGTTCTTCTACGGTACCACTGCCTACGTTTCCGCTGATATAGGGTTCACAACCCAGCATTTCGCAGAGATTGAGGAACTCATGGGTTCCGAAACTGTTGTCTTCGATAGTGCCTCCCCAGTTGTTGTTCACCATTTTGGGGCGGTTTTCTTTAGGGCCGATACCGTCCATCCAGTGGTATTCATCGGCAAAACAGCCGCCCGGCCAGCGGAGGACGGGTACACGGAGCTCCTTCAGTGCATTGAATACGTCGGTGCGATAACCGTTGATGTTGGGAATATCGGAGTTTTCACCTACCCAAAGTCCGCCATAGATACAAGTTCCCAAATGCTCTGCAAATTGGCCGTAGATTTCTTTGGGAATGATTTGCCCGCTCTGGTCTGTGTGTAAAGTGATAGTGGCACTTTTCTGTGCGAAGAGTGACAACGAGGTGGAGAGAAATATGCTACTGATAAATAACTTTGTGTTCATAGTTTTTTAGTGTTATTAAATACTTAGTTCTTGAATCTTACTGCTGCTTCTTCGATGGGCAAACCTGCTTTATAGCTTTCAATGTAGGTGTTGAATCCGCTTACATCTTCGGCTGTCGGTGAGATTTCAATACCGGCATCTCCGGTGAATACATGCTTGTCCAGGAAGTCGGCAAGGGATTGGCTGTTTCCGTTATTTGCGAGGTAGGAAGCGAGGAGGGCAATACCCCAGGCACCACCTTCGCCGGCTGTTTCCATAACGGAAATGGGTGAATTGATGGCAGCTGCCAGTATTCTCTGGCCTACTCCTTTGGTTTTGAAGAGTCCTCCGTGACCGGTGATTCTGTCTACTCTGATTTTCTCTTCATTGAAAAGGATGTCGTTGCCGATTTTGAGAACTCCCACTGAAGCATACAGATGGGTGCGCATGAAGTTGGCAAGGTTGAACTTGTCGTTTGCCGAACGTACAAACAGTGGACGTCCGTCTGCCAGTCCCGTTATAGGTTCGCCTGATATGTAGTTGTATGAGATGAGGCCTCCGCAGTCTGCATTGCCTGTCAGGGCGTGGTTATAGAGCTTTCCGTAGATTTCGTCCATATCTACGGGGATACCCATCAGTTCCTGGTATTCTTTGAAAATATTGATCCAGGCATTGAGGTCGGAAGTGCAATTGTTGCAATGCACCATAGCTACGAGGCTTCCGTCGGGGGTGGTTACCATGTCAATCATTTCGTAGGGCTTGGACAATTCTTTCTCCAATACAATCATTGAGAAAGAGGAGGTGCCTGCCGATACGTTTCCAGTGCGCTGCTTTACGGCGTTGGTGGCAACCATGCCGGTTCCTGCGTCACCCTCGGGCGGACAGACGGGAATTCCTGCTTTCAGATGTCCCGATACGTCGAGGCAACTGGCTCCTTCGGGAGTAAGGAAGCCTGCGTTTTCACCGGCCGACAATACCTTCGGCAGAATATCTCGAAGCCTCCAGTCGTATCCTTTCGGAGCAATAAGTCTGTCGAACTTATCCACCATTTCAGAAGAATAGTTTTTGGTGATGGGATCGATGGGGAGCATACCGGAGGCATCTCCTATGCCCAGTACCTTTTGACCGGTTATTTGCCAGTGGACAAAACCTGCAAGGGTGGTCAGGTAATTGATGGATGGAACGTGTTCTTCATTATCGAGGATGGCTTGGTAGAGGTGGGAAATGCTCCAACGCAGAGGGATGTTGTAGACAAATAGTTCGGATAGGGCTGCGGCAGCCTGGCCGGTATTGGTATTTCTCCAGGTACGGAAGGGCACAAGGATTTCTTCTTTTTCGTTGAATGCCATATAGCCGTGCATCATGGCACTGACACCGATGGCTGCCAGGGTTTCTATCTCTGTATCGTAAAGGCTCTTTACATTAGCACGAAGGTCTGCGTAGCAATCCTGCAACCCATACCAGACAGCTTCGACGCTATATGTCCACAGTCCGTCGACTAACTGATTCTCCCAAGTATGGCTTCCCTGGGCGATGGGTTTGTTTTCCTGGTCAATCAAAACCGCCTTGATTCGTGTGGAACCGAGTTCTATGCCAAGGATGGCCTTACCTGCCTCAATGGTTGATTTTGCATCTAATTTCATGGTATTAATGATAATTTACGGATTTATAGTACGATTATAAACAACGGATTACTAATTGCAAACTACTAGTTACGTTTGTGGTACGTGTAATTAGTAGTCCGCAATCGGTAATCCGTAATGATTATCAGCAAAGTGCCTTGTTCAGCATATAGTAGACTTCATTCATGCGCAGTTCTTTTTTGAACTCGCTGATGGTGGTATTTTCATCGATGACTACCATTTCGATGCCGGCCATTTCGGCAAAGTCTTCCCAATATTCCACCGTCAGGTCGTAGGAGAAGCTGGTATGATGTGTACCTCCGGCCAGAATCCAGGCTGCAGCGCCCACCTCGAGGTTGGGCATTGGAATCCACAGTGCGCTGGCAACGGGCAACTTGGGCAGAGGCTTGCTCTTGATGCATTCTACTTTGTTCACAATGAGGCGGAAGCGATTGCCCAGGTCTACGATGGTAGCGGCTACACCTTCACCTTGCTTGCTGGTAAATACCAGGCGGGCTGTTTCGCTGTCGATACCGATGCTCAGACGGTGCACTTCCAGTTTCGGCTTCTGTTCGGCAATCAGTGGACAGACTTCCAACATGTGTGCCTGCAGGATGGCGCTCTTTTCTCCGTCGAAGTTCAGCGTATAGTCTTCGAGGAAGGAGCACCCCTTCGGCATGCCTTGACTCATCACCCAAGTGGTACGGTATAGTGCCGCAGTTTTCCAGTCGCCTTCGGCACCGAAGCCGTAACCTTCCGCCATCAGTCGCTGTGAGGCCAGTCCGGGGATTTGGTCAAAGTCGCCCAAATCGTTGAAGTTGGTGGTGAAGCCTTTGGCACCCGTGTCTTTCAGCACGCGGCGAATGGCGATTTCGGCCTTGGCGGAGTTCCATACTTTGGTGTAGGCTTCCGTACGTGCGTCTTCCAGTTCGGGAGCGTGGTCGTAGAGCTTGAAGTATTCTGCTACGAGTGCCTTCACGTCCTCGTCGCTGACAGCATTGTAGTGTGTCATCACATCATTGATGGGATAGTAGTCCACATGATAGCCCAATACTTGTTCGGCACTGACCTTGTCACCGTCTGTCACAGCCACGTTGTTCATCTGGTCGCCGAAGCGGATGATGAGCATATCCTGCGCATCAGCCCATGCGGCAGCTACGCGCATCCATGCGGCAATCTGGTTTTGGGCTTTTTCGTCCTGCCAGTGGCCTACTACCACTTTGCGGTTCTTTCGCATACGTGTCACGATGTGTCCAAATTCGCGGTCGCCGTGAGCCGATTGGTTTAGGTTCATAAAATCCATGTCCATCGTCTCCCAGGGAATTTCCTTGTTGAACTGTGTATGGAAGTGTAGTAATGGCTTCTTCAGTTCCTGCAAACCGTGAATCCACATTTTGGCAGGAGAGAAGGTGTGCATCCAGGTGATGACTCCGATACACTTATCGTCGTTGTTGGCGGCTTTGAAGGTAGCGGTTACTTCTTTGGATGAATTGACCGTACCTTTATATACTACCTTTACGGGCAGTTTCCCGGAATCATTCAGACCTTTCACCATTTCATTACTATGTGCGTCTACTGCGATAACTGCGTCACCTCCGTACAAGAGCTGTGCTCCGGTTACGAACCATACTTCATATTGTTCAAATGTGTTCATACAATTTATTTTTATAGTTTATATTTAAAGAATGATAGTTATTTCTGTCCATAATAAGCGTTAGGACCGTGCTTGCGGCTGAAATGTTTTTCTATCAGCAGCGGATTCATGGTCAGATTGGGGTTCACGGCATAGGCTATACTTGCCATTTTTGCCACCTGCTCCATCACTACGGCATTATGTACCGCTTCGTGTGCGTCTTTTCCCCACGAGAAAGGACCGTGGTTCTTTACCAATACTCCGGGAGTATGTACCGGGTTCAGCCCCTCAAAGCGTTTTACGATGACATTTCCCGTTTCCAGTTCATACGCTCCTTCCACTTCCTCCTTCGTCATGTCTGCTGTGCAGGGTATGGCGTCGTGGAAGTAATCGGCATGTGTTGTCCCGATATTCGGTATGTCACATCCGGCTTGTGCCCAGGCTGTGGCGTAAGTAGAGTGCGTGTGCACCACACCGCCGATTTCGGGGAATGCTTTATAGAGAACCAGGTGGGTCGGTGTGTCTGAAGAGGGCTTTAACCGTCCTTCCACGACCTTGCCGTCAAGATTCACTACCACCATATCCTCTGCTTTCATTTCATCGTAACTCACCCCACTGGGCTTGATGACTACCAGACCAGATTCGCGGTCAATGCCCGATACATTGCCCCATGTGAAGATAACCAATCCGTGCTTCACCAGTTCAAGGTTAGCATGGAATACTTTGTCTTTCAGTGCTTCCAGCATATTATTTAAATTACTAATTACAAGTTGTTGAATATTAGGTTCTCAGAGCTTAAATTTCGGAGCTTTGCGGTATGCCTTCTCATTAAACTGATATAAAGCAGCTCCACGTTTGGACCCCGTTTTGTCTATTTTGTCAGTTTTTTCTATATAGTCCATTTCTGCTATGCGTTTTCGGAAGTTCCGTTTGTCAATGCTCTCGCCGTATATAGCTTCGTATAAGCTTTGCAGTTGTGACAGCGTGAACAGTTTAGGTAGTAGATTAAAGCCGATTGGTTCGGTGGACGCTTTTTGTTGCATCAACTTCCGAGCTTTCTCCACCATTTGCGGATGATCAAAGATTAGCGCTGGCAGTTCATTGATATTTACCCAGAAAGCATTGTGTTGCTGTACGGATTCTTTGTCGTATTCGTTGATGTTGATGAGCGCATAGTAAACAATGGAGACTACGCGTTCTCCTGGGTCACGATCTATGGCTCCGAAAGCTTGGACTTGTTCCATATATACATCTTCCAGTCCGGTTAGTTCATTCAGGACTCGTTTGGCTGCATCATCCACGCTTTCGTCTTCCTGCACGAATCCACCCATCAGCGACCATTCGCCCATTGCCGGTTCGAAGTTACGCTTCAGCAACAGCAGGTTCAATTCTCCTTCATTGAAACCGAAAATAATGCAGTCGATACCTACATAAAGTTTCGGATTTGAACTATAGTAATTACTCATATCTTAATTTTTGTTTAAGGGGTATGCTGCATGGATATATATCATAGCAACATACCGATTTACCAGAAATACCAATAAAAAGCAGCAGTAATACCCAGGATGATAAGGGTATGAATGATATCCCATTTATTCCAACTCGCACGTGTAGCTGCTTTTTGTTCAGGAGTTGAAGTTCCGAATACCAGCCCTTGAATCTTTTCAGCGCTTGGGGCAGCTGTAAACATGCTGACTGCGATAACCACTACGATGCAGAACAAGAACATCCATCCGCAGAAAAACAGCCAGTTCATATCATAGAACAGATACTTGAAGGTACTGCTTGACACATCTCCTACATTGCTGTAATATACTTTTGCCCCCAGACGGGTTAAACCGATAATCATTCCGGCAATCAGTCCCCACATACCGCCTTGTGCAGAGGTGCGTTTCCAGCAGATCCCCAAGAGGAAGGCTGCGGCAATGCCTGGTGCTAATACAGATTGTACATCTTGTAAGTAGGTGTAAAGTACATCGCCTACACTGCGCATAATGGGAATCCAGAGTATACCCAATATCACAATCGCAACAGTTGCCATCTGTCCAATTCCTACCAACTTTTTCTCAGAAGTGTTCGGCTTGAAACGTTTGTAGAAGTCAATGGTGAAAAGCATAGCAGATGAGTTGAACAAAGATGCGAGAGAACTCATCAATGCTGCAAGAATACCGCAAACAACCAAACCTTTGACTCCTGCAGGAAGCAATTTTGCTACTAGAGTTGGGAAAGCAGCATCTGCATTGGCATTTCCGTTTGCCAGCATAGGTAGAAAACCTTCTCCCCCGGTTCCGAGATATTTTTGGTGTAATGCGAAAGCAATCATGCCTGGGATAAGGAATAAGAATACGGGCAATAATTTCAAGTAAGCTCCGAAGATGGTACCGCGCCGTGCTTCCTTTTCATTCTTTCCGGAAAGTACGCGTTGCACGATGAACTGGTCTGTACACCAATACCAGAATCCGATAATGGCTGAACCAATCAGTGCACCCAACCAAGGGAAGTTAGGGTCGTTATTACTGCGTATAAGTTCTGTCATTGTGTTGCCATAATCGTTCACTGTGACTGCACCGCAGATTCTCATCATCTCATCCCAGCCTCCCAATTCTTTGAAGCCGAGTACAAGGATTATCAGTGAACCTAACAGCAAGATGGGGGTCTGCAGGATGGAGGTATAAAGTACCGACTTCATTCCTCCGAAGATTGTGTAGAGCGCAGTCAGTATAACCAGACCGATGGCGGCAATCCAAAAGAAGTCGATTCCCCAAAGTTCTTTTATACCGAATACTTGTTGGAATACCAATCCTCCTGCATAAACCGTCACGGCAACTTTTGTCAGTACATAGCTGATTAAAGATATTACAGACAATATTGTACGTGATTGTGGATTATAGCGGCGTTCTAGGAATTCAGGCATTGTGAATACCATACTTCGCGAATAGAACGGTACGAATACCCAACCTAAGATAAGGATCATCCAGCCTTGTATTTCCCAATGTGCCATCGCCATACCGCTGGAAGCACCGGCACCGGCTAATCCGATTAAGTGTTCCGAACCGATGTTGGATGCAAAGATAGATGCACCGATAGCGAGCCATGTGGCATCACGACCACCTAAAAAATAGTCTGCTGAGTCATTCTGTTTCTGTTTGACAACCCAGACAATAATTCCAATTAAAGCCAGGAAAAAGATTCCAATGACTAACCAATCTAATGTTTCCACGATAATAAATGATTTATAAGGTTATTGTTATTTTTCTACGGAAAATTTGAAAACACATTCACTGTTGTAAATTTGTCCGGGTTCCAGTACGACAGAAGGCCATTGGGATTTGTTGGGGCTATCCGGATAATGTTGTGTCTCGAGGCATACGGAAGCGCGCTGGTTGTAAGTAATGCCTTTTTTACCTTTTACGGTGCCATCCAGGAAATTCCCGGTATATACTTGTATGCCTGGCTCATTGGTATAAACTTCCAGGGTGATGCCGCTTATAGGCGATGTCAGTTTGGCTGCCACTTGGGATAGGTCACCTTTAGTATTCAGTACCCAATTGTGGTCATATCCGTTTCCGTTCTTTATTTGTTCAAAGTCCGTCCGGTTGATGTCTTGTGCCACACTCTTGGGAGTGGTAAAGTCCATTGGTGTTTCTTTGACGGAGATGATGTCACCCGTTGTCATGAAAGTACTGTCTACCGGAGTATAGTTGTCTGCATTGATGTATAAGATGTGGTCTGTTGCTGCCTTTGAAGGGTCACCTGATAAATTGAAATAAGAATGGTTAGTCATATTGATAACCGTCTTTTGGTCTGTTGTTGCACTGTATTTTATATCAATGGCATTGTCATCCGTTAACTTGAAAAGTACTTTTGCCGTAACATTACCCGGGAAATTCTCGTCTCCATCCGGTGAAATGCGGGTGAGCTTCAGAGTTGTGCTGTCAATGGGATTGGCACTGTATACTTGGTATTGCCATCCTTTGGGGCCACCGTGCAGGCAATGTCCGAAATTGTTCTGTGGTAACTGTATGGTATCTCCGTCAAGAACGATTTTCCCTTGGTTAATCCGGTTGGCGTAGCGTCCGATAGAAGCACCAAAGTCACTTGGTATGTTGATGTAATCGGCAATGCTGTCAAAGCCCAATACTACATCCTGCATAACTCCATTTTTGTCGGGTACCATAATGGATACAATACGTCCTCCAAAGTTTGTGATGCATACTTCCATGCCCGCTTTATTCTTCAGCGTATAAAGCTGTGTCTGGGCGTCATTGACTGTTGTTTGGAATTTTACTGGATCAAGACCGGACAGCGTAAGCGTTGTTTCTGTCTTTTGATTGCACGCAGTTAGCATCATTGCGGCAATTCCTGCAAGTAGAACATGTCTTTTCATGGTTTTGTATTTAATGTAAATGAGATGATTATCTTTCTTTGGGTGTAAAAGTAACACTTTTCTTTAGTGTAGGCTGTACACTTTTATATGTTATGCAACATAAGTGTCAAGAAACATATCTGTGCCAACTGGCTGTACAGATAGATGTGTTCGGAATAAACTTCTCGGATGATTTTGTTTTTAGAGTGGAAAACGGTGGAATAGGGGAGAAGAAAAAGGCGCTTCCCTGCAAAGGGAAACGCCTTTTATTTGAATGCTGATGTCTATTATTCTAATCTGCGGGCACCGTCGCTGATGACTACATCATATACTTTTGGGCTTCTGCCGAACTTCTTCTTGAATTCATCTTTTGCTTTTTCGATGAATGTACTGTACAATTCATCCTTTACCAGATTGATTGTACATCCACCGAATCCACCGCCCATGACACGTGAACCGGTAACTCCACAATCAAATGCAAGGTCATTCAGAAAATCGAGTTCTTCGCAGCTTACTTCATACAACTTACTCATGCCATGATGTGTTTCATACATCTTTTGGCCTACAGTTTCATAATCGCCTTTTTCCAGGGCGTCGCAAACGTCGAGTACGCGTTGAATCTCTTCGATGACATATTCTGCACGCATATAGTCTTCTGCGCTGATGTCGGCTTTGGCTTCTTCCAGCATGCCCATGGTAACGTCACGCAGGAATTCTACGTGTGGATGCTTCTTCTGAACAGCGGCAACAGCAGCTTCGCAGCTTTGACGACGTTTGTTGTATGCTGAAGATGCAAGTTCGTGTTTCACTACAGAATCTACAAGAACCAGACGATAGCCTTGCGGGTCGAATGGGAAATACTGATATTCCAGTGAACGGCAATCCAGGCGGATGAGGCTTCCTTTCTTTCCGAATACAGAAGCAAATTGGTCCATGATACCACAGTTTACGCCACAATAGTTGTGTTCTGTAGATTGTCCCACTTTTGCCAATTCAAATTTGTCTATCTTGTTGTCACCGAACAAGTCGTTCAAAGCATAGGCATAGGTACTTTCCAAAGCTGCTGACGATGACATTCCTGCACCCAGAGGCACATCGCCTGCAAAAGCAGTATTGAAACCTTTTACATCTACACCGCGTTTCATCATTTCCCGGCACACGCCAAAGATATATCTTGCCCAGCTTGCGCGGGGTGCATCTTCTTCATTCAAGCCAAATTCCACATAATCTTTCAGGTCGATGGAATAAGCTTTTACTGTGTTTGTGCCGTTGGGCTTTATTTCTGCAATCATTCCCTTATCGATTGCTCCGGGGAATACAAAACCACCGTTATAGTCTGTATGCTCACCGATAAGGTTGATGCGACCCGGAGAAGCATAAACAGCTCCCGTTGTTCCGTCAAAGTGCTTGATGAAACGGCTTCTTACGTATTCTATATCCATGATATTTATATTTTATAAGGTGAATAAATAAATTACCTATATTTTCTTGTTAATCGACCTTGATGTCCTTATTGACATTTTTGCAGCCTACCAAACCGTAGAACAACAGATAGCCAAGGGCTGCGATGATAACCCAGTAACTCGGCATGAAACCTGCAATGTCGGCCACCAAACCTTGGATAACGGGCAAGATGCCGCCGCCGCATACCAATACCATGAACAGACCGGAAGCCGCTGCCAGATATTTACCCAATCCTTCTACGGCCAAATTAAAGATACCACCCCACATGATGGAAGTACACAGACCTACCAGTACCAGATACATTGCATTGATGGGTACTTCTGCAAATCCGAAAGAGAGACCTCCCGTAGCACTTTGTTGGAGTACCGGCAGATTGACAAGCGAACCGGTAGATGAGAAGATGGCAAGGAATACCAAAAGTAAGCCTAATGCGGAAGTAAAGGTAAGCATTGCCTTACTGGAGATTTTTGCACCCAATGAAGCGCCGGCCAGACGTCCAATCAGCATGAGGAACCAATATGTACCTACAACAAAACCGGAAATGGTGGAAGAAATGCCTGCTCCTCCCTTTTCAATCGGGTCGGTCAAGAACAAGTTCAGAGTACCCGGTACACCAACTTCGACACCTACATATACAAAGATCGCTATAGCTCCCAAAATGAAGTGGCGGAATTTTAAAGCGCCTGACATCAACTTACCGATAGGTTCTGTTGAAGTTGCAGCATTGGGTTCCGGTATGGGCACAATCAAAAGAACGAAGAACGCGATGGCAAATACAGCCATTGCTGTGTACATTACAGGGAATATCTGAGAGATAGTAGCTTTTTCAATGGAACCGGCAATCAGGATACCTACGAACATCGGAGTAATGGTGGCCATTACGGAGTTGAAAGAACCACCCACTTGGATAAGCTGGTTTCCTTTGTTACCTTCGCCGCCGAGCTTGTTCAGCATCGGGTTGACTACCGTATTAAGCAAACACATGGAGAAACCGGCGATGAAAGCGCCAATCAAATATACGGCAAAAGCCATATCAGGGCTTGAATGACCGGATAAATATTGGATACCTACACCGATAAAGCCTACAGCTACTGCTATCAATGCCGTTTTTTTATACCCTACCCGTTGTAGTAAGATGCCGCTTGGTATTCCCATCACTGCATATGCAATAAAGTTACCAAAGTTACCCAACATCCCTAAAGCGTTGGATACTGAAAACTGATTTTTCAGTACGATTCCCATAGGGGCAGCAAGGTTGGTAACAAATGAAATCATACCAAAAAGGAAGATCATCGTGATAATTGCGATGAGTTTACCATTCTGTTTTTGTTGTGTCATGGTTTTGTAAAATTAATAAGTTTATAAATTGGATTAGTTATTTCATTCTTGTACACCAAACTTGTAGATTGTCACTTGCTGGTACTCATCACCCGGTAGCAATACTGCCGACGGAAAATGGGACTTGTTGGGCGTATCGGGAAAACACTGGGCCTCAAAGCAGACTGCACTTCTTGCAGGGAAAGTGGCTCCATGGGCACCTTCAAAGCCCCCGAGCCAGTTTCCTGTGTAGAGCTGGACGCCATTTTCAGTGGTATATACTTCCATCGTTCGCCCGCTGTTGGGCTCTATGCAGGTGGCTGCAAGGCTCAGCTCTCCACTTTCAGTCTTGTTCAGTACATAGCAATGGTCATATCCTGTGCCATTCACAATTTGCGTATGTTTCTCATCAATTCGTTCACCAAGAGTATGGGGAGTACGGAAATCCATAGGAGTACCTTCTACCTTCAATATCTCTCCGGTAGGAATGGATACTTCATCGATGGGTACATAAAAATCTGCGTTGATGGTAACGATATTGTTTAAGACTGTAGGGGAGGGATTGGCTATACCGGCAAGATTGAAGAAACCGTGATTGGTCAGATTGACGATGGTGGCTTTATCGGTAGTAGCCCGGTATTCGATGACCAGAGCATTGGTCTCATCCTCCAGGCGATAAGTCATTTCTACTTCGAGATTTCCGGGGAAGCCCTCTTCGCCGTCAGCGGATGTGTAGTTGAAGATGACTGTTGATGGCTCTGGCTGGACAGCATCCCATACACGGGTATGAAAACCAGTCGGACCACCATGCAGTGAGTTGGGACCATTGTTGATTGCCAATTGGTGCTCTTCGCCGTATAAAGTAAACTTTCCTTTAGCTATCCGGTTACCGTAGCGTCCGATGGTAGTGTTTAGAAAAGGTTCCGGGCTGTTGATTACATGTTCAATACTGTCGTGTCCTAATACAACATTGGCATATTTGCCATTTTTGTCGGGTACCATGATGGAAAGTATTGCACAGCCGTAATTAGTAACTGCAACTTCCATTCCCTGGGCATTCTTCAGGATAAACAAATCTGTCTTTTTGTTATTTATATCCTTTTGAAAGTCTTTTTGGTTCAAACCGGACAAATTACTTTCTGTTGGAGTAGTGTTTATCATATCCATGGTATTAATTAAATTTCTTGCAAATAAAAAGAAATTCTTTTGTTCCCCCAAGTAATTGGAAGGAAATGTGGAGAACATTTTAGGAAAGTTTAGCGTTTAACAAATGGAATACAAATTGATATTTTTTGTATGTTTGCCCCCGGAATCTAAAAAAATCACATCATTAACAGAAAGTTCTAATAAAAACAACGAATGTATCCTCTAAAATTTGAGCCTATTCTGAAGCAGACGCTTTGGGGAGGCGACAAGATTATTCCATTCAAACATTTGAATGATACCCTTGCCAATGTAGGCGAGAGTTGGGAAGTGTCGGCAGTAGAAGGCAGTGAGTCTATAGTGGCCAATGGTGCAGACAAAGGATTGACGCTGCCGGATATGGTCAGAAAATATAAGGAAGACCTGGTAGGAGAAGCCAACTATGCACGTTTCGGAAATAAGTTTCCTTTATTGATAAAGTTTATTGATGCCAAGTTGGACTTGTCGATTCAGGTACACCCGGGTGACGAGTTGGCTAAGAAACGTCATAACAGTTTTGGTAAAAATGAAATGTGGTATGTTATTGCTGCTGACCAGGGTGCCAAGCTGATTTCCGGTTTTGCAGAGCAGATTACTCCGAAAGAATATAAGGAACGAGTGTATAATGGTACGTTTGCGGATGTTCTGCAGACTTGCGCCATTAAACCGGGCGATGTGTTTTATGTGCCTGCAGGTCGGGTACATGGAATCGGTGCGGGAGCTTTTGTAGCAGAAATACAGCAAACGTCGGATATCACTTACCGTATTTTTGATTACAATCGTAAGGATAAGGATGGTAAATCAAGAGAACTGCATACAAGCCAGGCCATTGATGCCATTAATTTTGCAGATGTGCAGGACGATTTTCGTACGGAGTACGAGCAGGTGCAGAATGAACCGGTAGAAATGGTGGCAAGCCCGTATTTCACGACTTCCATCTATGACATGACGGAAGAAATCACTTGTGACTATTCTGAACTGGATTCTTTTGTTATTTTTATTTGTGTGGAGGGTTCTTGCCGTATTATTGATAATGAGAAGAATGAAGTTTCCGTACAAGCGGGCGAAACAATCCTGCTGCCAGCTGCAACCCAAGAAGTGACGATTGTGCCTGAAGGAGCAGTGAAGTTGCTTGAGACGTACGTATAAAAGTGCTCAGACTATATCGGATAAAAAAGAGGGGATGACTGTTATGGCCATCCCCTCTTTTTTTATCCGATATTCTATCTCTTTCTTCCAAATATTTTTCTGAATTTCTTCATTACCTTTACCCCCAATACTATACCGTCAAAAACAGCCATACCCGTGTTGAATGCCCTCATCATGGCATTTGCCTTGTTGGTAGCTGGTTCCAGCGGAGCAAAAATTTCTTGTGTAAGCCCAGTCATGATTTCTTTCTGGAGTCGTATTTCTTGTAGCAGCATGGCTTTTTTCTGGGCGATGCTTTCTAAAGTGACGGGAGTCGTATTGGTCGTATTATCCATGAATATTTCGAATTAATTGTCTAAGAATAATTCTGCGATAAGTTTTACTGTCGGATCAATAATGAGCTTTTTGCGGAATAGGACAAGCAGAACGATGAGTAGGATATGGAAGCACGTGATAAGTGCAAAACTCATCATTAGCCCGCCTACCAGCGGAGCTAAGATATAGACCAGCGTAAACGACAGATGAAACAGAACCACTACGCCGAGTATGACGACCAATAGCACCAATAAAAGCGTAGAAAGCAGTTTGGACAGTTTTTCGGTGACTTCCAGTTTGGTATATTCTTTTTGCAGCTCCAGGTATTTCTTGAATTCAATGAAGAGCTGCTGCATATTTTCTATACTTTTGTCGTCTGCAAACATAGTGGTTCTGTTTTTTACCTTATTCCGTTACTTCACCTTTGATTTCCGCAGCAATTTCATCTACCAAGTCTTCCATTTCGCTTCGGTTCAGACGAATCCCTTTCTTACGGAGAATTTCTGCGATTTTGTTACGGGTGTCTTCTCCTTTTTCAGGAGCAAATAAGATACCGAGGGCTGCACCTACTGCGGCGCCACCCAGGAAAGCTGCTAAAACATTTAATCCTTTCATAATGATATTCCTTTCTTTTTTGAGGTTCGTACGACAAAACTAACAAATTTTTTTGAAACTTTGTTCGGAATATCAGTTTTTTTATGATTGTCTTTATCTTCCAACTCCTTTTGGGGTGTTGTTTTGCGAGGTTTGCTTTTTTCTTCTCCAAAAGTCTCCATTCGTACGGCTCCCGCGATAGATTTTGTTTTCCTTGGTTTTGGCCTTAATTTCTTCAGTCTTGATTTTCTGGGCTTTTAAACCATCGGCGGTGACAAATGGGTGTTCTTTTATTACTGGGATACTTTTCCCTATCAATTTTTGGATATCTTTCAGGTAAGGCAGTTCTTCCGATTCGCAAAAGGAGAGGGCAATACCGTCGTGGCCGGCACGTCCGGTTCGTCCGATACGGTGCACGTATGTTTCCGGAATGTTGGGCAACTCATAGTTGATGACGTGTGATAGTTGGTCCACGTCGATACCTCGTGCTGCAATATCGGTTGCTATCAGTACACGCAGTTCATGGTTCTTAAAGCCGGTCAGTGCTCGCTGTCGGGCATTCTGCGACTTGTTTCCATGTATGGCTTCGGCTCTTATTCCGGACTTACTAAGGGTACGTGCAAGTTTGTCTGCTCCATATTTAGTTCTGGTGAAGATAAGTACGGACTTGATAGCCGGATTCTTCAGCAGATGAATCAGTAAGTCTTTTTTCTCTTTTTTCTCAACGAAATAGACTGATTGGGAGATTGTGTCAACCGTAGACGATGCAGGGGTGACTTCCACTTTCTCGGGGTGCGTCAGCATGGAGTTTGCCAAGGTCTCTATTTCCGGAGGCATTGTGGCCGAAAAGAAGAGAGTCTGCCGTTTTGCGGGCAATAGCTTTAATATGCGTCGGATATCATGTATGAATCCCATGTCCAGCATCCGGTCTGCTTCGTCCAATACGAAGAATTCGAGTGCTTTTAGGTTAATGAAACCTTGGTTGACCAGGTCTTGCAGTCGTCCGGGAGTTGCAACCAGTATTTGTACTCCACGTTTCAGTTCATCTGTCTGTGGCTTTTGTCCTACACCGCCGAAGATGACGGCATGTCTCAGTCCGGTATACTTACCGTATGCACTGAAGGATTCTCCTATCTGTATGGCCAACTCGCGGGTCGGCGTCAGAATGAGTGCTTTGATACTTTTGCGGTTATCCGTTTTATACAACTTTTGCAAGATAGGGATGGAAAATGCGGCGGTTTTGCCTGTTCCGGTTTGAGCACATCCTAATAAGTCTTTTCCTTGAAGTAATATAGGGATCGATTTTTCCTGGATTGGGGTAGGGGTGGAATACCCCTCTTCTTGAAGAGCCTTCAATATAGGTTCTATCAAATTCAAATTTTCAAATGTCATGTAATCAATTAAGTGAGCCTCATGCCCTGTTTATATTTGGCAAATATACGTCAAGTCTTCCGGGAAATCTCTTTTTATGGAGGGGTTTAATTATATTTAACTAAGGATGCTGAGGTATAATCGCATGTTATGGTGTACTTTTGTTCCATATTTAGATAGTGGCATGGAAAAATGATGAAATTGCATTTAAAATATCTTTGGATTGTATTGGTGGCTTGTACTTTGACCGCTTGCATGAATGGTGGGGGTGACTTGGCCGGTAAGTGGCAGTTGCGTCAGTATCAATATGCCGACGGTACATCAGAGAAGGTGGACAGTGTATTCTATAATTTTCAAAAAGGAAGTTTTTCTGCCATATGTTTGTTGAAAGATGGAGGGGTGACTACGTTTTTTGGAAATTATTCTTTGAAAGGTGCTGAAATTTCCATTATTTTGTTGCCTGAAAGTGTTAACGATAAAAATTATGATACTTATTTCGGGTGGCCGGAAGGAAAATGTACCTTTAAAGTAGAAGATTTGTCCTACTCTTCATTGCGTTTGGAATATGAGGGCACGAAATCTATTTTTCGAAAATTTTGAGATAAAGAATAAGAATAGACGATTTTACTAATAAAAACAATAGAAAAGATGAAAAAATTAGCCGTATTGGGAATGGGAGTATGCATAGCTCTGGCATTCTCTTCTTGTAAATCAAGTGAAAGTGCTTATAAGAAAGCATATGAAAAGGCAAAACAGCAGGAATTGGCTGAGCCGCAAACAACTGCCCCTGCTGAAGAGGTGGCTCCAGTGGTTACCGCTCCAGTAGAAGTAAAGGTGGTGGAAAGTGCACCTGCCGGCATGCGTCAGGAAAAGGTGACTGTGGTATCAGGTGGTACCAGCTTGAAAACCTTTAGTGTAGTTTGCGGAGCTTATAGCGTGAAAGCTAATGCGGAAGGTGTGAAGCAGGCATTGGTGAATGAAGGCTATACTGCAATGGTGGTTTACAATGCAGAAAGAAACCTGTATCGTGTAGTTATCGGTACATTCGATGACAGAGCATCCGCCGAGAATCTGCGCGACTCTTTCAAAGCTAAACATCCTTCGAATGATGACTTCCAGAAGGCATGGTTGCTGTATAGCGTCAATTAATAGAATTCTTTTTGGTAATTCATAACAGAAAGGAATGTATGTTTCCTTTCAAGATGAGGCAGTAACTGCGAAGTTACTGCCTTTTTCATGATATGCCGAAAGAATGTGAAGGCTGGCGCTGTCGCGTGTTTGGTTTGGCAAAACAAAGTGTTTCCTTTAACAGAACAGTTTGTTTCATTAAAGAGAACACTTTGTTTCTCTTAACAGAACATCTCGTTCTATCGCATAAAAACAAAATGTTTTTATATACTGAAACAACTTGTTTTTAAAGGTTGAAACAAAGTGTTCAGTACTGTGAACTAACGGACTAATTGAGAAAAGACCCAGATAAACTCATGTTGTCACAGTCTCTTTAGTTCCTCTTCCTTCGTGAATATTTCACTCTATTTTTCTCTGCTCCGGATTGATTTTCCTGATTGTGAAAAGTGCTTATAATATTCTCTCTTTCGTTTAAAAGAAGTTATAAAACAAGAGATGGAAACTTTTAGACCTGAAAAAGTTTTTAATTTTGTGCCTTATCTTTGAGAAGAATATAGTATGGAACGACGATATATACTGAATGCGATTGATGCCGCTTTGCAGGCTGGCGAGAAAATTCTTTCCATTTACGATGATCCGGCATCGGATTTTCAGGTAGAAAAAAAAGCGGATAATTCTCCTCTTACTATTGCCGACCGTAAGGCTCATGAAACTATCTGCCGTTTTTTGGCTGATACACCTTTCCCTCTGCTAAGCGAGGAAGGCAAACATTTGCCTTTTTCGGAACGACGGAGTTGGGAAACTTTATGGATTGTAGACCCTTTGGACGGTACGAAGGAGTTCATCAAGAGGAACGGTGAGTTCACAGTGAATATAGCTTTGGTGCATCACTCAGTACCGGTAATGGGAGTCATTTATGTGCCGGTAAAAAAGGAGCTCTATTTTGGAGTGCATGATTCGGGTGCTTATAAGCTATCCGGTATTACTGCACGTGATGGAATGTCGTGGGATGAACTGCTTGTGAAAGCTGTCCGGCTACCGGAAACAAGCGTGCACGAACGGTTTGTAATTGTGGCTTCCCGTTCGCATCTGACGCCCGAGACAGAAGATTATATCGAGAAAATGAAATGCAGCCATGCGGAAGTTGAGCTTATATCAAGTGGAAGTTCCATCAAGATTTGTCTGGTAGCTGAAGGCAAGGCTGATGTATATCCTCGTTTTGCCCCTACGATGGAATGGGATACGGCGGCTGGGCATGCTATTGCACGTGCTGCCGGAATGGAAATTTATCAGGCGGGGAAGGAAGAACCTTTGCAATATAATAAGGAGGATTTGCTGAATCCGTGGTTTATCGTAGAACCCAAGCATACCGAAATAAAATAACGACTTTATGACATTTGAGATATTGTTTGTGCTGCTGGCATTGTTGGGCATGGTGATTGCCTTGGTTCTGGATAAAATGCGTCCGGGCATGGTGCTCTTTTCTGTCGTAGTATTGTTCTTGTGTGCAGGTATCCTCACTCCTAAGGAGATGCTGGAAGGGTTCAGTAATAAGGGGATGATGACTGTTGCCATGCTGTTTTTGGTCAGTGAAGGCATCAGGCAGTCGGGTGCTTTGGGGCAAGTAATCAAGAAGCTGCTTCCCCAAGGTAAGACTACGGTCTTTAAAGCGCAGTTCCGTATGTTGCCCACCATTGCTTTTATTTCAGCTTTTCTAAACAATACTCCGGTGGTTGTTATCTTTGCTCCCATTATCAAGCGTTGGGCCGAATCTGTAAAATTGCCTGCTACCAAGTTCCTTATACCCCTTTCTTATGTGACGATACTTGGCGGAATCTGCACCCTGATAGGGACGTCGACCAATCTGGTGGTGCATGGTATGATATTGGAAGCCGGATATGAAGGCTTTACTATGTTCGAGTTGGGTAAAGTGGGCATTTTCGTCGCGATTGCAGGCATCCTTTATCTGTTCGCTTTTTCCTCAAGGCTTTTGCCGGATGTTCGTACGGATGCGGTAAAGCTGGATGAGGAACCGGAGGAGCATGGAGATTTACATCGGGTGGAAGCTGTACTCGGCGCCCGTTTTCCCGGTATCAACAAGAAACTTGGTGATTTTAACTTCAAGCGGCATTATGGGGCCGAAGTGAAGGAGATTAAGCGTAGCGGTCAGAGCATTGTCGGAAATCTGGAAAATGAATATCTCCGCGAAGGGGATACGCTGGTGGTGATGGCTGATGACTCTTTTGTAAAGACCTGGGGGGAATCTTCGGTGTTCGTGTTGCTGGCCAATGGCAAGGATACGGAACCGGTGCCCGGAAAGGGAAAGCGCTGGTTTGCCTTGGCTTTGCTGATATTGATGATAGTGGGTGCAACGGTTGGTGAACTTCCGGTTGTCAAGGAAGCTTTTCCGGAAATCAAGTTGGATATGTTTTTCTTCGTTTCCATTACTACTATCATTATGGCCTGGACAAAGATATTTCCGGCCCGCAAGTATACCAAATATATATCTTGGGATATTCTGATAACGATTGCTTGTGCTTTTGCTATCAGCAAGGCGATGGTGAATTCCGGAGTGGCAGATGCTGTGGCGCGTTTCATTATAGGCATGAGCCATCATTATGGCCCCCACGTGTTGCTGGCTGCTGTGTTTATCATAACGAACTTGTTTACAGAACTGATTACGAACAATGCGGCCGCGGCACTCGCTTTCCCGTTGGCACTTTCCATCTCTTCACAGATGGGAGTCAGTCCGATGCCTTTCTTCGTTGTAATTTGTATGGCGGCTTCTGCCAGCTTCTCCACTCCTATAGGGTATCAGACTAATTTGATTGTACAAGGTATCGGTAACTATAAGTTCACGGATTTTGTACGCATCGGGTTACCTTTGAATATCATTACTTTCCTGATATCCATTTTCTTGATTCCTTTAATTTGGCCATTTTAAAAAAAGAAGAAATAATAACATATGGAAGAAAACAACCACATATATCCGATATTTGACAAAATGCTGATGCGGAAAGACAAAGAAGACTTGTTGAAGCAGCACAGCGTGATGGTTTGGTTTACCGGCTTGAGCGGCTCCGGCAAAAGTACGATAGCCATTGCCTTGGAGCGCGAACTTCATAAAAGAGGATTGCTTTGCCGTATCCTGGATGGTGACAACATCCGCAGTGGCATCAACAATAACCTCGGTTTTACGGAGGCCGACCGTGTGGAGAATATCCGGCGTATAGCCGAAGTTTCCAAACTCTTTCTTGATACGGGTGTTATAACAATCGCGGCTTTTATCAGTCCTAATAACGATATTCGTGAAATGGCGGCTGATATTATCGGACAAGACGATTTTCTGGAAGTTTATGTCAGTACCCCGCTTGAAGAGTGTGAACGCCGTGACGTGAAGGGACTTTATGCCAAGGCACGTAAGGGAGAAATCAAGAATTTTACTGGTATTTCCGCGCCTTTTGAGGAGCCGGCTCATCCGGCTCTGACGTTGGACACCTCTGTTCTCAGCCTGGAAGAATCGGTCAATAAACTGTTGGAACTCATTTTACCAAGAATTCAGAAGAAATAAGATATAATGAAAGAAGAATATAAATTGAGCCATTTGAAGGAACTCGAAGCAGAGTCCATTCATATTATCCGTGAAGTGGCAGCGGAGTTTGAAAATCCGGTGATGCTGTATAGTATCGGCAAGGATTCTTCGGTTATGGTGCGCTTGGCCGAAAAGGCGTTTGCTCCCGGCAAAGTGCCGTTCCCGTTGATGCACATCGATTCCAAGTGGAAGTTTAAGGAGATGATACAGTTCCGTGACGAGTATGCCAAGAAGTATGGTTGGAACCTGATAGTGGAAAGCAATATGGAAGCTTTCAATGCAGGTGTCGGACCTTTTACGCATGGCAGCAAGGTGCATACGGACCTGATGAAAACGCAGGCTTTGCTCCACGCATTGGATAAGTATAAGTTTGATGCGGCATTCGGTGGCGCTCGCCGCGACGAGGAGAAGTCACGCGCCAAAGAGCGTATTTTCTCCTTCCGTGACAAGTTCCATCAATGGGACCCCAAAAACCAGCGTCCCGAATTGTGGGATATTTATAATGCCCGGGTACATAAAGGAGAGAGTATCCGCGTATTTCCGTTAAGTAATTGGACGGAGCTGGACATCTGGCAATATATACGTTTGGAAAACATCCCTATTGTGCCGTTGTATTTTGCCAAGGAACGTCCTTGTGTGGAGATTGACGGAAATCTGATAATGGCGGATGACGACCGCTTGCCGGAACAGTACCGCGACCAGATAAAGATGCGTATGGTGCGTTTCCGTACGCTAGGTTGCTGGCCGTTGACCGGTGCTGTGGAAAGCGATGCCGATACCATCGAGAAGATTGTCGAGGAAATGATGACCACCACCAAGAGTGAACGGACGACCCGTGTCATTGACTTCGACCAAGACGCAAGCATGGAGCAGAAGAAGCGCGAGGGATACTTCTAAAGGAATTAAAAATTAAGAATTAAAAATTAAATCATTAAGGATGAACGATTCTACACTTGATATAAAGGCTTTTCTTGATAAGGATGAGCAGAAAGACTTGTTGCGCTTACTGACTGCCGGTTCTGTGGATGACGGAAAATCCACATTGATAGGCCGTCTGTTGTTCGACAGCAAGAAACTATATGAGGACCAGCTGGACGCACTGGAACGCGACAGCAAGCGCATGGGAAATGCCGGCGACCACATTGACTACGCCCTTTTGCTGGACGGCTTGAAGGCGGAGCGCGAACAAGGCATCACCATCGACGTGGCATACCGCTACTTCTCGACCAACAATCGTAAGTTTATCATTGCCGATACTCCGGGACACGAGCAGTACACACGCAACATGATTACCGGGGGCTCTACAGCTAACTTGGCAATTATTCTGGTGGATGCGCGTATGGGTGTCATTACGCAGACGCGCCGGCATACTTTCCTGGTGTCGTTGCTTGGCATCAAGCATGTGGTGCTTGCTGTCAATAAGATGGACTTGGTGGATTTCTCCGAAGAACGTTTTAATGAGATAGTCGATGAATATCGGAAGTTTATAGCTCCATTGGGCATTCCTGACGTAAACTGCATTCCGCTGTCAGCTTTGGATGGCGACAATGTGGTGGAGAAATCGGAACGTACTCCTTGGTATGAGGGTATTTCACTTCTTGACTTTCTGGAGACGGTACATATTGACAACGACCATAATTTGAAGGATTTTCGTTTCCCGATTCAATACGTCTTGCGCCCCAATCTCGATTTCCGTGGTTTTTGCGGTAAGGTGGCTTCGGGTATTATTCGTAAGGGAGATGAAGTGATGGCATTGCCTTCCGGTAAGAAGTCGCATATCAAGAGTATAGTTACATACGACGGCGAATTGGATTACGCCTTTCCGCCACAGTCCGTCACCCTGACTCTGGAGGACGAAATAGATGTGTCGAGAGGGGAAATGCTGGTACATCCGGATAACCTGCCCGTCATGGACCGCAATTTTGAAACGATGCTGGTTTGGATGGATGAAGAGCCGATGGATATCAACAAATCATTCTTCATCAAACAGACCACCAATATAAGCCGCACCCGCATCGACAGCATCAAGTATAAAGTGGATGTCAATACGATGGAGCATCTTTCCATTGACAACGGAAAGTTGAGCAAGGAAACATTGCCGATGCAGCTCAATCAGATTGCGCGCGTGGTGCTGACCACTGCCAAAGAGCTTTTCTTTGACCCTTATCGGCAGAATAAGGCTACCGGTTCGTTCATCCTGATAGACCCGATAACCAACAATACCAGTGCTGTAGGTATGATTATCGATAGGGTGGAGGATAAGGAGATGCACTTGTCCGAAGACCTGCCTATACTGAATTTGCCTAAGCTGGGTATAGCTCCCGAACATTACGAAGCCATAGAAAAGGCTGTGAAGGAGTTGGAGCGCCAAGGCATTGCAGTGGTTGTGGAAAAAGAATGAACAGCTTTTTGATAGAGTGGGAGAGAAACTGTAATATATTAATATATAGACTATAATGGGACTATTAGAATTCAACAAGCTTCCTATAAACACATTGGTAGGCGCAGATTGGAAAACATTCAAGGATATAACGGGCGGTCGTGACATCGGTGCTGCCTACAAAGGCAAGTATCGGCTGACAAAAGCTGTCTGCCGCCTGCTGTCCACTTTGGCTCCTCTGCAGGACAGACGTTATGAAAAGCTCCTGGCAGATAAGCCCCTGGAGCATGATCCGGTATTCATTTTGGGACATTGGCGTAGCGGGACTACGTTTGTGCATAATGTTTTCTCCTGCGACAAGCATTTCGGCTACAACACGACATACCAGACTGTATTTCCGCATCTCATGATGTGGGGGCAGCCTTTCTTCAAGAAGAACATGAGTTGGCTGATGCCGGACAAACGCCCCACGGACAATATGGAGCTTGCCGTCGACCTTCCGCAAGAAGAGGAGTTTGCTTTGGCAAATATGATGCCCTACACCTATTATAATTTCTGGTTCCTGCCCGAATATCAGCAAGAGTATGCCGATAAATATCTGCTGTTTGATGATATTACAGAGAAAGAACTGAAAGTGTTTGAGGAGACTTTCGTCAAATTGATAAAAATCTCTCTTTGGAATACGAAGGGAACTCAGTTTCTTAGTAAGAATCCGCCTCATACGGGACGTGTGAAAGAGCTTGTCAAGATGTTCCCCAATGCTAAGTTTATCTATCTGATGCGTAATCCTTATACTGTTTTCGAAAGCACACGTAGTTTCTTTACTAACACCATTCAGCCGTTGAAGTTGCAGGATATCAGTAATGAGGAGCTTGAGAAGAATATTTTGTCCATTTATGCCAAACTGTATCATAAGTACGAAGCGGACAAGACATGCATTCCTAAAGGAAACTTGATAGAGGTGAAGTTTGAGGACTTCGAAGCGGATGCAATGGGAATGACTGAACATATCTACAAGGCTTTGTCCATTCCGGGCTTTGCAGAGGCACGTGCTGATATTGAAAAGTATGTAGGCGGAAAGAAAGGATATAAGAAGAATAAATACAAGTATGATGAGCGTACAGTGCAGTTGGTTCAGGATAACTGGAATTTTGCGCTGGAACAGTGGAAGTACGATTTATAATGATTGTCAATTATTAATGAGAGAAATGATTCAAAAGAAAGTTCGTATATTGGGAATGCTGTCTGCCATGCTCTGTTGCGGAGCAGTTTCTGCACAGCAGCACGAGGTAGAGATGATTCCTTTCGGAAATATGGATCAATGGATTGACCGCCAAATCAAGGAATCCGGTATTATTGGCGGTGCCACGAAGAATGTATATGCCATCGGGCCTACTGCTACTGTCACCGAGACCAAGGCATACAAGAATATGGGAGGTTCGCCCTGGGCGACATCCAATGTGATGGCCCGGGTAGCCGGTATCACGAAAACCAATACTTCTGTTTTCCCGGAAAAGCGAGGAGATGGTTTCTGTGCCCGTATGGACACCCGTATGGAGAGTGTGAAGGTTTTTGGAATAGTGGATATCACGGTGCTGGCTGCCGGCTCCATGTTTCTGGGTGAGGTGCACGAACCTATCAAAGGGACCAAGAATCCGCAGAAAATGCTGAATTCCGGCATACCGTTTACAAAGAAACCTATCGCCATACAGTTTGATTATAAAGTAAAGATGTCCGACCGCGAGAAGCGTATCCGTGCAACGGGCTTTAGCCGTATCACAGATGTTGAGGGAAAGGACTTCCCGGAAGTGAATCTGTTTCTGCAAAAGCGTTGGGAAGATGAGAAGGGGAATATCTATGCCAAGCGTGTAGGAACGATGGTCGTACGATATTATACTACTACCGATTGGCATAATAATGCCACTTATTCCATCATGTACGGTGATATCACCGGTGACCCTGCATACAAGGCCCACATGATGCGTCTTCAGGTTGAAGAACGCTATACAGTTAACAGTAAAGGAGAGAGTGTGCCTATTAAGGAGGTTGCCTGGGGGACGAAGGACGATGTGCCCACTCATTTGCTGTTGCAATTCACCTCTAGTCATGGTGGTGCTTATATCGGTTCTCCTGGCAATTCGCTATGGATTGACAATGTAAAATTGGTCTATTAGAATAAAAGCAGTTAAAGTTGATGTCATACTTTAGCTGCTTTTTTTATGGAGTCAACGAGACTTTGACTTACTTCTTATTTCAAATGAATTTTGTATGTCAGCCCTCCCGTGAAATATTTCATCCTCTGCATTTCGACCTGCACATGCAGATGCTTG